>Ga0210410_10000046_pt1 | contig 207129 bp, 176 predicted proteins | sample IncBWC4MmetaG_FD_161058 | JGI IMG/M metagenome (GOLD analysis project Ga0210410, IMG submission 161058) | Forest soil microbial communities from Barre Woods Harvard Forest LTER site, Petersham, Massachusetts, United States - Inc-BW-C-4-M | ecosystem: Environmental > Terrestrial > Soil >... | reverse complement strand
GCGGCTGATACGACATCTGCAAGCTGTGCAGTAGTTCGGATCGGCCGCGACCGGACAATGGCTCTGGCGATTCTCCGCGACCTCCTTTCCTCACCGAATTCGTAAATCAGATCAGCGAGTGTGACCTCGTCGACCTGGTTTACCACTTGTTCGGCGGTGAGCTCGGCTTGCGGATTCATTCGCATGTCGAGCGGTCCTTCCGCCTGAAAACTAAAGCCTCGCGCGGCGTCGTTGAGTTGCAGGCTGCTCACTCCGATGTCCGCCAGCAATCCGTCCACTTTCTCGGAACCGAACCGCTTGCCAACCTCGGCGAACGAACTGTGCAGCAAGCTGATCTCCGGCGAATCTTCTATCGAAGCCAGCCTTACGCGAGCCGCATCCAACGCTGCAGGATCTTTATCGAGCCCAATCAAATGACCCGGTGCGCCGAGGCGTTTTGCGATTTCGAAACTGTGCCCGCCCAGCCCCACCGTGGCGTCGATATATGTCCCGCCGCGCTTGATAGCTAAAAAGTCGATCGCTTCTTTTAAAAGAACTGGAACATGGCCCGTCTTGCTTCCACCGCCATGCCCAACCCCCTGAGGGGTGTCTGTTGAACCCTCGGCCACTAAATGCCCAATTCGTCGAGCGTCTTCTCATCCTCAGACGTGAACTTCTCTTCTTCCATCTGCTGCCGGTAGGCCTGCAGGTTGCGAACTTCCAGATATGTCTGATATCCGCTGACTGCCACTTCGCCCTTGATCTGCGCCGCATCGCGCAGCAGTTGCGGCATCAGCAGCCGGCCCTGGCCGTCCATCTCCACCACCTGCCCCCAGTAGTTCACACGGCTCAAAAACTTTTTCTTCGTAGGATTGAAAGTCGAGAGCGCCGCTAACTTCTGCTCGATCCGTTCCCATTCCTCGAAGGGATACACTTGAGCAACCTTGCCGTCCAAGCTGGTGATGTAGAATTGCGTGCCGTACTTCTCGTCGATCACGCGCTTGAATTCCGAAGGAACCTTGAGCCGTCCCTTTTCGTCGACGCGGGTTGGGTGATTGCCGCGAAACATGTGTTTTGCCCTTTATCGGGCCGGAAAATCTCTTGGCAGCTACTGCCGCAAGAACGAGGGAGGTAAGAGCAGTCAAAATACTGGTCGATGGCGGTTCGCTAGGGCTGTTTTTGGGGGTGTCAGCTTCAAATTCCACTGGCGCCTCTCATTTTTCCAGTCTTGCCCACGACCACAACTTTATCGACCACTTTCTACCACTTTCAACCACATCCTACGCCTAAACTGTTTGTTGTCAATAAGAAACTTTGAGGTTGATATGCTGGGTCAGATCGACGTTGGGAAAGCACTATAAATTGTGGCTAACTGATTCGGTGACCACAATGGGCAGGGTTTACAGTCTATGTTCGATTTTGGATGCTTCTCCTATTGTTCGCCCTTGACTTTTTCGCACTTGCATGCGGGCTGTGGAATGAACATTGTTTCTCAGGAAGAATATTCCGATTCGTCGTTGAACCTGTTGTGAGCGGCTCAGCATGATCCAGCACATTGAGTTTGAGCAATGGGTCCCGGTTTCCATCGAAAAAGTCTTCCTGTTCTTTGCCAATCCGAACAACTTGTCTCGCATCATGCCTCCCCACACCGGAACCAAACTCGCTGAGTTAAGGCTTGTGCCTCCTCCAACCGTTCCCGCCGAACAGCAAGCGATTCCGAACGATGACTCCTTTGCAGGTGTAGGGTCGGAGATCGTGACGTCTTTTCGACTCTTTCCATTTCTTCCGTGCCGCGCGCAATGGATCGCCCTGATCACCGAGTTCGAATGGAACCATCACTTCGCCGACATACAGAAGAAAGGACCATTCAAGCGATTTGAACATCGACATGAGTTTTCCAAAGAGACGCGCAGCGGCGCAACTGGGACGATGGTGCGCGATGCGATTGAGTACGATGCCGGATTCGGAGTGCTGGGCGACTTGGCTCAAAAGTTTTTCATCGCCCCCAACCTTCAACAGACATTTGAATACCGGCAGAAGATGCTGGAAAAGCTGCTAGGCTAACCAAGATTTGGTGATACACTCCCGCCGTCACGCCCGATCTCTCTTTTTAACTCAACTTATCGGAGGTGGTCCATGGGGTTGAACCGCAGTCGGATCTGGTTGGGAGGCCTAGCGGGAGGCGTGGTGTGGTTGATCTGGAGCCTTCTGGTCGGGCAGTTCATCATTGGAAACGCGCGCTACGCGGTGACGCAGAATGCCGGCCTGTTTTTGAAAGAGCCGCGCTATCCGTTCTTTGTGGGCCAGTGGATTCTGATCCTGTTTGTGCTGGCCATGATTTTGGCGCACTTGTACGCTTGGACACGCCCGACTCTCGGCGCAGGTCCCAGGACGGCGCTGAAAATTGGATTCCTCGTGGGATTCGCCGCAGGCTTTCCGGATAACTTCGGGCAAGCCGCCTGGTCGCCCATAGACCGCGTGTTTCCGTTGGGCTGGATGCTGGATATGTGGGTGGGCTCAATTCTAGCGACGCTGGTCGCAGGATGGCTCTACAAAGATTGAGGTTCGTGTGGAGGCGGGCGCCTCGCCCGCTTACCTAATCGGCTCTACAACCACCGCCGTCCCATACGCCAGCACTTCGGTGACGCCTTGCATGATCTCGGTAGCGTCATAACGAGCGCCTACGACCGCATTTCCACCCAGTTCGGAGGCGTGTTGCAGCATCAGGTCGAAAGATTCGGCACGAGTCTTTTCGCACAGATTGGTTAGCAGGGTAATGTTGCCGCCCAGGATCGTTTGCAAGCTCGCTCCAATCGTGCCGAAGATGGAGCGCGAGCGAACCACGATGCCGCGTACCACTCCCAAACTGCGAACTACGCGAAATCCGTCCAGCTCGAACTGCGTGGTCACCATGCTGTGGGCGACCATTCGCCCCGGAGCACTGTAGCTCATGGCCATTGCATTGTCCTTTCCTGACGACAACCGCACCGAGTCACAGCAACATCTTCCCGCAATACGCTATTCCAATTCCGCCGCAATCACAAATTCCTGCGCCTCCAGATCGTATTCGATACGAAGTACATTCGGCTTGCAACAGATTTGGCAATCCTCTACATAGGACTGCCGGCGGCCAGCAGACTCATCCACCTTCGTCAGGTTGGACTCGCCACACCCGGCGCATTGGAATCTGACCTCCACGGTATCATTCTAAGACGAAAGCGATCGTCGATCTTCGCCATCGACCGCGATTTTGGTTTGAGCGCAAGGTACGGATAGCGTCGACTGCACGCGTTTCAATATCGTGAGCGAATGCACAAGACAATCGAGCCGACCATTCTCTATTTCGGAACGCCCGTTGCACTAATCAGCACGTTGAATCGAGACGGTTCGCCGAACATCGCACCGATGTCGTCGGCGTGGTGGCTGGGTTGGAGCTGCATGCTTGGCCTGGGCCAGATGGGCCAGACGTCTGACAACCTGATTCGCACCCGCGAGTGTGTGATCAATCTGCCATCGGAAGATCTGGTAACCCAGGTCGATCGCCTCGCTTTGACCACTGGCAAGAATCCAGTACCAGAGAAGAAACGTCAGTGGGGCTATCGCTACGAACCCGACAAGTTTGATGTCGCTGGCTTCACTCCCATGGAGTCAGAATCGGTGGCGCCGCCGCGCATCCGCGAGTGTCCGGTACAGATGGAAGGCGTCGTCCACGATTTCCGGCCATTCGGAAAGAACGTGAGCGCTAACATGTTCGAGGTGCATATCGTCAAGCTGCACGTCGACGAAAAATTGCTGGTAGGCGACGGCCGGCGTCATCATATCGATCCGGTGCGCTGGCATCCACTTATCATGAGCTTCTGCCGATTCTTTGGGCTAGGCGGCGAGGTGCATCCGTCACGCCTTGCAGAATCAGATTTCATGAAATTCATGACCCAAGGAACAACCTCGCAAAAGGAAGACTTATACATCGCGCACCAACAGAAGTAACGTGCATGGCCCGGCATCTGACGGAACACTGTTCACCTGCCGCGAAAGCCCGAATTGCCTACCTCCCGTATCAACGACCACCCCTTAGGACAACATCTTGAACTTGCGAATCTTCCGATATAAATTTGACCATGCTTCGGAGCGGCTGTGAGGCCGGGTACTAATGTAACCGCCAACTCTTGCACAACAAAGTGGACCATGAATGATTCGCGCTCCAACGAGGAAACCGTCTGGAAGAACCACGGCGTGCGGATCATTCGCAGCGGTGAGTTGGACAGCAACACTCCTCAGACGCCCGGTATGACCCGCGCCGAGGCCATCTCGCGGGCCAGAGTCGGTGCGCAAAAGCTCTGGGCAGGAACCGTGGTGGTGCAGCCCAACGCCAAAACCGGTCCTCATCATCACGGGGAACTGGAAACTGTCATCTACGTGGTGCGCGGCCGAGCACGCTTTCGCTGGGGGGATCGTTTGGAGTTCGTTGATGAAGCGGGTCCGGGAGACTTCGTCTATGTGCCTCCCTACGTTCCTCATCAGGAACTGAACGCGCGCAAGGATCAACCGGTGGAAGCAGTCATCGTGCGAAGTGGTCAGGAGCCCGTGGTCGTCAATTTGGATATTCCCAGCCCGGAGGACGCTCCCGACAATCCGCAAGACGATCCATTTCACTCCGCGCCAGGAAAGCACTGAGAATCAATCTGCTGCCGCTACCGTTTTTCCCAGTCCGGCCTTTAGATCCGCCGCCAGCAACCGGTGGAACAAATGTTCACCTGCCTCGCGGCGTACCGAAAGTCGGCCCGCGCTATAAGCGCGCGACTTTAACCCCCGCTGCACCGCCTCGCAGATTCCCAAATCTTCGTCCTGAACGCGGGCACCCACGGCAACACTCTGCTGGTTGTATTCACGATGCGCCTCGCTCACGTCGGCAAAATAAAAGTCGAAGATCACGCGGCAGTGATCGACGTCCACTGGCAGCACCAGATTTGTGTCCATGTAACCTTCATAGCAATTGATCATCAGGTTGGGATATTGCCAAAAATACCAGGCGCGATCGCCTTTGCGGGTTGCTCCGGTCGCCGCGTCCTCACTCGAAGCCACCATCGGACTTGACTGCAGGCAGTACCGGTCCTCGTTTTCGATCGTGTACTCCTTGTAATCGAGCACCGAGTTCAGGCCCTTGTGGAGATGAGGAACGTGATACCCGCCGTCAAGATAATTGTCGACGAACACCTTCCAGTTGCAATGAATCTCGTAGACTCGGCGATCGAAATAATGCAAGCTGCTCACATTGAGCGGCGCAATCCGCTTCACTAATCCGCCAAGAAAATCTAGTAGCGGCGCAGCCTGCAGATCCAGATTCACGAACACGAACTTTTCCCAGGCCTCCGCCTTCACGGGCACTAAACCATTCTGTTGACGCTCGAAGTTCTTCACGCCATCGAACTCCGGCATCCCCTTCAGCGAACCGTCCAGTCCATAATTCCAACCGTGATAAGGACAATGCAGAATAGAAGCCTGGCCGCAAGCCTCACTAACCACTGCGGCCGCGTGGTGCCGGCACACGTTGTAGAACCCTCGCAACACGCCGTCATTGCCGCGGACCACCACGATCGGCTCGCCTGCCACATTCGCTGTAACAAATTGCCCAGGTGCCGCCACCTGTTCCACTCGTGCGACCATTTGCCAGGTTTTGCTGAAGACCGCACTGGCCTCGAGTTCGGCAATGCGCGCATCTACGTACCACGGGGCGGGGATAGTCGACGCTTCCGGCAGCGGCGCATTCGCGTCATATGCAACGAGAATATTATGCAATGTATTTTGTGGGATCATCGCTTATTTAGACGAAGAGTACGGCCGTCATCGCGCGAATCCCTCAGCGATTATCAAAACCGCAATTCGATAGGGCTCGTGTGGCATGACTGAAATCATGCCCTCCCGAAACCAGTCGCTTGCTGCACTCGGAAGAAACCATCTCATCAAGCTGACGCCTTGATCGGATCGTCTCTCTGCTCCGTCCCGATCGCCCTTCTCAACACATCCAAAAACTGCTCGATCCGCGCCTCTTTCTTTTCCGCGGAATCGCCCTGGCGCCGAAACAATCCCGGATCGAGCTCCTCGATAAGCAAAGCATCCTGAAATCTTTCCACCACCCAATCGAGAATCGAAACCACCATCTCGATATCCAGATCACGGCGGAGTTCGCCGCGTTCCAGGCCGAAACGGACGAACTCAACCCGTCCGTAAGGATCTTCAGCGATCAGGAAGCGGTTAATTTCTCGTCGCAGGGCCAGGTCGGTTCCATACTGTCCCAGCAGATAAACCCGGTAAGGAATCCAGTCTTCACGCAGCATGTGCTCGGTCCGCGCCAGCCAGTAATAAAGAACCCCGAAGAAACCGCGTTCTCGGACTTCGGCAGGCACGTTCAAATAAGGAGAGAACGAACGCACCGCTTTCTTGTAGGCCTCGAAAAATAAACCATCCTTGCTGGTGAAGTGCTGAAAAATCGAGCCCTTGGCAATGCCCAGGCTGGCCGCAATATCGCCCACCCTCGCCGCGTTGTAGCCCTGCTCGGCAAAATGGCGCATTGCCGCATCAATAATCTTGGCGCGCTTGTCTTCGGAGCGCGGCCGCGATGGCAGGTTTCGATATCGCGGCGGAGAGATAACGCTGCTGCTGATTCCGCTCATAGGCTGACCTCAAGTCATGGCAATGTACTCAATAAGCGTGTGAAATTCAACTGTATTTTTCCAACTACAGCCGCGGGTTTCGTTGGTTCGATCTAAAACACATAACCACTGGTCGCCTTCATACCGGTTTCAGGCAGGGTCCGAGCCAGAGATGTCTCGAAGCAAAGCGAGAGTGCAGAGGAGAACTCTTGAAGAAACCGGCAGGAACGATCGATCTCGCTCAGGTGATTGAAGAAAAGCATTGGAGGTCCCGCGGGACCTCCTGCCGGGAACGGGCCAGCAGCGGATCACCCGTTCGCGTTTACAGAAATCTTACTGTAAGCACAAAGGGCAATTGTCAAAGAAGCATCATGAAATTGTCATTTTTTTGTTACTTACTCAGGCGTGCGGTCGTTTCGCAGGGTTTGCTACTGTAGCTTCGCGGAGAAATACCGATTAGTCCTCAATGTCGTTCATAGCTGGGGCTATCTGGAAGGGGCGGAGGATAGTCGCGCCCGTACATGTTTTGGTGACCTGGAGGCAGGTTGGCAGCGGGAAGACGCATGGCTCCCAAGCTTGAATCATCCTGCGAAATGGTGACCTCCCGAGTGAGATTGTTCAATTGCTCTGGCAGCGTATCTTCATACCAGATCCTCAGCGTGTAGCGGCCAGCGGGCACGTGCGCAATGGCGACCCTGCCGCGCGCGTCTGAAATTCCGTAGTAAGGGCTGCTCACCGCAATTACCACCGCGCTCATTTCAGAGTGGATATTGCAGAAGATGTAGGAAATGCCGGGCTTGTCAAAAACAACATTGCGCGTGCTCCCGGCTTCGTAGAGGCCGAGATCGAAGCGCTTGCCCTCAAAAAGCGAAAACACGTTGTGAAAAAAGGGATCCTGATTGGGAAACTCGACCGATGAACCGACAGGTACGACCAAAACGTGGGGCTGGAAACTTTTGTTCCTCTGAACCAGGCGCGGCGGATTTGAATCTGGAGGAGTGGGCAAACTCGAAAGCGTCGTACCCCCGACGGGAGTAAGCCAGAGCACCACATTGCCCGCCGGATGGCCCTTGCTCTTTTTCCCGCTGTTCACCAATGCCACATCCGCGGTTACGGTAACGTCCTGCGCCCAGGTTGAAACGCTTGAGGCTATCAGCGCAGCTAGGCAACACACGGTTGCTATTTTCATGATCAAAACAAAATTCCCATGATCAGATCGAACTGGTCGGCGTTATTGCTGACATCGTTGAGTTGAAAGGTTTGCAAGTGTCGGTATTCCGCCGAAAACAGCAAGCTCGAGCGCGGCCGAAAGACAAAGTTCAGGAGTCCACCGCGATTTTGAACAAACAGAGGGATAAACAGGTAAGGTTGGCTTGAAGCCGCGGCTCGTACTTCTGCACTCGTCGGATTGTCCACTCCGACAGCAGCATTGAATTCGAGCGTATTGGTGGCCTTGAATTTCAGCTGCGACCATCCGCCGATCGAATCCAATCCGCGTACCGGGGTGCTGGCACTGCTGGGATTGCCGTCAAATACAACACTCCGGCTAATGCCGTCGCCAATGCCGCCAATCGCCCGTCCCCGATAGAACTCACCCGTAAAACTCAAGCGCCGCGCCAACGGAATCTGCCAGTCCGCCATGCCAGCCCATCCGTCAAGATAGTGATCGTTGGGCTGAGTGCACCCTGACGGGCAAGTTACCCAATTCTGCCGGCTGTAGTAGCCGGCTGCCCCGAAGCTCAGGGACTGACCAAGCACCGTGCGTGTCCATGCCGTCCGGATCGCATAAGCTGGCTGGCGCGTGAGTTCGCCCGCGCTGGGCATGCGGAAGTAAGAGTCCGCCGGAAACTCTCCCGTAAGATTGTCGAGAATTCCACCTTGGAGCATTATGTTCTGATCCCCGGAAATTTGGAATCGGTGCTCCACCCGCACCTGCGGAGTCCAGGCCCACAGATTTCCTGCGTAATTGAGCGCGGGGATTGCCAGAGATGCGAAGGAGGTAGGCGAAAGCGGAGAAAAGAATGCATTGTCCTGCCCCGCCACTATCGAAGTGTTTCCCCAATCCATTCGCATGCTGGCCGTGCGCAACCGGAAAATTCCTGAATTGACTCCATTCCATGTGGCGGGAAATCCCCCGGCGAAGTCGGCCTGCAAACTGGCGGACGTCTTCGCACCCGCCAGAGTAGGCCCGAATACCTCGAGGCCGATTTCGGACTGCCGCATGGTTGCACCGAAGTTCCCAGTACCTTTGCTTGGTCCGGATACAAAACTTGGAAAATCCTGGCTGTCAGTCGCCCCGTGAGTGTTAAAAAGGTTCAACAGCACGATGCCGGAAAGCCGGACCCGATATTTGGAGGCGGCCTCGACCTTGGTTTGATACTGATCGTCGACCTTACTATTCACCAGTTGTGTCGACTCTTCGAGCGAAGCAACGCGCTCTTCCAGCGACGCCTTCTGGTTTGCGGCGGGTTGCGTGGACTGGGCAGGAGCGGGGTCAGCATTAGCCGACGGCGCCAATTGATACGAGTCTCGTGGAGCGGGAACTGCCGCTACTGAGGTGCTGTGCGAAACCTGCAACTCATGTCGCAATGCCGCATTTTCGGCGCGGTATTGCTCAGTCTCCGTGCGCATCTCCGTCATCGCCGAGCGCAGTTCCTTCACTTGTTGTTGGAGTTCGTGAATCGCCGCTGCAGTCGAATCGCTGGAAGACGGCGGCAAAGCCGGACTTGACTGTTGTGACCAGCCGGAGCCACTACCCAGCAGCAGAAGCAATCCGGCCAAGCTTGCTCGTCGCATCCCATACGGCAAACCATTCCCCTGCTTCACAAATCGCCTCCCGAAGAAGACTGTGGAAGTCCGTTTGAACGATCTCGAGTGAACGCGAGACGGCATGGACTAAGCTGGTGCACGTCCCGAATGGGGAATTTTACTCCGACGGCACCCTTTTTGCTCGGGACAGCGCCGGCAGATGTGGCGTTCCCTCTCCGCCACTGTCCGAGTTAGACGAGGCAACGATGGGCAGGGTGATGCGGAAAACCGTCCCTTCCGCGGACGTCTTCTCTACAGTGACATCTCCACCGTGATCCTGGATTATTTTCTGCACCACGGTTAACCCCAACCCGGTTCCGTTCTCCTTGCCATAGCTGATGAACGGCTCGAAAAGCCTGCCTCGAATTGATTCCGGGATCCCACGACCATTGTCCGAAAGCCGAATCTCGAGTCCCCCCACAACTTCCCGCAAATCGATGTTGATCTGTCCATCTTGCCCTGCGATTGCCTCGCACGCGTTCAACAGCAAGTTGTAGAGAGCGCGTTCGAGCTTTTTGGTATCGAACCAGCCCGTGCTGCTGCCCTCCTGCCGGACCACAATCCGCACCGCGTGGAAGCGGGGATGAGTGCGGACCGCCTGCACCACGCGATCGACCGATTCCTTCACGCTCCCATAGGTCCGCCGCAGCGATTCCCGGGTACGCGAGAACTCGAGTAAAGAGTCAATCAGGTCCGTCATCTGGTTCACGGCGATCCGAATTTCCTGGTAGAGCTCTTCGCGTTGATCGGTCGACAGATGACTTTCTAAAAGGAATTCGGCGTTGGCCACGATGGCCGCCAAGGAATGGCGCAGGTCATGCGAGACCGAACTGGCCATTCGCCCAATCGTCGCCAATCGCTCCGCATCGATCAACTCCTGCTGGGTTTTCAGCAGGCTATCCCGCATGCGATTGAATGCCCCGGTTACTTCGGCAACCTCATCACCTCCACGCGCGTCAAGGTGATAATGGAAGTCGCCTCTCCCCAGGGCTCGCACACCAGCAACCAAGTTCCCCAATGGCTTGGTAAAAGTGTGCGATATGAAAAACACCAGGGCGCTCCCACCGAGAACGGCGGTCAATCCAACAAACAACAACAAGCTGTTCAGACTATCGAGGAAAGCGGTGGCTTGATCGTAGGACTTAAGCACGCTCAAGCGCACTGAGGGAGCCCGATCGGTCGTAAGTTCCAAAGAGGTAGCCAAGAAACGTTCGTCGCCGAGTTGCACCCGCTCCGGCTCCGGAATGCCGGGTGCGGAACGCGCGATTGGATGCCGCGACAGTTCGGCCTCATGCGTGGGATCGAGCGTACTTCTGACGATCGTTTCGCCGTAATAGAAAGCTACCTGGCTGGCAGCGATCCGGCTTACCTGCGCCGCCACGGTGTCGTCAATTTCGTAACCGATCACCAGAAATCCCAACAGGTTATTCTCCGCCGCTGGACCCGCATAGATAGGTTTGAGAAAGACCTGGTACAGATGCTGAGCGCCGAACCACCATTGCCCTGTACCTTCTCCATTAGACGGACGGTTCAGAGACTGCTGCGCCATCTCCCGCGAAAAACCCGGCGTCGCCGTGTGCAGTGCAACCACTTTGCCGGTCCGGTTCGCCAGCACAAACAGGTCGCTCCCTCCCAGCCGCCACAAATCCGTCGACCCATCCTGGATCGTAGCTTCATGCTGCGTGGTCATGAGCGCCCGCAGATTAGGCAGGTCCGCCAGCAACTCCGCCAGGTGAGTCAGAGTAATCTCGCGTTCGCGATGAAAGTTCTGGTAGGTGGTGACCGAGTTATGCAGGTCTGCGAAGATGCTCTTCGTCACCTGCGCTTGCACCGTGTGCCGCACCAGCAGCAGGCTCGTCCAGGTAAGACCGGCGGAGATCAGTAGCATGGAGAGCAGAAACTTGGTCCGCATCCGAAGTTTCATTACTCTCACCTGTCCCCGCGCCTAAAGTCTTCGTAGCCCTGGGAATCAACGCACAAATTTGTAGCCCATGCCGTGAACCGTTCGGAAATGTATCGGATTGGTCGGATCGTTCTCCAGTTTCTGCCGCAGCTTCAGAATATGATTGTCCACTGTACGCGTGGATGGATAATTCTGGTAGCCCCATACCTCATTCAGCAACTCGTCCCGCGAGATCACCCGCTCCGCATTCTGTATCAGAAACTTCAGAGTCTTGAATTCCTGGGCGGTGAGAACCACTAATTCACCGTTGCGATTAACTTCCATCTTGGTGAAGTCCACCGAGATTCCATCAAAGGTGACCACGTCCCCGGTTCCGGTTCGAACCGTGCGCCGCAACGCCGCCCGCACCCGCGCCAGCAATTCTCGCGGACTGAAGGGCTTGGTCACATAATCATCGGCGCCCAACTCCAAAAGCAACACCTTATCCGAAACATCGCTGGCAGCGCTTAGAACAATAATGGGAACGGAAGGCGCCTGCTGTTTGATTTCCCGGCAGACGTCCCGGCCGGATACGAGCGGCAATCGCAGATCCAGTACAATCGCCGCTGGCGCCGTACGGCGGAAAGCCTCCAGCGCCGACTTGCCGTCCGCACTGATTTCAATTTCGAAGCCTTCGGTCTCAAACAAACGCTTCAGAGCTTTCTGCACCGCATGATCATCTTCTACCACCAGAATTCGCTCCATCGTGTTTGCTCCCGAACCAACGTAAGGCGATGCCTTCTGCAGGGTAACAGGGGCACGCTGGGTCACATCTCGCGTTGTCTCAACTCGAATCATAGTAGCTCCGGAATCGTGGATTCACCGCATCAATACTGATCAAGCTTACTACCACTAGATTGCCAACTGGCCTCACGTACAAACTGTTGACAATGTTTTTACAATTAGCAGACAAATGCGAGCTTTTTCACCACGCTTTTGGAGCGGCACGCCAAGCTCACATAGCCCCGGACGCCTCGGCCGGAGGCCGGAGGCCGGAGGAAGGTCGCCGTGGCTTTTGATTTTGGGTGCTTTCTTCAGCAAGCCAATTTATTCAGGGTTAGTTCTGTAGGTCCACGAGACTTGCCCGCTGTCAGAGGGCGCTATCATCCGAGCGCTTTCAATCAAATGATGAGTCGGCGCAAGCGTACAGACCGGGTCCGTCGCGCTGGCATCCCCAGTGATCAGAAAAGCCTGGCAGCGGCAACCGCCGAAGTCCTCGGCCCGCCGCTCGCAGCTTCGACAAGGCTCGGGCATCCATTCTTCCCCGCGAAAGCGTTGGAACGCAGCTGACTCTCGCCATATCCAGTCGAGCGAATGTTCGCGCACATTATCGAACCTCATGCCCGGAATCACTCCGGCGGCATGGCAAGGAAGCACCTGCCCCGCGGGATCGATCAACAGCAGACGCCGGCCCCACCCGCCCATGCAGGCCTTCGGATAGCGCGCGTAATAGTCGGGAACGACACAATCAATTCTCATGCGACCCGAAAGCCGCTCTTGCGCCGCTTCCACAATGCTCAAACAGTTATCAACCTGTTCGCGGGTGGGAATCAACGTATCCCGATTTTTCAAAGCCCAACCGTAATACTGGGCATGTGCAATTTCGAGGCGATCCGGCTTGAGCTGTTCCGCAAATCCAATCATCTCGGCGAGATGATCGAGATTCTGACGATGCACCACTAGGTTCACGGTGAACGCTATGGGAAATCGGCGAATCAGCTCCGCAAGAGTGAGCTTGTGCGCCTGCGCCTGCGTGCCCGCGATCCAGTTCGCGGGTTCGTCTCGCGAATCCTGGAAACTGAGTTGAATGTGGTCGAGTCCTGCATCCACTAGCCCGGCCAGTCGCGCTTCGGGCAAGCCAATCCCGGATGTGATCAAGTTGGTATAAAGTCCCACATCATGCGCGCCCTCGACCAGATCTTTCAAGTCGTTCCGCGCAACAGGCTCTCCGCCGGTCAAGTGGAGGTGGAGAATTCCCAGGTCCCGAGCTTCGCGAAACACGCGGATCCAATCACCGCTGGAGAGTTCCGCCTTGGCTCCAATCATTTGCAGCGGATTCGAGCAATAGACACAATGCAAAGGACAGCGATGCGTAATCTCAGCAATCAACGCCAGTGGGTTCGGAGTCATGGAATGACGAAGTTATGTATCGCCGCCGTCCCGGCGGAGGCTGCCATGGGTCGTCTTGCGCCCAACAGCGAGGGCAAGATGACCTGCGCCACAAGATATCTAGTAATCGATGACGCGTTTCTGCTGCAGAGCCTCCAGAAAACTGCCAACGTCTTCCCGAATCTTCTCTGGATCTGCCCCGCTGTAAGTCGCCGAGAGCGCAGCCACAATATCCTCGATCGTGTGTTGCCCATCACACAGTTCCAAAATATTCTGCCCCGTACCTTGAATCCGAATCATGCCTTCAGGAAAAAGCACCACTCGTTCCTCGCCCTGATTACCCCACCGGCAACCGGCTGCGAAGCGAGGCTGGCTGGAATCAGAAGGACGCACGTCACGACCCCTGAATCCGAAAAGCCCCCGGCGGCGGCCATCCTGGCTGCACGTAGGCAAAGTAGAGCGCGTCTAACTGCGCCCAAAGAATGTCGCATTTCGCCCGCAAAGCCGCGATCGCCATTTCCTGCTCAGGCCGCGTTGTGGCATTCTTCGTCACCCACTGCAATGCGAATCGCGCGTCTTCCGGAGCCTGATCGAGACGCGCCGTAAAATAATCGAGCCCACCGGAAAGCCACGGATAATGCTGCCGCAAACGATCCATGCGCAGCGCAATCAAGTCTCGCGAGAATAGCTCGGTCAGCGACGACGCCACTGCTTCCAGAAAACTCCGATTCCTGACCAGGCTTAGGTAAGCATCCACGGCATACCGAGTCGCAGGCATCACCTCATCGCCACGCAGCACTCGTTCGCGGTCGAGCCCCGTAGCTTCTGCCAGCCGGATCCAGCGCTCAATCCCGCCCTCGTGAGTCGCATCACCGTCGTGGTCGACTACGCGTTTCCGCCACGTCCGCCGAAAATCGGGATCTTCACTTCGAGAAAGAATGATGGAATCCTTGATGGGAATGACGCTCTGGTAGTAGTAGCGGTTCAAAGCCCAGGCCTGCAACTGTCCCCGGTTTAACCGCCCTTCATGCATCATCAGGTGGAACGGATGCCGGTGGTGGTAACGTTCTTCTCCCACTTGACGCAGCCGCGCCGTCAACGCGTCAGCCGAGAGCACAGCAGAATCGCTCAAAACTTCTGCCGCTGGTTTCAATCCCATTCTCCTCATTTTGTCATCCTGAACGTCGTTGCTGGCGCGGAGCGACAGCAACGCCGTCGAAGGACCCCAGGCATGCGGGTTCCAGCAACTGCGACTCAGGAAGTTCTCCCCGAAAACTGTTCTGCATTGTGAGAACACCCTTTTACGTTTCCGGTTGTCCTCGCACCCGCGGGGTCCTTCGACTCCGTGGACGCCGCGCTGTGCGCGGCATCCACTACGCCTCAGGATGACAGAACTTTGCGCGCTTAAAGTTGGCCGCCTACAGATCGAAACTCCACCCGTCCTCCGCCACTTCCCAGCCGGCAGCCCGCACTTCCGCATACTCAGGACCGGCCTCATCCAGCATGGGATTGGTGTTGTTCACGTGCACAAAAACTTTCCGCGGCCGCCGCAATCGCGCGAGCATCCGCAAGCTCCCGTTCACCCCAGATACAGGAACGTGGCCCATTTCACGCGCCGTCGAACCGCTTCCCAGCACTTGAATCAATTCCTCGTCGCTCCAAAATGTTCCATCGAACAGAAGAAGATCGGTTTCCTCAAGCCGCTTCAGCAACGAATCATCTATCACTGGAACCGCCGGCATGTAAGCCAATCGCTTACCTGACGTCGACTCCGCGATGACGCCCAGCGATGCTTCCTCAGCGTTAAGCTCTAGAGATCGATTACGCGAAACGTAAGCCGGGAACCGATTCCCCAGCGAGAACACGTTGCAGTTGATTCCTGCGCCTCTCTCAGCTTGCAAACAGAAGCTACCGTCGCAACCGATGTCGGTCCATGAAACCTGTTCGGACACGCGATTCAGCATCGCGAACATGCTGTTATCTTCTCGCAGGATACGCCGGATCGAAGGCGTGCAATAAATTCGAAAGGGTTGCAATTCGCGAAGAGACAATAATCCTGCAACTTGATCGATGTCAGCGCTGGTCAGCAAGACGCCGCCGATGGGAGAGTTTCGACCGTGTTGTAGCGGCTGAAGGCCTCCCGTCGCTTCGATCTGTGTCCTCAAATCGGGAGAGGCATTCAACAAAAACCAGACGCGAGCGTCCTGGCATATCGCTACCTGGGTCTGCGTCCGGGGCTTACCGTTGAGAGTTCCGTCGCGCACGGAAACGCAGTTGCGGCAGTTGCAGTTCCACTGCGGAAAGCCACCTCCTGCGGCCGAGCCCAGAATTTCTATATGCATCCTTGCCGAAACTTACATTGCGGCGGAGGCGTAGGAGTTGATCTCACAATTCAACGCCACTTCCTCAAACTGCGGTGCGGTCCATTCCATAATTTCTATCCTTAGGTTAAAACTAAACTCCGCTAGTATACCGTTTGATGCCGATTTGTCACTCCAGGAAACGCTGCCCCGGAAACGCACTTCTTTCAGAGACTTAGCGCAAGGTTACTTTCGGGCTTGCCCCTTATCGAGTTGGTGTCCTGTCCTTACGTCAGACTTGTGCTTACCCCAAGCATGATTTTAACTAACCCTAGCCCTCTCCTTAAATTCCAAGGGATTAGTGCGCCGGGAGCGACTGTGGTAGAGGATCCGAAGTGGGAGTTGGCTATTCTGGCGACCGTGCAGGGCTTCTATGAGAAGCTCTTGCAGGAAGCCGTGCGTGGGGAAGTTCCGGTTCCAGCTGGACTCGAAGCCATCTCCCTGCAGAGCGACGACGGGGTGACGCAAACGTTATCCAGCATGCATCGCTGGCTGCGTTTGCTTGATCTCGCCATTACTCCCGCCATGCTGCGGCGAGCCTTCACTCCCGACACCGACCCGGAAATCGCCGAAGCGATGCTTCGTTATTTCACTCGCACTAAAGATGGCAGCGAAGTCCATCGCGACAAGACCGACCTGGTCGCGACTTTCCTCTACCGTCATCCGCGCGTGCCCGGCCAGTGGGAGCGCCGCGGTTACGGCCTCGATGGTTCGCTTCCGCTCGCTCCCTTCGAGATCGCAATGCTCGAGATACTCGCCGACGCCGACGTTCCCTCGCTGACCGAGGACCACCTGCAAACTCTCCGCCTTTTCGATCACCTGCAAGAAGAAGCTGAGGGCTTCCGTGATCTGAACGCGCTGCTCGATTCCGGCATCATTCCTCGCGTCCGCGAACTAAAGCAGTCGTTCGATACCTCCTTCTACCACCCCGGAGTTCTGGCCACCATCGCGCCTTACAACACCGCCTTTGGCAAGAAGTTTGACGCGCTGTTCCATCAGTCCGCTGCGGAAATCAAGAACTTCGCAGAAGTAGTCGAGGAGCAGGGTGGCAGTATTCTAGGCAACGTCGACGGCGTGGATGTCACGGTCGAACACGTCGCAGCGCTCGAGGAGAGTGAACTGCTTCGCATCGATTACGGCGCTGCTCTCGACAAGTTCCGGCGCATCTCGAAACTGAAGAGGACTCTGGATCAGCGACCGCCGGTCCGCCGCAGCCCGCGCCTGGTGCGTCCCCCGGCGAAAGCGATCGTCAATCCGCCGGCCAAACTCGCGGCCTTTCCCAGCCGGCGTCCCGCGCTCGATGTTCCGGCCATGCGCTCGGCGGTAACTCCGCAACAGATCTCCACCGAAGAAAGCAAACTCCTCAGGATCGAGGAATCGATTCGCATCTTCGTGCGTGTGGCCGACCCAAAGTTCCGCCAAATCGTTCCCATGCGCTTCTTTAATCTGCTTCTCACACCTGTCGAAGCCGATGCTTATTGCGCCGACTATCTCGAAGAGAAGAGCGTTCGCGCCGGAGTCGCCCGCGTGATTCTGCGCCTGGTTGCGGTGGTCGCCCGCATGACCACCGAACTCGAAGAACTCAAGCGCGCCGAGAATTCCGCATCATTGTGGAAACTGCACGCCGACTCAATGATCGTGCTGCTCGAGGTCAGCCAGTCGGTAAAACAGAACGCCGAACGCGTCATGAAGTTGGCCGAACAACGCGGCGCCAAAGTTGAGGCCGACAAGATCCGCGCCCCGCTCCAAAAGCTGCATGATTGCTCTGGGTTGGTCGAGAAGACTTTAACCGGAGTTCCCGACGAAAAGACCTTGGGTGCCAGCAACGCCAGTTGAGCCTTGGAACTAGTTGTAACGCTCGTCATGTCGCAAAGGTGGCCCAGGGCGGTTTTGGCTCGAACCATTGGTTTCTTGCCTTACTCAAGATCGCTATCAGGCGGTAGCCTTCTTCGGTTGAATTGTCGAATAGGATGGTGTGATCCACCCGTTTTATTGCAATTGGAAGATTCTCAAAGCTGCGTTTGTAGCGGCGGCGAACGTCTTCTTCCGGAACATCGTGCCCTCCCGCCAAAACCCGATTTCTAATTCGAGCTAGATTGATCTCGACCTTCTCAGTTCCGATATAGACCAGCACAATTTCAAAGCTGCGGTTTCTCGCGTCCAGCATCATTTGCAGATAGTTCTTTCCCGCCAGCGTAGTTTCAACGACGAAACTCTCGGCGTTCTTCAGGTGCTCTTCTGCAGATTTGAGGACGTAGCGAGCTGCCGCGATGGGAAACTTTTTGGTCGCTTTTGCCTGGAGTGTATTCGCTATGGCGTCGGGATCGAGGAGCGGAATTTCTTTGAACAGTTCAGAGTTCCAACGGGTCAAAGTGGTCTTGCCGGAACCGTTTGCTCCGGCAATGAAGGTCAATGTGGGAGGAGTCACCGCGAGGAAGACACAGACTTTTTCTGGCGCTCAGCAAGAATCTCTTGCAGGCGCTTTTTCTCGATGACCAGCCCCGCGCGGGCCGCTTGGGCCATCTTTTTCGCCATTTTTGTCAAGTTCACAGCCATGGGTCAAGAATAACCCAACCCGAGGTTTTGTGAGACAACTTTGCTGCTCCTAGAATGAACAAGTTGGCGGTGCCCTCCGCGTTCTTCCCTGGGCTGGCACAGTTCGGTCGTCATTCCGAGTGAAAGCCCCCGCCTGCCCTGTCTCTCCAAAAACCGGAGAGACAAGGTCAGGGCACCCTCGTGAGTACGACGAGAAAGAAAGGCTGGGCCAGCCACTGCCATATACCGTGCACATGGACCCACCGCCGGGAGTCAGCAGGCCACTCACCATCAGCGTCCCCATTCCGTCTTTGCGTGCCGTCGCTGACCGGCGTAAGATGCGTCCACCATGAAGAAAGCCTTCCTTTCCTCAGTAGCGGTTCTGCTGCTCGGCTCGTTCGGCTTTTCGCAGTCCAGCACCGCGACCAAACCTCCAGAATTTGATCACGCGGCGCTACATGTACATGACTTGCAAAAAAGCGCAGAGTTCTATGAAAGGGTGATGGGTTTAGCAAGGACTCCCGATCCCTTCAAGGACGGCCGGCACGTTTGGTTTCGCATCGGCGCGCACGAGCAACTTCACATCATCGCTGACGCCACCGATCAGCCCACGCGCGACATTGACGTTCACCTGGCATTTCGGGTCGCGTCCGTGCCCGATTTCATGACTCACCTTGACCAAACCCATGTGACATACCGCAACTCCACTGCCTCAGGTCACCAGACTGCCGGCCTGCGGCCTGACGGAGTAAGACAGATCTATTTTCAGGACCCCGATGGATACTGGCTAGAAGTGAACGACTCTAAATTCTGAGGCCGGAGTGCAGAATCGCCATATTGCTCATTGACAAGTAGTCAAAACGTGTAATTGCCTGGTTACGTCACCTGAGGAAATCGGAAGCGTTGACGCTCAATCCGAAGAGACAGATAATGTCCAAGCTCTTTTGGACGGAGGATTTATGAAGCGCTCTTCCCGGCCACGCAGGACAGCTAATCTTTTCGGATTAGATTTCAAGTACACCATTACTGTTGCAATAGCGGTCTTCAGCCTATTGTGCCTCTCTCATGCCGCCGCTGGTAATCCTGTGCCGACTGTCGTCGGGCCGCCTGTGCCGCAGGCTGTGCCCCCAGCCAGCGGACAATTCACTCTGAAAGTTTACGGCGCGAATTTCGTGCAAGGCGCGGTGGTGAACTGGAATCGCCAGCCGCGGAAGACGACCTTTATCTCAGCGAGAGAACTGCAAGCACAGATTCTTGCGTCCGATGTTGCCAGCCCTACGGCAGGCTACATCACGGTGACCAACCCGCCTCCTGGTGGCGGGGTTTCAAGTTCCAGCTATGCAATCGTGGAAGTACACACGCCGACGGAGACAATCGCTGTTGGTCCCCCTCATCTGTCGGAGGTCGGATATCCGTTGGTCTTTTCCGATTTCAACAACGATGGCATCCTCGACTTTGCTAGCACTTGGGGATCAAAAATCCGAATCCGGCTGGGGAACGGTAATGGCACGTTCGGAGTCAGCAAGGTTGCCACGTTTAGTTACGACAGCAACGATCTAGCCGCGATAGTCACCGGCGATTTCAACAACGACGGCAACGAAGACTTGCTGTACGGCGCTAATCCTAATCCCCCGCCTTACTACCTTCGGACGACACTAGGTCTAGGGGATGGCACATTTAGGAAGGGCTCACGATTCGGGATCAGCTTCTACGCGAACGGGCTCGCCGCTGCTGACTTTAATCGCGACGGTAACCTCGATGTCGCCTCTATTTCCAACCCGGTTGATCTCAACATATTTCTCGGACAGGGTGACGGTAGCTTCAGGCATAGAGCACTCTACAGGCAGTTCCGCTCCTCCACGTCGGACATATCGATCGCAGACTTTAACGGGGACGGCATACCGGATTTAGTTATTCCAGCTGGAGGCGTTTACGTTCTGTTGGGACGTGGGGATGGCACCTTCGATAAACCTCGGCGCGTAATTGCAAACGACAGGGCAGGCACATGTACCGGGACTCCTCAACTTGTTGTGAGCGATTTCAATGGGGACGGAAAGACCGACCTTGCATATTGTGAGCGCCACTACGGAAACGGCGGAAAGATTTGGGTTGCGCTCGGGAACGGGGATGGAACTTTCCAGAAGCCAATTTCCTTAACGGTTCCTGCGAATCAGGGGGTATTCTCGTTTGCGGTAGGCGACTTCAATTCTGACGGCAAAACGGACATTCTTACCAACTATTATTTGCCGAACACCTGGCTCAAAACCGAGACCGATCTATTCCTTGGAAATGGGAACGGCACTTTTCAGCGAAGGAAGATTATTCGATTGCCCGGACAATCTGAATACAACGCTGAAAACGGCATTGTGCCTGCCGATCTCAACTCGGATGGTTTGCTAGACCTCATTGTCGAGCAGGCCGGTCCGCTAGCGATATTTGTTCAAAGGTGAAGAAACAACAAAACAAGGCCAGTCTGACGGAGTTCAATGCGGCGAGAACCGTCCCCTAAACGGACGATTTTCGATGTCGTAAAATCGCCATATCACTCATTAACCAGCGGTCAAAATGTGTAATCACCGTGTAACCGCAGTTAGCTCTCGGACTGCCCGTTGATTCTGCACACGGTACGCATCTCGATTCGCTCCCGTCTCCTGGTAACCAAACCTTCCTGGTGGTTGGCCTGATCGCTTCTATTCGCCGCAGCCTCGACTCGGAGTAGACTGGTCCCTGTCCAGGGATGCTCAAGAGATAAGGAGAAAAAACCTTTGTGAAACGCAGACTCTTGCTAGTCGCTCTCAGCCTGTTGGCGCTCACCATTATGGGTCCGGCCCAGGACCAACGCGATCAACCCTCAGCCAAAGCCCAGGAGCGCATCACCAAGGAGGTCCGCCACGAACTGGTGATGCTGCCCTACTTTGGCGTTTTCGACTACATTGCATACAAAGTGGACGGGTACAATGTGACTCTAATCGGTCAGGTCGTACGGCCCACTCTCAAGTCCGATGCCGAAAACGTTGTGAAGCGCATTGAGGGTGTGGAAAAGGTGGACAATCAGATCGAAGTCCTTCCTCCGTCACCCATGGATGACCGTCTCCGGCAGAGGCTGTTCCGGGCGATTTACCAGTACCCGCCCCTGCAGAAGTACGAGCTCGGCGTGCAGAAGCCGATCCGCATCATCGTCAAGAATGGCCGTGCTACCCTGGAAGGCGTCGTCGACAACGACGGCGACAAGAATCTCGCAGGCATTCGAGCCAACGGCGTCCACGGCCTTTTCTCGGTGACCAACAATCTGCAGGTCGTGAAGCCATGAAATGGACCAAGCCCTGATTCTTTTAGGGAGATTGACGGAGGATGAGGAGGTCGAGTGGCGCAGGTTTCTACGTGCTCCAGAAAGGCTAAGACACTGGATTCCCAATTTGGGAATCGGCTTGGTACTCTCTCCGCTTTCCTCTTGCTCTCATTACTTCAATCGCGATAATATAAACATGCACAGAATATCTACAAGATAATCTGCGTTCTTTGACAATTTGACACCGGCGCAGCGTCCGGCTAAACACCAGCGGCTGTGTCGATCATCCCGATGAAGGTGAAAGCCCCTTTCCACAGCTTTACCCGTCGTTCCAAAGCCGAACTACGGCCAGCAGCCGAAACTGCGTAACTCCAATGATTCGAATATTTTGCCTGTAACTACCTTAAGAACCATAGATCTAGCGGGCAAGAAAAATCCCGGGTCATTATATACTTGGCACACCGAGAGGAGTGTGCCAAGATGGGATAACTGTGCCCTATGCCTGATCCCTTCAATTTCCGCATTTTGTGCCTTGCAATCGTGGAAATCGCTTTGTTCCCTTTTGTCGCGATGTATTACGAGCGAAAGATGCGAAGATTGGTTCCGCTTTCTGTTGTGGTTATTGTGCTCGGGATTGTTGGCGTATGTTTGTCGTTGCTTGAGTGGTTTATTTGGTTACCGCCCATGGCGAAGGCGTCGGCGTCTTTGTCTCTTTCCAGTCTCAGCCTTACATACTTGGCTGTTTTTGCTTTGGTATGGGTCGGAGTTTTTCAGTTCTTTCAACATGGGGGCTTGGCTCTCATGAAGAAAGGATTATTAGACGCGCTAAAAAGTTTGGCAGTTACAAGCCTAGGATTCGTGGTCCTATTTTTGATTGTTTTTTTGTGGAACTTTCACAATGTATACGAAGTGGTTGTAGTTCATCCCCCGCGAGTCCAAATTACTTGGACACGACTCGCGGCAGGGTTAGAAGTAATGCCAGGGATTGGCCCGCAGAGTCTCACGCCACAATCTCTAGGTAATAGAAGTCAATATATTATTGAGGTTACACCAGTTGAAGGGACTACCATTTCATCGAACACTGTCATTCTCTTTCAATTCCCTTATGTTGTCGAAGAACCGAAACTGAATGCTTGGAATACCCAAGCATCTTTTGGCCCTGCTGTGTCTCCATTGCCTGTAATTTTAGGAGGTAATGTGAGGATCATTGGGCAACAAGAATACAGACATTGGCGGTTGGTTATTTCCGATATGCTGCCCAATGGAAAAGTTAGACTCGTCGTGCTGCTAAATCCTGATTATCAAGACATGATGATGGTTTTCAATGCTGGCAAAGTTCCAAAGCACGAGCCTCCGCCGCTACCAATGCCACCGCCTCCCTTGCACGGACCTTTATACGAATACATATGTGCATACACACAGTTTGTTTATGGCGGCCAGATCGGACATACAGAAATATATGCACCCTTCCAGGTGAACACTAAAAAAGTAGTTAGCATCGGGAATGTTGGTAATCCGCCCAAAAATCTAAGCGTGACATTTGAGGTACCATAAATGAAATCGCCCGAATACACAGAGGGTCCAAAGGCATTGGAGAATTTCAAGCAAGGCATGGAAGCACTATTCAAAGTTCCCAAGAGTGCCGTGCTGAAGAAAAAGAAGCAGGCCCGTAAGCCTGCTACTTTGCGTAAACCGAAACGTGCCGACAAGGACTAAAAGGGAATTTCCGCTTCCCCCGTCCTTGTCTCCGACGTGTGGAGCGAGTCTGTATCCTTGCCAGTCAGTTCGCTGTACGTGAGGCGCTTCCCAGCGATCTGAGACATGGCGAGAGCGAATCGGTCAGAATCGTTCTTGTCTTTGCGATTATTGAAACGAAACACTTGTTCGTCAACGTATCTATCGAGATGAAAAGGTTCAACGGCAACGTAGGTTCCGCGCAAGGTTCGCTTCAACAGCGACCAGAAGTTCTCCAAGCTATTCGTGTGGACGCGGCCACGGACATAAGTCTCGGCATGGTTCACAACGTCATGCACGAAGCGGTAGTTAAGAGTCTCGTATCCGACCGCATCATCGGTGTACACAGTAGAACCGTACTTTACGTTCTTCAAGATTTCGTTCTGCAGTGTCTCGCGCTTAATGTTCGGAACTACCGAAGCCCTGATTTTGCGCACCTCGCGGTCAAAGATGCCTTGCACGACAGCTTTACCTTTGAACTGTTCGCCGAGTTGGTTAATCTTTACGCGCTTGTCCTTGTGCATGTTCTTCATCTTGCCGCCGACGAAGGTTTCGTCAGCTTCCAACTCGCGTCCGGGTCCGCCGATCTTCCCACGTCCAAACCTACTTTCTTTCAAGGCTTCCCGAAGTCGCTGAAGCATGAACCATGCGGACTTCTGTGTAATGCCCAGAGCGCGGTGAATCTCCATGCTACTAACGCCGTTTTTGCAGCTAACCAGCATCCAAAATGCCGTCATCCACTTGTCCAATCCAAGAGGCGAGTCCTCAAAGATCGTATTGACCTTGAGCGTGAACTGCTTGTTGCAGCCACGGCAGAGCCAGAGCTTCCGTGTCTTGATGAAGTAGTGCTTCTCCGAGCTGCAACGAGGGCAGATTATCTTGCCATCGGGCCAGCGAAGCTTCACGGCAAAATCGAAGGCGCGGTCGGGATCGGAGAAATAAACAATGGCTTGCTGTAAAGTCTTTGGTTCTTTCATGGAACGAATATACGCCAATTGTTCGCATGTGTCAAGTATATATTTACCAAATCCCGGCCTTTTGTTTTCTAGATTTTGCGTGGAAAGAGAGATTTTTTTTAACGAAAGAACTGCACCACGATTAGTGCAATGGTGACTGCTCCCTAGGTCTCGAAAGGCGCGAGACCCGGGACACCCGGCTCTTGAAAAAGAGAAGACGGGCCCGTTGCCCGTCTTCCTGAAAGCTGAGAGCTGATGGCTGACAGCGGAAAGCTCTAGTTGATGTCAAACTGCTCCTGGTGTAACGCTGGATCGCTTTTCACGATCACCGTCCGCTTGGTCAACTCTTCCATCTCGGTGAGGAAGCGTCCGTTGTTTGACTTGAGCGCTTTCGCGATTTCTGGGTTGACGCGGAGCATTACGTCGGCGTGATCCAGGTGTTTGGCCATTTTGCGCATTTCGACGTAGATGTCGTTGCAGACCGTGGTCACCGATTTCACGTACCCGGTCGATTCGCAATAGGGGCACGGCGAGCCGATGGTGCGTTCGAGCGACTGCTTTACTCTTTTTCGGGTTATGGCGACTAATCCGAAATCATTGAACTGCAGAACTTTCGACGGGGCGCGATCGCTGCGTAGAGCTTCTTCAAGCGCTTGCATGACTTTTTGGCGGTTGCGGCGCTCGTCCATGTCGATGAAGTCGATGATGATGATGCCGCCGAGATCGCGCAGGCGGATCTGGCGAACGATTTCCTTGATGGCGTCGACGTTGGTTTTGACGATGGTGTCTTCCAGGCGCGCGGTTTTGCCCACGTATTTGCCGGTGTTGACGTCGATCGCGACCAGCGCTTCGGTTTGATTGATGACGATGTAGCCGCCGCTCTTCAGCCAGACTTTCGACTTGAGGGCTTTGTTGATTTCGTCGTTCAAGCCGAACTGCTCAAATAGCGGAATCTCTTTGCTATAGAGCTTTACGCGGCGCACCAACGCTGGCTGGAAACGGTTGGCGAAGCGCAGGACGCGTTCGTATTCCTGCTCGGTGTCGACCCAGATGGCAGTAAAGTCGGACGTGACCTGATCGCGGAGCACGCGCTCGACTACGTTCAGGTCGTGATAGATCAGGGTTGGGCCTTTGCCGTTGTCGGCACGGGTTTTGATCTCGGACCACAGATTCTTGAGAAAGCGGATGTCGGCGCGTAGCTCTTCTTCGGACGCGCCTTGTGCGGCGGTTCGCACGATGAAACCGCCGTGTCCGTTTTCGCGCTCGCTGATGATGATGCGCTTCAATCGCTGGCGCTCTTCTTCGGAAGAAATCTTTCGCGACACGCCGGTGTGATTCACCGTCGGCATGTAGACCAGGAAGCGGCCGGGCAGAGCGATGTGGCTGGTGATGCGGGCGCCCTTCTTGCCGATGGGCTCCTTGGCGATTTGAACCAGGATTTCCTGACCTTCTTTTAGCAGTTCCGTGATCAGCGGCACGTTCTGCGGTTCGTGACGGCGAAAGCGTCGTCCGCCTCCGCCACGGCGCCCGCGCTGACCGCGTTTATCGAATGCGGGGCGTGGCGCGCGCTGCGTATACGCCGCAGTTGCCGCTGGGGCACGAACTTCGACGCGGGCGTTGACTGTGCCATCGCCGCGGGCCTCGGCATCCAGGAGAGCTTCGGCTTCCGCCTGGGCTTCTTCAATCTCCGCTTCCTCGGCCTCTTTTTCTTCTTGCTCCGCAACTGCTTCGTCGACTTCTGGTTCGCTGGCGGGAGATTCGTCGATGCCGCCTTCGATGACAAACGGTTCGGCAGGCCTGATTTCGCTGGTTGTTGGTGCCGGCTCGCTCGAGGCGGCGATCTCTTGTGCAGCCGGCTCGCGATAATCTTCGGCGTCGTGGGTTTCTTCTTCCAGTTCCTCTTCTTCGAATTCTTCTTCGTCAACCTCTTCGACGTAGGAAGCGAGATCGGCTTCCTCCTCTTCGATCTCTTCTTCGACCATGGTTCCCGATGCTACTGCGGGCGGAGTCTGGTTGGAATGCTCAGGCACTGCAGACTTTTCGTCCCGGGCGTCTTCGTGAACTTGCTCACGCTCCGCGGCTTCGCCAAACACAGCTGCGACATTCATTTCATGCAGACGCTTTTGTTCGCGATCCCAGTCCGACGATCCGACTTGAGAGGTTGCGGCTGCGCCCTTCGCCCTGTCATGAGTTCCATGGGGTTGGGGTTCCGGCTGCTGCCCGGTATCAGGCGATGCGAAGAGCGGCTCATCTTCGGGAAACGCGGCAGTTATGGGGAGCGGCGCCTCAGGATTTTGCGGGACCGGACTCGATGCCGCTCGCGGCCGAGGCGGCTGAGTCTGCGCCAGACGCTGATACTTCGAAATCGATTCCCCTGGCAGGAGAATGGGTTGGTACCCCGGCGGCGGCCCGTATTCGGAACGCTCGCCTCGATCCTGACGATCACCTCGCTGGGGACGATCCGCTCGTTCTGGACGATCCGTTCGTTCGGGACGCTCCGTTCTTTCCGTACGATCGGGGCGCGACGCCTCGGACGATGGCCGGGCAAACTTGGATTCGGGCATGCGCTCACCACGGCGTCCGCGACGGCGCCGGCTTCGCCAATCTCCGCGTCCCTCGCGGCTCTCGCCGAGGTTGGACTTTTCGTGACTCTCTGCCGGATGTGAGATTGGCTCATGGTGCTCTTCCGAGAGGTCCTGCGCTTCGCCCACTGGCGCGACGTTTCTGGCCTCAGTGACCGAAAGCGGAGAGTCGGTTCGCGACGGTGATTGATAGGGTTGTGAGGGCGCAAGGTTGGTAGGAATTTCCTCGACTTCGTCTTCGTCCTGCAATTCCATGAAGTCGGAAACGTAGAGGAACGCGTCGCGCTCCAGGCCAATGTCCACGAATGCGGACTGCATACCGGGCAGGACCCGGGTTACGCGGCCTTTGTAGATGGAACCTGCCAGGGTGTATTCATTCTCGCGCTCGAGATAAATTTCTGCGAGCAGATCGTCTTCCACCAGCCCCACTTTGGTTTCGTGAGGAGTGGAAGACACAAATAGTTCTTTCGTCATACGGACTCCGGTTCTGCGCCGTCAAGCGGCTGCAGGATCACCGGAACATAGGCAGGAAAAGGCCGGGAAGATGGAGCGATGCGATATCCGTCTCATACGGCAGACGGCTGGGGCTACGGAGTTTTCTCCGAGGCCGTAGTCGTAATACAAGCTTGGAAATATTTCGCACTTATCGCATTGCGCTTGCCCAAGGTTTGTGACCGCTCTCACAAAAACCTATCAGGTTCTTGGGGGGGCCGTTACCCGCCTGGCAGCGCGTTAGCTTCAATCCTGCCCGGCCGTTTACTGCTGTTCTGGCCGGTGAGTGCCCTCTTTACGCGAGGGCGATCGTGATCTTGTTTAGGGCCGCGTATGGCAAGCGCGGCAAAGTCCTTGCCTTCTTCCCCTGCTTCTAATTCACAAAGCGGCGCATCCGCACGTTCATGACAATACCCAGCGCCAGAAACATAAACAGGACGGAAGACCCGCCATAACTCATTAAGGGCAAGGGTATTCCAGTGACCGGCATAAAACCGACCACCATGCCGACGTTGACCAGGATATGAAAGCTAAGCACAGCCACCACACCCATCACCACGAACGCGCCGGCGCGGTCGGGCGCCGTTTGCGCGTTCTGCGTCAAACGCATCAGCACGATAAAGTATAGCAGCATTATGGTTAGCGCGCCCACAAATCCATGCTCCTCAGCAAAAGCCGCGAAGATAAAGTCCGTTTGTGGGACAGGCAAGAACGCCTGGTGAGTCTGAGAGGCGGCTGTGCTCCCCCACAGGCCGCCGGAGCCAACTGCAATTAGCGATTGAATCACCTGGTAGCCGGATCCCTGGCTGTCGGCCTCGGGTTGCATAAAGCTGGTCAACCGGTCGCGCTGATAGGGTTTCAGTACATGGAATGCGAGAGGCATCATTAGTCCGGCCAGCACAACCACGGTGAGCGCTTGCTTCCAGCGAACGCCGCCAAGGAATAATCCCATGATTGCAATTGGGATGTAGGTCAGCGCCGTCCCCAGGTCTGGCTGTGCCAGCACCATGAGCATGGGCACGCCTACAATTGCGCCGGCCTTGATGAAGTCCGGCCAGGTAAGTTCCCTCTGATGCAAGTCGGCAAAGTATTTTGCCACTGCCAGAATCAAGATTAGCTTGACCCACTCTGAGGGTTGGAAATGTCCTCCGCCGGGCATTTTGATCCAACGACGCGCTCCGAGATATTTCTGCCCAAAGATGATCACCGTCATCAGCGAGGCGATGGAGGCAATGTACATCCAGTGAACTCCGTCGAGGAGTTTCTGGTAGTTGATAAAACTCATCAGGAACATGCCGCCGATTCCGCCGCTAATCCAGTACAGTTGCTTGATGTGCGCGCCGGCGAATTTGGTATGAGCCGTAGCGCTGCGGATCTCCATCACGCCCAGCCCGCAGAGCAACAGGACAAAGATGAACAGCAGCCAGTCGAAATCGCGGAATGAGATATAGCGTGACATCAGTCGTTGGTTGTTAGTCCTGGGTCTTTGGTCTTGCCTGCACTGCGAATTTTGTATCGATCACTACTCCCGGTGCCACCACCGCGAGTGGCGCGTGCTTCTTCGGCACATCGAGCACGAACCTGCCTCCGTGCAAAGTATCTTGCGCGGTGCCGTCCGGGCTGGCGGAATTCCACACTGCTCCGATTTCGACTTTCTTGCTGCCTCCGGCGACCTTGGTGGGTTGACGGCGCTGTTTCTCCACGTACGCCTTAACTACCTGGGCAGCAATCCGAGCGGCAAACTGTCCGTGCTCACCGCCCTCGAACAATACCGCTACAACGATCTCAGGGTTTCTCCGCGGAGTCACGCCTACGAACCAGGCGTTGTCTTTGTATTTCGACTTGCCATTGGCGGTCTTGGCTTTGAGGGCATTGCTCACGGTCTGCGCGCTTCCAGTTTTGCCAGCGAAATCGATGCCCTGCAGATGCGCGCTGCCCGCTGTGCCGAGGGGCGTAGGCACATTCGACATGGCATCGGTGATGATCTCCCAGTTCGCGGGATCAATCGGGATTTTCATCTGGTTCGGCAAATTCGCGGCGGGGATCACATTCGCCGGCAACTCCGCCGGATTAGTCACATGGGGCCGTACCAACTGACCGCCACTCGCAATCGCTCCGATGGCACGTGCCAACTGAATGGGCGTGACGGCCACCGCTCCCTGGCCGATGCCTACCGAAATGGTTTCCCCCGCGTACCATTTTTGTTTGAAGTTGCGCACCTTCCACTCTTCCGACGGCATCACGCCACTGACTTCCTGCGGCAGGTCGATGCCCGTCCTCTGTCCCAGTCCAAACATGGTCGCGTATTTCGCGATGCGATCAATGCCAAGTTTTTCCGCGAGGGTATAAAAGAAAACGTCACAGGACTGATAGATCGCTTTGCTGATTTCGACCACGCCGTGGGTGCGATGCTCGGCCGTAACCCAGCATTTGAAGTAGCGTCCGTAAAACGACGCGCCGCCGTTGCAGATCACGTGCATGTCCTGCGCGATGCCCTCCTGCAGGCCCGCCGTCGCCATAATGATCTTGAAAGTGGAACCCGGCGCGAGTTGAGCTTGAATCGCTTTGTTCAGCAACGGGTGATCGTCGTCGTTGACCAGTTTGCTCCACTGATCCCGCGAGACCCGCACCGCAAAATCATTTGGATTAAAAGTCGGCCGGCTCACCATTGCCAATATCTCGCCGTTGCGCGGGTCCATAGCGACGATGGCGCCGTTCTTATCTCCTAAAGCTTGTTCCGCCGCAATCTGCAGATCGAGGTCCACGGTCAGCTTGAGTTGTCTGCCGGCTTCGGCGGGAGTCTCATCCAGTCGCCCCACTTCTCTTCCGCGGCTATTCACCACGGCGCGCCGCGACCCGTTCTTCCCCATCAGGATCTGGTTGTACTGCAGCTCTACTCCCGACTTGCCCACTACGTCGCCGGGATTGTAGAACTCCCAGCGCGGCTGGTTCAGCATCTCTTCGCTGACTTCGCCGACGTAGCCAATCAAATGAGCCATGAAGCCGTTGCGAGGATAAAGCCGGCGGTGGGCCACGATTGTATCCAGTTCAGGCAGCTCGTTGCGATGCGACTCGACGAAGGCTAACTCGTCCGGAGTAATGTCGTCTTTCAGAAAAATAGGTTGATACTGCGGCATGGAGGCGAAGTGCCGAATGCGGTCTTTGACCTCCTTTGAATCAAGATGCAGGCCCTGGGCAATGAGAGGCGCGTCGGCAGAGAGGTCACGGGCGGAGTCGCGTAATAACAAGGCTGTAAATGAGGGATAGTTGTCTACGATCACGCGCCCTTCGCGATCCAGAATCTTGCCGCGCGGGGCGAGGATGGGTACGTTGCGAACGCGATTCTTCTCCGCCAGTGACGCGTACATATCGCTCTGCACTACCTGCAGGCGCCATAATCCGTAGGCCAGGATCATAAAAATGGCCAGGATGATGTACTGCACCGCGGTGAGGCGGACCTGCGATACTTTTTCGTCGCGGCCGATCATCGGAGGGTCGGAGTGGCTTCAGGCTTCGGGCGTCAGGCTTCAAGTTACGAAGCGAGTCGTCGATCTGGATGCCACGCTGACTAGTCCTTTCGGGAAGATGTGTTCATTGTAATCTGGCAAGCGGAGGATTGGGGTGTGATTCCGGGTAACGGAAGGGCATAGACGGTGGGAGGAGCACCTGCAACCCACTTTAGCGGCTGAAAACCGCTTCAGAAAACTCTTGCGTCCGAAGCCTTGAAGGGGCATGGCTTTCGAGCCGTGCCATAAACCACGAGGACGTAATCACGGCACGGCTTGAAGCCGCGCCCTTTCAAACCCTAAACGCGAGTTTTTCCCTAACCCCCGGATTGTCGCGAGCGTGGCAGAATAGCACGATGCCCACCCAGCATTCGCCCGTCCCCAATTTCCTCTATGGCACCGCCTGGAAAGAAGAGCGAACGCCGGCCCTGGTCGAGCTTGCGCTGCGCACGGGTTTTCGCGGTATCGACACGGCCAACCAGCGACGACACTACTTCGAGGAGGGAGTCGGGCAGGGATTGGCTGCCGCCTATGGCGCGGGGGTGGTGACGCGCGCGGATATCTTTCTGCAGACGAAGTTCACCTATCGGCCAGGTCAGGACCACCGGCTGCCTTACGATCCAGCGGCCAGTTTCTCAGTTCAGGTTGCGCAGTCGATGGCCAGTTCGCTCGAGCATCTTGGGACGGACTATGTCGATAGCTACGTGCTGCATGGGCCTGCTTCCGGATACGGCTGGACGGATGTGGACAGCGAGGTCTGGGAGGCGATGATGAAGGAGCGCGATGTGGGCCGCACGCGTTTTCTTGGGATAAGCAATGTTTCGCTGCAGCATCTGGAACAGATGGCGGCGATACATCCCGAAGCGCCTGCATTTGTGCAGAATCGTTGTTACGCGCGTCTCGGCTGGGACCGGGAGGTACGACGGTTTTGCGGGGAGCGAAAGATCAGGTATCAAGGCTTTTCGCTTCTTACTGCGAATAAAGAGGTGCTGCGGCATCCTCTGGTCAACGAGCTTGCGGAGATCGTTAACGCCACTCCGGCCCAGGTTGTTTTCAGGTTTGCGCATTCGGTCGGGATGCTGCCGCTGACGGGCACGTCCGACGCTGAACATATGAAGCAGGACTTGGCCAGCATCGGCTCGGCACTGCCGGCAGAAGCGCTGGAGGCGATTGAGTTTCTGGCTGGCTGATGGCCGGCTGGGCAGGAAAACTTGTGGGTTCATTGCGGCTTGACCGCTGCGGAAAAAGTCAAAGTGGCGACCAGCCAGCACCTGAAGGCGCGACTGGTTGTACGCGCGGAAAATCGCCAGCTAGCGAAATATCGCGTTTACGCTTTGACGCCCTGACCGGGGGTTTGGAGCGCTATCACCTGTTTCGTCAACGATCATCTTTCAGAATCCGGAGAGTTGGTTCACTCAATCGTGATTCCCTCAAAATCCTGCGGGCGCCGTACTTTGGTATGACAAGGAAACCTAACTTTTGTGCTCATTTACAACTCTCCATCGAGAGGGCACAGCATTAGAACTCTATGTGCCGTGAATAGCCTAGGGATTCTCGAGTCAGGGGATTATTTTAAACACAATTTCGTCGCTGCCCCCGGCTAAAGAACGCGTCGTTCCGTAGAGGAAGCCAGCCTCGCTACGCAGGAGGAGGCCGAAAGGCTGCGCAGAGTTAAAGTTGCCCGGGAACTCGTGGAGTGTGATGAGACTCCACTTTCCATCTTTCATCGTCGGCGGCGACAGTTTGTAGACAGTGCCATAGAGAGACTCAATGGCATTGGCCCAAGTTGCGCCATACAGGTTGCCGCTCGGATCTGCAATGACGCCTGAAGACGGCAACCGACCGCTGATGCCCCCTTTAAACTGATGAAGCACCTCTTGGGTCCAGGGGTCGCCGTGTCCGGCGGGAGGCAAGAGCTTGATGATATTGTAGCCGCCGGGGCCGTAGAGGGCACCGGCAGAGTCGAGAAGCCAGTCAAGACCAGGACCTGAATCGCTGACCTGGAAGTTGTAAAGCAATGTCTCGGACCAGACTCCGCCTTTCCCGGAAGTCAGCTTTAAGGCGATGCCACAGCCGATGGTCGTTCCCTCGCCGTCGGTACAGCCTCCCGTACCTCCCTGCGTGGTAGCGCCGAACAGATTCCCTTGCGTGTCGATCGTCAGATAACCGAAAGGGAACGCACCGTCGGGAATTCCCTTGAAGTTGTAGATCACGGTCTCAGTCCACCGGCCTCCGTGGGACTTCGGGGGAGACAGTTGGAACACTACGCCGCAGGGGCCGGGATTGTTGGTGCAAACGACGTTCCCTCCAAATTCGGTCGTGCCGTAGAGATTGCCCGCCTTGTCGAACACCAGGCTGCCGGTTGGACCGCCCCCGTCGCTGCTGTTGACCCCGCCGAAGGCATGCAGAACCCTCTCGGTCCAACTGCCGCTCTGACTGGTGGGTCGAGCCAATTGGAAAACTACTCCACAGCTCTGGTGACAATTGCCACCATCGAAGGTCGTGCCGTAAAGATTCCCAGCGGGGTCGAACACCAATCCAGCTGTAGGAGCGAGTCCGTCGCTCCCGCCCTTAAATCTGTAGAGAACTTTCTCGATCCATTGCCCTCCCTTCATCCCTGGAGGAGAAAGCTCAAAGACAATACCGTTATCCGCAGTTCCTCCGCGCTCGGTCGTACCATAGAGGTTGCCGGCATGATCGGCAATGAGTTGCCCCGCGGGAACACGACCGTCAGCGCTGCCAGTAAACCTATGCAGCACCACAATTCTTGGGCTAGGAGCGGAGTGCTCAGCCAGGAACTTCTGACTGTTTTGGGCGGTTAGCAGTGTTGAACTACATAAGACGGCGATTGCAGCCGCCCAGACGATTGCGCTTCTCGAAATCTGCTTGCGTAATCGGTCCATTGTTGTGCCTCCTGACGCAGCACACTCTAGTCTCGTTTTGGCAGTTATCTTCGCCTCGTCGCTCATGCCTCGTCCCTGTTACTCCTCGTGGCCACCGTAGAACCCCTGTCGTGGGCACTCCCAACGGCCGGTAGGTTAACAGAGAGTGGCAACGCTCGTGTCAGGCGATCGTAAAAAGATTGTCAATCTCATGTCAGGTAGAGGGCTCACTGTTAAAGAGTCAATGAGGGGACCGATAGGTGGCGAAAACATCCCCGTTACGCTCATTGAACTGGATTCGGGCTGCGAGACTATATCGCTGAGATCCTCAGAGCGTCCGTGAGTCCGGCCACGATCCGTATTCATATCAATGAGGGAATTAGCACTCAATTGTCGCTTTTATAGTTGAGAGCGATTCCGGCCTTGAGGCTCGCAGCCGACGCCGCCCTCAAATAAATCGGACGACAGCATACAGTTTCAGAACCCTGTCTTAGGACAACGAGGCGCCAAGCCTGTGCCGCCCTTCGATTGTGTAACGTTTTACCGAACTTGATCACTATTTTGCTGCAGCGGGGTAGCAGGAGTGGCATTCCTGACGACTTTCAGGTCTGGGAAACGGGCTCTGGCGTGCATATGACGGGGAGTGGGTTAGGTTAAAGAACTGCCCACCAGATTCCTCCCCGCTGGTGGAAGCGGCGCTTTCGGCGTGCCGTTTTGGGAAGATAAGCCGGACCCCGTGCAGATACAGCTTCATCTTGACTCTGGTTGGCGCTTGTGATAAACCGGGGCACCACCTTGGCATAAGGTCAGGGGCATCTCCGTCATCAGCGGCCTTTTCATTGAAGTGTCTTCAACGATTAGTTTTCCGGCTGAGCGGTATCATTTGCCCGACAGAGAGCTTCTGAGGGTCGAGGAAGTCTGAAAGTCCTGGAAGGAGAATACATGGCTAGACAAAGCGCGCAGCACAAACTGGATCGCGTGCGGCCTCCCCGCGTCCAGATTACCTATGACGTGGAGATTGGCGGTGCAATCGAAATTAAGGAATTACCGTTTGTCGTCGGCGTCCTCGGCGATTTCACCGGCCAACCCGAGCAGCCGCTGCCTCGGCTGAAAGACCGCAAGTTCGTGGAAGTAAACCCGGACAATTTTGACACCGTGCTCGAGGGCATGAAGCCGCACCTGTCGTTTGCGGTGGAAAACAAGCTTAGTGATGATCCCAATGCTCCGCAATTGAAAGTGGATCTCCACTTCAAGAAGATGGAGGATTTTGAACCCGGAAACGTCGCCAAGCAGGTGAAGCCGCTTAAGGAACTGTTGGCTCTGCGCACCCGGCTGGCGGATTTGCGGGGGACGCTTCAGGGCAATGACAAGCTGGAAGAATTGTTACTCGATGCAGTCGGCAACACTGAGAAGCTCGACAAGCTGAAGGGTGAAATGGGAAATAAAGAGGGAGGGTCCAATGGCTAACCGAGCCACGGCGCAGCCGGCAGAAGCAGAGGTTCTCACAACCCAGGAAAAGGGGCTGCTCGACCAGATTGTCGAGCAGGGGCGATTTGGCGCCGACACCACCGCCCGGGAGCGAGGAAAGAATCTGGTGAAGGAGTTTGTGGCCCAGGTCCTCGAAGGTTCGATGACCGTGGCCAAAGACGCGGAGATGATGATCAACGCGCGCATTGCGCAGATCGACCACCTGCTCTCCATCCAGTTGAACGAGATCATTCATCACCCGGTCTTTCAGAAGTTGGAAGGTTCCTGGCGCGGTCTGAAACACCTGATGGATAACAGCGAAACCGGCGTGGGACTGAAAATCAAGGTCCTGAACGTGAGCAAGAAGGAGCTTTTGCGGGATATCGAGAAGGCTCCGGAATTCGATCAGAGCGCGTTGTTCAAGAAAGTATACGAAGAAGAGTACGGCGTGTTTGGCGGCGCTCCCTTCGGCACGTTGATTGGAGATTACGAGTTCGGCAAACATCCCGAGGATATGGCGCTGCTGGAAGGCATTTCTCATGTGGCGGCGCAAGCTCATGCCCCGTTTGTTAGTGCAGCGGCCGCGGATCTACTGAACCTGGAGAGCTTTACCCAACTCAGTGCGCCCCGCGATCTGGCCAAGATTTTTGACAGCACCGAGTACGCGAAGTGGAAATCTTTCCGCCAAAGTGAGGATTCCCGCTACGTGGCTCTGTGCTTGCCCAGGACATTGGCGCGTCTGCCGTACGGCAAAGACACGAAGCCGATCGACGATTTCAGCTACGAAGAGCATGTCGATGGCACGGATCATTCCAAGTACCTGTGGATGAATGCGGCCTACTCGTTGGGCACAAGAATGACGAACTCTTACTCGATGTATGGCATGTGCGTCGCGATGCGGGGAGTCGAAGGTGGAGGGTTAGTCGAGGGCCTTCCGGTTCACAACTTCTATACCGACGAGGGCGATCTGGCCCTGAAGTGTCCGACCGAAATTCCGATTACGGATCGCCGGGAAAAAGAACTCGCGGATCTGGGTTTCGTGCCTCTCGTACACTGCAAGGACACTGACTACGCAGCGTTCTTCAGCGTACAGACCTGCCAGAAACCCAAGATGTACGATACCGACTCGGCGAACGCCAACGCACGGCTTTCGGCGCAGCTTCCCTACATTATGGCGGTCTCCCGTTTCGCCCACTACCTCAAGGCGATGATGCGAGACAAGATTGGCAGTTTCATGTCGCGCGAGGAAGCCGAAATCTTCCTCAACCGTTGGATCAGCAAGTACGTGATCCCCGACGACACTGCGTCGCCCGCTGCCAAAGCCAAAGCGCCGCTGCGCGAGGCTCGCATTGACGTAAGTGAGGTCCCCGGCAAGCCAGGCGTCTACCGTGCCGTGGCTTTCCTGCGCCCGCACTTCCAGTTGGATGAACTGACAGTTTCGCTCCGCCTGGTGGCGGAATTGCCTGCTCCCGCGAAGTAACAGGGCTGGCACGACTATAAATTGCACGGCCCGGGCTGTGCCCAAACCGATCGAACGACAGAAGTTAAAATTCATGCGCTAAAGCGACAAGGAGAAAGCAAATGGCAGTAAATGCGTATTTGATCATTGATGGAATTCCGGGGCCCAGCACGAGCAAGACGAATGCGGTTGACGTTCTGTCGTTTAGTTTTGGCACCAGCCAGACAGCGACCTACGGCGTTGGCGCTTCGGGTAAGGAGTCCAAGGCCGGACGGGCTGACTTTTCCAACCTCAGCATCATGAAGGTGCTGGATAAAACTTCACCTTTTCTTTTCGAAGCTTGCGTGAAGGCCACTGTCATAAAGAGCGTTCAGCTTCTTTACGACAAACCCGTGCAGGGAACCCAGCAAGACTACTTCAAGATCACGCTGGGGGACGCGATCGTAACCAGCCACCAGCAATCTGGCTCCGCCGAAAATCCGACCGAATCGATTTCGTTTGCCTTCCAGAGTATTGAAGTATCGTACGCCGCGGAAAACGACGACGGCACTCTCGGTTCATTCGTACCGAAGGGCTTCAGTCTGGAAACGCTGGCGGCCTGGGCGGCATAGGGCTGGCAGAAGCAATCGTGGATTCATCCGGCGCGAAGCGGGCTTGCGGCCTAATGTGTGCTGGGCTTCGCGCCGGAAATCTGCCTGTTCCCGAATAGACTTGCTGGCTCGATTGTCCTACGGGGACGGGAACACATAGTCCAGTATCTTACGTGGTGCCTAGGCCGTCGGTCCAAGCACGCAGGGAAGTTTCTACCTTGGCCTCATGGCGACGGAAGCCGGGAAGATGACAGCCAAACAACTTTTCGACGCGGGCAAAGTGCGTGAGGCGCAACAGGCGCTGACCGCACATCTTCGTGACCACCCGACCGACGTTGCCCAGCGCACATTCCTCTTCGAGTTGTTGTGTTTTTCTGGCGACTATGCTCGTGCAGAGAAACAATTGGCGGTTCTGGCGCAAGGGAGTGCAGAGACGGAGTTGGGCGCGGTGCTTTATTACTCCATCCTGCATGGCGAGAAGACCCGGCATGAGGTTTTCGAGAAGCAACAATTTTCCCATGAAGATTTGTCAAGCCCTCCCGGTCAGTTAAACGGGCGGCCGTTCCGATCCTTGCGAGACGCGGATCCTGATATCGGCGCCCGGCTTGAAGTGTTTGCCGCAGGCGCTTATTTGTGGATTCCGTTCGAGCACATCGCTTCCCTCGAAATGCAGCCGCCGCGTCGTTTACGCGATACACTCTGGGCTCCCGCATTGGTTCGCACGGGCCCATCTTTTAAGGGCACTGAACTTGGCGAAGTTTTGATTCCGGCGATTTACCCATTTTCCTGGAAGGATCCCGACGAAGCGGTCTGGCTTGGTCGCGTCACCAGTTGGGCGGCTGACGAGCATGGCAAAGAATATCCGTCGGGAGAAAAGATCTGGTTGTTAGATGGCGAGGAAGTTCCTTTCCTGGAAGTTCGCTCGCTGGAGTTCTCGAATGCGCAAGCGGCCACTCCGGCCGCAGATTGATTTGGACACTGTCTCATGCCGCTGCAAGAAGATCTCTTAAATCCCATCGCCGGCGAGAACCCGAGTGGCGAGGACGTCCGCTACGATAACAAGCTGTTGGTCTACGACAAGATTAAAGAAGCGCGTCGGCAAGACGATAACCTCGCGCAGGGTGCCTGGGAGCACGAGCGCAAGGTAGCCGACTACGCACAGGTCCGTAAATTGGCACAGGAAGCTCTCGCCACTAGAACCAAGGACCTTCAACTCGCCGCCTGGCTGACTGAAGCTGCGCTCCGTACGGAAGGATACTCTGGCCTTCGCCAGGGGTTGGTGCTTTGTTACGGCCTCATTGATAAGTTCTGGGACACTCTCTACCCTCCGCTCGAAGATGGCGATCCGGAACTGCGGGCTGCGCCACTTGAGTGGCTGGGATCGGCGCTCGAGCTCCCACTGAAGAATACCCCGCTGGTGAGTGCGGGATACGACTGGCTCAAGCTGAAGGAATCCCGTGCGGTCGGATACGAGGACCAGGCCAAGGCCGACAAAGAAAAAAAGGCGCGGGCGAAGCTGCTCGCCGAAGGAAAATTAGCGCCCGAGGCGTTCGACAAAGCATTCGTCGAAACCCCCAAGGCATTTTATGTCCAGGCGGAAAAGGATTTGGACAGCTGTCTGGTCGCGCTGAAAAGTCTCGACGACTTGTGTACAGCAAAATTTGGCGATGCGGCTCCTTCGTTCGGAAAACTACAGATTGCGATCGAAGAGGTCCGTCACGCAGTCCATACTCTGCTCGAAAAGAAAAGGGAAACGGAGCCGGATCCAGTGGAAGAAGCGCCGGCATCTGCGGCCGCGAACCAGGCTGGGACTGCCGCGATGGCGGAAGGAAGTGTGGCCCACCCCGGAGCCTCCGGTATCGTGATTTCAGTGATGAACAGCTCCGAGCCCGCCGATCGCCGCGAGGTTATTGCCAGCGTGGCCAAAGCAGCTGCCTTCTTGCGCAAGCGGGAACCGCACAGTCCAGCGCCTTACTTGATGATGCGAGGACTGCGCTGGGGCGAGCTACGCGCCGCAGCCAAGCTTGCGGACGCGACCCTGCTGGAAGCGCCACCGACTGAACTGCGCCAGCAGATAAAACGACTTGCACTGGCCGAGAAGTGGGGCGAACTGCTGGAGATGGCGGAAAACGCGATGTCGCTGCCCTGCAGCCGCGCATGGCTGGATCTGCAGCGCATGGTGGTTGACGCGTGTACAGGCCTCGGCAGTCAGTATGCACCGATTGCCGCTGCAATCCGCTCGCAGTTGCTTGCCCTCTTGAACGACGTACCTCAATTGCTGGATGCGAGCTTGCTCGATGACACGCCCACGGCCAACAGCGAAACCAAAGCCTGGCTGAAACAACTGAGTGAGAGGCCCGCAGCAGCGCTTGCGCCGGAACAGTCCGCGACAGAGAATGCTGCATCGCCTTCCGCAACGCCGTCCTGGCCAGCCAGGGCCACCGATAGTTATGCCATGGCTCAGGAGGCTTTGAAGGCAGGGCAGGCGGAAAAGGCATTCGAAATCATGCAGAAAGAGATTGCCGCGCAACGCTCGGGCCGGGGACGGTTTGAGCGCAAGCTGCAACTCGTTCAACTCTGCATTGCGGCCGGTAAAGAAGCCATCGCTCAACCGCTGCTGGATGATCTCGCCGTCGCCATCGACACCCACAAACTGGAGGATTGGGAAGACAAAGAGATGGTCGCCGCCGCTCTGGCGACTGTGATGACGCTGAGCAAAAAGATTCAGGGGAACGCCGCGGAAAAACAAAAGCTGTTCGAGCGTATCTGCCGCCTCGATCCTGTACGCGCGCTGAGTGCAGGATAAACCCCATGGCGCGTTCCCAGGGCAACATCACCGTCACGCTGTCGGTTTTAGACCGGCTGATCGATCTGGAGCCTAAGTCTCCGGTTGAAGCTCCTCTCAGCCGCTCGCAATCCGTGCGCTTATTGAAGGCTGCCGTACACCGCGATCTGGAATGGCTGCTGAACACCCGCCGCATTTTTTTAAATGCGGACGAATCGCTCAAGGAAGTCAACCGCTCCCTGTTCGTCTACGGGCTGGCGGATCTTTCCACTTACAGCATGGGGTCAGCGGCGGATCAGGCAAAGCTGGTGCGGCATTTGGTCAACGTGATCAAGCTATTTGAGCCGCGGCTGGCGAATGTGCGCGTCACTCCTCTTGATTCGTCTGGCGGCACTGGCCTGCAAGAGCTCAGGTTGCGCATCGACGGCATGTTATTGATGGATCCATCTCCCGAGCCGGTTTCGTTCGACACGCTCATCGAATTAAAGAGTGGCGTCTGCCGAATTGCGGGAGGCGCCGATGCGAGATGATTTGCTGCTCTACTACGAGCGGGAACTGGATTACCTGCGAAAGATGGCAGTACAGTTCGCCGAGAAGAATCCCAAGGTGGCTTCCCGCCTTGTGCTTGAGCCTACTAAGTGTGAAGACCCGCACGTAGAGCGGCTGCTCGAGGCTTTCGCTTTTCTGGCTGCGCGCGTCCATCTGAAAATTGACGATGAGTTTCCAGAAATCAGCGAAGCGCTGCTTACGGTTATTTATCCTCAACTAGTCCGTCCTACTCCATCGATGTCGATTGCGGAGTTTCAACCGGACCCGGAAAAAGGAAAGCTCGCTAGCGGCTTGCCGATTCCGCGCAACTCGGTGCTGTATTCGCGCCCGATTAGCGGAGTGCCATGCACCTTTCGCACTTGTTACGACACGACGCTGTGGCCGGTTTCCGTGGCGGCCGCGGAATGGAAAGCCCCAAGCCGGCTGCAGCCGCCAGTGAAGGCGAGCGATTCCTCTGGAGCGGTTCGCATTGAGCTGCGCTGCGCTCCCGACGTAAACTTTCGTGAGCTCAAGATTGATCGTCTTCGCTTTTACCTCGACGGTGAAGGCGGCTTCATCAACACGCTTTACGAACTGCTGTTCAGCCGGCTCAATCGCATTCTCGTTCGCGACCCGAGTCCGGGCTCGAAGGTGAGTCCGATCACACTTCCAGCTTCAGCGCTGCATGCGGTGGGATTCAATGAGGACGAGGGGATGCTGCCGTATTCGCGTCGTTCTTTCGTTGGCCATCGCCTGCTGATGGAATATTTCACCTTCCCCGAGAAATTCTTCTTTGTCGATCTAACCGGCCTTGCGCCGTTGTGGCAGTCGGGCTTCAAAGATGCTGTAGAGTTTGTGTTTCTGATATCAGATGTCGAGGGCGACGACCGGCGGCAGCGGCTTGAACTAGAGTTGTCGAAAAAGACCTTTCGTCTGGGATGCACCCCGATCGTCAATCTGTTTGCTCAGGTTGCCGAGCCAATCCAGCTAAGCCAGCGCCGCTACGAATATCCGCTGACACCAGACGTGCGTCGGCCTTACGCCACCGAAGTTTACTCGGTCGATGAAGTGAGTTGTATCAACACCGCGACTCAGCAGACCGCGACCTTCGAACCCTTTTATTCCTTGCGGCATTCAAGTCCAGGCGGAAAGCAGGAATGCTTTTGGATTGCACGCAGGCGGCCATCGAATCGGCCGAACGACGAAGGCACGGACATGTTCCTGTCGTTGATCGACTTGTCCATGCGCACGTTGAGCCCTGACGGGAACATCCTGTCCATTCGTACTACATGCACCAACCGCGACCTTCCTTCGCGCCTGCCATTCGGTAACGAGGATGGCGACTTTGAGCTTGAAGGATCGTCATCGCTGAAGCGGATTGTGGCTCTGCGCAAGCCGACTCCGCCAGTTCGGCCTTCGACGGGCAAGGGCACGCTTTGGCGTTTGATCTCTCATCTTTCGCTTAACCACCTTTCACTGGTGGAGGAGGGCAAAGAGTCGCTGCAACAGATTCTAAGGTTGTACGACATTGGCCGGTCGGCCTACTCGCAGAATGTGATCGATAGTATTATCCGCCTGCAGAGCCGCCGCCACTTTGCACGCGTGTCGTCTGAAAGCGGGATTAATTTCGCGCGCGGAATGCGCGTGGAGATGGAACTCGACGAGGATCAGTTCGTAGGCGGGGGCGTTTATCTCTTCGCCACCGTAGTCGAGCGGTTTCTGGGGCTTAGCGCATCGCTGAACAGCTTCACGCAGTTGGTTGTGACTACTCCTCAACGAAAGGAGATGCTCCACGAATGGCAACCCCGAGCCGGACGCAGGATTCTGGTTTGAAGGATTCCCTGCTCGAAGAAGTGTTGCATGAGGACGCCTGTTCGTTCGAGTTTTTCCAGGCGGTCACCCTGCTGCAACGTCTGCACAGTGAGCGCCAGCCTGTGGGCCGCTTCTCGAAACCGGAGGACGAAGCCGTTCACTTCCAAACCAACAACACGCTGGCTTTCCCGGCCAGCCAGATTCAGCAGATTGATTATCCGGAGAACGTTCCGCCGCAGATGCTGGTCAACTTCATGGGCCTCACAGGACCCATGGGAGTTCTTCCTTATTGTTATACCGAGCTGATTCTCGAACGGGTCAGAGCGAAAGACCGGACTCTGCCGGCTTTTCTGGATATTTTCAACCATCGGATGATCTCCTTTTTCCACCGGGCATGGGAGAAGCATCGTTTTCCGGTGACGTACTACTTAGGGGACGAAGACCTCTTCACGCACCATTTGCTCGACTTGATCGGGCTGGGCACGCCGGGACTCCAGAATCGTCAAGCAGCGCCCGATGACGCACTGCTGCATTTCACCGGTCTCTTGGGAATGCAGTCGCGTTCGGCAGCGGCCTTGGAGGCGATTCTCGGCGACTACTTTCAGGTTCCCGTCGAGGTCGAGCAATTCTCCGGCGCCTGGTATCGCCTCGACCCCGCCACACAAACTTGCATGGAAGAGGACGACGACGATTCCCAACAGCTTGGAGGGGGAGCGGTGGTGGGCGATGAAATCTGGGACCAGCGTTCTCGTGTGCGCGTCAAATTGGGGCCGCTTACGCTGGCACAATACCGCGATTTTCTTCCCGAGGGAACGGCTTTCGAGCCACTGAGGGCTCTGACGAAGTTCTTTTGCAACGATGAATTTGATTTTGAAGTTCAGCTTATGTTGGCACGCGAGGAAGCTCCGCGCTGCGAGGTGGGCTTCGAGGGCGATGCCGCGCCCCGATTGGGCTGGGTCACGTGGCTGAAGTCGGCACCGCTCGACCGGGATCCCGGCGACACGATTTTGAACCTTTAGTGGGAGGACGAAGATGGGCCTGAACCTGAAATCACTGATTGGAAAACTAAATGACGCGTCACGTTCGGCGCTGGAAGCTGCGGCCGGACTTTGTCTCTCCCGCACGCACTACGACATTGAAATCGAACACTACCTGTCAAAGCTGGTGGATTCGCCCGATGGTGACTTCGCGCGCATTGCGAAATTCTTTGAAATCGACAAGTCGCGGCTCACCACCGAACTGAGCCGCAGCCTGGACAAGTTGAAGTCGGGGAATGCACGAACTCCCGCGCTCAGCCCAACCCTGTTGAAGATGCTGACCGAAGCCTGGACGATCGGATCGATCGACTTCAACGCCGGTCAAATTCGTACCGGGTACACAGTTCTGGCGCTGGCATCGAACGAAGAATTAGCGCGGCTCATGCGAGACATCAGCAAGGAGTTTCAGAAAATCCAGGCTGATTCCCTGCGTAAAGACTTCGCCAATATTGTGGCCGAGTCTCATGAGGAAGTGCTTCCTGCGGCTACGGGCGCGCCTGCTGCTGCCACGCCCGGAAAAGCAATGGGAGGCAAGACTCCTAATCTTGATCAGTACACCGTGAATTTGACCGAAAGTGCAAAGAAAGGAAAGATCGACCCCGTGCTGGGGAGAGACTTCGAGATTCGCCAGGTGATCGACATCCTCACTCGGCGCCGCCAGAACAATCCAATTCTGACCGGCGAGGCTGGAGTCGGAAAGACGGCCGTGGTCGAGGGATTCGCCCTGCGAGTTGCGCAAGGCGACGTACCGCCATCGCTGAAAAACGTCATGGTTCGAACTCTGGATCTCGCACTTTTGCAGGCCGGCGCGGGCGTGAAGGGTGAGTTCGAAAACAGACTGAAAGGGTTGATCGAAGAAGTGAAGGCTTCGCCGACGCCGATCATTCTTTTTATCGATGAAGCCCACACTATGATCGGAGCCGGAGGACAAGCAGGACAAAACGATGCCGCAAATCTGCTGAAACCCGCTCTGGCACGCGGCGAGTTGCGCACCATTGCCGCGACTACATGGTCCGAATACAAAAAGTATTTTGAAAAAGATGCGGCTCTCGCCCGCCGGTTCCAGGTCGTGAAAGTGGAGGAACCGAGCGAGACGCAGTGCATGGTGATGATGCGCGGACTGGTGGGTTCGCTCGAGAAGCATCACAAAGTGCGCATTTTGGATGAGGCGGTGAATGCCGGAGTGCGCCTATCCCACCGGTATCTGGCCGGACGCCAGCTTCCGGACAAGGCAGTCAGCATTTTGGATACCTCGTGCGCGCGGCTGTCGCTGGGCCAGAACGCGACGCCTCCTGCCATAGAAGACGCGGTTCGGCAGATCGATGACCTGGAGGTGCAGCAACGCATCTTGCGGCGAGAGACTGCGGTCGGCGTCGATCACAGCGAACGGCTGGCGGAAATCGAGAAGCAGAAGGCCGATGCGCAAGCGTATCTCGCCATGCTGCGCGAGCGTTGGGACAAGGAACGCGATCTGGTCGTCCAGATTCGGGACATTCGGACAAAACTGGAGGGCGTTGCCGACGGCGACGGGCACACCTCCGGAGTTATTGCATGGCCCACCCCTCACGCCGATGCTCCCGCGGCGACTGCGAGCGTCACATCAGGAAGTGCGGCCACTGCTCTCGCTCCGGTCACGGAAACTCAAACTGAACTCAATCCAGCGCAAATGCGAGTTCAACTCGCCGAACTCGAAAAGCAACTTGCCGCCTTGCAAGGTGAGGCTGGACTGATCCGGGTTTGCGTCGACGCGCAAATTGTGGGCGAAGTCATCTCCGGTTGGACCGGCATTCCCGTCGGCAAGATGATGAAGGACGAAATCGCCACAGTCCTTGAGCTGCAGAATCTGTTAGGCAATCGCGTCATAGGGCAGTCTTATGCGCTGGATGTAATCAGTCAGAGAATTCAAACGTCGCGGGCGACTCTGGACGATCCTAATAAGCCAGTTGGTGTTTTCATGCTGGTAGGACCAAGCGGCGTGGGCAAGACTGAGACTGCGCTCGCACTATCCGATCTTCTGTATGGGGGCGAGCACAATCTGATCACCATCAACATGTCGGAATTTCAGGAAGCTCATACTGTCTCGACGTTGAAGGGTTCGCCTCCGGGATACGTCGGATACGGGGAAGGTGGCGTCTTAACAGAGGCTGTACGCCGCCGCCCTTATTCGGTGGTGCTGCTCGATGAGGTGGAGAAGGCCCATCCCGATGTGCTCGAGCTCTTTTATCAAGTCTTCGACAAGGGACACATGGAAGACGGCGAAGGCCGCGTGATCGATTTCAAAAACAACATCATCATTCTGACTACGAATGCCTGCACTGACCAGATGATGAAGCTGTGCGCCGATCCCGAGACCGCGCCCAGTCCGCAGGCGCTGGTGCAAGCTCTCAAGCCGGAGATGAACAAGATTTTCATGCCGGCCTTCCTGGGCCGCATGGTGGTCGTGCCCTATTATCCAGTGCGCGACGAAGCCTTAAAGAAGATCATCAGGCTAAAGCTAGGCAAGATTCAGCGCCGTATCTACGAGAATCACAAAATCAACTTGACTTACGATGATAAATTCATTGACGCGGTCGCCAGCCGTTGTACAGAAGTCGAGAGCGGCGCCCGCAACGTAGACAATATTCTGACCAACTCTCTGCTGCCCGACATTTCGCGCCAGATCCTGGGCAGAATGGCAGAGGGAGAGAAGCTGAGTGCGATTCACGTGGGAATCGGGGCGGACGGGGCATTTGTCTATTCATAGATCGCTCACCGTGTCGTGAAGGGAAAAGTTATGGGAGCCAACGACGTGCGTCCAAGCTGTCAGGGTACCCGGCCCAGCGACTGTTTAGACGGAACGAACGCGCGCGTGCCAATGCCCAAGGCGGGACCAGCGGAAGGTTTCAAGTACCTGCATACCGATAGTGAAGGCGAATATATCTCGTTTGAACTGCGGGATGCTCCGCCCATGTGCGTTCACACGACGTTGCGCAGCATCACGTTGGAACAAATGCGGGTTCTCGCGTGGTTGCAGAAATACCGTGGAGAGATCGTCGCCGCCGCGACTAAGTACAAAGTTGACCGGCGTGCGATCGCTGGAGTAATTGCCTGGGAAGCTCTAGAAAATGTTCACGGGTCATTTGGTGGGGGCTTGCGAAAGGCGGCCGGAATGATCGTTGGCCCGGGAAAACCGCACCTTCTGCGGGTTGATGTCTGCGGCCGAGGAGATAGCGCTGGCTTCTGTTTGACCGATGACAACACTTGGCCCAAGGCAGCTGAAGAGGCCGGTATCATTGACAAAAAGGAATCCGGGATTCCATTCTTTGGCGGCGACCGCGCAAAGATTATGGCCACGCCCGAGGGAGCGATTCAATACATCGGGGCGAGCATGGACCTCATTGCCCAGATTTACGAGAAGGCAGGGTCGCCTGGCATTTGCAATCCCCCCATTCGTCACAACCCGGTGATTCTTACGAATATTTATCAGGGCAAGGATCCTTCGGAGTGGCAAGCGAGAGTGAAGAAGATCAAGCCGGGAGAGGAACTGCAGGGTGGTAACGAAATGGACGTCTGGGTCGGCACTCACCTGCAGTATTTGCAAGACGGAGTAAGTAACCCTTGACAGGAAAGGATCACCAGTTTGCTAGCGAAGACTGAATTATGGGAAGCACTAGCAATTTCACGCAAGAAAATCGGCTGATCGCCATCGAAACGCCCCTCGGCGACAATGTCCTGCTGCTGCAGGGATTCACCGGGCGCGAAGGCATTTCGCGCTTGTTCAGCTTTCAACTGGACCTGCTCTCCGACAACAACGCAATCTCCTTCGACGATATCGTCGGTCAGAATGTCACCATCGGCATCACCCAAGCCGATCAAAGCCAACGCTACTTCAATGGGTTCGTGAGCCGGTTTGCTCAAAGCGGATCCGATGCTCGCTTCACGCATTATCAAATGGAGGTCGTGCCTTGGCTCTGGTTTCTGACGCGCAATGCGGACTGCCGTATTTTCCAGAACATGTCCATCCCGGACATCATTCAGAAGGTTTTTTCCGACCGCGGGTTCAGCGACTTCAAGAGCACGTTGACCGGCACTTATGATCCGCGCGAGTATTGCGTCCAGTACCGCGAGACCGACTTTAATTTTGTTTCTCGCCTGATGGAGCACGTCGGCATTTTCTACTTCTTCGAACATGAGAATGGCAAACACACGCTGGTGCTGGCAGATTCGACCAGCGCGTACCAGCCCTGCCCCGGCCAAGCCACGGCGCAATACAACCAGGCGGGTGGCGGATTGGACGCCGACGATGTCGTTACTGGCTGGAACATGGAGCAGGAGTTGCGAACCGGCAAATATTCGGTGACCGATTACAATTTCGAGACTCCCAGCACCAGCCTCTTGTCGAGTGAGCCCACGGTGATCGAGGTCGGAGGAAATACCAATTTCGAGATCTACGACTATCCCGGCGACCATCTGAATCAGTCCGACGGCAGCGGCGTAGCCAAGCTTCGCATGCAGGAGGAAGAGGCAGCCCACAAGGTGATTAACGGGTCCAGCACCTGCCGGGCCTTCACCTCGGGCTATAAATTCGACCTGGAGGATCACTACCGCGACGACATGAACGACAGCTATGTCCTAACCGAGATTCAGCATGTGGCTTCCGAGGGGGGCAGCTACAACCTGACCGGCGGCGGTGGTGGCGAATCGTATTCCAACCATTTCATTTGCATTCCCGCCGATCTCTCCTACCGCCCCCCGCGTGTTACGCCCAAACCTTTCGTGCAGGGTCCTCAAACCGCTCTCGTCGTAGGCAAGGCGGGTGAAGAAATCTGGGTGGACAAATACGGGCGCGTGATTGTGCAATTCTTTTGGGATCGCGACGGAAAGAAGAACGAGAATAGCTCCTGCTGGATCCGCACCTCTCAGTCCTGGGCGGGAGGAAATTGGGGCTCGATGTGGATTCCACGCATCGGCCAGGAGGTCATTGTCAGCTTCCTCGAAGGCGACCCTGACCGGCCGATTATCACCGGCCGCGTGTACAACGCGGAACAAATGCCGGCCTACACTCTTCCTGACGAGCAGACCAAGAGCTACATCAAGTCGTACTCCTCAAAGGGCGGCGGCGGATTCAATGAGTTTCGCTTCGAAGACAAGAAAGGCAGCGAACAAGTATTCATCAATGCGGAAAAGAACCTCGACATACGCGTCAAGAACAATGAGTATGAAACGGTTTCCAAGGACCTTCACCTGATTGTTGAGCAAGACCATTTTGAACACATCAAGAACGACCATCACGAGACCATCGATCGGGACTACGCCCAGTCCATCGGTCGCGATCACCATCTTAAAGTCAGCGGCAAACAGGCGATGGAGGTTGATGGCAGCCATTCGCTCAAGGTCACGGGCGATGTGGCGGAGCAATTCGGAGGAAACCACTCCGAGCAGGTCAGCCAGGCGCTCTATCTAAAAGCGGGGATGACGGTTGTCATCGAGGCACCGATGGGAATCACGCTGGTGTGCGGCGGCAACAGCGTGGTGGTCGACCCGTCGGGAGTGACTCTCACCTCGAGCGCACTCGTCACGATTCAAGGATCGATGGTGAACATCAACTCCGGCCCAGGCTCGCCCGCAGGAAGTGGCAGTCCATGCTCTCTCGTGCCTCCAATGAGCCCGACGGATGCCGACGAAGCGGATAAGGCGGATCCCGGCGAAATGGCGCAGATCAAGGCGGAGCAAACCCAAACCCAAAAAGGAAAATATGGCTCCACTCCGATCACGCCTTTCAAACCGGGACAGGTGCCTGCTCCCGGCGAGCAGCCAAAGCCGCATTGGATTGAGATTGAGCTGGTCGATGAGGAAGGAAATCCGGTGCCCGGCGAGCAATACAGCATAACGCTCCCCGATGGAAGCGTGGCCTCAGGCACGCTCGACGGCAACGGGAAGGCTCGCGTGGATGGAATCGATCCTGGCTCATGCAAAGTGACATTCGCGAACCTCGATCAGTCGGTTTGGAAGCCAAAATGACCTTAGCTAGCGAGGAGGTTCTGTTTCGTGCCGACCACTGTCATTGCGAATGATGGGGATACCTTGTGCGGACTTGCCATTGACGCGGGATTCGTGAACTGCCAACCGCTCCGCGACGAGCCCCAAAACCAAGGGAAGGATTTCCTCACGCGGCCGACCCTGAAAGCCGGGGATGTGGTTGTAATCCCCGACAAGAAACTCAAGGACGATAGTAAGGCCACAGACACTAAGAATAAATTCGTCAAGAAGACGGCACCTAAAGTTTCCATTCGATTCGTTCACGGCTCGCCAAACAAAAAGTATTTGCAGGACGACACTCTCACCTTCCTCGATATCAATAACTACGAAACTAACCGGGCGGGTACTAACGGCAGGAAGAACCTCCCCGCCGGTTTCGGGTTCAATGCGGACGGTCACGCCGATCCCGACACATTCAAAGTGGAAGTCGTGGACCCCGCTGGGGGTGGCTCCGTCAGCGTTGTGCTGGAGGCCCTGAAGCCGGTTTACAAAGCGGACGGCACCGTCGACCACAATGAAGCCTTCAACCCAGCCCGCACGCTCAACCTCACCTGTCGGAAGGTCAGTTCAGGCGTGGCCTATCGCTCCGCATATCTTCGTATCGTCTCCGATGAAATCGATCAGGCGGCTGTTCCGAACCAAACGCTCCTCGTCACCGATCTTGCCGACGGATTGGGTACAGGAAAGCCCGCGGACAACGACTTTGTGGAAATTCTCGATCAGCAGGTCCAAGCTTCGTATTCTGTCAATCGCTGCCCCGCTCCGCAGAAATGCACTGTCTCCGCCAGTGTGCCGGTGGGCCAGAATCGGCTCCGCATCCGGGTGCAGTTCCATGCGTTTCTTAGCGCGCCCGGCGCGGCTGGTGGCGTCAATGGCGTCAACTCCCAGATGCTCCGCCGCCGCGCCTTTCGCTGGTTTCGCCGCGCCTACGCCCAGGCTGACATGGCGCCAAAGCTGGTGCCCCCGGGCGTCGAATTCATTGATCCTCCGCCCGACAACATGCTGGTAATTTGCCAGGATCACGGGCGAACCGCCACCGGCTTTAACAGCGCCGCGGCGCAGTCCACCTTGTCATTCACTCTGTCGGCTCCGCCCCCGAAACCCGCCGGCGCTCCTCCTGATCCCGTCGTCTCGGTGCCTTTAAGTCCGCTTTTGACTCCGACCCAGATTGGCGCTTTGGTCGTCGCTGCCCTGCCCGCTGGCTTCAGCGGCACAGCATTTACCAACGCCACCGCCTTCAACGCCACGAATGGTTCGTGCGACGTGTTGATTACCCGGGCCGACGGCACTCGCGTGATGATTCTGAATGAGACCACCGACGACACTTCAGCTACCGTGACCGTCGCCCGCGTCAACATCAACAATGTGAATAGCGCGGATAGCGGGCCGACGCTGATCCCCAGCACGGCAGAGTTTCGACGTGTCATTCGTGCCGCTCCTGGCGCTCCCGACCAGCTCGATTGTTACGTGATCGGGCAATTCTCCAACTTTGGCCTTCGCGGTCGTGCCTTCGTCCCCGCCCGCGATCTCGCCGCCACCTTTCAGCCACCGGATCCCCTCAAGTTCGCCGCAATCATGGCCACGACTTCGGGCAGCGGACCCGTCCTCGACAACTCTGACAATTTGCCTTTCACATTTCCTCACGAAGCGGGACACGTGCTCAATGACGCTTTCCACACTAATCCAAACGATTCCAATGGCCCCACTCAGCTCATGAGTGCACACACCTCCCCCGCCAACGCGGTCAACGCCACCAAGCGGATCTGTGATGCGCCGGTGCTCGTCCAGTACTCAGCCTTCGATCCCGCGCAAGCCACTCCCGGAGCCGGCAAATTTCTGACTATCAATGCCGTGCAGCGCTTTCGCACTGGCGTCGCTACGGTTTCGGAGGCATGGTAAGAAAAATGGACACCAATCCCATCCGGCACATCCCCATCACCCAAGTCCGCTACACTCCCTTGGAAGGTCGGCGCGCGATTGAAAGCTACATCTTTGGTGGAAAATTTGGTACACCGCGAGTCCCGCGGGGCGTCGATCCCGAGGTCGTGTCTCAGTTCGTCGTGGAAAAGCTGCAACCCGATTCTTCTCCCGACGCCTATGAGCGAACCTTGGAGGCTATTCGCTTCTACGAGCGCGCCGACGTCGTCCCTCACCTGATGCTGGCGCTTAAAGGCAGCGAGGCCGATGTCAGCGCTGTTTCCCGCTCGACCTACATCCTGCAGGCGGCGGGCGACTTCGGTACGGACGAGATCGCCACTCGTGCCAGTCAATACTTCGACGCCAGGCTCGTTCCCAATCCCTCAGCCCTGGACACACTGCCGCAAATGTTGGAGGCATTGATCGCCTTGGCGTTGGCCGCTTCCACCACTCGCTTGGCCCAGCGCATCCAGGCCGAAGTCGCCAAAGCCGCGCCCGCTCAAAACGTCAGCGAAGAGGGTATGAGGAACTACCAAAGGCTGGCTTCTTATCAGCGGAATGATCTACGCAACGCGGTCAGCCTGATGGACAACCGCAAGCGGTTGGCTTCCTTGCAACCGGATTTCCGGCGATCCGAGTTGGTCCAGATTTACCTGGGCCAGTCTGCTTTCAGCACCGCCCAGATGGAGACTTGGGCTGCACGTTTGCTCCGTGCCGAGGCCATAGCCGGCAACTCCGATGCCGTGTGTGGCGCGTTCCTCAAGGCCATCGATGCCCTGCCCGCTCAGAAACTCGGAGAAACTCCCGCCGCGCTGATCTTCACTCGGGCGGCGCAAGCCGTGCTCTACTTGCAGGGAACGCTCTCGCATCAGCAGCGGTTAACGTACGAGAAGGCGAGAAAGACCGGAGGGATGAATTTCTTGTGGGACGATCTTGTATAAGAGAGGAAGCCAATGCCGCCTGCCGCACGCGTAACTGATATGCACGTTTGTCCCATGGTAACGGGGATTGTCCCGCACGTCGGCGGCCCCATCCTTCCCCCGTGCTGCCCGACTGTTCTGATCGGGTTTCTCCCCGCCGCCCGGGTTACAGACATGCTCACTTGCGTCGGCCCGCCGGACTTGATCGTCATGGGATCGACGTCCGTCATGATCGGCTTCCTGCCGGCGGCACGTCTCGGAGATCCCACAGCCCACGGAGGAACCATCATCCTGGGAGAGTTTACGGTAATGATTGGGGGATAAGCCCTGAACCCTCAATTTGGGATGCGACGCGAGCGTTAGCGTGTCTTCCAGTTGCGTAAACCAACTGGACCCTGTTCACAGGTTTTGTCGCGAGCTTGGACCTGATGACACAGGCGGCTGGCCTTGCCTTTCGCTTTCGCGTCATCTTTACGCTCGGGGGGCCGCATCCTTCCCGCGTTTTCTTGTGGAAATGCGCGTTGATGTCGGACTGCGATACCTCGGGCACAACCGGGTTCGTTGATTATCTATTAGCTATACATTAGTACACCTCAACCAATCCGCTCGAGTGTTCCACGTGGAACACTTGCGGCAACCGCACGCATCCGCCGCGATTCTGATTCCGATGTCTTAGTTCTCGGTCTTACCCTTTGCTTCTGGGCTGGAGAATTGCTATCGTGGCAGTCGCACGGGAGATCTATGAAACAGCTGCAACCTGTGATCTGGACTAAGGGGACGTTCCTCACTCCGCAGCACCTGCAGACGCAGGACAGGTTCATCGAGGACACGCTGAATTTCCGGCTGCAGGCGCTGAAGTTTTGTGCTTGGGGATTCAGTGAGCTGGTTATCAATCAGGAGATGCTGGCTGAGGGTCAGCTTGTGGTTTCGCGCGCTGCCGGCATTTTTCCGGATGGACTTTTGTTCGATATTCCGGATGCGGATCCGCCGCCGCCCTCGAAGGCGCTGGCGGATTTCTTTGATCCTGGCGCGACCAGCCTGGATGTTTACTTGACCATTCCTGACTATCGGACGCGCGGGCTTAACGTCGCGATTGCTGAGCGGAATGGCGGGAGCCGTTATCTTGCGGAAGTGACGGCTTTCCGCGATGAGAATACTGGGGTGGGTGAAAAGCCGGTGCAGATTGCGCGGAAGAATCTGCGGCTGCTGGCTGAGAATGAGAATCGCGAGGGTTGTTCGGTTTTGCGGATTGCTAACGTGGAGCGTACGAAGGCAGATACTTTTCTTTTGAATCCACGCTTCGTTCCTCCTCTGCTTGAAATCGGGGCGAGCGAATACCTCTCTGGAATTCTGCGCGGACTAATCGAGATTCTCTCTGCCCGAAGCACGCAGCTTGCGGCAACACGCCGGCAAAAGAATCAAAGCCTGGCCGACTTCACCGCGTCGGATATTGCGAATTTCTGGTTGCTCTACACCGTCAACTCTTACTTCCCGATTTTCAGTCACCTGTTTGAAGGCAAGCAGGGACATCCCGAGGAACTTTATTCGGCTATGGCTTCGCTGGCGGGTTCACTCAGCACTTTTTCTCCCAAGGTGCGGCCGCGTGATTTGCCGTTGTATGTTCATGACGCGCTGGGGCCGATTTTTTCTGACCTTGATGAAAAATTACGTGCGCTGCTCGAAACCGTTGTACCCACAAATCTGGTGTCTTTGCCGCTGAAGCTGGTGAAACCTTCCATCTACGCTACCGCGATTGATAACGACAAAAACCTGGCGAACACGCGGATGTATCTTGCGGTGAATGCGGAGACCAGTGAGGATGTTGTCATCCAGAAAGTGCCGCAACTGGTGAAGGTGTGCTCGGCGACCCACATTGAGCACTTGATTAAACAGGCGCTACCGGGCATTCAGCTCAAACATTTGCCGAACCCGCCCAGCGCGATCCCGGTTAAGTTGAAGTATCAGTATTTCAGCCTGAACCAGTCGGGTGCAGCTTGGGAGGCAGTTACTCGCGCGCGCAACCTGGCTGCGTATGTGCCTGGGGATTTTCCTAATCCGAACATGGAACTGCTTATTCTGCTCCCGCAGACTAGTTAATCTTCAGCTTTGAACCCGCAGCCTGACTCGAATTGTGAACAGAATTGTAAGAACGTCATCGCGGGTGAGAGGCTTTGTAGATTGATGAACCTCGCTCCCGTACACTGCCTTCCGGAATTCCTTGTCCTCGGCATCGTTCAAGGCACGCAGTACGCCTTTCTCGACAGCGATCACGTAGCCGCCAGCGTATGAAATGCAGGCTACGGCTGACGCAACTGTCGGGTGCTCGTGGAAGCATCCCAGAAGACAACCGCTGTCCGTCCAGGCAGAAAAGTAGGATGTCGAATGCATTAAAATTCCCCGTCTCACCGTGAGACGATTTCTGACTTACGTGTCTCATCTGTGATACAGGGGTCGAATCCGGTGGCACAAATTACGGAAGTGAAGAGTCGGACACGGCCTTTAGTAATCGGCGGCGAGAGAGTCTGAAGCAGCGCTGCGCGAAAGCTTTTTTACAGGAGGCTTTCAGTGCTTCATTGCGAAATACACAATCAGCAGGATAGCAATGAACAACAACACGTTCAGGATGATGACCAGCGGCAAATAGGATGCTTTGGGCTTCGGAGCCTTTATATCGCCCTGCGGCACTTTGGGTGCAGGGGGAGAGAACTTTGGTGGTGGCGGTGCTGCGAACTTGGGAAGGGCAGGAGCAGACTTTTGCGATCCACTTGCGAAGGGCGCTTCTGCAGGCGTTGAGCCTGCTATTCCGCCTGAGATGATTCGCGTGTATTCGCTCGGGCCCGCCGGGATCGGAGGTGGGCTAGAAGCAGGACGCCCCGGTGCGGAAAAAAGGTGGGTGGCCCCGTCCGGCAACGACGGCTCAGCTTCACGCAGCGTGCTGCTCACAGTGGGTTTCGGAAGGATTGGTTCGACCGAGGCAATAACTGGAGGCTTGGCTGGAGGCGGCGCGGGCGCGGTCCACATTGGTTCCCTGGATGCAGGAGGTATCTCTTTTTTCGGCGCTACTGGTTCCCAGGTTCGCGCCGGAGCGTTGGTGAGAGATGGAGCGGGAGGGCTCGCGTCCGGAAATAATTGTGTGAACGCACCAGCTTCTTGAGGCGGGTCTCCGACTGAGTCCGGCAAAGGCCTTGTGGAAAATGGACCATCCTTACCCGATCCGAATACTCTGGTGAACTCGCCCGTTGCGTTGCGTTGTGGCGGGTCCAACGGCTTTGACAAAGTCATGGGAGTTTCCGCAGGCTGGTCTTTGTCAAACGGCCCGCGAAAAAAATTTGTGAAGTCCCCCGCGCTGGCCTCGTCAGACTTAGCCGGTGTGACGAGTCTCTCGGCGGGGACCCCGGTTTCTGACTTGAAGCTGGACCGGAACAAGGCCGTAAAACCGCCTGGGTCCGGCGATGGCGGAGAGTTCGTGATTGAACCGCCGCCTGGTACCTTATTGTCTTTTGCGTTCGCCGCTTCTCGGCCTTCTGTAGTGACTGACGGGACTCCGCGATTCGAAGGTGCGCTTGCGTCAGGTAATTCGGCGGAAGGCTGGGTCACCAGCGTTTTGGGCGCTTCATGCGATCCCGAAAAGAACTGCCTGGTGAAGTCGCCCGGGCGTCGACCTGTAGAGCCTGGTTCAGGTGCAACGTCTATTTCGTCGCGATCCGTTGTGGAGCCTTTGCTCTCAGGCCGGGGACTGACTGCCGGCCCGGAGAACGCCGCAGTGAAGTTGCTCGGCGGAGCGGCGTTGCTAACCGGCTTTGATTCTTCGGCTGGCCGGAGATTCGGCCGCGAGAGATCCCTGCTGATGGGAGGACCACCCTTCGAGGTGCCCTGGATCGGAATCGCGATCTCCTGCGTCTCGATGCTCGAGGATTCGTAGGCCTGCGCCCAGTGTTGCAATGCGGCGGTGTCCGGAAGCTTGGTTACCAGGTAAGCGTAAGTGGTTCCGTTATATCTGCCGGTTTCGACCACCAATCCAGGCGGCGGGGGAGCGACGCTTCGGAACGAGTCCAGCACCCAGTGCACGGTCGGCTGATCAGGCTTTTTCTCCGGCGCTTCGAAGATGTGGAGCAGAACCCGCTCGCCGCTAGCCAGGTCCTTGGCGAAAAATGTCTCCACCCGCCCGCTGGTGACGGCTTCAAAAAGCTCGTACTTGTTGGCAAATTTCATGGCTTCCGCTGGTTAGACGGCTCGGAGGCGCGTCGTCAAATGCCCCCAGAGCCCTTCACCTTACACCGCCATTACCTTGACAGTAAAGAGGCAAACACCCTAGCATCGCTGGCCAGGCGTTGTTGAAGGTTCAGGCGCTAAATACTTATTCTCAAGTGTACTCAGTTCGGGAGACAATGACCTGCTCCGGGCGGGTGAATGGGAATGAAGTTGCTTTCAAAAATCGTGTGGGCGGAAGGGATGTACTTGGCCCCGCACCACTTCCAGGCGCAGAACCGGTATTTTGAAGATTCTGTGCATTTCGCGACCGCAAGCCTGTGGAGGAATGGCTACGGGTTCTCCGCCTGCCAGCTTGATGCCGATGCACTGCGAAACGGAACCGTGACGCTGGTACATGCACGGGGGATGTTTGACGATGGCTTGCCCTTTGATATTCCGGGATGCGATTCGGTGCCTGAGTCTCGCAATATCGCCGCGCTCTTTCCTCCTACCTCCGACCATTTGACCGTCTGTCTGGTGATACCGCGATGGGTGCCCGATGGGCAAAACTGCAAGCTGGAGTCCGGCCCTGATGCCAGCACGCGTTACAGCGGTGTAGTCGAGATGCTGCACGACGAAAATACCGGTCGTGACGAAAAGCCGGTGCAGTTGGGTCATAAGAACATTCGGTTGGTGCTTGAATCGGAAGCTGGAGAGGACCTTCTGACGCTGCCGCTGGCGCGGGTCGTCCGCGACGGAACCGGACATTTCGCCTTCGATCCGGCATTTGTGCCGCCAACCATCCGCTTGAGCGCGAGTGAGCGTCTGACGGATATGCTGCAGCGGCTCGTAGAAATTCTTGAGGAAAAGAGTGCTGTAGTTTCTCAGGAGCAGCAACAATCAGCCGGAAAGTTTCAGGCGGGTATGTCCGCCCGGCATGTCTCGCAATTCTGGTTTCTTCACGCTATTAATTCGAGCCTGACTCCGCTTCGGCATCTCCTGCTCACCAAGCACGGCCATCCTGAAGAGCTTTTCCGCGAAATGTCGCGTTTGGCTGGCGCGCTGTGCACCTTCGGATTGAACACGCATCCGCGCTCACTGCCGAACTACAACCATCGTGATCCGGGCCCCGGCTTCGACGCGCTGGACGATCACATCCGGCGGCATCTCGAGATCGTGGTTCCATCGCAGGCGATTGTGATTCCGCTGAAAGCGGTCGACCGTTATTTCTATGAAGGTGAGGTTAAAGATCAACGCTGCTTCGCTCGTTCCCGCTGGATTCTGGGTATTCACTCGCCCGTCAGCGAGGCTGAACTGATCGCCAAGGTGCCGCAGTTCGTCAAAGTCTGTTCGGCCAAGTTTGTTCCGGAGCTGGTGAAGCGGGCTCTCGCCGGGCTGACGTTGACTCATCTCGAAGTGCCACCCTCGGCTATCTCCGCCAAGGTGGAGAGCCAGTATTTCACCATCAGTCGCGGCGGACCGTGCTGGGAACACATTATGCAGACTCGGGGCGTGGGTGTGTACGTTCCGGGCGAGTTGCCTTCGCCTGAGATGGAATTAGTGGTTCTTTTGGAGAGTTGAAAATTATGTCTGGGTCACATGCAACTCCGCTGGGCAGTTACCGCGGTTCGAGTTCAGCTCTCGACCGGCGCGGCTGGAATCTCGCTCTCGCCTTCCAGGAAGTGTTTACCGCCATCGTGCGGCTGCGCTATAACCGGCAGGCGGTTTCCAATGCCGAATCGTTTCGGGCACAGATGAAGCAGGCGCTGCGCGTGTCCGAGCAGGAGGCTCGTAGCCGGGGCTGCACTGCGGAGGACGTGAAGCAGGTGATCTTCGCCGTGGTCGCATTCCTGGATGAGTCCGCACTGGGTTGCCGGAATCCGGTTTTTGCTGATTGGCCTCGCTTGCCCTTGCAGGCGGAACTATACGGGCATCAGTTAGGCGGAGAGGTATTTTTCCAGGAGCTGCAAAAGACACTCAATCGTAGTGATTCGGTCGAAACCGCCGACTTGCTTGAGGTTTATTACCTCTGCCTGTTACTCGGATTCAAGGGCCGTTATGCGGCTGGCGGCGACTTGCGCTCGATTATGGCAAGCGTGCAAGAAAAGATCCGGAGGGTGCGCGGCCCTTCGGTTGCGTTATCTCCGCGGGGTGCAATTCCGGCCGATGTGGTTCGCCTGGCGCAGTCGGATCCTTGGGTACGCCGGCTTGCGATCACTGCCTCGGTAACCTCGTTGTTGGCCATTGCATTGTTTTTGGTTTTCAAGTTTTCACTGGTTTCCGGCGCGTCTGACCTGTCTACGCTGGCTGCACAAGTTGGGAAATAGGGGGCGGCATGCTTGTTTACCTGGTGACCGGCATTGTTCTGCTGGTTTACCTCGTTCTCGTCTGGTTCCTGGGCACGTGGATGCATCCGCCGGGCGCCGGCATCTGGATCTTGCGCGGCGGGCTGTGCTTGATCGGCCTGATTGCGGCGGGTTCTTTTCTCTGGTTCTACCGCAAGAGTAAAGCTGAGCAGTCCGGGGATGAGAACGCGAGCGCAAAAACTTCTGACGATCTCGACGTGCTGGTGCATGAGGCGGTTCGCCGGTTAAAGAGTTCGACTCTGGGTCGCGGTGCGAAACTGGGTAATCTGCCGTTGGTGTTCCTGCTGGGCGAATCTGGATCCACCAAAACCACCACCATCGTTCACTCGGCTCTCGATCCCGAACTCCTCGCCGGCCAGGTCTATCAGGACAACAACATTATCGCCACGCGTGTGGCCAACATCTGGTACACACGCCAGGCCCTTTTCGTCGATCCTGCGGGCGGTCTGCTGGCAGAATCCGGGCGCTGGCGGCGGTTGGTCAAACTTGTACAGCCCGGCCGATTTTCTAACATGGGGAAAGGCCAGCAGGCTCCGCGAGCCGCCATCGTCTGCTACGACTGCGAAAACTTCATGAAGCCGGGCGCCAGCGAGACCACGCTTTCGGCGGCGCGCAAACTGGCTGTCCGCCTGCAGGAAATCTCACAACTTCTTGGCATCAGTTTTCCGGTGTACGTTCTGTTCACCAAGCTGGACAGGATTTCATTCTTTCCCGACTTCGCGCGCGGCTTGAGCAAGGAGGAAGCGTCTGAGGTTCTCGGAGCCACTTTGCCCGTGCGTTTGGTGGCGACGGGAGTTTACGCGGAGGAAGAAACTCGGCGTCTGTCCAAAGCCTTTGATGAATTGTTTTATTCTCTGGCGGAAAGACGGCTTGATCTGCTGGCGCGCGAGAATGAAGCCGAGAAGAAGCCAGGCATTTATGAATTTCCACGCGAGTTGAGAAAGCTGCGAACGCTCCTGGTGCAGTTTCTCGTGGACCTGGCGCGGCCGAGCCAGCTTAACGTCAACCCATTCCTGCGCGGCTTTTATTTTTCGGGAGTTCGTCCGGTAATCGTCGGCGATGTCGCTGCCGCCGTGGCCGCTCCTGAAGTGCAAGCCGCAGAGTCAGGATTCGATGCCGGAGCTACACGTATCTTCAGCGGCGCGGGAGGCGGCGCAGCCCCAGCGCCAGTGGCGGCCCGCGTGGCTGGATCCCGCAAAGTACCGCAATGGGTTTTCCTGAGCCAGTTTTTCAACGACGTCATCGTCAAGGACCGCGTCGCCTTGGCCGCCAGCGGTTTCAGTTCGCGGGTGAATCTGCTGCGCCGCATTGCTTTAACCTCAGTAATAATTGTTGCCATGGTCTGCGGCGTTGGATTTGTGGTTTCTTTCGCAGGAAATCACGCGCTGGAGAACAATGTCAGCAGCGCTATCAACCAGCTTCGGACCGTCCAGGTAGCTCCCAATCACGTACCCAGCTTGACCGACTTGCAGAAACTCGACCGGTTGCGACAGCAGGTCGTGAATCTTTCGGATTACCAGAACAGCGGAGTCCCTTTGAGCCTGCGTTGGGGACTGTACTCCGGCGATCAGATCTATCCCGACGCCCGAAACGCGTACTTTCAGAACTTTCAGAAGCTTTTGTTCGCGGACACGCAAGCTCGATTGTTGAACGGACTCCGCAGCGTTCCTGAGAAACCCGGTGCCAATGATACTTATGACAACACCTACAGCGAACTGAAGGCGTATCTCATCACCACGACGAATAATGATAAGAGCACGAAAGAATTCCTCTCTCCTGTGCTTACCAATCACTGGACTGCGGGAAGGGACATTGATGCTGACCGCGCTGCACTCGTCAAAATACAATTCGATTTTTACAGCAAGGAATTGGCGGCGGCAAATCCGTTCTCAGCAAACAACGATCCTTCAGCCATTGCTCGCGCCCGTAATTATCTTTCTCTGTTCGGCAGCACGGATCGGCTTTATTCGACTCTCGTGGAGAAGGCTTCGCTCAAAAATCCTGATCTCAACTTCAACCAGAAGTTTAAAGATGCCGGCGGCGTGGTCTTCAGCGGCCACACCGTCAGAGGCGCGTTTACCCGCCCAGGGTTCGCCTTCATGAAAGACGCAATCCTCAACCCCTCTGCCTACGCCAGCGGTGAAGAGTGGGTATTAGGGAAGACCACTGCGTTGGAACTGGACCAAGCAACGCTGCAGCAGAAGCTGACCGAACGTTACGATCAGGACTTCGTCAACGAGTGGCGCACGGTTCTGCAAACTTCTTCAGTCGCAGGATATGGCAGTCTTAAAGATGCCGAGGGCAAACTGGGGAAACTAGCGAGTCTTACTTCGCCATTGCTGGAATTGTTCTGGTTTGTGTCCCATAACACAGACGTGGGGGTTCCCGCAGTGACCGACCCGTTTGGACCAGTACGTACAGTCGAGCCTCCAGGGCCACCGGACAAATTGCCGGATCAGTTCGTACTGCCGACCAACAAGGACTATGTTCTGGCGTTAAGTAAGTTGCAATCCGATGTCGGAGCATTCGCGCAAAACAAGATGGATCCTGCACTCGTCAAGCCGGTTTCGGATTCGGCGGCAGCGGCCAAGGATGCGGTCACGAAAATGTTGGTGGGATCCCCTGTTGATCAGAAGTTTCACCACGAGAATCTTGTCGGAGAACTTCTCAGGCAACCGATCACCAAGGTGGAAGCTCTTATAGATAAGACCGGCACCGACAAGGAAGCTCTCAACGGCGCGGCAATTCCACTATGCGCGCAATTCGCGTTGCTCAGCGACAAATATCCGTTCAATCCCAGCTCCAGCCAGGATCTTTCCGTCGACCAGTTGAATACGATTCTCGCCCCGAAAACCGGCGCTTTGTGGACCTTCTATGACAAGCCTCCGCTGCCAAAACATCTAACTAAACAGGGTTCGCGCTACGTTGAAATCCCAGACCCCAAAATGAAGCTGACTCCCGCCTTTATCGCCTTCTTCAACCGCGCGGCTGGCCTCAGCGACGCTTTTTATCCGGGGGGAGCCGCGACGCCTAGGTTTACTTATAGTCTCAAAGCAATGCCGAGCAATGTCGACACCGTCTTGAAGATCGGAAGCGATACGCTTTCCGGCACAGGCCAACAGAAGACATTCACCTGGACTGGCGTCGCGGCTGATGTCCAAGTAACAACTAAGGGCGGCGATACTCTCGGTTCGTTCAGCGGGCCCTGGTCAGTCTTCAAGTTCGTCGCTGACGCTCATTCTCAGGTCTCCGGATCAGTCACCAACCTCGAGTGGATCATGCAATCCAACAATCGTCCGATTATCCTTCCCAATGGGAAAATAAAATCCTACAGCTACGAACTGCAGGTCGGCGGCTGGAATCCGTTTCGGACGTCCGACCTGTCGGGGTTACGCTGCCAGACGCCCATTGCACACTAGCATGGCACCTGCGATGCGATGAGAGTGGTGACATTCGTCGGCGAGTGGTTGATCCCTCCACGAGGAAGCCGCACCAGGCGGATATTTCTCCCTCACTTCTGCTAGCATAAATGCATGGGCAACCCTGGCCAGACTGCCATCGTCGAGGCCTTTGCCGCTCTAGTTGGCCCTCAGGTCGGCGATGAGGATATCGATCTTGTCCGCGCCGCCCTGACCATCGCCCGAACCGAGTATCCCGATCTCGACATCGAATCCTACGTCACGCGTATTGATGAACTCGCGCGTACCGCCGAGGCTCGAATCTCAGACGTCGGCGACGCCGCCCAGACCATTGCCGCCCTCAACCACACTCTATTCGAGGAAGCTGGACTGAAAGGCAATCGCGAGGACTATTACGACCCGCGCAATTCCTTTTTAAACGACGTCCTCGACCGCGGCTTCGGTATTCCCATCACGCTCGCCTTGATTTACATGGAGGTTGGCCGGCGTCTCGGCTTCCCGCTATTCGGCGTCGGCATGCCCGGACATTTTCTGCTCAAGCACTACGACATCGACGGCCGCGAGACCCTGGTCGATTGCTTTAACGGCGGAGATATTCTCAGCCCACAGGATTGCCAGCGGCGTCTCGACGAAATTTATTCTGGCCAGATGACTCTGCGGCCTGAGTTTCTCTTCGCCGTCAGCCGCCGCCAGATTCTCACCCGAATCTTGAACAATCTCAAGACGGTTCATCTCGCCGCGCGCAATTTCCGCAAGGCGCTGCCTCTGGTGGACCTGGTGCTGGTGATCTACCCGCGCTCTCCGGAGGACGCTAAGCAGCGGGCTATGCTGCGTTACAGCCTCGGCCAGATGTCGGGTGCCGCGGAAGATCTGGAACAATATTTGAAAATGTCGCCTGACGCGTCGGACGCCGACGAAATCCGCCAGACCGCGCTTTCCATCCGTCGAATGCTCGCCTTGTTGAATTAGAGCGAATGGGAATGACGTTCTACATGCCCGGCAGCTTCATCCCGGCCAATTTGCGGGCAAAACTTGGCTTGCCCATCTGCTTAAACATCTTGCGCATCTGGGCATATTGTCGAAGCAGATTGTTGACCTCCTGTACGCTAGTGCCCGATCCCCGCGAGATGCGCTTGCGGCGGCTGCCATTAATAACCTCATGGTGCAGACGTTCGTGCACGGTCATTGAGTTGATGATGGCCTCGACGCGGTTAATTTGTTTTTCATCGATCTTGTCCGCGTGCTTCTGCAAGCCAGCGAAGGGGCCGATGCTTGGCAACATTCCCATGAGGCTCTGCAGCGATCCCATCTTTTTCACCTGGCGCAGTTGATCGCGGAAGTCCTCGAGCGAGAAGCCATCACCGGAAAGGGCTCTGCTAGCCATTTCCTGAGCTTTTTTCTTATCGACATTCTGCTCGGCTTTTTCGATCAGCGAAAGAATGTCGCCCATTCCGAGAATGCGCGACACAATGCGGTCGGGATGAAAGGGCTCCAGCGCGTCGTACTTTTCGCCAACGCCGATGAACTTGATGGGCTGGCCTGTTACCTGACGAATAGAGAGTGCCGCGCCGCCGCGGGCGTCGCCGTCCATTTTTGTGAGCACTACACCGGTCAGGGAAAGTTTCTTGTGAAACTCGTCGGCAGAATTAACCGCGTCCTGGCCGGTCATTGCATCGGCAACGAACAGGATCTCCTGAGGATTGAGCAACCGCTTGAGCGATTGCATCTCCTCCATCAGTTGATCGTCGATGTGAAGCCGGCCGGCGGTGTCGACAATCAATACGTCGCAGCCAGTGTTGATGGCCTCGCGGCGGGCTTCTTTGGCCAGGCGCTCGACCGTCGCAGTATTGGCTGCGACGTCTGCGCCTTCGTAGATGCTGGCTTTGATCGCCTGAGCTACGACCTTAAGCTGTTCGCGCGCAGCGGGACGATAGACGTCCACCGACACTAACAACGGTCGATGCCCGCCAGTCTTCAGCCAATTCGCGAGTTTACCGGAAGTCGTGGTTTTACCCGAACCCTGGAGTCCGGCCATCAGCACGACGGTTGGTGGTTGTGAGGCGAATTTCAAGCGCGCGGTATCGCGGCCGAGAGTCTCAATCAACTCGTCACGCAGGATCTTGATGACTTGCTCGCCCGGCGAGAGCGCCGTGGCCACCTGCTGGCCAACGGCCTTTTCCTGAATGTGGTCAATCAGCTGCTTTACAACTTTGAAGTTAACGTCGGCCTCAAGCAGTGCGAGACGAATCTCCCGCAGCGCCTCCTGGATGTTTTCTTCTGTGAGGACAGCCTGGCCGCGTAGAGTCTTAAACGCACGTTGCAGTTTTTCTGAAAGATTCTCGAACATAAGGATTTATGAAGCATTCATTTTAACAGTCCAGCCCATGGAAAGACACGTCGCGAAAACGAAGGAAAGCCGCACGAAAAGCTTGGCGATCCCTCGACATTTACATGCTAAAATATGGCAACACTACACTCCTCATAAGGACAGCCCTATGCCCCAGAAGCCGAGTGCTACTTTGCCCGGAACTGTCGAGAAAATCATTAAACCTCCTCATCCCAGCGAACCGGAAAAAGCACAAATTGCCGTGGAAGGAGCTGATCACCTGTACAAAGAACTTCGGATCGAAAACAATCTGACTGACGAGAACGGGAATGAAGTGCGCTTGAAGCAAGGCGCCAAGGTCGACGTCACAGTCGAAGCTGAACCAGAAGCTACTACGGCCAAATCTCACTAGCCTGTAAAGATTTCTCTTGCGGCGATCACCGTGTTGCTGTGGATCGTGACCGTGTCCTCCACCTTTTTCGCGTATCCGCCTGCGAAGGTCACCATCACCGGGATATCGTGGGCGTGAGCGGCGCGGAATACCAATTCGTCGCGGCGTTTCAATCCTTCGATAGTTAGAGACAGGCCTCCAAGTTGATCTTCGCGGTAGGGGTCGGCGCCCGCGACGTAACAGATCAGTTCCGGTTCAAACTGACGCAGCCCCGAACTGAGGGCATTGTCGAGCCATGCGAGATAATCGTGGTCGCCGATATCGTCGGGCAGATCCACATCGATCGAAGACGGCGGCTTCCACGCTGGGTAGTTATTCTCTTGGTGGAGCGAGATCGTGAACACGTCGCTCGCATGAACATTGCGCACTCGCGTTGGCCCCAAAGGACTCACAGTGGAAACAGCGGTCGAGGGCAGCGGCCCCGCCGGAATGCGCCCGCTGGCGAAGATCGCGGCCGTGCCATTGCCTTGATGGACGTCGCAATCCACGGTCATCGCGCGCGTAATTTTGCCGTCATGCTGCATGCGGCGGATGGCGACGGCTACGTCATGAATCATGCAGAAGCCTTCGCCGTGGTCGGGAAAGGCGTGATGAAATCCCCCCCCGATGTTGATAGCGACGCGATTCTGCAGCGCATACTCAGCGGCCAGGATGGAACCACCAGCCGACAGCCAGAAAGCTCGCACCAGTTCGGGCGAGTAAGGGATTTCCATTTCTAATTCTTCGCGCGCGGAGAGCGTGCCCGTCTTCAATTTGTGTACATACTGCGGGGTGTGTACGAGGAGCACGTCCTGATCGGAGGCAGGTTGCGGAGTTACGAAGTCAGACGCTTCGGCGGCTCCGGTCTCAAGCAACCGGTCACGTATCCGTCGGTATTTTTCAGCGGGAAAGACGTGCGCGCCGATGGGAAGATAATAATCGTCGCTGTAGACCAGCTTGAATGGGAGCATGGAAGCTCGCTGCGACTTACATAATACTCGCGTCTACATCAACCCTGGCAACGCTGTCTTTTGTTGAATGCCCTCGCCCTCTTTGATCGTATAGATGAAATCTGCCGGCACATCGCGCACCGCCTCAACTTTGCCGCTTGGCCATAGGATTTCTACTTCGTCCATTTTGGCTTCGGCCCCGAGACCGAAGTGCAGACGTGGATCGTTTTGTGAGAGGTAGCTGCCTCCGGCGCGAACTTCATTGAATTGCACCAACTTTCCTGCTTTTATGGTCACCCGCGCGCCGATGGCCATTTTGTTGCTCTTGGTGCCCACTAACTTGAATAGCACGCGATGATTTTTATTCCCTCCCTGATTGATTAGCAGCAGTGGCGGTTCCCCGGTATTCATTACGACGATGTCAACATTCCCGTCGTTGTTAAGGTCGCCAAAAGCCGCTCCTCGTCGGGACGCATCGGGAATCGCTGAGAACACGCTGGAAACATCCTCGAAAGTTCCGTCGCGATTGTTGCGGAACAGCAGCATGGGCTGGCGATAACGCGGAGCGCCAGGGACAAGATCCATCTGCGGATACACGTGGCCGTTGGCAATGAACAAGTCGGGCCATCCGTCGTTGTCCATATCAAAAAATCCGGTTCCCCAACCCACTGGGTCATAAGTCGGCTTGGCGAGCTTGGCCGCATAGCTCACTTCGGAGAATCCCTGCGCTCCGAGGTTGCGATACAGGCTGTCAGGTTGTTCGGTGAAGGTGGTCACAAACATGGAGAGCCGGCCCTCGTGCAGATAGTCGCTCCAGTCCACTCCCATATTGCCGCGCTCGGAACCATCGCCGCTGACAGCCGCTCCTGAAAGCATTCCAAATTCTTCGAAGGTTCCATCGTGCTTATTGTGATAGAGGTAATTGGGTCCGGAATCATTGGCGACGTACAAATCGGGCCAGCCGTCATTGTCGTAATCGCCCCAGATCGCGCCCAGACCATAATATTTATTGGGATCGTCGACGCCAGCCTTTTTGGAAACTTCTTCAAATGTGCCATCACCACGATTGTGGAAGAGCAAGTCGGATTCGCCGAGCATGCCCCAAGGCCCACATTGCACAGGGATTCCTTTGAAGCTGCAGTTTTTCTCATTCTTTCCGAAGTCGGGCAGTTTGTTAACGTCGAAGTGCACGTAGCGCGAGACGAATAAATCTACGTGGCCGTCGCGATCATAATCGGCCCAGGCCGCGCCCGTGCTGAATCCCCTCCCTGCTACTCCTGCTCTGTCTGTGACATCTTCAAACTTGCACTGGCCCAGATTGTGATAGAGAGCGTTGCCGCCATATCCGGTTACATAAATATCGGGCAGACCGTCATTGTCGTAATCGGCGACCGCGACCCCCATGCCCCACCCTTTACGGTTAAGTCCGGCGGACTTTGTAATGTCAGTGAATTTGAAGCCATCGTCCTGGTGATAAAGCGTGATCATGGGATCGCCGCCTTGCTTGTAGCGGTCGACGGTGGATCCGTTCACCGTGATGATGTCGAGTCTGCCATCGTTATCGCAATCGATCAGACCCGCACCGCCGCTCATCGATTCAACGATGTAGCGCTTATCGGTAGAAGAGATATGAGATACGGTCAAGCCAACTTGTTTGGCAACATCCGCAAACCTTGGGGGCGGAGCTTTCGGGGGAATGGTTTGGCCGAATGCAAATGCTGCAAGAGCTAGAGCGGACCCCAGGCTGTACAGCCCGTGTTGGTAGCGCCGCCTGCTCTGCGTTGCCGGGCGATGCCCGCAAAATTCCATGGTTACGCTGCGCCTGGCCGTGGTGTTCTTGCCGCGATTTCTTGCAGTTTTTCAGAGGTCATTCCGTAGAGAGGAGGGACGGAGACGCCGAGGATGCCCAAATAAGCGTAAAGCTCGCCACGGTGGTGAATTTCATGCTCTGGCATCGAGCGCAGGAATTTCCAGATGGTCATGGGAGTCCCGTCGGCGGAGGCGCACTTGCGTCGCAAGTCCTCGTCGTTAAGCCGGGAGAATTTGCTCATGGACTCGGAGTGCATGCGCTCCATAAACCCGACTACCTGATCGTATCCGTCGGCCAGCTCACGTCCGCACCCCGCGTAGCGATTGCGCCCGCCGGCCACCGATTCTGCGAACACATTTCGCTCCACAGCGGCGATGTGGCGCGCCAGATCCCCGAGGGTGAATTTGTCTTCCCTGCAACGCCATTCCAACTGTGCGGGCGGAATACAAGCGACCAGCCGCATAGTGCGCGAGCGTACTTTCTCAAAGTAGTCGAGAAATGGAGTAATCGTCAGAATCTCCATGCTTCAGCTATATCACGGATAAAAAGGCTTGGCCATAGTGCGGGCTCTTGCTTCGGGGACGGCGTGAACCCGTACTTCACCTCTGCTACATTGTTGATGCCATGAAATCTGTTCGCAGCTTTGCCAGCGATAACAATGCCGGTGTCCATCCCAAGGTGCTGCAAGCCATTGCCGCAGTCAACCGGGGACATGTTGTGGGATACGGGGACGACGCTTATACCGAGGCAGCGGTGCGCAAGTTCAAGCAGCACTTCGGTGCGGATGCCGAAGTTTTCATCGTGTTTAATGGAACGGCAGCGAACTGCCTGAGCCTGAAGGCGCTAACGGAATCTTACCAGGCTGTGATCTGCGCCGAAGCCGCCCACATCTACACGGATGAGTGCGGGGCACCCGAGAAATTCACGGGATGCAAACTCATTCCTATTCCCACCGCGGACGGCAAACTTACGGTCGAGTCGGTCCGCCACGCCTACCACGGCATTGGCGACCAGCATCACGTACAGCCGCGCGTGATCTCCATTACGCAAGTCACGGAAATGGGTACGGTTTACAGGCCGCGAGAAGTCCGCGACCTTGCCCGGTTCGCCCATGATCACAATATGTTTCTGCACATGGACGGCGCCCGAATTGCCAATGCGGCCGTAAGCCTGGGCCTTACCTTGCGGGAGGCTACGCGTGACTTGGGTGTGGACGTTCTGTCGTTCGGCGGAACCAAGAATGGCGCCATGGGTGCCGAAGCTGTGGTTTTCTTTGATAAGAAATTCAGCCGCGACTTCCTTTATCTGCGCAAGCAGGGCATGCAACTGGCTTCGAAGATGCGGTTCATTTCAGCTCAACTCGAAGCACTGCTCTCGAATGATCTATGGAGGAAAAATGCCGAGCATGCCAACCGGATGGCCGAACTGTTGCAAAAAGAAGTCAGCAAAATCCCCGACGTGAAGATCGTCTACAAGGTGGAAGCTAACGGCGTGTTCGCGCAAATTCCGCGCCAGGCCATTGGCAAGCTGCAGAAGCGCTACTTCTTCTATGTATGGGATGAAGAGCGGTCCGTGGTGCGGTGGATGTGCTCGTTCGATACTACAGAGCAAGATGTACGACAATTCGCGAGGTTCGTAACCAAGGCCGTCGGTGACTAAAAGCACCGCATCGGGCAGGGAGGCACCCATACGGGTATTGATTTTTGAATGTCCTTAGACTAAATTGGCGCCTTCCCCCGAAATGTAGGTACGGTGGCGTTTTTTGGAGATGGGATGAATCGAAGCTTGCTTAGTTTGATCGCAATTTGCCTGACGCCCCTCTTTCTACTAAGTTGCGGGCACGATCAGCAACTGGTATCTATTCAGGTTACACCTTCTGGATTTGTGTTTGAAGGTATCGGAGCACAGGGGCAGTTTACCGCGCTCGGTACCTATATACACCCTCCCGAAACGAAAGACATCACAAACCAAGTAACCTGGAAAATAGACGTCGCGAATCTGGCCACCATCACCCAAACAGGTCTGGTTACAGCGATAAGCGTTTGCGGAAGCGGAGATGTCACCGCAACTCATTACAGTGATCCTGCAAACCCAACCACGAGCAACCTGATCGTCGGGACGGCAACTGTCAAGGGTGTGGACGACGGGACTCCAAAATGCATGCCGTAGCGAAATGTCAATCAGTTCTGCTCGTGCAGTAGTTTTGCCAAGGTAGACTTGTGTTTCTCAGCTTTCTTTTTCCGGTCGGGAACAACACGAGAGGCCGGAGGTTCGCCAATCTGCGCCCGAGCCATGGTCTTTACAGCTTCGACGGCGGTAAACCGCTTCGGTTTTTTCTTCTTGGCCATTGTCGTTATGTTGCCATAGTGCCGCGCGCTGCGAACGTGTAATAATCATAAGCGGTAATTAGCAATTAATTGGTGCCAGCAGGAATTCGCACGACCCATTTATGGAAGAGCGCGACTTTTTCGACGAACGGCCGGAAAAAAAGGTAGCGACGCTAAACTGTCCGCATTGTCAGCAGGCCGCGGAATACGAAATCAGCTGGCTGGTGCGCACCAAGAAGCGTCAACTTCCCGGCCGTGCCGACGAACGCGATCGCGCCCGCTTCGCGAAAGCGAAGTCCTATATGCTGCGCCGCGATGACATGATGGCTTGCAAGAATATGCGCTGCCGCAAGCGCTTCGAAATCTCGGGAGTCCAGTCGGTTGTGTTTACGGAGTAGCCTTTTTTAGCCTTCGCATTTCCCCTCTTCCGCAGCCCTCGTTTATACTAACCAGTTTGCTCATAGCCGGTTGATCGTCTCTATATAGACGTTGCTGAGGAACGTTTCGATCACGCGAGGCGCTCAACCGCACACGAGGAGCTTTGCTTGAAGATTCTAGTTTGCATGAAACAGGTGCCGCAGAAGGACGCACCGCTGAAGCTCAACGAGTCTGGCGCCTGGATTCGCGAGGATGTGTCCTACGAGGTGAACGAGCCCGATGCCTTTGCTCTGGAGGAAGCGTTACGGCAGAAAGAAAAGCACGGCGGAGAAGTCGTGGTCATCACCTCCGGGCCCGCGCGCGCCCAGCAGGTCTTGCGCGAAGCTCTGGCGAAAGGCGCCGATCGGGCGATTCATCTCGAAGACAACGCGTTCGTCGGATTGGATGCATTGAATACCGCCCGCGCTTTTGCTTCCGCGATTAAGGACGAAAAATTCGATCTGATCTTTACTGGCTTGCAGTCTGACGATTACGGCTATGCTCAAACCGGCGTAGTGCTGGCGGAGTTGCTGGGATGGCCGCACGCGACCATCATCATGCAGATTGAGAAAAATGATGCAGGAATTCGGGTGAAACGGGAGCTCGAGGCTGGCTACTTCCAATTTGTCGATATGCCGTTGCCCGCGGTGCTGACCATCCAATCCGGCATTAACAAACTGCGGTATGCCACGCTTATCGGTATCAAGCAGGCCAAGAACAAGCCGCTGCGCAAAGTCTCGATGGCTGACGTACAGGCCGCAATAACCGGGAATTTGCAGAAAATCGAGCGGCTCTACGTGCCCCAGAAAACCAAGAATACGGAATTTTTGGAGGGCTCAGCCAACGAAGTTGCGAAAAAGTTGGTGGACAAGTTGCGCAACGAAGTGCGCGTGTTGTAGCGACCGCGCTTAGCCTCAAGAGCCGACGGACTGTCCCCACGTGAGGATCGCCTAAGAACAATACTATGCCTGACACAATTCTGGTTGTTGTCGAACAACGCGAAGGCAAACTGAACCGCGTCTCCTGGGAGACGCTGACTGCTGGTCAAGCGCTTGCCGCCGAAACCGGTTGGACACTCGAAGCCGCAGTCGTAGGCAGCGGCGTGTCGAACTTCGCTAATGAAGTTGCCGCCAAGAAGGTCGCGAAGGTTTATGCGGTTGAGTCGCCCAAGCTCGAGCCTTACACTCCCGATGCGTTTTCCGCTGCGCTTAGGCAATTCATCGAATCGAAAAAGCCGAAGCTAGTGCTGATGCCGCACACGTATCAGGTGCGCGATTTTGTTCCTAAGCTGGCTACCGCAATGGGGCGCACCGCGATCAGCGATTGCATTGGCTACAAGAAGGAAGGCGGCAAGCTACTCTTTACTCGCCAGATGTTTCAGGGCAAGCTGGCCGCGGATGTGAGTTTTGCCTGCGACGATCCCTGGTTCGTCACATTTCAGAACGGGGCTTTTCGCGGAGACAAAGTCGAACCGGGGGCGAACCCGGCTCCAGTCGAAACCGTGAACGTACAAATTGCCGACGGCATCATCCGCAATAAGCCGCAGGAAGTTTTCAAAGAAGCCAAGCAGGCGGTTGATCTCACACAGGCGGAGATCATCGTTTCTGTCGGTCGCGGAATCAAAGAGCAGAAGAATATCGACCTGGCCAAGCAACTCGCCGAAGCTCTGGGCGGAGAGTTGGCTGCTTCGCGTCCCATTTGCGACTCGGGTTGGTTGCCCATGGATCGACAGATCGGATCCTCCGGCCAGACGGTCGCGCCGAAGCTATATTTAGCGCTCGGTATCAGCGGTGCAATTCAGCACATCGTCGGGATGAAAGGCGCTCGCACGATTATCGCGATTAACAAAGATTCAGAAGCGCCAATCTTCGAAATCGCTGACTACGCTGTGGTGGGAAATTTGTTCGACATCGTGCCGCCGCTGATTGAGGAAGTGAAGAAGGCGAAGGCAGGAGCGTAGGATCCGCCACGGATGAACGTCGATTTTCACTGATCAGGTTTGCAAATTGATCTGTGAAGATCAGTGCAAATCTGTGGCCAGGTTTTTCTTATGCTGGTTTTCCGCAAACCTCTGGAAGGTATCGAACGTCCCCAGATGCCGGCCGACGTCGTCATCGTCGGTGGAGGTCCAGCGGGAATGGCCTGCGCTTTGCGTTTGTCCCAGCTCATCGACGAGCACAATTCGAAGAAACCCGACGCACAGTTAAGCAAAGAAAATATCTACGTGCTCGAGAAAGCGCGGGAGGTCGGCCAGCATTGTCTCTCGGGTGCGTTGCTCGATCCACGCTCCATGCGCGAACTGCTTCCGGGTTTCGAGAAAGAGGCTCCCCTCGACGCTGAGGTCACAAAGGAAGCGGTTTATTTCCTGACCGAGAAAAGCAAATTCAAGTTTCCCATCACACCGCCACCACTGCGCGACCACGGCAACTACGTTATCTCGCTGAACCGTTTTGTAAAATGGCTGGGCAGCAAAGTCGAGGCGACCGGAATTACGATCTTCACCGGCTTCGCAGGATCAGAACTCCTGTTTGACGGCGCCCGCATCACTGGGGTTCGCACAGATGATAAAGGTGTGGATAAGGACGGCCGGCCAAAATCGAATTTCGAGGCCGGCTACGATCTGCAGGCCAAAGTCGTCATCCTCGCGGAAGGGACGCGTGGGTCGCTCACCAAACAACTGATCACGAAATTCGATCTTGCAAAGGACAGGAATCCTCAGACTTATGGCCAAGGCATAAAGGAGTTGTGGGAGGTACCTTCGGGGCGCATCGCGCCGGGCGAAGTGATTTACACGATGGGCTGGCCGCTGACCACAAAAGAGTATGGCGGCGCCTGGATCTACGGAGGGAAGGATAACGTTGTCTCGCTCGGCTTCGTGACCGGCCTCGATTATCCCAACCCACGCCTTGATCCACAACACGTATTACAGGATTTCAAGCAACATCCATTCGTTGCGAAGTTGTTGGAAGGCGGCAAGCTGATGCGCTACGGCGCGAAGTCGCTGCCTTACGGCGGCTGGTGGGCAATTCCGCCGGTCGCGGGCGATGGCTGGATGATTCTCGGCGACTCCGCCGGCTTCCTCAATTCGCAGCGGCTCAAGGGAATTCATCTGGCGATCAAGAGCGGTATGCTGGCGGCCGAAACCGCATTCGAGGCGCTGAAGAAAGACGATTCTTCTGCAGCAACGCTGAGCGGATTTCAGAAGAAAGTCGAATCCAGTTGGATCAAAGAAGAGCTTTGGAAGGTCCGCAACTTTCACCAGGGATTCGAGCACGGCCTCGTCGCCGGCCTTTTCCACGCTGGAATCCAACAATTCACCGGCGGACGCGGATTACGTAATCGATACCCCGGGACTGCGAGCTATCAGCACATGAAAAAGCTCTCCGAGTTGCCGGCCGATGGCGGCGACGAAGCTCATCTCCTCGGTCTTGTGAAGGGCGACGGCAAGCTCACCTTCGACAAGCTCACCGACCTGTATCACTCGGGCACAAAACATGAAGAGGATCAGCCTTCCCATCTGGTCATTCACGATACCAACATCTGCAATACGCGTTGCGTGAAAGAATATGGCAGCCCTTGCCAGAACTTCTGCCCGGCAAATGTTTACGAAATGGTGGACGACGCCGAGCAACCGAACAGCAAGCGCATCAGTTTGAACCCCTCGAACTGCGTGCACTGCAAGACTTGCGACATCGCCGACCCGTATCAGATCATCACCTGGGTTCCGCCAGAAGGCGGAGGGGGCCCGAACTACGACGGCATGTGAGTGGGGGCAAAAGTCGCCACAGATTCTCACAGATCAATTAAGCCTAAACCGCCAGTTACCCTCAGGGCTTATAATTAAGCCAGAGTTTCCGACCGTCGCGGCCCCTGGGCATACCCTGGCCGCGGTGGCGAGGGAAAAAGTTCGCGGACAAGAGTGTCCGCGCCACACTTTCCCGAAGGTGCGGATGGAAACGCCCGTGCCTCCCGTGCTCTGTGAGGAGCACATTGGAAAGGAAGCGCCCGCTGGGAATATCCTCTCTGCGTGTCTCCTTTCGTGCGGTACGTGAATCCAATGGTGGTAGCTTCACCGGATGGCATTTGGCTAAAGCCCGTGATTCTCTCGGACAAATTCGGGCGTCCCATCACTGATCTCCGGATCTCGATTACGGACCGGTGCAACTATAAGTGTGTCTATTGCCGTACTGGGAACGAGGGGGCGCTGTACGGTGATCTGCCTTTTGCCGACTACTTGCGCATGGCGCGAATCTTTGCGGCACTGGGGATCAAGAAAATCCGCCTCACGGGTGGAGAGCCGCTGCTACGCAACGGGGTCGTCGATTTCGTCCGCAAACTCGCGACCCTTCGCTCCCCGGATGGCGAAGAACTCGACCTCGCGATGACCACCAACGGTCACATGCTGGCCGAGATGGCGCAGGCCCTCAAGGATGCGGGTCTGAATCGCATCACCGTCAGCATGGATGCGGTTGATCCTGACCGTTTCGCTCGCATCACCCGTGTGCCCAACGGGTATGACCACGTTTTGGCGGGAATCCGAGCCTCCCGACGTGCCGGGCTATGGCCGGTTAAAGTTAACTGCGTGCTGATGCGCGGTTTCAATGAAGACCAGATCATTCCCTTCGGGATGTTTGCTCGCGAAGAAGGGGTCATCGTGCGCTTCATTGAATTCATGCCGCTGGAAGAAGACCGGACGTGGTCGCCAGCCACGGTAGTGACTCTGGATGAAATTATCCAGCGCATGGCGGAGTACCGTCCGCTAGTCGAAATTCCACGCGCACGCAGTGAAACTGCGCGCCGCTTCCATTTCGACGATGGCGTCGGCGAAATCGGAATCATCGCTCCCGTTTCGCATCCCTTCTGTGGACACTGCAGCCGCATCCGCATCACCTCCGACGGCAAAATCCGTACCTGCCTGTTTTCGGTATGGGACCACGACCTGCACGAGTTAATGCGCCGAGGCGCTTCTGACGAAGAGCTGATTAAGTTCATTCGCGGCGTAGTGCAGAGGAAAGAAGAACGTCACCATATCGGCGAGGCGGACTTCGTTCCTGCTTCGAGGACGATGGTGCACATCGGCGGATAATCATCGGCCTTCGGAAACTTAAGAAGTCGCGAAGCTGCACTGCCACCCCGTCGCAGTGAAGTGATATAAGTTCAAGGTGAAACGAATTGTCCTGCTGTTGCTGATTGTCGCCGAAATGGGCACGATGTTTGCCCAAAATGTACGCTCGGAATCGCAATCCCATTCGACTGTGGCCGGCACTTCCTACCTTGGCTTCGATCGCAATAATTATCCCGGCGACCAGAATTTGAAGGTGCTTCGCCAGACATTTGCCTACACGGGTTTCTGGCTCAACCATCCGCCGAGCGCGAATACCAATACATGGACTGGCAAACGGCGCACTCTGCAATCTGCCGGATTTGGATTCCTGGTGCTGTTCAATGGCCGGTTGTTCAACGAGTTGAAGTCGGTCACTTATGCGACCAAACTCGGCAAGTCAGATGCGCAGGCAGCCGTGGCGGCGGCGCGGAGGGAGAGCTTTCCCGCGGGAACGATCATCTTCCTCGATCAGGAACAAGGGGGCCGCATGCTGCCCGAGCAGAAAGCCTATATTTATGCCTGGGTGGACGGAGTGACCGCAGACCGCTTCCGGGCCGGCATTTATTGTTCCGGGATTTCGGCCGATAAAGAGGGGGGGGAGAATATCGTCACTGCAGACGATATTCGCCAGAATGCTGGCGCAAGAAAAATCGTGTACTGGGTCACGGACGATGCCTGCCCTCCTTCGCCGGGTTGCGTGTTTCCTAAGGGGGCGCCCCATCCTGCTGACAGTGGCGTTCACTTTGCCGACGTATGGCAATTCGCCCAGTCTCCAAAGAGACCTGAGGTTGCGGCAAGCTGTCCAGGTTACAATCCCGATCGAAACTGCTATCCGCCACAGATCGATGTCGGCAAAGGTTTGCACATTGATGTGAATTCCGCAACCACGCCTGACCCATCGCACGGTCGAAGCCGCTGAATACTTGCGCATCAGGTAAGCAGTGGCTGCTCTTTCCCGGGCAGGGGCATTCGCGCGACGGCTAGCGAAACTGCCGACTTGCTATAGTCGCTTTCAACAACAATGTCCGTGAAACTCAATTCAACTTCTCTTCCGCTCTGGCGCGAGGACTTTCGCCTGACTCTTCGACTAGCGTTGCCGCTCATCTTTGCCGAGCTGGGCTGGATGAGCATGGGCATCGTCGACACCATCATGGTCGGACGGTTGCCGAATAGCGCCGTTGCCATTGGCGCCACGGGCCTGGGCCAGAGTCTCTACCATAGCGTGGCCATCTTTGCCGGCGGTCTGCTACTTGGCATGGATACATTTGTCGCACACGCATTCGGACGCGAGGACTTAGAAGACGCACGACATTCTCTGGTCAACGGGTTGTTCCTTGCCTTCGCAGTCACGCCGCTTCTGATGCTGGCCGTTTCGTTTTGGCCAGCACTCATGCAGTGCTTCGGGATCAGTGTGGAACTCGTGGAACCGATGCGTCCGTACTTGAGCGCGCTGAACTGGGGTTCATTGCCGCTGCTCGCCTACTTCGCACTGCGACGGTATCTGCAAGCGGTAAACGTGGCCCACCCTATCATGTTCGCCTTGATCTCTGCGAACATTGTCAACGCGTTCGGCAATTGGGTTCTCATCTATGGCCATCTCGGGTTTCGCGCCATGGGGATTACCGGGTCAGGCTGGTCAACTTGCTGGGCTCGCATTTACATGGCGCTCTGCCTCGTCGTCACGCTGCTCTGGGTTGAATCGAAACGTCTCCGACCCGACTGGCTGAGCGCGGTACGAATTGATGTCCACAGAATGTCGGCGCTGCTTAAGCTTGGAGCGCCGGCTGCAACCCAGATCCTCTTCGAGATCGGAGCATTCTCCGCTGCCACGGCATTATGCGCCAGACTCGGGCCCGTCCCTCTGGCGGGCCATCAGATCGCGTTGAACTGCGCCGCCCTCACGTTCATGGTGCCGCTCGGAATTAGTTCCGCGGCCGCCGTGCGCGTCGCACAACAATTAGGAAGACGCGACCCCGACGGAGCGCGGCGTGCAGGATGGTCCGCGATCATCATCGGAGTCGGATTCATGGCCTGTTCCGGAGCGGTGTTCGTCTCCATTCCAAAATTGATCGCACGCGTGTTCACGCCCGATCCGGCTGTAATTCGAGTGGGCGCACAACTATTATTAGTCGCCGCTGCGTTTCAACTGTTCGATGGTCTGCAGACGGTGGCGACCGGAGCGTTACGTGGCGCGGCCGACACGCGCACCCCTATGCTCGCCAATTTCGTTGCCTATTGGCTGATGGGCCTTCCCCTGGGCTATGTGTTATGTTTCAGACTGGGATCGGGCGCACTGGGAGTTTGGATCGGCCTGTGCGGCGGCCTGATGATTATCGGATCGGCTCTCCTCGTCGCATGGCACAAGAGAATGCTTTCGTAGTCGTATTCTAAAAAGCGGACGCTCAATGACTTGCCAGCGGGCTAGCGGCCTGCGTATCATGCAACCGTTATGACAACTGACAACGTGGTCCTGCAAACCGGCCTTCGCCAAAAGGCCCAACTGATGTCGGCATCCGACATGGACCGAACCACAGTTCGCCTGGCCTACCAGATTGTCGAAGAGAACGGGACGGATGGGTTAGGGCTCATCGGCGTCCGCCGCCGTGGCGTACCGCTGGCAGAGCGTCTCAGTAAGTCGATCGGGCACATCGGCGGGCCTAATGAAGATATCCGCGTTCCAGTGGGCACGTTGGATATTACCTTCTATCGCGACGACCTTTCCACTGTTGGACCAAAGCCGGTAGTGCACGAATCGGAGATCGGCTTTTCCATTCAGGACAAGAATATCGTGCTGGTGGACGATGTGCTTTTCACCGGCCGCACCATTCGCGCCGCCATGGACGCGCTGTTTTCGCAAGGCCGCCCGCGCCGCGTGCAACTCTGCGTACTGATCGACCGTGGCCATCGCGAGTTGCCGATTGAAGCCGCATTTATCGGCCGCAAAGTCCAAACCACGATGAACGAAGTGATCGAAGTAAAGTTAAAAGAAATCGATGGCACGGAAAAAGTTTTGCTCATGGAAAAGTAACAAATGTAGCCGTGGGCGTCCTCGCCCGTGCAATCGCCTCCAAAACTACGCTCAAGCCGGTAGCTTCGAAACCCATAGCGCAAAGCCACATCGAGGTTTAGAATCAAGCGCTATTCTTTCGTCTGCGTGAACTCTGATGAACTCGGCGAAAAAAGCTGTTTCCGGCAAACAGAACCAGCGCCTGCTGGGCGCAGCGCGAAAAGCCATGAAGCGCGCCTACGCCCCATACTCTCAATTCAGAGTGGGTGCCGCCCTGCTGACCTCGAAGGGCGAGGTCTTCGCAGGATGCAATGTTGAGAACGCATCCTACGGCTTGTCAAACTGCGCTGAACGCACCGCGATCTTCGCGGCTATAGCTCAATCCGGTCCGGCACTGAACATTCGTGCCATCGCAGTTGTAAATGACCAGGGAGTTCCATGCTCTCCCTGCGGCGCGTGCCGCCAGGTAATTTACGAGTTCGGCCCCGAAGCGACGGTCTTTTTCCAAGCAGCGAAAGGCTGGAAGGAAAGCCACATCACAGAACTCTTGCCGGAAGGGTTCCGTCTAAAGTGAGCCCGCCGAGCGAACAGACATTTCGTGCCGTCGATGTCATCCGCAAGAAGCGTGATGGACAAGAATTGTCTCCCGCCGAGATTGAGTATCTGGTGGACGCGTACACCAGCGGCGAGATTCCCGATTACCAGGTTTCCGCCTGGCTCATGGCCGTGATCCTGCGCGGACTCACACGTGCCGAAACCTCCGCGCTGACCGACGCCATGCTGCATTCGGGCGACGTGCTCGATCTCTCCGAGTTCCCCGCACGAAAGGTGGACAAGCACTCGACTGGCGGCGTGGGCGACAAAACGTCGCTCGTGCTGGCACCACTGGTGGCCGCGGGCGGGCTCGTAGTCCCTATGATCAGCGGCCGAGGTCTCGGCCATACGGGCGGCACTCTCGACAAGCTGGAATCGATTCCTGGCTTCAACGTGAATTTGTCAGTGCCCGAGTTCCGGAGCGTGCTGAAAGCCTGCGGCTGCGCGATGATCGGCCAGACTTCCGAGATCGCCCCCGCCGATCGCAAACTGTACGCTCTGCGCGACGTCACCGCAACGGTCGAAAGTCCGTTTCTCATTTGTGCCTCCATCATGAGCAAGAAGCTGGCCGAAGGTATCGATGCGCTGGTGCTCGACGTCAAGACTGGCTCCGGGGCATTTATGAAGAAGGAAGAGGACGCGGTGTTCCTGGCCGAACTGATGGTCGAAACCGGCGAGCGCATGGGGAAGTCAGTCGTTGCATTGATCACCAACATGGATCAGCCTCTCGGAACCCATGTTGGTAATTCGCTCGAAGTGGTCGAGGTGCTCGATGTCTTAGGTGGACGCGGGCCGGACGATCTCAAGGAACTGTGTCTCGAACTCGCGGGTTGGATGTTTCGCCTTGGTGGATCTGCCGATACGGTAGCGCAGGGCAAGGTGGAGGCTGAGCGACTCATCGTCTCTGGGAAGGCGCTCGATAAGTTTCGCGAGATGGTTGCGTTGCAAGGTGGGGATGTTCGTGCGCTCGACGACCCATCCAAACTTCCTGCCGCAAAATACAGGCACGACTTAGGCAGCCCCAAGGATGGCTATGTCGCCGCCATCGACTGCGAAGCGGTGGGCACCGCATGCGTAGTTCTCGGCGGGGGGCGTGCGAAGAAGGAAGATGCCGTTGACCCCTCGGTCGGAATCGTTCTGCATCGCAAAGTCGGGGATCGTGTTGCCGCCGCGGAACCCCTTTGCACAATTCATTCCAATTCTGACACTCGAACGACTCTTGCAGCGAAATTGCTGCTGGAGAGTTATCAGATCGCGGACGCTCCTCCAATCGAGCAGAAGAGTCTGGTGCATCGAGTGATTCGAGGATCAAAAGCAAAATAGATCGAGAGGAAAATTGATGGCGCGATTCACCGGGATACTGGGTCTGCTGACCATGCTGATCCTTGCGTATATTTTCTCCACCGACCGCCGCGCCATTCGCGGCAAAACGGTTGCCTGGGGACTGGGGCTGCAATTTGCTTTTGCAATCTTTGTCTTGCGAATGGACATCGGGCGCCGCATTTTTCAGTACGCCGGGGACGCGGTTAATAAGCTGCTCAGCTACGCTTTCGTCGGTTCCCAGTTCGTCTTTGGAGATCTAGGAAAGCAAGGTTCTCGTTTAGGTTTTTATTTTGCCTTTCAGGTTCTGCCTACCGTTATCTTCATCGCGGCCTTTTTCGCGGTTCTCTACCACTATGGAGTCATGCAATTCATCATCAAACAAGCCGCGCGGGTGATGACCCGGTTCATGGGAGCGAGCGGTGCCGAGTCTCTCAACGTGGCCGCTAGCATTTTTATGGGGCAGACAGAAGCGCCTCTGACCATCCGCCCTTTTTTACCCGACCTTACCCGTTCCGAACTGATGACCGTTATGACCAGCGGGATGGCCCATGTTTCTGGCGGAATCATGGCCGCATATATCGCATTTGGAATCGAGCCTAAGCATCTTTTGAGCGCCGTAATTATGACCGCCCCAGGAACCATTCTGGTTTCGAAGATGCTGGTGCCCGAGACCGAACAGCCCAAAACCGCTGGCCGCGTGATCATGAGCGAAGAGGAAGTGGAAACCGAAAAGAAAGAAAACGTGTTGGGTGCAGTAGCGCGTGGCACAACCGATGGCTTGAACCTGGCGCTGAACATCGCGGCCATGCTAATTTCTTTTCTCGCCCTGATCGCGCTGATGGACGGAATCCTCTATGGAATTCACAATGGGCTCGCACACTTCGGTTTTCCCTGGTTTCCTGCCAGTCTCGAAATTATTTCTGGCAAGCTCTTCGCTCCCATAGCTTGGGTGATTGGAATCCCTTGGAAAGACTGCACCCTGGTCGGCAATTTGCTGGGTACCCGTATGGTGCTGAACGAATTGGTGGCCTTTTCCATGCTGGGGCCGCAGAAGGCGGCTCTTGATCCGCGCTCGTTCACCATTGCGACGTTCGCTCTGTGTGGATTTGCGAACTTGAGTTGCATCGGTATTCAAATTGGCGGTATCGGCGCGCTGGCTCCAAATAAAAAGGGAGAGTTGGCACGGCTTGGACTCCGGGCAATGTTAGCAGGGACTATGGCGAATCTGATGTCCGCGTCAATCGCGGGCATGCTGATCTAGTCAGGAGCATGACCGTGGACGCTCGCGCCTACATCGAATAGAGCGATCGCTTGATGAATTCTCCGGCCCCGGGACGGCCTGTGAACTTATCGGCTTCGACGATGACGCGCCCGCGCGAGAGCACGACCTCAGGCATACCGGTCACCTCGATACCCTCGAACATCGAATAATCCACACGCATGTGGTGGGTTTTCGCGCTGATGGTGTGCTTGCGGGCGGGATCGAAAATAACCAGATCGGCGTCGCTGCCCACTGCGATTGTGCCCTTGCGGGGATAGAGTCCGAAGAGTTTTGCGGGCGTGGTGGAGACCAGTTCCACGAAGCGGTTCACGCCGAAACGGCCTTGGGCCACGCCGCCGGAATAGATAAGGCTCATGCGGTGCTCGATGCCGGGACCTCCGTTGGGGATTCTTGTGAAGTCATCGCGACCCAATTCTTTTTGTTCCTTGAAACAGAATGGGCAGTGGTCGGTCGAGACTACTTGCAGGTGATCTTGCTTCAAGCCATTCCAGAGTTTTTCCTGGTGCCACTTCTCGCGCAATGGCGGCGTGAAGACGTACTTTGCTCCTTCGAATCCGGGTACGTCGAAGTTTTCGATCGAAAGATAGAGATATTGCGGACACGTCTCGGCATAGACAGGAAGGCCGCGATCGCGCGCCTCGCGGACTTTTTCCAGAGCATCGTTACAGCTCATATGCACGATATAGACCGGAGCTCCCGCCATTTCTGCCAGCGCAATAGCGCGAGATGTAGCTTCTGCTTCGGCCGTGGTTGGGCGTGTTAGGGCGTGATACTTTGGCGCTTTTTTCCCTTCGGCTAAGGCTTGTTGCACGATTACGTCGATGGCGCTGCCGTTTTCGGCGTGCATGCAGACCAAGCCTCCATTTTTCGACGTGGCGCGGAGCGCTTTGAAGATGCTGCCATCGTCGAGCATGAATACTCCCGGATAGGCCATGAAGAGCTTAAAGCTGGTGACGCCTTCGCGCACCAGGGCGTTCATCTCCTCGAGTTGCGCGTCCGCCAGATCGGTGATGATGCAGTGGAACGAATAATCGGAGACGGCTTTGCCTGCGGCTTTTTTCATCCAGGTATCGAAGGCGGTTCTTAGGGTTTGGCCTTTGTACTGGATGGCGAAGTCGATGAGAGTTGTAGTTCCGCCAAAGGCGGCGGCTCGAGTGCCGGTCTCGAAATCGTCGGCGCTGTTGGTGCCTCCGAAGGGCATGTCGAGGTGAGTGTGTACATCAATTCCGCCGGGCAATACATATTTTCCGGCGGCATCGATGATCTTCGTGGCGTTGTCGCGCGGGAGGTTCTGTCCCATGGCAGTGACCTTGCCATTGCTGATGGCGACGTCGCTGGCGTAAGTGTCGGTCGCCGTGACCACGCGTCCGTTTGCGATGATGGTATCGAAGCTCATGTTGTGCCTCTGTCGGAGCGGAGCAGGCATTTTATGCTAAACTGCGACACCTTGGGATGGGGATTGTGCGGGCGATAGCGAAAATCCAAAACCGATAACCACAAAGGACACGAAGGTTCACAAAGGAATAGGCAGTGCGCTTGCTGTCGATGTGACAAAGGAGATACATGCGATTTGGCATCACGATCAAGCCTGACATGCCGGTGGAGCGCATTGTTGCGCTTACGCGACAAGCCGAGGGCGCGGGATTCGAGTATGGCTGGATCTTCGACTCTCATATTTTATGGCTGGAGCCTTATCCGCTGCTCACGCTGATGGCGAGCAACACTAACAAAATGCGGCTGGGCACTTGCGTGACGAATCCGGCGACTCGCGATATCACGGTCACCTCCAGTCTTTTCGCTACTTTGAACCTGATTTCGGGCGGGCGGATGCAGTTGGGCATTGGGCGTGGCGACAGTTCGCGCCGGGTTTTAGGCAAGAAGCCGGTGGGGGCGGGGGATCTGGAACGGGCCGTGAAGACTTTTCGCGAACTCACTGCGGCGCATGAGATCGAATATGACGGGCAGCCGACGCGGATTTCGTGGGCGACGGGATCTCCTCCGGTGTGGATTGCGGGATACGGGCCGAAGGTGCTGGACTTGGCGGGCAGGGTTGGCGATGGAGTCATTTTGCAGTTTGCCGATCCTGATTTGATTGCGTGGTGTCTTGGCTTCGTGAAGAAGGGAGCGGAAGCCGCGGGCCGTGATTTTCGCGGGATCGAGGTGATGGCGGCTGCGCCGGTCTGGGTGTCCGACGATTTGAAGCTGGCGCGAGAACGGGTCCGTTGGTTTCCGGCGTTGGTCTCTAATCACGTTGTGGATTTGATTTCGCGATACAAGCCCGAAGAACTGCCGCCTGCGCTGACATCGTTTGTGCGCGATCGGGGTGGGTACGACTACCAGCAGCATTGCGAAGTCGATAGCAGCAATTCGAAATTCGTGACGGATGAAGTTGTGGATCGCTTTTGTCTGGTGGGTCCGGCCGCTACGCACCGTGAAAAGCTCCGCAAGTTAGCCAGCATCGGAGTTACACAGTTCAATGTCTATCTGATGTGTGGAGAGGAAGAGGACACGCTCGAAGCTTACCGGAGAGAGATCCTGTCGAAGGCTTGAGGAAAGCATTCGGAAAGAACCTTACAGAGATAGCTAGGCTCGTTTCGCATTTGTTCGCGCTCGCGCTATTCCTGCCCGTAGTCCTTGCTTGATGATCCGTTCGTAGCCGGATGAGTCCATGGCATTCATAACGGCCGCGGCAATGCCACCTGGCGTACTAGCTTCGTGAAGAAGCCGAGGTAGCGGAATGTTGCCATCCCTCCAAGAGGCAATGCCGTCAGCGAGTGCGTGAGCGGCGGCCACCAAGGCTGTTTTGCGGTTCAGTCCCAGTCTCTGAGCTGAGACAGCGAGCGTTGCCAGGGAGTGGTAGCCGTGGCTGCTGGAATAGGTGACGGTAAAGGCGTCGAACTGATCTTCGGGGATTTCCAGCACCGTGCCTACCTGCTCGAACAGGTGTACGATTTCGCGTCTTGCCTTGGGAGAGAAAGCTCTGTCGAAAGTCAACGCCGTGAGCCCGTGACCGCTGCGACAGACCGGACTAGGCATCGCTCGGGCCCAACGTATTGGCGGTTTCAAGCGGGCCCGCAGTTTGGAGATTGGGACGCCAGCGGCCAGACTGACGATGCTCAGGGGTCGGTGAATGCTTCCAATCTCCCGAAGCAATCCGCTCATCGAATCCGGGCGCACGGCGAGGATGAGAAGTCCAGCTTGCCTCACGGCTTGATGCAGATTTGGTTCGACAGTCACGTCATACCGTTTCTTGAGTTGCCGCATTTTACTCGCATGGCGATCGTGCACAATGATCGGCTTATCGTATTTCGCAAGCCGTAGTCCGGCGATGAGGGCACTGGTGATGCGTCCGCCGCCGAGGAACACGGTTGCCTTTACGCCAGTTCTTGTTTTCACCTGAGGTCCGCGCAGGCCTGGTCAGCGGCTTCTATCAGTGCTGCAACGTCTGCTTCGGTGTGTGCCGTGGTGATGATCCAGTGCAGGCCGTTGGAAGGAGTCATATAGATGCCGTGTTCGAGCAGGCAGTGGACGAATTGGGAATAGCGTGCCGTGTCGACGTAGGTGCAGTAATCGCGGTAGTCATGGATGGCGTCGCGTTCTGTGAAATAGATTTGGAACATGGGCCCGAATCCCTGCACGATGGCTTTCACTTTGCGTCGGCGGAATACTTCACGCAGGCTGCGAATCGTGGCGTCGCCTATTGCATGCAGGTTGGTATAGGTGTCGTGGCGTGAGAGCAGGTCCAGGTTCGCGGCAACGACTTTCATGGTCAGCCGGTGCCCATTGAACGTGCCGTAGTGCAGCACCATGCTTTCGCTCCAGCGCATGCGATCGAGGATTGATCGTGGACCGGCGACGGCGCCTACGGGGAATCCTGCTCCCAGCGCTTTTCCAAATGTGCTTATATCTGGTTGGATTCCGTAATATTCCTGGCATCCGCCGGGCGCGTAGCGAAAGCCGGTGACTACTTCGTCCAGGATCAGCAGCACTCCGTAGTTCCGGGTTAGTTCGCGCAACCTTTTCAGATAGCCCGGCTGTGGAGGAATGCATCCCATGTTCGCCATAATCGGCTCGGTGATCACGGCGGCCAATTCGTGTCCGTGTTTTTTCATGACGCGCTCGATAACTGCTACATCGTTCCAGGGGGTGAGCACGACATCATCAAAGGTTGCGGGCGGAATACCTTCGGAGTCCGGGATTCTTGCAGGATCTTCCAGCGAGCCTAACTGTTCTGGTGGATGCCCGTGCGCGTTTAAAAGGAAGGGATCGTACCAGCCGTGATAGTGGCCTTCGAACTTCAAAAACTTGATTCGCCCGGTGTGGGCTCGCGCTAAGCGAAGCGCGAGCATGGTTGCCTCGCTGCCGGTGTTGGTAAAGCGCACGACCTCCGCGGACGGCACCATGCTGCGGAAACGCTCTGCCGCCTCGACTTCGGCGGATGTTGCGGCGGCAAAATGGGAGCCTTCGGTCATGGCCTCAGAAACGACGGAAACCAGCTTGGGATGGGCGTGGCCGTGGATGAGCGCTCCGAAGGACATCATGAAATCTACGTATTCGTTTCCGTCGGCATCCCAGACGTGTGAACCTTTGCCGCGTTCGAGAAATACAGGGCCGGCTGAATAGGTGGCTTTACCGCGCGAGGGCGAGTTCACTCCCTCGACTAAGGATTCTTGCGCCCGCTCATACCACTGCTGGGAACGGGTTCGGTTGCGAGTTGTGGTGATCGGTGCCATCCAGGTTACCCAGTATAAGGTAGGCTGCGCGTCATGAACTCTTCCTCGGTGCAAAATTGCCAGGGGAGTCCGAAAATTTTGTCTCTCAGTGCGTGAAACAGGGTCTAAACTTTGTGGGCGGAAGGGGGCGATATGACAAACGCTCTTGGGTTGCGCTTTTCCGTCTTTGTGATTTCCGTAGCGATGGCGCTTGCCTGTGTGGGATGCGGTAGTTCCAGACCTGCTTCTTCACCAGGCCAACAAAACTCTTTGGCCGCGACGGTGGATGCAGTAGCGCAGGCAGCGCTGCAGGAGCAAGGCATTCCGGGCATGACGGTGGCTCTCGCAAAAAAAGGCACGATGCTGTATGTCCAGGGATACGGCGTTTCTGATCTGACCACGGGCCAACGGACCCAGCCCGGCGCAATCTTTGAAATCGGCTCCATCACCAAGCAATTCACGGCAGCCTTGATCATGAGGTTGCAAGAGAAAGGGCAATTGCAGGTGGACGATTCGATCGCTGCTTACCTGCCCGAGTATAACTTTCCACCCACGATCACGCTTCGAATGATGTTGACTCACACGTCAGGCCTTGCCGATTTCACCAATTTTCCTCAAATTGGAGACTGGGTAAGAAATGGGGTGACGGAAGCGACAGTGCTGATGGCGGTGAGCCAGTTGCCTTTGCAATTCCAGCCAGGCACACAGTACTCGTATTCCAACAGCAACTTTTTCGCCTTGGGTACGATCATCGAAAAGCTTAGCGGGCAGTCGTATGCGGACAACGTCGAGCAGTCCATCTTCCAACCGTTGGGGTTGATGAATACGTATTACTCGCTTCCTCCCGCGGGTCAGTCAGCGACCGGCTACACCAACAACGGATCAGGTTTGGTTCCCGCAATCCTTTGGGACCGTTCGGCCGCCTTTGCGGCGGGAGCGTTGAGTTCGAATGTCTACGATCTGGTGGCTTGGGACAACGCCTTGATCAATGGGAGAGTCGTCTCGCCCGCCTCCTTCAAAGCCATGACGAGTTCCAATGGCTTCGTGACTCCTGAAGGTGGCTCGTACGGATTCGGGCTGGCTCTCGCGACGTTGAACAACCGGCCGGTAATCTGGCATGACGGCCAGATCGGAGGATTTACTACGGAGACTGCAGTGTTCCTCGACAGCGGTTTCACTGTGGTCGTGCTCACCAACGACCAGGATGCAAACCCCGACGCTGTGATTCTCAAGATCGTGAGTGCGGTCTGCAATTCATCGCAGCTCGCTGGAAATTGCTGACGTATGGACAGATAGCGACTCTGTGCACAGAGGGAACTTAGCAGAGGTGAACAGAACGCATCCCGCGATGGTTCCGCTGATTTTGGTCCAAGTTCGCCGACTTCCAGAGCAAGTTACTTCGTGGTTGTGGCTGCGGTTGCGTGCTCGCGCTCGACGTCTTTGAGGCGGGCGGCTTTACCTCGCAGCGAACGCAGATAATACAGCTTAGCGCGTCGAACTTTGGAGGAGCGCACCAGTTCTACCTTGTCGATGACGCGGGAGTTCTCGGGGAAAATACGTTCGACCCCTTGACCGAAGCTGATCTTGCGCACGGTGAAGCTGGCTTGAGGGCCCCGCGAGCGCGAAATTACAACGCCTTCGAACGCCTGCGTACGCTCCTTGTCGCCTTCCTTAATCTTGACGTGTACGCGGACGGAGTCGCCGGGGACGAATTTGGGGAGGTCGGTGCGCTTGGTCTTGGCCAGCAGTTTTTCGATGATGAGGTTCGACATAATCTTGTCCTCTTTTTCTATAGATTCTCAAATGTAAGCGCGGGCGTCCCCGCCGGCACAGTGTCCACTTTAAACTCAACCAGAGTCAGGACCCGCCCAGCAACTTCTTATCTTCGTCGCTCAGCGCAGCCCGATCCAAAAGATCGGGCCGATTGCGCAGTGTCTTCTCAAGTGCGGTGCGACGCCGCCAGCGTCGTATTTCCTCATGATTGCCCGAGGCCAGCACTTCCGGAACTCCCATTCCGCGAAAGTCCGCAGGACGGGTGTAGTGCGGGTAATCCAGCAATCCGCCCGAGGTGCACGTTGAACTCGGACCGTTCTCGACTTGCGTCGGCGAGAACGTAGTGAACGATTCCTGCTGCGTGGACGCTTGATTCCCAACCGCGCCCGGAATCAGCCGCGTGACGCAATCGACAATTACCGCCGCGCCCAGTTCACCACCACTCAGCACATAGTCTCCGATGGACAACTCGCGGTCCGCCAGGTATTGGCCTACGCGCTCGTCCACGCCCTCATAACGGCCGCAGATCAGAACGATTCGTTCCAGCAAGGCGAGTTCATTGGCTACGCTCTGATCGAATCGCTTGCCCTGTGCCGAGAGCAGAATCACGCTTTGCCGAGCGTCTTTCCGTGCTTCTGGGGGCGCAACGTTTAACCCTTCAATACATTCAAAGATCGGTTCCGGCTTAAGGACCATTCCCTCGCCGCCGCCAAATGGGCGGTCATCGACGGTCTTGTGGCGATCATGCGCAAACGCCCGCAGATCGTGGACTTCGATTGCCGCCAGTCCGGCTTCCCGAGCCCGGCGGATAATTCCGTGATCCAGCGGTCCGCGAAAGAAGTCGGGAAAGATCGTTACAATATCGATCTTCATCGCGGGTCCAGATCGAAAACAAAAAACACACGGCACGCCTTCACTGCTGCAGCGCACTCCCGGTGATGACTAAGTTGCCGTTGCCGTCGCCCGTGTTGGTATCCAGAAACTGAAATCCTTTGGCTTGCCCCGCTGCCACCGAGTTCAAGGCAAACGCAATCTTCAGATTGTGCTTGCCGATTCCGGATATAGAACCACTACCGTCAGAGTTCACCTTGTAGGTGGCTTTGAAAGGGCCGTCAAACTGGACGCCGCCGAACAGGATGGTCACTGAACCTTTGATGTTCCCTCTGCCGTCAAAACTGAATATTCCCACACCGCCATCCTCGGACAGACTCGCGTCGTCGGTCCATGGATTGTACTGAAAGGCGAAATTGCCTTTTAGACTCGCCACGGTGTATTTTCCCACCGTGGTGGACTGCAGCAAAGCGGTGCCGCTAATGACTTCGTTGTTGGTATCGTTGGTCTGCAACAATTGCACGCCGTGAGCTACGCCAGCGGCAGTCGAATTGAGAGTGATGGCAAACTGAGCCGTGGAGCCGGTAGTAAGGTCGATTGCGCCAGTCCCGTTAGACTTCACGACGTAAGTCCCGCCCAAAGGTCCACTCTGGACAGCATGGTTTGAAATCGATGTGTATGACCCGGTCACATTGCCCGCGCCGTCGAACGTCATAAGTCCTACCATGGCAAACTGGTCTTTACTCACATTTGCAGTTCGGAGGTTGGTCGAAAAGCTGTAGCTGCCCTTCAGGCTCGCATTGTTGAAGCCCGCAGCCTGCGCCGACAAGGTGAGCGCGATGGCCATGAAAACCAAAACCCCAACTTGAAGTAAACGTCGGCTGAACACTTGCACAAAGCACCTCCTTTCGACTCCGCTTAGGCCAAACTCTCGGCACGGTACAAAACGGATGTCATTTCCCTGTGTTTCTGTTGCGGCCCATCTGTTGCTGCTGTTTTTCCTCGGCCGTCAGCGGCGCGTTCAACTCGAGCATCCCTTCGGGCAGCAGCATGTGTATTTGCTTATGCTCGAGGTCTACGCTTTTTATGTACGCCTCGGCATAGGGAATCTCGCAGCGCTTGCTTCCCTTCTGACTTCCTGTTGCGACGATCAGCAACGGCGCTTCGCCTGCGCCAAACTGGACGTCTTCAATCTTGCCGATCTCGCGACCTGCGTCAAATATTGCGCAGCCGATCAAGTCGCTTATGTAATTCCATCCTGGCTCAAGCCGCGCCCGCTCACTGCCGGGAAGCTGCAATTCGCAGCCGATCAAAGTCTCGGCATCGGAAATCGAATCAACTCCGGCAAACTTCAAAACCAGGTCGCCCTTGTGAGGCCACGATTCCTCGACCTGCAACTCGCGCCGGCTATTGTCTTCCGCGAGAGCGAACAACCTCAGTCCCACCCTGAACCGGTTGGGAATATCGCTGTGCAATTCGACTGCGACTTCGCCACGGCGGCCCTGCGTTTTCCGCACGCGCGCCAGAGTAACGAACTCGCCTGACTCTTCTATTCCTGGTTCTCCTATTCTAGGATCTCCAGCGTAAAGCGCTTGTGCAATCGAATTCCAGCTGCGCCGATCACAGCACGCAAGGCTCGAGCGACGCGACCCTTTGCACCAATCACCTTACCGACATCGTTCGGGGCGACCTTAAGTTCGAGCACGTCACCTTCGATCTGGCTGACCGAGACTTGATCAGGCTCGTCAACTAGCGCCTTCGCGATCTGCTCGACCAAAGCTCGCACGTCGCCGTCTTGCTGGCTCATCTGCGGTTCCTATCGGGTAGGCTGGAAATTTAATGGCACGCACGCCAAAATCAGGCGGCGGGAACGGCGCTGGGAACTGGCTTGGCCACAATCTTGCCAACCCGGTCTGACATCTTGGCGCCCTTGGATACCCAGTAATCAATACGCTCACGCTTCAGTTCAATGCTGGCAGGATTGGTGCGGGGATTGTACGTTCCCACTACCTCAACCGGCCGGCCATTGCGCGCCCGTTCCTTTTCGATCACGACCACGCGATAATGCGGTTGTTTGCGCGCACCGGTGCGCGATAGACGAATCATTAACACAGAACTTTGCTTCCTTTCCTAGTCCTTCTGGCAGGGATCAGACAAACTGTTATTTTCACAGAATCCAGCCGGATTAGCAAGCGGAAGGATCGCTGCTGGTGGCTTGAGGCCAAGACACTGCATGAGTGAGCCACATCACATCTTCGTTGCCACTGCCGTGCAAGGATGTTCCAAATGGCCAATACCCGAACGGAGATACGAGTCGTCCATGCAAACCACGATAACCTCGGCAATACGTAGAGACAAGCGAGAACTGCGCGATGCCCGCTTCGCCATGCGGCTTTCCCTGATTTTTGGGATAGCAATGCTAATCGCCAAGACCACAGTCTATTTCATGACCCATTCGGCTGCCATCTTTTCCGACGCAGCCGAGTCGGTCGTCCACGTAATCGCCGTGGGATTTGCCACCTTTAGTCTTCGGCTGAGCACGAGGTCCGCTTCCCCTCAATTCCTCTACGGTTATGAGCGGATCACTTTCTTCTCCGCGGGATTCGAAGGAGCAATGATCGTCGTGGCCGCGATCGCAATTCTCTATGAGTCGATCCGGAAATGGATTGCTGGGCTACAGTTGGAGCATCTGGGAGCAGGCGCATTGTTGATTCTGGTGGCCGGGATTGTCAATGCGGGTCTCGGTTACTATCTTCTGCGCACCGGCCGGCGAACCAATTCACTTATCCTGGAAGCTGATGGCAAGCACGTATTAACCGATAGTTGGACCAGCTTTGGCGTTGTGGGAGGACTGGCGCTGGTGCTGCTGACGCATTGGAAACCGTTCGATCCCCTGGTAGCCATCGCAGTCGCAGCAAACATTCTCTGGTCGGGTGGGCGTTTGGTCTGGCGCTCAGCCGTCGGGCTGATGGATTATTCCGATCCCGAAGCCGGCACCAAGATTCGTGAAAAGCTCGATGCAATTTGCTCCGACCTGACGATTCAATACCATGGAGTACGCTTTCGCACCACCGGATACCGCCAGATCATCGAAGTACATTTATTGTTCGCTCACCTGACGCCGGTCAGCGAGGCCCACCGTCTGGCAACTATTCTGGAGGAACGACTGCCCGACGATCTCGGAATGCCCGCTGAGGTCATCACTCACTTGGAATCCTTGGAAGACCACGCCGACGTCCACCGCGAACAACACTACACCGGAAAACCTGAGTAGAATCGATGTTCATCCCTCGCCAAAATCGCGGTAACGAGCGAGCACATCGTGTTCGGAAACAACTCCCTCCAACTTGCGGAAATCGGCGCGGTTCACCACGGGGACGAGCGGCCAACGTTCTACGTAACGCAACGCCATTTCCAGAGGATGATCGGGATGCAGGCACGGGATCTGAGGCCCAGCCAGAACGGAAGCGAGGGTCTGACCGCCTTTGCCCTCCTTGATCCTGGTCTCGAGTTCTTGTTTGGTAATACTGCTCCATCCGGTCGGATTCAGGCGAACCAGCAGCACGTCGGGTGATTTCTCATCTAGACGCTGAAACGCACGCTCCAGCGTTTCGTCGGCGTCCAGCACTGGGGCTGTTGGCAAGCACATCGCATCTTCCACCCGCAGGATGCCTTCTTCGCGTTGCTCTTCCATGGACGGCAAATCCAAGCCATCCTGACGAGTGAGCACGTCAAAGATTGGAACCGGCTGAAGTCCCCGCGCAATCAAGTAAGAAAAAGTATTCGCCACCATCACGGGCAGAATGATGGAATAGTTCCCGCTAACTTCGAGCACCATGAATACAGATGTCATCGGCGCGCGCAGAAATCCGGCAAACAGAACGCCCATGCCCACGAGCGCGTAAGTGCCCGGCGCACCGCTCAGGTGTGGCAGCAAGACGTGCTCCGCCCCACATACGGCCGCCCCCAGCATGGCTCCGATAAACAACGTCGGAGCAAACATGCCGCCAGGAGTTCCACTCACGAACGAAAGCAGCGTCGCCACAATCTTGAGTCCGGCAAGGATGGCCAGCATTTGCCAGGTGAATTGGCCGTGCATCGCTTCATCGATGTACACGTAGCCAGCCCCCATAACCTGCGGAGCGCCAAGAACTGCGATGATCCCAATGAGCAAACCCGCAACCGCAGGTTGAAAATACTGCGTCCAGCGTGGCAGAGTCTTGCACCACGGGCGGAAAGTCGAAATCCCACTCGAGAACGCGACTGAAGCGAACCCGCCCACAACTCCAAGGATGGAATACGCAATCAGCTCCGAAGGTCGTTCCAGTTGCACTGCGGGAATCCGGAAAAGAGACTCCGAGCCCAAAAACCACCGCGTGACAACCACGCTCGAGACCGCTGAGAGGACGACCGAACCGAGAATGCCGGCAGTCCAGCGCCCAATGACTTCTTCGATCACGAAAAGCACCGCCGAGATCGGCGCGTTGAAGGCGGCAGCCAATCCGGCCGCAGCGCCAACCGGAGCAATCAACCGCATACGGTCACGCGATAACTTCATGCGCCTTCCGAGCACAGAAGCCAGGCTGGCGCCGATTTGCAGAGACGGGTCTTCTGGGCCCAGCGAGTGTCCTGAGCCTATGGCCAGCGCAGCCGTGATGAACTTGCCGATCGCGGTACGAATGGGGATGTAGCCGTTGTAGATATAAAGCGCCGCCTTGGTTTGGTTAACGCCACTGCCGCGTGCCCTGGGAAAAACATGAATGACTAACACCGCGATGACCAGACCCGCGAGGCTGGGAGCCAGCAACATCCGGGTGGGTGAGAGCGCAAATCCCGATCCCAATAAATAGATACGGCACCAGTCGATGGCGAAACGAAAACAGACCACCGCAAGTCCGGAGAACATTCCGATGAATACCGATAGGACAAGGAATAAACGCTCTTCCCGAAAAACCGCTCGCAACAGCGCTCCCCGCGCCCGCCGCGGCAACGACGCCACCGGCTGAGGATGTCCGTTTTCCATGAGTATTGCCGTCTGCGAGTTGGCCGAGCCGTCCACTCTAATTCCCTTCGTGCAATTTAGAAATTAGCAGCAATGCCATGTCGACTCCGGTCGGAGCTCCACACGCGACATTGGTTTGGCGCTCTGTGTCAAACACCAGAGTCATCGCCGCCTCCACTAAATCAGGATTCCGCCGCAGGCCTTGCTCCGTAATCTCGGGCTTCATCTTCTCCCACGTGTCGGCGAGGCTCTGCAACGAGGTCGCGGACGGGGCACTGCCTCTCGAATTGCCTGCAGCAGAGCACGACTTGAGCCGCTCACCGGCCGCCGCAAACGCTTTGATGACCATTCGGTGGCGCTGGGCGACCGAGATTTGTCGCCGGAATGGATCCATCTTTAGCACCAACTCCGTGCTGTTGAGCAATGCCGCGCTCTGAGCGTCGTTCGGATTAGCGGCCTCAGCTGTCTCGAGGTAGTGTTGAGCCAGGTCGTAGCGGCCGAGCGCGAAGGCGGCTCGCCCCGCTCCAGCCAGTGCCACTGGGTTGTGACGATCCAATTTCAGGCTTTGGCGGTACTCGGCGAGCGCGTGTTCATAGTCCTGTGCTTGGAGAAAAAGATCCGCGACGCGTACATGCTGGGAAGGATCATCGGCCAAGTTTTCTGCCAGCGCAATCAACTCCGCTTGCGCCTGCGTTTTAGCGTTGATGCTCAACAGGTATTCGATGAGTTCGAGGCGGGCCTCCCGGCGTTGCACTTCCTGGTCGCCCGGCCAGATCGCATAGATCCCGTTATGGTAATAGCGCAGCGCGTGTTCGGTTTCTCCCCTCTGTACAGCGATGCGTGCGAGCTCGAGGTTCACCAACCCATTTTCGGGCTGTCGCTCCCACAGATTGACTAAATAAGCGGCGGCCTCGTTGGTCCGCTTCAGTCCGATTAAGCCCTCGGCCAGATCGAGTTGATAGTCGTAATTGTCGCGCGAGTAGAGCAGCGCGGTTCGAAATTCGTTGACTGCGCGTTCAAAATTGCGCTGTTTGAGATCGGCAACGCCACGCGTAAACCATCGATTCCCCAGAGACTGTTGTTGCGCGCGATAGATGCGGGTCAGCCCGCTGACTCCCAGGAAAGACACCACGGCCAGTGCGGAGAGCACGGCCAGGATCAATGGTTCTCGCTTGAGATAATACCGAAGCCCTTGCTCTTGTTCGCTGGCGACCATCGTGACTTGCGGCGATGTCGGCATGGCAATCAATCTCTTTTGATAATACTAACCAAAAGGGGTGAATCTTAGATGCTACGAGGCGAGAAACACGCTCGGCGCAGAGAAATGGAAGCCTCAAGGGAACGCTGATTACCATTATCCGCTGTGGCGGATGTGCATCACATCGCCGTCCTGCACGATGTAATCCTTCCCTTCCAGACGGAGCGTACCGCGAGCGCGGGCGTTGGCTTCTGATCCAGCATCGAGCAGTTGATCCCAGCGGATGGTTTCGGCGCGGATGAAATGTTTCTGCAAATCGGAATGGATTGCGCCCGCCGCGTCCTGCGCGCGAGTATTCACCGGGATAGTCCAAGCCCGGCACTCATCTTCCCCAGCGGTAAAGAATGACATCAGCCCAAGCAAAACATACGTGGTGCGGATCAAGCGGACCAGACCGCTCTCGGTGAGACCATAGCTCGAGAGGAATTCGGCGGCATCGGCGTCACTCATCTCCGCAAGTTCGGCCTCGACCTTTCCGCAGATGGCTGCCGCACCCGCATTTGGGCGAGAGGCGACTTCCGTGAGCTTGTATTTGCTCACCGCAGCTTCAAGTTCCTTCCCTAGTTCCGTGCTCTCGTTGACGTTCAGTACGTAGAGAATTGGTTTTTCGCTGAGGAACATGAAGCCGCGCAGACGCTTCTTGTCCTCCGGCGTCATCTCCATTTCACGAAGTGGACGCTCCGATCCCAAGTGAGCGTTGGCGTGCTTGAGCAAATCGAATTCCTTTTCGAGATCCGGCGTACGCATTTTCTTCAGGTCTTTTTCTACGCGCTCCAACCGTTTCTCGATTTGCCCGAGGTCGCTGACCATGAGGTCAAACTCGACATTCTTGATATCGCGCAAAGGATCGATGCCGCCGACATGCGGAATCGCAGGATCGTCAAATGCTCGCAGGACATGGGCAAGGGCATCCACGCCACGTAGATGCGCGAGGTATGCGGTCTCCTTAAGAGCGTCCTGGCCGATGGCGCCGACGTCCACATATTCCACCGAAGCGTGGGTCAACTTCTTGGGATCGTAGAGTGCAGCCAGGCGGTCGAGCCGGTCGTCAGGGACTTTAGCAACGCCAATGTGCGCCTCGCGAGGGTTCGCATAAGCCTGCTCCGATAGACGGGCTTTGGTCAGAATGCCGAAGAGGGATGTCTTGCCTACCTGAGGCAGGCCGATAATGCCAGTTTTCATAAAAAGGTTTTGGGCTGTTAGCTTTTGGGCTCTTTGTTGTAGAGCCGTAATTAATTACGTCTCTACATGCCAAGTGAAGAATAAATGATGCTGACGCTGATCGCCAAAGGAGCGGCCTAGATCTACATCAGGCGCTGAGAGCAGAAGCCGCTAGATACACAACTACCAATCCCAGCACAAACACTCCACCCTCGACTCGCGTTGACCACACATGCAAAGCGTCAAACTGCCTTCGCGCAGGGTTATCGGGGGGCACCGAGTCAATTTCGCCCATCGACGCTCGCAGCGTATCCATGCGAGGAATGATTCCGAATTGCGAGATAAGTGTGAGCGCGAGCATCAGGCAGATCAGAACGTGGCGCGCGGCAAATGCATGCAGGGTGCCTTTCGTCAATCGGCTATAAAGAATCGAACTCGCCAGAAAGATGATTCCTGAGATGATGCCCATCCAGTGCAACGCGCCAAGGGAGCGTCCGACCACAGTTCCGGCCAGATGTCGGCTGGGTAAGACAGAGAAGGCCGTTGGTGCCAGAACGAACGCGAAGAAGATCAGCCCGCCCAGCCAAACGATCAGCGACAAAAGCATGAGATAACGTAAGAACGACATGAAGCGATTATAGCGTTCTACTTTACCCTGTCATCCTGAGCGGAGTGGCTCTAGCGCAGCGCGCAGCAGCCACGGACGCGCTGAAGGGGTCACGAAACTCCTTGATGTACTCTGCTGGAAATGGCTTCCCCGGGGTCCTTCGACTGCGTTGCCGTCGCTTCGCGCCGGCAACTCCACTCAGCATGACAGTCTCAAATGGGTATCGGCGTGTTGTCTACAATCTCCTGGATAACCTGCTCTGCTTGTTCCGACTTCTTCAGCGTAGACGAATACAGTCCATTCACCACGACCCGATGAGCAAAGACAGGCACGACCAGCGGCTTGATATCCTCTGGCGTGCAGAAAGTTCGGCCGTCGAGAAATGCCATGGCCTGGGCGGCACGATAAAGCATTTGCGACCCACGCGGGGACACTCCAAGCGAGAACTGTTCGGACTCTCGCGTCTTTCCGACAATGCTAAGAGCATAACTGACCAGCGATTCATCCACCCGGATTTGCGTGGCGGCGTGCTGCATCTCCAGCACATCAGCCCCGCTGAGCACTGGCTGCATCGCTTCCAACTGCGCGCTACCTGCATGGGAGCGCAGAATCTCGCGCTCGGCATTGTTGTCGGGATAGCCCATCCGCACCCGCATCAGAAAACGGTCGAGTTGCGATTCCGGCAGAGGATAGGTTCCGTGGTGTTCGACCGGGTTTTGTGTGGCAATAACCAGGAACGGCTGGGGCAGCGGATAGGAGTGCGCATCCACCGTAACCTGGCTTTCGTTCATGGCTTCGAGCAGCGCGGACTGCGTCTTGGGCGTGGTGCGATTGATTTCATCGGCCAGCAGTACATTGGTAAAGACTGGGCCCCGTTTGAATTCGAATTGCTGCTCGATGGCGGAATAAATCGAAATCCCGAGTACATCCGACGGAAGCATGTCGCTGGTAAACTGCACCCGTTGAAAAGTGCAATCGAGAGCCCGAGCAAGTGCCTGTCCAAGAGTAGTTTTGCCGACTCCGGGGACGCCTTCGATCAAGAGATGCCCGCGAGCAATCAGGGACACCACTGCGAGACGGATGATGTCATCTTTGCCCCGGATCACCTTGCGCAGGGCTTTTTCCAGCTGCGCCGCACGATGCGAAACGGCACTGGCAGTTTCAGGGGACATTACTTGAATTCTACTATGCGTCTAGTTGACTCGACGGTTACGTCGGTTACGAACAGCAGTCAGCCGTCAGCGGTGATCGTTCGCAGATCTCTGCTGGTTTGCGAGAACTGAATGCTGATTGCTTATTTCTTACTGAGTAAACTCGGCAGGTCGGCCGGTCAAACGCTCGATGCGCTTTGCGATCGGCGGATGAGTCGAGAACAGGCTGCCAAAGTTCATCCCGAGGAAGGGTTGAATAATAAATAGGTGCGCGGTCGATGGTGTGGCCTGCAAAGGCAGGCGGCGCGAGTAGGCATCGAGCTTGCCTAGCGCGCTAGCCAAGGCATATGGATTCCCGGTAAAGTGCGCGCCTGTGGCGTCGGCCTGGTATTCGCGTGAGCGCGACACAGCCAACTGAATGAGTGATGCGGCAATGGGAGCGAGAATCAACATGAAAAGCGCGCCAAGTCCTCCGCCTCGGTTCTCATCACGATTGCCGCCCATGCCACCGAAAATCATGGCAAAACGTCCCATGCTGGCCAGCATCGTGATGGCTCCTGCGATGGTAGCAACAACAGAGCTGATGAGGATGTCGCGGTTATTCACGTGGCCCAATTCATGCGCCAAGACGCCTTCCAGTTCTTCATCATTGAGCAAATTCAGAATCCCCTGGGTGACGGCGACAGAAGCATGCTGCGGATTGCGTCCGGTGGCGAAGGCGTTCGGAGATTCGCTGGGAATCACGTAGATCTTCGGCATAGGAATACCGATTTTCTGAGTAAGCCGTTCGACCGCAGCGTAGGCCCGCGGTAATTCCTCGCGGGTGACCGGTTGAGCGCGATACATCGCCAGCGCGATTTTGTCCGAGTAGAAATATGAAACAAAATTCATCACCGCCGCAAATGCCAATGCCAGCACCATGCCGTTCTGCCCGCCAAATGCACGGCCAATGAACATGAGCAGTAGCGTCAGCAGTGTGAGGAAGAACGCGGTTTTGAATGTGTTTCCCATAGAAGTCTCTGATCCATTAGATGGTAGGCGCAGCTATGGGATTCAAGTAGGGGAAGCTCCGGGTTACTCAGAAATGGGTGATCCCAAGAATCCTCGCGGAAACCCACGGATTCGTGGTAGTTTCTTGACGCGGATCGTAAGAAGCAGGAGGTCGAATGCGGCATGCTCGGATCTTCTTGGCGCTTATTTGCGCGTTGACGCTATCGTCGGCACAAGACAAAACGGAAGGTCCCACAAATGAAAAGGCGCGAAAGACGTATAAAGAAGCGTTTGAGTATCTGCACAGGCGCATGACGGAGTCCGCGCTTGAGAGCTTCAAGAAGGCCGACAAGCAGGACGATGGGCACTGTGCGCCATGTCAGCAGAAGATGATCAAGTACGGAGTTGAGCTCCATGACTGGAAGACCGCTGAAACCGCGGCGGGAGAACTAGTGGCGGCAGCGCGGGGTGAGAAAAATGTAGCACTTTCACACTACGAATTTGGCATCGTCTTGATGGACGAGGGGCTGGACAAGCACAAGGACGAGCTATTCACTCGCGCGCATGACGAGATGACCAAGGCACTAGCCGCCTACCCGAATTTCCCGGATGCGATGCTTGTCGATGGGAAGGCGCTCGCCCAACTCAAGCAGGACGACGCCGCAAAAGCCCAATTCGAGCAGTTTGTGAAGATGAAGCCGGCGGAGGATCCGGATCGGCAACGCGCACTGCGATACATCAGTCAGCCCGACTTGGCGCGCGCCCGGATGGCGCCGCCATTTGCGGTCACCACGACCGATGGCCAGCTTGTCTCGCTGGACGACTTAAAAGGCAAGGTCGTGCTCATCGATTTCTGGGCGACGTGGTGCGCCCCATGTCGCGAAGCTCTCCCGCACGTACGGGATATCGCGAAGAAATTCCAGGGTCAACCGTTGGTTGTGCTGAGCGTGAGTGTTGATACCGATGAGCAGAAGTGGAGGGACTTCATCGCCAAAAACGAAATGACCTGGCCACAATACCGCGACTATGGATTTACCGGGCCGATAGCGAGGATGTTTGGTGTCGAGGCGATTCCGCACACGTTTACCATTGACGCAGACGGCATGCTACAGGATGAGCACGTCGGCGACGCGGCAATCGAAGGCAAGCTGAAGAAACTGGTGGGCCGCGCACGCAAACTGCAAATGGCGGAGCAGCCGGGGAAATGAGGCTGTCGATTGCTGACAACGTATTCAGCCCTGACGAGCGAGACGCCCGTCCTCCATTCCCTGTTAGCTGACTTTAGCTGCCCCTCGCTTCACGGCGCGCTCTAGAGTTTGATCCAGCGCTGCCTTGGCTTTCTCGTATTCCTGTTGTGTGATTCCGCCTCGTTTGTGTTCGACTTCGAGCTCGAAGATTTCTTCTTTCAGGGCTTCGAGCAGAAGCGCGGAGCGATCTGCGGGCTTAGTCTTGGGAGCGCGCGGAACGTCAGCTAGTTCGGCATCCGTCGGACCGAAATCGGAGACGGCCGCGGTTTTCGAGCGGCTGGCAATGTAGATCGCCCCCGCAGCCAGCACAATCCCGAACCCTCCAAGAATGTACCAGCGATATTTTTCCAGTGGGTCGGGAGCATCAATGGGTGGACCCAGTCCGCCGCCAGGGCGGGAGTCGCGTCCGGCCACGGGACCGCTGGTCTGAGCGCCGCCGACCGGGTTGCCGCCGCCTCCTCCTTTGGTTTCCTCAGCCTCGTCAGACATCGTGCCGGTCCCTGAAATCTTAAAACCAAGGGGTTGACCTGCCGTGGTATTCGAAGCTACTTGGACTACGGCGTCCGATTGACGCGGGTCCTGCATCGCCTTGAAGGTTGCGCCAGCCCCGGCGGAGAACTGCATGGTCTTTGGCAGCACCACTACAAAATGCTGAGCGCCATACAGAGTCTTGGGATCGAAGCTAGCTTCACCGCTGTAGGGCATGTGATAGCTGACCTGAAACTGAGTTTCTCCCGGACGCAGCGGGAATACGAAAGCGTACCGGTTTTTTTGTTTCTGCGGCACCGGTGCCGAGTTAATGGGCTGCCCGCCTGCGGTCATTGCCATGCTTTGGTCAACCTGAGCGCCCTCGGGTAGAAAGAATTCGAAGCTCTGATCGCTCATCTGCGTGCGCGGCGGATCAGAAGTATTGTTCACAGCGAAAACGCGGATGCCCTGCAACTCGTTGTCGCGTGCCTGGAAACGCATCACATCGGCGGTAACGCTGATGCCTTCGATTTTTTTCGAGACATCATAGACCTGCACCTCGACCGAAGTGGTTCCCGGAGGCGCCATGCGGTGATAAGTCACTCCCTGGTGGATGACGCGGACCAGGTGAGGACTAGCGGCATTGTCGAGCTTCACGCTGAAGCTGCCCTTGGCGTCGGTCTGGGTCCGACCCGATTCTTCCATCCCCTGGCCCAGACTGAGTAGAACAACATCGTCGCCCGACGCGGGCTTCTTGGTGGTGCCATTGCTGACGGTGCCGGTTAGAGTTTGTGCCGAGGCGAAGGAACTCACGAAGAGCGACAACACTGCAATGAACTTCAGCGAAGGTCTCAAACCCGGGCTCCTTTTCGGGGGCGAAGAGACGCATTGGCTGCGGCTTCTTCCAATCGCGCGATCTCAGCCAGAACCGCGGCTGCTTCCTCTTCCAGAGAGGTTTTCATGGTCTGGTAGTCAGAATCAGGAAACTTGCCGGCTTTGAATTCGAAGTTCAAGTCGCGAAGATTTTCGTAGATCGCCTCCTTGCGCTCCCGCAGATAGATAACGCGCGTTTTCTCCGGTCCCATGTAAAGCTTTCCAGGCAGATAGAAAACATAGACCAGCGCGCCGATCGTGATGAGGATGCAGGTAAGCAGTTCGATGCTCATACTTCCGTATCCTTCCTGGCTTGATCGCGGAAGTGCTCAAGCTCTGCGCCGTGAACAGCGGCAACGGCGCCCACCGGCAACACTAGCGGACGCGATCTCCAGGCCCGCACAATCACCGTAACCATTACCAATCCTAGGACCAAAACAAGATACGGCATGATCCAGGCTACGCGATTGAAGCCGGCCTTGGTGGGTGCTGCCATCACGGTCGTGCCGTACTTCTGGACGAATCCTTGCAGGGTCATGTCGTCATTGTCGCCACGATCGACGGCGGCGATTAATTCGGCGCGCATACGGTCCGAATAGGCGCACCCAACATGGTTGCATTCGAGCAGGATCTGATTGCAGCCGCAGACACACATCATCCGGTGGCCAAGGTCGTTGACGCGGGCCGATTGGTCCCCGGCGCCAAGCCCTGCGAACACGGCCAGGGCGAGCACGATCAGTTGACCGCCACGTCTTAATAAAATTGCCGTCATTCAAACATACCTGTCATTCCGAGGAGCGCAAGCGACGAGGAATCTGGGTTTTCGCCGGCCCAGCAAAGAACCCAGATCCCTCGCTTCGCTCGGGATGACAATGACAATGGGTGGGATTTCGCTCGCTCTGGGATTCGCATCAGTCGCCCGCTCCTACCGGTTCGGCTCGCAGTCGTGCCGGGGCCGAAACCCGCACCCGTTCCGCATTGGGGATCAAGGCCACGACCGTGCCGGCAATAATGATCCACACCCCAATCCAGACCCACATGACCAGAGGATTCAAATGGACCTTAATGATAGGACGTCCCGTATCCAGATTCTGGCCTTCGTAAACCACGTAGAGATCTTCTTGTGGGGTCGAGCGATTGGCGACCATGGTGGAGGTCTGCTGGCTCGCCTTGTAGAAACGCCGCTCCGGGTTGAGCGTAGCGATCTGCTTTCCGTCTTTGAAGACGTTCATCACCGCCCACTCGCTGCCGTAATTCGGATTGTCATCCTGGGTGTAAGACTGGCAGACCAGGGTGTAGGCGCCGATCGTCATCTTGTCGCCGAAACCCATCTCCTGCTCTTTGTCCTGATTGAACACGGAACCGGCAAACCCGATCATGATCACGATCACGCCGAAGTGAACAATGTATCCGCCGTAGCGGCGCGTATTGCGATGCGCTAGTTGCACCATGGAGGAAAAGAGATTCTGACCAGTATGCCGGCCAATCACGCGGCCGCCGCGGACGAACTCGGAGATCACGGTTAAGGCCACCAGCGCGGACAACATGATGGTCATTAACGAGTAGAAATAAGAAACGTCCTTCCACGGTCTCATGCCGAGCGCGACCAGCAGCACGCCCGTGACCAGAGCGCCGACTGCGGGCCACAGGAAATTTCGTTTCAGGCTGTCGACTGAAGTCCTGCGCCAGGCGAGCAGTGGTCCAACTGCCGTCAGCAGTAGAAGCAGCAACGCTACCGGCACGTTTACGCGATTGAAGAACGGCGGTCCGACCGTGACCTTGGTTCCCTGAACCCATTCCGAAAGCACCGGGAAGAGCGTTCCCCAAAGCACCGTGAAGCAAGCGACCAGCAGCAACAGGTTGTTGAACAGGAAACTGGATTCGCGCGAGATCAGCGATTCCAGTTTGTGCTCGGTGCGCAGGTGCGAGCGATTCTTTACATAGAAGATGAGGCAGGTCGCGAATATAATCGCGAGAAACGCAACGAACCAATCACCAATCGAAGATTGCGCGAAAGCGTGCACCGAGCTGACCACACCACTGCGGGTCAGAAACGTGCCGAAAATCGACAGCATGAAGGTGGAGAAGATCAGCCACATGTTCCACGTTTTTAGCATGCCGCGCTTTTCCTGCATCATTACGGAATGCAAAAAGGCAGTACCGGTTAACCAAGGCATGAGGGAGGCGTTTTCGACTGGATCCCATCCCCAATATCCGCCCCATCCCAGCACCGAGTAAGCCCAGTGCGCGCCCAGAAAAACGCCGCAGGTCAGAAATCCCCAAGTCACCATGGTCCAGCGGCGGGTGATCTGAATCCACTTTTCGCCTGGATAGCGCATGATCAACGCGGCCAATGCGAACGCGAATGGCACGGTGAACCCAACGTAGCCCAAATACAACATCGGAGGATGGATAACCATCTCGGGATACTGCAGCAAAGGGTTGAGTCCGGTACCGTCAGCGGGTAGCGAGCCTTGCATCACACCGAAAGGGTTTGCGGCGAAATTCAGGAGCAATAAGAAGAAGACTTGCACTGCAGCAATAATGACCGATGCGTGGGCGAACAGGCGAACGTCAGTCTTATATCGCAGCCTCAGGACGAGTCCGTAGGCAGAAAGCAGAAGGGCCCAGAACAGCAGCGATCCTTCTTGCCCCGACCAGAGCGTAGCGAACTTATAAGGCGCAGGCAGCTCACGATTGCTGTGGTGAAAAATGTAAGCGATGGAGAAATCGTTCTGGAAGGCCGCCACTACCAGCACGATCGCAGCGAGAAAAACTACCGCGAAGCTGGCAATTCCGGCGCGACGCGCGGTTTCACCTAAGCGTTCGGAGCCCGGTCCCTTATTGACGAGCGCTAGAATGCCGGCTAGAAACGAATAGGCGCACAACGCGAGCGCGAGCAGGAGCGCAAAACTACCTATTTGCGACATGGCGGGACCCTATCTGTATTTTTTCAGAAACCGTCCACCTAAGCAACCATGAAGTCTGGAAGCGTGATTTGCAGAGCCTGCCGGATTCCCTAAATGCGGACATCGGCGGCAGTTTTCCGCAAGGCGGCGGAGTATTGCTCCGCCGCCCGGACGAGGGCGTCCGGGGCGACGCGTGTAAGCGGAATTTTCTTCCTGCTTATGCGGTCTGCTGATGGTTTTGGTGGGCGAGAACTTCACGCTCGGCTCGGAGCCAGTCCTCATTCTCGAAACCAGGCGTGCTTCCCCGCTCCAGGTACAACTGGTACGCGCGCTCGCGGATTTTCGCTTCCACGTCGGTCGGAGAGCCGTTCAGAGGCGAAGTCTTCCGAACCAGAGAAACTGAGCCGGCTTCGGGCATGGTGATAACTTGGTTGTGAGTTGCCTTGGGTGCGCGGGGAGTCTTTGCTTTAGCCATTTATCGGTACTCCTTGGGACTGATAAGTCCATGAATTAGAATGGTTTATGATTGGCCTACACAACGGCCCGGCCTAACGTGCCCCACAAAATGTATGCAGTGAGTGTGTAGTAAATAATAAACTGAAACGCTGTGGATTTGCACGAAAACTGGAAAGAATTAATCTCTCGGAAACATTGATTTTGTGAATAACGATTAATAAAAGTCGTGCGAACTGGTTTCGGCGCGGGTAATGGCGAGCGGCAACACCCGTTCGGCTTTCACAGAGATGACATTGTCTTGATTCTGCAGGATTCCTTCCACCATCAGGAACTGCGCAGAACTTAGCAGCAGCCGGTTTTTCTGAAAAAGATCTGGCGTGACAATCGCATTAGCCACTCCAGTCTCGTCCTCGATACTGAGAAAAACAAAACCCTTGGCGGTGCCCGGACGCTGGCGGCAAATAACGCATCCTCCAATGCGCAAATATTGTCCATTGGGGATGTGCTCGAGTTCGCTGGCTTTGTGGATGCCCATCGCTTCCATCCGCGTGCGGTGATAGGCCATCGGGTGTGGGCCAACTGTCATGCCCGTGCAGCGGAAGTCTGCCACCAGGCGCTCTTCCTGATTCATGGGACGCAGCGGGGAGTTGGCATCTGGCTCGGGCAATTCGTCTAGCAATGGGCCGGAATGGCGGACGGCGCGTTCGACTTGCCAGAGGGCATCGCGACGATGAAGTTTTGTAGAAACGCAGCTAGCTACGTCTCTACAGCTGATTTCATTCAGGGCACCAATTTCCGCTAATGTATTCAACTCATCTTTTCTTAGCGCGGGAACACGATGGATGAGGTCACGAATAGAAATAAATGAAGCGAGGTTACGTTGCCGGACCAGTGATTGGGCGGCTTCTTCCCGCAATCCACGAGCATAGCGGAGCCCCAAGCGCAGTGAAATCGTGTCAGTGGTTGAATTGGCTGAGTGCTGACTGCTGAGTGCTGACTGCTCCAACGTGCACTGCCACTCTGACTTCATCACATCGATCGGCAACACCTTCAGGCCGTGCCGTTGCGCATCTTTCACGAGCGTGGCTGGACGATAAAACCCCATGGGCTGGTTGTTTAGCATGGCAGCGGTAAATGCGGCGAGGTAATGACATTTCAAATAGGCGCTGGCGTAGGCGATGAGCGCGAAGCTGGCGGCGTGAGACTCGGGGAATCCGTACAGAGCGAACGAAGTAATGGAGAGAATGATCTGCTCCTGCGCCTCGTGCGAAATGCCATTGCGTTCCATGCCGCTGCGAAGCTTGGCCTCGATATCCCTCATGCGGGCCTGCGAGCGTTTGAAGCCCATGGCGCGGCGCAGTTCTTCGGCCTCGCCTCCGGTGAAGTTGGCAGCAACCATCGCGATGCGCAGCAACTGCTCCTGAAACAGGGGTACGCCCAAAGTGCGCGCCAACACGGGTTCAAGCGACGGATGCAAATGGTTCACCGGCTCTCGTCCCATGCGCCGCTGCAAATACGGATTCACCATCTGCCCCACGATCGGCCCCGGGCGAATGATCGCGACTTGCACCACGATGTCGTAAAAACATTTGGGATTTAAGCGCGGCAGGCACGACATCTGCGCCCGGCTCTCGACCTGAAACATGCCGATCGTGTCTGCCTTCTGCAAGGCGGAATACACCGTAGAATCGTCCGACGGCAGATGGGCGAGGTCCACTTCTTCAGCATGATGGTTGCGAATAAGCTGCAGGGAATCTTCGAGCACTGCCATCATGCCCAGGCCGAGCAAGTCCACTTTGACGATGCCCAAGTCGGCGCAATCTTCCTTGTCCCATTGCACCACTACGCGGCCCGGCATGGAGGCCGGTTCGAGCGGTACCACGGAATCAAGTTGTCCCTGACAAATCACCATGCCTCCGGAGTGTTGTCCGAGGTGGCGCGGCAAATCCTGTACCGCGACACACAACTCGAAATATTTGCGTAGCCGGGGATGATTCAAATCCAACCCTGCATCGCGGAAGCGATGATCGAAGGTGTCGTTGGCATCGTGATATTCCCAGGTAGAAACGGCGGCCGACACTTTGTCGAGGGTCTCAGGATCAAAACCCAGAGCCTTGCCCATTTCGCGCGAAGCCATGCGGCTGCGATAAGTAATGACGTTAGCAGTCATCGCCGCGCCGCGCTCGCCGTAGCGTTTGTATAGATACTGGATCACGCGTTCACGCTGGCCGCCGCTGGGAAGATCGAGATCGATGTCGGGCCATTCACCGCGTTCCTCGGAAAGAAAACGCTCAAAAAGCAATTCCATACTGACGGCATCGACCGCGGTGATGCCGAGCGAATAGCAGACCGCGCTGTTGGCAGCCGACCCGCGTCCTTGTACCAGGATATTTTCTTCGCGGCAGAAACGGACCAGATCCCAAACAATAAGAAAGTAGCCAGCAAGGTCGAGTCTTTCGATGAGTTTCAGTTCACGCTCAATCTGACAACGCGCGCGGTTTTGCATATCTGATGAAGCTCGGCCATAGCGCTGCTGAAATCCTTCCCGAGTGCGCTCCCGCATGAACGACATCATGGTTTCGCCTTCGGGCACTGGATATTTAGAGAATTCATATCCCAGATCTTTGAAAGTGAATGTAAGCCGCGAAGACAATTCCACCGTGTTCGCAATAGCCTCGGGAAGATCGGCGAAGAGCGCTTGCATCTCTTGTGACGATTTCAGGTAGCGCTCGGAATTGCGCGCCAACAGGCGCCCAGCGGTAGCCAGCGTGCGATGGTGACGAATGGCGGTGAATACATCGCAAAGTTCGCGCTCCCGCTCGGTGGCATACCAGACGCCATTGGTTGCCAGCAAAGGAAGCTGGAGCGAGCCAGCAATTTCGATGGCGGCGCGATTGCGGGCCTCCTGCTCCCGATGAAAATGTCGCTGTAGTTCTACGTAGACATTGTCCCGGCCAAAAATGTTGGCCAGCCGCTCGACGCAGCCGCGCGCTTCTTCCATGCCACCATAAGCGAGAGCAGAAGCCAACGGACCGTCATCGTCGCCAGTAAGGCAGATGAGCCCTGCGGCATGTTCTTGCAGTTCTTCTTCCCGCACCGCGCCTTCGCTTTTCGCAGAACGCAGCTTCATCTTCGTAATCAGGCGGCAGAGATTCTGATATCCGACACGGGAAGAAACAAGAACAGGAAGGCGAAATTCACCACGGAGACACAGAGGCACAGAGGAATCCGATTTTTGATTTCTGATTTCTTCCGTGCCTCTGTGTCTCGGTGGTGAAAAGTATTCGCAGGTCACCTCTGCTCCAATGTGCGCCTTGAGCCGCGCTTTCTTCGCCGCCATGTGGAAACGCGGAGAACCATAGACGCCGTCACGGTCGAGCAGCGCCATCGCCGGCATGTTCAGATTGGCGCAGGCTTCGACCAAGTTCTCGGGCAGAGAAGCACCTTCGAGAAAGCTGAAAGCAGAGCGCGAGTGAAGCTCAATGTACATGTAAGAAACTTTCAAGCGCTCGAACTCACGTGGGAACAGCGCCCTCGGCTGTCCGGGCGAGAAAAGCTCGCCCGCTAGTGCTGACAAGTCTATGTTTGTTATCCCGAGCATAGCGAGGGATCTGCAGTTCTGCGCGTTCTCAAAACAGCTGCAGATTCCTCGTCGCTTGCGCTCCTCGGAATGACAATGAGGAAACGATGGTCAGCAAACTGCTTCGGAGCTTCGCTCCGACGGACAGCCGGTGGGGCTGTCCCCACGTGATTTATGCAGCTAGTCATAACTCCCTTCTAAAATCCATCTTCCGCCAATCCGATCACGGACCAGGCGATACAAAGCGATACCAGTTTCTCCTTGCACCGCGATGTCCCACTCGTCACGCGCCCAGCCTTCCTGCTCCCACCAGTCTCCGGAGGAGCGCCATGGTCCAGCGGCCCAAAGAATTTCCCCCTGCATTTCTTTGCGCTTGGGGCAGGTGATGCGTGCAGGCCTACCGTCCTGAATGGTTACCGTGACGTCGACCGGTGGACGGAAAATGCGCAGAGCGGTCACGAGATCGCAATGAGCATCAATATTCTGAACATCACGGTTCTGAACATCAATGTTTTGAGCATCCAGCTTTTGAGTATTTAAGTTCCGAGCATTGGAGTTCCGGGCATCAACGGTGGAGCAGGGCTTCAGCCCTGCATTAACCGTGCTTTTATAAAAGAGCTTTAGCCCCTGAGGTTCACTGGGCGCGAAGCGCCGCATACGGAATCCCTCCGGACGATGCGTGTCCAACAGTTCCAACGAGCCCACTTTGTCATCCCCGACAATGCCCGCAATCCGGGCCAAAGTTAGCTCAAGCTTTTCCGGCTCGGGCGTGGGAGGAAGAAAAAGCCCGCTCTGCGCCGCTCGCGGTCGCACTGGTTCTACCGCTAAACGAATCTTGACGATGGGAGCCCCAGGAGGATGCGCTTTCAAATCCAGCTGCAACAGTTTGAGAAACGTCCTCCAGTCAAGTAATGGAACCGGAATCCGGAGGGTACGGCTAAACCGGCCATGGGAGGATGGACTGAATGCAGGCTCGGCAGATTCGTCGCTCTGATACCCGTTTTGTAATTCCAAGTCGAGCCGCAATTCTTGAGTTGCTAGCGCACGCGCCTCCAAACGAGCACACAATTGCTCCAATAACCGTCCCAGCAGAAATGCCAACGGCTCCAGCAGCACCAGGGGATATTCCAGTTCGATCACTTCCTCGAAAACCAGCGCCGGCTCAACCGGAACCAAAGTGCGCGAAGTGGCGCCACGTGCGAGTTTTTGTAAATGAATTCCAGCCTGTCCCACGCGCTCACTCAGTGCGACATCGGGCAATGCCGCCAGATCGCGCAATTTACGAATCCCCCAGCGGCTGAAGGTTTCCAATAACTGCACAGAATCCTGAGCCAAGTTCCCAAACAATACTTCCACCGCCAAACTGCCCAACTGCTCCGCTTCTTTCCCTTCAGGAATGACGGTTACGCCGGAAAACCCTCGAGCCGCCAGCGCAGCCGTATCCGGATTGCCAGCCACGGCAACGCTGGTCTTGAGTCCAAGATCGGAAGCGCGACGTGCCAAAGCCCGCGCGATTTTGGGCAAGGGACCAAAAAGCGGCTGCAGTCCGGCAAGATCCAATAAGATTGTGTCGCAATCCAAATCTTCCACTCGCGGCGAAAACGACTGCGCGCAATCCAGCAACGTGGCGTGAGCAGCCGCTTCTTGCGACAGAGAGCGGGCACGAAACACTAATCCGGCGCAGGCTTCGATCTGCAGCTTGGACATTCCCGGACTTACCCCGGCACGGCGTGCGTTTTCATTCATAGCAAAAACTTTCTGCAGCGGAGCCTTGCCTTCGAGTACAGCCAGAGACTGCGAGCGCAACTCCGGCTCGACGCGCACCAGCGATTCCACCGGAAAATCAGGAACGAAGATGCAGGCAAAGGGCATGATGGATTGAGCGATTGACTCATTGATTCATTGAGTCATTGATGATTGCGCAGGGCAATGAATTAATCACTCAATGGCTCAGTGATTCAATTCTTCATCCCGTTCGTACTTTCGTCGTGAATGCGGTCGTGACCGATCCAACTGGCTTGCGCTCCAGCCGCGACCGCAAGAGTTCCCCTTGTATCTGAAGTCCATCCAGAAGCTGGGCGTGAGTCGGAGTTTCTTGTGAGAGCTGACAGCTGAGTGCTGACAGCTTCTTTCCTGAAACTTTCAGCAGCAATGAAGCGCAAGTCTGGGCACACGGAACTTGGCTAATGACAAACAATACCGTACCTGTATGCTCTACCGCGCGTTGAAAACGAAACCACGAGGTCAACGGAATGCGGCGTGCCATCTTCAACGAAGTATCGCCAAGATCGATAATCACCAGCCCGAAGCCTCCACTTTGCAAAAGCAGGTCAGTAACTCGCAATGCTTGCTCAACAGGCTTTTCGATTTCCCGGTGGGCATTTTCCTTCTTTTTTGTGTCGGAGCCCGCCCTGAGAAAAGTCGAAGGGTGTCTCTGTGGTGAACCCGATTTTTGCAATCGCACCCCGCACCGAACCCACAGCAGTCGTTCAAAATCCACTCCTGCTGCCGCAGCCGAGAGAGGATTGAAAGAATCGCTGATGTCGACCAGAGCACACACTTCCTGCCGTTGGGTCGCTGCCGCCAGGGCGGCCAACAATATGCTGGCGCGACCGGATGAGGCCGGTCCGCAAACCTCAGTCAGGCATCCACGCGGAAGGCCGCCAGTAAGTGTATCGATCTCGCGCACGCCGCTCGACACCATCTGAGGGCTGGGCCGCACTTCCAATCGCGACGCGGAAGTTACCCCAGCGAGCTTGGGCGTTGCGAACAACGACAAGCGTTTGAAATCCGGCGTAGACCAATCCGGAACAGCAATGGCAATAGGGCGGCTTACGGCCGCAGTTGAAATAAGCGGTAAAGACGACATGGAACCTCAGAATTTCAGGGAACGTCAGGGGCCGCGATCAGACTCAGGCTCTCTGGGGCGGAATATATATTCGCCTTTTGTTCGCTATTAATTATTCAACTGCCGGAGCGGGACTGTCAAGAGATAAAAAAATTAATTGCCGCACAGGATTCATCAATGGGCTCCGCAAAAAGCAAATAGCCAAGAGAGACTCGTAGCCTTAGAGAGGCTCTACTACAGACTGGAAACGATACTCCAGCCTGCGTGCTTTGTTATAATCAGCACCGACCCAATGGCGCTATCGTCTAGGGGTTAGGACGGAAGATTCTCAATCTTCAAACCCGGGTTCGATTCCCGGTAGCGCTACCAAACCTTCCAGTACCGAAATTCCCAGTATTTATTGATCATGGTGAGGGACTAAATCAAAGGCAGCTCGCGGGTGCGAGGTATTCTGGGGTGGGAGACGGGAATCGAACCCGCAACGTCCGGAGCCACAGTCCGGTGCTCTGCCGGTTGAGCTACTCCCACCGCGTCTAGTGATTATAACAAGCGGTGGGGAGAACTGTGCTGGAGTCGATCCGCCTTGCGCCAGGTTTAATTGACTGACACTTTCGTGGAACTGCCGAGCTTTGCTCGGCCGGACAGCCGGGGCGGCTGTCCCCACGCGGTTCTCGCGAGTCGAGACCTAACCGCGTCCTACGCCGACGTATTCGAATCCCATGGCGCGGAGGCGGACGGAGTCGAGCAGGTTTTTCGTATCCACGATGAGCGGGCGGCGTAGCGTTTGTTTGATGCGGGTGAAATCGAGGCCGCGAAATTCCGGCCAACCGGTGCCGACGACCAGGGCATCGACGCCTTCGGCGGCGGCATACGGTGATTCGCAATAGAACACGCTTCCGTTCAGTTCGAGACGCGCGTCCGGCAGGGCGACGGGATCGTAGGCTCGCACCCGGGCGCCTTGGGCGATTAGATTCTTCGCCAGCCGCATGGAAGACGAACCGGCGATCGAGTTGGTGTTGGGTTTGAAGGCAAGGCCTAGAATCCCCACGTCCTTGTTGTGCACCGACTGAACGCACTTCGAAATCTTTTCGATCACTTGATCGGCTAAACCGTGATTCACTTCGCGGGCGGCGCTCAGGATCTTGAGAGCCACTCCGTTGCGCTGGGCTAACTCGGCCAGTGAATCCATGTCGGACTCTGCGAACAAGCCGCCCATGCCCGCTCCGGGCTGCAGGCAGCGGGGCGCGATTTTCTTGTCCAAGCCCAAGGCTAGCGAAAGGCTCACCGCATCCGCGTTCACCCGCTCACACAGGCTCGCCAGTTCGTTGATGAAGGAAATCTTCGTGGCAACAAAAGCGGTCGCGGACTCACGCACCAATTCAGCTGTTTCGTGATTGGTCACGATGACGGGAACGCCCCGCATCACCAGGGAATGGAAGATTTGTTTGAGCGCGAGTACGGCGTCGTTCGAAGTGGTTCCAAGAATGATGCGGTCCGGCCAATTAAAATCCTCGATCGCACAGCCTGGAGTAAAGAACATCGGCTGGGAAACGATCGTAGCCCGCAAGCCCGCTCCCGTAATGCTTTGCTCTATGGCGGAGGCAGTGCCGACCGCCACCGGGGTCACAATAGAAAGGATCGGTGGCTTGGGAGCTCCACGTGCGATGCGAATGGCGAGATCGGAAAGATGTTGCGGACTATCCTCGGCCAGAAAGATGACCTGCGCTCTGCGGGCGAAGGATTCGACATCGGTCGAATATGCCAGCCGTCCCGAGCGTACGTTACGTTTGATGACTTCGGTAAGGTTCTTCTCGTGAAAGGGGACGTTGCCCTGGGCCATGGCGACCATTTGCGAGCTATCCGGGTGGCAACAGCTGACGGGGGTGCCGAAGTCGGCGAGACAGGCGGAAACGACTGTCCCCATGTACCCTGCTCCGTAGACCCCAATCTGCATGGAACCTCCAGAAACCTACTATGAACCGCTGGGGAAGGATGCCTGATCTGGCTGGCGCAGCGAGTCCCACTTCTGGTTTACGCTCGCATCATTCAGTTAGCAATGCACGGGAGGGATTTGTACCAGCGGCCATGACCTACTGGCCGGAAACAGGAATTTGGACAATCGGAAGGTCCCCGCTGAGCGTTTACAATCCTTGACTTTCTAACGTTTAAGCAGGCTGCGGCCCAAGGGGATGCCAGCCAAGTCTACCCAGCAATTCGGTTCGTCCTCGCGAACGAAGGTCAACTCGCTGACCGGGACGCAACGGCTGCCGACGAACTGAGCCCAACGATCGCGAGCGAAAATATAAGCCTGTCGCGCCAATTCCTCTGTGCTGAGTTTCACAATCGTGAGGTGCGGCATGTAGGGCCACTCCTCTTCGGCGGCGAGGGCATCCCGGCTCAATTGATCGTGCAGCTCGCGCATGCGGTACGCGGCATGGGCTACCCGGATGTAAACCGTGGGAGTTACGGGTACAAAGGTTTCGACATCGCCAAGCGCGACCTCAAACCGCTCAGCTTGGCCGCAGACCTCCTCGACCGTCTCCATCGCGGAACGTTCACTTCCGTTCAAGCATCGTGGAGGGAGGATGGTCAAGTGCGCGGGCAGATGGGGCAGATCGGGGTGCAGTTCCTGCCGGAGATTCTCGACAAATTCCCCGACAGCATTCCTCACATAAGCTACAAGGGCATAACGGGGATTTTGCATGTCAACTGGAAATTATACCTCCGGAAGCGCGGGGCATGGGTTACAACGAGATTACCAGTGGAGGATGGCGTCATTTGTGACTGCTTGCCGCTGCCTGCTGAGCGGCCAGAAATGTGTCGACGCTGCTCTTGTCTACCAGGGCCGCGCCGGTGTCGATAAACGCAGGAATTGGCGCAAACGGATCGGACGTCCAGTCCTCTTGCAGGGATCGGGGCGGGTTGTGGTGCAGGTTGTCGAGCATCGTCAGGCCCACATACGACATGGTGTAGGGCTTCTGCGCGATGGTGGCTGCGATTACGCCCTTCTTGATCCAGTCGAGCGTCTCCGGGTCTGTGTCCATGGCTACGATCGTTTTGTCCTTCACGTTGTAGCGAGTTAGCACCTCGGCCACTTCCTTTCCGGCCAGGGCCTCCAGGCAGATGAAAGCATCCACCTTGTCTTTTTCCTTGCCCACAATCTGCGACGCGGTGTCGAACGCGACGCGAGGGTTTCCCGCGATGTCGACGACGCGTGCGATCTTGATTTGCGGAGAGTTGGCGAACGTATCGCGATAGCCGCGCAGGCGGTCCTCCAGATTAGTTTGTCCCGGCATAGTGAAGACCACGACGTTGCCCTTGCCATGCATTTCCTTGACCGCGACTTTCGCTCCCATGACCCCGGCCTGATAATTGTTGGTGCCGATAAAAAACAGCCTCTTGCTGGCGGGCGAATCGCCATCCATGGTGAGGACGGGGATTCCGGCGGCGATGGCGGCGTCGATATCCGCGCGCATCAACTCCGGATTCGCCGGCGCGACCAGGATGCCGCTGGGGTTGGTTTTCATGACGCGCTCAAATTCCGCTTGCTCACCTTTGGGATCGTAGGTCTCCGGCCCCACAAACTCGGCGCGCACCTTCATCTGCGACGCCGCCTGGATGAAGCCGGCGCCCGCCGCCTGCCAATAGGGCACATGAATATTGGCGGAGACGAACACGTACTTCTCGTCGGCGTCGTGACGCGCTCCGCAACCCACCAGCAGCAACAGGGCAAAACCAACCAGGATGCAACCAGAGCAGCGGATTCGATTGTGCATACGAAACCTCGTCAAGTTTTTCTGTGGGCACCTATTGCGAGTCGCATAAACATTTGCCATTGCCATTTTTCCCATTTCCCACTGTCATTTCGAGCGCAGCATGGGCATCCGCAAGAGCGGATGATCCTGCGAAGTCGAGAAATCTGCTTTCCCGCTCGCACCAAAAATGTCTGGGATGAATTCGAGGGATATGCAGAGGCCAAGTCGAAGATGTTCCGACTCGCAGACAACGCACAGGCCTTCACTGCTTAAGTTGCGAATGCCGCGATCGTGGGCAAGATTTGTGCCGGTCATCGGGGAGAGGACTCCCGCCCCGCGTGAAGCACGAACATCGTATGCCTGCAACACTATCCCGGTCAACGCGAGGCATGCGGGTGAACAGCCTAATTTCGATCCCCGCTACCGCGAGGCATGCTACCTGCTACGCGAAGCGGATGGGATTACGTTCGAATGAGGCTGGCCCGGCCCACCCATCCTTGCCGGTCTGCTTTTGTGATGCTAAAATGTGTCACATGCGAAAAGCCTCGGTTCGCGACCTACGCTATGCTTTCAAGAAGATCGAACGCCTTTTGCATCAAGGCGAAGAGATTCAAATTACCAAGCGCCGTCGCGTGATTGCCCGCCTGGTGCCCGAAAGCGGTGTATCGCCAGCAGAGGTTCCCGATTTTCTGGGACGGTTACGCGCAATCTACGGCGACAGGGAGCTGGCCGTCAGCGGCGCCGAAGTGGTGTCCGAGGATCGGAACCGCTATTGAAGATCTACGCCGACACCAGCTTTCTCGTGTCCTTGTACAGCCCGGACGCCAACTCTTTAGCTGCTGCGCGAACCATGCAGGCTTCCAGAGGAGACCGTTTTGTCAGCGTCTTTGGGGAACTCGAAGTCATGAATGCCATGGGGTTGCGGGTGTTTCGAAAGGAAATCTCCGCAATACAGGCGCAGTCGTCGTTGAACGATTTTGAGAAGGATTTACGAGCCGGGGTCTTTCAGCTCAAGCCCTTGCCGGAGCAGGTGTTTGAACGGGCGCGCCAGTTACCGCGGCAAACGACCCCCAAGCTCGGCACCCGCACCGCAGACCTCTTGCACGTGGCAACGGCCCTTGAACTGTCCGCGGATTATCTCTACACCTTCGACCAGCAGCAACGAAAGCTCGCACAGAGCGTCCGTCTCAAGCTGAATTAGGACCGAAACGAACCGCTTTTCAGAATGCTTGCCTGCCACGTTGTTTGTTTTCTATAAAACCTGCCCAACCTAGGGTAATATGTATCCCGGATTTTTATATGGGAACCGTTGGGTCCAACCCGGTGGAGGCTGGCCGGGAATTGCCTCCTTCTTTGCGTACACGCCGCCGGCGGGTGCGGCAGAAGGTGCATACTCCCGCTTACGCCAGCCTGAATGGAAGCTCGAATGGCCAGGTGCTCGATCTCAGCGAGATCGTCGACATCAGCGAGGAAGGCATGGCTATTCAAACTTCGTTTCCGCTGGAGATTCAGCGGAACGTCGATCTGTGCCTCGATCTGACCGCGACCAGCACCCGTATTCACACGCCCGGCGAAGTTGTATGGTGCGACGGTGCGGGGCGCGTCGGAATCAGTTTTCCGCAGATGCCGGACGACTCTCTTCGCCAGCTCAAAGAGTGGCTGTTTGTAAATGTGATGGTCGCGTGCGTCAATTACCGCGCTGACCTTATTTCTGCAGACCTGTTGTCCAGCACTCAGCTATCGGGCGAGCAGTCGGCCGCCAGTCAGCTATCCCAGGTGGCATCTTCTTCCGTCCTTGAGAAACCGGCGGAGAACAGCGCGTTGGTCAACTGGATGCGGCACGAGCTTGAGCCCACGGCTCCCGCCGACTACACCTCCATGCTGACGGCCCTGGCAGCGGTCAAGCGCGAGGTAGATTCGCTGGGCTCCGACCTCGATCCGGCTTTGCAGTTGCTGGCGCAGAGAGCACAGACTTTTACCCGCGCCAGCGGTGCCGCAATCGCGCTGACCGAAGGATCCAGCATGTTGTGCCGCGCCAGCGCCGGGGCGGATGCTCCTCCAATGGGGGCGAGGTTCAGTATTGGCTCAGGTTTTTCCGGCGAGTGCGTGCGCACCGGCGAACTGCTGCGCTGTGAGGACTCCGAAACCGACCCCTTGGTCGATCGCGAAAGTTGCCGTCTGTTAGGAATTCGTTCCATGGTCGCCGTTCCCATTCGCTGGGAGGACTCCGTCATCGGGCTGTTGGAAGTGTTCTCCCCCGAACCCTATGCCTTCAGCACGAATGACCCTATCGTGCTCAAGCGCCTAGCCGAAATCACTTCCGCCGCTATTCATCGCGCGGGCGCGGAGCGGGTTTCCGACTACGGTTCCGCCGAGCCTGGTTCTCCGCAGACCGACTCTGGTGCTTCGTCGAGGAGTAGCGTAGACGATGAATTTCCAGTCGAAACTGCGGCCGACTTGGCGTTTCCGCGGCTTTCCCGGGCTCGAAAGATACTTCTGGCCGCAGCTGCAGCCACGGTGCTATTCGCGGGATCCTGGTTAATCTCGCCGCGCGACTTCACACGGAGCGCGGGCGCCGCATCCATGTCTCCGCCGCCGATGAAAAGTCCTTCCAAGGTATTGGCGGCGTCCGTGCCTGCGACCGGCAGTCTTGAGAGCATTCGCAAGTTGGCTGAAGGCGGTGACGCCACCGCGCAGTTTTCCATGGGAGCGCGCTACGCGACGGGGGACGAGGTTCCTCAAGATTATGCCGAAGCGGTGCGCTGGTTCTCCATGGCAGCCGAACAGGGGCACATCGTCTCTCAGGCCACCCTGGGCGCTTACTATTGGGCAGGACGTGGGGTTACTCAGGATCTGGTCAAGGCTTACTTCTGGTCGGTTTTAGCCAAGGCCGGCGGCGACGAAGCCAGTAAATACCGCGTCTCCGTGCTGGCTTCGCGAATGAGCCACGCACAGCTCGCAGCAGCGCAGGAGGAAGCCAATGAGTGGATCAAGAAGCACCAGTCGCTGAGGCAGGCTTCCGCCGCTTCGCCGTGACAGCCGCGGGTTGTGGGTTTCAATGCCCACGAGCGCTCCGCTTTTTCTCTCTCCCCATGACTAAATCGGTTGTAGTCGTTTTGGCAAATCAAGTAGACTTCTAGCGCATCATTACGCTGGTTTTCAGTGATTGATGAATCTGCGGTGGGTTGTAGCTTTCAAAAAAAGGGGACCCTATGTTGTCGAAGAAACTGTTTCTTGCGGTAATCACGCTTCTGCTTGCGATTTCCAGCTTCTCGCTGGCACAGACATTGCAAAACCTTGTGAACCAGCCGCCGAATGGCGCCGGAATTGGCTATTTGCTGACCGATGGGTCGGTGATTTTTCAAGCTAACAACCAGACGGATTGGTGGAAGCTCACACCCGATGCCTTCGGGAGCTACGTGAAGGGAACCTGGAAGCAAATCGCCAGCTTGCCCTCGGGATATTCGCCTTTATATTTCGCGGGCGCCGTGCTTGCCGATGGGCGAGTCGTGATCGTGGGCGGTGAATATAACTTCCTTCAATTCGTGCTGACAAACAAGGCTGCGATCTACGATCCCAAGGCGGACACATGGACCTCGCTCGGTCATCCGACGGGTTGGTCCTATATTGGAGAATCCCCGTCTTCTGTACTGCCCGACGGCAAGTACCTGGTGGGGAGAAAACTAGATAAGAGTGCGGCGGTTTTGGATCCCGCGACTCTTACTTGGACGCTGGTCGGCACCGCTGGGAAAAGCGACTTCAACGCTGAAGAGGGCTGGACCCTCATGCCCGACGGCTCCATCTTGACCTACGACGTGAAGAACGCTCCACACTCGGAGAAATATGTGTCTTCGATGGCAAAGTGGTTCACGGCGGGCAGCACGATTGTGGATTTGCACTCTCCTCACCAGGGAGGCTGTATTCCCTATCCCGGAGGCTGCTATCCGGCACCAGGAGAGGTAGGCCCGGGCATACTTCGTCCCGACGGCACAGTCTTCGCTACTGGCTCAGGTTCGAATGGCGGCAATGGTCCCGGACACACCGCTGTTTATCATCCGGGAAAGAAACCGACGGACCGCGGAAAGTGGACGGTTGGGCCCGACTTCCCGAACGGCGATAACGCCGGCGATTCGTTTGCTGCTTTGCTGACGAATGGTCGGCCGTTGGTGCTGGGGAACTCTGGGACTCTGTATGAGTTCGATGGAAAGAATCTAAAGGCCGGACCTTTTGCCGGTTTCGGCGCCAGTTTGATGGTGCTGCCTACCGGACAAGTGATCGTCGCAGGCAGCCAGGTGTACACCTCGTCCGGCACGTACAAGGCCGCGTGGGCTCCAACGATCACAACGTTCCCGAGCACGGTCACGCGTGGGTCCACTTACAAGATCTCGGGCACGCAGTTCAATGGCTTGTCGCAGGCTGCTTCCTTTGGCGATGAGGATGAGACCGCGACAAACTATCCCTTGGTCCGAATCACGAATCAGGCAACGAAACATGTTTTTTATGCCAAGACGCACGACCATAGCACTATGGCGGTCGCCACTGGCAGCGCTACCGTTTCAACGAACTTCGATGTGCCCGCAAAGATGGAGACCGGAGCAAGTTCGCTAGTGGTCGTTGCGAATGGAATCCCTTCCAAGGCGGTGAGTATCACGGTCAATTAGCTGATGAGCTGAGCTGGTCAGTCGGACTAATCCATGTGGTTGTAGGCTTGCCGCTCGACTGACCAGATATTCTCCGGCTTTTGTTCGAAGGGATAGACGTGCACCATCCAGCCGAAGATCTGGGGCTTGAATTCCCCTCCGGCGGTGTTGCAAGCTTCTTTGGTTGTAATCGAACCTGCCAATCCAAATTGCGGATTCGCTCCGCCCATCTCTGTTCTTTTGTCAGCCGGCGGCACGCACAGGTTCACGTGAGCGTGCCATTGGGCAATGCTGAGCGGAATCCGAGAATCGAGTTCTCCTTCTGTGGTATCTTTCGGCGCAGTGTACATTACGCCGATGAGCTTGTAACCATCACCCTCTTTCTCATAAAGCAGTGAAGTGGGATGCTCGGGATTGAAGTGCCGGCTGGCCTCGAAAGCGTACCAGTAATTCGTAAAGTGGTATTGCTTCTGCGGCCGGTTGGGCATGAAGATTTTGAAACCATCGGCGAGGGCAACTTTGTAGTCCATATATTTCTCGGCGACCTTCCGCGCGTCGGCGACCACTTGGTCCGCTTTTTCCTGGTCTCCTGGCTTGAGATCGCGTAGCGTGGTCATCTTCATGTGCGGCCCCATATCCATGTGGTGGCCTTCCATGGACCGCATGGCATGCGCGCTGCCATCGTTGCCCATTCCCGGCATATCGTGCATCTCAGAGGCGCTCATGTTGGACATGTCGCTCTTTGGGTCTTGTTGTTGCCCCCACGCCGGCGAAATTGCAAACACTGCGAGCGCAGCAGCGGTCAGAATTAGGTTGTTCATACGAAATCCCCCACGATGTATTAACCCTGAGGCAGACAAGTGGTTTCTGCAATAAAGGAGAGGTTACTGATGGTTACGGGAGTAATTCTGAAGAAAGCACCTTCAGGAAGTAAGAGCCTGTGCCGCTACTTCTGGCAATCCGAGCGTGAGCATGGCTCGATTCGCCGCGTCGGTTCCGGAACGAACGCAATCGGGCACTCCGATTCCACGGTATCCATTTCCGGCCAACGCGAGCCCGGGAAGTTGTGGCAGCAGGCTTTCGATGCGCTGCAGGCGCTCCAAATGACCGACTCCGTATTGCGCCATGGCGCCTCTCCACCGGTAGACTCGGGTGAACTGCGGATCAGACCTGAGGCCGATGATTTGCTGAAGCTCTTCGCGAACGATGCGGACCACTTCTTCATCGGGGGCTTGCAAAACCTGTTCGTTGCGCGCGCCACCGATGAAGCAGCGGAGCAGGGCGCGGTCCTCCGGTGCCCGGTGGGGAAACTTGTTATGCACAAAAGTGGTGGCAAGCATGCGTTTGCCTTCGCTGCGTGGAATCAGAAAACCGAAACCGGGGGGAAGAGCGGCGCGCACGCCCCGGTCGTAGCCGAGGTTTACAGTGATGGACGAGGTGTACTGTATGCCTTGAAGTTCGGAAGCGAGATTTTCGCTGACCGTCCTTAATAATTCCGCGGCCGCTTGCGCCGGCGTAGCCATAATCACGGCGTCGAAGTGATCCAGTGCGTTGGTAAAAATGTCCCAACTGCTCTGGTCTCTTTTTATACGTTGCACGGGGCAGTTGGCTTGAAGAGCGGATGCCGGCAATCGACATACGACCGCGTCCACCAACTGCTGCATGCCACCTTTCAGAGAAGTGAACAGCGGCCTGGCCGGAGCTTTTGGAGCTTTCGAAGACAGCGCCATTTTCTTGCGTGCGGCCAACATGGCGCGGCCTAAGCTGCCGTGTGTGGCTTCCATCTCGGCAAAGCGGGGTAGCACGGCGCGCACGCTGAGTTGTGCAGCCTCGCCGCCGTAGACTCCGGAGAGCAGCGGGTCAGCGAGGCGGTCCACCATCTCGGAGCCATAATGCCGCTCGACAAAGGCTGCGACGGTCTCGTCAGCGTCGGCCTTTCGTGGAGGATGAAACCACTCGCGCGCCATCCGCAGTTTTGTGCGGACTGAAAACAGGGAGGACAATACAGTTGGCGTAATCTTTGTTGGGACCATGAACATCAGGCCATCGGGGATTAATGCCAACCGGCCCTTCACTAAGATATAGGTTTTACGATCGGCATCATTGGAGCCGATGAGTTGATCGCCAAGGCCAACTTCGCGGCACAAGTCGCTGGCCCAGGGCTTTTCGGTGAGAAATGAATCCGGACCGGCTTCGACCAGACAGCCATCCACGCGATCTGTTACCAACACTCCGCCGAGACGTGGACTGGATTCGAATAGAACATATTCCAACGAAGCACCAGCGAGGCGGTGCTTTTCAAGCGCGAAGGCAGCCGAGAGTCCTGAGATACCGCCGCCGATGATGGCGATCCGTTTCATTTAGTGGTGGGAAGAGTTGCAACCAGACGTGATCTGGTGATGTCGGCGAGGGCGGCAGCCAATAAGGGTGAATCATTCAGCGACTCGGCGCGCCACAGGCGCATGCCTTGTGTGTCGGCGAATCGCTTGAAGCCGATGTCGATATCGTAGAGCACCTCAACGTGGTCACAGAGAAATCCAATGGGCTGAACAAATACGTTGTGATGACCCTTTTCTTTCAGGCCCAGAATCGTATCTTCAACTCGCGGTCCCAGCCAGGCGCCACCGGACATGCCTTGACTTTGAAATGCGAAGGTCCAGTCTTCGGCAGTCAATCCCGCCTCACGCGCGACCAGGGAGGCGGTTTCGTGCGCCTGATTCTCATAGGGATCGCCCTCCGCGATAGTGCGCTGGGGAACGCTATGGGCAGTAAAGATGATCGGGACTTTCTGCGTCCCCGCCTCGCGACGGGCGCGGTCCCATCCCGCACGCAGCTTTTCGGCAAACGCTTTGATCAACAACGGATGATCGTGCCAGGAGTCGACGAAATCGATCATAAAAGGAGTTGCCTGGTCGCCGGTGAGTGAAGATCGGTAAAGACCGACGCTGGTGCGTGAGTTTTGCGGCGCGAGACAGATCGCGACCACGTGCTCGGTGCCATCCGAAATTATGGCGCTGACGGCATCGGCGATGAACGGCTTCCAGTTTCGCATGCCAACGTAGACAGGCAACTCCAATTCTCGAGCCAGGAGTTCGCCCTGCTTCAGCGTCAGTTCAGTAAGCGGAGAACGGCCAATCAGACCATAGCGGTGTTTCACCTCATCGACAACTGTGGGAGGGAGCGGTCGCCCACCGGTTACGCGAAGAAGGAATTCCGGCACCTGATCGACAGAATCGGGGCTGCCGTGAGCGAGAAGCAAGACAGCCGTTTTGGCGGAATTCTGCAATCTCTTCTCCACTATAGCGAGGCGGGGACGACTTTCATTGAATGCTCTTGCACAAATTCAGCCAGCGCTTTTACGTTCTCGACCGGAGTCTCGGGCAAGATGCCGTGACCCAGATTGAAAATGTGTCCGGGACGTCCGTCTGCACGACGCAAAATATCTTCCGCGCGCGATCTCAGTTCTTTCCAATCCGCAAACAGTAGAACCGGATCGAGATTGCCCTGCACGGCACCTTGGAAACCCAGGCTGCGCCAGCCCTCATCGAGCGGAATGCGCCAGTCGAGACCAATCACTTCGGCGCCGGTTTCCCGCATCGAAGGGAGAAGTGTAGCGCTATCGGTACCGAAATAGATTATAGGCACTCCGGTCTTTTGTAGTGCTTTCACCAGTTCCGTTGTGCGTGGCAGGACGTAACGGCGATAATCTTCAACGCTGAGGCAGCCGACCCAACTGTCAAAAATCTGGATGACATCGGCGCCCGCATGCACTTGCTGAGCGGCATATTCAGAGACAACCGCGACCAGCTTGCGCATCAGTTCATCCCACACGGAGGGCGAGGAATACATCATTTTCTTGGCGTGAACGTAGTTCCGCGAGCCGCCGCCTTCGATCATGTAACTGGCGAGAGTAAAGGGTGCGCCACAGAAACCGATCACCGGCAGATTGGTTCCAAAATGCTTGCACACTCGCCGAACCGCGTCGGAAACATATCCCAGATCGGCGGCACGATCCGTGCGCAGACGCGCGATATCTTCCTTCTGACGCACTGGCTTTTCGATCACAGGACCCTCTCCGGCTGAGAAGTGAAACGGCAGCCCCATGACTTCCAGCGGCAGCAGCAGGTCAGCAAAGATGATCGCAGCATCGACGCCGAGTGCTTCAGCGGCGGTAATTGTCACTTCGGCCGCGACTTCCGGCTTCTTGCAAATCTCGATCAGCGAATATTGTTTGCGGACAGCGCGGTATTCCGGCATATAGCGGCCGGCTTGACGCATGAACCATACTGGCGTGCGGTCAACCGGCTGCGCTTTGCAAGCCTTGACGAATCGGGATTCAGGAGCGGACATGAACGTCTAACTGTAGCATTTTCGAGCAGCGCTCGTGGCGCAGACGACTGCCGCTGCGAAGATCCCTCCAAATCTCGCGAACCTGCCCTTCCGAGTGGGGCGCACCAAAAGAGATAACGTCACTTTCGTTGCGAATCGGCCTATCATTCCTAAGACACTTAGTTGGAGGTTGGCACATGGCGGCGAATCAGGTGGTTCTCTACTTCGACAAGCAGGAGGATGCTTTGCTTTTCACCCTGGCTGCCAGTTCGGTTATGTCAGCGGAGGGCCCGGTCCACGGTATCGCCGCGGTGGTCAAAGTCGCGAAGGAGATCTCCAAAGCCAGCCGGATTACGACTGAGGGCGTTCTGAGCAGTTAGTCCGACCAGGGCTGTGGTGTGCGATCCCAGCGGTGTTTCTTGAGGTTCTGCAGCGCATCCGCATTCAGCGGACCAGCGTCACTCATGGAAATATTCTGCCGGACGTGATCCGGTTTCCTCATTCCTACGATCGTAGTGCTCACTGTCGGATCCGACAGGATAAACCGCAATGCAGCTTCGGGTAGGCTTGTGTTCTTCGGAAGCACGGATTTCAGTTTGTCCACGCGCGCCAGCGTTTTGTTGAGATTATCCGGGCTGAAGTATTTGGAACGCCAGTCGTGCTCAGGGAATTTCGTTTCAACGGTCATTTTGCCGCCGAGGCTGCCTTCATCGAGCGGGACTCTGGCGATCACGCCAACGTTCAACTCCCGGCACGCGGGGAACAACTTGTCTTCCGGCGACTGATCGAAAATGTTGTAGATCACCTGCACGACATCCACCAACCCGGTCCGCATGGCCTTGATGCCGTTTTCCGGCTGCCAGCGGTTGAGACTCAATCCGAAGAAGCGGATCAAACCGTCGCTCTTTAGTTTTTCCACGGTCTCGCGAAATTCCGGTTCATCGGTCCAACCGTCGTCCCAGACGTGAAATTGCAATAGATCAATGGAGTCGAGGCCGAGTTTTTCGCGGATCAATTTGGCGTACTTGAATACGTGTTCCGAGGGGAAGACCTCGCGATACTTGTCCTTCGAAGACGCCGGCCACTTTTCATTCAGTGGTGGAATCTTGGAGGCTGCGTACAGGCGCTTACCACGGTTAGCAGATAAAACCTTGCCCAACAAGGCGTCGCTCTTACCTTCGCCATACGCCCAGGCAGTATCGAAGAAGTTACAGCCGAGGTCGACGGCGAGTTGAAGCGCCTCGAGCGATTGGCGGTCATCGGACCCGCTCCAGCCGCTCATCCCCCAAAGTCCGTGCGCAATTTCGCTTACTTCGAAACCGGTACGACCGAGTTTTCGGTACTTCATCGAGCCTCCGTCGGGAGACAAAAAATCTCCTGCAGGGATTTGACATTGCTGCTCTGAGATTCTTAACATATATGTTCAGCCTTGAACTGTCCAAGAGCCGTACGGTTCGGGCGTCGTAAACCGTAGTTCCTTGCGACAAACCTCTTATGATTACAGTTAAAGAGCTTACCAAGAGATACGCTCGTAATACCGCTGTCGACCACATCTCGTTTGAGGTGCTGAAAGGCCAGATCGTAGGCTTTCTCGGACCGAACGGGGCTGGGAAGACCACCACCATGCGCATGCTGACTGGTTTTCTATCGCCTACGTCAGGGAGCGCAACCGTCGCTGGCTATGATGTTCTGGAGCAGCCGCTCGAGGTCAAAAAGCGCATTGGCTATTTGCCCGAAACCCCGCCGCTTTATCCGGAGATGGAGACCGGCGAATATCTCACCTTCGTTGGCCAGCTTAAAGGGCTTCGCGGTGCAGAGTTGCGCAGGCGGGTCGATTACGTTTGCGATCGCTGTGCGGTTGCGGACGTGAGGAACAAACTGCTAGGAAAGCTTTCAAAAGGCTATCGCCAGCGCGTCGGCCTGGCCCAGGCGATTATTCACAATCCGGACGTCCTGATTCTCGACGAGCCTACAGCCGGGCTCGATCCCAAGCAGATCAACGAGACCCGCGACCTGATCAAAAGCCTGGGTGGCGACCACACAATTATTTTGAGCACTCATATTCTGCCGGAAGTCGAACAGACTTGTGAGCAGGTGCTGATCATCAACAAAGGCAAGCTAGTCGCGACGGACTCCGTACACAACCTGCAAAACCGCGCTCGGGGAGCCGAATCGGTGCTCGTCGAAGTCAGCGGACGCAATGGCAGCCTCGATTTCGACGCTGTCCAGCGTCGGCTCGAACAGGTTGCGGGAGTAAGCCGAGTTGTGGTTAAGCAGAGTCGCCCGAATCGCAACAGCTTTGAGGTCGAAAGCCGGAAGGGCTTTGTGCGCGGCGATCTCGCTCGCGCAGTGGTTGAGTCCGGCTGGGACTTGAACGAGCTTCGCCCTGCCGCCATGAGCCTCGAAGAAATTTTCCTGCAACTGACGGGCACAGAAACAGCCGCAAAAGAAGGAAAAGAAGAACTGGCAGCCAAGGGGGCACAGTAAATGCGAAACGTCTTGGTCATCTGGCGCAAAGAGCTGAGCAGCTATTTCTCATCGCCAATTGCGTATCTGCTGCTGACGATGTTCGCGCTGATCTTTGGTTTCTTTTTCTGGAATTCGTTGGGCTATTTCGTCTTGATGGGCATGGAATCGCAAATGCGAGGCCAGATGATGCCGATGAATCTCAACGAAATGATCATCCGGCCACTACTTTCAAACGTGGGTGTGATTGGGCTCTTTTTTATCCCCATGATTACGATGCGCTTGTTTGCGGAAGAGAAACGCAGCGGCACCATTGAGTTGCTGGCTACTTCGCCCATCCGCGACATGGAAGTCATCATCGGAAAATGGCTGGCAGCCCTCAGTCTTTACACGTGCATGCTGCTCGTGGCCGCTGTCAATTTCGCATTCCTTTTTAAATACGGCAAGCCCGATTGGAAGCCATTGCTGATTGGCTATCTGGGATTGTTGCTGCAGGCGGGAGCATTGCTGGCCATCGGCACCTTTATCTCAACCCTGACGAAAAATCAGATCATTGCCGGTGCCGCAACCTTCGGAGTATGCCTGCTGCTCTGGGTCCTGGAGTGGGTCAGCGGATACGAAACCGCAGCCTGGGCACAGGTACTGGCTTATATGTCGATCATCACGCACTTCGAGTCGTTCGCCAAAGGCGTGCTCGACTTGAAGGACGCCATCTTTTATGTGACGGTGATTTTCCTGGGACTGTTCTTCACGGCTCGTTCCATGGAATCTCTCCGCTGGAGGTCTTAGTGAACACTCAGTTGTTAAAAGCCAGACAGACGAAGTATGCAGCTTATGCGGCCGTCTACGTCTTGGTCGTCCTCACCGCGGTTGTGATCGTGAATGTGCTTGCCAATCGCTATACCAAGTCTTACGACGCCACGTCGAACAAGCGCTATAGCCTGTCAGAGCAGACTGCCAAGATCGTCAAGGGATTGAAAGAGAATGCGACCATTCTCTACTTCGATCAGGGGACACGGTTTGAGCACGCGAAAGACCTGCTTGGCGAATATACCGCCCTGTCTCCCAAAGTCCACGTGGACTACGTCGACCCGGACAAGAAACCGCAGGAAGCCCGCGAGGCGGGCATAAAGAATTACGGAACCGCGATCGTGCAGGTTGGCGATAAAAAGGAAGAAGCCAAAAGCATGACGGAAGAGGGCATTACGGGCGCGCTGATCCGAGTGCTGAAGAATAAGACACGAACGGTGTGCTTCGTCGCCGGTAGCGGTGAGCACCAGATTGACGAGTCCGACCGCAACGGTTATTCCAATTTCAAGGAACTGGTGGGCAAAGACAACTATCAAGCCAAGTCGATCGACTTGCTGCAGAAAGCCGAAGTCCCGAGCGATTGCACTGCCCTTGTAGTCGGTGGTCCGACGCGGGATTATCAGCAGCCTGAAGTCGAGGCCATCAAGAAATATGTCGAAGATGGAGGGCGGGTTCTGTTCATGCTCGATCCGCCGCTGAAGATCGGACGCTCTGAGACTGCCGATAACGATGCGCTCGCGAACCTGCTGCAGGGCTGGGGTGTGACCTTGGACAAGAACCTGATTCTGGACCTGAACCCGATTGGCCAATTGGCCGGGCTGGGCCCGCAGGTCGCCCTCGTTACCACCTACGATTCACAACCTATCGTGAATGGCATGAAGGGCACAGCAACCGGGTTCCCGCTCTCGCGTTCGATTGAGATCAAGAACGGCGACAAAACCACCGTCCAAAAACTGTTCGACTCCTCAACTACAAGCCTGGCGACGAACAATTTAAGGTCTCCGGCGATCGATCCTAACGATCCGAAGAACAAGAAGGGGCCGCTTACGATTGCGGCCGCAGGAACCTACAACACGGGCAACCACGACTCGCAAGGCCGCTTCGTGGTAGTTGGCAGTTCCTCGTGGGCAGCGAACTCGTTTATCAAGTTCAATGGCAACAGCGATCTGGCCCTGAATACGATCGACTGGCTGGCGTCCGATGAAGACTTGATCTCGATCCGTCCCAAGCAAGAAGAAGATCGTCGCGTCACCATGACTCGCGCCCAGATGAACTGGGTTCGGCTCACCAGCCAGTTCCTGCTGCCCCTGGTTGTAGTTTTCGCCGGCGTGTCAGTGTGGTGGCGGAGGCGCTAGATGAACTTGCGTAGTTTGATCGTTGCGGCCATCATCTTGGCGGGGCTAACGGGGGTACTCTATTGGTCGAATCATCACAAGCCCGCGGATACTGCCCAAGCCTCCGCCGACGTGGCACCCAAAATTCTTGCGGTTAAAGAGACGGACATTTTCAAATTTGACCTGAAGAAAGATGGCGCGGAACAAGTCGGAGGGGAACGCAACGGCGCGGGCCAATGGCATATTGTTTCTCCCACGTCTCTGCCCGCAGATCAGAGTGCGGTTTCCAGCCTGCTCGGCACTTTTTCATCCCTCAACTCGGAACGTCTGGTAGAAGACAAAGCCAGCAGTCTCGCTCCCTACGGCCTGGACACGCCCAAACTCGAAGTTGATTTGACCGAAAAGGACAAAAAGACGCACAAGCTATTACTGGGCGATCCCACTCCCACCGGCAATGCAATGTACGCCAAGCTCGATGGCGATCCCCGCGTCTTTACCATCCCCAGCTATGACAAGACCAGCATCGACAAAGGTGCAAACGATCTGCGGGACAAACGTCTGTTGACGGTGGACTCTGACAAGATCAGCCAGATTGATCTGGTTTCGAAGAAGCAAGAAATGGCATTCGGCCGCAACAAGGACGAATGGCAGATCGTGAAACCTAAACCGCTACGAGCGGATGGGTCGCAGGTGGACGAACTTGTCCGTGCCCTCGCGGATGCCAAGATGGAGCTCGATGCATCGGACAAGCAGGAAGACCAGAAGAAGGCGGCTTCGACATTCGCATCCGCTACTCCCGTGGCCACCGCTAAGCTGACGGCTGAATCGGGGAGCCAGGAATTACAGGTCCGAAAGAATAAAGACCAGTACTACGCCAAGTCGAGCTTAGTCGAGGGCATATATAAAGTCCCAAGCACGCTGGGTCAGGCGCTGGACAAAAACCTGGAAGATTTCCGCAACAAGAAGTTGTTCGACCTTGGCTCCCAGGACCCTAACAAAATCGAGATCCGCGACGAAGCGAAGACTTATTTTCTAACCAGGAGCGGGGAAGACTGGTGGTCGGGCAGCGCAAAAAAGATGGATGCCGGAACAGTTCAGGAACTCATGGACAAAATTCGCGATCTGTCAGCCAGCAAGTTTGTCGACTCAGGATTTACAGCGGCGCTCGTTGATCTCACCATTACGTCGAACGACGGAAAGCGTGTGGAAAAGGTGGCCATCTCCAAGGCCGGCGACAACTACGTTGCGAAACGAGAAAACGACTCGACGCTGTACCAACTCGATTCTAAAGCGGTCGAGGAGCTGAGGAAATCGACCGCGGACGTGAAACCCGCCGCGGCCCCTGGCAAGTAGATCAATATTTTACGACAATCACAGCGGAAGACGAGGGTTCGCGCAAAATTCCGAACCCTCCCTAGACGACGCTTATCGTGCCGTGAAGTCGGCCATGTCGAGGAATTCGTCTACCGTAACCGGTCCTCCGGTCGCACCGATGTCGATCTGGACCTGGAGACCAACTGAGCTTCCCCATCCTCTCGGCAAATGGCCTGCGGGATACTTCACGTTAACGGGATGCACCGTCCCATCCACAGTCAGCGTGTCGTAATACATGCACGGCATGCCGCTGCACCGGTTGGTGTCGCCGTTCACGCGGTGAACATCCCAGCGCACCCGGTGCCAGGTATTCGGCGTGAGCGAACACTTCACCGAAGTGTTAATCCAATGTCCGTGGAGTTGATCGAAGACCTGCCAGAGATGGTTGACCTGATTGCACTGTGAGCCCCACATAAATTCGACCCGGGTTGAACTTGAGAAGTCGAACTGGTCGAACTCGTACGACCCAGCCACTGAGGCCGCGCCCGTGGGGTAAATCCAGAGGTCCATGCTGAAGGATGTTGCGCTATCGTCGTGTCCGGCAACATAAGTCCACAGTGCATTGGTATAGCTCCGCCCAGTGAGCGATACCTCCATCGAGCGGCCATCTTTGGCCGGACTCTGATGGCCAGTGGTCTGAAACGTCTTGATAGGGATTCCACTTCCTCCCGGGTTGCAGGACGGCAATACACAGACCGGCTTCCATCCCTTCATCGAGTCATCGACGTTGAGCGCGGAAACCCCTGGAGCGCCGAACGGCATCTGCGCCACAGACAGCGCGGAAAGTAAAATGCACACGTAGAATCCAACCAAAACTCTGCGGACCAACTTCATGTTGTCGTCTCCGGATTTGCCGAGAAAGTGTGAGCGGGTATGCTCGAAAGGAAACGTATCTTAGTGAAGTGCTGCCCAGAAGATGTCAGAAGTACATTACTGAAGTTTTCCCGAAACGAATCTGTCGATGGAACACGCGATGAGTTAAACAATTGTTGTGCTGGTGAAGAAATCACCATCTTCGTGCTTAGAGAAAATTGGGATGAAGTCACCTTGGCGACTTTGGTTCATCGCCCATGCTTGAGGAACGTTTTTGATTTGATGGCACGCCGGGACGAGGCGTCCGGGGCTGCGTTTGCGTGGTTACGCGTGCACGGATGCAAATGCCTGCTTCGCTAGACTGATCGTACGTTGAATATCCTCTTCGCTGTGGGCAGCGCTTAGAAACGCGGCTTCGAACTGAGAGGGGGGCAGGTAAACGCCATTGTCTAACATGGCGCGAAAGAAACGTGCGAAGGCTTCGGTGTCGGCCTTCGAAGCTGACTCCCAGTCAGTTACGGGACCTGGAGTAAAAAACCAGGTGAACATGGAACCCACACGATTGTGGCTGAGAGACACGCCAGCCTCTTTCGCGGCAGCCGCGACTCCTTCCACCAGTTGTCCCGCGAGCCTTTCAAGGTTTGGATAAATTTCCTGTTTGTGTTCCCGCAAATGACGCAGCATTGCTAACCCGGCAGCCATCGCCAATGGATTTCCCGAGAGCGTACCTGCCTGATACATGGGACCGAGCGGCGCCACCAGGTTCATGATCTCCGAAGGACCGCCGTAGGCTCCCACGGGAAGTCCGCCACCGATGATCTTGCCCATGGTGGTCAAATCCGGCGTCACTCCGTAGAGTTCTTGCGCGCCGCCGAAGGCCACGCGGAATCCGGTCATGACTTCGTCGAAAATGAGCACACTGTTTTCCCGTTGCGTGATCAGACGCAGCGCGGCCAGATATCCGCCTGAAGCGGGAACACAACCCATATTGCCCACGACCGGTTCGACGATCACACAAGCGATCTCGTGCTTGAACTTCTTGAAGGCGTGCTCGAGCGCGTCGGTGTTATTGAAAGGCAAAGCCAAAGTGAATTGAATGAATTCTTCCGGGACCCCGGCGGAGCCCGGGATGCCAAGCGTCGCAATACCCGAACCTGCTTTTACCAGCAGCGCATCGGCGTGTCCGTGGTAGCAACCCTCGAATTTCACGATGTACTTGCGCTTCGTATAGGCGCGCGCCAGGCGAATGGCAGACATGGTGGCTTCCGTTCCCGAATTGACGAAACGGACTTTCTCCATCTGAGGGAACGCGGAAAGCACAATTTCAGCAAGGTCGGCCTCGGCGGGAGTAGAAGCGCCAAAGCTAGTACCGTTGCAGGCGGCGTCCATAATGGCTTCGATTACCTTGGGCGGAGCGTGCCCCAGAATCAACGGGCCCCACGATCCCACGTAGTCTATGTACTCGTTGCCGTCCGCGTCGAAGATATGGGAGCCCTGGCCGCGCAAGATAAAGGGCGCATCGCCGCCCACGGAACGAAAAGCTCGTACTGGCGAATTGACGCCGCCGGGAATCATCTGCTCGGCACGTTGTTGCAGTTGGCGGGATATCTCTGTTTTGCGGGCCATGGGCTCTCCGAAAGGAAACTGGTGCTATATGGTAACAGTGGCGAGCCAGATCAGGCGCGCGTGTCCGCTTCTGAGTTCGGCACGCGAAAGAGTAACGGAATTTACCGGATATTTACAATCTTGCAACAATGCTGCAACACGGTCCGGGTACCCTTTCTTCAGTACACGCCCTTCTAACCGGGAGGGTTTTCGAGGACAGCTTCGGGGGGCTCCGAGCTGTCCTGATTTTTTGGGCTGCGCACTCCTTCTGCTCGACCTGTAGCATACCCTTGATTAACATGGCATAGGCTGGAGGTCGCAGCGTCGCCAAACCTGGCGTGGAGACTGGTCGCCGGATCGCCCAATTGAACAGTGACAAGTTAACCATAGTTAACCTCCGTGATATAGTTACATTCATCTATCTCACTCGTCACGTCTTCCACAATTATGAAAAAGCAAGCCCAACTCGTGAGTTTCAGCGCCTCTGGGCTCGTGCTCATGTTTTGGGTAGTAATAGCGACTGGGATGTCGATTCCGTCGCTCGCGCAGCAGATGGAGGCGTTTTCTACCGCTAAGGAAGCCACGGCGCAACGGGACGAAGGAGCCCCTGAGGCAGATCCGCCCTCGGACCCCCCGCCCGAAGAGGGCGTCGAAACGATGTTTCCCCATTTCAAGGACACACGTTACTGGCTTTCCGGCCAGGCGAATTTCATTTTTCAAACGCATCCTCCATTCCACGCGCCCTACAGCGGGCCGAACAGCCTGCGTCCCAGCTATGAGAAAGCCACGTCGCGCCTCTTGACCCTCTATACCGGCGTTCGGCTCAACAACTCCACAGAGATTCTCGTGGACATTGAAGAAGCTGGCGGACAAGCACTCAGTACGGGGCTCGGGCTCGCGGGCAACACCGATCTCGATATCGTGCGCAATCCACTCTTAAGCAAAGCGCCTTATCTGGCGCGGGGCATGATTCACAAAGTGTTTGCATTGAGCAAGGATAAAGTCGAAAACCAGCGGAGCGCCTTTTCGCTTTTTGATGAACTCCCGCGCCGCCGCCTGGAAGTGCGCTTCGGCAAGTTCAGCATGGTGGATTTCTTCGATGTCAACTTCGTCGGTTCGGATACCCACTTCCAATTTACCAATTGGACCGTGGACAACGACGGAGCATACGACTATGCAGCCGACACGCGCGGCTACACCGTCGGCGCGACCGCCGATTATGAAGAACGCAACTGGGGCTTCCGCTTCTCCGAGGCGCTCATGCCCAAGGTCGCGAATGGAATTGATCTGGTGTGGAAACCATGGCAAGCGCACGCGGAGAACTTCGAATACGAGTTACGCCATGGACTGATCCCGAAAAAAGGCGGTGTGGTCCGTCTATTGGTCTACACCAATTACGCGAACATGGGGATCTACCGCCAGGCCATTGCCAACTTTGAAGCCGGCCTTACACCCATTCCGGAAATCACTGCTCATCCCTGGCACATAACTCGCAAATACGGATTCGGCGTGAACCTGGAGCAGAATCTCACGCGCCACCTGATCGCATTCGGCCGCTTCGGTTGGAATAACGGCAAGACCGAGTCTTTCGCCTACACGGAAGATGAGCAGACCGTCGACGTAGGACTGGGAGCGTACGGCTCCTGGTGGCATCGCAAGCAGGACCGGGCTGGCATTGCGTTCGTCACCAATGCGATTAAGAAAGACCATCAGATCTACCTCGCCGATGGCAGCCTCGGCTTTCTCCTCGGCGATGGCAAGCTGAACTATGGTCGCGAGAACATCGTGGAGTCTTACTACACGATCCACGTATGGCGCGGCATTTACGTCGCTCCCGGAGTGCAGCACATCAACGATCCCGGATACAATCGCGACCGCGGGCCGGTCATTGTACCCTCATTCCGCGCCCACATGGAGTTCTAAGATTCGTGTCGAGACAGGCTAGTGTGAAGATCGGTCTTCGAGTCCTCGAGGTCGAGCGCAGCTCGACACAACTCCATTATTCTGTCATTCCGAGGAGCGAAGGCGACGAGGAATCTGAGTCTCCCCGCCCTCGCGAAGAACCTATACCCCTCGCGCTGCTCGGGATGACAACGAGTGGATGGTGACTGAGCGAGGCTCCAGGAGTTCGTCGCGCGGCTACATCTCGACCTTCACGCCCTTCCAGAATGCGACATACCCCTTGATCTGATTGGCCGCAGGCTTCGGCTCGGGGTAATACCATGCTGCGCCTGGGTTGCGTTTGCCATTCACCTCAAGGTCATAATAACTGGCCGTGCCCTTCCAGGGACAAACGCTGTGGGCCGGGCTGGGTTTGAAGTACTCCTGTTTGAGGGTATCCGGTGGAAAATACTGGTTGCCTTCCACTTCGACAGGTTGGTTGGATTCCGCGAGGACGGTGCCTTCCCATATTGCTTTTGCCATGACACCAGTTTAGATTTCTTTTATGGCTGGAGGCTTCGAAAAATCGGTTGCGGACGCGCTGGTTCCCACCGAAACCGAACCACGTTTTAACGGACATTCCATGGTGGGTGTGCTGCAGCGGGTGCTGGTTTGTTCGCCGCGTACCGCGTGCTGGCATCAACGCGAGCGGGCTGCCCGCTGGCGGGAGCTGGGCTTTGTTCAAGCCCCGGATTTCGCGACGGCTCAGGCCCAGCATGAAGCTTTATGTCGCGAATTGGAAGAGTGCGGCGCGGAAGTTGAGGATATTCCCCCGGCCATGGAACTTTCCCTCGATGCGGTCTATGCCCACGATGCATCGCTGCCCACAGACTTTGGGTTGATCCTGATGCGTCCGGGCAAAGCCAACCGGGTTTTCGAAGGCAAACATCATGGGTCTTTTTGCCAGATTCTGGGCATTCCGATGCTGGCCAAGATTACTGCTCCGGCGACAACGGAAGCTGGAGACATGGTGTGGCTTGACGCCAAGACATTGCTCATCGGCCACAGTTATCGCACCAACGCGCAAGGCATTCAGCAGATCCGAGCGCTGCTTACCCCGAAGGGCGTGGAGGTTCTTTCCGCGCCACTACCGCACGGCCAGGGACCTTCTGCTTGCCTGCATTTGATGTCGCTGATCAGTCTGCTCGATGAAAAAACCGTACTCGTCGACTTGCCTTCGCTGGCGGTCGAAACCGTGGAGTTGCTGAAGACGCGTGGCTGGCGGTTCATCGAGATCGACTATTCAGAGCGAGAAACACTGGCCTGCAACGTACTCGCGCTAGGGGAGAAGCGGCTGTTGGCCTTGGAAGAAAACGCAAAGACGAATGCGAAGCTGCGTGCGGCGGGATTCGATGTTCGGACCTTCCCGGGTTCCGCGCTGTGCATCAACGGCGGTGGCGGTCCAACCTGCCTGACGCGGCCGCTGCTTCGACGATAAGCGGCCGCAGTCGAGCTGGTTCCGCTTCCCGACGACGTCAATAGACCTGGTCCCGCGCAAACGAGATCGATGGATGCGGGTGCCCTCGGCCGTCCGGGCGCAACGAAACTTCAGCCTCTGAATCTCCTGTTAGAATTAAAAGGTAATGGTCTTGCCTTTTGTCCGTGATCTGTTCACGGATGTGGAAAAGTTGCCCGCCTTCTTACGCGTAGCCCCCCACCTTCGAGAGGGCACGGGGCGGATACGTGTCTCCGGACTCACTCCCACTGCGAAGGCACTGCTTCTGGTCTTGTTGCAGAAGAGCGCCGGACGGCCGCTCATCGTGGTGGTTCAGGACAACCGCGTCGCGGAAGAGCTCGTTCCCGTGCTGCAGGCTTTCCATGAACTGATTGGCGGTAATGACCCGGACTCCGTGGTCTCGCTGCCGACCCGGGATGTTTTACCATTTCAGAATCTTTCACCGCATCCCGAAATTCAGGAAGAACGCGCGGTCGCGCTTTGGAAGGTTGCCACTGGCGCTGTCTCGATTCTGGTTGCGCCCATTGCAGCCACCGCACTTCGCCTTCGTTCCGGAGATTACTACGCGGATTTGGCCCGAATGGTACGCCGGGGCGAGACGCTCGATATCGAGCCGTTGCTGGGCCATCTCAATACTGTCGGCTACACCTCGACTGACGTGGTGGAAATGCCGGGCGAATACGCTATACGGGGCGGCATTCTCGACGTTTACTCGCCGGAGGCGGATCGTCCACTGCGCATCGAATTCTTCGGTGACGAGGTCGAGTCCATCCGAAAATTTGATCCGGCGACCCAGCGGTCTTCCACTCCGGTCGACGAAGCACTGCTGCTTCCCCTTACCGAAACTCCAATCAGCGACGATCTGCTGGGCGCGATTCACGTTCGTTTGTCGGGCAAGCGCATCGCCGGCGCCGAAGAGGTGGTCGAGCAAGCCGTACGCGCGGGCGGAGTCACCGTATTTCCCGGCTGGGAGTTTTATGCGCCGGTGGCCGGCGCCGATCGCACCGTCTTCGACCTTCTTCCGAACGCGGCCGTCTTGGTGGACGAGCCCGATAACCTGAAGCAAGAATTCGACCACACCTGGTCACGCATCGAAGAGGCGCATGAACGCAGCGAGGTTGGCAACCTGGTGCGGCCTACGGATCTTTACATTCCTCCGGACGATTGGTGGCAGAAACTGGCCAGCCTCCCCGGAGCTTCCATCGAGCATCTCGAAATAGCGCGTCCCGGCGAGGCCGAGACGGTCAGTTTCCATTCACAGCCGGCGCAACGCTTTCATGGCGCGGTTCCAGCGATGCTGGAAGAGGTCAAGAAGCAGCTTGGCGAACAGAATCGGGTGCTGATCGCAGTCCCGAATATCGGCGAAGTCGAGCGCCTTGCCGATGTATTCAGCGAGTATGCGCTTTCCTTCCGTTTGGGCAGCCGCACTCGTGGCGGAGAAAGCTATGCCGACGAAACCGCCTATTTCGCGGGCGAAATTCTGACCACCACGCTAGCCAAAGCCTATGTGCCGGATGGCGTCATATTGCCAGAAGCTCATCTGGCGATTCTCGGTTCTCGCGACTTATTCGACGAATCCGATTCGGTAATTACGCGCCCGCAACGCTCGAAGTCCAAAGTTTCTGCATTCCTCTCCGACTTCCGCGACCTGCAAGTCGGCGATTACGTGGTCCACGTCGAGCATGGCATCGGGCAGTATCAGGGGCTGAAGGAAATCAACCAGGGCGATGGCAATGCTGAGTTCATGTTGCTGGAATATGCGGAAGGAGCACGGCTGTATGTTCCGCTGACGCGGCTTGACCTGATTCAGAAATACCGGTCGTCAGAAGGCGCAAAGCCACCGCTGAGCCATCTTGGTACCGCGGCTTGGGCCAAGACGAAAGCTCGAGTGCGCAAGGCCATGAAAGACATGGCTGACGAGTTGCTCAAACTTTATGCAGAGAGGAGAGCTGCCAAGGGATTCGCATTTGCACCCGACAACCAATGGATGCGCGAGTTCGAAGATTCTTTCGAGTTTACCGAGACCGAAGATCAGGACCTTGCTATCACCGACGTAAAGCGCGACATGGAGTCGTCGCAACCCATGGACCGTCTGCTGTGTGGTGACGTTGGCTACGGCAAAACGGAAATCGCCATGCGCGCCGCCTTCAAAGCGGTCAACGACAACAAGCAAGTAGCAGTGCTGGCGCCCACCACAGTGCTGGCCTTCCAGCACTTTGAAACTTTCAAGCAACGCTTTGCGGCGTTTCCGGTCAAGATCGAAATGATCAGCCGCTTCCGCAGCGCAAAGCAGCAAAGAGAGATCCTGCAAACGGTCGAAGCCGGGAAAATAGACATCCTGATCGGCACGCACCGCCTGCTCTCAAAAGACATCAAGTTTACCGATCTCGGCCTGCTGATTGTGGATGAAGAGCAGCGCTTCGGCGTGCGTCACAAAGAACGGCTGAAACAGATGCGGAAGGAAGTTGATGTTCTCACCATGTCCGCGACTCCGATTCCGCGCACCTTGCATATGTCTTTGGTCGGGATGCGCGATATGAGCGTGATCGAGACACCGCCTAAAGACCGCATGGCGATTCAGACCGTGGTCGCGAGCTGGGACGAGAAGCTGATCCAGTCTTCGCTTGAGCAGGAACTCGACCGCGGCGGCCAGGTTTATTTCGTACACAATCGCGTGGAAAGCATCTGGGAGATCGCGGCGAAGCTGCAGGAGTTAGTCCCTCGTGCGCGCGTCATCGTTGGCCACGGCCAGATGTCGGAAGGGGAACTGGAAAAGGTGATGCTGAAGTTCATGCATCATGAGGCTGACATTCTCGTGGCTACGACTATCATCGAGAACGGCCTCGACATTCCGCTCTGCAATACCATCGTCATCAATCGCGCTGACCGGTTCGGGCTTTCCGAGCTCTACCAGCTTCGGGGCCGCGTCGGGCGGTCGAATCGTCGAGCCTATGCTTACTTGCTGATTCCGGCGGACATTGAACTAACTCCGATCGCTCGCAGACGTCTCGCAGCCCTGAAAGAGTTTTCCGACCTCGGTGCCGGCTTCAAAATCGCAGCTCTTGACCTAGAACTCCGCGGCGCCGGCAATCTTCTCGGCGGAGAACAAAGCGGACACATCGAGGCCATCGGATTCGAACTCTATACCCAGATGCTCGACCGTGCCGTTCGAGAGATGAAGGGCGAAGCCGCGCCGGACGAGGCGGAGACGCAACTTAACCTCGGTCTAAATATTCGCATCCCCGTGAATTACATTCCGGAGGAGAATCAGCGGCTGCGGATGTACAAACGAATTGCCGGAATCGAGACCGAGTCGCAACTGAACGACGTTGGCGCCGAACTCGAAGACCGCTACGGCGAGCCTCCCGCAGCGGTTCGCAACCTGCTCGACTACGCCTCCCTCAAACTGCTGGCGGTGCGAGTGGGCGTAAACGCGATCGAACGAAAACGGGACCTGGTGACCATCAAGTTCCGTCCAAATGCGGTTGTCGACCCTGGGAAGCTGGCGCGATTCGTCTCCTCGCAACGCGGAGCGCAGTTCACGCCTGATGGGATGCTGAAATTCTCTCTCAAAGCAACCGCAGCCGAAGAAGTGCTGGATCATCTCGAGACCCTGCTGGAAAAACTAGCCGCCGAGATTCCCGAGGCCGCTTCCACCTCGGAAATCATCACCTAGGACGTTTAGCACGGCGGACTACGGCGAAGTTGTCATCCCTCGCGCAGCGAGGGATCTAGGTTATTGCCTGCGCAACCGGCATCCAACCCGGGATCGCAATTCGTAAATGGGATACCGCAGCGGTGAAACTGTTAACCCGGCGTATCTTCTCGCGTGTTAGTCTCATTTGCTCCGAAATAGATGAACTTCCGATGACGCTGCTAACGCTATCCTCTCCCGCCAGCTTCAGCCTGGCAGCCGTCTTTGCTTGGGGGACGAGCGATTTTTTAGGTGGATACGCGTCGCGGCGCACTAATGCATTCCTACTCACGGCGATCGCGCACATCAGTGGTTTGCTCCTCATGGCGGGATTGGCGCTGGCAAGTCATTCGCCCTTTCCCTCAAGAACCGCGGTCGTATGGGCGTTGATGGGAGGCCTTTCCGGCGGAGGCGCGCTGGCCATCTTCTATCGCGCACTGTCCACGGGGAGAATGGGCCTCACCGCCCCGGTAGCGGCGGTGCTCGGCGCTGCAATTCCAACCGTGTTCGGAATGTTCCGCGAAGGCTTGCCTCAGGCGGCTCAAATCATCGGTTTCGCCCTGGCCGCGGTAGGAATCTGGCTTATCTCGCGCACCGAAGACGACAGCCCTTCCGAAGGAATTGGGATGGCCGCACTCGCCGGCATCGGCTTCGCGGGATTCTATCTCTGCATGAAGCAGGCCGGAGATGGCTCGGCGTTTTGGCTTGCGGCAACCTCGAAGGTCGCATCGTTCACTCTCACCGGCCTCATCGTTCTGATAGGACGAAGCGCTCGCGAAATTGACCGCCGTGGGATTTTTTTGGGTGTATTGGCGGGTTGCCTCGACGTCATCGGCAGCGTGTTGTTCATCCGTGCCAGCCAGACTGGCCGCCTCGACGAAGCAGTGGTGCTCAGTTCGCTCTACCCAGCAGTTACTGTACTGCTGGCCCGCTTCATCCTCAGAGAGCACTTTACCCGCTGGAAAGCCCTGGGCATGGTCGCAGCATTGCTAGCCGTACCGATGATCGCGTGGAGGTAAACCCAGCGACAGATGGCACGGATTAAAGCAGGCGCTTCTCTTTTACAAAACCCTAAAGAGTTGATCCGTGAAAATCGGTGAGAATCCGTGGGCGGTCCTGCTGTTACCATCTTCCTCGTGGCCCTGCTCAAAATTCACAATCTGACGAAGGTTTTTCCGCTGGGTGAATCCATTTTTGGCGGAGGCGCAAGCGGCGAAGTCCGTGCCGTCGACAATGTGTCGCTGGAAATTCACTCGGGTGAAACCCTCGGCCTGGTTGGCGAATCGGGATCGGGTAAGAGCACGTTAGGGCGCCTGGTATTGCGGTTGATTGAACCTACGTCTGGGAACGTAGTGTTCGAGGGCCGCGACCTGCTCCATGCCAACCATCGTGAGATGCGACGCCTGCGACGCGACATGCAAATCATCTTTCAGGATCCCTTCGGATCGCTCGATCCGCGCATGCGGGTGGAGGATGTCATCGGCGAACCGCTAATTGTCCATGAACGAATGCGTCCTCCCGCCCGGCGCGTACGAGTTGCCGAACTGCTTCGCGCAGTCGGTCTTGACCAATCGGCTTTGAGTCGCTTCCCGCACGAATTCAGCGGCGGGCAGCGGCAGAGAATTGGGATCGCCCGGGCCCTGGCGCTGCGCCCGAAATTCATTGTGGCAGACGAGCCAGTATCGGCTCTCGATGTAAGCGTCGGCGCACAAATCGTCAATCTGATGGCGCAACTGCAACGCGAGTTCGGCTTGACCTACCTGTTCATCTCGCACTCTATGCCCGTAGTACGTTATCTGGCTACTCGTATCGCGGTCATGTATCGCGGAAAGATTGTTGAGGTCGGGTCTACCGAACAGATCACAGAACGGCCACAGCACGCCTACACACGCAGCTTGTTGGAAGCGACGCCAGAAGTGATGGCGTAAAGAACTCGAATTGATGAGCCCGAGGCTGGCTAAATCAGGTCCAGCGGAGGTATTCTATGGCCCACTGGAGACATCATGAAACGAACACTTACTCTCTTTGTGCTGCTTGCATCGACTGCTTTTCTTTTTGCACAAGACAAACCGGAGCCAACTAAAACCGAACCGGCCAAAACAGCGAAAGCCGCGCCGAGCAAAAATCCGGTAACTGATGCGGTGAAGGAAATGTTGTCGCGCCAGCAGAAGAGTCTGGCTGCGGCGGTCGAGGAGATGCCTGCGGATAAGTTTGGCTTTAGTCCCACGCCGGCGCAGATGCCTTTCGGCCACTTGGTGATGCACATGACCATGTCCAATATCGAACTATGCAGCAAAGCCGCCAGTATGCCCCCGCCACCGTTGCGCCCCGCGCCCGAGACCGACAAGGACAGGCTGCTTGCGAATCTGACAAGGTCCTTCGAATATTGCGAGGCCGCAATGAACAAGGTGGACGATTCAAAACTGGGCGATAGCATCGAGATCTTCGGCGGAAAGCAAGTAACCGTGGGATACGCACTGATTGCTCTCACTAACGACTGGGCGGACCACTACAGCGGGGCTGCCGCATATCTTCGCCTGAATGGCCTGCTGCCGCCGACGGCCCAGCCGAAGAAGTAACTCCACTCTGTAGAGACGTAGCTTTGCTGCGTCTCAGGCTGCTGACTGCCCATTTCCTCTTTCATTCCGAGGAGCGAAAGCAACGAGGAACTGGGTTTTTGCACCCGCACGAAGAACCTAGATGCCTCGCCTCGCTTGCGATGACAATGAGGTGGGAGGGTGTCGGCTTGTTATGCGCGGGCCTTAGCGGCGGCCTTACTCGATCTGCACCAAGTCCTGCGTGGCCGCGCCATTCGGCATCGCATGCTGTGGCCCGCGCCAGGAATCGAAGATTGACACTTGATGCACGCAGGAAACAGTACAGTGCGGAGCGCAGGATTTTTCAGTTACATACTCGCGGCGGATGTCATGCACACTGTACTTCTCCAGCGGAATTGCGGGATAGCCGCGCTGCTGCGAGCAATAGTGCACTAACCCGTCCTCGCAGATGTATAGGTAACGCGCCCCGGCTCTGCAACGCCACTGGTTCGGCCGCCCTTGCGCGATGTTGTCCTGAAAGCCATTGATTCGCGTGAAGCTGCTCTTCTCCATCACCTTCATTTCGTGATAGACGCGCTTCTCTTCTTCCGCGAGCGGCTGCAATTGTCCCCCACCATCGTGAATAATGCCGATAGTTGAGCTGAAACCCAGGTCCAGCGCCCGTCTGCCGATGGTCAGCGCATCCTGCGGATTGCATACGCCACCGCCCACCACGGAATTGATGTTCACGTGGAAATCGGCGTGCTCGGCGAGCAGTTCGAGCTTTTTATCCAGAACCTTGAGGCTCTTCTTGGATACATCGTCCGGCGTAACGTTATCAATCGAGATCTGCAGCCATTCGAGTCCCGCGCGATTGAGGCGTTGAATGCGCTCCGCCACCAGCAGGTAGCCATTCGTGATCATTCCCGCGATCATGCCGGGCTTGCGAATGCGGCGAAGGATCTCATCCAGTTCGGGATGCAACAGTGGTTCTCCACCGCTGATCGTGATCACCGAGGTACCCAGTTCGGCCAACTTGTCCACCCGCGCGAACATGGTCTCAGTCGGAACCGGCTTCGAGAAGTCGTCGTATTCGTTGCAGTACTCGCAAGCCAGATTGCAACGACGGATAGGAATGATGTGCGCCAGCAGAGGATGATCGGTGGACACGAAAGCGCGAGCGACCATAGCCGCTCCGCGAAGATTGCGGTGGAGCGCTAACATGCGACGACGCAGAGTTGTACGGCGGGCAGGCATGAAATTTGCGATTGTTCTATTAGACCATACCCAGCCCGTGAATTCGCGGTTTCAACATTCATCGGATGTTTTTGAAGGTCGAATGGCCGCGGGCAATAGAGGAACCGCGTCTCGCCCGTCCGGCTTGGGTTATGACTCTGAGATAGAACGGAATAGCCTAGGATCTCGCCGCCGCTGCATCAAACAGATTCAAGAAGCCAAGCTTCTTCTCCGCGGGCAAGAATGAAGCCTCAAAGGAATTTCTGGCCAACTCTCGCAAGTGCTCGTCGGTAAAACCGAATGCATCCTGGGCCAGTTGGTATTCCCGGTTCAGGGAAGTTGCGAACATTGCGGGATCGTCCGTGTTGAGCGTGACCATCACACCTTGATCGAAGTAATTGCGTACCGGATGCTCAGCAATCGTCGGGCATATCCCGGTGCGCAGGTTGCTCGTAATACAAATCTCCACCGGAATCTGCCTCGTGGACAATGCTTCCACCAGTTCGGAATCTTGAGAGGCAGTGAACCCGTGACCGATACGTTCGGCGGGCAGATTGAGCGCACCCCATACCGATCCCGGCCCAGCGGTTTCGCCAGCGTGCGCCGTAAGCCGAAGGCCATTCTTCGCGGCATAGGCATACACATCTCGAAACAATTCAGGAGCGGCTTGGCGTTCGTCTCCGCCAATTCCGAATCCAACCACGCTTGAGTCTTTATAGCGTACCGCCAGCTCGGCAACTTGCTGCGCCTTTTCCGCGCCGAACTGGCGCACCGCATCAAAGATCCACAGTAGTGAGATTCCAAAGTCGCGTTCCCCACGTTGCCGTCCGCGTTCGAGCCCCGTGAAGATCGCACCGAAATCCTGCTTGCGCCACAGGCACACTCCCACGGAAACGTACACCTCGGCGTGCAACGCATTGTCCGCTTTGAGCTTTTCCATCAATCGATAAGTAATGAGTTCATAGTCCTCGGGAGTCTGCAATTCTTCGGTCACAGTCTTGAATGCCAGCAGAAAACCGGTGAAATCCTTATACCGGTAAAGCTCCTCCACTTCGGCGAGCGTGCCTTTTTTTCCATGACGCTTTTTCAACTCGAGCACAGTGGAAGGGTCGATCGAACCTTCGAGATGAAGGTGCAGCTCAGCTTTGGGTAAGGCAACGATGAAGGCGCTTAATGCCGTATACGCCATAATGCGATTCTACAACTCATCTCAACACAAACAAATTTGATTCGCCGCCGTTCTTTCGATCGGCGCGCCCTCAATCCCTCCCCAAGTCGCCCGGCTTTACCGTCACTTGCGAACGACAAGTTTGACGATCACGCCTTGAGGACCGACGGCCATCGCTTCGCCGGTTGGGCTTACGTTCAGCGCGTTCAGATTCAGGTCCGAGGTTTTCTTCCATGATGCTTGCGCGATATTTCCGTAGGCGAGTCGAGCCGATCCCGCAACCAGAACCGCTGCGGAATCAGGCTGAGCGAAAGCTACAGCCGAAAAGTAGGTTTGCGGGGAGACGGTGGACAATGTCCAAGTCAGTCCGCCATCGTCGGTGAAAGCCAGGTTGGGGCCGCTCTGTTCAGGATGTTTGTAGTCTCCGCCCGCGATCACTCCATGGGTTGCGTCGCGGAATGCGATGGAGAAAACGCCTGCGGATTCCGGACCATGGATCAACGGCGTATTGGCGACAGTCCAGGTTTTGCCTGCATTCGTAGAGCGGAATACGCGAGCGACCTTTCCACCCGTAGCGAACCAGACGTTGGAGTTGCCTTGAACTGTAATGCAGGTACCGCTGGCGGCGAATGCGCCCTCGCCTTCAACGGCCGGGGGTAGCGTGTCGGGCGATAGCGGCTTCCAGTTCTTTCCGCCGTCCTCCGTTGAAATCAGCTCAAACCTAAGGTTGCCGGAATTATCGGGGATAGGATCGCCGAGCGCGATACCGTGGTCGTGATCCCAGAATGCCACGCAATCAAAAAAGCCTTTGGGATCTTGATTAGTAAATTGCAAAATCCAGTGCTTGCCTGCGTCGGTAGTCTTGTAAATGCGCGATTGGTCGCCAGGGCCGGCGCTCAGCAGATATGCCAAGTCGGCGCTGAAGGCTTCCACATCGCGGAAGTCGAGTGATTCCGCCCCTGGAACCTGAGCAGCTTGCCAGGAATTTCCGCCGTCGGTCGTGCGCAGAAAGGTTCCATGAGTGCCACTGGCCCAGGCAACCTGGTTGGCGAGCACGCTGACGCCGCGAAGGTTTTCAGTCGTATTGGACTTCTGAACGATAGGGCTTTGAGCGAGAAGTGATTTGGCTATTAACAAGAGCACGCAGAAATGGAAACGCATGCGATGATTGTGCCAGAAGTCACGGTTACGATTGGCATGATTTGCACGATGGAATCGACATTCCGAAAAGAAGGAACGCCATGACGCATGTTCTGCTTGAGATTTGTTGTGGATCGATTGACGATGCGATTGAGGCAGAAAAGGGTGGGGCGGATCGTGTGGAACTTTGCTCCGCGCTTTTCCTTGGCGGGTTGACACCCTCGGTCGGGACGATTCAGGAGGCAAAGCGGAGACTGAAGATTCCGATCATGGTCATGGTTCGTCCGCGCGGCGGTGGGTTCGCGTACTCCGAAGCCGAGTTGGCAAGCATGGAGCGAGATACGGAAGCCGCGCTGGAGAACGGGGCCGATGGCATTGTATTTGGCGTTTTGCAGTCCGACGGAGCGATTGATATTCCAAGATGCCGGCGAATCCGCCGGTTGATCGGAAAACGCCAGGCAGTCTTTCATCGCGCCTTCGATGTGACTCCTGATCCTTTCGAGGCGCTGGAACAACTGGTCGACGTTGGCATCACGCGCGTTCTGACCAGCGGTCAAAAAGATAGTGCGCCCGAGGGGGTAGAGCTGATCAAAAAGCTCATCGAGCGGGCAGGCGATCGAATTGAGATCCTTCCCGGCGGCGGAATTCAGGTCTGGAATCTGAAAGAGATGGTAGAACAGATCGCGTGCCGGCAAGTGCACTTAACCGCGTGGGGAACAGTGCTCGATACTTCAACCCACGCGCGGCCGGCTATTACGTTTGGCGGCGCTTTGCACCCGCCGGAAGATCGTTATCAAGTGACGGATGCGAAACTGGTACGGAAGATATCCGCGATGTTGAAGATCTAGGAGGCAATAGAGACCCAGCCCGACCAGCCCGATGTTTTCCCGACGGAACGAAGATTTCAGGACTCACTTCTCATTAAATTCGACGAAAGCTCCGATTTTCTCGTAATACAGCCGGATGCTGCATTGCTTGGGCGCAACATGGGCGAACGAAGCCTGCAGCCGCCTGGGCGGCGACTCCACGCCGCCGATTTCCATGGGAGCGCGCACCAGGTCCTGTTTCTCGTCGTATGTTTTCGGGTTGGTGACGTTCTTACTCACGACCAGAGTCCATTCTTTCTTGTTGGGGATGACGTATACGCTATACGCTCCCACAGGAAGTTCCACGTGATTTAAGACCAGCGGAACCTGGGTGAACAGGGTCATGGGGGAGCCGCCGGGAAGCCACACTCTGCCATTGCGTGGCTGATCCTTATCACTCATGACGGAGTTGTTGTACTGCACGGTGATTTCTTGTTCGTCGGCGAAATCGCACGTAATGGTGGCGGTTGGGTCGGCCGGGTCCGCCTGTTCAGCGCTTGCGGCCAGAAACGACTGACTGATCAGGACGATACAGACGGCTAGCAGACGCATGAAGTACCCCCGCGGACTAGACTTTCTAACATGAGACCGCCAAATCCGCATCATTGTACGTCCACAAGGCTTTATTTGCAGCGGAATTTACGCCGGGTAACGGCGATGCATGGTAATTCTCTTAACACAGCCAGCTAGCTTCGAATAGTGCCATGTCCTATTCGGACGTGGTCTTCGGTGACGTTCTCTAATCTCCCGGGCATTGTTAACGTAGGCCAGCAGCAAGAAAGGCTGGCTCTGATCCTATTATGGCAAAGAGTGAGAAATCGTCATTTCAACTCAAGATTCTTTACGGTGAAGGCGACCCGCAGGTGCTTGTCTCGCAAGCACTCTCCATCCAAAAGGCGGGTCACCAGGTAGAGACGGCCGTGGGCCGCAAAGCGATCGATGAGGCAGCGCGACGGGGAGGGTTCGACCTGGTTATCCTCGGCGCTACCTTGACCAAAAACGACCGGCATCACTTGCCTTACGTGATCAAGAAGGCGCAGGCCGCCACACGCGTGCTGGTCATGCACACGGATGGGGAGCGGCATCCTGCGGTTGACGCGAATATCGATACGGGAAGAAGCATTGCCGATCTGGTGGCGAAAATCGCGTCGATGATGTCGACAGGCGAGATCACTTCGAACGGGCTGGCCAAAGGCGCAGCCGCTGGTCAGTAGTTCGTCTGCAGTTGTCTATTCTCCGTTGATCGTTCTCCGTTGAGGCGGCCTGGGTGGGCCGCCTTTCTTATTCCGAGCGCATCTCGTCAGATAAGAATCAAGATAGTAAGAGTGGAATAAGAACGCTGAATTGACCGTTCTTGCCGCTGACTCTTGCTGGCTCGCGGTAGAATATCGACGGAATTCAGTCAAGAGGAACGGATCCGTATGGACAATCACGCCATGGGCGAAGGAAGCGGGCAGAAGAAAATCTACGTGACTCTAACAGGGCTCCCACTCTCTTTTCATCTGGAATGGCCCTTTCGCAAATCCACTTCGGGCGCAGATTTCTTCGTCCTGCATGGCGATATCCGATTGGAAAATTCGCCAGGACTGCACGCGCCGGTCGCGGTGAATCTGTCGACCACGGTGCGCGAAGTGGTGCCGTCGCTTGAGGCGAACGATATAGAAGGTCCGGTGATTAATGCATTGCGCAAAGAAGTCGACAGAAGACAACTGGAGTTCGCGAAGTCCGGCAAACTCGTGCCAGTGCAGTTTTCCAGCCGTCATTATGATTTCAAGCGCAGCAAGTGGATGTTCGGTAGGGCGAGTGACGACGAGATGGCATCGCTGCTGGCACGCAAAGTGTATTGGCAGACGAGGTTGGTCGGCGGCTCGGCTTGGATCCAAGATCCTACAGAAGCGCTGTACGTCGAGACCTCATCCGAGCATCTTCTTGATATCGCCGGGAAACTGGAAGCTCAGGGACTGATCAAGCTGGAGGGGCACTTGGCGACGGCGAATCCCTCATTGATGGCGCAGGCGGAGAAGTTCGAGGCCGAGATGCGAGCGGCGCTCGAAGAGTTGGAGAAGAAACACGCCTTTGAGAGAGGGTAATGTTATGGCGAATTATGCTGCGCTAAGGCGCCATACCCTCTTCCATCCACCGCTTGAACAAGGCGACCTGCTCTTTGGGCCAAGGTTCGTCGCAGGGCATGGTACCGTCGAGAACGCGGGCATAAATCTCTTCGGCTTGAGCCTTCACATCGGCAAACGACGAAAGATCAATTCCAAAATCCTTCATCGTATCCACGTCAGGCGTGTCGCGGAACAACGGGCGAATGTCTTTTGCAAAGCTTAGCGCCATAAAATACCTTCGAAATGATACTTCAACCGAGGTGTGCAGGTTAAGTCCGGCGCGATTCCAAAGAGTTAGTCAGAACGGGGAAACACTCAATGAAAAGGTTCGTGTTGACGGGAGCGCCGGGCGCGGGGAAGACCGCGATAATTCGTCAGCTCGAACTCGATGGCTTCGGCGTGGTAGAAGAGGCGGCTACCGACGTGATCGCCCTCCAGCAAGCGCAAGGTATCGCAGAACCATGGACCCATCCTTCGTTCATCGATTCGGTCGCTAACCTGCAAAGATGGCGGCAGGTTCGCGCGTCCTGCCAGCCCGACGAGGTACAGTTCCACGATCGGTCAGCCATTTGCACTGCGGCTCTCGCGGTCTACCTTGGACACCCCGTCTCGGACACGCTTTCGCGGGAACTGGAGCGGATCAGGACGGAGGCAATCTATCAAAAGCGCGCTTTCTTCATACAGAATCTTGGCTTCATCAAGCCGACCGAAGCGCGGCGGATCAGCTTTGAGGAAACCCTGCGCTTTGAACGGGTTCATGAAGAGACCTATCGCAACTTTGGTTTTGAGATCGTCTTGGTTAAACCGGGGAGCCTGTTAGACCGGGTAGCGGCAATCAAGGCGGCGCTTCCGGATGCTCCCACTCGGTCGAGGTGATCAGTCCGCTGTCTTTGCGTCCTGCTCGAGGATGACGGCTCCGATTTATTACTCCGCCTTCATAGCGTCGATCAACTGAAATAGCTGAGTTCTGTCCACTACCTCGACAAACGGTTTGCCCTGAGTTTTGCTGCTGACCACGTAGATGGTCGGAGTGTGTTCGAGGTGGATCGATTTTCCTAGGTCACGATCGGCCGTGACTTCGGCCGCGAGCTTGCCTTGCGGATCGACCACGAACGGCAGGTCGACTTTGTGATCGGCCGCAAACTTCTCTGAATATCCGCGAAGATTCTCAGCCGTGACTTCGGGCTGATGCTCGAAGATGTAATCACGGTACTGATTGCCTAGTTGTTTGGAGCGAGTATCGAAATAACGAGCGATAATAGCCGCGTTAAAGGACCACTTATGAAATGGCAGAGGAAAATCGTGGCGAACGACGGGAATCTTATAAGTCTTCGAGGCTTCTTGCACCAGCGGAGCGGCGCGGCGGCAATCGGGACACTCCAAGTCCTCGAAAACCACGATAGCAACTTGCGCTCCTTTGGGGGGTCTGAGGACAGGATTGACCTCGTCCTGTGCGAAGACGCGAGTGACAAGTAACAAGAAAAACACCGATGCAAGTACGACTTGAGTTTTGTTCATGGTTTGTCGAAAAACTCGGTTCACCCTTTGCACTCTATGGTAACCCAGGCATAACTCCGGTGTCAGGTGCGGTATGGAGGCCGGGCGTCCTGGCCCGGCGGAAGGGACGATGACACCCCTGCTCCGCTTCAGAGCAAGCGGAGCTGATGGCGTTCCAGAGCTAGCAGCTTTTCCTTGATGGGCAAACCTCCGCCGTAGCCGGTGAGCTTGCCATTGCTGCCGATGACCCGATGGCACGGAATCACGATCGGGATGGGGTTCGAGCCATTGGCGAGTCCTACGGCTCGCAAGGCTTTCGGATTTCCGATTTGGCCAGCCAACTCGCCGTAGGAGATGGTCTTGCCATACGGGATATCGCAAAGTCGGCGCCACACGCCGAGTTGGAACGGAGTGCCCTCGGGTGCGAGCTGCAGATCGAAGTTTTCTAATTCTCCTGCGAAGTACGCCCGAAGCTGACGGATGGTCTCGCTGAAAGCAGGCCGGTTTTTTTTCCAGGAAGATTCTGGCTGTGCCGGATGCCTTCCCTCCACAAAAAGAATTTGCCGCAGGCCCGCATCATCAGCGGCCAGCAGCAAGGGTCCAACCGGGCTTTCGATTTGAGTGTAAAAGTTGCTCATCTGTTCTCGATTCCCAAGCAGCATAGATGATCAGACCCAGAGGCGACCCTACAGCACAGCGGCTTGCTGGCGGCGCTTGGCTTGAATCTCGATGTAGACGTGCACCAATGATACCGCGGCTGGAGTGACGCCGGGAATCCGGGAAGCGTGGGCCAGGGTGCGAGGTCTTATTTTAAGCAGAGTCTGCTGCACTTCGCGGGAGAGGCCGCTTACTGAGTGGTAGTCGAACCAGTCGGGGATGGCGCGCTGCTCGGCTTTTTTGAGGCGATCGATTGAGCGTTGTTGCTGCAGCAGGTAGCCTTCGTATTTTATTTCGGTTTCGATCGACTTGAGTTCGTTACGGATTTCGGAAGATAGAGCGGCCACGGATTGGCGCGGATTCCCGCGGATTTCTTCTCGTTCAAAGAATGCTGGCGCTAGTTCTCGTAGGGCGGGGACCAGGTTCTCGATTGTGATCTCGGGGCGTTTGAGAAGTTGGGCGCAGGTCTGGCCGAGGGCGGAGGTTAGATTGACCTCGGCGGTCGCTGCCGAACTTTGCTCGGCTGGGCGGACGTGGGCGTCCGCCGCTACGTGATCTGTTTCCACCTGAGCATTTATTTGTTCCAGCATTGGGCTGGTGAGTTTGGTTTTTTGCAATAGTTGCTTAATTGCTTCCAGGCGCTGTTGCTTGGCTTGGTGGTCGGCCCAGGCTTGATCGGAGATGAGACCGATTCTGCGGCCATGCGGAGTCAGGCGGCGGTCGGCATTGTCGATGCGCAGATGCAGGCGGAATTCGGCGCGCGAGGTGAACATGCGATACGGTTCGTTGGTGCCCTTTGAGATCAGATCGTCGATGAGGATTGCCGTGTAGGCTTCGGTGCGATCGAGGATTAGTGGTGGTTCATTCTTCACTTTTAGTGCGGCGTTAATTCCCGCCATCAGACCCTGGCAGGCAGCTTCTTCGTATCCGCTGGTTCCGTTGATCTGCCCGGCAAGAAACAAGCCGGCAATCTTTTTGGTTTCGAGAGTGCGCTCGAGTTCGGTGGGATCAATCGAATCGTACTCGATGGCATAGCCGGGACGCAGCATTTCCGTGGTTTCCAAGCCTGGTATCGACTTGAGTATTGCAAGCTGAACCTCGACTGGCAGCGAGGTGCTCATGCCGTTGACGTAGATCTCGTGCGTGTTCAGTCCCTCGGGTTCGAGAAAAAGCTGGTGCGCGGTCTTGTCGGGGAACTTTACGATCTTGTCTTCAATCGACGGACAATAGCGCGGACCGATCGATTGAATCTGGCCGCTGTACATGGGAGAACGGTGCACGTTCTCGCGGATAATGCGCTGCGTTTCTGGCGTAGTCCAGGCGATGTAGCACGGCACTTGCGAATCGTGATGGGCAACCCGCTTAGTGCGGAAGCTGAAGGGCGTGGGATCCGCGTCGCCGGGTTGAAGCTGGAATTGCGACCAGTCGATGGTGCGGCCATCGAGCCGCGGCGGCGTGCCAGTCTTCAGGCGGCAGCCGCGCAGGCCAAGTTGCTTTAACGTTTCGCCCAACAGCACGGCGGCCGGCTCGCCGGAGCGGCCAGCGGGATATTGTTGCTCGCCGCAATGAATGAGGCCATTGAGGAACGTGCCGGTGGTGATAATGATCGCGTCCGCGCCGACCGTGCGGCCGTCGCGAAGTTTAATGCCGCGGCAAATGCGCGAGGCGTCAGGCTTCACGCTTCGGGCTTCAGGGGAAGCAATTTGTTCTACGTCGATGTTCGTGGCCAATCCGGAAGCCTGTAGCCTGCCGCCTGAAGCCTCTTCGACAATCAGATCCGCTACTTCCGCTTGCTTGATCTTCAGGTTTGGCTGGGACTCGAGCACCTCGCGCATCTTGAGGCGGTAGGCTTGCTTGTCGCACTGAGCGCGGGGAGACCAGACCGCCGGTCCTCGGGAAGTATTTAGCAAACGAAACTGGATGCCGACCGCGTCGGTGATTTCTCCCATGATGCCGCCGAGGGCATCGACTTCGCGGACCAGATGCCCCTTGGCAATTCCGCCGATAGCGGGGTTGCACGACATCTGCGCAATCAGGTCGACGTTCAGCGTGTAAAGAGCGGTCTTGAGGCCCATGCGAGCCGCAGCCATGGCTGCTTCACACCCGGCATGTCCGGCGCCGACGACGACTACGTCGAAATGTTCGGTGAAGGGCATTTGTGATCTCTATTCTAACAATGAGTGGGCGAAGATGCTGTTCCCTCCTTGCGCACTAGAATTGCGGGCCTCCAATGTCCGTGAAGGTGGCTTCTTGCCATTGGTCGGACGGGAAGTACCAGTTGCTGGCGCCGGCTTCGTGGTTGTTTCCGCCACGTCCGTACGCAATGGTCGGAGTTCGCCAATAATCCATGCCTATTTGCAGGAGAGCTCCCGGAGAAATCTTGACCCGGGCTTTGACGGTGCAGCCTTCGAGACTTCCACGTGGTAGCGCGAATCGAGGCGAGGGACTCCAGAAATGCCAGACCCGATCGGGGCGCTGGCCGACTGGGAGTATGGACGCATTGTGTGATTGATCACTGCCGCGGCGCAGCGGGTCCGGGTCGGAGCCCCGAGCCCACACGCGCTGAGTCACAGGCAAGGGGTCGTGCTGATCGGTACCAAACCATGGGACGCGGCGATAAAGTCCACCCCGAACATTGCCGTCGTCGTCGTTGAGGATTACGTCTTTGCCGTCGACTCGGCAGGTTAGCTGTGTCGAGGCAATTTCTACTTTGGCGGATTCATGGTCTGGGATGCGCGTGTCAGCGATTGCGATTCCCCACAGCAATGCGGATTGAAAGTCACGCCGCGGTGGGATCGGATTCACGTAGCCGGCTTTGTAGCCGACCTCGTCGGGAACGCGCGGATCGTTGGAGATGACGAAGGCGAATGGACTGCAAGCGCGGCCTCGGGGTGTGACTACTGTGATTGTCGACGTTGTGCTCGCGTGCGGGATAAGCGTGAGTATCTGTTCGGAGGAGACGACCGTGTAAGTTGAATTGACAGTGCCCAGGAAAACGGCTGAAGCTTCCTGTAGATTCTTGCCCGTGATTACAACCCGGGAACCCTCCGGCCCGCTGGTGGGAGAGATTCGGAGAATCTCTGGGCGTATCGTTTGCGCAATTGCGACTGTGGACAGAATTGAGATGAGCGTTCCACAGGTAATCGTCGCAATTGCAATTCGCTTTCCCATGTTCACATCGGTGGCATGGCGCTAGCACGGGAGAGGACGCCCGCGCCTACATTATCTGACGGTCTTGCGCTTCGCTTACTCGAATTTGCGTTGTATTTGCCATGGATTCCCGAATGGGGTCATTTGCATGCGCTCGCCGGCGCTCGTATATTGGAATGTCCTGGAGGCGCAATCATGACGAGTGGGCAATTCTTCGAACAACTGGATACGCGGATCGCGAAGTATGATCTGCTTTGCCATCCTTTTTATCAGGCATGGAGTGCGGGCGAGCTTACGCGCGAGGATTTACAGGAGTACGCGCGAGACTACTACCATCATGTGGAGGCTTTTCCAATCTATCTGGCGGAGTTGGGCATCCGCCTCGATGAAAGCGAACTCCGACAGGCGGTGCTGGCTAACATGGCGGACGAGAAAGGTATGGCCGATGCCTCGGGCGACGAGTCAACGTCGCATTCGGAGCTTTGGCTGGACTTTGCCGAAGGCATGGGGGCACGCCGCGATTTGCGCGGACACATTCCAGTTCCCGAAATCAGGGAGTTGACGGCTTTCTTCCATTTCATAGCGAGCGAGGGAACGGCAGAAGAGGCGCTAGCCGCCTTCTACGCTTATGAATCGCAAGTGCCGCGGGTCTCGAAGGAAAAGGCACGCGGGCTGCGAGAGATGTATGGTGCTGACGAACGCGTAACCGCTTATTTCGCCCTGCACACAACGGCGGATGTCTTCCATTCGCAGGTGTGGCGTCAACAATTAGAGAAACGGCTGAAGGCGAATCCGCAACTGGCAGACAAGGCGCTGGCCGCGGGAGAGAATGCTGCGAAGGCGTTATGGCGTGCGCTCGATGGAATCGAGGCGCGGCGGATGCAGAAGGCAGCGGCCTAGGCGGTAGCTTCAAAGCACTAAGGCATGGAATGAGCCGGTGATTCGGTAGAATCATTGGCTCTTTCTTTTGGGAAGTTCCTTTATGGCAAAAGCAATGCCAATCGGCGCTCGCGGAACGGCTGAAGAGACGGTTGAGTTCAAGCACACGTTGACCTCGCATCATCCGGAACTGCCGCCGGTGTATTCGACTCCTGACATGATCCGGTTGATGGAGACGGCGGCCTTTCATGCGTTGCAACCGTACTGCGAGGGTGACGAGATCACCGTGGGCACGGCAATCCATGTAGAGCATCGTGCGGCGAGCGGGATCGGCGCTCGGATACGGGCCGAGGGGGTGCTGGAATCGTTCGATGGGAAATTTTATCTGGTGCGGGTGAATGCTTGGGACGATGTCCAGGAGATAGGGCGTGGGACGGTGGGACGGGCGGTCGTGAGTGTGGGAAGATTCTTTCAGAAGATGAAGAATCAAAAATAGAAGCCACCCGCGGAACCGAGTCCAGCTCGGCGGGGACGGGTCGAAGGCCTGCCCCCACACAGAAAGCCTGTAGCTAGAAAACTTGGGCGATACCGTTGCGGAGTGCGTAGAGCGTCAGATCGGCTACTGAATGCAGATCGAGCTTGCGCATGATGTTGGTGCGGTGGGTTTCAGCCGTTTTGACGCTGAGATTCAAGGCCACAGCCACTTCCTTGCTGGTTTTGCCCTCGGCCAGAAGCTGCACTACCTGACGTTCGCGAGGAGTCAGACGATTTCGCAAGGCAGGCTCTACCTTACGGTCAGGGTTCAAGTATCCATCGACCACGATTTCTGTAACCTGACTGGTAAAGAAAGTACGATTGTGCAGTACAGCTTCGACGGCGGAAATCAGATCACGGCCAGCGTCCGATTTCAACAAAAAGCCGCGAGCTCCCACAGCCAGTACTTCCTGCACAACCTGAGGTGAATAATGCATAGTTAAGATCAGAATATGAGTCGCGGGCGACTCGGCTAGAATTTGGCGCGCCGCATCAATGCCGTTTAGATTTGGCATTCCAATGTCGAGCAGGACGAGATCCGGCTTCAGTTCGCTGGCTCGCTCCACCGCCTCCCGCCCGTCTTTCGCCTCGGCGGTCACTTCCCATCCAGGATGGTTCTCAAGCAGAACGCGGATGCCCCGCCGTACGAGTTCATGGTCATCAGCGACAAGTATTCGGAAAGCCTTCATCTTTGCCCCACTCGATGCGGACCTGCTCTATTTGCCGCCTTGTACGATGCGGAAACTGCGTACAAGGTGTACCCAGCCGAAGTTTGAAATTTGTTGATGTTGCGCCATTTAAGTAATGGCAAGCGTACAGCGTGATTCTGGCGTGCCCGCGTTATGTTTCCACAGATTCGAGTCGATCTAGTTGAGAACACGTTTCGTGGCATCGAAGCCGACATTCCCGGCTTCTTCGTCCGCATCAAGGTTTCTGCCGTCAGTTTTACCCAGAGAAACGATAGGCGAACATAGAGCCTGCATCGATCAGTTAAATGCTTTAGATGGCGGGGGGGAGAGCCTGTAAGGGAGGGCCAGCAGAGGGGGAGCGTGACTCGCGTGACAGTCGTTCCGCTTCGGCGAGTCCAAGCCAGGGAAACGACAAAAACCTGGGCCGCTCTCCGCTCCGCTGGAACTCGGCTATGGCCATTGACGCCTATGGAATAATCCGATGACTACATTTGGCACCGCACGCAAAAAAAGGGGAGCCACAAGAGTGGCTCCCCTTAGCCATGAATCTTCTAGCTCGCCCTGCGTCTTTCCAGATCCGGCTGTTGGGACTCGACTGAGTTCCACTCGTCAACCTGCTTTTGAGCCGCCTCTTTCGCGACGCCGTACCGTTCTTGAATCTTTCCAACCAGTTGATCGTGCTTTCCATCGATGACATCCAGATCATCGTCGGTCAACTTTCCCCAGCGTTCTTTCACTGAGCCTTTAACCTGTTTCCATTTGCCTTTCAGTTGGTCCGAGTTCATTCAATTCTCCTTTATGTGTTTAGTTATTAGGCCTGAACGGCGGCCTCACCTTGTGTCACATTCGTCGCTCAATTCATTACTGATCGGAGCTTACGCCGAGTGCGTTCCGCGAGCGATAAGGTGGATGCGGTAACTCTCGATGGGAAACACCGCATGCGAAGGCACTGTTTCTGCAGCAGATAGCAGTCCTAGACCGCCCTAGGCAGATGGCGATTAATCGATGAGTCGTCCGAACTGGCCTCGCCGCTCGACGAGACGTCCTGTGCGCCTGTGCGTTCCAGGACTTGCTTGGCACGTCTTATCGCTTCCGAATTATCACAGTGCACGGAAAGCAGAATGCCACCGTCTTTGACCCTGCCTTCATAGCGTTTAGCTTCGTATTCGGGAATCCCCATTCCAATCAGCGCTCCCGTGATTCCACCAACTGCACCGCCGACGCCCGCTCCAGCCAGTGCGGCCATGATCGGACCGGCAGCGATAAAAGGGCCCAGCCCGGGAATTGCCAATGCACCCACGCCCAGCAGCCATCCCATCGCGCCGCCCAGCACTACGCCGGTTCCCGCGCCTGCCGTTACCCCTTCCGGTGCTTTAGTTCCTTTCTCGTGTGCAAAATCTTTGGTGCCTGCGCTCTGAGGAAGCAATGCGGAAATGTCCCGATTGCTAAACCCCGCGGCTTTCAGACCGTCAACGCCCATTTCCACGGTTGTATAGCTCGGATAAATGCCGAAAACCGCCGTGTTCTTTCCTGCCATTGTGAATTCTCCTTAGGGTTTAACGTTCAACTCGCTGTTTACCTTGCTGTTACCCGCGATTTGAGCGGCCTTGGCCTCGACTGCTCGCTTCTCGTCCTCCGTTCTCACCGGACCTTTCAGGGTTACTTGGCCGTTCTGGGTAATAATCTTCACGTTGTGTGCGTAGGTAGAGAGGGACTTGTCGTTAACGATCGATCGGCGAATCTGTTGCGTGATGTCGCGGTCTGAACCTGTGTCTTTTTGTTGATCAGCAGTGGGCTGGTTCGAATTTCGATCGCGCTGGTTGACCTTGGTGTTATCCGACGGCACAGGAACCCCTTGCGTGGTATGGTCCTGAGCGATTACCCAAGTACCACCCAAAAGCGAGGATACAAGCAGGAACGTCCTTATAGTCTTTGTCATCTTCATTGTTGAAAAACTCCTGACCTGGAAAATTACTCACAATTCATTGATTGACGGCTAATCCAAGACCCCATCGATCAAGACCCCGAAACTCGAAACGCCCAGCCGCCAAGCACTTCTGAACCTTAGTTTGTGCAAACACCGCTGCCAATCCGGTCAGAGCCGTACTTCACCTCTGGAATGCCCGTAGACAGCACAGGCTGCAAGGGCTTTAGCGCAACTGCACGACTTTTTACTACTACGACTGCGACGCCGCTGTACCACCTTCACCCGATGGCACGAAGGACGCCGTCGGAAATATAGTCTGCTGGTTATGTGAGTCGGAGTAGTTGCGGCGCACGGCGTTTTTCGTCCGGGGTCGCTGCAAAAATAACTCTTAAGGAGCCAATCTATGCTTTGGACGATATTCGTGATACTCCTGGTTTTGTGGCTATTGGGGCTGGTAAGTTCCTACACCCTGGGCGGTTTTATTCACATTCTGTTGGTGCTGGCATTAGTAATTCTTGTGATCAACCTCCTAAGCGGGCGAAGTAGCGCAGTCTAGCTGCAAATCAGTTCTTGATGAGCTGTTCGTGACTCGAACCATTGGCCATTTCGGTAAATTCGGAATGGTAAACTTGTGTCGCTCGCCCGGCGCAGGTGTCGGCCGGTGAGCATGGTTCGTTTACGGACGGCTCTTCTGTGTGTGGGTAAGAAATCGCGAATATGCGGCCAACTCGACACGTCGTCGCCGGCATAGTTGCCCTCTTGTTCTTCGTCATCCTCTCTTCAGGCGTTGGAAACGGATATTCCGTACTTACCCACGAAGAAATCGTCGATTTGGTCTGGCTGGACCAATTACGGCCCCTGCTCCTTGAGCGCTTCCCCCAAACCACTGTAGAAGAACTGAAACAGGCTCATGCCTACGCCTACGGCGGCAGCATGGTTCAGGACATGGGCTACTATCCGTTTGGCAGCAAGTATTTCAGCGATTTGTCGCACTACGTTCGCACCGGCGATTTTGTAATGACTCTGATCCGAGACTCTTCCGATATCAATGAGTACGCTTTCGCATTGGGAGCCCTCGCACACTACGCTGCTGATAACGACGGGCATCCCACGATCAATCGTGTGGTTGCTATAACATTTCCTAAATTGCGAAAGAAATACGGACCCGAAGTGACCTACGTCGACGATCCCAAGGCGCACATTCGCACCGAGTTCGGCTTCGATATGGTGCAGGTGGCGAAGAACCGTTATACCCCTGACAATTACCACGACTTTATTGGCTTCAACGTTTCCAAGCCACTCCTCGAACGGGCGTTTCCAGAGACCTACGGGGTGCAACTGAAAGACGTCATCCACAACGAAGACCTGGCCATCGGTACTTTTCGGCGCGCCATCAGCAAAATTATTCCCGACATGACGCGCGTCGCCTTATTGTCGCGTCGCAAGGAGATCGTTCACGATACTCCTAATTTCAACGAGAAGCAGTTCCTCTATCACCTTTCACGGACGAAGTATCAGAAGGAGTGGGGGAACGGATATCGCAAGCCCGGATTCGGAAGCCGCGTGGCGGCATTTTTTCTCAGGATTGTTCCGAAGGTAGGCCCGTTTAAGGCGGTGGCCTTTAAGATCCCGAGCACTCAGACAGAGGACATGTACATCAAGAGCATCAACAAAACCGTGGACGATTACGGCGATATGTTACGCAAGCAAAAAACCGGAGAGCTGAAACTTGCGGATTTGGACTTTGATACTGGCCGCGAAACTCACGCTGGAGAATATCCGCTGGCGGATAAGACTTACGCCCATCTGCTGGACGACTTGGCTAAGCGCAACTTTGACCAGGCTCCCCCCGAACTTCGACAGAACATTCTGAGCTTCTTCGCCAATCCCAATGCGCAGGTCGCGACCAAGAAAAACGCCAAGGCATGGAGAACAACGCAAGAGGAACTTGATAAGCTGAAAGCGACCACCGCGTCTGCGATCGCCGATCAATCGTCCACGCAATAAGTCCGTATACCCCTTTATTTCAGACCCTAGTGGCCATCCTCAGCCCATCGCTTGCCATCCTAAGGTCCGGAAAGAAATGCGCAACCAAAATCATTTTTCTAAAGGAGCTTTGTAATGGCTGGAAAAAACACGGCAGTATTTGGAATTTATCGTACGCAAGGCGAAGTCGAGTATGCAGTGGATCTGCTGCGGGCTGAGGGCTTTCGCAACACTGACATTTCCGTTCTCTTCCCTGAGAACCAGGGCACGAAGGACTTCGCGATGCAGAAAAACACCAAGGCGCCGGAAGGTACCGCCACCGGGGCCACTACCGGAGCCGTGATTGGCGGAACTTTGGGTTGGCTCGCGGGTATTGGTGCGCTGGCGATTCCAGGAGTGGGCCCGCTTATCGCGGCTGGCCCGATCGTGGCGGCTTTAACCGGAGTCGGTGTCGGCGGCGCGATTGGCGGCATCGCGGGAGCACTTATCGGCATGGGCATCCCCGAGTACGAAGCCAAACGCTACGAAGGCCGGATTAAGGAAGGCGGAATTCTACTTTCTGTCCACGCGGATGATTCGAACTGGATCAAGAAGGCGAAGGATATTCTCGAGCGCACCGGCGCAACGGATATTGCATCCACCGGAGAATCTCGTGCGGACTGGCAAAAGACGGACAAGCCGATGCGGCGCGCCAGTTAGCCTTTTGGTAGCGCCGCCGTCCAGGGGTTGTCGTGGGGGCGGCGCTACACAATTAAGCAACACAATTCCGAACTTTGGCACGATTCGTGCCACCCTCCTCAATAACCTATTTTGGAAACCTAGGGTATCCCCCCGATTGGGTGTATCGGCAGATTCATCCATCGTTATAGAGGGCAGCGCTCGAAATTAATGATCGCCCCAGTAATTACTTGGAGGCGTGTAATGATCAAACTCGGAAAATATTCGGCGTTTGCAGTCTCTCTGACATTGACAACTCTCGTATCCCCAGCATTCTCTCAGCAGAGCCCAGCGGTAACCGGAGATCAGGCTTCCGGATACCGCATGAGGGTGGTTTCACGCAGCACCGAAGCGGTTGACTATCGCCACAAAGGGTCCACTAAAGTAAATCTTAGAGGTACCGATCTTTCTCCAGATGTGCGTGGGGAAGCCAAGGTGGAAGGCAAACCCAACGGCGTGAGCGTGGAAGCTAACGTGGAGCACCTGCGTCGCGCGAACAGTTTTGGATTGGCATACCTGAGTTATGTCCTGTGGGCAATAACTCCGCAGGGACGGCCGCGCAACCTCGGTGAATTGATCGTGAAAGACGGCAAGAGTTCGTTGCGCACCACCCTGGATCTGCAGGCATTTGCTCTCATCGTAACCGCGGAGCCTTATTTCGCGGTCACCCAGCCGAGTGATCTCATCGTGGCACAAAACGAAATTCGTCGCGACACTAAAGGCGGGATCGAACCCGTGGATGTAACTTTCGAGCTTATTTCCCGGGATACTTATAACGCGCAAGTTCAGCCAATCGATTCGACGGTGTACGAACCAAGTAACAAAACGCCGATCGATTTGCTGGAGGCCAGGAACGCAGTGCGGATTGCCAAGGACTCTGGCGCCGCCCAATATGCGCCCGCCGAACTGCAGAAGGCGCAGGATGCGCTGAATCGCGCGGAGGACTATTACCGTCGCAAGCAGGGAAGTGGCCCCATCGGAACGGTAGCTCGCGAAGCAGCACAGACTGCTGAAGAAGCGCGGGTAATGTCCATCAAACGCGAGCAAGAGGAGCGGGCAGAAAAGGAACGCAGGGACGCCGCAGAGCGGACGGCTCATGCCGAGGCTGATGCTCAAGCGAAACAGGCTGCGGCGGCTCAGGCCCAGGCCCAAGCGGAACGGTCTCAAGCGCAAGCGGCGCAGGCGCAACTCGCCCAGCAACAAGCGGAACAAGCGCGGCAACAGGCCGAGTTAGCCCACCAGCAAGCTGCTCAGCAGGCTCAGCAGGCGGAGCAGGCGCGCCAGCAGGCGGAACAAGCGCGGCAGCAAGCGGAAAACGACAAAGCGCAAATGCGTGCTCGCATGCTCCAGCAATTGAATCAGGTTCTCGCCACCAGGGACAGTGCACGTGGACTCATCGTGAGCATGCCCGACGTCCTGTTTGACACGGGCAAAGCTGATCTCAAGCCCTCGGCTCGGGAGCGCCTGGCTAAGGTCGCAGGAATTTTAATTGCTTATCCGGATATCCGCGTCGAGATCGACGGATACACCGATAGTACGGGCAGTTTAGAGTTCAATGAGCGCCTCTCTCAGCAGAGAGCGGAAGCTGTTCGCAGTTATCTTTCCGGTCAGGGAGTGAACTATTCGACCATTACCACGCAGGGCTTTGGTCCGAGCCAGCCAATCGCATCAAATAACACGCCAGCGGGACGCCAGCAGAATCGGCGCGTAGAGCTGGTAGTTTCGGGTTCATCTATTGGCCTGTCGGTTGACCAAATGGCCCCAGGTCAGAATGCCAACTCTATGGCGCCGGCGAGCACGGGAAATCAACCTGCGCCAGCGCCGCCGGACAACTCAAATCAGACTGCCGTGCCGGCGGGCCAGTCAACGATCCCCCAACGATAATGCGGCCTCGCGCAAATAGATCGGGTCAGCCCACACCATCTAACCGGGTGCTGTGGGCTAATCCATTGCGTCAGACGAAGAGGGGCTATCGCGATACTGATCCAGTATCGAAACGCTGCATGGCGAAATAGCATTCACAAGCCGCAGCTTCCAAACCAGGGCGATTGAGGATCGTGACCGCACCGCGCACGTTTTCGATTAAGCCACTGCGCTGCAGGATACCAGCTGCCAGACTGACGCTAGGGCGTCCCGTGCCGAGCATTTGGGCCAGGAATTCGTGAGTTACCAGAAGTATCTCCGAGTCGATCCGGTCCTGGCACATGAGCAGCCAACGCGCCAGCCGCTGCTCGATTTCATGCAGACGGTTGCAAGCCGCGATCTGCGCTACCTGCAAGCCCTGGATGAGGACGTATCGATTCCAGATCAACCGTAGCTCCGGCGCCGAACGCAGCGTATCCCGTAATACTGCAGACTTCACGCTTAACCCGCTGCCGGCGATTTGCATCAGGGCGCGATGCGGTCCCCGACTTAGTCCGACCGCTAAGGGCGTGCCTACGATCCCTTCCCTCCCGACAATTGCCACCTCTACACTTCGACCGTCGCTGGTCAGGACGACGAGCGAAGCCATGCCGTCATTCAGGAAGTAAGCGAATTCAAGCTTGGCTCCTGCTTCATGCAGAACGTACCGTTGGGGCAGATCCAGGGGCTCCAAATGTCCCTTAAGCAGGTTGTATTCGTTTTCGGGGATCGACTGTAAAATCGAATTATGGACTGGTCTTCCCGCGTGATCAGTTCGTATGCTGCCGCGTTCTTTCCGGCCAGTTGTACGTTCCACACCGCTCCCTTGCAAGCTTTCGCAAGCCTCTGACATGTTTGGGCAGTGGGCGTAGGCTAGTGGCCGAAGAGCCTATTTGTCTGTTCGACGGCGTACGCAACGAGGTCCATAGGTTATTTTAGGCCAAGCCCGCCGTTGAAATGCTGAATGACTCCATAGCACTCGCAGGCAGCTTGTTCGAGATTCTTGCGGTTCAATACCCTCACCGTCCCGCGCAGGTTTTCAATCAAGCCGTTGCTTTCGAGGACACCCGCCGCCAGGGTGACGCTGGGACGTCCGGTGCCAAGCATCTGCGCAAGAAATTCGTGAGTCAAGGGAAGCAGTTTGGAGTCCACACGGTCCTGGCACATCAGCAGCCAGCGCGCCAGCCGCTGATCGATGTCATGCAGGCGATTGCAGGCGGCAAGCTGGGCGACCTGCATCCCCTGCATCAGGGCGAAGCGGCTGAGTTCCGACCTCAGTTTCGGAGCACAAGGCAGGATCGTTTGTAGAACCTCTGACCGTATCCGCGATCCAGTTCCCGACATCTGAATGATCGCACGGAAGGTGCCCCGCAGCATCCCCACCATGATGGGCATCCCAACCATTCCTTCTCTGCCCGTGATTCCCACTTCGACGCTTCTTCCGTCAGCGCTTAGCGCCACGAGGGAAGTCATGCCCTCGTTGAGAAAGTGTGCGAACTCGATTTTTCCGCCAGGCTCGTGCAGGATCTCGTATTGCGGCAATTCCACTGCCTCCAAATGAGGGCGAAGCAGGTTGTACTCCTCATCGGGAAGCGAGAGCAGAATAACGTTATTCACCGCTTTCCCCGCCGCATCGGTACGCGCCCCCGGAAGGAGCGGAGCTACCTTGAGTTGCTGCTCAGAACTCTCCACAGTTACGTTTCCGTTTGACACAGTCACCCCCTGTCAAGCTGATTGGATGCGACACGCTGCATCGCTTCGGTCGGGAAAACCTGTAGTTCTGGCCGTATCTTCATGCATGTTCGAGGGACTTTTGATGGAATTATGAATGGCCGAACGGTGGCGGCAGATCGCCGGCGCCCAGGTCGAAAATTCAGCTTTAGGCTCCAGTCAGCGTAGAATACGAGCAATCTCTCTGCTCCAAGGAGGCTCGCCATGAGAACCTCAATTCTCCTGTTCGCTCTCCTGCTTTTGACCTCATTAGCGTGGGCTCAACGAAACGGTCCCACCGGACAGCGTCAGGCGGACAAAGCCGAAGACCAATTCGAGAAGACCGTACCCCCTCCGCTCCGCCAGCAATCTTCTGTGGATTTCGCAAAACTTAGGAGCGATGCGGATGAGCTGATCACGCTATCTCAGTCGATTCATTCCGGGATCGACAATGTGCAGAAGGGCATGCTTGCGAAGGATTTGATTGACAAGCTGAAGCAGGTGGAAAAGCTTTCCAAGCGTCTGCGCAGTGAAATAACTCCCTAGAGACGTTCACGAAGACTAAGAAAACCAGCCTCCAAGCTGGTGTTTGTGGTTGCCGCCAAGTTCGCCTGGAAGGTCAGCTTCGACTTGTGCACCCAAGCCGCAGCCGCCTGACAATTTTGCAGGTGTAAAATTGCTTTCTGGCACTGCAAAACGTGGAATGTGGAGTTTGAATGTTTTTGTGTCGGCGCTTGGTGTGTCTCTTTCTCCTGGCAGGTAGCTCCCTTCCGAGTTTCGCTAAACCGGTCAACATTATCCTCATCACCCTGGATACTACGCGCGCGGACCGAATGGGGTTCTTGAGTTCCAAACGCGGACTCACGTCGAACCTCGATTCCATGGCCCAGCAATCTGCAGTTTTTGCCCGCGCCTACTCGCAAGTCCCGCTGACGACACCGTCGCACGCAACCATGCTGACCGGAACCTACCCCCAGTTCAATCATGTGAGCGATCTGGGTTCGCCCCTGGCAAAGGATTTACCGTATCTGCCCGACATTCTGCACCAGCACGGGTATCGCACAGCAGCATTTGTTGGATCGCAGGTGCTCGATCCAAAGAGCGCGGCGGCGCCGGGGTTTGATCGCGGCTTTGAGACATACGACGCGCCGTTCCACATTCGCGGCGAGGGCGAGGATCGCTATGACAGCGTGGAACGAAAAGGGATGAAGGTCGTGGAATCTGCCACGACATGGCTCAACCAACATCCGCAAGGCCCGTTCTTTCTTTGGCTGCATTTTTATGACCCACATGATCCCTATGACCCACCCGAGCCGTTCAAAGCGCAATATGCGGCTTCGCCCTATGACGGCGAAATTGCCTATATGGATTCTGCAATTGGCAACCTATTAGCCACGCTGCGGTCGCGCGGCCTCTACGATCAAAGTTTAATTGTCGTCGTCGCGGACCACGGTGAAGGCTTTGGAGAACACGGAGAGCGGAGCCACGGTCTATTCCTTTACGACGAGACCCTGCACGTGCCACTACTAATCAAACTGCCGGGTGCAGGTTCAACTCACCCGCGGGTCGAGAGCCGAGTCGGCCTGGTAGACATAGCGCCGACGGTTCTGCAGGAAGCAGGAATTATCGCGCCTTCGGCGATGCAGGGAACGTCCCTGCTGGAACTGATGAAGGCGAGTCCTAACGGAGGTGCGAACAAAGTGAAATCCGATGTGGCCTCGCAGGACCGCCCGCAGTATGCAGAGACTGACTATCCTTATCGCGCTTTCGGCTGGAGTTCATTGCGTGCCTGGCGGGCGGGAAAGTACCTGTACATTGATGCGCCGCAACGCGAACTCTATGATCAATCACTGGATCCTGAGTCGGCGCACAACCTGGTGGACAGCGCCCCCAGCGTCGCGGACACGATGGCGGCGCAACTCAAGGAGTTTCGTCGCAAGACGAGTCGCGCCGGCAAAACAGAAGTTGTTATCACTCCTCGTCAAGCTGAGCAACTGCAGGCGCTCGGCTACGTGAGTTCTGGCTCGAGCAAGCCCGAGAGCGAGGAACAGGAAAGAGGAGCCGACCCGAAAGACAAGGTCCAGATCGCGAATTTACTGCACCAAGCTTTGTTGGAGTCGGATGAGAAAAACTACAGCGAAGCCATTCCGCTTTTCGAACAAATACTCAAAGCAGAACCGAAAATCGCTCTTGCCAACCTGCAATTGGGACGTGCCTTGAACAGCCTGCAAGACTACAGCAAGGCTTTGCCCTGGTTGCAGAGGGCAGTTGAACTCTCACCGCAGTCGGTGGAGGCGCACTACGAACTGGGAGCGGCGCTCGGGGAAATGGGTGATTATGCGGCAGCGGCCAAGCAGCTAGAAGCTGCAGTGGCTCAAGACCCGAGTTCGGACGAATTGCATTTCTATTTGGGTTCAGCTTATGAGGAAATCGACCGCGCCGGCGACGCTATGAAACAATACCAGGCTGCCATCGAGCTCAACCCCGATAATTACCGAGCGAATCTGCTGTTGGGGCGCCTGCTAGCTATACAAGATCGCCCGAAGGAGGCAGAGCCTCTGCTGCAAAGAGCCGTGAAGCTGGACCCGCAATCGGCGGATGCCCACAAATTTCTTGGCAATGTGTACACCGTATTAGGAGAAGAAGAGAAGGCGCGGCGAGAAGAAGCCGAGGCACAACGGCTGAAAGCGATGGGCGGGCCCTGAAGGGCATAACAGCCGCACGATGCACAATTAAGAGTTGCGGCTCAGGGCCGCTGGTTGCGGTACAGCAATGGATCCACCCCCGAGGCCATCGCTTCCACATTCAAATCAATACCCAGGAAATCGCGGACCGCCTTTGCGGAGCCAGTGGGGTCACTCAACACCTTTCGATATCCCATGCGGCAAACCGGGATGTCCGTCCTGTGCTCGAGCCAATCGACGACCTCTCTCATGTGATCGCGGAAGCCGGAAATCAACAGCGCGCTATCGACGGGTTCGACTGGTCCGCGCCGCTTGAGCATTTCGTCTTGGGAGGCGAGTACTTCGGGCAGAGGACGCTCCATGAAAATCAGTTTGTAATTCCTGCCTCGGGGAAGCGAAAGAAGAAGCTGAGAAATAACTTTCACGGCCTTTCCTTCGGCTTCGTCGATACGATTCGGTTCCTTGGGCAGGCGTTTAATCGGCTCCCATTCGCAATAGCCGCGAGGATTGTCGATGTCTGGCTTGCGTTCCAGATCGGTGAGTAGAGGCATGCCACCGGCAGCCAGCATTTGCATCATCAGCGATGTACCGGAACGCGGCAAGCCCGAGACGATAGTGATCACGATTTGACTATAGTAACGTGCGCGGCTGAAGCGGCTACGGAGTGGTGGATGGTGCGACCGTCCACGGCTTTCCGTCAAGGTGGCCGGGGAGCGCCAAGCCAAACAGTTTCAGAACTGTGGGCGCGACGTCGACAATGGCGGGCTTCTCATCACTGATCTTGCGATTGCAAAAAAGAACGCCGGGAACCAGCCGCGGATCAACGCAATGGTCTCCACTCCACGCCTTCAAATTGTCTTCGAAGATCTGGCTGGTGACCTTGCCCATGACCGAATCCCAGGAGGCGCGGAACCCGTTGCCGTAACCGACAATCAGATCAGGCGCGTTATCCACGTAGGGACCCGCATACACAGAGTCGCAATCGAAGACACCCGTAATGCCGGCGTGGCCAGACGCAGGGTCAACGAGTCCGTCGAGTTTGTGCCGCAGTTCGTCTTTCAGAGCATCTGCGTCTGCCCCTGGTTTAATGATGCCCTCGCGCTCGCGGCCTTTGAGGTTCAGGTACAGTCCATTCAGGCCCATGGTGTAAGCGCGGGTGCGAGACCAGTCCACGTCGTCGAACCAGTCGCCACTTTCGGTCTTTCCGGGCTTCAGTGCCAGATATCCGTTCTGGTGCAACCACGCATTCAGATTGACGCAGCGCGCAAACGACTTGAAACCGTGGTCGGAGACGACCATCAGCAGAGTCTTGTCGTCGATCTGCTTCATGACGCGGCCAATCAGTTTGTCCATGCGGGAGTAAAGATCCTGGATCACACTGGGACGTTGATCGCGAGGCACATCGCGGGCGGCGGGATGATCCTCGTCGAAGTAGCGCCAGAACATGTGCTGCACGCGGTCCGTGGTGTCGAAGACGCAGGCGCATAGACCCTGTTGTGTTTTTTCCAGGGCGTCGAACAACATACGCTCGCGATCGTCATGATTGGCATAACACTGCGCGAGGAAAGCTTGATCGTCGAGCACTTCTTCGTTCAAAGCCCATGTGTCTTCCGCCAGTCCCAGGGTTGCGTAGGGCCCAAACAGCTTTGCCAGGTAGATGGAATACGTTACCGGGTGAGAGATGGGTAGGTCCGGCTTGCCGGGATCGATATTCACCGGCGTTACGTATACCTCGACGTTGGGCGACAGTTCCTTGAGATAAAAACGGCAAATCCCGTGTGCATTGAAGCCCACACCAGCTTTGAATTTCAGGGGAATCCACTCCGAGTAGTCGCCAACTTTTAACGTGAAGCTCTGTGAGTCCACGGTGAATCGGGCTTGATTCCTGTTGTCGGAATGGATCTCAAACTTCACTCGCATTTCGCCGCCAGAACCAGCCGTCAGAGGATTCTCAGGGCCTGGCACGTAAGAACTGAACGATGAGCCGTTGCGCTCGATCGGGACGCGAACCCCACCTTCGCGAAACTTCTCACCACGAGGGCGAGTTGTGCACAAACAAAAAGTTCCCTGGCTCCCTTTCAGGTCAGGGACACACATGCCAGAAAGCAGAACTCCGGCGAATTTCTCGGGGGGGAAAGTCACGGGCACACGAATCACGGAACAGAAAATACCAGCTTCGCCCAACCAGTGCCAGAAAGGTGTTCCACGCCGCATGCCTTTGATTCTGGGCCCGCCGAGAGGGATCGTGTACCTTCCAATCTTCCAGCTACGCTTCGGTCCCTTAATCTCTGCCGAGGAGAGGTAGGGAAGGTAATTGGTGAGATCCCGCGCGAGAAAATCGTAGATGTTGTGCTTGCCGGGATTTACACCGGTCATGAAGGTTGACCACGCCACCGGAGAAATGGGCGGGAATGTGGTCTGCAATTTCCGGAATGTCCCTCGTTCGCGCAAGCTCGCCAGATTCGGCAGCTTGCCTTCGGCAATGAATCGCTCAGTTAATTCCGGATCCATACCATCAAAACCGAGAATTACGGCGCGTTTGATCTGTGCTTTCCCGTAAGCCTTGCGTCGCCGCAGCAGGCGAAATACCTGCCGGAAAGGCCACGCAAAAAAGGCGTACACGGAATAGAAGAAGGCAACAAAAAGCGTCCAGAAAGACGAGAGGACCGCGAAACCCGCGCCAGGCCCCGCGTATGCGTGGCTGGGCAAGGGATGGAATAGTACGATCCCAAGAACCACCAAACATGCTAGAAGCCGCCTACGCTCGGGCAGCGAAGTTGTCTTGCACCACTTCATATTTCAATTCCAAGAATACTCTTGAAGAGAACACCTGCAGCCAGAGACAAAACAAAGAACAACCAGATCCAGTTCCATTCGAACCCAGCGAAAGCTATCTTCCGAGGAGGATACTGTACGGCGATTGACTTGATGGAATTGTTCTCCGGCAGCGCAGGTTCTCCTGAGACAAAAATACGCTCCCAGAATTTCCCGCGAAGGCGGACTGGCGACAAGCGCGACAAACATGCCCCAACGACTACACGTTTCGAGAACGTCTGGTCAGAGACTTGAACGTTGACGATGTATTCTCCGGACGTTTCCGCGACTACTCTCCAGACCACCTCGCGTTCCGAAGGCACGTGCACTGGCGGCGCCGTAGTCGAAAGCCCATCCGGCAGTTGGAGCGATGCCTCATTCAATGCGTTCGGATTGTCCATCCGCGCTTTGACCAGAAATGGGTGCCCCAGTTCCACCGGCATCGAGCCCAAATAGCGATCGAGTTGCACAACCAGAAAAATCAGGGGCACGATCACAAACAATAAAGGCTTGAATGCCGACCGGAGATAACGGCCGGTCGCCAGCACTATGCGACCATAGGAGCGCAAGACGACGGGGATCTGATCCTGAAAAAGCCTGAGCGCCAGCAGGTGGGCCTTGAGGCGGTCCTTGGCGACGTGGATTGCCTTCTGGTCGGAGGTATAGCGAAACACGATCACCATTCCCAGACCGATGACAAGTGAAATTCCGACCACGATTGCGGCTGGGAGGTTGACTCCAAGAGAGCCCATAGGCGCGGAAAGCGGTGAGCTCACTCGATATATCCAAGCCCCTGGAGCCGCTTCTTTATGATTTCCTTCGACGTGGAACTGCCCTCGCCAGGAGGCAGCACCTTGTTCACTTCTTTTTCGAGGGCGTGCACCACGAATTCGTCGACCGAGGCGTAGCCGCACGCGTCTGCGCATTGCTTCACTTTATCCAGCAATTCGCCTTCTAGCTTCACCTTGTGAGAACCGAACATGAATCTCCTCGCCAACAAATCAGTGGTTCGCACGGCCGGACTGAAACACGGATTGCCCAATCATACCCTTTGCCTTAGCAATTCCAAACTCCGCCAGAATGGTCGGAGCGATGTCTGTCAAGGCTGGCGACTGAGCTGCAATTTTCCGATTGCTGAGCAGGACTCCCGGGACGAGCGTGTAGTCCATGCAATGGTCGCCACTCCAGGGATTGGTGTTGTCTTCGACTTCTTCTGGCGTGAAAGCTCCCAAAATCGTTTGCCATCCCGCGCGGTAGCCCCGGTTATATCCAACGATCAAATCCGGCCCCTCTTTCGCATAGGGCCCTTGATACGCCTCATTGGCGAGGTCCACGCGGGTGATTACCGACTGCTTGGTTTTTGGATCTTGCACGGCTAGCAGCTTCGCCCGAATCTCCGCCATTAAACTGTCGGCCGCAGTTCCTGGTTCGACGATTCCATTGCTCTCGCGGCCCCGCAAGTTAATATAGAGCCCGTTCAGTCCGATACCGTATGCGCGCGTTTGCGTCCAATCAACATTCGCAAGCGGCTCGCTCGGATTGAGACTCGCATTATTTTTCAATTTGATGTATCCATTGTGCAACAGCCAAGTATTCAGGTTGAAGGAGCGGTAATACGGCGCAAATCCGTGGTCCGAGAGAACCAGCAGCGTAGTGTAGTCATCCAGTCGTGGCAGCACTTCCCCCACGATCTGATCCATTTGCCGGTAAAAATCTTCGATCGCCGAACCGTTCCGGGCGGCAAGCGCGGCGTCGTATTCGGGATGCGTCGGATCCATCAACCGCCAGAACATGTGCGAATTGAGGTCAAGGCTGGAAAAGTAGAAAAAGAATACTCCCTGATTGAACTTAGGGAACTCGGCGTCGAAAATGCGCCTATGCTCGGCCAGAACGGTTCGCGCCTGCTGTAGATACTCGGTGTCATCGAGCACGCCATCCGAAAGAGCTTTCGTGTCTTCGGCAATTCCCTGGGTATGGAACTCTCCGGCTTCGTCGCTAAGAAAACGCGAATACCTGGACGGCGTCGAAATCGGTAGCGCGGGATCCGCGGGATCGATGTTGATCGGCGATACGTACAACTGAAAGCGGGGGTGTGCCTGCTTGAAATAAAAACGGCACATGCCTTTTACGTTTACAAAAAAAGGAATCATCTGGAACTCGATGCGGATCCAGTCGCTCCACTCTCCCTCGCGCAGCACAAATTCCTGGCCCTGAACCGTAATTTTGGCCACAGACTCCAGAGGGTCGATCGCAACGGCAAATGGTTCCACCGCAGCGGAAGAGGCTGCTCGAAACGAATTGTCGGGGCCGATAAGATTGGCGGTGACGCGAGAGTTGTCCACCTGCACAGGAATGATCTGTCCCCCTTCGACCGCTCCGGCCGCGGCCGTGGGGTCGTCGGTGTAAAACGAAAATGTCCCGTAGGTTCCGCGCAGATCGGGAGTGCCCATGCCCGATAGAGTTTTCCCCTTGGCTGGGACCGGAGGGAAATTCGAAGGAATCCGAAAGATTGTGTTTGGAATGCCGTGTTGATCAAGCAACTGCCAGAACGCCACGCCTTTTCGCAGTTGCTCCGCGTTGCCACCGCCGAGAGGAATCGCCCAGCTGCCCAGGTGGATGGCGTGCTTCGATCCCTCGACCCGCGAGGCCGAAAAATAAAGCCCTAAGCTCTTCGGGTCGCGATGAATGAAATCAAAGATTCCATGGCCGCCTGCGTTCATGCCCGTAATAAGGTTGGACCAGGCCACCGGACTCTGCGGTGGAATACTGGTTGTGAGTAATCGAAAATCTCCCCCGGACTCCAGTTTCGTGAAGTTAGGCATCTTGCCTTCACGCATGAACCGATGCAGAAGTTGGGGATCCATGCCGTCGATGCCCAGAATGATCAGGCGCTGATCGGTATGCGAATTCGCTCTGGAGGAGCGGCATGAAGGCAACATCGCCACCGCGATTAAAAGCACGGAAGCACAGAATACCCAGGCTATTTTCTTCAGAGACTCAATCCTCAGATGTCCTGGTTCCGATTGTGACACGTTTTCGGAACGTTGTTAGACTTCTATCCATGCTGCGGCATTTGGGCTTTCGGTTCTTACTTGGGATTCTAATTCTGGTTATATTTCGGGTCGACTCCATGGCCGCGGCCAAGCCCAACATCGTCCTGATTACGCTTGAGTCGACGCGGGCTCACCGCATGGGGTTTTTGGGCTCGCACAGCGGCCTGACTCCCAATCTGGACGGCATTGCGCATCACGGAATAGTCTTTGCCCGGGCTTACGCGCAAGCGCCCGGCACGGTGTCCTCCAACGCGACCATTTTCACAGGCACCTATGCCCAGACACACCGGGCAAGTGAATTTTCTGTTCCACTAGCTACGACGCTACCTTACTTGCCGGACCTGCTTCATTCGACTGGATACCGCACTGCCGCGTTTGTGGGATCGATTCTGCTAGATCCCAGAAACGGCCCCTTCCAGGGTTATGATCGCGGTTTCGATGTATACGATGCCGGCTTCCACCAGTCGCAGCGTGGAGAGAGCCGATTCCAGTCAGTCGAACGCTACGGGGACAAAGTGGTTGCGCGGGCCACCAACTGGCTGGCCAGCGAGAAACAACGGCCTTTCTTTATTTGGGTGCATCTGCACGATCCCCACGCCCCCTACAGTACTTCGTACGATCATGCAGTCGCAGCCGCCGATGCCGCGATCGGGAAGTTGATCAGTTTTCTGCGCAGCCGGGCGCTCTATGATGACGCCCTGATCGTAATCGTTTCTCCTCACGGTGAGAGTCTCGGCGCGCACGGAGAGGAGACGCACGGCATTTTCCTTTATGACGAAACCATCCACGTGCCGCTGGTTCTGAAACTCCCGAAAAACCAGATGGCTGGGAAACAGATCGAGAATCGTGCCCGCCTTCTGGACATTGCGCCAACTGTATTGGAGATTGCCGGCGTGCCCATTCCTGCGCAGATGCAGGGACAGTCGCTGATGCGAATTGCTCAAGCAAGCCCCCAGAACGACCAACCGGCCTATTCGCGGAGCGAACTTTCGCAGCAGGGCTTCGGATGCAGCGTGCTCGAGGCGTGGCGAGCGGGAAAATATCTCTACATTCGCGCGCCGAAACCAGAACTTTACGATCTGTCGGTTGATGCGAATGCGGCCCACAACCTGGCGCAGAGTTCGAAAGCAACGCTTGAAACCATGACCTCACAACTTCAAGCCCTCGATGGCCGCCTCGGCAACGAACCTGGCAATTCAATTGGCTCAGGACTGACCTCCAGCGAGATGCAGAAGCTGGCCTCCCTGGGATACGTCGGATTGCAGAAGAGCGGTGCAGGTATAAGTGCCGCAACCCAGGGGACCGATCCTAAGGAGGTCCTCGCCGCCATCAACAAGACCCTTGCTGCAGGGTCGGAGTTGGATGACGGCAAGCCGGAGAAGGCGATTCTGTTGCTGCGGGAGGTGCTTGCGGTGCAACCTACCTTCTACCTTGCGCAGTATGGAATGGGCTTTGCGCTCGTTCAGCAAGGGCAATATGCAGAGGCCATCAGCTACTTGCACAAAGCGGTCGAACTGCAACCCGATTCTGCGTTCGCGCATTATGCGATGGGTCTCAGCTTGATGAAGACTGGCGATTTCAAGGCTTCCGCCGTTCACCTGGAAATCGCGTCGGAGCGCTTACCTGGATTCTCCGCGCTGCATTCGCTGCTAGCCGACGTATACGGGCATCTGGGCCGCAGCCAGGACGGAGCCCGAGAACGAGCAAGAGCGACTCAGGGAGAAAAATAACTGGCTGCTGCCCGTCCGCCAATCGCGAATGGGAATGCTGTCGTTTGTGCTAGGCTGATGAAACCCGTGAAGGTTTTTCGCGCGCTGATCGGACTGCATGTACTAATAACTCTGTGTGCTGCGGCACCCTCCGTGCCCACGAAGACGCCGCCTCCGGACATCTTCCTTATAACAATCGATACTCTTCGAGCCGACCACGTTCACTGTTACGGATACACCAATGGGGCGACGCCTGCATTGGACGCATTAGCCAAAGACGGTGTACGGTTCACCCAAGCCTTTACACCCAGCCCCATCACTAATACATCTCACGCCAGCATTCTCACCGGACTTCTGCCGGGCTCCCACGGGGTAACAGATTTCGCTGTGCCATTGTCAGCGGCACATCCAACCGTGGCAGAGTTGCTCAAAGAAGCGCAAGGTTATAGAACCGCGGCGTTTATCGGCGCGGTGATCCTCGACAGCAAGAACCTGGCTCCGGGATTCGATCGAGGGTTCGATTTTTATGATAACTTTCCGGAACATTCGTCGACGAAATCGCGCTGGGGACGCGTCGAGCGTCGCGGTATGGTCGTCGTGGAACGCGCGCAAGATTGGTTGAGCAAGCACCCCGCAGGCCCACATTTCATGTGGATTCACCTCTACGACCCCCACGATCCCTACGAACCGCCGATGCCTTATTCGCAGATATACAAGGATCACTTGTACGACGGCGAAATCGCATATGCGGATTCCGCGTTAGCGCACTTCATCGCGTATCTCAAGGGATCGGGTAAGTACCGCGGTTCGGTCGTCGTCGTGGTTGGTGACCACGGCGAGGGTCTGGGAGAACATCATGAAGACACGCATGGAATCTTTCTGTATGACTCGACTACTCACGTACCCTTGATCGTCAAGCTGCCCGGCGGACTCAGCGCCGACACTGTAGTCCAGGCGCAGGTGCGGACTCTGGACATTATGCCAACTTTGCTGGAGTTGGCGGGTGCTCCCTTTCCTCAAAAAAGAGATGGAGAGTCGCTGGAACCTTATTTTCTAAGTAGAAGTGAAGCCGGCCGTACGGCCTTCGGGGAAACCGACTACCCCCTGCGTTTCGGCTGGGCCCCACTGCGGTCGGTGCGAAGCGAGGGTTTCAAGTTTATTGAGGCGCCACGGCCCGAGCTCTATGATTTGCAGCTCGATGCAGCCGAGTCGAACAATCAGTACGAACCTCGCGACGCACGCGTGCAAAAATCGCGGTCTATGTTATCGGAACTGCGATCTAAAGAGGCCGCAGCCGAAGGATCGAGTGAAGGCACAAAGTCCGGGGGCATCGGAGCCAAAGACGCAGGCCCAAACCTGTTGTCGCTGCCTGACCCGAAAGACAAAATCGAAGAACAGAATCTGCTTCATACGGCGATGATCGCTTCGGAAGACAATCGCTCCGCGGATGCTCGCAAAACTCTCGAAAAGGTACTTGCGCTCGATCCCAGGTCGCCGACTGCGCTGCGCCAGCTAGGTGAGTTGGAATTGCAGGCCGGCGACTATGTTCAGGCCGCCCATCATTTAAAGAGCGCTTCAGAAGTCCGCCCGGATGACGCCGCAGCCTCGTTCCATGAGGGGCAAGCGCTGGAGAAGACGCATGATCTCGCGGGCGCGCGGGATGCGCTCGAAACCAGCCTGAAACTCGTGCCCGAACAGTTCGAGGCTCGCATGCTACTCGGCCGCGTGTACCTTTCATTGAAGGACGCGGTCGCCGCGGAAGATCAGTTCGAAGCAGCATTATTGCTGCAATCAGGCAGCGTGGAAGCGCAGCTTGGCTTGGCAGACGCGCAAATCACCAAAGGCAACTTCGCGGAGGCGGCTCGATCGATGGAATTACTGTCGAAATCGCAGCCGAAGAATGCGCATGTCTTCGACCTGCTGGCAAGAGCCTATTCCGGCTTGGGCAAAAAGATAGAGGCTCAACAGGCAGAAGAGAGAGCCAAGCAGTTGTACAGCAAGAAGTAATCTTCGGCAGCGCTGAAAGACCATGCGAGTCGAAACGCCGAACGCAATCCTTGTTCGTTCCGTGAATCGAGACCTATACCACAGGCTGTAAGTCCGGAGTAGAATACGAAACAATCCCGCCCGGAGGTTTCGCCATGAGAATCTCAATTCTCTTGTTTGCGCTTCTTCTTTCAGCATCCGCAGCTTTTGCGCAGGGTCCGTTGCCTCCCAACGGACAGCGGCAGGCCGACAAAGCCCAGAGCGACTTCGAGAAAACCGTACCTCCTCCATTTCATCAGCGACCTTCAATGGATTTCGCAAAAGTTAAGAGCGACGCGGATGAACTGGTGATTCTGTCTCAGTCGATTCATTCCGGAGTCGACAGTGTGGGCAAGGGCATGCTTCCGAAGGATCTGATCGACAAGCTGAAGCAGATGGAAAAACTCTCCAAACGTCTCCGCAGTGAACTAACCCCTTAACATTGTTAGTAAGACAAAAAAAACACCAGCCCCTGGCGGGACTGGTGTTGGCAGGTACCGGCAAATTTTCCCTAGAAGGTCAGCTTCAGAGCAAATTCGATTTGGCGCGGTGACCCCAGCGAATATACGCCAGTGCCGACGCCGACCCGGTTCACGAAATGCCCATTGTAATTGGTGCCGTTGATGCTACCGGTCCCGCCGGTCAGCAGTCCGGACATCATGCTTTCGGGCAAATCAAAGTTAACAAAGTTGGCAATGTTGTAGAAGCCGACTGAAGGTTTGATGGTGAACCGCTCTTTGATCGTGTAGGTCCAGGCAAGCGTCATGTCCATGGTACGCAGCCAAGCCAGATTGACTTGGTCAGGAGGCGCCAGGGGCACCAGTGGCGCAACCCCGCCCAGGGAGACCAACTGAGCCGCTGTCATCAGGCCATTCTGGATCAGTACCTGGCCTGCCGGCGTCGGCTGTCCTGCCACCGTGCTGTTGTAGTGATTGATGACGTTGTTGATGTTGCTGGCGTTGATGCCACGGTCAAAGTTGCCGACATGGGTTCCGGGCATCGGGTCTTGCGTCGTGCCGTCACCCGTGAAGTCAGTGCGGAAGATTTCACCCGCGCCAGTGCCTGTGTTGGGAACGGTGAGCGTGCTCGCGAACGGACTGTCGAAATGCCCAATCAGCCCGATCTGGAACCCGTAGCGGACATCCAAATAGCCACCGAAGGATATCTGGTGGGTGCGGTCCAGCGTGGAAGGCCCAAAGTAGCGGGTCACGTTGGCGCTGTCCAGAGCAGGAATAACGAAATCCTGGTCGCCGCTGGCCGCGGTAACTGGTCTGCCCGGATTCACGCCTCCGCCGGAGTTGTCGAAGCGGGACAAAGAGTACGAAGCCGTGAAGTTCAGGCCGGTTGCACCTCTGAAAGGCGCCTTCACATTGTCTGTCCATTTCATCTGTAGTCCGTTGTAAACCGAACGTCCCACAGGCGACAGCATGCCGATCGGAGGCGAATTGGGATTGATGCCGCCGAAAGCGCAGCCGTAACCTAAGGGCGCGCCCGTAGCCGAATCCGGATTGGGCGCCGTAGGGCAACTATTGCCGCCCATGTCGGTTGAAGAGCCCAAGCCCCTGGCAGCATAGTCGCCCATTGACGCTCCAGCGGCGATGGCGCAGTCGACCCCGGCGCTTCCCGGCTGGTTGCAACCAAAATGCGCGTTTGTAGCCGCGATCGCGGAGTTGGCTCCAGCCAAGTTGAAGTAGCGGATATCGCCGGAGTGATTTTGGTCCACACCCAAGAGGTAATGTGTCTGGACGTTGCGCGCATAATCGACGCTCAACACCATGCCTCGACGAAGCTCATGCTGGATGCCTATGTTCATCTGCACCGAACGAGGCGATTTGTAGTTGGGGTTAAACAAGGAGTTGCCCGGCGGGAAGAAGTTGGGGAGCCCGGTCCCGACAAAGGCGGGATTGGGCGCCTGCAGGTTCAGGGGTGTCCCTGCCTGAAAGGCCGCCGCCAATGCGAGGATCGACGGCAAGGCGTTGCCAATCAGTGGGAAGGTCTTAGAACCGGAGGGTCCGCACACTCCGACTGCCGTCGCGCTTCCCGGATTGTTTATCGTACCATTTACTGTCTGCAAGGGTGCTGGCGATCCGGCAGCCGTGCAGGCTGGGAAAAACTGCAGGAACGCACCCGTAGCCTCGCGGGGTGGGCCATCAAAGAGCACGTTGTTCCAGATGGCATTCTCGTAGAACAAGCCGATGCCACCGCGAATCGAGGTCTTGCCACTCTTCGAAGGATCCCAGGCAAAACCCAGTTGTGGCGCCCAGTTGTTATTCGGCTGGTTGACGCTATTACCAAGCCCCGGGAATAAGGCGTTGAGCCCTGGGATCGGCGGATATTGGCTATCGGTGCGGCCAGTGTCGCGCATCCACCGGATCCCATAGGTGAGGGTGAAGTTCGGCTTGATCTTCCAGCCATCCCCTGCGTAGAGCAGAACGCGGTTATCAGGTCCAAGGCCTCCTGCGGGGAAACCGAGCGCCGGCTTGATAGTGGAGAATCCCAAGCCGTTGGATAACAGAACGAAATCATCCGGGTAGTTGAGCGGGTTCGCAGAGCCACCCGGAAAAGGACCGTTAGCTGCTGCTGCCACTTCGCCGCCGTTGGGGCTGGTGCTAACGTTTGAACTTACCTGCGGTCCGTTTCTGAAAAACGAGGCGAACCCGCCACCTTGGATGCGGTTGAATGAGCCTCCGTAGCGGATCACGTGCGAGCCGAGGACTTTGCTGCCGTCATACTTGACTTGACGGTCGCTTTGCGGAGTGCTCTGTGGAGCCAGGAGATTCGGCCCGGCCACGAGGCCAGTCGCTCCCATGAATAGTTCGGCGTGTATGTTGGCAAACGGCAGCGTGCTGCCCGTTGTGGCGTCAATGATTTGATTCTGGAATTTCAGATACGAAAAGCGGATGGCGTGGCTGAAGCTGCCGGTGTTGAAATCCACGCCGCCCACAAAGTTGCGGGTGACGTCTTTGTTGTCGTAGAGAGAATACCCGTACCCGAAAGTAGCGCCAAGAATGTTCTGGAAATCCGAAAAGCGAAAGAACGCGCGTACGTTCTTCGTTATTTGATAATCCAGACGTCCAAGTGCGTTGCCCTCATGGAATTTATCGGAAAACGTGCCCGAGAACGCCTGGAAAGGCGCGGATATCGGCACGGGTACGGACGTGTGCTGAATGGTTCGCTCGCCGTCCAGGAAGAAGAACAGCTTATTCTTGATGATCGCGCCACCAAAGTCGCCCCCGTACTGGCTACGCTGGAAGGGGGCGCTGAATCCCGGAGGGGTGGGTAGCGCCGCCGAAAACTTGCTATCGCGGAATTGACCGAAGGCATCGCCGTGGAAGGCGTTGCTTCCGGATTTCGTGGTCACGTTCACGGCGCCCGAAGAAGTCAGCTCCGTCGACATGTCCAGACTCGACTGGCTGATCTGAAATTCCTGGATGGCGCTGGAGGGAATGTCGGTCGTAGTTGTTCCTACAGTTTCGTCGGAGACATCCACGCCGTCAACCTCAATGCGGGCGGTGCGGCCGAAACGGCCCCCGAAGGAAATCGAAGAATAGCCCGCTTTGGTAGGGTCGAAGTTCTGGCCGTCCTGAATCTGCACGCCCGGCTCAAGCTGCGCCAGATCAAGGAAGTTACGGCCATTCACCGGCAGATTGGCAATCTGACTCTCTGTGATGACGCCTTGCACGGTCGCCTGCTCGGTGTTCACTGCAACTGAGCTGGCCTCCACCTCAACGACTTGACTCGCCTGGCCAACCTCCATTTTTGCGTTGCCATTGGCAGTGTTGCCAACTTGCACCGTCACAGGAACTTCCGTGGTCTTGAAGCCAGGAGCCTCGACCCTCACAGCGTAGTTGCCCGGGATCAAGGCGCCCGAAGAATACGTCCCTCTAGAGTCCGAGGTCGCGTGGCTTGACACGCCTTGCGATTTTTCGGTAATGGTGATCTTTGCTCCGCTGACCACCGCACCTGAAGGATCCGTAATTGTTCCCTGGATGCTACCGTTACCGACAGAGGTTTGTGCTAAGAGCAGTGTGGAAGACAGGAAAAAAGTTATCGCCAGTGCAAACCTTACAAATGTTCCGGCGGGACGGACGGGGCGGTTGAAATTCAGTGACATCGTCCACCTTACCTTTCAGAGTCGGCTCAGAATCTGTAATTCGCAGTCGAATTGCGATTCGCGTTTCAGTCAGGCGGGACAATCGTCCATCGCTTGTTCACGGCGTTTCTTCAATGGAATTTGCGCCAGCAAACAAAGGCTGACTGCGGACTCGCACAGAACCCAGTCACACGCTTGACAACAACACTGCAATCGACAGACCAAGATAATTGAAGCAGACACTTTGTCATGGTATCTGCAAATCTGTCAACAGGTTAATGGGTTGTTATTCCGAAGTTGTTCTGCCACGTGGGAGGCGCTTAATTCCAAATTTTGTAGATTGTTACGGAAAATGAAATTAGAAATAAAAGGGTTGCGTCAAAACTTGGATTTCGAAGTGTAGTATCCGGTCCGGTGCCGCACTGTAAACCGTGTGGACGCCCCGTCGACTTTCACTTCAAGGCGGCGGAAGCTGGAATCGGAAAGCCGCTGGGAGGGGTAGTACGCCAATAAATATTGTGTCCGCAATTCGTCGCTGATCTTTCGGAAGGCGTCGTCGAGCTGAGGTACCGAAGTCGCGTAAAAGTATTTGCCGCCGGTGTCTTCTGAGATCTGGATCAAGGCGTGCTCCCCGCCAATATCGCGCCCCGCGCTTGCTTCAATGGGGACAACAATTATGCTGTAGACGATGGCCTCGGCTTCCTGCGCGGCACGCACTGCTTGTTTGTAGTCCACACGGCTTACGGTGTCGCCACCGTCGGTGATCACCACCAGAACCTTCCTTCCCTTCCGCTTATCGAGGGCCTCCGCTGCCAGATAAAGAGCATCGTAGAGAGCCGTTGCCGATCCCAGGCGAACATGGTCAACGCCGTGGTCGATCGTCTTCAAGTCGGAGGTGAAGGGCACCACTTCGTTGACGACTTCGCTGAAACCATAAAGCGAGAGCGCGTCAATGGGCCGAAGGATGGCGTGTGCAAAGCGGCGTGCCGAAGACAACTCCAGGGACAGATCTTTGCGGGTACTTAGGCTGGTGTCGATGTCGACCACAATGGAGAGCGGCAAAGCCGACTCTTTGTCGAACATCGAAATGGTCTGCGGTTTGGCGTCTTCCAGCAACGTAAAATCTTCCTTTTTCAAACCGGCGACGGGTGCACCATGCTCATCTGTGACGGTAACGAACACGTTCACCAGCTTGACGTCAACCTTGAGCGTGGTCTCTGAATTCTGAGCTGCGCTGGCGTCGCTATTCTTCGGTCTGTCGCTAGATGTTGGTTTCGCAGAGCTGGAGCCGCCCGTCGCCCAAGGTGGCTTGGGTACCTGTGCAGGCGAAACCGCAACAGCGATAATCAGGAAAAGAAGCAGGTATCGATAGCTGCCATCGTTCGCGCGAAATTCGGCGATGAGCTCTCTCCAGAAAAAAGCCTTTAACGGCAAACCTCGCACAGGATTTCTATTGAAAGCGTGAAGAGGCAATCTGCTCACTTAGATGCGGGCCTTCCCGAATGGCTGCCTTCGGCCCGGGGAATCTCTGCGGGGAAGGGCTCGCCATCGGACCAAACCGCGCCATCCTCAAAATATTCCTTCTTCCAGATTGGGACGGTACGCTTGAGCGTGTCGATGAGCCAGCGGCAGGCATCGAAGGCGGCCGCACGATGCGCCGAGGCCACAACGATCAAGACGCTGGTCTCGCCGATCTCCAACCGGCCCAAACGATGCACCATGGCGACATCGCGGATGGGGAACTGTTGCAGCGCTTGCTCGGCTAGCGCGTCCATCTGTTTAAGAGCCATTTCTTCGTAGGCTTCGTAATCCAGATAGAGTGTGCTCCGGCCACGCGTGTTGTCGCGAACCACACCTTCAAATACGACCGCGGCTCCGTCTGCAGAATGCTTGAGCTTGCTGAGTACTCCTTGAGTGTCGATTTTTTCGCGGACCATCAAAGAATAACGGCGGAGCGGAGCGAGCATATCGCTTTCGCATTCCGTCAAGCCTCCGCTCACCGGCGGTAAGAATGCGATCTCATCTCCTTCTTTCAGCTGCGAATCCGGTGCGGCAAATTCCTGGTTGATTGAAATCGCAATCGAAGCGGCAAGTTCTCCGAGCCGGGGATTGATCTCCTCATAGTGGCTGAAAACGTCGCCCAAAGTAGCGCGTTCTGGCAGGTTGAGCAGATCGCTGCCTCGCCCCGTCACGTCCTTAAGAACCCCGAAAAATAAAATGCGGACCTGCATGAAATCCCAGTCCCCGTAATTGCCGGGCTCCTGTGAGTAGTGTAACGCGACCTGCCGACTACAGAGGCACAGAGTCTCAGCAGAAAAAAAGCTCTCCGTGACTCTGTGTCTTTATGGTGAACAACAGAAAAATGCCAGTTCCCTTTCGAGAACTGGCGATTGCGTTCGCGAATGAATCACACTTTATTTATGAGACTTATCTTCGTGCGAAGGAGCTTGTGAATGCGACGGAGGCGACGGAGCTTGCGCGCGCGGCGGAGGCGCCGACGGTCGCGGAGCAGGACTCTGGCGCTGCTGTTGCCAGGCGTTGAATTTCGTCTGCTCATTCTGCTGGTGCTGAGCATTCTCCTGCACCGGCGGAGCTTGTCTTACCAGCGGATGCCCGTTCTCCTGCGCGGGCGGATGCGGTACCGCACGCGGAGCTGGTGCCGCCGGCTCAGCCGGACGAGACGGTTCCTGCGCGCGGGATTGTTCCTGCGGCCGCGATTGCGGTTGAGGTGGCGTGGCTCCCGGACGCGGAACGTTCGGTGCCGGACGATTGTTCTCAGGCGCCGGAGGCGCCTGTGGATGCGGCTGGTTGGCCTGCGTCGCCGGCGGCTGCGGTCGAGCCGCGGGCTGCTCTGCCCGTGCCGCTTCGGCGGGACGAGTCTCAGGTTGTCCCGGCCGCGGCGCCGCATTCGCGGGCCGCGCTGCGGTTTGTGGTTGTCCAGGAGTTTCGGTGCGCACGTTGGGCGGCGCAGCCTGCCGCTGTGCCAGAGGAGCACGCGGAGGCGTCGGTTGCCTCGTCGCAACCACTTGCCGGTTCACTACCGCCGCTGGCGGCTTCACCGCTGCAGGCCGACCGGCTCCCATCACACTCGCACGTGCCGGCTGCACCGTAGCAATGTTGTGGACGACGGGAGCGCTCTCAATCTGTTTTTGATCCACTCTTACCATGCTAGCCGCAACGGGACGCGCGTTCACGAATGTCTCATGAGAAACCGCGGTGACCGCATTGTTCACGTGTTGGTTGGCATAATTAATGCGAGTCACATTCGTCGTGTTGTTGTTGATGATCGTAGTGTTGTAAACATTCGTCACCTGGGTCACGTTAACCCGCGTGTTGGTGATGTTCACGTTATTTACGTAGCCGGGGCTGGTTCGATACCAAGGCACGAACACTTCCCGTGGAGCCAGTGGGAACCAAGCCACTCCGGCGCCAATACCGACGCCGACACCGAAACCCCCTCCGCCAACAAAAGCCACTAAAGCCGGTGCATAGACCGGGCGTGCGTAAACCGGCCCGGGCACCCAGCACCATGAATTTTCCACGAACGCCCAACGTCCATAATGGAAAGGAGCAAAGCCCCAAGGCTCATCTTCCACCCACGACCATCCCCATGGCTCGACCCAGACCCAGTGTCCATATCGATACGGAGCCCATCCGGGAGCAACGCCCGCCGGCGCCCACACTGGACCGTAATCCGCTACATAGCGCCAGTGGCCATACTCGTCTAGATCTTCGGCACCAGTCATCTCCGGTGAAATGTAATTTGACGACTCAGCGTGATCTTCCCGTTCATCACGCTGGAATGCAAAGTTGTCGAAATCGTCGTGATTCGGTATCTGGTCGATCTCGTGATCCAATTGATCGGTGCCGGTAAAGCGAGCTTTCTGACCAGCAACCACAACGTACGAGGCTCCGCCACCCGTGACTTCCCCTCGACCGTGCCAAACGGTGGCATCGGTTTCATTTCCGTCTGCGCTGACGTCGATACGATATTCGCCGGTGCGCTGGATCTGGAAGGCCAGGTTCGGCGTATCGATTTCGAACTGATCCTCGTCATCGAGGTGGCGTATGCGCACGAAGATCGAGCCTTGCGACAGCTTCAACTGCGTCATGCGGTCGTCGAGCTCGAGGAACGTGACGCTGGTCTCGGAGTCCATCCGAATCGAAGTCGAGCCGGTTTGCAGCTCAGCCCGCGAATCCTTATCAGCCCACAAGTTGTCCCCAGTGGTCAGAGGACGATTAGGGACCGCCTGCACCCAATCGCCTTCGCCACCCGGCTGAAAGGAAACGGATCCATCGGAAAAACTGAGTCGCGCGACCCGGCCCGGAGGATCTTGTCCTGGCCCCTGCTGCGGCGGGGGCCCTTGATCCTGAGGAGGTGGTCCCTGCGCCATAATTTTGAGCGGTGCCTGCAACATCAGCAAAACCCCCGCCAGGACAATTCCAACTACCAAGGCTTTCTGCTTTTTCATTGGTTGTTCCTCGCTGCGGTTGCTCACCGCGTGTGCACTATGTATTAACACTGCGCCGCCTTAAAAGTTCCATACAGTAAAGGCGGTACTAAAGTACTTTATCCCCAAAAATTAAAGATGCCAGCCTTCGCTTCCGAAAGCTGGCACCTTAGTTGACAACCCCAAAACTGAATTAACCAACCGGCTGCTCGCTCAGGACCTTCTCTCGTTCTTCCGCATCCTGTTTCTCTTCCCGCGGCGTCGACGGCAGGGCCAGTTCGAGCACCTCGCTGATGAGCTTCACGTAGTGAATCTCGACATTTTCCAATTGCTCTGGAGTGAGATCCTCTTCGACGTTGGTCTTGTTTTCCGCCGGCAGGATGATGTTTTGAACTCCTGCTCGTTTGGCGGCAAGAACCTTTTCCTTCACGCCACCAATAGGAAGCACATTGCCGCTCAGCGTGATTTCACCAGTCATCGCCAGCAAAGGACGCACCGGACGGTTCGTAAGCAACGAGACCAGCGCGGTCACGATGGTCACGCCTGCGGATGGCCCATCTTTCGGGATCGCGCCCGCCGGAACGTGAATATGAATATCATGCTTCTCGAAGAAGTCTTCCTGAATGCCGAGTAGCGCCGCATTGGAACGCACCCAGCTCAGGCCGGCTTGCATCGATTCCCGCATCACGTCCTGAATTTGGCCCGTGATGCTGAGGTTGCCTTTGCCTTTCATCGAGGTAGCTTCCACGAAAAGAATGTCGCCACCAGATGGCGTCCACGCCAACCCAACCACGACTCCGGCGCGCTTGGTGCGTTCGGCGATTTCGCCTTCGCTGCGGACCTTGATGCCGCCCAGAAATTCGTGCACGATTTCCTGAGTCACTATCAGCCTTTCGGTCTTGCCCTCAGCCAGACGACGCGCCTGCTTGCGGCAGATCGTTCCGATGTTGCGCTCCAGGTTGCGCACGCCGGCTTCGCGAGTGTAGTGCCGAATGATGTTGCTGACGGCTTCTTCCGGAAACTCGATTTGATCCGGCGTGATTCCGTTCTCTTCAATCTGCCTCGGAATCAGGTACTGAAACGCGATGTGTACCTTCTCTTCTTCGGTATAACCCTGGAGTTCGATAATCTCCATGCGATCGCGCAATGGCTCCGCGATCGGATCAAGCATGTTAGCCGTAGTGATGAAAAGCACCTTCGACAGATCGAAAGGCACGTCGAGGTAGTTGTCGCGGAACGTCGCGTTCTGCTCCGGATCGAGCGCTTCCAAGAGAGCCGAACCCGGATCCCCACGGAAATCGCGCCCTACTTTGTCGATTTCATCCAGCATGAAAACCGGATCCTTAGTCTCGGCGCGGCGAATGCCCTGGATAATCTGCCCAGGTAAAGCGCCGATATAAGTGCGCCGGTGACCGCGAATCTCAGCTTCGTCGTGAACTCCACCCAGAGAAATGCGGACAAACTTGCGTCCCAACGCTCGCGCGATGGATTTTCCCAGCGAAGTTTTGCCGACGCCAGGAGGTCCGACAAAGCAAAGGATCGGCCCCTTCATGCCCGGCTTAAGACGACGCACGGAGAGATAATCGAGGATGCGGTCCTTAACTTTTTTCAGATCGTAGTGATCTGTGTCGAGCACTTCCTTGGCTTTGAGAATATCGACATCTCCGCCGGAAGTTTTCGCCCACGGCAGCACCGCCAGCCATTCAATGTAGTTTCGGGTAACCGAATAATCAGCGGCCATCGGGGACATGCGCGAAAGCCGTCCCAGCTCTTTCAGGGCTTCTTTCTTCACTTCATCAGGCATTCCCGCCGATTCGATTTTCTGCCGCAACTCTTCCGTGTCGCGCGCGCCTTCATCCTGCTCACCCAGCTCTTTCTGGATGGCCTTCATCTGCTCCCGCAAGTAGTATTCACGCTGGGTTTGCTGCACCCGATCCTGCACTTCGGACTGAATCTTGTTCCGCAGTTGCTGGACTTCCAACTCCTTGGCCAGGTGTTGATTGATCTTTTCCAATCGAACCCGAACATCGGTAGTTTCGAGCGTGTCCTGCTTGTCCGCAGTCGAAAGAGATGGCAGCGACGAGGCGATAAAATCCACCAGGCGCCCCGGCTCTTCAATATTCATAGCGACGGTAGAGAGTTCGTCCGACAATGTCGGCGAGCCCGCGACGATCTGCTGAAACAGCGTCAAAACGTTCCGCTGGAGAGCCTCAACCTCAGAACTGGTAGGAGGAATTGCCTCGGGCACCGAGTCCACCCGCGCCCGCATAAAAGGAGCAAGCTGGGTAAACTCCACCAGCCGCACCCGCTCCAGGCCTTCCGCAAAAACAAACAGGCTCTGGTTGGGCATTTTGACTACTTTATGGACCACCGCCAAAGTTCCAACCGTATACAGGTCGGTTGGTTGCGGGGTGTCGACGCGAGCCTCTCGCTGTGCCACCACCACGATTGTCTTGTCCTCACCCAGCGAATTGATCAGCTGGACAGAGCTTTCCCGGCCCACGGTTAGGGGCAAAACGGCATGGGGAAACAGAACCGTATCCCGTACCGGGAGAATCGGTAGGGCACGGTCCTCTGGCTCAGTATTGCTTTTGTTTTCTTGTACTTCTGTAACTTCCTTCACTTCTTTTGCATTGCGCTCCGCGCGCGAAGACTGTGCCATGATTTCACCTTGAGTGTAATATGCTCAAGTTTGATGACGTAAATGCCCCGGAGGATGCAACCAACCCTCCAAAAGTAATTCTCGTGAGCTGTCAGATTCTAAACCTTCTCTGGCAGGTTTGCACGAAACTAAAGGTACGTCTTAAAGAACTGCACCACCGCGGCCCTGCCGAACCCGTCACTTACTGGGTACCGGTCGCTCACATTCCCAATAAGTTGAGTTGCAGCTTGGAATATCCGTGCTGCTGGGCCCAAACGTCGAGCGGCGCGGCGGCCATTTCGTCAATCATCGGTTCTGCCAGGCCATTCCTCGTGAGGTCCACGCTCTTGATATAGGTCTTGCAAGTGTCGCAGCACTCCACGCGGACGTAATCAAAGTCGCTCGCGGTATAGACCGGGAGCTTGCTGTTATTTTCCTCACCGCAACCCGGGCAGAGAATCCGGCGGAACTCCCACTCTGCCAGACAGAATGAACATACGAGAGACCGCCGTCCACCATCGCCCTGCTGCCGCAGCACGCCCAGACCGGCCTTGCGGCTGCAAAACGGACAAAGCGAGTGGTTATAATCTTCGAATGTTATCCCGCCGCGCAGGCGCAACAGTTCCGCGTATGGCTGGAGAAAAGCCCGCGCCAGAAATTCCTCGGCAGCATTAGCTGATTCCGTTGTGCTCCAACTCTCATCCAGCAACTGGGACCAGGATTCCCGCGACGATCCGCGCAGTTCACGCGCGATTTCAGCCAGGCGCGCAGGACCATTTTTCTCGACGGCGGACAAGAACGGACTGAAGCCATTGATCAGCGCCTGCAACTCAGGGGGCCCGGAAGGATACTGCGCCGAGGGTAAGTTCTCCGCCTCAGCTTCCAATCGTCCATAAAGATCTTCCTGAAAGCGGGCGATCCCTGCATAGAAACGAAGTATCTCGGCGGCAAACGAATATTGGTTCGCCAGGTACTCGGCACGCTTGATGCGTCGCTGCCACGGCGAAGCTCTCATGGGTTGATTATCAAGCGAACTGGTGATTGGATCAATGAGCCTCGGATTGAATAAGCCAGTGAAATAAGGTGCTGAGAATGGGACGGTGGAATTGTCACCTGTAGTAGATGCAAATGCGTTCATCTTGACGCGATCTCTATGGCGACACATAATACAGCTCGTTGACTGAATTGGGCCCCTTCTGTTTGTAATTAGATAGATTCAATTGAGGTCACCCCATGCAAAAAAAGAATGTTCTGCAAGAGGACAAATTCTCGCCTGCGTTGAGCGTTACCCTGCTGCTGCCGACGCTATTTGTGCTCTTAGTTTCGGCATTACCGTCTAGTGCCTGGGCGGCGACCAAGTTTAAAACAGTGCACCAGTTCAAGGCGCCCGGACCAGTGGGCGGCCTAATCTCTGACTCGGCCGGGAATCTCTATGGCACGACGGTGGGTGGTGGCACGGATGGCTTTGGGACGGTGTTCGAGTTGTCGCCGGACGGAAGCGGGGGATGGAAGGAGAAACTTCTCCATTCGTTCACGTACAGAGGTGGAACTAATCCCTACGGTAGTCTGGTCTTCGACTCGGCGGGTAATCTCTACGGAACGACGCAAAATGGGGGCGGCCTAAATGCTTGCCAGAAGCATGGCTGCGGCGTCGTGTTCGAGTTGTCGCCGAACGGAACAGGAGGATGGACGGAGAAAGTGCTCCATACGTTCCAGGATGGCCAGGATGGGTTCAACCCCTTCGCCGGGCTTACCCTCGACTCGGCGGGCAACCTCTATGGCACAACCTATTTCGGCGGCGCGAATTGCCGCTGCGGTACCGTGTTTGAGCTGTCACCGAAGTCGGATGGAACTTGGACAGAGAAAGTAATCCATTCCTTCAATGATAACGGCACCGACGGATACTTTCCCTACGCTGGCGTTATTCTCGACTCGGCGGGTAACCTCTATGGCACGACGGTGGCCGGGCTTAACGCTATGACCGGCGGTACGGTCTTCAGGTTAAGCCCAGGTAAGGACGGGAGTTGGAAAGAGAGCGTGCTCCATTCATTTGGCAGCTACGGCAAGCACGGAGGCCAGCCCTATGGCGGCCTGATCTTCGACTCCTCAGGCAACCTCTACGGGACGACGCTCGGGGGCGGCCCATATCACTCAGGTGCGGTGTTCGAATTGACGCCGAATGGAGATGGGATCTGGCCAGTGACAGTGCTCCATTCCTTCACCGGCTCGTCTCGCTATTCGACGGACGGGTCACATCCCCATGACAGCCTGATCTTCGATTCGGCGGGCAACCTGTACGGTACGACGCTCGATGGGGGCAATTTCGCTAACTGCGGAGGGGGGTGCGGTGTAGTTTTCGAGCTAAAGCCGAACCAACGCGGTGGTTGGAACGAGACCTTACTCCACATGTTCAATGGCACTCTAGGCTTTTATCCATTCAGCGGCGTGATCTTGGATGGCCAGGGCAACGTCTATGGGACCACCTTCGCGGACGGTGTAAGCCCGGGCACCGTGTTCGAAGTATCGCCATAACTCATTTCGTCCGCTTGCTTGGCTACGATTTCATCTCGCGCAAGCTGCCGCGACCACAAATGAGTGGTGCGCTATTTCAAAATAGCGCACTACTCTTTCCGCTTGCATTGACTTCATCCTTCCCGCAAGGTTATATTCTCCAGAATAAAGCGAGGATTTCATAGAACCCTAACCAGTAACCTCTTTCCCGCATCTTACGTCTTTTGGGTTCGCTGACGTTCAAGGTTGGCTGTTCGCGTAAGTTTTGCCAATTTGCCGGAGGCCGCAAGATGGAGCTTTCCCGCCGCACTTTCCTTAAAAGCACAATCGCTGGAGGAGTAGGTCTATCCGCCCTGGGATTTGATCTGACTCCCGTCTATGCCCAAACCCAAAGCCTGAAAATTTCGCGAGCCAGCGAAACCCGCAGCACCTGTCCTTATTGTTCGGTGAGTTGCGGCGTCATCATCTATACGCTGGGCGATAAGGCGAAGAATGCGATTCCGCAGGTGGTACACGTCGAAGGCGATCCCGATCATCCGATCAATCGCGGCACGCTGTGTCCGAAAGGTTCCTCCCTCGAACAGGACATCCTGAACGATCGCCGCCTGCTGAAGCCGCAGGTGCGGCGGCCGGGAGCGACCGATTGGGAAGACATTTCGTGGGAACAGGCTTACAGCGAAATTGCGCTGAAGGTGAAGAAGACCCGCGACGACACCTTCGTCGAAAAAGACGCGGCGGGGCACACCGTGAACCGCTGCGAAGGTATCGCCTTTACCGGCGGCTGCACCGATACCAACGAATTCAATTATCTGGTAGTCAAGAGCATGCGCAGCCTGGGGGTCTGCTACCTGGAAAACCAGGCCCGGGTTTGACACGGCCCAACGGTCTCCAGTTTGGGGCCCACATTCGGACGCGGCGCAATGACCAATGGCTGGATCGACATCAAGAACACCGACATGATGTTGATTATGGGCGGCAATCCAGCCGAGAACCATCCTTGCGGCTTCAAGTGGGCGGTTGAAGCCAAAATTCACCGCAATGCAAAGACCATCGTGGTCGACCCGCGCCTGACGCGCACTGCCGCCAATGCCGATCTTTACTTGCAGATTCGCGCGGGCGCTGACATTGCCTTCCTCGGCGGAGTGATCAACTACGCCATCGCGAATAACCGCATCGCACACGAGTACCTCCTCAACTACACCAACGCGGCCTTCATCATTAAAGAAGGATTCAAGCTGCCCGACGATGGCTTGTATTCCGGCTTTAATCCCGAAACCAAGATCTACGACAAATCCAGCTGGAATTATGAAGAGGGCGGAGATTTAAGTGGAAAGCCAGTTGGCGGCACTCCGCCTCTGAGTGAGAAAGCGGCCTCAAATAGCACAACACCGGCTCCGCCGCCGCTGTTGCCGCCCAAGACAGCGTTCGACCTTTCGCTGCAGCATCCGCGCTGCGTGTTCCAGCTCTTGAAGAAACAGTATTCACGCTATACGCCCGAGATGGTAGAGCGCATTACCGGCATTCCGAAGGATCAGTTTCTCAAAGCTGCCGAGTTGTTCACCTCCGTCCGCAAAGATGGGGACATGAAGAAAGTTGCCACGATTATTTACGCCGTCGGGTGGACGCAACACAGTTTCGGAACCCAGATCATCCGCACTGCGGCGATGCTGCAGTTGGTGCTGGGAAACATTGGACGCGCTGGTGGCGGCGTGAACGCCCTGCGCGGCCACTCTAACATTCAGGGCGCAACCGATATGGCTGGCATCTTCGACAACCTGCCCGGTTATTTGAAAGTGCCGAATCCCTCCGACGTCGATCTCGCCACCTACCTGAAACGGATCACGCCAACGGCATCCAAACCTGATCCGTGGGATTCGATGAATTACTATTCGAACACTCCCAAGTTCGCTGTTTCCTTGTTAAAGGCGATGTATGGGCCAGCCGCGACCAAAGAAAACGATTTTGCATTTCACTACCTGCCGAAGATCGACCGCAATTATTCCTGGGTGAATATCTGGAACGACATGTACGAAGGCAAAGTGAAAGGCATGTTCGCCTTCGGCATGAACGGGGTCATGATTGGTCCCGACTCCCGAAAAAACATTGATGCGTTGAAGAAGGCTGACTGGCTGGTGGTTTGCGAAATCTATCCCGATGAGACCAGCGAATTCTGGCGCGCTCCGGGAATTACTGCTGACGAGCAGAAGCAGATCAATACCACCGTGTACCGGCTGCCGGGCGCGGGCTTCGCGGAGAAGGACGGATCGTTTACCAACTCCGCGCGCTGGTTGCAGTGGAAGCAAGCTGCGCTTCCACCGCCGGGAGATGCACGACTCGATCAGGACATCGTCGCGACGATCTTCCTCAAGGTACGCGAACTGTATCAGAAAGAAGGCGGCAAGTTCCCTGATCCTGTGCTGAACGCAACGTTTGCTTACACAACCCCCTATACGCCGTCGCTGGTGGAGATTGCGAAGGAGGTCAATGGCAAAGCGCTGGCGGACCTTACCGATCCGAAGACCAACGTCACCATTAAAGCGGGCCAGCAGTTGCCTGGCTTTGCCTGGCTGAAGGACGATGGCACAACTTCTTGCGGTAACTGGATCTACTCGGGCTCGTGGACAGAAGCCGGCGGCATGATCCAGCGTCGTGGAACGGAAGATCCGTCCGGACTCGGAATTTATCCGAACTGGGCATGGTCGTGGCCTGCGAATCGCCGTGTCCTTTATAACCGCGCCTCGTGCGACTTGAATGGCAAGCCCTGGGATCCTTCGCGCCGCCAAGTCTGGTGGGATGAAGCCAAGCAGTCGTGGGTGGGCAATGACGTTCCGGACTTCAAGCCCGACTCCCCTCCCAAGGATCATCTGGGTCCCTTCATCATGAATCCCGAAGGCGTGGGACGATTGTTCGTTCCGCTAGGTGCGATGGCCGATGGTCCGTTCCCCGAATTTTATGAACCCATGGAGAGCCCGATCGCGAATCTGCTGCACCCGAACCAGTCGAACAATCCAGTGGTGAAAAAGTACAAGACTGACATGGATAAATACGGCACCGTCGATCAGGGCTTCAATGTGATCTGCACGACCTACCGGCTGACGGAGCACTATCACTACTGGACTAAGAACAATCCGATGAACGTGCAACTCGTGCCCGAACCCTTTGTCGAAGTTCCACATGAATTGGCGGAGCGCATGGGGCTGCAGGGCGGAGAGAGAGTCAAAGTCACGAGCGCGCGCAGCCATTACATCGCGAAGGCGATGGTCACACGGCGTATTCGTCCCATGAAGATCGATGGGAAAGAAATGTTTCAGATCGGACTCCCGATCCACTGGGGGTTCCGCGGGATTGCCGAAGATGAAGGCAAAACCGCGAAGACGCTGGCCAACGAGTTGACTCCGACTGTGATTGATCCCAACGCGTTCACCCCCGAATTCAAGGGCTTCCTGGTGAAGATTGAGAAAATGTAGTACGGAGTGAAACCGCTCCTAGGATAAAAGATGAGCGACCGCAAAACGCTTCAGGTCAAGCAAATCTCGGGACACTCCGGACCCGCGCCGGGATTCGACGTGCAGCGGGACTACGAAGTGTGCAAACTGGTCGACACAACGACCTGCATCGGCTGCAAGGCCTGCGAGGTAGCGTGCGTCGAGTGGAACGACATGCCGTTCGGTGCGACGACCTTCGACAACACTTACCAGACGATGCCCGAAACGCGCTGGAACTTCTGGAACCTGATCAAGTTCAACGAGCACCAGAACGAAGACGGTACGATCCAGTGGCTGATGCGTAAAGACCAGTGCATGCATTGCGCCGATCCCGGTTGCCTGCGCGCCTGTCCCGCTGATGGCGCGATCGTGCAATATGCCAATGGCATCGTCGACTTCCAGCAGGAAAACTGCATTGGCTGCGAGTTCTGCGTTTCGGGATGCCCCTACAACATTCCGAAATTCAATCCGGCAACGAAGAAGGTTTACAAGTGCACGCTCTGCTCGGACCGCGTGGGTCAGGGCCTGGAGCCCGCATGCATCAAGGCTTGCCCGACCGGATGTTTGAAGTTCGGCAGCAAAGAGGACATGAAGTTCATTGCCGAGGAGCGTTCGAAACAACTGCGCGAGAACTTTGGATTCGAAAAAGCCGGCGTCTACGATCCACAATCGATTGGCGGAACGCACGTCATTTATGTTCTGCACGATGCGACCGATCCCGAACGCTACGGAGGACTGCCGAAGAACCCCGTGATTCCCTGGAGCTACACAGTGTGGAAGTGGCTGTTCAAGCCAGTCCTTGGGGCATTCGCAATGTTCGGGCTACTAGGCGTGTGCCTTCACTACGTAGCAGTGGGACCGCGCAGACCGCAGCCCGAACCGCCGAAGAAGGAGGACGCCAATGGCAAGCGCGGTTGAAAGATTCGACGAAAAAGCCCGCCGCGCCTTTGAGCGCATCGGCCGAACAGAAGTTTATATCGGCGAGTTACTGCGTCACCCGGTCTACACGCGGTTTTTGCACTGGATGGTTGCCATCTTCTTCTTTCTGGCGTTGTTCTCCGGATTCGGAGTCTATCTTCCCTGGCTGTTCCGCTGGTTCACGCCTCTTTTCGGCGGCGGACCACTGGCTCGCGAGCTGCATCCCTGGTTCGGCCTGTTCTTCGTTTTCTTCTTTGGGCTCCAGACGTTGAACTGGATCAGACCCATGGCGTGGACGAAAGCCGATACCGATTGGATGCGCAACATCAAGGAAGTTGCTTCGGGCAAAGAAAAACTCGAGCCTCCGGCCACCGGCTTTTTCAACGCGGGCCAGAAGGCACAATTCTGGGAGATTGTCGCCGGCTGCGTCGTCTACTTAATCACGGGAATCATTCTCTGGGCCGGAGCGCGAACCTTTGGACGCTGGCCCGTGGCCGTCAGCTACGTTCTCCACGACATCTCCGCAATCATCATGCTGGGCGGAATCTTCATCCACATCTACCTCAGCACGATCGGCGAACCAGGTACTTTCCAAGCCATGACGCGCGGCTCCGTCAGTGAACAGTGGGCCTGGACCTTTCATCCCGCATGGTACAAACAGGTAACTGGACGCGACCCCCGACAAGACTACGAAGAAGCCTCGCGGAAGAGGAAGGTTGAAAGCTAAGCGTCGTTTCCAAAGCTAGCCCTCGGTAAACCATTCGCAGACCGACTCTCAGTAAGTGACGATAAATAAGTAATGGCGGAGGGAGAGGGATTCGAACCCCCGGTACCGTTTCCGGTACAGCGGTTTTCAAGATGTACCCTCTTCTCCCGCCCTCCCTCGTATTCAAACACTTACGGTCATGCAGACGCTCCTCAGTCGGGCTCAGAGGCCCTCAGTCGGCACTTATTGTGCTCCACTTTGTGCTCCACTCGGGCTGCAATTTGTTTGCTGGAACCAACCGCTCCGAGACCGTGGCCGAACGCCATGGCGCAGCCGCGACCGGTGCGGTTCCCGGCTGCATCATTCCCGCGAGCGCGATGATGACAGTGGAGGACGACATACTGCCGACGCGACGCATATTCGCGCAGGCCTGCGCACAGTCACTTCTCAATCGGGTTTTAATACTTGCTGATCATACCCAGTCTTATGTATCCGGCCCGGATCGCAAGGGTTGCCCATGTCAGGTTGCTGTCCTGCGTGATCAGCTCCATAAGTATTCTGTCAGGAACCTTCAGTAGCCGATCTAACCGCGCATCGTGTTTCTGTACGCTCGTATAGGTCAAATCGTGACAGGGTCGGCATGCAAAGAACTGACCTTGTGGCGGACGATACAACTTAAATGTCTGCCTGCCACAGCTTGGGCAGAATAGCCATGTACGATTCCGTCCACGGCGATTGCGCGTCGAGCCCACCTTTATCCCGAGCGCACGGTAATCAACCGTCGTGGACGCGGTGACGATTTGGCACTCCTCCACGAAGACTTTCCGAAAAACACTCTCCGGTCTGCCCATTAAACATCTCTTAAATCATCCGACTATGGCCGTCAACCTAATTTCCTAAATCATTAGAATTCTGTCCATGCAAAGAGTTGACCATGATAAGTCCGACCACAGGCATGTATTTCAGTATCCTTCAAGGCTTTTAACTCGGGCCACAAATCGGCTTCGCGAACAACATCCAGAGATCTCCCCAAAAGCCGTTTCGAACGATTTCCGGTGGGCCGACCGTCCGCTCGGAGTCTAGCCACTAGGTCCAGTTTGCAGATCAGCATCGTGGCGTGTTCGAATATACTTATTTACTAAAATGACAGTGGTCGAGCGGCTTTTGATCTGGTCTACGAGCGGGTGGACGACTGCACTGGTGTTCGTGGTCGCGTTGGCAGCGTTCCACATCAGGCTCGTCTGGCTTTCGCCTCTTTCCAAGGCTGGGTGGAAGCGCGTTGACTACTACTGGTTAGCGCTCGGTGCCTTAGGTCTAGTCGGCGCATCAAGCCAAGCCCGCGAAACAGCGATCAACTCATATAGCAGAGTGGTAGATGGATTCTATCAAGGATTTGATCCCGTGCAGTACGCCGTGGGTACATCACGGGAACGTCTAACACAACGCAGGCAAGTTGTGGACCAGCCGCCCGATGTCAAGCTGGCGTATGAGGCCTGGGAAAAGTGGCTTAACGATGTACACGACCGAGTAGCAGCGAGTGTTCCCGGCGCGAGGATAGATGAGTCAGTATTGGCAAATGAACCCATAGTACTAGTTGAGGGGGCCGCTTCGGCTACAAAGGATATTCGACAAGCGATACATGGTCACAACCAGTGGGTGGAGCGACGGACTGAACTGGGATTGGCAACTAAGCAATCAATGGGCGAGGACATACTCAGGCTGTTTTCTCCAGTACTTCTGGCACTTGCTCTAGCCCTGCGAATCACCAAAGTCACCGGCGAATTGAGGCTCGACTAACCCGCTCAGACATCATCCGCTAGGACACTCCCATTGTTCCCGCGTAAAGCACTAAGCGCGGATAACGGGCAAACCGGAGGTTATGCCCACTCCGACGCCGCTCAAACGGACGTTAGCCCGAGGTCGGCATCTGATAAGTTGACCAACTGATTTCTGCCACGTGACGGGCTCTAAGTTTATCAGTAAGTTTCAGTCTCCGGTCGCAGACCACTCGGGATCGGCACCGCCCCGAGGGCGAATCGCGACGGCATCGATCTCGTGATGACCGACCCAATCGCCACAGCATAGCGTTAGAAACCTGCCCAGAATCGCCCTTCTGGAAACCCTGTAAAGATTGGACTTCTTGATTTCCACACCTGGCGTTAGGAATGCGTAGTTTGCTAACACGGGTTCGTGCGCTTGGATTGTCGCCTTCGCCGAAGTCGGGGCCGAGGTTTGAGCCAGGAATCCTCCGTATCTGGATGAAATCCAAAGTGGCGGCGTGGAGAAGATTCAGGGCAAACGTCCGCTCGTCTCTGCACCTTGAAATCGTACTTTTCCTCGGGAAAATCCTGCGCTATGGCAATGAGTCTGTTACGGACGTCGTTCCATCCGTCCAACATCTCATCGGATCGAGAACGCGCAGGACTCGGAGGCTAATTCTACATTTGGGCCTGACTAGGAAGATTCATCCCGACGGCAGTAAGAAATCCGCTTGACAAACGAAATGACAATGGTAAGATTCTCGCGCAATTGGGTCACGTCTAACTGAATTTAAGGCGGCGAAAATGAAACAACGAATCCTTACCCTAGCAGCCATTGCCGCGATGTCTCTTGTGGTTTTCCTTGGCGCGGGCATGGTACGCAACCGTGATGTTCGTGGGCGGACTGTGGTGGCGAGCGTACAACCAGCAGCACAGCAACAGCCAGCGCCGCAGCCGACTCCTCCACCTGGCCCGGCCCCAACTCCTGCACCTGGCCCAACTCCTGCACCTGGCCCGGCCCCAAGTCCAACCCCGCCACCACCGCCTTCACCACCGACTACTGGGAAATAGTAGAAGCCGTATCTTTATGTAAAGCGCCCTCTCTGTGGCGACTGCGCTTGGGGCAGCCTTGCGCCCGTTTCGAAAGGCTGGAGGATTTCCGACCGTGTAGAGTCGCTGCGCGGTCGGATCCTAACCAATAAGTGAATTGATCAAACAATTGAAGACGTCGTGGCTGTTATGAAGCAATTTCATTTTGCTCTCCCGCTCTGTCATTTTCACAAATATGGGATAGCGTGCGATTGAATCCAGATTCACCGGAGAGCGCGTTTTGTTCCAATTCGCATGTGAGCGAAGGAAATGCTATAGTCCATCGCGTCGGTTCATACTCCTAGGCCCTTCACGTCGCTTCTTGATGTGAGGGGGTTGCCCTACTCGCTGCTTCCACCGGGAATCCAAGAGTAGGTATTTCGCGCGCTGAGGTTCGTGCGCTATTTCAGGTGCGAACATCCTCAAGGCCCCACGGCCTGTTTCGCCGCCGATGTTCTTGGGTAAAGAATTGGATTGTTGGACTAGGATTAACCCATGGCGACATTTGGTATCCCTTTACGCTGTGTGCTCTTAGCGGGACTTCTGCTCTCATTAGAAGGCCCATCTATCGCCGGAACGATAGGTTCACCGCTGGTTAGTGGATCATCGGTGGATACTGCGGTGGGCTTCATGTACGCATTCCAGGGATCGTTCAACCCAACGGACGTCGGCAAATCAGTTCAAAGTTGGGGCTTTTATAACAGTGAGCCTTCTAGCCACTATTGGGTTACGCCGCTAATTCTTGAACAAGAAGGGGAGGACAAGTGGAAAATCGTAGGTATCGGAAAAAGTAGGCAGAACTCGGGGGCGGGGTTGCAGCGCTACCCGTTCGATCTTAAGAGTGGAACCGCTGAGATAGCGAATACAAAGTACACGTTTGGATGGTGGAACGGCAAGATTGGCGGCGGTCCTAATGGTGGCGTAGTCGAATACTCTCGTGTCGCCTCTCCCATCGGCTACGCCGAAAATTGTGAGGTCATTAATTGCAACACCCCCTCGCTAAGCGTTCCCCAGGTCGGCCAGACAGTCGTGTTTGCAAATCATTATTCGGGCCCTAATCGTGGAGGCTACCTCTTTACTGGCTATGGCCGCTTGTATTCTATCGAGTTTTCCACCAATTCCACTGAGGCTTTGACATTTGCGGATGTTTTCACCAACTTCATTCGCAGCTACCGACCTTCTTTGCTTTCTGCGCTAGCATTAGCCGTCCTGTCCGCTCTAGTTTTTGGCGCCGGCCTTAAGATCGAGAAGAGGCTCCGTTCCTTACGGACGACCTTATCCTCTCGTCTAGAGAAGCCCGAATATCGGGACGTTCAAGCGATACTGGCCGACCGGCAATTGTCTGAAGAAGAGAGGTTTGTAAAGAATCTCGGAGACGGCTTTCTGTTGCGTAGTTTTGAACTTAAGAGCGTTCTCTTCTTCGAAGATTGTGTTTACGAATTCCGGCCGAGGGTCAACGTACTGCTGGGCCGGAACGGTTACGGTAAGACCCTCCTGCTTCGGACGCTAGCGGCAACTATCCAGAGTGATCTGGAGAATGGTGGGCTCCTATTTCCTCCGGACGCGAGGAAGTTGTCCGCAACCCAAAGCGAGAGCGATCCGCTTGTCACACTTCGGGTTGAGCGCAACGGGGAACCCGAGGAAACAGTGCGTGATCGTGTTTATTTTAGAAAGACAACAGGCAGGATTCCACTGCTCGCGATTCCCGACTTGCGGTTCATGAATCGACAAGTAAAGGTCTTTGTGCCGCCGGCAATTGTCCCCGAGCCACTTAGTCGTTCTGGAGCCCGGCACTTCGTGACCCAAGAACCATATGAGAACAAGGTATTGGAGCTCCTCTATACACTCTGCCTCGATTACAACGAAAGCGGCAAGAGCTTCCGCCCGCCGATCTTTCGGCTGCTTGAGCAAGTGGTGCGCGAGTTGACAGAAGACAGGAGCTTTGCATTTCACTCGATGAACAGGCTACCTGGAACAACCGGCTACGAAATCCTAGTAACGGCCGAAGGCACTGGGAATCAGCCGATGCCCATCCAACGTGCCTCGCAAGGCACTTTGTCAGTCTTGGTCATCTTTGGCCAAATTTATTATTTCTTGGCAACTCTACGACCCAAGATCACCGCCGAAGCAGTCTTTCAACTACCTGGCATCGTGCTCATTGATGAAGTCGATGCGCACCTACACCCGTTCTGGCAGCAGAAGCTCATGGGTCTGCTTACAGCACAGTTTCCGAACGTTCAGTTCATAGTATCAGCACACAGCCCCCTAATTGTCGCGGGATGTGACCGGAAAGAGGTGGCGGTCCTACGGCGAACATCCTCTGCGGACCGCTTTCGCGTAGACGTACTGGAGCAGGACTTTCTTGGTGCCCAACTCCAAGACCTGTACAAACTCATCTTCGAGACTGACGATATGGACCGCTTGTATCTTGAGTATTCGGCTAAGGTCGCCGCCGGCGCTGGACCTACCGTCGTGCGGCAGATCGAGCAGTTGGAGAAAATGTCGAAGCGAACACCAGATGAGGAGAGGCAACTGAAAGAACTCGTTAGAGAGGACCGTTTGCTCCAGCGAGCCGCTGAAGTGCGCCAGACAAGGCTTGAGAACATCGCGGTTCGGGCTCACATAGAGAAACTGGAAAACGAACTCGAAATGCTGCAGGATGAATTACGCAAACGAACTGGAGCCTTGACGAATGATGGACTTTCCTAATCTCATTCAGCTTTTCGCTACTCATCCAGTCGCTCGGATCGCTACGGTACCTGAGTACACCGAGCTCTGCCGGAAGCACGTCGAAAACGTCCAGTTTCGGCGGCAGCGCGACACAGTCGAGGTCGCCAAGAAGGCGATTGAAGAACTCCTCGACGGTAAGCCAACGTGTGCTGCGCAGGTTCGCGAGGCTCTGATCAAGCTTCAGGGACTGCGGGGTACCGATTTCGACCTCTACTACGACCTCATCGTTGCGGGATACAAACCCCGCTGGTCGCCTCAACAGCAGACCTACTTTGAGCGCATCGTACCCTCAATTCGCACAGGCCAGGACTTCTTTCTTTCCTTCACCACCCGTGGTCCAACGGTTGGCTTCAAGCGCATAAATCAACGGTACTGGTACTTCATTCGTAATGTCATCGGCGAGCCGAACATTCCCACTGCCGATCGCCGCACTAAGAATCTTCTCGCTGAGGCGCTGTACGCCAAGCTGTTGGATGCTTCTTTGAGGGGTTTTTATTACGTGGTGCATGAAAACGACAATGCGATCGTGGAGGACAAACTCACCAACGGGTTGAGGGGTTCTCGCGTTTTTGTCCAACTCGTCGAAAACGTGATGTTTGAACCACCAACCGGTCGCCCAAATTACTGCGATTATGAATACCGCCGTGCGATCGAATTCATCAGCGAGGAAGATCGTATTCTGTTTGTAGTAACCGAGGAAAGCCCAGATGATCTGGTGGCAGCCGAGGGCGTGTACGAGCCGTATCGTGACTGGGTACAACGAATTCGCGCAAAGGCCTTGCCCTATCTCCCCTCGACGCAGGAGTACAATGGGCAACGACTCAAGCAAATCCAGCAAAAGGTGGCCGACATCGTTTGGCTGGTAAAATCGGCGAGGAAGAGCGTGCTAGATCGTATTCCCGCCTGACCCCGCTGGCGGATTGCCGTGGGGCCGCTGTCTCGAACATGAACGAAGATCATCGGAAACATCTGGAGTTCATTCAGCAGGTTGTGGCGCGAGCGAACGGTAATTCGTTCCAGCTCAAGGGCTGGACAGTGACCATCGTGGCGGCGCTAGCAGCACTGTCGGCGGCCGATGCTAAACCACAGTTCGCCTGGATCGCAGGCTGTGCCGTCATTTTCTTCTGGATACTAGATGCTTACTATTTGCGAATGGAGCGCTCGTACCGCCGAGTTTACGATCATCTCCGGGTGATGACGGACGCGCAAATCGATGCCCTCAATCTACCCTACTCGATGCAGCCGGAGAGTTTCAACGTCCAACATGAACATCTGTTAGGAGTCGCCTTCAGACCAACGATATGCGGGTTTCATGGCCCCCTCCTCATTTGCGCTATTCTGGTGCGATATCTGCTGTCCTAAGGAATATGTGAGTTTCTGCCCGATTTCGACATAAAGCAGGAGCTTACAGCAATTTGCTCGCTGGTAGGACCAAAAATGAAAAAACCCTCATTTGAATCCTACATGGCCCTACTTCTGGCGCTGGAATGTGCGGAAACGCTTGAATCAACAGTATGTGGATCACTGTAACGACGTCCGGCGTCGCGGTGCGAGCGGCTAAGCGACGCCGAACGACTGCTCATGGGTCGCGGGCCGTGTCCACGTAGAGCATGACCGGGAGATGAGGCAGCGCGGGGCCGCCTTGTTCGACTCGCGGTACGTGCTGTGATGAAAACGTGATAGTTCAATGTTCAGAACGCGTCAGAGTCGATTAAAACGCATTTAGAACTCAGTTCTGGTAAGTGGTTGAAGAATCATGTAGAGTAGAGAATTTTCAGAACGGATCAGAACACACTAGGTGATCTTCAAAACCGGTGGCAGACACGGGTTCTGCTCCAGCCATTGCAACCGATCTAGCCCTTCGAGGGGCCGTCAGCTCACCTTAGTTGACTATGTTGCTGCCAAAGCTTCAATAGTTTCTGCATAGAGCGCGTATCCGTGAAGCCGGTCATCTCCGATTATCATGCAGCACCATCCGAACCCACAGTAAAGGTGTAAGATTCATCTGCGGAATTCCTAGATGACAGTCTGTGAAGGGACTGAGGCAATGCCCACTTTGACCATTCTCGGCAAAGCGACTGACCAGCGCACTGCTACGCGCGTGGTGTATGCGCAACTCACCGTTGATGATTATCTGGATCTCGTTGGAGAGAATTTTGACAAGTTTCCTATTCAAAGACGCCGGGAGAAGCATCGCGGCTACGAGCGCCTAAAATCCGATGTGATAGCGGGCGCCCTACTACCAACCATCACTCTGGCCTACGATCCGGATACTGTAGCTCCTCTACAGGGCTATTTTGATAATGGTCAGGTTGCCGAGCTAGTGACGGCTCTTTGCGAACAGGGGAAGGCAAGCATTCTTGATGGTCTCCAGCGAACCTACATCCTTTCCGAACTCAGGAAGGCGAACGTTGGGTTCAAGCAAGGACAAACACTTCTAGTTGAGTTCTGGCTCGAGGAAAAGCCTCGAAACCTCATCTATCGGATCATTGTGTTGAATGCGGGTCAGAAGCCGATGTCGATGAGGCATCAGCTAGAGGTCCTCTTCTCGACGTTTAAGACTCTTCTCGAAAGAGACATTCAAGGGCTGGACCTTCTTACCGAACGAGAGACGTCGAGGAGGACAAGACCCCGCAAGTACGGTCTTGATAGAGCTGTTTCGGCATACCACGCGTTCCTTCTCAAAAGTACGGAAATACAGAAAGAGAATGTGGTCGCACAACGAATTGTTGATGAAGACATTCTGTCGGGTGATGAGGACGCTCTCAACAGATCCCTTAACGAATTCAAGCGATACCTGAAAGACTATTGCGAACTCGACGACCAAATTTGCAGAATTTACGACGGAACGCAAACAGAGATTCCGACTGGTGCGGATTGGTTTGGGAGAGAGAACGTGATGGTTGCCTTTTTCGCAGCAATCTCAGAGTTTGCCTCGCGGCCAGACCGTACGGACCGCGTGGGCCAGGCGTTGTCACGTTTAAAGAGCATATTGTCGGCAACTGCAGTGGGGGAAGACCCTCTTCGTCTTGATGTTCTTCAAACTGTTACGCAAGGTATCGACACTAAGAAAATTAACGTTGGTTATGCAACCCGCAAGTTACTCTTTAATTCGTTCAAGGAGTTTTTCAGGGAAGCGGGAGAAAAAGGTCTTGGCGATCTGTGGGCAAGTGAGGCTGAGTAAGACCGATGCGGTACCAGGATTTTCTGGAGTGCACAGTACCCCAAGAGGCACCTCGTCCGGACCCCTCGCTGACGATCCAGGCCTTTGAGGAGATCTGCGTTGTCGATAACCTATTTCCGCTAGCCCTCGAATACGTGGCGTCGCTTTATCCCCGCGACGCCGTATGCAACGTAGAAGATCAAGAGAAAAAGCCCATCGGTCAGTTGATCACCTGCAAAGGACAACCTTTCGCGCTCAACGTGTTCGGTGCGCCGTATCTTGCTGCGTATCTTTTTGAGGTATCAAAGGATAGCTACGGTCTACCCGGACAGTTCTCGCAAGACTATCTTCTGGTCCGTGTCGATCGGCTGGCCGAGTACAAAGCTTCCTTTATGGCTTCAAGTGCTATATGGGGAGGCTTTTACCACGGGTCAACCAAACCTGTTCAGCCGCCGAGCGCGCCGAAGGCGACCCCAGTGTTGACTGCACACGCAGGGATAATTCTTCCGACCGAACTTCATACCGAAGCGGCGATGCGCTCAGTCGTCCAACCTTACGCATTCGAGAGATTTCTCAAGCTGTACCATTTGCTGGAGCTTAGTTTTGACCACGATGTTGTTGAAAAGATCCGCGCGCTAGGAGATGACCTTCGGGGAATAGGGCAACTGCTGTCTAGCTATGAGAGCAAGGAATTTGACAGGCTGAAGCAGACGATTATGGATCGCTGCAATGATGTTCCTTCTGTTGCCGCTTGCGTAGAAGAAATCTGTTCGGAACACGAGTGGCACGAAACCATGAGGAAGATATTTTTTGATTTTGGTAAATCTGGAAATCCTCTTCCTGACAAATGGGACGAATTTCAGAACATGTTGCTTGCAACCGGATTCACGCAGGCGGGGGCAGCAAGCCAAGGCTTTATTACAAAAGGAAACAAAGCCGCCTTGCAGGACAAAGCATTCGAGAAGTTTGTTTTGCATCTGTCTGCCTATTGGATTTACCGAGTGCGGTCTAGCATCGCACACAGCCGGATTGGGGAATACGTTATGCGGATGGAAGACGAAGAATTTGTCCAACAGTTTGCCGAGAAACTATTACGACGGGTTCTGGAAACTGTTCTCAATCGCTGAGGCAGTGCCGTTTCTGGGGCTGGCTGCTTGGCGAGGCGAGGTTATCTGTCGCTCGACACACTGTTAGTAAGGCTGTAGTGGGACCATGTTCATAACGCATCACATTGGGTCAAATCAGTGCAAACGGCTTGTCTGGTAACGGGTGAAAAATAGAGTAGAGCAGAGAAGTTTTAAACTCGGCAGAATAACCCAGCATATTTAGTTTGGGCTTTTGTTCCGTGTCCGTCGCGGCAAGGTTCTTTGGAAGTAGCGGGGCGAGGACCTGTGTATGAACTGCTGGTCTGAATGGATGAGCAAATCGCTAAGCCCGGAAGTGTTCTGGGTAATGGTGACCGCATTTTTCACCGGGGCACTATGTCTCGTGGCATGGAGACAGCTCAGGGATCTTGCAAGAACCAGCAGAGTAGACTTGCTGTATCGCCTGCGTAAAGATTTCTTTAATGACAACGCGAGGACAATCACGCTGTTACTGGACTATGAAATGTTGCGATTTAATGCTGGTCCGCCTGGTTGTTTCGACGTGGCGAAGGGGCCCATCAAGACAGAGATCGATGCTGTTACGACGCAATGGGTCGACGACTATTTAGGTCTTTTGGAGGACATTGCCGGACTATGGAAAGCAGATCAAATCAGTATCAAAGAAGTCGACGATTCGTTCGGTTACTACGTGACGCTCATCGCGGAGGACGATGCAATTAAACAATACGTTGGATGGGCGCGAAAACGCGAAGGACAATCTGGACAAGACATTTATCAAGATCTGTTTGACCTGTATGAGGCGATTAAGAAGTATGGAATGAAAAAGAAGTAGGGTTTTCGTTGCATCGCTTAGCTGTCCATCTTTCACCACAACGACCCCGACGAATGGATGCGACCTCCCGCCGTTCTCCGATACGCTCTTTCGAGCCTCTTCAATAGCAAGTCGAGCAAATTTCGCATGCTGCGATCGCTCTCTAATGTCTTCCACGTAAGTCACGGGATCCGCCTCCATAGTTAGCACAACTTCTGAAGCGCCATCGATTTCCTCCTGCGTCCGCACCCGATCCCCGGACGAAGTACCGTGCGCTAGAGCAGCAGCGTTTTCATGCAGTGCTCGGCACTGTAGTAAAACTGTAGTGGTTCCACGTTCAGAACGGCTCAAAACACGGCAACACGGATCGCATCGAGCCTTGTAACTGGTTGAAAAATGGAATAGAGTAGAAAATTTTCCAAACGGCGCAGAACTCGCTAGTGAACTTGAAAACCGGCATGCGCGAAAGGGTACTAGTTTCACTCAACGCTGCAGACTGCGGCGATTCTTCTCGATCGTCAATCTCTAATGTACCGGTGTCCCCGGAGAACGAGTGGGCCAGCTGTGATCTATCAAGACGTTGTACCCGGCGGAATAGCCCGGCTGATGGGCGGAGCGTAACCGAGACTACCATGTGGCCGGTGGAAGTTGTAATGCTCGAGCCAAGGTGAGAGGTATTGGTCGCGTT
>Ga0210410_10000045_pt1 | contig 209065 bp, 171 predicted proteins | sample IncBWC4MmetaG_FD_161058 | JGI IMG/M metagenome (GOLD analysis project Ga0210410, IMG submission 161058) | Forest soil microbial communities from Barre Woods Harvard Forest LTER site, Petersham, Massachusetts, United States - Inc-BW-C-4-M | ecosystem: Environmental > Terrestrial > Soil >... | reverse complement strand
CCGGCGGCCTAGTTGTGCGGAGGCAAGAGCTACAGTGCGGTCGTCCTTACTACCGCTTCCGGCTTCAATGGCTTCGACAAAGCGCCGGCCATTGAAAAGCAGATACGGCAGGTTCACATGGGACTCTGTTATGAGTGGATCGATCTTCTCGGAGCGATTGAGTTCCTGAATCGCCTCATCGGTGCGCCGGAGCGTCAACAGATAATGAGCGTAGCCGGCGTGTGCTCGCGGCAAGCTGGAATTGAGTTCGAGCGCGCGGCGAAATTCGCGCTCGGCACCCGGCCAGTCCCAGTCAAAGTTAAGCTTCACATAACCCATTGAAGCGTGAGCTTCCGCAATGGCATCGTCGAGCTCGATAGCCTTAGCAGCAGCTGCTTTGGCCTTTGGCATTACTTCGAGTGGAGCGCGAAGCATCGTGCTCTGATCGTAGTAAGCATCAGCGAGGCCGGCGTACGCTAGAGAATCATTCGGATCAAGGGCCACTGCCTGCTGGAAATGCTTAATCGCTTGCTCGATGCTTTCGGCGCTCTGCTTGTGCAGATCGAAGAGCCCTCTCATGTAGGCTTCGTGAGCCTCAGGCTTGACTGTTCGCGCGTTAGCCAGATGAACTTGCTCTTGTGGAGTGAGCTTAATATTCACTTCACTTGCAATCGCCCGCGCAACCTCGGCCTGCAAAGCCAAAACATCCCGCAGATCGCGATCATAGTTGGAAGCCCACAGGTGCTTGTCGGCTGGTGCCTCAATCAACTGCGCGGTGATTCGCACTTTGCCGCCTGAGCGTTCGACTGATCCCTCAACTATCGCGTCCACATGGAGTTCGCGCGCTATTTCAGGCAACGTTTTTTTCGTTCCCTTGTAATGCATCGCGGAAGTCCGTGAAATCACTCGCAGCGCGCTGATTTGCCCCAGATCTGTGGTAAGCTCCTCGGTCATTCCATCAGCGAAATACTCTTGCTCGGGATCACCTGAAAGATTTGTCAAAGGTAGAACTGCGATAGATCGAATCTTGCTAGCACCCACATTCGGCCGGAACCACCCGAATCTCCAGACGAGGCCAACAAGAACGGCTAGTAGCAGAAGCGCCGCCAGCACAGCTCTGCGCTGCCAGCGCTTTCCGATTTCGCTCTTCACGCGAATCAAATCGGTCCGCAGCTCAGCCGCTCGTTGATAGCGCTCCTGGGATTTCTTTTTCAGCGCCCTGGCGATAAGCCGTTCCAGCCCGGCTGGGACGCGCGGATTGAGCCTGCGCGGAGAGACCGGCTCCTGGTTGAGGATGGCTTCACGAATCTGATTAGTCGTTTCTCCCGAAAACGCCGGCTGCCCGGTGGCCATTTCGTACAGCACAGCGCCAAAGCTGAAGATGTCCGTCCGCCCATCCACGCCCTCCCCTCGGATCTGTTCAGGAGACATGTAGGGTGCCGTACCCATCAACGCGCCGGGGCGTGTGAGGTCGTCTCTAGCAAATGTATTGGTACCCGCTGTAGACAGATCGAGCCCCGCGGGGGCCTCCGTGGTCGCCTGTTTGGCCAACCCAAAATCCAACAATTTAGCCTGACCGCGTTCAGTAACAAAGATGTTGGCTGGCTTGATGTCTCGGTGAAGAATACCTTTGGCATGCGCAGCGTGGAGCGCGTCGGCGATGTGGATTCCCAGCTCTAGCACGAGTGCGCTTGGAAGCGGCTTGCTCGAGATGCGATGTTTGAGCGTGCATCCCTCGAGCAGCTCCATAACGATAAAGGGTCCTCTTTCGTAATTCCCGATGTCGTAGATTGTGCAGATATGCGGATGATTAATGGCGGACGCGGCGCGCGCTTCTCGCTTGAAACGTTCCAATGACTGGCCATCCTGGTCCATTTCTGGCGGTAGGAACTTCAAGGCCACGTACCGGCCCAGGCGGGTGTCCTCCGCTTTATAGACAACACCCATGCCACCACCGCCCAGCTTGTCGATCACTCGGTAGTGCGAGATCATTTGGCCGAGAAGAGACCGTTCAGCACCTTCGTCCCTATGTATCTGGTCTTGAGCGGCGTGGTGACGGACCATCTCGAACGCCGGCTCTTCAAGGAAGTGATCCGCTTGCTTCTGATCGGCGAGCAGCGACTGGACTTCGAGGCGAAGGCTGTCATCTCCGGCGCAAGCGCTATCAACGAAGGCCGATCGGGATGCTGGGTCGAGCTCCAGCGCGGATTCCAGAATCGGCCGGACGCGTTGCCATTGTTCCGGCGTCATGCGCGCAACTCTTTTTGACTCATCTCGCGCCGTAGCCAAGCTCGCGCCGACGCCCAAGAACGCTTCACGGTGGCGGGAGAGATTCCCAGGAAGTCGGAAGTGTCTTCAATCGAAAGACCGCCGAAGTAGCGCAGCTCGATGATCTGGCTCTGCTGTGAATCGAGTTTGGCAAGGCGGGCGAGAGCTTCGTCGAGGGCAAGCAGATCCACGCCGCACTGTGGCGAGGCGATGCTATCGTGCAAAGTCAAACGCGTTACGCCAGCGCCGCGCTTGGAGGCACGCCGGTTACGCTCATAGTCGACCAGAATCCAGCGCATCAGTTGAGCGGCAATGCCCAGAAAGTGGGCGCGACTTTCCACCCGGATGGATTTCTCACCTGCAAGCCTCAAGTACGCCTCGTGCACCAGGGCAGTTGTTTGCAACGTGTGATTCGGACGTTGTTGACGGAGGTTCGACCGAGCAAGGCGCCGCAACTCGTTGTAAACAATAGGCAAAATCGCCTTCAGCGCCTGCCGGTCCCCATCTCCCCAGTGGAGGAGGAGTTCACTGACTTCCCTGGAAGCACTTGGACCCACGTTGGGGCCTCCGGTATGGTCACCGCTGCGGGGAGATGCCGGGAGAATAGTCAAAAGCCCGCCAGATTTCAACTCCTTCCATCGCGCATGTTGAAAACACATGGATTGAGGGCACCGCAAATCCCTACGTCCTGGTCCGCAAGAAATCCCTCTGTGGCGTGAGCCAGTCTGCCTCCTATTTCCGATTAATGGGGTAGCAAGAGTTTTCCGGACAGGACTGAACGCCGCGACAGCGGCGGAAGCTGAAAACCGGACCGGCGCTGAGGAGCGCCTCCAACGAAGGGAGAAAGTCATGTCGCGAAATTTGGTTTTAGCAGTTCTTGCGAGCCTTGTGCTCACGTTCGGAATGGCTCTCGGTCAAAGTCGCGCGCCTACATTCACACAAATTGATTACCCCGCTTCCGGCACCACGGGGACAATCGTGAACAGCATCAACGCGCGCGGAGACTTCGTCGGCATTTATTTTGATGCAGCCGGGAACACCCACGGCTTCCTCCGAAAGAGCAGGAAAGGAGACAACGGCGATGCTGATGCTACTGCGAAAGGAATCGACTTGAGTGGCGGGCAGTTCACAACAATTGACTACCCAACTGCCAATCCGAACGCCATCACCAATCTGAACGCTATCAACGACGAGGGCGACATCGCGGGCACAGTCCAGTTCAACCCAGCACTACCTGGCGGCGACTACCACGGCTTTCTGCTGCGGGACGGAGTTTTCGAAAACGTGGAGTTCCCGGGGCACCTCAATACCATCGCGGCGGGGGTTACCGACATTGGCGAAGTCATCGGCTGTTATCACGACCACGACTTTTCAACGACTATGCACGGCATGATCTTGAGCCATGGTAATTACACGGCCCTCGACGGCCACTACCCGCCGCTGCCCAATGAGTCGGCTTCCATGAATAACGGGGCGACCCCCCATGGCGACTTGCTCGTGGGTCTCTGGACGGACACAGCCGGAAATACACATGGCTACCTGCTGCGTCCAAGCGACGGCGAGTTCACGCCTTTCGATTATCCGAACAGCATCCACACTGAGGCTTGGGGCATCAACGCTTCCCACGAGGCCGTGGGGCTTTACCTGGACCAGAGTTCCAACTATCACGGTTTTGTGATGAACCGTGGCCGCTTCAGTTCTATCGACTACCCAGGAGCCGCAGGCACGCTAGCCTTTGGAATCAATCCACAGGGGGACGTGGTTGGGATGTTCTTTGACTCAGCGGGGAACACGCACGGGTTCGTGGCCAACCGGTCGCCGAGACTTCGCTAGGATCGTGTTCGTGCCCGGCATGTTCGTGCCGTGTCGTCGGCTAACTATTACCTATCCGGCTTTCCCGGCAGGATTAGTCCTGGGAAGTCGGCTTGTAAAACGTGATCTCCGCGCTTGGCATCGACTCTGGAAGGATGACGGGCAACTTGGAAGTGATGGGCACGGCGCAAACGATGGCCTAGGGTTTGGACTTGTGCTGTTCGAACCAGCCGGCGATGTAGAGCATTTTGGCGACGTGGTGGCTGGGGCGGCGGCCGATGCCGTGGGGTTCTTCGGGTACGCGGACGAGGACGGTGTCGACGTTGAGGAGCTTGAGGGCCTCGTAGAACTGTTCGGCTTCGGAAATGGGAGTACGATAGTCGGCTTCGCCGGTCATGACCAGCGTGGGAGTTTTCACTTTGGCGACGAGGTTGGTGAGCGAGCGCTGCATGTAGTTGTCGGTATTGTCCCAGGGAAGACCGGGGAACCAGTATTTGGTGATGAAAGGGATATCCGAAGTGAGCGCGAAGCTGTACCAGTTGATGACGGGATAGAGGGAAGCGGCGGCGCGGAAACGCTCGGTGTGCTCGATGGTCCAGCAGGTGAGAACGCCGCCGCCGCTGCCGCCGGTGACGAAGAGATTGTTGGTGTCGATGTAGCCTTTGGCGATGACGGCGTCAACGCCGCTGTTTAGATCGTAAAAATCGTCGCCGGGATAGGCGTGATGGATGAGGTTGGAGAATTCCTCGCCGTAGCTGGTGCTGCCGCGCGGATTGACGTAGAGCACGACGTAGCCGTGGGAGGCGAGGACCTGTTTTTCAAAATCGAAACGATCACCGTAGTCGGCGAAGGGGCCGCCGTGAATTTCGAGGACCAGGGGATATTTTTTTGTAGGATCGAAATCCGGCGGATGGACGATCCAGGCCTGGATCTTGCGGTTGTCTTTTGATGATTCGAACGAGATCTCTTCGACATGGCCGGGTTTTTTCTGCGTGAGGAGTCCTTCGTTGATCGAGGTGAGGACTTTCATGGCGCCGTTATTGAGGATGGCGACGTCACCGGGATTGTCCGGACGGCCGTAGGTGAGAGCCATCATAGGCGTTCGAGAAAGGGAGAAGGTACCGCTGCCGCCGGCCCCTATCGTGGAAGCGAGGTGGTCGGCGATTTTCTTGCAGGCGCCGGCGAGCGAGCAGAAACCGATTTTGGAATCGCCTTGATCGTCGTAGCGGAAATAGACGCCGGTGCTGTCGGCAGCCCATTGGGGATCCTGGATGTCGCGGTCAAGCTTGTCAGAGAGGGAGTGCGAGCCGGTGCCATCGCGGTTCATGAGATAGAGCTTGGTGGTCTGGTGGCCTTGATAGCGATCGTCGTAGCCGGTGTAGGCGATGAATTTTCCGTCGGGAGAAACGGCGGGTGAATTGTCAGGGCCTTTGCGATTGGTGAGCGCGCGGAGGGAGCCGTCGGCCACGCTAAATTCGTAGACTTCGTCGTCCTGGTATTCGTGGTCGGATTCGGGATGGCGGTTGACGGAGACGATCAAGTATTTTCCGTCGGGAGTCCAGGAAGCGCGCGAGGGGCCGAATTCGTTGCCGCCGTTGGGAAAATTGCCGTTGGTGACCTGGCGCGGCGCGCCGCCTTCGGAATTAACGACGAAAATCTGCATGTAGCCGGGCTTCAGATAGCCGGTGCCATTGAAACGGTAGACCAGGCGGTCGTAAGCAGTAGGAGGATCGGCCCACTTCGCTCCCGAAGGAGGGGATGGGAGATCGGCGAGGTGCGGACCTTTGCCGAGAACGAGAGAGGAGAACGAAAGCATTTTTCCATCGGGGGACCAGGCGATGGCGTCGGGGGCTTGATCGAGATTGGTGATGCGCGCGGTCTGGCCGGTGTCCATCCAACGGATGTAAAGCTGCTGCTTGCCGTCAGCGTCGGAAAGATAAGCGATGCGCGCGCCATCAGGGGACCAGCGCGGAGAAGCGTCGCTGCGGTTGCCGGTGGTGAGCGGGCGATGGTCGGTGCCGTCGGTGTTGATAGTCCAGAGATTCGCATAGCGCTTGTCGGTCATGGGGTCGGCAAAGCGGCGGACGTAGACGATTTTTTTGCCATCAGGAGAGATTTGCGGATCGGTGGCGGTCTGCAGCTGGAACTCGTCCATGGCAGTGAGTCTGGTGGAGGCTTCTTGCGCCCGAAGAGCGGGGGAAGAAGCAAATGAGAGAGCTGCGGCCCAGGCTGCGGCGGCGAAGCGTGCCTTGAAAGTCATGCGCGGGGACCTCCTCGCGTGTGGGAGTAAACAACGCGAATGGCGGCATGTCAAGGTGTTGCGAGCAAGGCGCGGACTGGGGAGAAACGGGGTTCGTTGACACGTTTGCGCGTGCTTCGCTAGACTAACTTGAGTCGTTGCTACAGGCGTTTCTGCTTACACCGTTCCCCGGTAGCTCAATGGTAGAGCATTCGGCTGTTAACCGAAGGGTTGCTAGTTCGAATCTAGCCCGGGGAGCCAAATCTTTCTGATGATGCTCCGCTCTTGATGCGTGACCTAGCGTCCAGGAGATCTATGCGCTCGATCTGAACTTCCCGTGAAAATCCTGGAGCTATGGAAGTAGTAGTTGCAGTACACTCTCGGTAAATTCCATTTTGGTTTATTAAGGGACCACCGAGGATCTCCCACGCAAATCAGAATTGCACTGCCGGGTATTCTCCTCCTCTTTTTCGGTTGCTACGGTGCGGGCCAGGAAATCACGGCCACGATTTCCGGCCGGGTCACCGACCCAAGCGGAGCCGCGGTACCTGGGGCGACAATCACGGTTGTGAGCACCGACAAGGTCGTTACGGTCCGCAGCCTCAGAACGTCAGGCAGCGGCCAGTATGTGGTTCCGCTGCTCTCCATAGGGTATTACGACGTGACCGCAGAAGCGCCTGGATTCAATAGAAGTTCACAGACCGGAATTGAACTGAGCGTAAACGACAGGCGCACCATCAATTTTGTTCTGCAAGTTCGCGGCCAGAGCGAAGAAATCAAGGTACAAGCCAATCCCCTTCAAGTGGACCTACAGAGTCCGACGGCTGAGGGCTTGATCTCCGGGACTCAGGTTCGAGAACTTGCAATCAATACGCGCAATTATTTTCAATTGGTAGCCCTGCAGCCGGGCGTCTCTTCAGGTCTAGACTCCGATCAGCCTTATGTCGGTGTCAGTAGCCTTAACGGTGGCCTCAATCACGTTTCCTTCTCCATAAACGGTGCACGCGACAGCCAGAATAATTGGACCCTGGATGGCGCCGACAATGTCGATCGAGGGTCGAACCAGACCCTGCTAACTTTTCCCAGCATCGATTCCATTGCGGAATTTAAGGTCCTGCGCGGCAACTACGATCCCGAGTTCGGACGCGGATCGGGGGGCCAAATTAATGTAGTCACACGCTCCGGTACGTCGACCTATCATGGGAGTGCCTACGAATTCTTCCGCAACGACGTTCTCGCGGCCAATAATTTCTTTAACAATCTTAAGGATCTGAGCCGACCGCCCCTGCGCTACAACAACTTTGGATTCACCCTCGGTGGACCGGTGTTAATTCCCCATCTGTACACAAAAAAAACCTTCTTCTTTTTCTCGCAAGAATGGCGGCGCGTGGTCAACTACACTACGTTTACCAGCGCTGAGGTGCCCACTAGAGCGGAGTTGCAAGGAACCTTTGCCGCACCGGTGTGCACCAAGCCCATCATCGACCCTGCCACACGACTCTGCGTAGGGCCCACCACCACACAAATCACGAACTTTGATCCCACCGCGACTGCTTACATTAAGGACATCTACTCGAAGCTGCCCGCGCCAGGGCCGGATGGTACCTTCAGTTTCACTGGACGTAACGTCTTCAATTTCCGGGAGGAAAACCTCAAGGTCGATCACATCTTTGGCCCAAGACTAAGCTCGTTCTTCAAATACATCCATGACTCGATACCCACTGAAGAACCCGGCGGGTTCTTCGCCGGATCCAATCTTCCGGATGTGGCGACGACGCGAACAAACGCTCCAGGCGTGATTGTGGCGGCCCGAATCGCGATGGTCATTACGCCGCACTTTGTTAACGAGGTCGGCTACTCTTATTCCCATGGGGCCATTCTCAGCCAGCCAGTCGGACTAGGTAGCGAGGCTCTCTCTCCCGACATCCACCCCGATCTGCCCTTCGCGAATCTGTCTGGCCGTGTCCCGACCTTGTTTTTCAACGGCGGCGAAAGCCTGATTGGATTCGGACCCTTTCGGGATCTGAACACGAATCACTCGGTATTCGGCAGCGCAACCTGGATCATCGGGCAGCACTCAACAAAGTACGGACTTGTCTACCATCATTATGAAAAAGACGAAGGATCGTCTTCTCGTTCCGACAACGGCAGTTACAACTTTCCGGACATCGGTCCGGCAGGGAGAAGCTTTCAGCAACAGTGGGCTAACTTCCTTCTGGGCAACGCTGCATCCTTTGTTCAGACCAACGAAAACCCCACGGCGGATATTCATCAGAATGAGTTCGAGCTCTTCGCGCAAGATCAGTACCGCATGCGTTCTAACCTGACTCTCACCTACGGGTTGCGATGGTCCTTCTTCCGCCAGCCGACGGAGGGCCATGAACACTTAACAAATTTCGATCCCCTCGCTTACGATCCTGCCGTGGCCCCAGCGATCGACATCACCACGGGCACACTTGTCACTGGCACGGGCACACCGGTGATGAATGGAATCATCATCGGAGGACAGAATTCACGATTTGGCAGTGCGGTGGCAAGACAGACGAACCGCAATATCGCACCCCGAGTCGGATTTGCCTGGGATCCCTTTCGCACCGGCAAGACGTCCCTTCGGGGCGGCTACGGCATTTTCTACGATTTGCCTGCCATGGGTCCGTTCGAAGGCGGAACCATGAACAATCCTCCGTTCGTGCAGTTTGTGATAATCACCAACACCAATCTCAGCAATCCCGCGAGCACGGCTGCCGATCCAAGTCTTTCTCCGCAAGGGCTCAGTGGAGTTGACGTGAATTGGCGGCAGCCCTACGTGCAACAGTGGAGCGTCGATTTCCAGCGGCAGCTCACGCGGACGATGTTGTTTGATATCGGGTATTACGGAAACAGGGCGTTACACCTAACCGGCGGTGTAGACATCAACCAACCCCTTGCCGGCGCGTATCTCTCTGCAGGGGTTCTGGCACAAGGCCCGGTTGAGTTTGGAAATGGCCAAATCCTTAACTACGTGAGGCCATATCGCGGCTTCGGCCCCATCAATATTTCTTCGCCCAGATTCCAATCGAACTACCATTCTCTCCAGGCCCAGTGGCAATGGAAGGCGGGAGAGAACAACTTGGTCATACTTAACTACACCTGGTCGCATGCTCTGACCGACAATCCCGGCCAGAACAACACACCACAAAACATGCATGACATTCGCTCAGAATATGGACCTGCTGACTTCGACCGACGGCATATCTTCACCGGCAGCTATATTTACCACTTTCCTCTTTACCGCTCGCAGCGTGGCATCGCTGGACACCTACTGGGCGGTTGGGAAATCTCAGGTATTGCGTATGCACAAACGGGTCTATGGCTGACAGTCCGCGGCGTACATATCGATCCGGCCGGGCTCGGTCTAGCGGACTTCTTTAGCGGACCCCTCTTTGAGGCTCGTCCGGACCAACTTAGGGACGCGAACCACCACGCGGCGCACACCAGAGGGCAGTGGTTTGATGGTTCGTTATTCGCTGATCCGCCCGCGGACGGCATTCGACCCGGTAACGCCAGCCGCGGTTCGATACTCGGGCCGGGTGCCTGGCGCTGGGATACTTCGTTGTTCAAGAACACCAGCGTCGGTGAACGTGTGAATCTTCAGTTTCGCGTGGAAGCAACAAATGTGCTGAACCACACCAACTTCGACCAGATCGACACACTCTTCTTGTTCGATCCCATTCATTTCGGTCAAGTGACAAGTGCACGCGACCCACGCATTATCCAGCTTGGTTTGAAGATGGTCTTTTAGAAAAGGCCCAGGAATGCATTTAATCCGGCAACTGATCTTCATCGGTTCGAGAACGTAGAGGTCGCTAAAGCTACGTTTTTTGGCTGGCAAGACGACGAGGGCTTGCCGATGACTGGCGGACAGAGCCGCCGGCGCGTTTGGACTTTGAATGGGCGCGGAAGCGGGCCGGGGGCAGGCCGAATTCCCGTTTGAAGGCGCGGTTGAAGGATGGTTCCGATTCGTAGCCAACTTCGGATGCAATGTGGAGAACGCTGCTGCTTGTGGATTTGAGCAGTTGCGCGCCGAGCTGAAGGCGCCAGCGGGTCAGGTAGGCCATGGGAGTTTCCGAGAGGTAACGGCGGAAGCGTTCGGCCAGCACGGAACGTGAGATGCCAACTTCCGCGGCAAGCTCAGCGATGGTCCATGGATGGGCGGGCTGGCGATGGAGCAGGCCGAGCACCTTGCCGACTTCAGCGTCGCGCACACCGGCGAGCCAGCCGGTTTGTTCCTCCGGCAAGAGCGCAATGTAGCGCCGCAGAGTTTCGACGAACAAGACTTCAGACAATTTGGCGAGCACCGCTTCGCCGCCGGGCCTTGCTGTGTTCGCATCTCCCACCGAGTAGCGGATGGAATTCTCCAGCCAAAGACCGGAGGCGTCGTCGCGAATGTGAATCTTGAAAACGGGAGGCAGCCCCCCGAGGAAGACCTGGCAAAGTTGCGGCTCGCATACCATGTAACCGCAAACAAGTTTCGTGAGCTGGCCGCCGCCTCCAGACCGCGCGATTTTGAGCCCTTGCGCCAAAACACGCTGCAATTCATGTTCGTGGTCCACCGGCTTGATTGGGGCGCCATTCCCCATGATGTGCGGATCGCCGTGCGGGAAAATAACGATGTCGCCGGCATTTAGTTCCACGCGCCGCTCGTCTCCTTCGACAAACGCATAACCGCGGCCCTCCGTCACCAGATGAAAAATGATGACGTGCCCAGGCGCGGGAGAGATATGAGGAGCAACAATGCACGAAGCAGGCGTGCGAACGCACCACGGCGCGGAAAACTCAGCATTGTAGAAGAGCGCTCCGTCAAGCTTCACAGCCTTCAGGACTTCGGACAACACATCCATTCGGGCTCCAGAAAAGGTGATTTGAGAGTTCCAGCAAACTGACCCGGACGCTGGAGCAAGTAAAGCACACTGCAGTTCGCTTCTGTCAAGGGTTTCGGACGCCCGGATAAGACTTCGTGGAGAGTTCTCCCTATAGTGCGATTCATGGATGGCGCGATTTTTCGATAGCGCAATCGTACGAAGGCGAAAGTGCTGCGATGAAGGAGACAAAATGATGATGGCAACGGCAATAACGACGGAATTTGTGAGCTTGAAAGCCCGCCTCAAAAAGACATGGATGGCGGGAGACTATGACCGCTTCTCACGTTATATGGACGGCAGCGCGCGTGATTTCTACGAGCGGCTGAACGTCGCTCCCGGCAGCCAATTATTGGACGTTGCCTGCGGTTCCGGCACTCTTGCTCTGATCGCCGCGCGCGAGGGTCTGGAAGTGACCGGGGTGGATATCGCCAGCAATCTTGTGGAACGTGCGCGGGCACGCGCAAAAGCGGAGAATCTGCGGGCCCGCTTTGAGGAGGCCGACGCGGAGGCACTGCCTTTCGAAGACGCGAGTTTCGATGTGGTGGTCAGTTTGATCGGCGCCATGTTCGCACCGCGCCCGGAGAACGTTGCGGAGGAACTCTTGCGCGTGTGCAGTCCGGGGGGAACCATTGCCATGGCGAACTGGACTGCCGAGGGATTCGTCGGGCAAATGTTCAAGTCCATATCGAAATTCATCGCTCCCTCTGGAATGCCCTCACCTCTCCTGTGGGGAGACGAAGCGACCGTCCGGGAACGTCTGGGCGCTGGATTGTCGGAACTGAGCCTCGAGAGCCGCTTCTACACCTTTAGCTATCCGTTCCCTCCTTCCGAAGTCGTGGAATTTTTCCAGCTGAACTATGGACCGGTCAAACAGGCTTTTGCTTCGCTTGACGCGGACGGCCGGGAACGCCTTCGCTACGAACTCGAGACGCTGTGGTCTGCTCACAATCGAGCCGGTGCGGGTTGCACGACGGTGTTTGCAGAGTATTTGGAAGTGATTGGCACGCGGGCCTGATCAGAGAGGAATCTCCTGGGTGCCCAAGAACGCGTTGCTGTGAATGTTGTGAAAACTGAATCAAGGAGATGTGACATGTACGACATGAAGAATCTGAGCAAGATGAAGAATTTAGAGGCGCTGGCACCTGAGGGGATGAAAGCGTTTGTGGCTTTTGACAAGGCGGCGCTGGCTGCGGGAGCGATTCCGCGCAAGTACAAAGAATTGCTGGCGCTGGCCGTGGCTTTTACCACGCAATGCCCTTATTGCATCGAACTCCACGCTAGCAAGGCGCGAGAGACAGGAGCGTCGGATCAGGAGATCGCCGAGACCGTCCTGGTCGCTGCGGCGCTGCGCGCAGGCGGATCAATTACCCACGGCACGCACGCGATTAAGTGACCTTGAAACGTGCTCTCGAAGGGCTCTACGAAACTCGTTTTGGATTCTGGATAAGCAATTCGAGTTCTTCGGGAGTCCTAGGCCAGTCTTCGCGCAGCAGGCGAGACAGGGCACGGTCAGCCAAGAGCCTTCCTCCGGTCTGGCAAGCCGGGCAGTAGTTGGTCTCGTTGGAGGCGTAACGAATACGCTGGACCTTGGAGTTGCAGCGCGGGCAAGGCTGCTTGTAGCGGCCGTGAACGGACATGCCTTCGCGGAATGCGGTGACTTTTTCGGGGAAGGCGTCTCCGGATTCCGCGCGGAGACGCTGGAGCCAGCTGGTTAAAGTCGATTGCACGGCTACGAACAGGCGCTCGATTTCTGCGGGAGTGAGTTTTTGTGTAAGCGCGAGAGGGGAAAGGCGCGCCTCAAAGAGAATCTCGTCGGAGTAGGCATTGCCGATGCCGCTGAACAAGCGCGGGTCGGTAAGTGCGCGCTTCAGGGTGTGGTTGGCAGAGGTGAGAACTGCGGCGAAGCGGGCAAGATCCGATTCAAGAACTTCCAAGCCGCCGGGATCAAGCCCCCGGAGTTCCGACTCACCTTCGACCACGTGGAGCGATGCGCGTTTTTTGGAACCCGCCTCGGTCCAGAGTAGCGTGCCGTTAGGAAAATCAAATGCGGCGAGACCGCGGGGGCGCGAAACCTTGACTCCGCGCGTGCGCCAGTGAAGCCGGCCGGCGATCATCAGATGCAGGACCAGCCATAGATTATTTTCGAGGCCGATACAGATGCGTTTCCCCATTCTTCGCAGGTGGAGAACGGTTTTGCCTTCGGCGCTGCTGAGCGGCGGCGCTGCGGTACGCAGCAGAAACGGGCTCACGATACGCGTACATTCGAGTGTTTGACCGAGAATGCGCTTCTCGAGCGCTTCGAGATAGACGACGATGTCGGGCAGTTCGGGCACGGCAATTGGCCTCACCGCAAAGCACGGATCACGCGCGGGTTATAGGCAAAGATAAGTATGAACGACGCGGATGCGCTAGTCTGCGGAAGTTTGGCTGGCCACCAAGCCCAGCGTGATTCCAGCGAGCGCTGTAATCACAAGCGCCGAACCCACGATGGCGATACCTCTTGGGATCGATCCGTGGTCGAAAGTCTGCAGCAACACGCCCAGTGGAAAAATCACGGCCCCAGCTAGGAGGGCCGAAGCGAGTATCAGCTTGGAGCCTTCAGCAAGCCGGACGTGATCGAACGCGATTCCCACGACGATCAACAGCATGGCCAGACCAATCCAGTGACCATGCACATCCACTTGGCGATCGTAGACATACTTCGCCTGCTTATAGTTGTTGAAGGCAGCCTCGGCAGCACCAGGATTTCGAGTCGCGGATGCGTCAAAGGCCGCTGCGAGCGACGAACCGATGCCATTCAGCGCTTGATGCTCCGCAAACACCGCATACCACAAGCCGTAGCCCATGCCCCACAAAGCCAGCGCGATGCCGCCCAGGATCAGAAGCTGCCGCGCGCCGGTCATCGCGCGTCACCTACTTGCCGGAGAATCCCAATCCACATGGCGAGCAGCGCGACAATCACCAGCAGGCCCCCGGCGTCCGCCAATCCTCCTGCGACAAGCCCGAAACGCAATTCCAGCAGCACACACACGGGTAGAATTACGGAACCGAGTATCAAAACGTAGGCCCAACGGGACTTCCAGGTTTCTCGCAAACTGACGTACGGCTGAAAAAGAGCGAGCAGCATGGCGAGCAGCCCGAACTCAATAATGTGCGCATGGGCGGCAATTTTCACTGCTTTATCGCCTTGAAGCTGGCCATAGGCTTCGAGGGACCGGTCAACCATCCCTGCATCGTTTGCCCCAGCTGCCTTCGCCATATCCGTGAGAATCGAAGCGTCCAGCGCTTCGTGACGATAGAGATCGACGCCGGCGTAATACGCGCCATGCAAGAAACCGGCGAGCACCATTGCGATGCCGCCGACAAGCAGCACGCGGCCGGGTGCACTGCGATTCAGAAGAAGTGCGTCTTGCAAGGGTGCGGACACTTGTGATCGATAGTGTTTTCCCAGCCCAAAGAGGAGGCCAAGTGTGGCGATGAGCACGAACAAGCCGCCCAGGTCCGCAAAAATACTGGCCCAGCCGATGGCTTGGAGCGGGCTGTAGGCGAGGCCAATGTAGTGAATGAGAAAAACGCCAACGGGCAGCAGAGCCGCGCCCACGAGGAACAGCCACGCAAGGCGCCGCTTGGTGCTTTCACGGAAATCAATCCACGGTTGCAGAATCGCAAGCATCAGCGCGAGATATCCGAAATCGATCATGTGAACATGGGTATCCACCTTGGTTCCTCTATTTTCGAGGAAGGACCCCACATCCTGAAAACTCGCTCGAACCAGCGGGCGATCTCCGGCCAAAGCAGCGTGCGCGGCTGAGGCCAGGCCCCCACCCACGCGTGCTGCATTCTGGTGCAGGATAAAAACTGCAAAGATATCCCCGACCAGCATCCCGACGAGGATCAGACCAATCCCGCCGAGTACCAGCAGGCGCCGCGCGCTCAATGGAGCAAATGAGGATTGATGCATGTCGTTCGTCTTCGCGCCGATCGAGGAGTGCGAGAACGCCATCTTGGAATTTTGCAACTCTCCTCTGCTAGACGAAGAAGCTGGCCGAGGAAAAAAACCGCGACCAGCTTGTCGGAACTGGTGGTTAGAAACTAAATTTCAAGGCCAACTGAATCTGCCGCGGGTTATACACGGCGCGGGGCGTTCCGTACAACGGGTTTGGCGAGCCTTCCCGGAGGCCGGAGGGCGTCGCCGGACAGCCAAAGGCCGTGGGATCAAAGGGGCAGAAATCAGATGCGCCGTAAACGGTGTTGAAGAAGCGGATGTTCAGGGTATTGGAAAGGTTGAAGGCCTCGGCGATCAACTCCAGGCTTCTCTTCTCGCGGAATCGGAAAGTTCGCGCCAGGCGGAGGTCAACGGTGCGGAGATTGTCTCCCAGGAACGTGTTGCGAGGATCGATGCCCACGCGGTCGTTATTTCCAAAGATGTCGCCATTGGCGTCAAACCCGGCAAACTTGGTAAAGCGCTGGGGCGACTGGATGGTGGTGATCATGCCGACGAGGAAGTCGCGCGCAAACATATTCCAGGTTTTGGGCGTCGTCACTGTGGCGTTCAGGACCAGCCGGTTGCGCACGTCGTCGGAGGAGAGGGCGCGCTCGGCGCGGAAATTTTGGCTGTCTTGCGGAATCAGCACGAAGCTGGGGTTGGGGCCGTCGTCGATGGATTTCGACCACGTGTAACTGACGCCGTACGAGAAATTCTTGGTCAGGCGTTTGTTGACGTTGACCAGCAAGCCGTCGTACTGCGAATCCCAGCGAGAAGTTGCCTCGAAGTAAATGGCGATCGGGAATGTCCTCACCCCAGGAGTAAAAGGGCACAACGGAACGAAGGAACAATAGACGTTTTTCTGTCCACTGCGGCCTTCCGAGTCATGAACGGTCACCTGGGCGGTCGGATCGGGCTGGTTGACGTTGAAAAAACTGCCGAGGTGGACCCCACGAACGTGCAGTCCGCTAATACTCACCGTGGTATCCGGGAGCGGCTCGAATTCCACCGCTAAGCTCGCCTGGACACCATAGGGATTCTTGCTGTTTTGATCAAAACGGACTACGACAGAGGGTCCGAAGAAAGCATTCGGACAGTTGATAATCGGTTTGCAGGCCTGTGAATTGGTGATCGGATCGGTTGTGTTATCCGGGTATGCGCCATTTTGTGCGAGCGCCTGCAGCCCCAAGGATGTCAAGTTAGGTGGACCAGCAAAGGCGAACAGCTCCGTCTTGGCATTGAGCCCGTTCTCAAACGGCCGGCCCGGATACTTCCCGTTGTTAAGCTGAGCGATGTTCCCCGTGCCGCCGCACGAAGGTTCCTGGCAAGCGAGCAAGTTGGACGGAATCGTGCCATGAAACAGTCCGAACCCAGCGCGCACCACCACGTGGCGTTTGGTTCCGACGTTATATGCCACACCCAGCCGGGGGTCGAAATTCTTCCATTGTGTGTTCAGCACATTGGTGGGCCAGGTTTCAAACTCCCAGCGGATTCCACCGTTCAGGGTCAGGCGGCTTGTAGCGCGCCACTTATCCTGGACGAAGAAACCCTCGTAAGTATGATTCAGGGTGCCTTCCGCCTGGTTGCGGATGGCGGCCGAAAAGCTAGTACCCTTATAGACGGCGGTGCCTTCTCCAATGCTCTGCTCGTCGAAATTCGGCGCCTTAAATCGCTCGAAGAAGATTACGTTCGGCTGCTGGCAGCCAGCAGGACCGGGCGTGGTTCCTGACGTCGGGCAAGGTAGACCTGTTAGGGGATTCGTGCCGCCCGCAGTCCCAAGAAAAGCTCCGAGGCTCGGGAAGTCGGCTTCAAAAGGATAGAAAAGCGGGAAGGACTCTGTGGTCTTCACGAAATTGAAATCACCACCGAAACTGACTGTGTGCCGGTCAAAGCTGCGCGTGACGTTGTCCACGATTTCAAAGCGCGATTCGCGGTAAAAATCCGGATTGCCGCGATTCACGCCGATCGTGAAAGTATTTGACAACTCCAGGTGCGGCTGCGTGGTCACGGTGGGGAAATCGAACGAGCGCCGGGCATACTGCACGCGAAGTTCGTTGATGAGCTTGGGGCTGAACACAGAAACGAGCGTGCTGGCAAGCGACTGGTCGCGATAAAAGTTGTCTTTGAAGGCCGAAGGAAGATCAAAGCCATCGTTCAAGGGCGACTGGTTGAGCAAACGCCCGTCGTTGACGAAGTAACGTAGGAAAAAGGATTCGTTGTCGCTGAAGCGATGATCCACGCGCGCGAAACCATTGTCCGTATTATTCGTGCGAAGAACGCTGCCAAGATTCGGCTCCGCCGGGAGCCCATAGATCGCCTTAACTTCGTTGATGGCTCCGATATTTGCCAGCACCGCTGAATTGTAGAAGGGTGACTCGCCGCGCCGCTGCACCTCATAGTTTCCGAAGATAAACGTCTTGTCCTTCTTGATTGGGCCGCCGATCGCCGCGCCGAATTGGTTTTGCCGCAGAACGTGTGCTCCGCTTGCTTGCAATAGATTGATGGCATCCATGTCGTTGTTCCGGAAATACTCATAGAGGGTGCCATGCCAGTCGTTCGTGCCGCTCTTGGTGATGATATTGACGATGCCGCCCACAGCCCTTCCAAATTCCGTGGAGTAATCGCTATTGATCACGCGAAATTCCTGCACGGATTCCTGCGGCGGAGTGCCGCGCTGGATTCCCGATGCCGTCGAAATATCGTCGGCGCCGTCCACCGCGATGAAGTTGTAGTGAATATTCTGCCCTGCGAAGGAAAGCTTGGTGACCGGCTCCACGATGACGTCCGTGCTGCCCGACGTGGTGTCGCCAATCGTTACCGCGGGCGAAAGCAGTGCAAAGTCAATAAATTCCCGGCCGTTCACCGGCAGATTCACAATCTGCGCCTCGGTAATGACCGTGCTCACTTGCGTCCGGGTCGGCTCCGCCAATTCGGAGGTTGCTTCCACTTCGACTTTTTGCGCTATTTCGCCGGGAGTCATGGTGAAATCGAGCGCCGCGGTCTGGCCCACTTGCAAGGTGATGTTTTTCGTCTGCTTTCCGAACCCCGAGAAAACCACGGTCACCGTGTAATCGCCTGCCGGGAGAGCTGGGATGGAATACTCGCCTGAATCTGACGTTTGCGCCGACCGCGAAAAGCCCGTCGCAACATTCTGAATAGCGACACTGGCCTTGGCGATGCTTCCGCCGGAGGCATCCATGATTCTTCCGGAGAGAGTGGCGGTGACAGCTTGGCCGGAGGCATCCGCCGCGTAGAAAGAGACAAGAGCAAACAGGCAGGCAAACGAACACACCAGTGGGACAGTCATCCGCTTCGTTCGGTTCATCACACCCTCCCCAGAATAAACGACTCCGTGCAACAATCGTTTCATTGTTCGACGGTTTATAACAGGCACTAGTTAGTGTCAAGCTTGGATTAGTCAAATAAACCCTTTATGGACAAAAGCCTACATGGAATCCATCAATTCGCGTGGCAATTCTGGTCGCAGCAGTCCTGGGCGCCATCGCAGTGATATAAGGGTGCCATATTCACAAGGAGGAACAAGTAATGCTTGATGGGCTAAGCACTCGCAGAAATTTTGCAACGCGTCTCGCATCCCTTTTTACCGGCGCAGGCGTCCTTGGATTAGCCTCCCATTCCGCAGCTTCGGCGGCTCCTGTTCAAGGCGGCGTCCAGAAACTGGACTATGATGGCAAGCCTTCGAGCGGCACCGGCTTCATCACGCCGCTCATTGTTCACAAGGGCGTGATCTACATCGCTGGCCAGGGCGCCCACTCTCGCGACAAAGGGACAACGTTTCCCAAGGACATTGAGAATCACACCCGGCACGTGATGGAAAGCGTCAAGGCTCTCGTCGAAGCGGGTGGCGGCACCATGGACAGCATCCTGCAGCTCACTGTCTACCTCGCGAACATCGACTACTACGACGGCATGAACCAGGTTTTCAAAACCTACTTTCCGCACGGTGGCCCCGCGCGCACAACCGTGGCCGTCGCGGCGCTGCCCGGTGATTCACTGGTGGAAATCAATTGCACCGCGGCTGTAGTCAATGCCGCAAAGAAGGGAGCCTGATCGTGGCCTTCAAAGAATCTTGGAAGCGCCGCACTTTTCTGGAGAGCCTTACATCGCTGACTGGCATTCTGCTCAGCCCGCGCAAACTCTTCGCCGGCTCTGCACCCGCTTCTAAGCCTTCGGAGAAAACCACCGGGTTCGGCTCAAGCGGCAACGTCTACGAAGAACTGGGCGTAACCACGGTCATCAACGGCCAAGGAACCATGACCATCCTTGGCGGGTCGCTGATGCGTACGGAAGTCGAAGCCGTCATGGCTCTCGGCTCGCTTCATTTTGTCAGCGTCCCGGAGCTCGAAGTCGCAGCAGGCAAGCGTATCGCGGAAATGCTCAAATTGCCGGAAGGCAACACCGCGCTTGTTACGTCAGGCGCAGCCGCCGCGATGCAGTCCGGACTCGCCGGCATCCTCACTGGAGACAATCCGAAATTTATCGAGCAACTCCCCGATCTCACCGGAATGAAATCCGAAGTGATCATCCAAAAGTCGCATCGCAATCCCTTTGATCATCAGCTGCGTTCCACCGGCGTAAAGCTCATCGAGGTGGAAACTCGTGAAGACGTTCGAAAAGCGGTCAATCCCAAGACCGCCATGATGCATTTCACGAATTTCGCCAACGCCGAAGGCCAGATCAAAGTAGATGAATGGGCCAAGCTCGCCAAGGAACACAAGATTCCCTCGTTCATCGATGCCGCCGCCGATACGCCTCCGGTCTCTCATCTCTGGGACTACACCGTCATGGGCTATGACCTCGCGGCCTTTAGCGGAGGCAAAGCCATTCGCGGCCCGCAATGCGCCGGTCTCCTCATCGGACGAAAAGACCTGGTCGCCTACGCACTGCTCAACAACAGCCCGCACGAAGACACGCTCGGCCGCAGCCAGAAAGTCGGCAAAGAGGAAATCGTCGGCATGGTCAAAGCCATCGAATCCTACTTGAAGGAAGATCACGAGGCGTTGAACAAAGAATGGCAGCGCCGCCTGGAGCTGGTCTCCGCACAAATCACCAAAGTTCCCGGCGTCACAACGGAATACATGGTTCCGGACATCGCCAACCACGTTCCTCACATGTACATCAAGTGGGATGCGCAGCGGATTCGGCTGACGCCGCTCGAAGCCGGCAAAGCCCTGCGCGAAGGAAAACCGTCCATCGTTCTTTCCACCGGCGAACAGGGCGAAGCGCTTTCTATGAACTCCTTCATGCTTCAACCTGGCGAGGAGAAGATCATCGCCGAGAATCTCGTGAAACTCTTCAAATCGCATTCCTCGGTCTAGCCCTCGTAGCCGTTGAGGTTCGGCTTACAGAGCGAGTTGCACGGCGCGGTCGTAGCCCGTCATTTCCAGGTAGCCCATACCGCTGATCGCCTGCGCGCTGCGCCTTCCGCTCAGTACGATCGCGCCTTCCCAATAGTTCGGCGCAAGTTTTGACTTGCCCGTCAGCTCCTGGGATTCGAGCGGCGACTTTGCCTCGAGTTCAAGCCCCAGTTTAGGAACGCTGATCTTCCAGTGGACCGGATAGTCGGCGCCAGTTACGGGACTCTTCCACTTCCCGTCCAGCGCTTGCAGTTCAAAATCAATCGCCCGCAAATGCATTGTCTTGCCTTGCGCATCCACGTAGGTGCCCGCCGAGTACGGGTCAATCGAACCGTCCTTGCGGCGAATGTGAAATAGCATCAATTCCGTGTTGTCTGCCAGCTGTACACTCAGCCAGTCCCAGCCCGTTTGTTCCGGCGCAAGCTGGTGCGTGAAGAACTCGTGATCCATCCAGCTTGTGCCGCTCACCTCGAACTTCTTGCCGTCCAGCTCGATCGAGCCCGCCGTCGCGATGCGTGTCAGAGAAATGTAATGCGAAGCGTGGCCCTCGCCTTCCGCCTTTTGACTGATTCCACGCTCTCCATGAATGACGGGCGGCTTCTCCGAACGCAGCGTCAAATCCAATTGAAATCGTTCTTGAATCGCCTGCAATCTCTGCTCGCTTCCCTCCCACAGAATCTGCCAGTTACCATTCCAGATGCGGCCGCGTGTTCCGCTCGCGCCAGCCATACCCGGTCCAGACCGGTTGGTCCGCTCCGAATGGTAGAACTTTCCACCGTCCAGGTCGCTTAGCGCAAAATGCGCGAGATAGAGATCCTTCACATCCCAGTTTGTGGTCTTTGCCGGATCGCGACTGACCGCCTCCCGGAAAAAAGTAAGTTCGAAACCAAACTTGTGTCCCGCAGCGGACTTCAAGTTCCCCGTGTAGTACCACCACTCTGTTTGGAAATCCGGATGACTGAAATGATCGCGAGGAAATTCGTAACGATAACCCGGCAACGCCGTGCGGTATTGCGCCGCAAGCGGTTGAAGAAAAAGCAGCGCCACCACGAAGCACGCCAGCCTATTCCTCATGGACGGCCTCAAGCGGATTCAACTGCACCGCCACACGCGCGGGATAGAGCCCCGCAAGTACCGTGGCCGCATATACTACCGTCAACGCCACGACGAGAATTTCCACCGGCCAGTGAAACTGAATCGTCCAGCCAAAGGACTGCTTGTTAATCACATAGATGAGCACGAGCGACAGCGCAAAACCCAGCGCCAGGCCCGTAAGATTCGCCAGCAATCCCAGCATTCCCGCTTCGACGAGAATCAGCTTTCGGATTTGCCCACTTGCTCCCCCAAGGAATTGCAGCAAGCCCAGTTCGCGCCGGCGGTCGATCACCAGCGCCAGCAGCGCCCCGGCAATGCCCATCACGGCCACGATCACCGCAACCGCTTCCAGCGCGTAGGTAATGGCAAAGGTGCGGTCAAAAATTCGAATCGCCTCCGTTCGAATGTCACGATTCGAAAACAGAAACACGCGGTGGCGGGCAGCCGCCTGTTCGATCTTTGCGCGAACCGTTTCCAGCTTTGCATCGCTCGATATGTATATCGCGAGATTGGACGGCGCAGGATCCGGCATATAACGCAGCATCGTCTTCCGGTCCATCAGGATGCTGCCGCGCTCGCTGGAATAATCGTAGTAGACATCCGCGATGCGGAAGGTCGCTTGTTTGCCGCCGAGCGAAAGCGTGATGGAATCACCCGTTTTCACTCCATGCTTATAGGTAAATGGCTCGCTCACGACAATCGCATTCGAATCGCGCAATTCCCCCAGCACCTGCTCCCTCGGCCGACCGGAGAAAAAATCGGAATCCTTGCGCGCGCGTAGTACATTCAGATTCGCGGAAGCTAGTGTTGCCGGCATGTCTTGATAGCGGATTTCGTAAGCACGCAACTGCTCCACCGCCTCAACCCCTGGCAGTTTTTCAATCTTTTCAGCCAGCCCCGGCGAAATCGTCGGGTGCCGGTCCGCCGCTGCCGACCCAGCAGGCCGCAGATAAAGGTCAGCCGGCAGCTGGTCGTCCATCCAGACAGAAACCGTTTCCCGGAAGCTCCCAACCATGATCCCCACCGCCGTCATCATAGCGATGGCGGTTGACAAAGCGCCGACCAGCACCGAAGTGCGTCGCAGCGAAGCCACGAGGCTTCGCGAGGCCAGCAATGCCTCTACGCCAAGGAATTTGCCGAGCAATCTCGAAGAAAATGACACAAGCGCATAAACAAAAGCCGGAGTAGCCAGCGCGGAAGCCACCAGCAGAAGTATTGCTGCCAGATAGCCGAACAGCGGCTTGCCGCCGATGGCCGGCGCCCGTGAAGCGGTCGCCGCAGCCAGCCCGAGCACAAGGGCCAGCCACAAATCGCGGCCCTTGTGGACACGCATATCATATTCACGCCGCCCGCGCCCCATCGCCTCCACGGGCGGAACCAGCGAAGCCTCGCGCGCCGGTGAGTACGCAGATGCGACCGCAACTCCAACGCCGATCGCCAGCGCCAGCAGCACGGAGGAAAAACTCAATTCAATCGGTCCCGGCCGGCTACTGACGTACAGCGATTCGACCGTGCTGGCCATCAACTTCACCGCCCCCGTCGCCATAAAGCGGCCGAGCGGAAGCCCAATCAGCGCCCCGGCAAGTCCGAAGCAGGCTGCCTCGCCCACAAATGCGGTGAGAATGGCGCCGCGGCTTGCACCCAGCGCGCGCACAATCCCAATCTCCGCACGCCGCCGGACAACCGAAACAGAAATCGTGTTGTAAATCAAAAAAGACCCGACGACGAGCGAAACGTAACTCAGCAGCCGCAGATTCCACCGAAACGCCGCCAGCATGCGGCGATTCTCGTTTGTGCCCGTGCCCTGCGGGCGAACCTCCGCTCCGGCAGGCAGAACGGCACGCAAACGCCGCTGCCATTCATCAAGGCTGGACATGCTCGGCACTTTCAGCAGAATGCGATCAACCCGCCCGTACCGTGTCAACGCGCGCTGCGCCGCCGCAATGTCCATCAAGACGGCGGATTCGTTGCCGTTCGAATCGGCATACACGCCCCGAACCGTGTACTCTCGCACTTGATCGTTAATCAACAACGGGACATACGCGCCCGTCTTGTAGCCAAGACTCTCGCCCACCCAAATACTCTTGTCGTCGCCAATATTCTCGAACGCTTCTCCTGAAGTCGTTTGAGCTTGCAGCTTCCCCGCGCTAGAAAAGCTCGTTTGTGCGTCGTTCCCACTTTCGGCGAACAGATCCACTCCGATCAGTGGAAGCGACTTCTTTGTGTCCGCGACAATCGCGTAATCCTCCATACGCGGCGAGATTCGCATCGAGTACGGTAGCGCAGCCAGCAAGCCAACGACATCCTCCGGCACGCCCCCCGATGCCGTGATCTCCAGGTCATTGTCTCCGGCCAGCGTTTCCATCGAAGATCGAAACGATCCCGTCGCGGCCGCGCCGGAAAGTTCAATCGCCAGCACCACGGCAACGCCCAACGCCACTGCCAAAACCGTCAACGTGGCGCGCACCGGCTCCTTCAGGAGTGGCCGGACCATCAACCGGTAAAAAAGCAGAAGTCGTGGCATCTCAGCGCCTGGTGACCCCTTCGATCTTTCCGTCGCGTAGCCGCACCACCGCATCGGCCAGCGCAGCTGCCTCCACGCTATGCGTTGCCATAATCGTCGCAGTGTTGTGCTGTCGTGTTAGGCGTTGCAGCAATTCCAGGATGACGTTCCCTGTTGTGGTATCGAGGTTTCCCGTAGGCTCGTCGGCAAGTAAAAGGCGTGGCGAATGGATCAGCGCGCGCGCAATGGCCACGCGTTGCATCTGCCCTCCGGAAAGCTGGTGCGGATAGCGATGGCCCAGGTCATCCAGCTCCACCCAGGCGAGCCGTTCCCTCGCGGCCTCTCGCGCATCAGTTTTTCCCGCCAGCAGCAGCGGCAGTTCCACGTTTTCAAAAACCGTCAGTGTGTGCAGCAATTGAAACGACTGAAAAATGAAGCCGACCTTTTCCCGTCGCAATTGCGTCAGAGCGGCATCTTTCAAAGAGGACGTCGAAACTCCATCCAGCAGCACCTCGCCCGACGTCGGAAAATCCATCGCCCCGGCAAGATTCAGCAACGTCGATTTCCCGCACCCGCTGCGGCCCACCAACGCCACAAATTTCCCGGGCTTTACGTCCAACGAAACATTGTTGAGCGCCTGAACGCGCTGCCCATCGCTCAAATACTCTTTCGAAACGCTTTGCAGCGAGAGTATCACCATCGTTTCAGGAGCCGTCGACACCTCTCTAGACTACGGCGATTCGCCCTTCAACGCACACCCGTAGCGTCCAAAGTCTTGCGCTTCGATCCAGTTTTGATTTCTTCCGTTCAGGATTTGAGCGAAGCCAGCGCCTTCTCAATCGCGGAAGTCACCTGCGGCGAATCCGGCGTAACTGCGGGTTCGAACCGCGCGAGGATATGCCCGTCGGGTCCAATCAGAAACTTCGTGAAATTCCATTTGATCTCCCCGCCAGTCTGCGGGTTCGCCGCCTTGTCCGTCAGGAACTGGTAGAGCGGAGTCGTGTCGTCGCCCTTCACCGAAACTTTCGCCATCATCGGAAACGTGACGTTATATTTCGAAGTGCAGAACGTCTTGATCTCCGCGTTTGTCCCCGGCTCCTGCGCCCCAAAATTGTTCGCCGGAATCCCCACGATCACAAAGCCCTGGCCTTTGTACTTCTCATAGATCGATTCCAGCGCCGTATACTGCGGCGTGAACCCGCACCGGCTGGCCACATTCACCAGCAACACCACTTTCCCCTTGTAGGACGCGAGCGGCGCAGGCTGCCCATCAATCGCATTCAGCGTGAAGTCGTATACCGTCTTATCCGCAGCCATCACCGCGGCCGCGCAGAATAGCAGGCAAAACGCCAGCTTTGTCATATTTCCTCCATCTATCGTTTTACTATGTTCCATCCCTGGCGGCAATTCGCATCCGTGCCTGATCTGCCGCATCTGAGAGTACCGCTCCAATCCTTCAAATATTCCCCACCCGCGAATCGGGCATTGAGCCTGCCATTCGCCTGTTATAGACTTCGCACGCACAATTCTTCACGACCTTTTCGTCCGGGTCATCGTCGGTGCCGTAGAGAATCATTGTCCGGCGCGGGCCGCTGCTTTCAGTTGCTGCCCGTCGCGGACGCCAGGGAGGCATGGATGCTCTTTGCATCTTCAGTCGCGGTTACCCACCGCACTCTTGAAACCTTGGATCTCGTCATTATCGGGATCTACTTTGCCCTTGTCTTCGGCATTGGCTATTATTTTTCGAGAAAGGAACGCACCTCCGAGGAATACTTCCTTGCCGGCCGCAACATCGGCTGGTTCGCCATCGGCGCATCTTTGTTTGTTTCCAACATCTCCACCGAACACTTCATCGGTTTGGCGGGTTCCGGAGCTACTTCCGGCCTGGCCGTCGGCCATTTCGAATGGCTGGCTTGCCTGATGTTGCTCCTGCTCGGCTGGGTTTTCGTCCCGTTCTACCTGCGCTCCAACGTATTCACCATGCCTGAATTTCTGGAACGCCGCTTCAATCGCAACTGCGCCACCTACCTCGCGACTATTTCCGTGATCGCCTATATCTTCACGAAAATCTCGGTCCATCTCTATGCCGCTGCAATTGTCCTCGAGCGTGTGGTTGGCTGGAGCCCCTTGACCGCCGCCGTCATCCTGGTAGTGGCTACAGGTATCTACACCATCGCGGGTGGGTTGGCCGCGGTAATTTATACCGATCTGGTTCAAACCTTGATCCTGCTTGCCGGCGCGATCGCGTTGACTATTATCGGCCTGGACAAAGTGGGTGGCTTCGCCGGATTGCGCGCCGCCGTCCCAGCGGATTACTTCCACATGATGAAGCCGGCCACCGACGCCGAGTTTCCCTGGACCGGCATTTTCTTCGGCGCGCCCATTCTGGGCATATGGTATTGGTGCACCGACCAAGTCATCGTCCAGCGCGTTCTCTCCGCAAAAGACGAGGGCCACGCCAAGGCCGGCACCATCTTCGCCGGCTTTCTCAAAATCCTGCCCGTCTTCGTCCTCGTTCTCCCGGGACTGATCGCCTTTGCCCTCTTCCCTCAGCTCTTCCATGTTGTCGGCGGAAAAGTCACCAACGGTGACATCGCCTATCCGACCATGATCGTGAATTTGCTCCCCGTTGGCCTCGTGGGATTAATGATTGCCGCGCTCCTCGCCGCCCTTATGGGCGCCATGAGCGCCGTGTTTAATTCCGCCTCCACCATGGTGACCCTGGACTTCTATAAGAAGTTCCGCCCGGCTGCTTCCGAAAAGCAACTCGTCTTTTTCGGAAGAATCGCAACCGGCGCCATGGTCCTTCTGGGCCTTTTGTGGGTCCCCTATATTCACAATCTCAGTCCGCAACTCTATGTTTATCTCCAGAGCGTGCAGGCCTACATCAGCCCGCCGATTGCCGTTTGCTTCATTTTCGGAATTCTCTGGCCTCGCCTGAACGGACAGGGGGCTATCAGTTCGCTTCTGATTGGCTTTGTCCTCGGCGCGGTGCGCTTCATCTTCGAAGTGCTTGATAAAACGGAACACTACGCTTCCAACGCCATCCGCTGGCTCGTGGACATGAACTTTCTGCACTACGCGATCCTCATGTTTGTCATCTGCACGGCCGTTCTCATCTTCGTCAGCATGATGTATCCCGCGCCCGAGCGGAAAAAAATCGCCGGACTCACGTTTGCCACCGTTGGCGACAAGCTCGACCTCGCCGACGTAAATGTACCGCACCTTCAGCGGGAAACCGGAGCAGAGCGCATGGCCAACCTGGCGTTTACCGGTGTGTTGATCGCCACCGTGGTTGGCTTGTGGATCTACTTCCGCTGAAACCGGGAACCAACCATGAGCACGTCCGCCATTCGAACGCTGAAACCCAATGTCACCCAGGAGGAGGCTGTTCGGACCTTCTCCGCTCACGGCTTGTCTTCGCTCTTTTGGCGCATGCGCAGTGGCCCCCTGCAAAAGATCGCCGGTGTTTACGTCCCCTTTCACCTGTATCGCGTTCGCTACCAGCTCGGCAGAACACCCTACGCTCGCTTGTTCGCCATCGATGCCGTCGACGGCTCGCTCGACCTTTTCGAATTCCCCCGCATTCCTGAGGAACGTGAACTCCTCTCCATCGATAGCCGCAATTGCCTGGCTCCCGCGCTTCCAGAAGAACGCGCCGCGGAACTCCTTCGCGAGAAAGTACTGCGCATCGTTTTTCAACAAGGTTTCTTCAAGCTGCGCGAGCTTCGTCTCAATATCACGCGCGAGCCTTGTGAAATCTTTCTCCCCTATTGGCTAGGTTTCTACGGTGGCGGAGAAACCGTGCGTTGCCGCGTATTGGATGCTGTGCGTCGCCGCATCGAAGGCGCCAAGGCATCCGCATTTTTCGAACAATGGCTCGCCGCCTGACGCTCAAGCACGGTGCACGATTCGTGCCGCCGGAAGTAAGATTGTTGCAGGACCATGCTTCGTTTTTTCCCGGCTCCCGGGAGGATGAAATGACAGGGTTTGCTCGGCGCATCGGAATGGGGCTGCTGATCTGCGCCCTCGCCGGCGGGACCGCACTCGCGCAAGGCTGGCAGCACCTTGGCAAAGTCCAGCGCGTCGAAAAACTGAAAGATGGCGTCGAGCTTTCCGCCGGAGCGGCCAGGGCTCGCATCACCGCATTTAATGACGGCGTCTTCCGCGTCCGCCTGGCGCCAACGGGGGCTTTTCCCAAAGATTCTTCCTGGGCTGTCATTGCTTCGCCTGATTCCCTCCCTGTGAAAATCGAAGAGAATCAAAAGGAAATTCGCATCATCACCGCCAGACTGATCGCCACCGTCCAGAAATCACCCCTCCTCATCAGTTTCTCGGACTCTGCCGGAAACATCCTCCTGGCCGACGAGCCCACTTTGCCTATGGCATGGAACGGCCAGCGCGTCCACGCCTGGAAAAAAATGCCACAGGACGAAAATTATTATGGACTCGGCGACAAAGCCGGTCCCATGAATCGCCGCAATCGTTCCTTTACCAACTGGAACACCGATGCATTCGGCTGGCAGGAATCCACCGATCCCCTCTACAAGACCATTCCTTTTTTTATCGGGCTCATGAAGGGCGTTGCCTATGGAGTCTTCTTTGACAACACTTACCGCAGCAGCTTCGATTTCGGAAAGGAATCACCGGACTATTTTTCCTTCGGCGCCGAAGGCGGCGAGCTGAACTACTACTTCATTGCCGGTCCCGAGCCGAAAAAAATCATCGAGCAATACTCCGCGCTCACGGGACGCGCCCCGCTACCCCCACTCTGGACCCTCGGCTACCAGCAGTGCCGCTATAGCTACTATCCGGAAGCCCGTGTCCGAGAAATCGCCCAACTCTTGCGTGATAAGAAAATTCCCGCCGACACGATTTATTTGGACATCGACTATCAGGAAGGCTACGCGCCCTTCACCATCAACCGCCAATATTTTCCCAATTTTGAAAAAATGGTCGCCGATCTCCGCGAACAAGGCTTTCACATCATCACCATCACCGATCTGCATATCAAACGCTTGCCCAATCGCGGCTACGCCCCTTTCGATTCGGGAATAAAGAATGATGTCTTCGTCAAGAATCCCGACGGCTCTGTCTACGTTGGCCCCGTCTGGCCGGGCGAAAGCGTTTTCCCCGATTTCACCCTCACTCGCGTCCGCGATTGGTGGGGCAATCTTTACAAGGATTTCGCCGTCATGGGGGTGTCCGGCTATTGGAACGACATGGATGAGCCCGCCGTCTTCCGCTATCCAAGCAAAACCATGCCCCTCGACGTCGTTCACCGCCTGGATGACGGCACGTCTCTCGATCATCGCGCCATCCACAATGTCTTCGGCATGCAGAACGCCCGCGCCACCTACGACGGCCTCCGCAAATTGCAGCCCGACGAGCGCCCCTTCGTTCTCACCCGCGCCGCGTTTGCCGGTGCTCAGCGCTACGCCGCCACCTGGACCGGCGACAATCTCGCCACATGGAACCATCTCTCCATGAGTACGCCGACGCTCCTGAGTATGGGTCTCTCCGGCTATCCCCTCGTTGGCGATGACATCGGCGGTTTTGGCAGCTCCCCGCCTACCGATTTATTGACGCGCTGGTACGAAGTCGGCGCCTTCAATCCCATCTACCGCAATCACGCGGCAAAAGGCAACGCCGACCATGAGCCTTGGGCCAGCGGCCCGGAGCACGAAGCCATTCGAAAGAAATTCATCGAAATGCGCTATCGCTTTCTGCCCTACATCTACACACTCACCGAAGAAACCACGCGGACCGGCCTCCCGATGATGCGTCCTGTTTTCCTCGAATACCCGCAAGCCCAGGAATTCTACGGCGACGATCACGATTTTCTCTTTGGTCCCGATCTCTTCGTCTCCCCCGTCGTCTCCGAAACAATCGATGCCCAGGGCATCGCTCTCCCGCCCGGCGAGTGGTTCGACTATTGGACTTCGGAGAAACATACCGGTCAGGACAAGATTAATCTTCATCCCCGCTTGGATGAACTCCCGTTGTACGTGCGCGCAGGCGCCATCCTGCCCATGCAACCTGTCGTGCAATCCACCTCCGAAACACCGGACGGGCCACTCCAATTGCGCGCCTACCTCCCTGCAAGCACATCCTCCACCGATTGCCGCGGCTCCCTCTACGAGGACGACGGCCACACCTTTGCCTACCAGAAAGGCGAATTCCTCCGAGTCACTTACTCGTGCCGGGTTCTCCCTGGCTCAGTGACTCTCACAAGCGCCGTCGAGAAAAACACTTTTCAGCCGTGGTGGAAAAATGTGGAACTAACGGTGTACGGCACACCGTCGCTCCCCAAAGAGGTGCGTGTCGGCAGCGAAGTCACACACCAATGGCGTTACGACAGCCAGGCCCACGCCGTCATTCTTACCGTCCCTGACGCCGTCAACAACTGGACCGTTCGCCTGACTTTTTAGTGGATTACTCGCGCCGTTTCAGTTCAAGGAAAAAATCGAAAGCGATTGTGCGGGCATAACCAGGTGAATTTCACCCGCCGCCAGCTCCGCTTTCGCTTCGCCAAGCAGAAGCGCGATCTCCGCCGCCTTCTGCGCCGGCGTATCCTTTAGCGTCACCCGCAGCTCCTTCGGCTTATCCGAATTGTTGAACGCCACCATCACCCGGTCTTCCTCCGCCTCGCGCGCAAACACATAGGACGACTCATCCGACGCCAGATGCCACTGCCGCCCGCCACGCAGCGCCTGATGCTCACGCCGGACCCTCAGCAGCGCTTGCACGTACCCGAATATCTCTTGCTGCTCACGCGTGCGCCCCGTTTGCGTAAACGCATCGTTCGAATCGCCAATCCACCCGCCCGGAAAATCCCGCCGATTGTCGGGGTCTCCTCCTCCCGGCATCCCGATCTCATCGCCGTAATATATCTCTGGAATCCCCCGCAGCGTCAGCGTCAGCCCAAATGCCAGCTTCTGCTTCGCGGCCGAGCTGCCTGCCTCGCTCGCAAAGCGTCCCACATCATGATTCGCAAAAAACGGCACCAGCATCTCCGGATGCACGTACAGCGTATCGTGCCGCAGCACGTCCGCAATCCGCCCCACCGGCGCATTCTTCAACAGCACATCCCGCAGCGTAAAAAACATCGGAAAGTCGAACACCGTCGAAAGCCCGCTATCGATCCCGTCGTAGCGCTTCGCTCCGCCCACAAAAAAAGAAGTCACGCTAGGATCCGGATGAAACACTTCGCCAATCGTCGTCAGGTACGGATAAATCCTCCGCAATCCCGCGTGCCAGTCCGCCCAGAATTTCCGTCCCACGTATGGAAACGTGTCCACGCGGTACCCGTCCAGCCCCGACGCTTCCGCCCACCAGATGCTGTTCTGCAGAAGATATTGCGCCACCATCGGGTTTTCCGTGTTCATGTCCGGCAATATCCCGAAGAACCATCCTTCGGTTAAATTCCTCTTCATCCAAGCCGGCGCATGCGGATCAATCAGCGATTCGAAAGGATCGTTCCCCGCCGGCCCAGCAGGCTTCCCGTAAAACGTCCCCTTCAGTGGCGAAAACGAATCGATATGATGCTGCAGCGTCCCGTGAAACCAGTCCGGCAGCGGCGGATTCGAAACCCACGGATGCTTCGGCCCCACGTGGTTCGGCACCGCGTCAAAAAAAACCTTCATGTACTGCTGATGTGCTGCCGCCACCAAGTCCTGGTAATCCTTTACGGTACCCAGGTGCGCATCGACCGCGTACAGATCCACCGCCCCGTACCCGTGATAATCCTGTGCCGCGCCGTTCTTCACGATCGGCGTAAGCCACAATGTGGTAACGCCAAGCTCCTTCAGATATGGCAAATGATTTTTGATTCCCTGCAAATCCCCGCCGTGATAAGCCCGCGCTTTCGAACGGTCATGCGACCCCGGCGCATCCGCCGGCTCGTCATTCGTCGGATCTCCGTTGGCAAAGCGGTCCGGCATGATCAGGTACATCACGTCATCCTGCGAGAGCCCCTGAAATTTTCCCAGTGTCGGCGTGCGTGCCGCTAGCGGCAATTCGAACGAAGTCGTCCCCTTCGGCGCCGTAACCCGACAGACCGCCGTCCCAGACTTCGTCTCCGCCCCAATTCTCAGCCACACGAACAGATAGTTCCCGCCCGCCGCCGATTGCGTCCGCGAAACCGTTAGCGTCGGCAGATTACAGGAAACGTGTGTTGCCTCCAGATCATGGCCGGAGAGCAGCAACATGATTTCCGGCGTTAGCCCCACCCACCAATTGGGTGGCTCGACCTTCGCAACCGTGGGTACGGATTCGCTCGCTTTCTCCTGCGCGCCAGCTTTAAGCGCGAAGCTTCCGCTGGCAAGCAGAAAAACGCACCCCACACAAACTACGTGGCAGAAATTGCGCCAGGTCAAAATGGATGGTCTCTTCATGGGAAGAGCATAAGGAAAAAAATGCTGCGATGCCAGAGTGGACATACGCTTTCAGCGCCGCGCGCTGTAAATTTGCGCCATTACAAGTTAGGCGCGAAGACCAATCGCCCAAACGCCTCCGGAACGTGAAAGTTCGCCACCGCTGTCCCCGTCGGCTGCCAAGCCGAATAAAACCGCGGCTCCGTCGCTCCTTCCACGCGGTAGAAATTTACTTTCCAGCTTGCTTCAGGTTTGAAACGCTCGATCAGGGATTTCATAGGCAGCGCCATCTCCGCAATCCACGTCTTGTTTGCCTCGCTTACAACGACGCGCCGCCGCAAGCCGCTCTTCAAATCGTGTTTTTCACCCGGCGCAATGTCCAGATCGATCCACATCCCATTCGGACTTACCTCGAATTCCTTGTAGCGTCGCAGGTCCGCCGGGTTCGACTGAAGAAAAACCTCCGCGACGTCACGGTCCCACAGCTGGTCCCGCCGCCCATTCGGCTCGGCATCAGGAAAAACCGTGATCACGCGATACCTGGCGCGAAATCGCAGATAGAGCAAATCCGGCGTCCAAAGAAGCCGTACTTCCGTCTCCCGCTCGGGATCCGAGTTCTTCCCTTGCCAGTCGGCGTTGAAGCGAATGCCGGCAGCTGCTTCCCAAGAATCCTCTTTGGGAAATCCTTCGCCGTCCGCCGGTTCCGTCATTCGAACCGCCACTGCCGTCAGCCCATCGTGAGCAAAATTGTGTTCAGTCATCGCGGGAGATTGCACCCATCGTTTTGCCTTTCAGAATAACGGTTGCGCTGTATTTCACAAGAAGAAATCAGTCGCGCGCGAGACAAAAACTCATCCCCACCACAAACCACGTACTTCCCACGCGCAGCCCCCGCAAACTTTTTGCGCACCACGCTTTTCTCTCGCCCGAGACGTTTTCCCTCGCCGTGCTAGCATCAACTTGAGCCTCTTCCAGCACCCTTTTAAAGGATCAACCCAGCGGAAACCCAGGAGCGCAGCAAATGATTGAACCCGTCAACGCCGAAGAATTCGTCAGCCAGCCGGAACGCCGCAAGCCGGAAGACTTTCAGTTCGCAAAATTCCGCAGCGACTCCGGCGTCGCCCGCATGACCCTCAGCCGCCCGGAACACAATCTTCTCAATGAAGCCATGCTGCGCGAGCTTGCCGACGGCATTGTCTATGCCGGTGAGCAGAGCCACGTTAAATTGATTGTCCTCGATTCCGCTTGCAAGGTCTTTTGCGGCGGCATCGACATTGGCGAATACACTTCGCAGCGCGTCTTCCAGATGCTCGATGCTTTCCATGCCCTATTTTCCGCAATGTTGGACGTTGGAAAGCCGGTCGTCTGCGTTGTGAATGGCCCTGCCATTGGTGGCGGCGCGGAGTTGGCGGCCTTCGGTGATTTGATCATCGCCACTCCCAAGGCCCGCTTTGCTCAGCCGGAGATTAGCATCGGCATCTTTCCCCCGCTCGCCTCCACGATTCTGCCCTACCTTGTCGGGCCCAAGGTCGCGTTGGAGCTTGTTCTCACCGGCGAACCGGTTACCGCCGAGCGCGCGCTTGAGCTTGGCATGATCAATCGACTCGTGCCGGAATCCCAGTTGGAGCAGACCGTCACCGATCTCGTGAATCGCATCAACAGTCACTCCGGTCCCGTCTTGATGATGGCCAAGAAAGCCATTCTCGGTGGCATGGGCTTGTCGCTCCGCGAGGGCCTCAAGCAATCGATGAGCATTTTCTTGAATGAGCTTTACCGTCTCGATGATTCCCAGGAAGGCCTGCGCGCGATCATCGAAAAGCGCAAGCCCAACTGGAAAAATCGCTGAGCTGCGGCATCGGCGGCGCCCACCCAAGCGTCAATAGTTTCCCTGCGCATTGACACTCCGCCGCTCGCGGCTTACACTCGTTTTTCAATTTGCAGGCAAGGGCAGCGGGGAAGGCCGTGTGAATCGGCCGCGGTCCCGCCACTGTGATCGGCTCAAGAGCCGTAAGCCAGGCCACCCTCCCGTGCCGCAGAAGGCCGCGCTCTTCGCGAGAAAGAGCATTGCCGCAAGCCCCAGGGTGTCTCGTGGGGCTTTTTTGTTGCGCTGCCGGAATCTTGCCGTCTAGGGGAACGAGTGACACAGGTTTCAATCCCGCGCTTTCGATTCGCCGTCTGCATCGCGATCGCCGTCGTGCTCTGCGCCGCCGCTCCGCTGCGCGCGCAATCTACTCCCCCAACCGCCACAACATCTCCCCTTTTCCGCGAAGTCACCGATGAAGCCGGCCGTACCGTCCGCATCCCCCAGCCGGTCCGCCGCATCGTTTCCCTCGCACCCAGCCTCACGGAAACCGTCTACGCTCTCGGCCTCCAGGACCGCCTCGTCGGCGACACCGACTACTGCGACTACCCTCCCGACGCCAAAACAAAAACAAAAGTCGGCGGCGCCATCAATCCCAGCCTCGAACAGATTGCCGCGCTGCATCCTGATCTCGTTCTCATGGCAAAGAGTCTGAATCGCCTGGAAACAGTTTATTCCCTCGACAACCTCGGAATTTCCGCCTACGCCGTCGACCCTCACACTGTCGACGGAATTATTTCCTCTTCCAAAAAACTGGCCGATGTCCTGGGCGCTCCCGAAGCCGGCGATTTGATAGCTGCCGACTTGCAGCGCCGTCTCGCGGACTTGCATCACCGTATCGGCGCTCTGCCCCCGAAGCGCGTGCTCTTCGCCGTTTGGACCGAGCCGCTCATCTCCATCGGTAAGGACACGTTCATCGCTGATGCCATGCGCCGCGCCGGCGCCGTCTCTATCGTCGATTCCTCGCAAGATTGGCCGCAGGTCAATCTCGAAGAAATCGCCCGCCTCCAGCCGGACTATCTCGTCTTCGCTGCGTCCCACGCAGAATCGGTTGCTCCACAGCTGGACGCATTGGCCCGCCTCCCCGGCTGGCAAATCATTGACGCCGTTCGCGATCGCCGCTATGCCGTAATCAGCGAAGCCGTGAATCGTCCTGCGCCCCGCATCGTTGAAGCCATCGAGGATCTTGCTAAACAACTTCACCCTGAGGCCTTTGCTGAAAAACCGGAGGCTGGCAAAGAAAAGCCCGGGAAAGAGACTCCAGCGCCTCCGCACCAATCCTTCTTGCCCTTGTCTCTCGATATCCATTCTTCTTCGCCGGACGCCGTGAGCCGCGGAGGCTGCGCATGCGCCCGCTGACCTTCCGCCGTCTCTTCTTCCAATGTTTAATCCTCGCCGTGATTCTGTTCGTCGTTGTAGTCGTCGCCATGAAGTTTGGCGCGGTTCCTGTTTCGCTTTACGCGCTCGGGCGCGATGTGCTGCGATTTCTGCTGGGGCAGACCAGCCAGATCTCCACTGACTACGGCCTGATTCTCTGGAATATCCGCCTGCCGCGCATTCTCCTGGCCATCATTGTCGGTGCTTCACTCTCCGTCGCGGGCACCAGTTTTCAGGCCTTGCTGCGCAACCCCTTGGCCGATCCCTACGTCCTCGGTGTTTCCAGCGGAGCTTCCGTAGGCGCCATCCTGGCGTTAATCGCAACACCATATCTCGCTCTGCCGCCCGCGGTTAGTGCTCTGCTCACCCCGATGGGGGCATTCCTTGGGGCCGCCGCGACCATCGCTGCGGTCTATTTTCTTGGCCGCCGCGAAGGGCAGATCGATAGCACCACTCTACTTCTCGGCGGGGTCATCACCGCTTCGTTTCTCAATGCCATTATCATGTTCTTATTGAGCACTGTGACCAGCGGCAACACGCGCGGCATGGCCTTCTGGCTGATGGGTGATCTCTCAACTTCTTATCAGAAGAGTGTCTTTTGGTTTTTGGGAATTGGTTTCTTTGTCGCGACCGGTGCCATTTATACCACTGCCACGGACCTGAACTTGCTTCTTGCTGGAGAAAAGGAAGCCATGCACCTAGGCGTGGACGTGCCTCGCGTCCGCTTGGTCGTCTACATTGCAGCCTCGTTTCTGACCGGGTTGGCAGTTTCCGTCAGCGGGTCCATTGCTTATGTTGGGTTGATCGTTCCCCACATAATGCGTCTCATTTTCGGGTCCGACCATCGCACCTTGCTGCCCACCGCCGCGCTCGGCGGAGCCATCGCCTTGGTGTTTGCAGATACGTTGGCGCGTACCGTGGTTGCTCCCACGGAGCTTGCCGTCGGCGCAGTGACCGCTGTTGTCGGCGCGCCGCTCTTCATCTATCTTCTGCGCAGAGGCGCGTCATGAGCAGCTCCGCCCTCGCACGCAACGCCGGCGATCCCGCTCGCTACAGCTCCGACGCCCGCCTCAGCGTCGAGCAAGTCAGCTACGCCTACTCCGCAAATCCGTCGCAAGCCCCGCTCTTTACTCTGGAAGCCACCAGCTTCCAGGCCAAGCCCGGCGAAATCGTCGCCATCCTCGGCCCCAATGCCAGCGGCAAATCCACTTTGCTAAGATTAATCTCCGGCGCCCTCGCGCCTCTCTCCGGCCGCATTCTTCTCGATGGCTTCGTCACCCATTCGCTCACGCCGCGAACCCGCGCCCAGCGCATCGCCGTCGTCCAGCAGGAGAGCCGCCTGCTCTTCCCCGCGCAAGCCTGGGAATTCGTCCTCCAGGGCCGTCACGCCCACAGCCGCACGCTGTGCTTCGAATCGGAAGACGACGTCATCATCGCAAAAAACGCCCTCGCCCAGGTCGGCGCCGCCGATCTCAGCGACCGCTGGATGGATCAAATCTCCGGCGGAGAAAAGCAGCGCGTCATTCTCGCCCGCGCCCTGGCCCAGCAGCCGTTGCTCCTTTTACTCGATGAGCCCACGCTTCACCTGGACATCGCTGCGCAAGTCGACCTGCTGCATTCCTTGCGCCGTCTCGCCGCCGAAAATCGTTACACCGTCGTCGTGGTCACGCACGAGCTGAATCTCGCCGCCGAATATGCCGACCAGGTTGTCTTGATGCAGCGCGGCCGCTGCCTGCGCGTCGGGCCCCCGGCCGCCATTTACCAGCGCGAATTGCTCGAACAGGTTTTCCAGACCCCGCTCACCGTGGCGCTCGGCTCTTCCGGTCGGCCTCACGTGACGGTCGTATCGGAACGGTAGCAGCAGTCTCATCGTCAACCCCAACCCCGCGGCCCCGCGCCGCGAACCACAATCACCGCAGACTTCGTGCTCGGGAAGACGGGCATCGTTCGTTGCGTTCGAATTTGAGTTTTTCAGGAGGCCGGAGCTTTAGCTCCGGCGTTGGTCGCCCCAACATTGGGGCTTAGCCCTTGAAGTGCTCGCAGCGAACATGCACAAGCCGTCGCCGCCGCGCGACTGTAAGGCGGAAGTCGGTCGCTCAGCGAACGCCGTCAAAGTTCGCTTCGCCGCTGCGCTTTCAAAGTCAGCGAGCAAGCCACTGTGGCGCCACATCCTTTTTTCGGGGCGCGCCGCGGGAAGGCCGCTCGCCAGTTCCTTGTAGGCGCCGGGCTTTAGCCCGGCCCGCCCGCTCGGAACGCGTACTACCGCCAAGCCAGGAGACCGGCGAACTCTGCAGCCTTTGCGATCTTCATCCGTCGCGAAGGACAACCTTCAAGCTCCCGCGCGAGAGGGAGCGGAGGACACCATGAAACCACTCAGATTCGCAGTTCCTTTTCTGTTCGTTCTTTTCAATTTCATTTCCAGTTCCGCAAACGCGCAGGTTGCATCGCCGCCGTCTTCGCCGCGTGGACAAAATCGCTCCGCGAAAGCCGCAATTCACGGTCAGATCATTGATCCGGACGGTAAGCCTGTCGCGCGAACGCGTGTCACTCTTTTCAACGGCCTCGCCGCTGTCGACGAGCGCATCGTCGGAAATGACGGCGCGTACCGTTTCGACAATCTGGTCCCGGGGCCCTACTCTCTCGTTGCCAACGCCGTCGGTTTCTCCGCGCTAACCACCGACATCGATGCCAAGTCCGGCCAGGACTTCGCCTTCGATCTCCATTTGCAGCTCAGCGCCGTCCAGGATCAAGTGGTCGTCTCCGCGTCCCTTTCCGGAGCCTTGGCCCCGCAAGTCGGCAACTCGGTCAGCGTCGTCACGAAGCAGGAGATTCAGGATCGCGACGCTGAAAGCATCTATCAGGTTTTGCAAGGGCTGCCTTCCGTGGAAATCGCGCAGACTGGCCGTCGCGGTGCCATAACCACGGCGTTCATTCGCGGGGGCAATTCCAACTACAACCTTGTCATGATTGACGGCATTCAGGTCAATTTGTTCGGCGGCGACTTCGACCTTTCGAGTATCTCGACCGACGGTGTCGATCGCGTCGAGGTTTCGCGCGGCCCGGAAAGCGCTCTTTTTGGTTCGAACGCCGTCGCTGGCGTTATCAACATCGTCAGCGAACGCGGGGAAGGTCCGCCCCATTTTTCAGCTCTCGCCGAAGGTGGCAGCTATTCCACGCGCCGTTTTGCCACCGGCGGCAGCGGTCTCACCGGTGGTTTCAGCTGGGCCTACAATCTCTCTCGCCTGGACACCGATGGCGTCGTTGCCAACGATGACTATCGCAATCAGTCTTCATATCTCAGTCTGGGTTACTCGCGTTCGCCAAGGCGCCAGTTCAACTTTCATTTTTTCGGCGGCGCCAGCAAGGCCGGCTCCCCCGGCCCGTATGGCTCCGATCCCGATCATCTCTTCTTCGGACTCGACACCACTTCGCGCTACAACCAGAATCTCTTCGCGTATCAAGCCAGCTACTCCGAACAGTTCACGGATCGCCTCAAGCAGGTCGTCTCTGTCAGCGTTTCGCCGAACAACGACTACTTCGTCTCCGCCTTTGGCGACTCCTTCCTGCACAGCCTTCGCGTTGTTTTCAATACCCACGGAGAAGTCACCGTTTCGTCGGAGGACGTCTTCGTCTACGGTTTTGAATACAATCACGAACAGATCAAGGACACCTTCATCACTAACGCAAGCGGCGACGTCTTTGTGCTTCCCCGCGCCGCGTACGCTTACTTCGCGGAGAATCGCTGGAATCCCAATCGCCGCTGGTTCCTGACCACCGGACTGCGCATCGATAATTTCCGCACCGCGGCCGTTCCGCCCGACGCCTTCGGCTCGCGCCCCGCGTTCCCGGAGAACTCCATCGTCAAAGTGAATCCCCGAATCGCCACGGCGTTTCTCTTGCGGGACGCTTCTTCCGCCGCGGATTTCGGCGCCACGCGTTTGCATTCCAGCTTCGGCACCGGCATCCGCGAACCCAACGGTTTCGAGCTGGCCTTCACCGATAATCCCAGGCTCAAACCCGAAAAAAGCGTCAGCTTTGATGCGGGCGTCGAGCAGCGCCTTTTTTCCGATCGCGCGGCCGTCGACGTCACCTATTTCTACAATCGCTTTAAAGATCAGATTGTCTCGGTTGGTGCTCTCACCGATCTCAGCCACTTCCAGACGGACAATCTGGCTAACGCACGTGCGCAGGGCCTCGAAACCACTCTTCGTCTCCGTCCGTTTCGTTCCCTTGAACTCTCCGCTCAGTACACTTGGCTGAACTCTTCGATCCTCGCCCTCGATGGCACCACCATCGTCGGCGCTCCTTTTGAAGTCGGCCAGCCTTTGCTTCGCCGGCCGCGCGAATCCGCTGGCTACAACATCACTTGGCGTCATCGCGCTCTCACTCTCAACACCAACGCTTACATCCGCGGCCGCGTCCTCGATGTCGAGCCCAACGACGGCACTTTCGCCTGCACTCTCGGTCTCCAGTGCCTCTTTCAGGTTAAGGGTTACACCCTCGGCAACGCCGGTTTCTCTTATCAGCTGCCGGCTGGCGTGGAAATCCATGGCCAGATCAACAACGTCTTCAACCAGCGTTATGAAGCGGCCTTCGGTTTCCCGGCCTTGCGCTTGAATTTCATGGCCGGAGTCCGTTACCAATTCCCCTCGCGCTGACGCTTGAGCATCGCGATGCACGCACCCGAACCCATCCTCTTCTGCTGGAGCGGCGGCAAAGACAGCGCCATGGCGCTGCACATCCTGCTCCAGCAGAACCAATTCCAAGTCGTCGCCCTTCTCACCACCATCACCGAAGCCCGGGTTCCAGGGTTTGTACTTGCAAACCCTGGGTCAACGGAAGACCGCATCGCCATGCACGGCGTACGCTGCGAACTCCTCCATGGCCAAGCCGTATCACTTCGCCTCCCGCTCCACGAAGTCTCCATCCCCCCGCAATGCGTCAACCCCATCTACGAAGCCCGCATGGAAGCAGCCCTCCGTCTCTTCCACAACCGGGGCGTTCGAACCGTCGCCTTCGGCGACATCTTCCTCGAAGACCTCCGCGCCTACCGCGAAAAAAATCTCGCTCGCATCGGCATGACCGCCCTCTTCCCCCTCTGGAAGCGTGACACCCGCGAACTCATCCGCCATTTCCACGCGCACCATTTCCGCGCCATCGCCGCCTGCATCGACTCCAAAGTTCTCGACCCCAGCTTCGCCGGCCGCGAGCTCGACGCCTCCTTCTTCCGCGATCTCCCGCCCCACGCCGATCCCTGCGGCGAAAACGGAGAATTCCACACCTTCGTCTTCGACGCCCCCATTTTCCAATCCCCCATCCCCGTTCGAACTGGAGAAGTCGTCAACCGCGATGGTTTTATTTTTTGTGATCTCTTACCCCAAATGGAGGAAGCAACAAAATGAACACGCAAATTTCAGCAAAAGAATCTCTGCTCTACCGCACCCTGCTCGCCCTATTCGTTATTATTCTCGCCGGTGCTCTCCGCTTCGCCCCGCACCCGCAAAACCTCACGCCCATCGGCGCCATCGCCCTTTTTTCCGGCGCCATCATTCGCGATCGCCGCATTGCCTTCGTCTTTCCTTTGCTGGCCTTTTTCGCCCGCGATCTCTTCATCGGCTACCACAAGCTAACGCTCCTCGTCTGCGCCAGCTTTCTCATCAACGTGGCCCTCGGCCTCTGGCTCCGCGACCGCCGCACCGTCGGCCGCATCAGCCTCGCCACTCTCGCCGGTTCCATCCAATTCTTCCTCGTCACCAACTTCGGCGTGTGGCTACTCCTCGACACCTATCCTCGGACCTTCGCCGGCCTTGCCACCTGCTACCTCGCCGGCCTCCCTCTCTTCAGGAATACCCTGGCCGGCGACGCTTTTTATTCCGTCCTCCTCTTCGGCGGCTACGCTCTAGCCGAGCGTATGTTCCCGGCGTTACGCCCATCTGTGCAGCCCGCTGCGTCGCGCTCATCGAACTGATCTGGTATCGCGCCATGGCCGCGGCCCACGCCAATCCCTCATTCCAGGACGCCAAGCCTCATCCCCGCGTCGGCGTTGGTGTCCTCCTCGTGGATAAACTCGGCCGCGTCCTTCTCACGCTCCGCAACCGGCCGCCCGAAGCCGGCTTCTGGAGCATCGTTGGCGGCAAGGTCGACTATCTCGAAACACTCGAGCAATGCGCCGTTCGCGAGACCCGCGAGGAAGTCGGCCTCGAAATCCGTCTCGTCCGCCTCCTCTGCGTAACCGACCATCATCTCCCCCAAGAAGGTCAACACTGGGTTTCACCCGCCTACCTCGGCGAGGTCCTCGCCGGCGAGGCCCGCAACTGTGAGCCTGAAAAAACGCGCCAGGTCTGCTGGTTCCCGCTCGGCGATTTGCCCCCGAATCTCACCATCACCGCTCGCAACGCCATCGCTGCTTACACCCGCCAGTTTCCTCACGTCCCCAACACTTCTTCTCCAACGGAAACTCGCCACTGACCACTAAAAACCCGCCGATGCTATAATCTTCACTCCCTTATGCCGAAATCCGCTCCAGACGCTGCCTCCTTGACGCCCGACGTCCTCGCCAAATACGAGCCCGTCATCGGCCTGGAAGTCCACGTCCAGCTCCTCACCCGCACCAAAATCTTCTGCGGCTGCTCCACGCGTTTCGGCGATCCCCCCAACACCAACGTCTGCCCCGTCTGCCTCGGCCTTCCCGGCACGCTTCCCGTTCTCAATAAGCGCGCCGTCGAAATGGCCATGCGCGCCTCGCTCGCTTTGAACTGCACCGTCCACGACCATTCCCGCTTCGCCCGCAAAAATTATTTCTACCCCGATCTCCCCAAGGGCTACCAAATCTCCCAATACGAATTGCCCCTCGCCACCGGCGGCCATCTCGATATCGATGTTGCGGGCGCAAAAAAACGCGTTGGCATCACCCGTCTCCATCTCGAGGACGACGCCGCCAAGAATCTTCACGAAGGTTTCGTGCAATCTGCCACCAAGTCTTACGTGGACTACAATCGTGGCGGCACGCCGCTCGCCGAAATCGTCTCCGAGCCGGACATGCGCGATTGGCGTGCACCTGACGAGGCCTATGCTTACCTCACCAAACTCCGCCAACTCTTGCTAGACGTAGGCGTCAGTGACGTCAACATGGAGGAAGGCTCGCTCCGCTGCGACGCCAACGTCAGCGTCCGTCCGCGCGGCTCCAAAGAATTCGGCACCAAAGTCGAAGTCAAGAATCTCAACTCTTTCCGCTTCCTCAAAAAGGCCCTCGAATACGAAATTGAGCGGCACATTTCCGTTCTCGAGTCCGGCGGCCACATTTCCCAGGAAACGCGCCTCTGGAACCAGGCCGAAAGCCGCACCGTCCCCATGCGCTCCAAGGAAAAGGCGCATGACTACCGCTATTTCCCCGAGCCTGACTTGCTCCCTGTGCATGTCAGTTCCGCATGGCGTGAGGCAATCCGCAGAGAAGTACAGGAAATGTTGGCAGCTGCAGAAAAAAAACGTGCTCAAGCAAGTTTGGTCCAAACGCGTTTTGCAGCAGACCATGGATTAACCTTAAATGATGCCGAGCTTCTCACGGCAACCCGGACCATTAGCGACTACTTTGAAGAAACCGTGAAGGCCGGAGCATCAGGTAAAGCCACAGCAAACTGGATACTCACCGAACTACTTAGGTGGTTGAACGAAAAGAAGGTCGCGTTCGCCGACAGCCCTGTCACGCCGAGAGCGTTGGCCGACCTCTTGAAAATGATCGAATCCGGCCAGATCACCGCGGCTGTCGGCAAAAAAGTCTTTGCTACAATGTTCGAATCCGGCCGCACCGCCGCCGAAATCGTCGCCGCCGAAGGCCTCGCCTCCCACGTCAGCGATGCCGCCATCGAGCAAGCCGCCCGCGAAGTCATCGCCAAAAATCCCGACAACGTCGCCAAATTCAAATCCGGCAACGAAGGCGTCTTCAAATTTTTCGTCGGCCAGGTAATGAAAGCCACCCGCGGCCAAGCCAACCCCCAATCAGTAAACGACACCCTCCGCCGTCTTCTCTCTTCCTAGCCTTTGTAGTGGCCGGTCTTCAGACCGGTACGGATGATCCGTAGGGACACGATACATCGTGCCCCGCGGGCGCCAGCCCGCCCTCCGTAGGGACGCCCTTCCGAGGCCGCCCGGTCCATATTCTGCTAAGCTCTCAAGATTCGACGGAGGGAATTCCCATGCTCAAGGTCGGCGCCAAAGCCCCCAGCTTCTCCCTGAAATGCGACGACGGCAAAACCCTCTCCCTCGCCGACTTCGCTGGCCAGCGCGTCCTCCTCTTCCTCTACCCCAAAGCCAACACTTCCGGTTGAACCATCGAAGCGTCCGAGTTTCGTGACGCAAAAAAAGAATTCGACAAGCTCCACGTCGCTATCCTCGGCCTCAGCGCCGATCCCGTCAAAGCCCAAGCCTCCTTCAAGGCCAAGCAAAATCTCAATTTCCCCCTGCTCAGCGATCCTACTCACAAACTCATCGCCAAACTCGGCGCCTGGCAGAAAAAACAATTCATGGGCCGCACCTTCATGGGCATCGTCCGGAGTTCCTTCCTCATCGGCAAAACCGGCAAAATCGAACACGTCTGGCCCCTAGTCAAAGCCAAAGGCCACCCCGCCGCCGTCCTCGAACTCATCTCGCAAAAATGAGCCGCCGTGCTGCTTGCCAGCGCAATTCGAATAGCAGGCAATCTCAACTACCGAAGAATCGTTATTGGAAGTTCGCTCGCCGCAGGTACGCCGCGAAACGCGGGTCGCCGCGCAGGGGATCGAAGAAGGGATGCACTTTGAGGAATTGCGTGATGTTCGATCGTTCATCGGCGGCACGCCCTAACCATACAAATGCTTGCTCCGTATCCCCGAGGCCTAGGTAAGCGTTAAGAAAAGCGCCGGCCGGGACATAACCGGCTTTCCGCCGCCGATGAAGCTCGTCGAGAGCCCGCAGCGCGTCCGCACGGCGGCCAGCGCCCGCGTAGGCATGCACAAGCACGCCCAACACGGCCGAGCTGCGGTCAGAAGGAGCAGCGGTTCGTTCGAGAGCCACAACCGCTTCATCGAAACGCTTGGCGCCGATCAGTGCAAAACCGAGATACCAGAGGGCGGTGGGATGATCGGGCTCTGCCGCCAGCACAGTCTGGAGCTCTCGAATCGCGTCGTCATAGCGGCGAGCCTGAAACAGGATCCAGCCGATAAACACGTCATCAAAACCCAGTGGATCGAGTTCGCGCCCGCGGCGCTCCCACTCGACGGCTTCTTGAGTTCGGCCCTGGCATAGCAGCCACCCGGAATAGCCGCTGAGAGCACTAGGGTCGCTCGGATTGTGCGCAATGGCCTGCTTGTATTCCTCCTCAGCCTTTGCCCACTGCCAGTCTTTCTGAAGCGCGTCGGCAAGCAGGATCTGTGCTTCGACAAGATCGGGATCCAGTTCCAAAGCCTTGTTGGCGGCGGCGAGCACCTTTGGGCGAATTTCGAGAGGAGAATACCCCATGAAAACCGATCCCAACTTGCTATACGCGCCAGCCATGCCGGCGTAAGCCGGAGCAAAGGTAGCGTCCGCATCGATGGCGGCCTGGAACTGTCGAAGAGCTTCTTCAAGGCCGTTCCGAGTGTCCTTGTTGAGCTCAAAGCGGCCTTTCAGGTAACTCTCATAAACCGCCGGTGCCACCGTGCGCGCGGCGACGAGGTCGCCGTTTTTCGCCCCCACCGCGATCTCAATCTTGCGTGCGACGCCCCGCGCCACATCGCTCTGCAGCGCCAGCACGTCGCGCAATTCGCGATCGAACGTGCCCGACCAGAGGTGCACATCGCTATCACCCTGAATAAGCTGCGCGGTAATGCGAATGCGATCCCCCGACCGAATCACCGAGCCTTCGACCACCGCCTGCACGTTCAGTTTCTTGGCGATCTCGGGAACCGAACTCCGCGTTCCCTTGAACTGCATGGAAGATGTTCTCGAAATGACCCGCAGGCCCTGAATCGTCGCGAGCTGGCCGATGAGCGCTTCGGTCATGCCATCCGCGAGGTAATCCTGCTCGGGATCGCCGGACATATTGTTGAGGGGAAGGACCGCAATGGACCGGATCAGCGAGCTGGCACTCGTGGGCGGTTCCGCGCTGCGATTGCGCCAGAACCAGGCCAAGCCGCCCGCCAAGACAAGTCCGAGAGCAGCGAGGGTGATTAACGTCCAGATTCGTCGACCTGTTTGTCGGGACGCCTGGGTCGCTTCCATTCCGCTGGTTGCCGCGCCAGTGGCCCGCTCATTCCGCCAGGCATCGAGTTCTGCGGTGTAAGCGTAGACCGACCCAAGCCGGCTGTGATGGAGACGGCGGACGGGGAGTCCCTCGCGCTTCTCCCATCGGCGGACGGTGGTGACGTCCCGCCCCAGGTAGGTGGCAATCTCCTTCCAGGATTCCAGTCGTCGACCCTGGGAATCAGGGCCATTCCTGGGGCTGGGGCTTGATGACGCCTGGAGAGACATGGGCCCGGAGGCTCCTTCTTGACCCAACGATACCACATCAGTTTGCTTCTGCGGCAATTGCTTGGTTTTGGAGCAAGGGGCTCCAAAAGCCGCGTTTTGCCTCTCTTTGCCACTCTATGCACGTTGCGCTGAGGCGCAAGCCGAGCGCAGCATGCCGTTACGAGCGATCCAAACGGACCTCCCACCAATGGATCGCTCAACTAAAAACAAACCAACTCGCCTCTGCTACAGGCGAGTTGGCACTCCACGGTTGTGAATTCATGCTGACGAGCGATTTGCCGGATCACCGCAGACTGGCCGCCAGCTAGAAACAACGCTACCTGGGTCCTCAGGAGGACATAATGATTCGGAACGTATATAGGTTTAAGTTGGGCTCTCTTTTGCTGAATGGCCGACGACAGGTCGGCACGACTATCCGCAGCGGGATGCTGGTGCTGCTTGCGGTGCTGCTCGCTACTAATCCTGTGACAGCCTCGGCCGCCACATCAGATCCGGTGCTGGAGTGGATCGACGTCATGAATAGCACGGTGCTTAGCGCCGGTACTGCCCCGAATGTAACCAGCCGGGTAGTCGCACTGGTATCGGCCTCGGTATTTGACGCCGTCAACGGCATCGATCCGCGCTTCCGCCCGTTGCTGGTGAGACCGGACGCGCCGCACAACGCATCGCAGCGCGCAGCGGCGATTCAGGCGGCCTACGTGATTCTCCTGAATCTTTATCCGGCACCGGCACAAAGCGGGATGCTCACGACTCGGCGGAATGCGTCACTCACGGCGCTCGCCTTGACGGAAAAGCCTGAATCCATCGCAGCCGGTGTCTCGTGGGGCCAAACAGTTGCCGATGCCGTCTGGGCCTCCCGGCTGACCGATGGGTTCGCACCCCCGCCCCCGCCTTTCCTCGGCGCACCGAACGTGGGCGTTTGGCGCCCCACGCCGCCCGCCAACGCTTCCGGCGCAACACCGCAGATCGCCACCATGACGCCGTGGGTACTCACGCGGCCATCGCAGTTCCGCCTGCCGCCGCCGCTAGACCGCAGCAGCTCCGAGTACGCCGCAGATCTCAACGAAGTGAGGACTATGGGCAGCCTCTCTAGCTTGCTGCGCACACAGGATCAATCGGATCTGGCAATATTTTGGGCATTGAATACTCCCCTTGCCTGGGATCGTATTGCCGCGCAGCTCTCGGCCGCACGCGGGCTGACACTGACCGAGAATGCGCACCTGTTTGCGTTATTGAATATCTCCCTTTCCGATTCGCTTATCGCCTGCTGGGATAGCAAGTACCGCTTCGTTTTCTGGCGGCCGATCACCGCAATCCGAGCGGGTCTCACGCCTATGGATGCCGACCCGCTGTGGGAACCATGGCTGGATTCTCTGACCGGCACTCCTGCGCATCCCGAGTACCCGTCGGCCCATTCCTCAATGAGCGGAGCCGCAGCTTTCATCCTCGCCGCAGCGTTTGGAGAGAACTCAGCGTTTACCGTCACCTCGGAAGTACGACCGGGCACTCGTTCGTTTTCGAGCTTCTCGGACGCGACAGCGGAAATCGCCGATGCGCGCGTCTTTGGCGGGATTCACTTCCGGACTTCGTGCGTACGCGCAAATGCGCTAGGGAGAGCGGTGGCGGATTACGTGTCGAGACGCGCGATGCGTGCGCGTGGTGATGACCGAGGCGATGAAAAAGACTCCCACGACGAAAAAGACTAGCCTCAGACGCCAGGTTAGTCGTCGGGGATGACTGTTCTCTTCGTCACGAAGGACGTTTCTTACGGCGGCCTTCGTGACGTCGACTTTCGCGTAACCACCGAAAACGTAGTCTCCGATCACGAATACGCGAGTGACTCAGTACCACGCGCTCACTTCTTCACCCCTCCTGCGTCTCATCCGTCAAGTTCTTGCTTATGCGCATCTTGCCGAGGCTCCTCAAACCATTGCTCGCTCTGACGCTGCTCGGAGCACTGCCCTTCCTCGCCTTCGCCCAGGATCCCAAGCCTCAAATCAAAGCCGAAATCGACCGCCTCAAACAATCCTTGCAGGAAAAGCCGCTCAAGAACCCGGACTTCCCGGACATTCAGTCCATGGTGACCAGCGCCGTGAATGCCGCCGCCGAGGCCCTCGATTCCGGCAACGTGTATCTCGCACTGGAAAGACTCCTCCAGGCCGAAGACCTCTTCGAAGGCGCTCATGCGGTCGTCGACAAAACCGATACTGTTAATTCCAGCCTTCCCGCTTTCGAAGCCGAATGGGAAAAGGCCAGCCAGAATCTCAACTCGCTCAATGACGAGGCCCGCAGGAAAAACTGGAACGGCACCCAGCTTGTAATTCGCGCGTTGGCCGAAACCGCCGAAGGCCGCTCCATCCCTCTTCTCGAAGGCGGCCGTGGTTTCGCCGCCTCCACCAAGCCCACCGACGGCCTTTTCTACATCGGCCAGGCCCAGGGCGAAGCCGCCTTCGCCAAATTCAGCTCAACCCTCCTTCTCGCCGGAAATTCCGCGTCTTTCCCCCTGCGCTCCTATTTGCCCGAACTCCAAAAGCTCCAGGAAAAAACCAACGCCTCTTTCAAGCCGCCCGCCTCCATCGATCTCCATCCCCGCTTCATCGCATTGAATTCCGCGCTGAAGCTCGCCGAAGAACTCGACGCCCAAAAACTCTATGCCGGCGCTCTCTATCAATACCTTGAAGCCATGCGCCACTTCGCCATGCTGGAAGCTCGTCCTCTCTACGCAGACAGGCAGTCAGCCTTGAAATCCGACCTCGCCGCCGCCCGAAAAAAGTTCGCCACTTCCAAACAGGACGATTCCTTAGCTCAGCTTTTTCTCGAGCGCGCCCAATCACAAACCGTGCACCCCGATGGCTCCGCCCCGTCCGCCGACGAATGGCGCAGCGCTCGCATCATCCTCGATCAAGTCCTCCCCGCCTATCTCGCCGCAAAAAAGCCCGCTTCGCCCCTTCAGCAGGCCTCCGGTAAAACCGTAGACATTACCCTCGTCCGCTGGCCCTACACTTGAAATATCTCCGACCCAGCAAGTTTGCTGGTCCAGGATGTAGCCTCCAAATACCCAGGCCAGGTCACCTTCGTCACTGAGAATTTTGGCGCCTCCAGGCTCGCCGATAAATTCGGCGTCAAGGGCTACCCCGCCGTTTTCGTTGACGACGTCCTCGTCGCCGCTCCCCGCGAATTCGGCTACTTCGGCGAAGTCGAAGGCACTGGTCGCTACGCTCCCTGGCGCAACGCCGCCAACCAGGAAAAATTCAAAGCTGATCTCGCTCGCATGATCAACCTCATCCTCGCCGGAAGAAAAGACATCGTCAGCCGCGAGCACCCCAACCCCACCGGCGCCTCCCAGGAACTCGCCGCCCTTCCCCACTTCAGACTCACCGATCTCTCCGGCAAGCCTCTCAATCGCGAGGACCTCGCCGGCCGTGTAATCCTCGTCGAGTTCTGGGCCACCTGGTGCCCGCCCTGTCGCTCCACCCTCGAGTGGCTCGGCGAACTCCAGCGCAAGCACGGCGACAACCTCGCCATCCTCGCCCTGGCCGTTGAATCCCCCGAAGACCAGATCCGCTCCACCGTCGCTTCGCTCAGCCCCGACCTCCACTGGGCCATCACCGACGCCCCCACCGCCCAATCCTTCGGCGACATCACCGCCGTCCCCACACTCTTCCTCTTCGACCGCTCCGGAAAAACCTCCCGCATCCTCTACGGCGCCCCTCCCGACCTCCACACCCAAGTCGAAGAAACCCTCGACGCCCTCCTGAAGTAATCTCTCTCTCCGCCGGCTTGCCCTGAGCTTCGAGGACCCGCCTTCTCGCCCATAGGGACGGCCTTCCGAGGCCGTCCGCCTCCTACTGTAGTGGCCGGTCTTCAGACCGGTATGGAGTGCGGTGGCTTGCCACCGCTTTTCCGACATCCGCCTCAAACCGCCGCCTCCGATCCGCATCCCCGACTCAGGCCCTTTCCCCCAATTTTTTCCTTGACATTCCATAATGAATGAGTACAGTCATCCATAGGATATACCATCTCCGCATCCATCTCAGACTGAGACTCCAAAACGCCCACCTTGTGGAATTCGTGCGTCCCCAGCTTCCGTAGAATCAAAACCTTATGAATGCCCCCAAAACTAAGTCCAACGGACACACAACCTTACAAATGCCCCGGGGGTATGGGGGTATTTCCGATTTCTTTGCAAGTAGTTGGGAAATGTTGAAAAACGTGCCAAAGATTCCCATTTTGGAACCGGGAGCGAAAGGAGGTGCCTTAGGGGGGAATTAAATCTGAGTCACAAGTTCGTCTGAGCCCGGCGCCTTTGGCTCGACGAACAAATTATCGATCAGCCGCGTCTTGCCCACAAAAACCGCCAGGACGATATAGCAGGGCTTGCAGATGCGCGTGACCGGCTCAAACGTCTCCGCGTCCACGATCTCCGCGTAATCCACACGCGCAAGTTTTTCCGCGCCGAGCACACCGTGTAGCACCGTCTGCAATTGCAGCGCATCGCGAACTCCAGAGACCAGCTCGCCTTGCGCGGCTTCCAGCGCGCGATGCAGCACCGTCGCCGCCTTGCGCTCCTCCGCATTCAAATACGTATTCCGTGAAGACAGCGCCAGCCCGTCCGGCTCGCGCACGATTGGGCAAACTACAATCTCCGTATCGAGATTCAAATCGCGCGCCATCTGCAAGATGATCCGTGATTGCTGCGCATCCTTCCGCCCGAAATACGCAAAATTCGGCTGCACGATTTGCAAAAGTTTCATCACCACCGTGGCCACGCCGCGAAAATGTCCCGGCCGCGATCGCCCCTCGAGCCGCTCGCTCAATCCTTCGACGTTCACGTACGCGGAAAATCCCGCCGGATAAATCTCCGCCGCCTCCGGAGCAAACAGCGCGTCCACTCCTGCGTGCTCCAGCTTCTCGCTGTCGCTCTCAAACGTCCGCGGATATTTTGAAAAATCCTCGTTCGGTCCAAACTGTTTCGGATTCACAAAAATCGAAGCGGTCACCGGCGAGCAATCTTTCTTCGCGCGTTCGATCAGCGCTAGATGCCCGCGGTGCAGCGCCCCCATCGTCGGCACCAGCCCCGCGACGCGGTTCTCCGCGCGCGCCTGCCGCGCTCGCTCCCGCATCCACGCAATCGTTCGGATTATTTCCACGGTGAAAGGACAATGCTGAAAACTAAGCGCCCGCCGCCGTGGCTCGCTCGCGATAGAAATGCATCAAGTCCGTCGCGATCGGCTGCGCGCCCAGTTGCCGGAGCAGCGTCGTCACCTGTCCGCGGTGATACGTTCCGTGATTCACCACATGCTGCATCGACTCCCACAGCGGATTGCGGTACACGCCGAATTTTAGAGTTTTGTACTCGAACACGCGATCGAGATCCGCCTGCGACAGGCCGCGCACAAAACTTAGCAGGCGCGCTTCGAGTTCGTTCCAGGGCTCCCGCAGACTTGCCATATCCTGAAATTGCGTCGTATCCGGAAGCGACGACGGCGAACGCCCCTGAAATCTCTCCAGCCAAATCCATTCCGCGCCCCAAATATGCGCCAGCGTGTCGCGCACCGATCCAAAACTGGATCCCATCGGCTGCACAAATTTCTCTGCCGTCAAAGCCGCCGCCGCTTCGATCGAACGACGATTTGCCCAGGCGTTGTAGTCATACAGTATGCGCATTTCTTGCGGCGTCATCTTCCCTCCACTTGTGAGATGAGATTTCGGTTGTCATTCCGAGTGGCAGCGAGGAATCTGCTTTTGGCTTTGCCTCTCGGCGCGCTTTCTACCAATCGCCGTCGCTATTCACCGGCGCTTCTTTCTGCTCCATGGCCATCTGCGCCGCGTGATAGGACTCGCCATCGGATGGGAACATTCCGCCGCGCACATCGTCGCAATATTCGCGCACTGCGTTGGAAATATTCTTTCCGATGTTCGCATACTGCCGCGCAAATTTCGGCGTCGCGCCGAACGTGAGTCCCAGCAAATCGTTTATCACGAGAATTTGTCCATCGCAATCCGGCCCCGCGCCAATGCCAATCGTCGGAATGCGCAATTCCAGCGTGACCTGCGCCGCCAGCTCGCGCGGTACTGCTTCCAGCACCACTGCGAACGCGCCCGCCGCTTCCACCGCGCGCGCATCGCGAATCAGCAACTCCGCGGTATCCGCGGTTTTTCCCTGCACGCGATACCCGCCCAGCGCATTCACGGATTGCGGCGTCAATCCGACGTGACCCATCACCGGAATTTCCGCCTCCGTCAGCCGCGAAATTAATTCCAGCCGCCGTTCGCCGCCTTCCACTTTCACCGCTTCCGCGCCGGCTTCTTTCACGAAGCGCACCGCGTTGCGCAGCGATTCTGCCGTGTCCGTGTGGTAGCTGCCATACGGCATGTCCGCCACCACCAGCGCGCGCCGCGTTCCGCGCCGCACCGCGCGCGTATGATGCAGCATTTCGTCGATGGTCACCGCCAAAGTATTCGCGTGGCCCAGCACCACCATGCCCAGCGAATCGCCGACCAGAATCACGTCCACGCCGGCTTCATCCAGCAAACGCGCCGTCGGATAGTCGTACGCCGTCAGGCAGGTAGTTTTCTGTGAGTTGGTGGGGGAGCCCGCAGCTTTGGATTTCCGCTGCAGGAGTTCGGGCACGGTCACTTTGCCGTTCCCGGAATTCGGAACAACGCTCATGCTGGCCTCCGGTGCCGTTCCCTGCCTTTGTTCAAAGGTGGCCGTCGATCGGCCAACGGGATACAGCCCTGTACTTCACCTTCGCCAAGAATAACAAACTCAAATCCGATTCACCACAATTTTCAATGCTTCGGCAGCCTCAATTCCCGATTTAGGCGTTTAGCACTTCCGGAGGCAAGGAAGAGTTGTTAGCCTACTGTTCCTTTTCGAGTTGGAAATCAATGTCTATGTGGGCTTCTGTCTTGACAGCCTTTCCATTGAGGATTGGCGGTTTGAATTTCCATTGAGAGACTGCGTCTGTCGCTGCTTGGATGAGCAATGCGTTTCCCTTCTTGACCTTAACTTCCTCTACCGAGCCATCAAAGCCAATAATACAATTCAAGGAAACCCTCCCTTCAATCTTTGTCTGGCGAGCCAGTGCAGGGTAATTTGGCCGGACAATTTTGATGGGTTGCGAATAGAGAATTTGGCAGTGGGTTCTGACTTCGTTGTCGTGACCTTGCTGCCCACGCGCAGCGAAACATGCCATGAACGCGCAAAACAAGATAGCAATGACTTGAGTTTTCACCGTTGAATTAGACACCGAGCGATACGAATAGTTTCCGACCAAACCAGATTCTCGACGTGTGTCCGCATATTCGACATCTCATCAATTACTCGAAGTTTGTTCGCGACGGGTTGAATCGTGAGGCACCTAGGAGCTACCCAATCCTTTCTGGGCCTGGGAGCGGCCTTTCCATTGGGCGCCGCGGCCGAGCCAGTAACGAGCCGCGGAAACGCACGTCGCGTAACCGTAGAACACGGCCGCGAACGGCAGCGTTAGCGCCCAGGGCCACGGGAGGCCATAGAACCGAACCGTGACACCGAACGTTACGGTCATCAGGCAGATGGCGGTGCTGGCGAGAAACCAAGCGGGATCTTCGCCGGAGAGAAACGAAAACCAGGGCAAAAGAAACGCAACGAACAATCCTGCGAGGGCCAGGACAAGAAGCAGAATGGAATAATGGAGCTGAGTAAAAGCGGTGCGGGCGATCATATTGCGAAGTTCGGCGAAGGTCCAATAGCTGCGGAGGCTGACGCTCCGGCGAGTCAAACCCATCCAGATTCTTCCGCCATTCTTCTTCACGAGACGGGCGAGCGCACAATCGTCAATCACCTCCCCGTGAATCGAGGCGATTCCGCGGATGGGCGCGAGCACGTTACGCCGCAGCAAAATACATCCGCCCGCGGCTCCGGCTGTGCTTGCGTTCGGGTCGGCGATCCAACGCGGCGGATAGAGCATCAGGAAAAAATAGAGGAATGGCGGAATCAGCAGGCGTTCGGGAAATGTTTTTGCCTGCAGCAGCACCATCAATGAAACAAGATCGAGCGCATCTTTTTCCGCGCGATAGACCAGGCGGTGCAAGGTGTCCGGCGCATGTTCGATGTCCGCATCGGTGAACCAAAGAAAATCAGGCTTGTCCAGGGCTGCGACCTGCACGCCTTCGTTCAACGCCCAGAGTTTTCCCGTCCAGCCCGGAGCGAGGGGAGGTGCGGAGTGAATTTTCACGCGTTGCGAAGCGCCGCATTCATTGGCGGCTTTTCGCGCGAGAGTTGCGGTTGCGTCCTCGCTGTGGTCATCAACAATAATGATGGAGAACTCGCCGGGATAATCCTGCGCGGCGAGAGACCGGACGGTTTGTGCGATAGTTTCCGCTTCATTGCGCGCGGGAACAATGGCTACGACGCGAGGCCAATTCTCAAGAGGTTGCAGATAGATGTCGTCTTCGCGCAACTGCCAGAAATTTCCGCGCGCGAGAAAAAGATAAATCCAGATCGCCAGCGGAATCGCCGCGACAAGAGTCGGTGAGAGGGGCACGCGCTATTCTGCAACAAATCCGGTTTTCCGTAATCAGTTTTCAGCAAGAGAAGAGTTCTCACTTTTGTGTCTATAGAGGGGACGCGGGCTGGCGCCCGCCGGGCACGATGTATCGTGCCCTACGAGTGGTGGTTCAGTGGCGCCCGAGATTGTCGCGAGCTATCACGAGTAGCACTCGTTTGGCGGCGTGGCTAGGCCAGGTCTTCAGCGCGGATGGGGAGGCGGTGGATGCGCTTGCCGGTGGCGGCGAAGATGGCGTTGCACACGGCGGGGGCGATCGGGGGAGTGCCGGGTTCGCCTACGCCGCCGGGCGCTTCTTCGCTGGGCATGATGTGGACTTCGACTTTGGGCATTTCGTTGAGGCGCAGCATTTCGTAATCGTGAAAATTGCTTTGCTGCACGCGGCCTTTGTCGATGGTGATTTCGCCTTTCAAGGCGGCGGTCAAGCCGTAGGCAATAGCGCCTTCCATCTGGGCCTCAATCGTATCGGGATTCACGTAGCGGCCGCAGTCCACGGCGCAGACCACGCGGTGCACGCGCACTTCGTGAGAAGTGCGATTGACGGTGACTTCGGCGACTTCGGCGACGAAACTGCCGAAGGATTCGACGACGGCGATTCCGCGCGTGCGGCCTGCCGGCAGCGGCTGCCCCCAGCCTGCTTTCGAAGCGGCCAATTCCAGCACGCCGCGATGGCGCGGCGCATTGGCCAAGAGTTTGCGGCGAAATCCGAATGGATCCTTGCCGCCAGCGGTGGCGAGCTCGTCGATAAAACATTCGAAGATGAATCCGTTCTGCGAATTTCCGACGGAGCGCCAGAACCCAACAGGAATGCCGGTTTCCGTCAACGCGTATTCGACAAGAGAATTGGGGATGGCATACTTGCTGTTGGCCTGGCCTTCCACAGAACTTTCATCGATGCCATTTTTCACCGAACCGGGAAAAAAGCGCGACATGATGGAGGGGCTGACGATGCGACTCTTCAGCGCGACAGGCCAGCCGTCCGAATCGAGTCCTGCAGACAGTTTGCTGTAAACCGCGGGACGGTAGAAATCGTGCTGGATGTCGTCTTCGCGGGACCAGGTGACTTGCACGGGAGAGCCGGCAGCTTTCGAAATTTCCACCGCGTCCATAATGAAATCCTGCTCTGCGCGGCGGCCGAATCCTCCGCCAAGAAACGTGGTGTGGATTCGAATCTGTTCCGGTTTGAGGCCGGTGATTTTCGCGGCGGTCATTTGATTGAAGGTTTGAAATTGCGTCGGCGCGTAAATGTCGCAGCCATCGGCGCGCACGTCGGCGGCGCAGTTCATGGGCTCCATGGTGGCGTGCGCGAGGAAGGGAACCTCGTAAGCAGCTTCGATTTTCTTTGCGGCTCCGGCGAGGGCAGCGTCGACGTCGCCATCCTTGCGGGCGATGGCGCCGGGTTTTTCGGCGGCGTCGAGATAGAGCTTTCGAACGGCCTCGCTGGAGTTGGCGGCGTTGGCGCCCTCGTCCCAGGTGATTTGCAGCGCGCGGCTTCCCTGCATTGCCGACCAGGTATTGTCCGCGACGACGGCAATGCCGCCGGAAATCTGGACGACTTGCTTCACGCCGCGAACGGATTTGGCTTTCGAATCGTCAAGACTTTTTACCTTGCCGCCAAACACGGGGCAGCGCGCCACCACGGCGTGCTGGATATTGGGAAGGCGCACGTCGATCCCGAAGCTGGCCTTGCCGTTTACCTTTGAGGGCGTGTCGAGACGCTTCACAGGCTTGCCGATGTATTTGTAGTTCTTCGGATCCTTCAAAGGAGGATTGGCGGGAACTGGAAGTTTCGCCGCGGCTTCTACGAGCGATCCATAACTCGACCGTTTGCCCGTCGCATTATTAATAACAGCGCCGTTTTCGACGTGACATGCGGACGGCTCCACGTGCCACTGCTGAGCAGCAGCGGCGATCAGCATTTCGCGGGCGGCGGCGCCCGCTTTTGTCAGGGGGCCCCAAGATCCACGAATACTCGAACTTCCCCCGGTTCCCTGCAAACCGAAGAGAGGATTGAAATATTGCGGGGCGGCGGGAGCGAACTCCGTTTTGACTTTTTTCCAATCGAATTCGAGTTCTTCGGCGAGCAGCATGGCGAGAGAAGTGATGATGCCCTGGCCCATCTCGGATTTGTCGATGATCAGAGTCACGGTGTCGTCGGGAGCGATGCGCACCCAGGCGTTCAGGCTTGCAGGTTCCGAAGGTGGAGCAGCGGCGAGCGCTTCAAATTTTTTCGGAAGGTAGAGACCAATCACGAGCGCGGTTCCGCCCGCGGCGGATTTTTTCAGGAATTCGCGGCGGTGAATCGTTGCAGTTGGGGACATCATTGCCTCCGTGTTGCAAACTCTTCTGTGTGCGCCGTTCGAACGCCGCCCCGTTCGAACTGTTAAGCCAGATCTTCGGTGCGAATCGGCAGGCGGCGAATGCGTTTTCCGGTCGCGGCGAAAATCGCGTTGCACATGGCCGGGGCGACGACCGGCAAGCCGGGTTCGCCGATGCCGGTGGGCTCTTCCTGGCTCATGATGACGTGGACTTCGGTTTTGGGCGCTTCGTTGATGCGCGGCATCTGGTAGTCGTGGAAATTGGACTGCTCGACGCGGCCACCCTTGATGGTGATGGCGTCGTGCAGAGAGGCGGAAAGCGCGTAGATGGCGGCGCTTTCGACTTGCGCGCGGACGCCTTCGGGATTGATGGGGCGGCCGCAATCCACGGCGTAAACGATCCGTTGCACGTTGACGGCGCCGTTTTTCACGCTGACTTCCACAACGGCAGCGGTGTAGCTTTCGAACGAAAAGTATCCGGCGATGCCGCGAGAAGTTCCCTTGGGTAGCGGCTTGCCCCAGCCGGCTTTTTCCGCGGCAAGACGCAAAACTCCTTTGAGGCGGGCGGTGTCGAGCGGCTTGCCTTCTTTTGGATTGGTGAAATCAGGAATCTTGCGATCGTCTCCGATGAGGCGCAGGCGAAATTCCAACGGGTCGGCTCCGGAGGCCGCGGCAAGCTCATCCACAAACGATTCGACCACGAAGCCGCTCGAAGAGTGTTCGACAGAGCGCCACCAGGCGCGCGGAACCGCGGATTTTGCAAGCGTGTATTCGAGGCGGTAGTTCGGCGTTTGATAGGGGATGAACGCGGCGGTAGCAAATTCGGATTTCTCCGCAACTTCTTCGCCCTTGGGATTCCACATCGCTTCAATGGAGGTAGAAGTCTGGAAATGTTTCCAGGCGGCGAGATTGCCTCTAGCGTCCAGCGCTCCGAAGAAATGATGGTAAGAAGCGGGGCGATAGAAGCCGTGCTGCATATCGTCTTCACGGGTCCAGAAAACCATTACGGGCTTCCCGATGACTTTTGCCACTTGCGCGGCTTCCATGACGAAGTCCGCCTGATAGCGCCGGCCAAAGCCGCCGCCCATCAGGGTAGTGTGCACGATGACTTTTTCCGGGGGCAGCTTTGAGACGCCCGCGATAACTTCCTGCGCCCACTGCGGCGCTTGCGTCGGCACCCAGGCTTCGGCACCGTCTGGACGGATGTGCACGGTGCAGTTCATAGGCTCCAAGGTGGCGTGACAGGCAAAAGGAAGCTCGTAGATGGCTTCGATTTTTTTCGCGGTACCGGTGAGGGCAGCACCGGCGTCGCCATCGTTGCGGACGACTTTGCCGGGCTTGGCGGCGTTGTCCAGGAACTGCTTGTGTAGCGAAGCCGAAGATTCCGATGCGGCGGGGCCTTCGTCCCAAGTGATCTGGAGGGCTTTGCGGCCCTGCATGGCGGCCCAGGAATTATCGGCGAGGACGGCGACGCCGCCGGCGGTGAAGGCGCCCTGGGCCACGGGATCGATGGCGAAGACTTCGCGGACGCCGGGAACGGCTTTGGCTTTTGCGACGTCGAAGGACTTCACTTTTCCGCCGAAGACGGGGCAACGGGCGATGACGGCGTACTGCATGCCGGGGACGCGGGAATCCAGGCCGAAGATTGCCGTGCCGGTGGCTTTCTCGCGGCTTTCGAAGCGGCGGGTGTCATGGCCGACGATGGTGAATTCGCTGGAATTCTTGAGCGGGACGGTCTTGAAGTCCGGGATGGGGAGTTTCGCGGCGTCGGAGACGAGTTCGCCGTAGGTGAGGAAATTCTTACGCGCGCCGTGAAGGATGCCGCCGTCCTGGGCTTTGCAAGTCTCGCGGACGACGTTCCAGCGCGCCGCCGCGGCGGTAAGGAACATTCCGCGCGCGGCCGCGCCTGCCTGGCGCAAGGGCAGCCAGGAACCGGAAACGCTGCCGCTGCCGCCGGTGCCGTGGTCATAGATTTTGGGATTGGTGGGGGCTTGCTCGATCTTCACGTTTTTCCAATCGAGGGACAGCTCTTCGGCGAGGATCATCGGGAGAGCGGTCATGATGCCCTGGCCCATTTCGGATTTGCCGAGGATGAGAGTGACGTGGTTGTCGGGCGTGATGCTGACCCAGGCGTCGAAGGGATTGGGGATTTTCTTTTCCTGCTCCGCCGCCTGATCGGCAAACGCGCTGGGCGAGAGATGGAAGCCGATGACGAGGGCAACACCTCCAGCGGTACCGGTCTTCAGGAAGTCGCGACGGTTTACAACGGAAGCTCCTGCCATGGGGCACCTCGATCTGGCCTGCGAGCGAAACGGTTGCGGAGAAGGCGCGTGACGGATTACGCCTTCGCCGGCATGGAGGCGGCGCGATGAATAGCTTTGCGGATGCGCTGGTAGGTGCCGCAGCGGCAGATGTTGCCGCTCATGGCCTCGTCGATATCGGCGTCGGTGGGCTTGGGTTTTTTGGAGAGCAGGGCTACGGCGGACATGATCTGCCCGGACTGGCAGTAGCCGCATTGGGGAACGTCTTCCTCCATCCAGGCTTGCTGGACGGGATGGCTGCCATCGGCGGAGAGACCTTCGATGGTGGTGACTTTTTTGCCCGCGACGCTAGAGATCGCGGTGATGCAGGAACGCGTGGCTTCGCCGTTGATGTGCACGGTGCAGGCGCCGCACAGCGCCATGCCGCAGCCGAACTTCGTGCCGGTCATGTTGAGCGTGTCGCGCAGCACCCAGAGCAAGGGCATGTCCGGGCTGACGTCGACGGTTTGTGGTTTGCCGTTCAGGGTGAAAGTGGTGGCCATGGAGTCCTCCCTCTTGCAGGGGGATATGCTACAACAAGTTGGTTATGGATGAAAATGCGCGGAAAGCCGGGTAATGGGGTGCGTCGATAAGCAACTTATTGTCCACGACGAGTAATGCTACGGGCGTAACTGAAACTCTTAGAAACCCTCCCAACCTTTTGGCCCGAATACCCGGAAAATCTTAACGATGGCGTAGCTAATTCCCCAGTACCAAGCGAAGTTGAAACTGATGAGGAGCACCCAATAGATGAAAGGCTCCACGCTTGGCACTAGCTTGTAAACTTGGCCCGTAAGCACGAGCACAGGAAGCGAGCCGGGGAGCAAAAGAAGAAACCAAGCACCCTGCCCTTCAAAACCCCCAGGATGAATCACAAAAACAACAAACAAGGCCATCCCTAGCAAACAGACTGCGGGGATACATGCCCACTTCCAGTCAGACATATGAAGATGCATGTGTGCGTGCGTCCAGTTTGGACGTGGACAATTTAGCACCGCTGCGGACTAAGACACCACTTGGAAACCCGTTCAGGCGGAGCGCAGATCTTCGGGGCGGATGGAAAGGCTGCGGAGGCGCTTGCCGGTGGCGGCGAATACGGCGTTGGCGACGGCGGGGGCGACGGGTGGGACGCCGGGTTCGCCGCAGCCGCCGGGCGCGTTGGTACTGGGCACGATGTGGACATCGATTTGGGCGGGGGCGTCTCTCATGCGCAGGACTTCGTAATCATGGAAATTGCTTTGGTCGATGCGGCCGCGATTGACGGTGATGGCGCTTTTCAAAGTTTGCGCGAGGCCGAAATTGATGGCGCCTTCCATTTGGGCCTGGACGCCGAGAGGATTTACGGCGAAGCCGCAATCGATGGCGCAGACGATGCGATCGACGCGGAGAGTGCCGCGCTTTGCGTCGCAGGTGACTTCGGCGACCTGTGCGACGAGGCTGCCCCAGCCGGCGGCGGCGGCGATGCCGCGTCCGCGGCCCGCGGGAAGCGGCTGATGCCAATTTGATTTTTCGGCGGCGAGCTCGATGACGGCGCGGCGGCGAGCCACGTCGATGCCGTCGTCTCCCGCATCGATCTTGCGCGCGGGGCCCAGCGTCGAGAGGAGGAACTCGACAGGGTCGCGGCCGGCGGCGTGGGCGGCTTCATCGAAGAAACTTGAGATGGCGAACTGATTTCCGGAAGCGTCGACGGAGCGCCAGTAGCCGAGAGGCATGCCGGATTCGGCGACGGCGAATTCGAGGCGGAAATTGGGGATGAAGAGGGCGGGAAAGTCGAGGGAATCGACTTGCGCGGCGGCTTGCGGGGAAATGCCGGTGCCACTGTAAAAAGTTTCGATGGAGGGTGAAGAGCCGCGATGGTGCCAGGAGAGAAGATTGCCGCGATCATCGAGGCCGGCCTGGAAAGAGTGGCAAGCGGCGGGGCGATAAAAATCGTGGCGGATGTCGTCTTCGCGGGTCCAGACGACTTGAACGGGCGCGTCGGCTTCGCGGGAGATGAGCGCGGCTTCGACGGCGTAGTCCTGAATGAGGCGGCGGCCGAAACCTCCGCCGATAAAGGTGATGTGGACTTTGATGCGTTCCCGTGGAATGCCCAGAGCCTGGGCGACGGAATCCGCGGCAGCGGCGGGAACTTGCGTGGGTGCCCAGAGTTCGCATTCGCCATCGCGCACGTGGGCGGTGCAGTTCATGGGCTCCATGGTGGCGTGAGCGAGGAAAGGGAGTTCGTAGACGGCTTCGATTTTTTTAGCGGCGGTGGCATGAGCTTTCTCGAAATCGCCGTCGTTTCGAATGACGGGGCAAGGCTGGGAAGTGAGCTGAAGCATTTTTCCACGGAGGGTGGCAGTGCTTTCGGCAGACGAGGGAGGCTCGTTCCATTCCACTTTGAGAAGTTTGCGGGCCTGGAGCGAGGCCCAGGTGGAATCGGCGACGACGGCGACGCCCGCATTCGAGTAATTGCGGCTGCCGGGGCCGGAAGTTTCGCCGAATTGATGAGTGAGGTGGACGGACTTGAGTTCGAAGACGGCGCGGACGTGCGGGGCAGATTTGACTTCGGCGGCATTGAAACTGCGGGGAGTTCCGCCGTAGACAGGGCTGCGCTCGACGGAGGCGATCAGCATTCCGGGGATTCGAACGTCGAGGCCGAACTGCGCGGCGCCGCTTATTTTTTGCGGCGTGTCGGTGCGCGGAGTGGGTTTGCCGACGATTTGGAATTCAGATTCTTTTTTCAGGGGCGGATCGGCCGGAGGCGACACGACTGCCGCAGCTGCGAGGAGTTGCGTGTATGGCAGGCTGCGGCTGGTCTTGGGGTGAAGGACAGAGCCGTTCTCGGCGAGGCATTCGGAGTGACGGACGTTCCACTCGATGGCCGCGGCGGAGACGAGCATTTCGCGGGCGGCGGCGCCGGCTTTGCGGAGAGTTTCGTAGGACGTTCGAACGCTGAGGCTTCCGCCGGTGAGCTGATTGCCGTACTTGGGATCGAGGTCGGCTTCGACGACTTGGACGCGGCGCCAATCGCAGCAGAGTTCCTCGGCGACGATCATGGGGAGGGCGGTTCGAACGCCCTGGCCCATCTCGGATTTGCCGCACCAGATTTTGGTTTCGCCGGCCGGTGAGATTTCCAGCCAGGCGTTTGGGGAAAAGGGCGCGGGCTTGACGCCACGCGGCTTCTTAGGAGTTCGCGGGGTTCCGTGAAAATAAAAAGGCAGGAGGAGGCTGGCGCCTGCAGTGGCGGAGGTCTTCAGGAACGAACGGCGTGTGACGTTTGGGGACACCTGAGTAGCTCTTGCAAATCAGACGCCCAGCGCGGTGAGGCGTGAGCAAACTCAATTGCCTTCGATGGGCGCGGGCGCAGGCTTGGCGGGAGCTTTGGGCGCGCGGGGTGGAGCTTCCGGTTCAACGCCACGCCAGCCGACGGGGCGGCCGCTGACGGCTTCCTTCACGGAGCGGAAGAGCACGACGTACATGAGCTGGCGGTAGTAGAAACGCTGGAGCAAGACGGGGATGAGCAGGGTCCAGTCTTCTTTGCGTTCGAGGGCGAAAGCCACCATACAGGTGAGAATGTCGATGAGCATGAAGCCCAGGAAGAAGAGGACGGATTTTTCTACGTCGGCAGTGGTCCAGAGTTGCGGCAGACGCGTGACGCGGAATTGCGCGAGTCCCCAGAGAATCAGGGAGCCGAAAAACATCAGGTCGATGACCGGGGAAATCAGCGGCAGGACGAGCTGGAAGACGAAGATGTTGGGAAGCGCGATGCAGCCGAGGGTTCCGTATTTCGGGCGCAGCAGGGTGTCGCCGTGCTTCCAAAAGGATTGCAAAGTACCGAAGGTCCAGCGGAAACGCTGGCGGATAAGCTGGCCAGCGGTTTCGGGAGCTTCGGTCCAGGCGATGGCTTCTTCATCGTAAGAGACGCGCCAGCCGAGACGGCGGATGGCGATAGTGAGATCCGCGTCTTCTGCGACAGTGTCGGAGGTGATCCCGCCGGCGGCTTCGATGGCTTTTTTGCGCCAGGCACCGAGAGCGCCGGGGACGACGGTGATGCAATTCAAAAGATCGAAGGCGCGCTTCTCCATATTCTGGCTGGTGATGTATTCAAGGGCCTGCCAGCGGGTGAGCCAGCGCGAGCGATTGCCAACCTTGACGTTGCCGGCGACGGCGCCGACGGTGGGGTCGGAAAAATGGCGGACTAGCTTGCGGATGGCGTCGGGTTCGATTTCCGTGTCGGCGTCGATGGTGACGACGATTTCGGTGTCCGCCTGGGCCAGGGCAAGGCTGAGGGCGGCGGCTTTTCCACGATTGACCTGATGAATGATTCGAACGCGGGGTTCGTGAGAAAAGCTGTAGTCCAGGAGCTCGCGGGTCTTATCGGTGGAACCGTCGTTGACGACGATGATTTGGAGATCCTCCAGATCCGAGAGAAGGACGGAGGTGACGGTCTGGACGATGACGTTTTCTTCATTGTGCGCGGGGATGAGCACGGTGACGCTTGGGGGCGGATTGGGCATGACCGCGTGATCCGGGCGAAGTTTTTCGATGATGGCGAGCAGGCCGATGATGAGGGCGCGGAAGCTGACGAGGACGATGCCGAGAATAAAAATGGCGCCGATGAAGAAGCGGAACCACTGGAAGAAGGAGAAGATGAAACCGTCGGCTTTGGCTTCGAAGCGCTCTTCGGCGGAGAGTGGGAGCATGACTTCGGCGCGGGTTTTGCCGATAAGGTCGGAGACGGAAACGAATTGATAGCCTTGCGCGCGCAGCTTGTCGATGATTTGCGGAAGGGCTTCGATGGTATGGGCGCGATCGCCGCCACCGTCGTGGAGAAGGACAATGTTGCCTTTGTTCGCCTGGGCGAGGACGGCATCGACGATTTCTTTCGCCGGGATTGGTTTGCCATCACGAATGCGCCAGTCATCTGGGTCGATGCGCTGGCCGATGATCAGATAGCCGAGCTCCTGAGGATAGGGAAGCTGCGCCACTTCCTCGGAGTATTCGGGCTGGTGGTCGATGCCGTACGGCGGTCGGAAAAGAATGGACTTCACACCAAGAGTGCTTTCGATGAGGCGTTGCGTGAGATTCAGTTCCCAGCGGATTTGGGTTCGTGAGATTTCGTCGAACTTCGGGTGAGTGAATGTGTGATTGCCGATTTCATGGCCTTCGGCGTACTCCCGCTTCAGAATGTCGGGGCGGCGATTGGCTTCGTCACCAATGACGAAGAAAACGCCAGGGACATTTTTTTCTTTCAAGATGTCCAAAATCTTTGGCGTCCACTCCGGGTCGGGGCCATCGTCAAAGGATAAAGCGATTTTTTTGTCGGCCGCGCCAATCTGATCGATGTTGAAGGAGAGCGGAATCGTTTCGTAGGATTCGTCGGTGAAGAGATCGCTGCCGGCATCGTATTCGAACGTTCTGCGGCCGCGCTTGGGTGTATCGGTGATGTGCCAGATGTCGCCGGCGCCTTCGAGAATAAGGTCAGGACCGGGAGCGAGGTCGGTGAGTTTCTGGCGGGCCGCGTCGTCGGGGCGCGTAGCATCCCATATCGGCCAGATGGAAGTATCCGCTGATCCCAAGCGCCAGAGCGCGGTGCCTTGCACGCCGAGTTTTTCGCTGGCGCGCAGTTCGTTGTACGCGGTAATGGCGTCGAGCATCCAGACATGATGAACATGGTTGTGCTCGTCGTAATAGGAATAATTCGGATTCAGGGAAGTGCTGTCGAATTCGATGTCGGCGTCGGATTCCTCGGCGTGCAGCAGCGCTTCCTGGATGCTGAACTCCGCGGCGGGCTCGTATTGTTTTTTCGGAGCCTCAGACCAGTCGTAAGCGTAGTTGGCGATACCGACGACGATTTTTTGCGCGGGAACGACGTCGAAAACCTGGCGGAGGTTTTCGATGAACCAGTCTTGTGAGGCGATGGGGCCCGGTTGGGAAGTGAGCCAGTGCTGGTCGTAGTTCATGAGCACGATGGCGTCGCACTGCTTGCCGAAAAACCCGTAGTCGTAGTCATCGTCGCGGGCGGGGAGAGCGATCATGACTTTCAATCCGACGGAGTGCAGAGCGGGGGCGAGAGCGCCGATGAACTGCCGGAAGTGGTCCTGGCTTTCAACGGGGACTTCTTCAAAATCGACGACAATGCCGGCCTGGTGAGCTTCGACGGCGTATTCGACAATGTCTCGGATCAAATTCTGGCGCGCGGTAGGATTTGCCAGCAGCTGCACCATTTCCTTGATGCGCCACTCCGCGCCATCGTAGTTGTTCACCAGGCCCATCATGGGGAGTTCGATGGGAGGATTGAAGGACTTCATCCACTGGTGGAGTTTGTCGTCCTTGAGGAGCGCGATGGCTTCGGCCGGAGAGGCTTTGACGCGCACCTGGCCACGCTCGTAGTCAACGATGGTCAGGGCGCCGTCGGGCGTAACGGCGTGGAGCTGCTCGGGAATCAGGACGTCGAGATCTTTGTAGTGGCGCTTGAGGGAAGCAAGGCTGTTGGAATCCCAACTGACAAAAAAGGCCGCGCGCAAAGGATCGTAGCTGGCGGGGACAGCGCCGAGATTGGCGACGCGGCGGCGGCGGCCTTCGCGCGCGGGCACGGGCTTCTTTTTGGCCTTCAAGGCTTGATACTTGGGTTTCGTGTCCGGCAGAAGTCCGGCGGGGAGGTCAACACTGGCGGCGATGGTGACGAAAAAATAGGCGAGCAGAATCGTGAGAAGGACGCCGGAGATTTCCATCGCACGACGGGTAAAGCGCCAGCGCACACGCTGGGCGTCATAGAAGATGGGACCGCGTTCCTTCATTGCACCTTTCGAAGCGGCGGGCCGGCAGGCAAATATATATCAGGCTGGGCTGAGTCCGTCTGCTGGATTCCGTCTGCACTATTGTAAGATGCGTGGCATTGATGAAGCGAGTTTTCTTGAATCCCTTTGTTGCATTGGCAGCGGGCGCCTGCCTGCGGCTGTTTTTCGTGTTGAAGTATCCCGCCAATTCCGGGGACACGGTGCTTTACGAACAGATTGCGACGAACTGGCTGAAGCACCACGTCTATGCGATGGACGTCGCGGGCGCGGTGACGCCGGTGGATTTGCGCATGCCGGGGTATCCGGCGTTTCTGGCGATAGTGTATGCGATTACGGGACGCACGGGAGAGAACGCCAGGCTTTGGGTGATGCTGGGGCAGATCGCGGTTGATCTGATTGGGTGTTTGGTAATTGCGCGTCTGGCAGAGCTTCTGGTGTGCACGGCTGAGGGCGTCCCAGCAAACAAGTGCGTGCGGTCCGTTGCACTGTGGCTTGCGGTGTTGTGTCCCTTTACGGCGAACTACACCGCGGTGCCGCTGACGGAAGTATTCGCCGCTCTCTGGACGGGGCTAGGCTGTTGCGTTTTGGTTCTGGCGCTGCGGCGAGTGGAGCAGCCTGATTTTCTCCTGAAGGGTTCTCATCTCCCGGCTCGAAAGAGCGTGGAATACACGGCGTTGGGCGCAGGTTTGATCGTTGGGATGGGAACGTTGTTTCGGCCGGAGACGCCGCTCGTATTGGTTGCAGCGGCGGTGATGTTCGGCGGATTGTTTCTCCGCACACACGATTTGAAACGCTGGGTGATGGTCGGACTGGCGATGGCGCTTGGTTGCGGGATGATGCTTTCTCCCTGGGCCTTGCGCAACGTGGTTACGCTGGGTGAGGTGCAATTCCTGGCGCCAAAGGATTCGAATCTGCCGGGGGAGCTGGTGCCGAGAGGCTTCATGGCGTGGGAGAAGACGTGGCTCTTCCGTGTGCGCGATTGCTATCTGGTTCCTTGGAAACTGAACGGAGAAGCCATCAATGTTGAGGACATTCCGGCGCGAGCGTTTGACACGGAGGAAGAAAAGGAGCGCGTCGCAGCGGTTCTTGATCAATACAATAATGACTTGACGCTGACGGCGGAGGAGGATGCAGCGTTCGCGCAGATTGCACGGGAGCGCAATGCGCGGCATCCACTCCGGACGTATCTATGGATACCCGCCGCAAGAGCGGTGACGATTTGGTTGACGCCAAGGATCGAGCTAGTGCCGATATCGGGGCATGTTTTTCCGCTGAAGCAAATGCGGGAAGATGACCCGGTGGATCAGGAAGTTACGATTCTATTTTTTGTATTAAATATCTTCTATGTTGGGCTAGGACTGTGGGGCGGGGTGCGACTCTGGCGTTCGAATGCGGCGGCGCGGCCGGCGGTGGCGCTTTTGGTGCTATTCATCGTGATTCGAACGGCGTTTTTGACGTCGCTGGAGGCGCCGGAGCCACGTTACGTTTTGGTTTGTTTCCCTGCGTTGATGGCGCTGGGGGCGCAGGCATTTGCGGGGCGTTCCGAGGCACGCTAGGACAAATCTTCGGTCACGCTGTCTTCCATGTCCTCCAAAGCACACAGGATAAATCCTGTGCCACTGACTACTTCTCTTCGAATGGCTCCGGATGAATGGTTACGCGATAGATCTGCGGGAATTTTTCTTTCACGCGATCTTCGAGGGCGGCGGTGACGTCGTGGACCTGGGTGATGGGCAGAGAGCTTTTCATGGTGCAGTGGCAGGAGACGTAGAGGTGATGTTCGACCTGGCGTGCGCGGACGTCGTGGCAATTCACGAGTTCGTCGAATTCGGCGGGCAAGCGATTGACGAAGTCTTCGATGGAGCGCGAGAGCTGCTTCATCTCGCCGATGCCGGCGTCGGGAGTGGCGATGTGGCGTCCCAGCGGCTCGATGTGAATGTTTACTTCGATGAGGCCGTCGCGCAAGTCGCGGATTTTTTCTTCCAGTTCGGTGGCCTGGCGATGGGCCTCGCGCAGGCTTAAGTTCTCGTCCACCTCCAGATGCAGCTCGATGAAGAGCTGTCCTTCCTGTTGAACAGCGGTCACGTCATGAATTGCTACGCCCATGCTTTGAGCGGCGGCGCGAATGGCCTCGAAGAGGTGCTCGCCCTGCGGCGCGCGGGGCTCGGCATGGACCATGACGTCGGAGGGAACGATCTCGCCGATGCGTTTTTCGATGGCGTCGCTGAGGGCGTGGACCTGCTCAAGGCTGGCGGTGCGCGCGACGCTGACAGTGGCATCGACGAAGTGGCGATTACCGGCACGGCGAACGCGGACGCGATCGACATCCAGGACGCCATCCATCCCGGCAACGGCGCGGGCGATTTCCTGCTGCAACCCCTCCGGGGCGACATCCAGAAGGGCGTCTAGCGTGCGTCTGCCGAGCCGCGCGCCGACCCAGAGGATCACGGCGGCGACGGCCAGCCCAGCGAGAGCATCGGCATAGTTCAGCCAGTGCATGTGCCAGGCATCACCGGCCCAAACAAGCCCGATGCCAATGATGACGATGATGGTGCTCCAGATGTCGGTGGAAAAATGCAGCGCATCGGCTTCCAACGCATCACTGGAATACTTTTTGGCCACGCGCGAGAGTGCCCGCGCTCGCGTCATGTCGATTGACAGGGCGACAAGGAGGACCAGGAACGCGGTAATGCTGGGCTGGATGTGCACGCTGCGGAAGAAGAGGCGAGCGATCGCTTCGTAGATGATGTAGAGGGCAGTAAGCGCAAGGAGGCCGGTTTCAACGAAGGCAGAGAAGTTTTCGAACTTCCCATGGCCGTAGAGGTGCCGCTCGTCTGCGGGCTGATCCGCAAGACGGACGGAGAGAAGAGTGATAATGGCGGCGACCAGGTCCAGCGAGGAGTGCAGGGCTTCGGATAGGACGCCAAGGCTTCCGGTCCTGACTACCAAAAAGGTTTTGAGAGAGACCAAGAGGACGGCCGAGCCTACGCTCAACAGAGCCGCGCGCCTTTTTTCGCGCCCTTCCTCGACTTGGATGGCGATTGCCACTGTCCGCTTAGACTACCTCAAGTCAGTCTTCTTCCCGGACGCATTCCTTGTGGTGAGATTTCAACTTGTACCCTGAGCATGCCGCGCCTGAATCGTGGCGGCTGTTCCTTACAGGGTACTTGCCGCTGATAGAAAGACGCGGTACCTTTTCGCCCTGGTAACGGGAGCCTTGCCCATGATTCGTCGGGCTTTTCTTCTTGCTGTCCTTAGTGTCTGCGCCGCATGCCGCAGCTCGGCGCAAGCTCCGGCGGTTTCGCCGGCGGCGGCGGTGTGGAATGCGCTTGCTGCTCCGGCTATGGACACTTCCAAATCTGCCCATACCGAGAATGTCGAAATCGTCCGCGACCGCATTCACATCACTCTTACCGACGGGACAATTCAATTCTTGCAGCCGGTGAATGGTGTCACCTTCGGAGCAACGTTTCATGGAAAAGGCACGGTACTTCTAGAGCCGCCAAACACGATCGAAGGACAGCAACTAAAGCTGTTCACAAAGCAGGACAAGCTGGCCATGTCTTTTACCGACGCGACGTTCAGTTTCACGGACGGCCTGCTGGATGAAGTGGCCAAACAGGCGAAATGGCAAGCTTCCGGGGCGGCCAACGACGATTTCTATGCCAGCCGGCAAAAGATTCGGGAGGATCTTGGGGAAGCAGCATTGCCCCGGATGTTGCAGGGAATACTCTCGGTGGACCGCACGCGTACTGCTTTCTTTCTGGCGGATTTGAAAGTTGCCGGAAAGGACTGGGTGGAGTTCCATTACGACGGCCTTGATCCAGAAGAGGTGAGGGTGAGCCGCTGGACAGATGTAGGACCCTTCAAGCTTAACGATACCTGGCTCCATTTTCCGGCCCGCAACCAGAGCAGTGCCAACGCGTGGAATGATCCGTTGGCCAAGGAAGACTTTGCGATTCGGGCGTACAACATCAGCGCTAACGTGACCTCGGGAGCAGAACTGAGCGCGACGACGAAAATGACGCTGGAGCCCCGGCTGGCGGGCCAGAGCGTGCTGATTTTCAATTTCGATGCGAATCTGCGGGTGGAATCGATCAAGGACGCGCAAGGCAATGCGCTGAGTTTTTATCAGGCACGAGAAACAAAGGACCGCAACCAGTCCTACGGCGACTACGTTGCGGTGATTCTGCCGCAGCCGCTGGCGCCCGGAACCGTGCAAACTCTCGAGTTTCGCTATGGCGGCAAGCGCGCCATCCGCAAGGCCGGGAATGGAAACTATTTTTGCGAAAGCGAAGGCTGGTATCCGATCCGGCCGACTAGTTTCGCGACGCGGGCCGATTTTGACATGACCTTCCGGAGCCCCAAGAATTCGGTGCTAGTTGCCACAGGAGCAAAAACCAGCGACACCGTCGATGGCGGGACGCGCATCACGACCTGGAAGGCCGAGATTCCGATCGCTGTGGCGGGCTTCGCCTACGGTGAGTACAAGCTTTACAACGACAAAGCCGCCGACGTAGCAGTGGACGTGTATGCGAATCGCGATCCTGATGATCTGATGGCCTCGGTTCAGCGTGCTTTCGAATCAGGCGCGGTTCCGGGAGCTGTTGGGACACTTACTCCTTCGAACATGGCCAAGACAATGGGCATGGAGATGGCGAATACTGTGCGACTTTTTTCGTCCTACTTCGGTCCTTATCCGTACAAGAGCCTATCCGTTGCCAGCATTCCGCTTAGCTATTCCCATGGCCAGGGCTGGCCGGGACTGATCTATTTGTGGTCCGGCTCGTTTCTGGATGGCACGCAACGGCATGCCATTGGGCTGAAAGATGGACCGGAGCTCACGGATTTCTTTCGCGCCCATGAAAGCTCGCACCAATGGTGGGGACAGCGCGTGGGATGGAAGAGCTATCACGATCAGTGGCTCTCGGAAGGCTTCGCCGATTTCTCAGGAATTCTGTATGTGCAATACCGCGAGAATATGAAAGAAGCTTTGAACCAGTGGCGGCAGGAAAAGGAGAAGCTTCGCAAAAAGGATCAACTCGGGCACACCCGCGCAGCGCTGGGGCCCATCTGGATGGGGTTAAGAATTCGTTCCTCGCAATCCGATCCGGGCGCCTATCAGGATTTGATCTATTCCAAGGGCGCGTACGTGCTGTACATGCTGCGCATGCAGCTATGGGATGGCCGCAGCGCGGACCCGGATCACTTTTTCAAGGACATGATGCAGGACTATTGCAAGACGTTCGACAACAAAGCGGCCTCGACGGAAGATTTCAAGGCTATCGTCGAGAAACATATGTCACGCTCGATGGATGCCGATGGAAACCACAAGATGGACTGGTTTTTCAATCAGTACGTCTACGGCATGGGCGAGGCGCAATATACCTTCCACTCGACCGTGGACTACACCGCCGACGGCAAGACGCACTTCAAGGCCGAGTTAACGCGCACCGGTGTGCCGGAGAGTTGGAAGGAGGCGATCCCGCTCTATGCGCACATTGGGGACAAGACGGTCAAGATGGGGAATATCACGGTGACGCATGCGACGGAGACGGTTGAAGCCACGATTCAGGGCAAGATCGATCGCATCACCATCAATGATTACGAGGATTTACTCGCTGACGTAAAACAGTAGTGTGACGCGGACTCAGGATTTCGCAGCAGTGGAAGCATCGCGGGGGATGAAGCGCAGGGCGGCGGAGTTCATGCAGTAGCGCAGGCCGGTGGGTTCGGGGCCGTCGGTGAAGACGTGGCCGAGGTGGGCGTCGCACAGCGTGCACAAAACTTCCGTTCTCAACACGCCCATGCTGAAATCTTTTTTCTCGCGGACATTTTCGCTGGCAAGGGGCTCACAGAAGCTGGGCCAACCGGTGCCGGAATCGAATTTTGATTTGGAATCGAAGAGGGCGTTATCGCAATCGATGCAGCGATAAAGGCCGGGGGCGTGCTGGTCGTGGAGCGGCCCGGAGAATGCGTATTCGGTGGCGGCGCGGCGGGTGACGTCATATTGCAGAACAGTGAGCTGCTTTCTCCACTCTTCGTTGGTTTTCTGTACCCTCGGCAAAATGAATGAACCGAGTAACTTGCCATCGTCGGAGAACTTTACGATTTTGACCGTTCCGGGATTGTTCTTTGGCTCCGGATCGTAGGCCAAAGCCGAGAGGCAGACGCGTTCGACGCCGACGAGCAGGCCGTAGCCGGCGATCGTGGCGGTGCCGAAGATGAGTCCTCTGCGCGTGAAGTCCTTCATGGAGAACGATCCACAAAAATAAGCTACTTCATCGCGGTCATCGGCGGCGGAGGTAGAAGCGGGAGCCGCTTGGCTTCTCCGCGCGCGCCGCGTACTTCCAGCTCTTCAAAAAGCAGCGAAGGAGCGACGACCGAGGCCGGCACGCCGCCTTGCGCGGAGCCAAAGGCCCCGAGCGCAGTGCCGGCAAAGCCGGTGACCTGGCTCTGCATGTAGTTGTATGCGAAATTGTCGCTGCCGATTCCGGCGACGTTACGCAGGGCGCGGGTGTTCAATCCGATGATGCGCGAACCGCGGATCATTTCCTCGCGGCCAGTGTCGGGATAAACGCGGTAAACGACGAGAGGCAAGCGATCGCCCGTGCCGGCGCCGCCACCAAAGCTGGCCAGCAGTTCGGAAAAATCCTCCTGGTGCAGCAGGCTTAGAGTGGGATTGTCCATTTCGCGCACGATGATGCAATACGGGAGCTTTTCGGCGCGGCAGGAATCCAGGAATTTCTTTTTCAGCTCGGCGGGAGAAACAGTCTCCGTAGAGGTGAAGAAGAGGTTGCTCATCGTGGGTTTGGCGTCGTTGAGAAAAGCGGCGCGGCCATGTCCGTTCGAATCGCCGAAATCGGGCCCGGGCCTGCGGGACATCAATTCGCCGCGCAAGTTGCCGTTCTCGACCAGGGTGACCTTTTCCGCGCGGACTCCTTCGCTGTCCACGGCGTAGCCGCCCAGAAGCGGCGCGCCTTTGAAATCTTTCGCACCGGGATCATCGACCAGAGTCACGCTTGCGGGAAGGACTCGCGCGCCAATGCGTCCGACCCAGTCGCTCTTTCCGCCCAATCCGCTTAGGAGTTGTTCCATCACCGGGGTGAAGGAAACCGGGGGGCGCGCGCCATTCACGGCCGGTCCTAGGATTTGCGCAAGAAGCGGCGCGGCAGCGCGGGCTTCGAAAAGGACCGGGCCGGTGTAATCCTGCGCTGTGGGTGCAGCGCGCAGAGTCATCAATTCACTGGCGGTGACGTTGATGCCCTTGCGAACGGCATCGACGCCGGGGAGTTCCGCGGGCCGGGGAGCGTAGGTGGCGTAGAAATGATTCAGCGGCACGCCATCATCGGCGAGCGCGTTCATGCCGGACTCGATGGCGGCGTACGTGCGGTTCTGACGGATCTCGGTGCCTTCGCTGGTCAGCAAATACTCAGTGGCGTAGACAAGGTAGTAGGTGACACGGGATTCGTAAATTTGAGGAAACGCGCGGAGGGTTGCGGAAGTCTCGCGAGCTTCCTGATCCCAGTTGCGGCTGGTCCAATCCGGCGTGACGAGCGGCTCGATGACTTGTACGGGTTCGGCTTTCGAAAGATCGTCGATATCCGATTGACGAGCGAGGCTGCTGAGATAAGCGCGTTTGCGCGAGTAGGTTTCAACCGCTTCCTTGAAGGCTTGATCCGTGGCGATCCAGAGATCCTGGCGCAGCGAATCGTAATCGCGGTCTATGCCGACGGAGCCGGTGGGACCGATGAAGCCGCGGAAGCCGTCATCGCTGACGAAATTTGAACTGTCGAGCTTGTAGCTGCCCACTCGGGCTTCGACGTCCATGAAACGGTTTCGCGCGTGCGTGCTGGAAAAGACGGTGCCAAATTCCGCGACGACTTCGCGGACGTCGAGGTCGAGGAGACGGTATTCGAGATAGTAGGGCCGGACCGGTTGATCGGTGCCGGGGATTTTCAGCTCGAGGCGCGTTTTGGCACGGGCCATTTCGTCGCGCATGGCCTGGAGCGTGTGATCGTTGTCCTGTTGCGCATGGGCACGCGGGGCCGCCGCAAAACTCAGCGCGGCACAAAGAAAACTGAACTTGACGAATCCTCTCGCGCGGCTCACAGCTGGCCTCCTGCCTTGACGACGTCATGCGCGGGCGGCGGAAGGATCGGCGGCCGGTCCGTGGAGCTCTCTTTCTTCTGCACTTCCAATTCGGAGGTCAGGATGGCCGGGGAAGCGGCGGAAACCGGCACGGAGCCAGATTCGGCGCCGCAGTAACCGTTGAAGACTTCCGGAGTGTCGCCAGTGGCGACGATTTTAGTGAGCGCGGCGAGCGGAGTTCCCACGATGTCGACTCCGCGGACGAGTTCATCAGGGCGCCCATCGGCAAAGACTTTGTAAACCACGAGCGGCAGCACCTGGAAAGCTTGCGGCTGGCCACGGCCGGTGAATGTGAAACCGCCGGCGATATCGTCGATTAACAAACCGTAGGATTTGCCCTGCGCTTTGATCAGCTCGATCAGCTTCGCGCGCAGCTGCGCGTTGGTCACAGTCTTACTGCTCTGCACGATCAAGTTGCCCTGGCGGGAAACGGGCGTTGCACCAAGCTGACGCCGGCCATGCCCGTTCGAACGCGGGAAGCCCACCAGCGGGGAGCGCGACATTTCGAAATTTTTCAACACGCCGTGATCGACGAGCATTACGCGCTGCGCGGGAACGCCTTCGTCATCGAACTGGTAGTAGCCCAGCAGGTCCTGGCCGCTGAGTTTCTTCATGGTCGTGTCGTCGGTGATGCTGAGGAAGTCCGGGAGAATTTGCTCGCCGACCTTTTTGGAGAAGGTCTGACCTTCGGTGACGTCCTTTTGCCGATGGCCTTCGGCGCGATGGCCGAAAACTTCGTGGAAAAATACGGCGGCGGCGCGACCGGTTAAAAGAGCGGGGCCCACCGTGGGATCGTTGATGGGCGCTGCGACCAATCCTTCCAATTCCTTGCGCATGGTGGCTTCCGCGGCATAGACAGCCTTGTCGCCCGGAGCCTCGGAGGGATTCACCCAATCGAAGTTGTAATAGCGATTGATATCCATACCATCCGGAGCCTTGCCCTGAATGAAGAGTTCCAGACGGTAGCGAATCTGCCCGAATTGCAGTTGCGTGCCTTCGCTCGAGACTTGAAATACGTTTTGCGATTGCGCGGTGAAGGTCACGATGGAATTGATGATGGCCGTCGAGGCGCGGAATTCCTTGGTATAGGCGCGAACTTTCTCTTCCCAGGGCTTGCGGTCAAGGGAAAGCGAAGTTTGCGCGCCAACGTAGGTGTGGGGCTCTTCGCGGGAAAAATCGGGAGCGCGGCCTTCGGCAGTCTCCACTTTTACTTCTTTGCCGGTCTTGATTTTGATCAGCGCTTCGGAAGCGGCGCGATATTGCTTGTCGGTTTCTAGCCAGATGGCCCGGCGCAGCACATCGGCATCGTCATCGATGGGAGCGGAGGTGCCCGGCCCGCCGCTGGGCATTTGGCGCTCGCCGACTTTGTGGGAGTTGTCGAGGTTGTAGCTTCCTGTGCGAACAAAAACTTCCAGCCATCGGTTGCGTGCTTCGTCGCTGCTCAAGAGCGCGCCGTTCGAGCCCGAGACGTTGACGCGCTGCGAATCGGTGACCGTGTAGCCGAGGAAGTATGCTGGGGGATCGAGCGTGCCCAGGGTCTTCATGGAACGTTCAAGCTCGGCCTGGAGCGCCGCGAGCAACGGCGAGCGCTTTGCCTGGGTGTCAGGTGGCGCGGCTTGCGCCAGCTGCAGAGTGGCGGGGGCCACCGTCCCCAGCAGAATCACTACGAAAAACAAGGAAACTATTCGACTACGGATAGATAGAGTCAAAGGACGCCTCACTCGCGATTAGACGGGATAGTCAATCATTCAGTGTACGCCACAGGACGGGGGCATACAAACCGGCGTAAACGCACGCTTTCTCAATTCAAGTCACATCGAATTGGACGGCCCAAGCGGCCGAACCGTTGCATGGACGGTACGCCACGCCTACTCAAGAAATGCAAAACCCTGACTGCCCAACACAGTCAGGGCGAAATTTATCGGTCTTTTGTCGCTGGGCCGAACTTGCAAGACTATCCGCAATTGGGATTTGTCTTTGGATTGCAGCCGCGCACCGGCTGAACACCACCTGGACGCGTCAGGCCGACTCCCAAACCAATTCCAACCGCTGCCCCGACGATTGCGACTGTTCCCCAAACGCCAAGATGAGGTCCGACACCGGGCATTCCCGTCGGAGCGCCTAGATCTGTATCTTTGGTGGAGGCGACCAAGGTATCGAGGGTAGCCTGCGTGGGCGGAGTTGGCCCCGAATTGTCTCCATTGCGGACATTGGTCATCTGTCCGGCATGAACCATAACGCAGACTCCGGCCAGATTACACACCTTCACGAATCCTTCAAAGACAATCACGTTCATGGTGCCGGTTCCGTTGTCGTAACCGGTGAAAAAATCGGTTCCCACCACGCCCGCGACTCCTGCCGGTGTGCGCACTTCAAATTTCCCGTCCGGCTTGGCGATTTTTTGCGCTTGCGTGCGGAGCTTTCCGTAGGCCAGCTCCAGCTCCGTCTGCTGCGCGCCAGCATCGTGTTTGACGATTTTCATGGAGGACTCCGAGCCCACGTTGAGCACAGAGCCGTCGTCCAAGCCGATGCGCGCGCGGGCATTCACCTGCGTGTTGACCAGGTCCTGCCAATCCACGACCGATTTTGTGGAGGCGGTGATGGTTTTCGAACCGCGGGCAATGGTGACCGCGGGGATCACGCGGGAGACCTCTCCGGCGCGCTGTCCCGCGGCCTGGGGAGCAGCCCAGGTATCCGCCGGGATAGTAATGAGAAATGAGAGCAGTACGGCCAAGCCCAGGGCAAAGGGAGACTTCGTCTTCATCGGGACTCTCCTCAGAGAAATAGTTCCGGAACAAAATTACTTGTATCTACTGTAGTTACTGGAGACCGGCGGAAGTGTCAATCGCCTTCGGGGAACGCTTTGCCTACTATCTACATGCCTGCCAGAGCACACGCGGAGGCGAGGCTAGCCGGAGTACAGGAACAAGGCCGCGGCCATATCGTCGTGCTGTTCGCAGTCGCGCGAGAAATCTTCAACCGCAGAAAAGATTTTGCCCAAAAGTTCCGTTGGCGAGAGGTGGCGGTGATCTCGGCATAGTTCTTGCAAACGCTCGACTCCGAACTGTTCGCCGTCGCGGTCAAAAGCGTCGGTGATTCCGTCGGTGCAAAAGAGCACGGAATCGCCCGGGTTTAGCCGCACCGTCTGAGATTCGTAGCGTGTGCCGGCAAATAGTCCCGGCGGAATCCCCGAGAGATCCAGAGCGCGGCAACCCTCGGCGCAGAGATGAAAAGGGCCGGGCATGCCGGCGCTGGCAATTTGCAGATCGCCCGTGCGCGGATCAAACACCGCATACTGGATGGCTGCGTGCCGCCGGGGCATGCCGCGGATTAACAGCCGCCGGTTAAAAGTCGCGAGGGCGTCGCTCGGAGATGTGCCCGTCTTGTGCACACTGCGAAGTGTACCGACTGCCAACGCCGCGTAGAGCGCTGCTGGTAGTCCTTTGCCGGAGACATCGCAGAGATACAGGCCGACGGTGCCGTCCATGAGCTGAAAATAGTCCAGGAAGTCGCCGCCAACGGCAGCTATGGGCTGGAATCCGTGGGAAATCGTGACCGGACCAGCGCGGAGGGATTCCGGGGGGAGCATTTCCGCCTGGATGGAACGCGCTTCTTCGAGTTCATCTTCGCGCAATTTTTCAATGGCATGCAAGTCGAACGTCGGCCCGAGCATATTCAGTCGCCAGTTCATGGGGAGCGTCACACCGGGAAGGGGAATTCGGCGGTTCGTGAAGTTTAGCAGAGCGGTTCGCACGCAACTCGAAAAAGAGGGGCATTGTTTCCTTGCGCACTCTGCGAGGCGCTTGGCTTGCGAGAGGCAGGGGCCGCGGCCACAATTCCCTTATGCGCGCATTTGCAGGAGTTCTGGTAGCGGCGGCTTTGCTCTTCGGCATCTACCATTTTTATTTAAAGAGGATGCCGGTGACGGACGAAGGCACGGCCCCGACCCAAGCGATCAGCTTGACCGGTGTGCGCGCGGACCTGCTGCAGATCGCACAAGCGGAACGCCTGTACATAGCGACGAACGGACATTGCACTTCGCTCGACGAGCTGCTTTCCTCGAATTCACTTTCTATGTCCCGTACCCAACGCGATGGGTATTCCTACTCAGTCGAATGTTCGGGCGCCGGTTTCACCGCTACGGCGCGGCATGCCCCTGCGCCGGCGGGGTCTCCCATCCGCTATCCCAACCTCGCCATCGAGGCAAACATGCAGGTCCAGGAGGTCAACTGAACGGCAGCGCGCACGAACATCTGGAGAGCGGGAGCAACGCGGAATTCCCCTAAATTCCTGGAACTTTCCTGGCCCGCCCGCCGTACTTTCCTATGAAAGCGGTTCCCACGATATCTGGCGCCTCGGCGGCGCACTAAGGAAAGAGGAGCACGATATGGGCGGAGAATTGATTGGATTGGTGGCGGTGATTCTGGGGATGGGAGTCCCTCTCGGCGCGCTGTACACGTATTACCGGGTACGCAAGCTTCGCAGTGAAGAGCGGCTGGCGGCCATCGCACGGGGAGTGGAGATTCCGATGGAGCCGGAGTTGAACCAGGCGGGGCGTTCGCGCCGTGCGGGCATCTTGCTCGTCAGTGGAGCGCTTGGCTATATCGCTACATTTGGATTGATCGCGCAGATTCAGGCGGATCGGGACATTTGGACCGTGGCGGCATTTGGCATCATTCCGCTGGCCGTAGGGATTGGCTATTTTCTCGATTGGTCCTTCATCCGGCGCGACGCACGCGCTTGAGAACAAAAAGGTCAGCGATCTTTCGAAAGAAAACCGCGGATCGGTCCTCCCGTTTCCCCGGGAAGGACCGATTCGCATTCATTTGATCTCGAGCGGCGTAAACGCGTCTCCGCGCTTCACTGCCAGCCGTATCGGACGCGGCGGGCCCTTTTTCGGAACCGTCACCTCGATCCACAGTTCTTCGCCTGGCTGGCGCCGCGACGGATCAGTAGCGTGTTCCGGCAAAAAGTAATCCACCGGCTCGGTGATGCCCGCTACTACATCTCCGTTGCGCGTCTTCCATCTCGTTACGCGCAAGCCCGTCGGTCGTGGCGCGGGCAATGCCACCAAATGCCCGTCCTCGGCGCGCAAATACACATCTCGTTGGTCGTTCCAGAAATTAACTTGATTACCGGTCGGCACCTCCGAGCCGGCGAAGACGCGATCCGCATTGACACGCAGGCGCACACTCAAATATCTGCCGCGAATCGGCAGGTCGGGATCGTACGCCGCCGTCTGTGTCCACACGCGCGGAAAACGAGCGCGATCAACTGAGTATTTCGCTCCCAGGCTCGCGACAAGCGCCAACTGCAAGATGGTTAGAATTATTCCCTTCCGAGGCGAATTCATTGCGTCCCTCCCGCGACTCGGGCGACCAACCGTCGCCGCGTCCGCTCCAGCACCCATCCACCGAACAAAAACAATACTCCCAGCCCAATTAGGCTCGCCGAACGCCCCAGCTTATCCATGACGTCCGAAAAGTAGAAAATGATGACTGTCAGCGCAAAGCCCGCAACTCCCAAATTGATGCGCTCGCGCCGCCTCTCTATCAATCCCCACCCAACCATCCCGAGCGCTCCAACGCCGGCCCAAAAATACGGACCGAGTGAATTCCACGCAAATATCGAGAGGTTTCCACTTACGTCCTCATGCGAAGGACGGAATGATCCAATCACTAGGACCCAGGCGGTCGCCACTACGTTTGTCCACGCGACACGCTTGCGCACAGCGAAGGCCAGCGCCAACGGCGCGCAAATCGCCACAGTCCAACCGGTGATGTAAAGCAGAGTCGGGGCCTCCATGCGATTTCGCCAGCCCCACCCCCAGGTTTCGCGCCCTTCGACAAAGGCCCATACGCCGATGGGCAATACGGTGAGTCCACCGATCCATGCTAATGCGCACCGCGCGTGGGAGTCTTCTTGGCTCGTCCTGGCACTTAAGTATGTAATCGCCACCAGCAACAATCCTTCGGTGAACAGCCGATTGCTGACGGCGAAACCTTCGGTACGCACTGTCCATTCCCCGGCCAGCCAGGCCGGCACGAGCAGGGCCAGTAGGGCCGCCTGCGTCCAATGGCGCAAGAGAAGCCAGCCGGCAAGAGCGCCGACGGCCCACATCAGAATCCCGCTCGGCCAATGTTCCTGTAGGTTGAAGATTTGTGCCGTCAGAAAAATTCCCGCGCCAACGCAAACCGTCCCGATGGAATAGAACGTCGTTGACAACGCCGAGAACCTTTCCGCTGTTAGGACCCCGGCAAGGGGAAACATTGCGACCAGGATAAGGACCAGAGTGAACCGCCAGGCCGGCGAGAGTTCGTCCCAATGAGCGGCCACGAACAGCAATACTCCAGCGCAAAGCAGCACGCCGCCCAGCGCCACTGCCAGCAATACCGGCCAGCGCAGTCGTTCGCTCGAACTCTGAGACTCCTCAAATGTTCTTATGCGTGCAGCCGCCCCTGCGTCCACTACTCCGGCGGAAACCCAACGCTCGAGCTGTTTATCCAGGGGATTAGCCATGCAGGGTCTCCTCTCGCCAACTGCTCTTCGCAATACAGTAGAAGTCGAGGTTCATCAGCCGAAGGTCAAAACACATCGTACTCCGTGCTGATGGCTCAGGGCGTGCGTTTCTGGTCCACCACCAGGACGCCAGCTTCAGCGTAATTGGTGGCCGGGACGTCGTGGAACGATACGTGGATGTTTTCGCGCTTGGCTTTGCCGTCCTCGATCAGCACGGAAGTGACGCGCTCGGCGATTTTGCGTTTTTGATCTGGCGTTCGGCCTTCCACCCAGGTGATTTGCACGTGCGGCATGGATTTCCTCCCTTGTTCCTGAGGCTCGAATAGTGCTTTTCTGAAACCGCAGGCATTCTATCCGGCGATGGGCTTCTCACCAAGCCGGGTACGCCCCTGTGCTAGAATTACCTACCCATGCATCCTGCGATTCCGCACCTGATTGAGCTTCAACGGGTGGATCACCAGATTGCCGCCTTGCGCGCGGAGTTGGACGCTTTCCCGAAACGCGTTATGGAGGCCGACGCCAAACTCACCGGCGCGCGCGGGGAACTCGGCACCGCAAAAGAAAACCACACGCAAGGTGCAGCGGAACGCAAGAAGCTTGAGTTCGACGTGCAGCAGTGGAAAGACCGCGCGCGCAAATACCGCGATCAGAGCGGAGCAGTAAAAACCAACGAATCCTTCAAAGCGCTGCAGCATGAAATCGCCACCGCCGAAGCGGAAGTGGCCAAGGCGGAGGACCGCCAGCTGGAAGTCATGATGGCGGGAGAAGACCTGGAGCGGCGCGTGAAGCTGGCCGAGGGGCGGCTGAAAGAAGCCGAGCAAGTGGTGGCCGCCGAACGAAAAGTGATTCACGGGCAGGCGACGGAAAAGAAAAAACAGCTCGATATCGTTCTTGCCGAGCGCGAGCGCATCATCGCGCCCGTGCCGGAAGATTTGCGGGAGCTCTATACGCGGATCGCCAAGCGCCACAACGGAACGGCTATGGCGGAAGCGCGCGATGGGCAGTGCCGCGGCTGCGGCATGCGCGTGCTGCCTCACATTCTTGAAGCACTTCGCACGGAATCGAATGAAGAAGTCTATCGCTGCGAGAGCTGTGGATTGATTCAGTACTCGCTGGAGCCGATTCCAGTGGCGAATGCCGCGGGCGGTTCCGCGAATTCCTCCTCGGCGGCAACAAACAATTCCTGATGCCGCGACGCACTCCCACTTCCCGCGGCAAAGACCTCTTCCCGGAAACGTCTGCCGAGCCGAAAACACCTGCCGCGGCCTTTCGCGCGAACATCGATGGCGGATCGCGCGGTAATCCAGGCCCGGCGGCCTACGGCGTGGTGATCCGCGATGGCAGCGGCGAACTCGTGGCCAGCCTGAAAAAATACATCGGCCGCATGTCCAACAACGTCGCCGAGTATTACGGACTGATCGCGGCGCTCGATTATGCGCAGGAGCACAAGATTCGCGCTTTGCACGTGGAGAGTGATTCGGAGCTGCTGGTCAAACAGATGCGCGGGCTGTACAAAGTGAAAAGCGCCGATTTACAGCCGCTGTTCGAACGCGCGCGGAAAATGTCACAGGGATTCGAATCCTTCCGCATCGATCACGTCTATCGCGAACAGAACCGCGAAGCCGATGCGCTGGCGAACGAAGCTTTGGACGTGGCCGAGGGAGTTGTCACCAATGCGCCTCGGGCAAAAAAGGCCGAAGCTCCCGTCGCCAAGGCTGAAGTGGTGAGCGTTAAGCCGGAACCTCGCAAAGTCCAGGCGCGTTTTCGCGGCGGAGTTCTCTATCTTCTGGAAGACGTTGAATTGCCGGACGGCATGGTGGTCGACGTCACGATCCACTTGCGTCCGAAGCCCGTAGCCTAAGTTTGAGTCCTGGTTATTTCAAGGAATAAGAACGATAAAGAGTGTCGCGCTGCGCGGGAATGAAGCCGGCGTCGGAGATGATGCGGCGGAGTTCACCTTCATTGGTGCGATTTTTCACACCGGCGGCGAAGACCACGTTTTCTTCGATGAGGATGCTTCCGACGTCGTCGGCGCCGAACTGCAGGCCGACCTGGCAAACTTTGATGCCGGGAGTAAGCCAGCTGGACTGAATGTGATCGAAGTTGTCGAGATACAAGCGGCTGACGGCGAGCGTTTTCAGGTAATCGACCGCGGTGGTTTCCTGAATTTTCTTGCCGAGCGCGGTATTCTCCGCGGCGAATACCCAGGGGATGAAGGCGGTGAAACCGCCGGTATCCTCTTGAATGCGGCGCAGCCTTTCGAGATGGTTGACGCGATGGCGAAGCTCTTCGCCGCAGCCGAACATCATCGTGGCCGTGGTGCGCAGCCCGAGCGAGTGCGCCACGCGGTGCATTTCTTCCCAATCATCGCTTGTGCATTTCAGGCGAGCGATCTTCGCGCGGACTTCATCGTCGAGAATTTCCGCGCCGCCGCCGGGAATGGATTGCAGTCCCGCGTCCATCAAGCGCTGAATCGTTTCGCGGATGCTCAGTTCGCTGACTTCCGCGATACACAGGATTTCCGGCGCGGAAAAGCAGTGCAGGTGGACTTGCGGGTAGCGCGCCTTCAGCGAGCGCAGCAGGTTTTCATAGTAGCCGATTTGCAAATCGGGATGCAGTCCTCCCTGGAGAAGGATTCCGGTGCCGCCGAGCTCCAGCATCTCGTCGATTTTCTGGTAGATCTGTTCGAACGAAAGGATGTAGCCGTCTTTCGAACCGATCGGGCTGTAGAAGGCGCAGAAGGAACAGTACTCCGTGCAGAAATTGGTGTAATTGATGTTGCGGTCGATCTGGTAGGTGGCAACGCGCGGGTCGTTTTTCTTCAGGCGCAGCTGGTGCGCGGCCATGCCGATGCCCACCAGGTCATCGGATTGGAGCAGTTCCAGAGCTTCTTGATTCGTCAGTGCCACGCGATTCCTTCTTGAGTGTTCCAGTCTATTGTAGCCAATAATTTGCTCGAACCCCGAAACCGGACGGGCACGGCTAAAGCCGTGGCACCTACAACTTCGCCGGCACTGCTTTTGTTTCGGCCCATTCCACGGGTTTTGCCTGTGGGATCAACCCGAGCCGCGCGGAGTATTCGTAATATAAATTGAGCCCGCGGAGATTCTCGGCGTCCAGCGAAAAGTCGATGTTGCGGCGGAGATAGGATTCGAGCGCGGGCGCCGGTAATTCCAATTCGCGTGCCGCGTCAAAACTGATTTCTGAAATGTGAGCCAAACCAAAATCGCGAGAGTCAACGAAATCGGCAGTCACGTCTGAAGTGGCGACATCGCCCCGGGCGGCCCATACCGCCAGGACGGCCGGCAAGCCTGTCAGACTCCGCCATTCCCCAACCACGTCGTAGACGTAGAGCAATTCCGGGCTGGTGATTCCGAGCACAGAAGCCGGACAGATGGTTTCTCCTTCGGCGCCGGGTTGACTCTCTTTTTCAATCCCCAGCGAAATCCGCAGCGCCGGATCGCCGATCAGTAGCGCTGCGTCCGACTGAGTCAACATTTCAGTCAGATTGGGAGCGGCTTCAATGAAGTTCGGGGCGATTGCCCACTTCTCCGCGCACAAAATGCGGGTCAGGGCCTGCGTGCTCCGCGAACTGCGATCCAGCGCCAGACTTCTTATTTCGCGGACAGGTTTTTTCGAAATAAGGAGGAGGCTGCGAACTTGCTTCTTCGATGCAATCGACATGTCCGGCAAAACCACCAAATCGTCGATACGCTGGTATTCGATGGCCGGGATGATGGCGACATCCGCGCGCCCGCAACGCAAATCTTCCGCGCACTGCGACGGCACGGTGAACGACAAATCGTATTTCCCGTGCAGCGGCCCGTTGGTGAAGCCCCAAACGAGCGGCGCGGTGTTCAGGTATTGCACGATGGAGATGCGAAGTTTCGTCACGATTGGTGTTCTCGCGGTTCTTCCAGTATAGCAGAGAGGAATTTCCTCTGCGGCAGGCCACAATTGTTGTAAAACCATTCGATGCTTTTGGAGGATTCGAAAATGTTGAAGCTTTTGCGTTGGCTTCTGCTCTCGTTTGCGCTTGGCCTGATGGCGGCGAGTGCCGCTGCTTCTCCCGATTCCACGCAGACTCCCTCTATCTCAGAAAAAACCTCGGGGATGCAGAAGCTTGGCGGCTATTTCAATCTGTATTGGGATGCCAAGCAAGGCAAACTGTGGCTGGAAATCGACAAATGGAACGCGGAATTTCTTTACCAGGGCGGGCTCTCAGCGGGGATCGGTTCGAACGACATCGGGCTGGACCGCGGCCAGCTTGGTGAAACGCGCATCGTGCGCTTTGAACGGATAGGACCGAAGGTCCTGCTCATTCAGGAGAATCTCGACTACCGCGCCGTGAGCAATGACGCCGACGAACGCCGCGCCGTGCACGACTCTTTTGCTGAGTCTGCGCTGTGGGGATTCACGGTGGCTACAGAGGAAAAGGATCATGCATTGGTGGACGCCACGGATTTTTTCTTGCGCGATGCGCACCGCGTTCCGGAAGCGCTGCGCCGGGCCAAGCAGGGAGCCTACCATCTCGACGCGTCACGCTGCGCGATCGATCTGCGGCAGACGAAGAATTTTCCGCTGAACACGGAGGTGGAAGCCACTCTGACCTTCGCGGGAGACGAACCTGGGGCGTGGGTTCGCCAGGTAACGCCCTCTCCGGAATCCATCACCGTGCGCGAGCATCATTCCTTTGTGCAGCTTCCGCCTCCCGGCTATAAGCCGCGCGTCTACGATCCGCGTTCTAGCTTTTTCGGCATCCGCTACATGGATTACGCAACGCCAATCGGCGAGCCGATTGTGAAACGCTTTATCGCGCGGCACCGGCTGGAGAAGAAAGATCCGCGGGCAGCAATGAGCGAACCGGTGCAGCCCATCGTCTACTACCTCGATCGCGGCGCACCGGAGCCGATTCGCTCCGCGCTGCTCGAAGGCGCGCGCTGGTGGAATCAGGCATTCGAAGCCGCGGGATACAAGAACGCCTTCCGCGTGGAGATAATGCCGGAAGACGCGGATCCCATGGACCTGCGCTACAACGTGATCCAGTGGGTGCATCGCGCCACGCGTGGGTGGTCGTATGGCGCGGGGGTCATCGACCCGCGGACAGGCGAAATCATCAAGGGACACGTCACGCTGGGGTCGTTGCGTGTGCGGCAGGACTATCTCATCGCGGATGGGCTCTTGGCGCCGTACGAAAAAGGGAAACCGGTTTCGCCAAAAATGCAGGAGATGGCGCTGGCGCGCTTGCGCCAGCTTGCCGCGCACGAAGTGGGCCACACGCTGGGATTGAATCACAACTACACCGCCAGCACGGTGAACCGCTCTTCGGTCATGGATTACCCGCCGCCGTATGTGAAGCTGGCCGCCGATGGGTCGCTCGATTTGTCGGAGGCTTATGCTACGGGGATCGGCGAGTGGGACAAAGTGTCCATCGCCTTTGGTTATCAGGATTTTGCGCCGGGCACGGATGAGCGTTCTGCGCTTAACAAAATCTTGCTGGACGCCTTCGGTCGGGGCTTGCGCTATCTCACCGACCAGGACGCCCGTCCTGCAAGCTCTTCCAGCAGCCTGGCGCATCTCTGGGATTCCGGCGCGAACGCGGTCGATGAACTCAATCGCTTGATGCAGGTTCGCGCGGCCGCACTGAAGCGCTTCGGCGAAAATAACATTCGTGAAGGCGCGCCGCTGGCGACACTCGAAGACGCCCTGGTTCCCATATACATGCTGCACCGTTACCAGGTGGAAGCGGCGAGTAAGCTTGTGGGCGGCATGGACTACACATTCGCGCTGCGTGGCGACGGGCAAACGCCCACGCAAATCGTTGCCCCCGCAGAACAGCGCCGGGCGTTGGCGGCCGTGCTCGCCACTCTGAAGCCGGAAGTTCTAGCGCTGCCCGAATCCCTGCTCAAAATGATTCCGCCGCGGCCTCCCGATTACGAACGCGGCCGGGAACATTTCAAGATTCATACCAGCCCTGCCTTCGATGCGCTCGCACCCGCGGAAGCCGCGGCGCAGCACACGCTGCAATTTCTTTTCAATCCGGAGCGCGCCGTGCGCCTCGTCGAATTCCATGCGCGAAACGCAGAGAGCCCCGGGCTGGAGGAAGTCCTCGACGCCATCGTGGCGGCAACCTGGAAAACGCCGCATGGGGAAGGTCTTCGAGGGCAAATCGCAAACGCCGTGGACATGGTCGTTTTGTATGACCTGATGGCTCTTGCCGCCAGCGATCGTGCCCGTGATGAAGTCCGCGCAATCGCCAGGCTCGAACTGCATGAATTGAACAGGTGGCTCAACGCTCAAATGGTCAGTCACCAGCCGATACTCGAACCGGCGCACGTCTCCTTCGCGTCATGGCAAATCGAGCAGTTTGAGAAAGATCCAAAGCGTATCGACCTTACGGCTCCAGCCGAGCCCCCCGACGGGCCGCCGATCGGAACCGACGACGATGGGGATGGCTGGAACTGAGATTTCGACCGGAATGCGCGTGACCAATCCCCTCGGCTGTCGTCTATAGCTGCAGGAGGGCCCTCATGTCCAGACGCGACCTCACTTTTCTGGTTTCTGCAACTGCCTTGCTTGCCCTGGTTCTTACCGGCGCGCGAGCAGCCTCGCGCCACCATTCCGTAAGCATTTCCGATGGCCACAAGCAGCCAGTGACCGATTGCTCCGATCTGCGTATCCGGTTCGACGAGCGGGATGCGGTGGTGCGCTCCGAGGAACGCATGCTGACCAAGGCGGAAGCTCCCACGCTGGAAATCCGCCCACACACCAATGGCGGAGTGCAGATTGTGGGCTGGGAGAAAGACACGTATTCCGTGACCGCGTGCAAAGCCGCGTCGGGCTCCGGAGCTGACGCGGAAAAAATCCTTTCCCAGATCACCATGTCCATCGATAAGGGCAAGATTTCCACGCAAGGCCCCGGTTATGACGACGATTGGACCGTTTACTTGTTGATTCGCGCGCCGAAATCCGCGGTGCTCGATCTCGAGACGAAGAATGGGCCGATTTCCTTGTACGACGTGGACGGAAAACTTACCGCGCGCGCCCAAAACGGCCCGATCAGTTTGAAGAATTTTTCCGGCGAGGCGGACATCACCGCCGTGAATGGCCCGATCAGCCTGGAAGGCAGCAATGGCAACGTGCGCGTGCATACGGAAAACGGACCGATCTCCGTGGCGCTGACTGGGAAGTCCTGGAGCGGCACAGGGCTGACAGCCGATGCGAAGAACGGCCCGCTGACGCTGATGGTGCCCAGAGACTACCAGTCCAGCTTCGTCGTGGAATCGCGAAACTATTCGCCGGTCAGCTGCAAGGCCAGCATTTGCGACACTGCGCGCAAGACCTGGGACGACGAAAACCGCCGCATCGAATTTGGCAACGCGCCGGCGATGATCCGGCTCTCCACTGTGAACGGACCGGTGTCCGTCCGCGATTCGAGAGAAACGCTTTAGAAAACAAGGATGACGCTTTGACCCGCGCTGACGCGTGAGTCTTCAGCCGTTCGGGATGGACGTGCTCTAGGACTTGCAGATAAGATTTGGCGCATGCTGCTTGAGGCACGCGTAGAACACCCCACCACGGAAGCAGAAGCCGTTCGCATCGCGCATGAACTCTACGATCTCGATGCGTCTGCGCGCGCCCTGCCCGGCGAATACGACGACAATTTCCAACTGACAGCATCGGATGGCCGTTCCTATGTCCTGAAGGTCATGCACCCGGCGCGGGAGCGCGCCTTCATTGATCTGCAATGCCAGGCGTTGCGTCATTTGGCGCAGCGGTCGCCTCATCTCGGTTTGCCTCGCGTCAAACCGAATCGTACAGGCGAACTTTTCACTTCGAATTCCGCAGCGGATGGTTCGAATCGCCTCGTTTGGCTGCTCACCTATGTGGCAGGAACAACTCTCGCCGAAGCGCGCACGCACGCGCCGGAGCTCTTGCAGGAACTCGGTCACTTTCTTGGCGAGATGGACGCAGCGCTGCAATCGTTTTCGCATCCTGCCGCGCACCGCGAATTGAAATGGGATTCTTCGCGCGCCTTGTGGATCAAGGACTACATCAAGGAAATCGCTGATTCGAAGCGGCGCGCGCTGGTCGAAAAATTCATCGCGCTTTATGAATCGGAAGTGGTTCCGGTGTTACCACGATTGCGCCGCAGCGTCATCTACGGCGATGCCAACGATCACAACGTGCTCGTCAGCGACCCCTGGCCACGACCACGCGAAGTTGCAAGCGTCATCGATTTTGGCGACATACATCACGGGCTGACAGTTTCTGAGCCGGCGATTGCCGCGGCTTACGCTATTCTCGGGAAAGAGAATCCATTGGAAGCCGCTGCTTCCCTTGTTGCGGGCTACCACACCGCTTTCCCGCTCGAAGAACGAGAACTCTCGGTCCTCCATGCGCTGATTTGCGCGCGGCTGGCCGTGAGCGTTACCAATTCCGCTCATCGCAAAACACTGAAGCCCGGCGATTCCTACGTCACAGTCAGTGAAGCGCCAGCCTGGGAAGCTCTCGAGCGGCTCGCAAAAATTAATCCACGTTTTGCCCACTACACTTTTCGCGTTGCCTGCGGATTGCCCCCGGTTCCGCAAAGCCAAGCGATTGAGCGATGGTTACGGGCGAACGCCGGTTCCGCCGCGTCGATCCTGGACACCGACTTGCGAGCGGCGCCAAGCATGGTCTTTGACCTGAGCGTGGGCAGCGCATTTCTCGGCGCTGATCCAGCTGTCGCGGAAACTCCTGTTCTCACAGAAAAAATATTCAACGAGATGAAGCGCGCGGGCGTAAGCGTTGGCGTCGGCCGTTACGACGAGCCGCGCTTGCTCTATACGTCCTCTCTGTTCTGTGCGGGCGAAGACGGTACGAGTGAGCGCCGCACGATTCACCTGGGGATCGATCTCTTCGTCGAGCCGGGCACGCCATTGCGCGCGCCGCTGGACGGCGTGGTACATATCGTGGCGAACAATGCCGCGCCGCTGGATTACGGGCCGCTGGTTATCCTGCGGCACGAAACCGGTAGCGGCGAAGAATTTTTCACGCTTTACGGTCATCTAAGGAAAGATTCGCTCGAAAACCTCAAGGTGGGGCAACACGTTGCGCGCGGCCAAACGTTCGCGCGCGTCGGAACAACGCAAGAAAATGGCGGATGGACGCCGCACCTCCATTTTCAAATCATTCTCGATTTACTCGATCTTGGCGCGGATTTCCCCGGCGTCGCCTACGCTTCGCAGCGCCTCGTTTGGAAGAGCCTCTCGCCTGATCCCAACGTCCTGTTAGGAATTTCGGCCGATCGCTTTCCGGCGAAAGAACCGGAGTTTGAGAAAACCTTGGCACAGCGCCGCGCGTTGCTGGGAAAAAATCTCAGCATCTCCTATCAGCGCCCGCTGAAAATCGTGCGTGGCTGGATGCAATACCTGTACGACGAGACGGGCCGCGCCTATCTCGACGTATACAACAACGTGCCGCTGGTCGGCCACAGCCATCCTCGCGTGGTTAAGGCGGCCCTGGCGCAGCTCGCGCTGCTCAATACCAATACGCGCTATCTCCACGACAATGTGAACCGCTACTCGGAGCGGCTCACGCGCCTGCTTCCCGAACCGCTGTGTGTTTGTTTCTTCGTGAATTCCGGCAGCGAAGCGAACGAGTTGGCCTTGCGCCTTGCCCGTGCACACACTCAACGTGAGGACGTCATCGTCCTGGAGCACGCCTACCACGGGCATACCAACACGCTGATCGATATCAGCCCATATAAATTTGACGGCCCCGGCGGCGGCGGAAAGAAGCCCTGGGTCCACGTCGCGCCGCTCGCCGATGACTACCGCGGCGCGTATCGCCGCGATGACAAAGACGCCGGCGCGAAATACGCGCGGCATGTTGGTGAGATTCTAGCGCGCACGAAGTCGGAAGGACGCGGCATTTCCGCTTACATCGCCGAAACATTGCCGAGCGTCGGCGGACAGATTGTTTTTCCTCCCGGCTATCTTGCTGAAGTGTATGCGCACGTTCGTGCTGCTGGCGCGGTTTGCATCGCGGATGAAGTGCAAGTCGGCTTCGGACGCCTGGGCACGCATTTCTGGGGATTCGAATCGCAAGGAGTAGTTCCCGACATCGTGGTTCTCGGCAAACCGATCGGCAATGCATTTCCACTCGGTGCGGTAATAACAACGCGGGAGATCGCCGATTCCTTCAATAACGGCATGGAATTCTTCAGCACATTCGGAGGCAATCCCGTGGCTTGCGCTGCTGGACTCGCGGTCTTGGATGTACTTGAAGACGAACACTTGCAGGCCCACGCCTTGCGCGTAGGCGCGCATCTCATGAAGGGATTGAAGACTCTGCAAGAACGCCGCGAATTAATTGGCGATGTACGCGGCTCGGGACTCTTTCTGGGGATCGATCTAGTGCTCAATCGCGACACCCGCGAACCGGCGCCTCTGCAGGCCTCCTATGTCATCAATCGTCTTCGCGATTGCGGCATTCTTACGGGGACCGATGGCCCGCACAACAACGTCATCAAGCTCCGTCCCCCGTTGGTTTTCTCTCAGGCCGACGCGGACATCTTCGTTCGCACACTCGACACCATCTTGAGAGAAGATCCGGCTCAGCCTGGCCGTTGACTTTACTTTCATTCGAACTGTTAATGTTCGGTAGACAGGGCCGTGGCGAAGGGTTATCTTTCGCATTGGTATTCCGCGCGTTCCCAGACAATCCGCCTACCGGACGCGCAATGGCGTGTGGACCATGTGTAATGTCCGTCGTTTCTCCTTTCTCCTTTTCCTGATATTAGTCTGGACACCAGTGGCCGCGGCACAGACGAGCCCAAATTACGATTCTCAGCGCGCCACTGCTCCCGCGACTCACGGGATGTGCGACGAAGCACCGCGCGAAGATGCTCTTGTATTCCTGTGCGTGGCTCCGACTTTTACCGAAGAGGACGTCCCGACAACCTTGTTCGTCGCAAAAATTCCTCTCCACCTGCCCAATGGCACAGCGTTGCGCGTCACGCTCGACCAGCGCACGCGCATCGATCACCCAGGAGAAATTGTTCACGGCCGAGTCGTGGATGCGGTATACGTCTTCGACCAACCGGTAATTCCAGCAGGCAGTATCGTAATCGGCCGAGTCACCGGCATAGCGCCGGTCTCGGGGGCAAAACGCACGCTCGCCTATGCCAACGGCAACTTTTCGCCCTTCCACAAATACGACGTGACCTTTGATGCGCTCGCTCTGCCCGATGGGAAGCAATTCCAGATAAGAACCACGGTCTCACCAGCAACGGCTGAGGTCGTGCATCTCGTAAGTAATCCTGATAAAGCGAAACAGAAGGGAGCGACTGGCCAGGCAACAGACAGAGCGAAGCGGGAAGCCCGAGGCAAAGTGCAAGAAACCAAAGACCAGGTACATGAAACCTGGCAAGAAATGACGGCGCCGGGACGCCTGCATCGTCTCAAACAATTCCTGCTTGCGCAATCGCCGTATCGCCGGCAGTACCTGGAGCCGGGCACCCGCTTTGTTGCGGACCTCGACGCGCCTCTCGATTTTGGCGAAACAACACGTACAGCGGAACAGCTTGCTGGGGTGGGAGGAGCGCCGGTGCCGGATAGCATCCTCAAAGCGCGGTTGGCTGCGGAAGTCAGCTCGGCGACAGCTACGCACGGCACTGTCGTCACCGCCATCCTGACCGAGCCGCTTTATTCTCCGACGCACCAACTGGTTCTTCCCGCGAACAGTCGGCTCATCGGTAGAGTTGTGCAAGTGAAGCCCGCGCAGAGTCTGCACCGCAACGGCGAGCTGCGACTGATCTTTGAACGTATTGAGACTTCTGAGGAAACAGTCCAGGCAATGTCCCTGGCACAGGCGCAGGCCGAGCATGCTCAACCGAGTTCGCAGGGCATGATCGGCAACCTCGAAGGCCTCGAAGTGGCCCGCAGCGCCAACATGAAATTGGATGAAGAAGGAGGGGCGCACACAACGGACGGCAAGACGCGATATTTGTCTACCGGACTGGCCGTGTTGCTAGCTGCGGCCGCCGCGCATCCCGATGCTGAGCATGGGACCGTTGACGCTGGCGGCGATCCCGGCGTGCGCACTGCCGCTGGCGGCTCCGGATTCCGTCTGACTGGCGCGGTGTTAAGTCTTGCAGTGAAGTCCACCCCGGTTTCGATTGCATTCGGCGCGTATGGTGCTTCGGCATCGATCTACTCGAACTTTCTTTCGCGCGGACGCGACGTCGTCCTGCCCAAAGACACACCGCTCGAAATTGGCTTCGGCAAACCGCATCCCACACCAACGTCGCAGCCGAAGTCCCGATAGCCCTTCCAATCTGACCGTTTTCTTTCTATAAACACTACTTGACAGTTCGGTTACTATACACGTAGGCTCGCTTCGCGATGCAGCTTGATGCCTCCCTCTCCTGGCTCGCGCTGGCGCTCACGCCCGGCTTGGCTTCCCGTCTGTCTGCGCGCGTGCTGCGCAAGTTCGACTCGCCAGAGGGAGTATTTCGAGCATCACTTCCGGAGCTCGAATCCTGTCATCTCCCGGTGCCCGTCGCGCAAGCCATCGTAAAAAAGGAATCCTTCAAGCGTGCGGAAAAAGAGCTCGACGGCGTTCGAAAGATTGCCAAATGCAGCCTTCTGAACTGGACCGAGCCGGAATATCCCCAAAACTTGCTGCAAATCTACGATCCGCCGGTTCTTCTTTACGTGCGCGGCGATCCGCAGGTTCTCAATCTCCCGAGCCTCAGCATTGTCGGCACGCGGCGCCCGACGTTGTACGGCACACAGATGGCACAACGCCTCGGCCGCGAGCTTGCCGCGCGGGGTTTGGTGGTTGTCAGCGGATTGGCCCGCGGCATCGATGCCATTGGCCATCAGGGAGCCATGGACGCCCAGGGCCGGGCCATCGGAGTGCTCGGCACGGGTATTGACGTGTGCTACCCAAAGGAAAACAAGAAGCTTTATGAAAAAGTGCTCGAACGCGGGGCTATCGTCAGCGAATTTCCGCTGCGAACGCACCCGGCGCCGGAAAATTTTCCGGTGCGCAACCGCATCGTCGCGGGGATGCCGCTCGGTGTCGTGGTCATTGAAGGCGCGCAATACAGTGGTTCGCTGATTACCGCGCGTCTCGCTATGGAGTTTGGTAGAGAAGTGTTCGGCGTTCCGGGCAACGTGACGCAGCCCGTGAGCTTCGCGCCGAACCTGCTCATCAAGCAGGGAGCGAAACTGGTTACCTGCGCCGAAGATGTGATCGAAGAGTTGCCCACTCCGGTCCGGGCCGCCCTCGTTCAGGCAGAGCAGCCAGAAGCAGAACAGCGCAATCTTTTGGCGGCGGCTTCGCTGAATGGCTCCGAGAAAAAGCTCTACGAGCTGCTAGCCGCCGAGGAATCTGTTCCCATTGATGACATCGTGGAACGCTCCGGCTTGAACTCTTCTGACGTTCTGGCTTCACTCTTCAATCTGGAGATGAAAGGAATCATCCGGCAATTGCCGGGAAAACAGTTCAGCAAAGTGTTGCTGTAGAAGTAGATAGGGGTTTGCATCGCCTGTTGCCGGGCCGGCATCCAATGCTTCAAACGCATCCTCAAGGGCAATCGCCGCATCAATAGGTAGGCCCCTGCGCAGCCGGATTCATGTATATAAGGTAGCGAGAAGGACACACGCCGCCGCGTTCGACCCTTCCGGCAGAACAGTACGGAGTTACAAAGGCAAGATGGCACGTTCGCTCGTCATTGTCGAATCGCCCGCAAAGGCGAAAACGATTAACAAATATTTGGGACGCAATTTTACCGTCAAGGCGTCCATCGGGCACGTCATGGACCTGCCGAAAAAGACGATTGGCATTCGCCTGCCCGGGGAAGAAGAGGGCGGCAAGAAGAAAAAGCGCAAAGCCAAAAAGGGAAGCAAGAAAGCAAAGGAAAAGCCGGCCGGGAAAATAATTGAACTGGATGACGAGAAGATTTTTGAGCCTACGTTGCAAATCATCGCGGGCAAAGGCAAAGTCATCAATGATCTTCGCAAGTCAGCGATCACTGCCGATGCGGTCTATCTGGCGGGCGACCCGGATCGCGAGGGCGAGGCCATATCGGCGCACTTGGCCATGGTTCTCTCCAAGCCTTCCAAGTATGTCGAGCAGGAACCGAGCCTCTCGCGGTTCAAGAAGAAAAATGCGAAACCTGAAGAGCCTGCTGAAAAAGAAGAGGAGGCGCCAAAGAAAGAACCTGTCGCCATCGATCCCAAGAAAATCTTTCGCGTGACCTTTAACGAAATTACGCCCAAGGCCATTCGCGCGGCCTTCGATAAACCCCGCCAGGTTGATACGAATCTGGTGGATGCGCAACAGGCGCGGCGCGTCCTCGATCGCATCGTGGGCTACAAGGTTTCTCCCATTCTCTGGAACAAAGTACGCCGGGGGCTTTCCGCGGGACGCGTGCAGACGGTGGCGCTGCGGCTGATTGTCGAGCGCGAACAGCTCATTCGCGCTTTCGTTCCGCAAGAATACTGGACCATCCACGCGATGCTGGATGCGGGGCAACCCCCGCTATTTGAAGCGAAGCTTTTCAAACACAAAGGCGAAGACATTGAAGTAAAAGATCAGGCGGCCGCGGACAAGATTGTCGGCGCGGTCAGCAAGGCCAAGTGGCAGGTAGCGTCCGTCGCGCAGAAAGAAAAGAAGCGCAATCCGCCGCCGCCGTTTACGACTTCGAAGTTGCAGCAAGCCGCGTATAACCGGTTGCGTTACACCGCCAAGCGCACCATGTCGATCGCGCAGAAACTTTACGAAGGCGTGGAACTGGGCGACGAAGGCTCGGTGGCGCTGATTACCTACATGCGCACCGATTCGGTCCACGTTTCGAATGATGCCCTGGCGCAGGTTCGCGAGCTAATCCCGGCGCGCTTCGGTTCGAACTATCTCCCGGAAAAACCGAATTTCTACAAGTCGAAGAAGGACGCGCAGGAAGCCCACGAGGCCGTGCGCCCCACCGACGCCATGCGCGCTCCGGAAGATGTTCGCAAGTATCTTGACGAAGACCTTTTCAAGCTCTACCAGCTGATCTGGCAGCGCTTTGTCGCCTCGCAGATGCTTCCGGCAATTTTCGATCAGACTACCATCGACATTTCCGCCGGCGACTACACGTTCCGCGCAAACGGTTCCGTCCAGAAATTCGACGGCTACCTGCGCGTTTACCAGATCCCAACGGCGATCGCCGATCGCGAAGACGACGAAAAAGATGATGAAGGCGAGGGCCGCGCGCTTCCGCAGGTAGCCGAGGGACAGGTTCTCCGGCTGGACAAGATTCGGCCGGACCAGCACTTCACCGAACCGCCGCCGCGTTTCAATGACGCAACGCTCGTCAAGGAACTGGAAGAAGACGGCATCGGGCGGCCTTCGACGTACGCTTCGATCATTTCCACGATCGTCGAGCGTGAATACGTCACCAAGGATCAGGGACGTTTTTCGCCCACCATGCTCGGCGAGCGCGTCAGCACGCTGCTGGTGAAAAGCTTCGAAGATATCTTCGACGTGACTTTCACCGCGAGGCTTGAAGAAGAACTCGACGAGATTGAAGAAGGCAAACTCCCTTGGCGCGAAGCCGTCAAGGAGTTCTGGGAGAAATTCGTCGTGGACCTCGACAAGGCCGGCGATGAAATGCTCTCTTATAAAGCGGGCATTCCCACCGGCAAGAAATGCGAAAAGTGCGGCCAAGGCGAGTTGTTGGAGCGCATCAGCCGCCACGGCTTTTTCCTCGGCTGTTCGCGCTATCCCGATTGCGATTTCATTCAAGACCTTTCGCCCGCGCTTCCTGAAGATACCGGCGGTCCGCCCAAGATCGAGTATTGCGACAATTGCGGCAAGGAAATGGTCATCAAGCGCGGGATGTTCGGCACCTTCCTGGCGTGCAAGGGATATCCGGATTGCAAGACTACGCGCCGCCTCGTTCAGGGCACGCGCATCGCGCACCAGCCAGACGAGCCGCTCGATGAAAAGTGCGCCCTTTGCGGCAACGGCTTGATCAAAAAACACGGCCGCTTCGGCGAATTCATCGGCTGCTCGGGCTATCCGAAGTGCAAATACACACGGCCAATCACCATGGGCATCAAATGCCCGAAGTGCAATGAAGGCGAGTTCGTGCGTCGCGGCAGCGCCGGAAAAGGCGGCCGCGGTCGCCCGCGCATCTTCTATGGCTGCTCGCGCTATCCCGATTGCGACTTCACGACGCCCAATATGCCCATCGCCGAGCCGTGCCCCAAGTGTGGCGCGCCCTTCATTGTCGAGAAGCGCAGCAAGATCGGTACCGTCCATGCCTGCATCAAGGACAATTGCGATTGGGAGAAGTTGATTCCCGAAGCCCCCGCGCAAACACAGCCGGAAGAAGTTCCCGTGCCCGTGGCAGCCAAGTCCTGAGACTCCTGCATCTAGAGCAACACGCCCGCGATTCTGCTTCTTGCGAATTCGCACGCGCCTATACTGTAGCTGGCCCTTAACCGACGGAGAACTGGCGGCGAATGAAAGAAGCTTTTGTTAAGTATTTGGAATACCTTCGGTCGGTAAGAAATTCCTCGCCTCACACCATATCGAACTATGCGAACGACCTCGGTCAATTTCTAGCCTTTCTGTCTCCACCAGGCGTTCAGCCTCCGGCGCTCTCTGCTGTAGGACATGCGATGATCCGCGAATTCGTCGCTCAATTGCACGAGGACGGCCTCAAGAAGAGTTCCATCGCTCGTAAGCTCGCCGCACTCCGCTCCTTTTTCAAATACTGCGTTCGCGAAGGCCGTCTGAAAGAGAATCCTGCGCGGTTGGTGCCGACGCCCAAATTGCCCAAGCGTATCCCTTCGGTCCTCTCTGCAGAAGAAATGAACGGTTTCCTGAATCAGCTGGTGGGCACGAGCCCTGCCGAGTCAGGCCCTCGTACCCCATCAAGAAAACGCTCGCAGCTTCTTGGGCCGGTCGCGTCTTCAAAGACTCAAAAGCCGCAATCAGCGCGCATCGCCGAGGAAGGTCTGCTGCTTCGACGCGATCGCGCGCTTCTCGAGCTTCTCTACGCCGCCGGGCTCCGCGTCAGCGAGCTTACGGGGTTGAACCTCGTGGACGTCGAGCAAAAGGAGCGAATGCTCCGCGTGCGCGGCAAAGGCAACAAGGAACGCATCGTCCCGTATGGCGCGAAAGCCCAGGAGGCGCTGGAAAAGTACTGGCCGCTTCGCGACCAGCTTCTGTTCCAAACCGCGGGCACCCGTTCAAGCCGTCGCGCTGCTCCCCACACCGACGCAGTCTTTCTCAATTACTCCGGCCGCCGCCTGACCCAGCGCTCAGTCGGACGCATCGTCAAGAAATACGTTCGCATTGCCAACGTCAACTGGGACCTTCACCCGCACTCGCTTCGCCATGCATTTGCCACCCATCTTCTCGCTGATGGCGCCGACCTCCGCGCCATTCAGGAGCTCCTCGGCCACCAGTCCCTCTCGACCACCCAGAAATACACGCACGCTTCCATCCGCCAATTGATGGAAACCTACGACAAGGCGCACCCTCACGCCTGATTCCTGCATCTATCAATGTTTGCCGTCTGGCTGGCCTGAGATAACCTAGGCAGCTGCGGGGGATCATTGTGGGACCGCGTCTTCTGGTTTCAATTCTGTTTTTGGTGTCCGTATGTGCCGCCATCGCAGTGCCTGCCCGCGCTCAGGAAAACTACGAAATCCAGGTCTATAGTTACGACACCGTCGAGCCGCACCACACCATGATCGAGCTTCACAGCAATTTCACCATCGACGGAAGCAAGTCCATCGTCGACGGCATGCTCCCCACGAATCACCAGCTTCATGAAACCATTGAGATCACGCACGGTTTCACCGACTGGTTCGAAACCGGCTTTTATATTTTTACTTCCGCGCAAAATGGTCAGGGCTGGGACTGGGTTGGCGACCACATCCGCCCACGCGTGCGCATCCCCAAGAAGTGGAACTGGCCCGTGGGCCTCAGCCTTTCGAACGAGATCGGCTACCAGCGGCGAAAATATTCCACCGATACCTGGACTTGGGAGATGCGCCCTATCATCGACAAGCAGCTCGGCCGCTGGTATCTCGATTTCAATCCGACCTTCGATCGCTCCTTACACGGCGACAGTGTCCGCCAGGGCTTCGTTTTTTCTCCCAACGTGAAAATCAGCTACGACTTCACCAAGAAAATCACCGGCGGCATCGAGTATTACGGCTCGGTGGGCCCCGCCACGGACTTCCTCCCTACATTTCAGCAGCAACATCAGATTTTTCCCGCCATCGACCTGAATCTTTCTCCCAAGTGGGAAGTCAACTTCGGCCTCGGCGTCGGCCTGACCCGTTCCACCGATCACTTAATCGCCAAAATGATTCTCGGCTACCGTTTCGACTTCTGACCCGTCTCTTGGAAGGAGTCACGGAAAACAGATATGACTCACCATCTGGCACAAATCAACATCGCCCGACTGCTCGCGCCGATCGACGACCCAAGGATCGCCGAATTCGTTGCGCAACTCGAACCCATCAATGCACTCGCCGACAAGGCTCCCGGCTTCGTATGGCGGCTGCAATCCAGCTCTGGAAACGCGACGGACATCGCTTACAACGACGACCCCTTTGTAATCGTCAATATGTCCGTGTGGGAGTCCATCGAGGCGTTGCGCGAATTTGCGTACAAATCCGATCACATGAAAGTTTTTCGCGACCGCCCCAAGTGGTTCGAGAAGATGGAAAAACCAAGCTATTGTCTCTGGTGGGTCCCCATTGGCCACATCCCCACAGTCTCTGAAGGCCGCGAGCACCTGGAACACTACCAAACGCACGGCGCGACACCTTACTCCTTCTGGTTTTCGCAACAGTTTCCTCAGCCCGCCGACAAGGGAGTCCCTGCGTAGTTCGCTCGCACTCGTTCCCTCATGGATAGTGACGCAGGCCTTCACCACTCAGCTGAAGGACGGCTCAAGGGTTCCTTCGAATAAACTCGACAGCACCTTTGTTGCTCTCCAGCCAGGCATCCGCTTCGCTGTGCGGGCTGTGCTTGCCGTTAGCGACAAATCGCATCTCAGCGTGTGGGAGCGCTTGCCGCACCATATCCATCTCACCAGGTTCCGTGCGCGGGTCCAGGCTTCCGTGGAGAAATAGCGTAGGCACGCGAACCTCGCCCAAACGTCCGTCGTAAAGATCCTCCTCCGGCCGTTTGACGCTGTCGGCAATCCGAAACCACGCTGAGCAGTTCCGGCGCAATACCGTCGGCCAGTGCGATTCGCCGTGATCCTCCGCGAGCAAGTTGCGCGTTTCTTCGCCCAGCTCTTCCGGCCGCGCCGCGAACCGTTCAAAAAAAGCGCGCGACCCTGGTTTTCTTTTCAAATAGTGGAAAGCCTCCAGGATCACCCCGGTGCACCGGTCCGGCGCCGTTAGCCCCATCATGGCTGCGATCACCGACCCGTCACTGTGGCCCCACAAATAAGCTCTTTCGATGTCCAGCGCATCTAGAAAGGAAAACGTCTCCGCCGCCGCCCTTTTGTGGAAATCCAGCGGCATTTCATCGCTAAGCCGCGTGGAATGTCCGTAGCCCGAGCGGTCGGGAATCAGGATGCGAAACTCGCTGGCGAACGCCGCGATTTGCCGGTCGAACGGATAAACACCATAGCCCCAACCGCCATGAAGAATGATTAGCGGTTTGCCACTCCCAAACTCACGGTAATAAACGACAACAGGGCGGATGCCCGGCGCATGCGGTGAGTGAGGCAATTCCAGTGTGGGCACCTAACTCTGCCCCTTTGGATAATGAGCTGTGGTAAAACGCGTTGCAGGATTTTTCTCGCGGATAATCACGGGCCGTACATTACGACACGGGTTTCCCAGACTCAAGCGTTCTGGAAACAAAACGGCTGGCAGTGGATCCTGCCAGCCGTCTCAATTTTCAGTCGCAGACTTCAGCGCAATTACCGATGTCCACCCCCGTGGGAACCGCCACCGCCGTGAAAGCCGCCTCCCCCGTGGAAACTCCCACCGCCGTGGAAACCGCTAGAGCCGCCTCGGAACCCGCCGCCAACCGAGCCGCGGGCGAAACCACCGCCATGACCGAAGCCGCCGCGTCCGGCGAAACCCCGTCCCCGTCCGTCAAAACCCCGGCCACGGAAGCCACGGTCAAAGCCACCGCGCCCGAAACGCCCGCGGCCAAAATCGTCGCGATCGAATCCGCGAAAACCATGAAACCACGGGCCGGCACCGATGAACACGCCGCCAACAAACCAATCCGATCCGTAATAGCCGTAGGGAGCGCAAGCATAGGGGTAATACCCGTAGTAGCCGTAAGCGCAGGCGGGTGCGTACCCGTATGGGCCAACCCCAACGCCAACTACGACTTGCGCCTGGGAAGGAGCTGCTGCTGGAAGAATCAAAATTGCCAGTAAAGCGAGATATTTCAGATAACGCATTTTTTTTGACCTCGCTGGATCCCGAGTAATACTCCAATCCTGTCAGGAGCCAAGCGCTTTCAGGTTCCTCAGGCTGACCTGAGGCCCCTGTGCAGTTTAACTCCAAATCGGGGAAAAAGTTGCGCTCGATCCGCGCCTGGCTGGGTTGGCTGGCTCACCAGCCGCTAACTCCTTACGGTTCTGTTTCGTGCGCCTACGGTTCGCGTTGACGATGTGCGCCGCCAACCTATATAATTGGGGTTTGCTTCTAGCTCTTGGAGGTTCGATGTACGCCGTTATTCAGACCGGGGGAAAGCAGTATCGCGTCGCGCCCGGCGACACTATTCGAATCGAGCGCGTTGACGGAGCAGTCGGGGAAAAGGTCAACTTTGGTTCCGTCCTGGCCGTTCATACGGACGACAAAAAAGTCTTGCTCGGTGCCGATGCCGTTAAAGCCAGCGTAAGCGGCAAGATCGTCGCGCAGGGCCGCGCCAAAAAGATCACCGTGCTCAAATTCAAAAAGGGAAATCAGTACAAGATTTCGCGCGGCCACCGCCAGAATTTCACGGCCGTGCAAGTCGGCGATATCAAGCTCTAACTCTTTCTGTAGCTGCCGGGCTTTAGCCCGGCTCTTCTGAAAAAAAGGATTACGTCATGGCACATAAGAAGGGCGGCGGCTCCTCGACAAACGGCCGCGATTCACACGGACAAAGGCTCGGCGTCAAGCGCTTCGGCGGGCAGCTCGTCAACGCCGGCACAATCCTGGTGCGCCAGCGCGGCACCAAGCACCAGGCCGGCGAAAACGTCGGTCAGGGCAAGGATGACACGCTTTTCGCGCTCGTCACCGGTCACGTTAAGTTTCTGGATCGTGGACGCCACGGCCGCTTCATTACCGTCGAGCCTGTCGAGCAAGCCAAATCCGCCGCGAACTAACCACGTTTTCTCGAATTGTGTAGGGACGCCCTTCCGAGGCCGTCCGCTCTTTTCTTTTCGCGTGTCTATTGTCCGGAAACACAGCTAAGCGGCCCGCCGGGAAAGAACTTCTTGTACGCACTGCGCCCGTGAGCGGGGACGATAGCAAGCCCCGGAACTTTTTGATGCAGATCGCTGAGTCGGCCAACGATTTGGTCAGCCAGAGCCATGTCATTGTCGCTGTCGCGCAGAATGAGGGACTTGCCGACGCGCTCTTCGAATCCGCGTTCGTCGTCCACCGCGTCGCCAACGTAAAACAGGCGTCGTGCCGGCGAGAGGTTTACGAAGATGCCCACGCTTCCGGGCGTATGCCCGCGCAGAGGTACGACGACCACGGAACCGTCTTTGTAAAGGTCGGCGCTCTCGTCAAATGTTTCATAAGGCGTCGGATCGAATTTCAAGGTCGGCGCGGAAACGGGCGGAAATTTCTGAGTGTGGGCCTCGATCGTGAAACCTTTGGCCTGCACTTTTGGGTCGTTCGCAAATTGCAGCTCTTCGCGCGTCAGCAGCACCGGCATTTGCGGCAAATCCATCAGCCCGCCCGCGTGATCGAGATGCACGTGCGAAAGAATCGCCCACCGCACCTTGGCAGGATCTTCGCCGATGCGTCGCAACAAGTCCGGCAAGGGCACTCTTGGATTCAGCTCGCCCGCAAGAGATTCGAGTTTCAGCCGCACCCAGAATGGGTAGACGTTAACTTCCTCGGCGAAGTGGCTCGAGTTGCCGGTATCGATGAGCAAGTCGCCGGCGGGATGTTTCACTAGCACGCTCCCCGCGGTCGAACCGAAGGAAAAGTTGCTGAATGTTTTTCCGGTCTCGATCCAGCACGCGGCGAACCCGGGAATTGTGGAAACCATCGGAGCGACTCGCGCATGTGGCGGTGCGGCTGGAAGAGTTGCTCGCCGGAAATACAGCACATAGATAGCGGCGCTCAGGACCAGGACAAAGAGGAAAAGCAGCAGCAAAAGTCTTTTGAACAGGCGCAGCATCGATGTGCGTTCTCCGTTCCGGCACTTTGCGATTCGGTAGTTCGCTTATGTTATCGTTTTCAAGAGTGGCCGCATAGCGGCCCACTCACTTGGAGTTACTTCGTGTTTGTTGATGAAGCCAAAATTTTTGTGAAGGCCGGCAACGGCGGCAACGGCTGCATCGCCTTTCGCCGCGAAAAATACGTGCCGCGCGGCGGCCCGTCCGGCGGCGACGGAGGCAATGGCGGGAGCATTTATCTCGAAGCCAATCTGAACGACAACACGCTGCTGCGCTACCGTTACAACCGCGAATTCAAGGCCGATCGCGGCCGCCACGGCGAAGGCTCTAACTGTACGGGTTACTCCGGCGAAGACATGATTCTGAAAGTTCCAGTTGGCACGCTGGCCTTTGACGAGCAAACCGGAGAAACCATCGCCGATCTCGCCACTCCCGGGCAGCGCGTCCTAATCGTTCACGGAGGGCGCGGCGGACGCGGCAATCAGCATTTTGCCAAGCCCTGGCATCAAGCTCCGCGCGAACACGAAGACGGTTTTCCCGGCGAAGAGCGGCACATTCGCCTCGAACTGAAGCTGCTCGCGGATGTGGGTCTTGTTGGTTTTCCCAATGCCGGAAAATCCACTTTGATTTCTGTGATCTCCGCCGCGCGCCCGAAAATTGCTAACTACCCTTTCACCACCCTGGAACCCAATCTCGGCGTCGTCAATGCCGACGGCGGCACCGGTGGCCACGGCACGGAACTCGGCCGCACCTTTGTCGTTGCCGATCTCCCGGGGCTCATCGAAGGGGCGCACGAAGGCGCGGGCCTCGGCATCCGCTTCCTGCGGCACGTCGAGCGCACGCGGTTGCTTGTCCACCTGATCGACACCAGTGATTCGAACGTCGACGACCCCATCCACTCCTTCGAAGTCATCAACGGCGAGCTTGCGGCCTTCAGCGCATCCCTTACGGATAAACCCATGATCGTCGTGGCCACCAAGCTCGACGCCACCACCGACCACTCGCGCCTCAATGCGTTGCGCGATTTCTGCAAACAGCGCGGCCTCGAATTTCACTCCATCTCCGCCGTCGCTGGAGATGGCGTGAAAGACCTCGTCCGCTCCATGGCGGACGCCTTGGACAAAATTCCACGCGCGGCCAACGATCCCTCGCTGGACTTGCCGCATCCCTCATCCGGAAATGACGAAAACGCGTCAGGGCACGATTCCCTACCCGCGCCCGTCAAGAATTCATGAGAAAATCAATTGGAGCAGTTTTCGAAGCTGACTGTGGTCAACGGATGGCACCACTTTTTCTGTCTTACTGAGAACGGAAAACTGAGGACTGAAAACTTTTTCTGGGAGAGGCATTGACCACCGCGCAAGCGCACCGCACCGCAGCTAAACATCACCCTCGCCGTATCGCGCTCTTCGGCGGCTCTTTCGATCCCATCCACAACGGCCATCTTTCCGTCGCGCGCGCCGCCGACCGCCGTTTCAACTTCGACGAAATCCATTTCATCCCCGCGAGCCGGCCACCCCACAAACTGAAGCAACACCTCGCTCCCTTTCCGCATCGATTCGCCATGGTCTCGCTGGCCTGCACCGAGCATCCGCACTTCGTCCCATCGCTTGCCGAAGCCGGCGAAGACTTCAGCGGCACGCAGCTCCACTATTCCGTGGACACCGTGCGCTATTTCCGCCACGTTTACCATGGCCACGGCGACCGCATCTATTTCATGATTGGCGCGGACGCGTTTCTGGATATTCCCATGTGGAAAGAATACGAAACGCTTCTCGGCCTGTGCGATTTCATCATCGCCAACCGCCCCGGCATCCGCCCGGAAGCGCTGCGCCTGGTCATTCCTCCCGATTTGATGGCGCGGCAAGATACCAAGAAAGAATCCGAGAATGGGCATCCCTCGCAGGTCGTCGCGCACCTCCAGCGCACCACCGTCTACCTTCTCGAAAACGTTTCGAACGACGTTTCCGCTACCGACATTCGCCGTCGCAGTAACCGCGGCCAGGCCATTCATGGCCTTGTCTCGGCGCGCGTCGAGGAATACATTCTTAAACAAGGTCTATACCGTTGAAATTCGAATCCTTGCCACAGGGCGTGCGCCTCGCCGTCGAGGCCGCGCAAAACAAAAAAGCGGCAGGCATTACTGTTCTTGATCTCAGCGGCGTCGGCGCCTTCACGGACTTTTTCGTGATTTGCACCGGCTACAGCACGCCGCAGGTGCAGGCTATCTGCACCGAAGTCGAGGGACTGCTGCACAAAACTCTCGGCCGTTCGCCTGAGCATCGCGAGGGCCAGCGCTCCGCCGAATGGGCTCTGTTGGATTTCGGCGGTTTCGTCGTCCACGTTTTTGGCGATCAGGCCCGTCGCTATTACGATCTTGAACGCCTCTGGCGTTCCGCGCCGAAACTCGAAATTGCCGATGAGCCGGAAGGCCCATCCTCTGGCCGCGAGCTCTCCAATTCATCTCTCGGGAATGATTCCTTCTCCGGCGAAGCGGTTTCCACTCGTCCGCTTAGTGGCCGCTGACCACTATGGCCTCGGAACGATTGCCGTGGATCGCTGAAGATCCCGCGGCGCTTCGTCTCTACGAGCTTGCCGAGAAAGTTGCCATTGCTCCGACCACTCTGCTGATCACCGGAGAGAGTGGCACCGGCAAGGATCATCTCGCTCGCCTGGTCCACGAACTCGGCCCGCGACGCGACGCGCCCTTCTTGAAGATCGATTGCGCCAGCCTCCCGCCCGGTCTCGTCGAAAGTGAACTCTTCGGCCACGAGCGCGGTGCGTTTACCGGCGCTGTCGAGCGCAAACTCGGCCGTTTCGAACTCGGCGGCAACGGCACCATCGTCCTCGACGAGGTCGCCGCGCTTTCCACCGCGGCACAAGGCAAACTTCTGCGCGTGCTGCAGGAACGTGCGTTCGAACGCCTCGGCGGTACCGAAACCTTGCGCATCGAAGCGCGCCTAATCGCTCTGACCAACGTCGACCTCCCCGCAGGGGTGAAAGCTGGCAGTTTCCGCGAAGACCTATACTTCCGCCTGAATGTCCTGACGCTCACCGTTCCGCCGCTCCGCGAACGCCGCGCCGACATTTTGCTTCTCGCCGACCATCTTCTCGTCACCCTCCGCGCCATTCACGCCCGTGTCAACGCGCAGTTGAGTGACGCCGCGCGCCGCATGCTCGCTGCCTACGCCTGGCCCGGCAACATCCGCGAACTTCGCAACGCCCTTGAGCACGCCGTAGTTTTCTCGCGTGTGGGCCGTGGCGCCGTCGCCGGGAGCGATCTCCTCGAGCCGGAAAATTTTCCCGAAAGTGTCCGCGCCGCCGCTCCCGGTGCCGTCGGCCCCATTTCCGGCTTGCGCTCCCTCGAAGAAATCGAGCGCGAAGTCATCACCGCCACCCTCGAAGCCACCCACTACCAGATCAGCCGCTCCGCCGAAGCCCTCGGCATCAGCCGCAAAACCCTCCTCGAAAAACGCAAGAAATACGGCCTGAAGTGAAAATTCGCCTCCTCATGCTCGGCAAGACTCGTCGCCAAGAACTCCGCGACATCCTCGACGACTACGTAAAGCGCGTCGGCCGCTCCTGCCCCATCGAAATCACCGAAGTCCGCGACGGCGATGCGGCCATGAAAAAACTAGACGGCGACCGCGCCGCCACCATGGTCCTCCTCGACGCCGCCGGAAAAACTCTCGATTCGAACGCCCTCGCCAGATGGCTCGGCGAACTCCGCGACCGCGGCACCCGCGAACTAGTTTTCCTGTGCGGCGACGCCGACGGCTTCCCCGAAAATCTCCGCCAGCGCGCCCACCAAAAACTTTCTCTCAGCCCCATGACCTTCTCTCACGAACTCGCCCGCGTCATGCTCGCCGAACAGCTCTACCGCGCTTTCGCCATCCTCTCCGGCAGCCCCTACCCTAAATAGCGCGCGCCATGTAAAACTACAAACACCATGTCCGTCCACATTTCCCCCGACGCCAACCGTCCCTCCGCCACCATCGAAATCCCGCTCGAAAATCCTCTCCCCGATTACGACCTGCATCAACTCGAGCAGCCCACGCCCCGCGACGTCGATGGCGTCCTCGTCTCCCAGGGGTTCCGCGACCTCGTCGATGACGCGCGCGGCGTGCTCATGGATCTCCTCGCTCATCCCCCGTTCCAGCAGGACTCCCCGGAAAACGCTAATCTCGACTTCACACATTCCGCCCCTCTCCCATTCGAATTGACTCAACTCACCGGGGCCATCTGCCCTGGGGACGACGAATCCTATCGCCCCGGCCTCTGGATCGTCCTCCACGATCCCCACGCCAAGCCCGGAACCTGCCTCACCGCGTTCGCGCAAGAGCGCATCGCCGCTATCGTCACCGAATTCGTCAAACGCCTCCAGCTCGCTTGATACTCAAACCGAGAAATGGGGAATTCGCTCCCCTTCAAGATCTAGAGACATGCTTTAGCCTTGTCGTTATCAGTTGCGAGACGTATTATTCCGACTATAAGAGAGGTCTTTGGCTGGGCTGACTTTTCTCGCTTGAGCGCGTAGTCCTTTTGTTAGCTGGGGAGTGGCAAATGAAGCGACCGATCGGTGTCGTAGTACTGGCACTAGCGTGTCTAGTCATTTCGGGCTTACTTTTTCTTGCGTGCTTTGCTGCCGCCCTCAGTGGCGAAAACCCGTGGGGGACGCACTCACAGGGAGTCGCGGCCATGCTCTTTTTGCTGGCATCATTGCACGCAATGCTGGGAGCTGGTCTTCTGCGGCTCAACTATTGGGCCCGACAGGTGACCCTTCTGTTCGCAGTTGTCAATCTGCTTCTTTTTGTCGCTGCTCAGCTAATCCAATCCACCGATCCCCTTTTCCCCGCTCTGCTTAAGCGAAAGGTCTCAATGCCCACTGTTCTCATGTTGGCGCTTTTGATTTGGGTCCAGTGGTATCTGAGGCGACCCCAGGTGAAAAGCGCATTCGGAGTGAAAACAATCTGAAAGCGCCGCAATTGGAGTTCCTCCGCCCGTCAGCTTGACCTTTCCCTCTTGTATCCGCAGACTCTAGTCTTTTCGCCGCCTCTTGAGAGGGTTCATCGAGTCGCAAAACCATGCCCGAAGAAAAAGGACTCCTCATCGTTTACACCGGCCCAGGCAAGGGCAAGACCACCTGCGCCCTGGGCACCGCCTTCCGCGCCGTCGGCCAGGGCCTGCGCGTCCTGATGGTCCAATTCATCAAGGGCTCCTGGCACTACGGCGAGCTCGACGCCGCCAAGATGCTCGGCGACGACAAATTCGAAATCCGCCCCATGGGCCGCGGCTTCGTAAAAATCGGCGGCGCCGAAACCGATCCTGCTGACATCAAGCTGGCCCAGGAATGCTGGCAAGCCGGCCGCGACGCCATCTACGGCGGCAAGTACGACCTCGTGGTCCTCGACGAAATCAACTACACCATCAGCTACAAAATGCTCGACGCCGCCGAAGTCGTCGCCGCCCTGAAAGACCGTCCCGAGCGCGTCCACGTCATTTGCACCGGCCGAAACGCCCATCCCAGCCTCGTCGAGCTCGCCGACCTGGTCACCGAGATGCGTGAGGTGAAACACCCCTACACCAAGGGTATACTGGCCCAACGGGGGATCGACTATTAGCAGCTGTAGGTCTGAGATTCGAGGCTTGCAGTTCGAGACTAGAGATTCAAAGCGAGCGGCCCAGCACCTAGTGCCACTCTTTCTTCACTGAAAACTGACGACTGAGAACTGACAACTTTTCCTATGGCCTGGTTCAAGCGCGAAAAAAAATCGATCGAGCAGACCACCCCGCCCGAAGAGCGCCGCGTGCGCACCGAAGGCCTGTGGGTCAAGTGCGAGTCCTGCCGCACCATCGTCTTCCGCAAAGACCTCGAAGCCAATCTCTACGTCTGCCCCAAGTGCCAGCACCACTTCCGCATGAGCGCCAAGCAGCGCCTGGAAATGCTCCTCGACGGCCGCTGGACCGAGCACGATGGCGGCATGATGTCCACCGACCCGCTCAAGTTCGTGGACACCAAGCCTTACGCCCGCCGCATCAAGGAAGCGCAAAAAAAACTCGGCATGAACGACGCCATCATCACCGCCGAAGGCCAGCTCAATGGCCGCCCCGTCGTCCTGTGCGCCATGGAATTCGGCTTCATCGGCGGCTCGATGGGCGCGGTGGTCGGCGAGAAAGTCACCCGCGGCATCGAACTTTCTATCGAAACACGCCAGCCCTTCATTGCCGTTTCCTGTTCCGGCGGTGCGCGCATGATGGAAGGCACCATCAGCCTCATGCAGCTCGCCAAGGTTTCTGCCGCGCTCGCCAAGCTCGACGAAGAAAAGCTTCCCTATATTTCTTTGCTCACCGATCCCACCACCGGCGGCGTCACCGCCAGCTTTGCCATGCTCGGCGACCTCAACATCGCCGAACCCGGCGCGCTCATCGGCTTCGCCGGCCCCCGCGTCATCGAGCAAACCATCCGCCAGAAACTCCCCGAAGGATTCCAGCGCTCCGAATTCCTGCTCGAGCACGGCTTCCTCGACGCCGTCGTCCACCGCAAAGACCTGAAGTCTTTCATCAGCAACTCCCTCGATCTCCTCCTCACCTGAGCACAAGTGACACCATGAATACACTTCTGCATTCGTACCATTATCCCCGCCGTTGTAGGGCTCGCCTTCTGAGGCGGGCCGCTCTTTCTTTTTTCCTCCACTCGGAATCTTTTCGATGAACTACGACGCCGCGGTTCGTTACCTGCTCTCTCTCGGCCGCGAACTCGCCGCGCCCACGCAAGCGTCAGCCACCAAGTTCAATCTCGAAAACATCACCATCCTCGTCGAGCGCCTCGGCCGCCCTGACCGAACTTATCCCAGCTCGCATATCGCGGGAACCAATGGCAAAGGTTCCACCGCCGCATTTCTCGAATCCATCCTCCGCCACGCCGGCTTTCGAACCGGCCTCAACACCTCTCCGCACCTCGAAAGAATCAACGAGCGCCTCCGCATCAGCGGCGAAGTAATCAGCGACCATGCCTTCGCCGAAACGCTCACGCGCATCCACGCATTGATCGAAGAGCTCCTCGCTGCCGGCAAACTCCGAGCGCATCCCACCTACTTCGAATGCGTCACTGCCATGGCCTTCGAATTCTTCGCCCGCGAACGCGTCGAATTCGGCGTCTTCGAAGTCGGCCTCGGCGGCCGCCTCGATGCCACCAATATCCTTCACCCGCTCATTTCCATCATCACCCGCATCGATTTCGATCACGAAAACTTTCTCGGCCACTCCCTCCCGGAAATCGCCGCCGAAAAAGCAGGAATCCTGAAGCCCAGCGTGCCCGTCGTCCTCGCCGAACAGCGCCCCGAAGCACGCGAAGTCATCATCGCCCGCGCACACGAATTCCACTGCCCCATCCTCGACGTCCCAAGTCTTTTCCACATCGACAACGAATCCACGCAGGAAGGCTGCGTCCGCGCCCAGATCACGGAAATCGCCTCAGGCACCGCGTTCGAAATCGCTCCCAGCCTCCCCGGCCGCTTCCAGCTGCAAAACGCCTTGAACGCCCTCGCCGCTGCCCGCTATCTTCAGCAACGCGGCTTTCGAATCACCAATGAATCCATTGCGGAGGGTATCGCCAACACCGTCTGGCCCGGCCGTCTCGAAAAACTCCAATCCCATCCCGCTGTATACCTCGACGGCGCCCACAATCCCTCCGCCGCCCGCGAACTCGCCGCCTTCCTTGATCAAAATTTCTCCGGCTGCAGAATTTGGCTTCTCTACGCCGCCCTCCGCGACAAAGCTGTCGACGAAGTCGCCGGCCTCCTTTTCCCCCGCGCCGAGGAAGTCATCCTCACCGCTCCCCGCACCCCACGCGCCGTCTCCGCCGCGCAACTCGCCGAAATTGCTGGCCATTATGCAGCCCGTTTTTCCGTAATTCCCGAAGCCGAGCAAGCCCTCGACTACGCCCTCGCCAAAGCCGCCCCCGACGACGCCGTTTTCATCACCGGCTCTCTCTATCTTGTCGGCCAGCTCCGCCACTACTGGAAACACCGCGCTCAGGTTCACGTCCGATGACCAAAAACAAAAGCTGTGGACTTGTCTGAAAGTAGGGGCACGATATATCGTGCACTACGGTTGAAGAAACGCCATGACTCTCAAAACGAAGCGCAAATCACCCGCCACTCATCCTCTCGTCGGCATCATCATGGGTTCCGGCTCCGACTGGGACACCATGAAATTCACCTCCAAGACGCTCAAGGAACTAGGTGTTCCACATGAAACGCGTATCGTCTCCGCCCACCGCACTCCCGATTTGCTCTTCGAATATGCGGAGACCGCGGAAAAGCGCGGCATCGAAGTCATCATCGCTGGCGCAGGCGGCGCCGCCCATCTTCCCGGCATGACCGCCTCGAAAACGGTCCTCCCCGTCCTCGGCGTTCCCGTCGAATCCAAAGCCCTCAAAGGCCTCGATTCGCTCCTGTCCATCGCGCAAATGCCCGGTGGCATACCCGTCGGCACGCTTTCCATCGGCAGATCCGGCGCGGTCAACGCCGCGCTTCTCGCCGCCGCAATCCTCGGCGCAAAACATCGAGACGTTCGGGAAGCCGTTCGAAAGTTCCGCAGCGAGCAGACCGGTCGCGTCCTCGCGCACCCCGACCCGTCCGCCGCCTCATCAGCAAAAAAGCAGGGGAAACGCGCGTGACCATCGGCATCCTCGGCGGCGGACAGCTCGGCTACATGCTGGCCCTCGCCGGCTACCCGCTGGGCCTCCACTTCCGGTTCCTCGATCCTTCCCCCGAAGCCCCTGTTGGCCGAATCGCCCAGCGCGTCACCGCCGATTTTGACGACCTCGCCGCGCTCGAAAAATTCGCCGCCGGCCTCGAGCTGGTCACCTACGAATTCGAAAACGTTCCCGTCGACGCCGTGAAATTCCTCGCCGAACGCGTTCCCGTCTATCCTCCGCCCGCGGCGCTCGAAGCCGCGCAAGATCGCCTCAAGGAAAAGCAGCTCTTCCAGAAACTCGGCATCGCCACCACCGAATTTATTTCCGTCCCGAAACCGGAGGAACTCGACGCCGCCGCGAAAAAACTCGGCCTCCCCGGCGTCCTCAAAACCTGCCGCCTCGGCTACGACGGCAAAGGCCAGTGGATTCTTCGCACTCCCGAAGACGTCGCGAAAGCCAAGCAGGAACTTCCCGCCGTCCCTTTGATCCTCGAGCGTTTCGTCCCCTTCACACGCGAACTTTCCGTCCTCGCTGCCCGTTCCACCACTGGCGAAACTGCTATCTATCCGCTCGTTGAAAACCATCATCGCGGCGGCATCCTCCGCCTTTCTCTCGCACCCGCTCCCCGTATCGAACCCGGCATTCAGCGCATCGCGGAACGCGCCGCCCAACGCGTTCTAGAATCCCTGAAGTACGCCGGCGTCCTCGCCATCGAATTTTTCGAACACCGGGGCGAACTCCTCGCCAATGAAATGGCCCCGCGCGTCCACAATTCCGGCCACTGGACCATCGAAGGCGCCGTCACCAGCCAATTCGAAAACCATCTCCGCGCGGTTCTGGGCCTGCCGCTCGGTTCCACCGGTCCCGCCGGCCACTGCGCCATGCTCAATCTCATCGGCGAACTTCCCGAATCCTCTGAAGTCCTCGCCGTCCCCGACGCCCACCTCCACCTCTACGGCAAATCCCCCCGCCCTGGGCGCAAACTTGGCCACGTCACTCTCCGCGCTGCCTCCCCTGAACGCCTCGCCCTGCGCCTCTCCGAACTCCCCGCCTTCTTCCATCGCCCCGAATTCTGTCTCGATGCCGCCCTCACCCCCTCCGCCCCCTTACGCGCGTCTTCGTAGTGGCGGGTCTTCAGACCCGAATGTTTTTTCATTGCCGGGCGCTGGGTGTCCGAATTCGCGACAAGAGCATCCTGAAAACGAGCATCCCGCACGAACAGCGCGCACTAAGTGATTTACAATATTGCGTTTAGAATTGGCACGTGTGATGCTCTTTCCGCGCTAAAGCTGAGGTAAACAACATGTCATTTATTCGCGACCTGAGAATTGCCTTCCATTCGCTCATGCGCACGCAGGGTCTTTCTCTCACCGTCATCCTGACGCTGGCCCTCGGCATCGGCGCCAACGCCGCCATCTTCACCCTGGTTCGCGGCGTGCTCCTCAAGCCTCTCGTCAATCGCGATGAGGACCGCCTCATCTACATTCGCCAGAGCGCCCCGGGCGTTGGCGACGAGAACTCAGCGTTCTCTGTGCCCGAAATTCACGATTTGCGTGCTAGCGTTAAAACCCTGAGCGCCTTCGGTGAGTTCTCGACCATCGAGTTCACCGTGATCGGCTTGGGTGAGCCTCGTGTAGTTCAAGCTGGCGTTGTCGACGGCCGCTTCTTCGAAGTCATGGGCCTCCACCCGGTCCTCGGTCGTCTCGTCGGCCCTCAAGACGACGGTCCCAAGGTTGCCGGCGTCGTCGTTCTCACCTATCGTTTCTGGACGACCACTCTTAGGAAAGATCCGGGCGTCATCGGCAAAACCGTCCGGCTCGGTAGCGGGCCCATGGGCGATCGCTCTGCCACCATCATCGGCGTCCTGGAACCATCCGTCCCCTATCCCCAAGATACGGAAATCATCGCCAACATGGTCACCAGCCCGCATCACCTTTCCGCCACCATGGTCACCGACCGGCTCCACCGTATGACCGAGCTATTTGGCCGTCTCGCTCCCGGTGTCACCATCGACCAAGCCCGCGTCGAGTTGCGCACCGTCTACGGAGCCATGACCAAAGAAAATCCCGGCGACTATTCGCCAAAAGCGAACTACCAGATCGGAGCCAAGCTGCTTCGCGACCAGATCACCTCAGGGGCCCGGACCGTGCTGCTGGTTCTGCTCGCAGCATCAGCGCTGGTCTTTATCATCGCGTGTTCCAACGTGGCCAACCTGATTCTCACGCGCACGGTTCGCCGCGAAGGCGAGCTGGCCGTTCGCGCGGCGCTCGGCGCAAGCACAGGCGCGCTACGGCGGATGCTCCTGGCCGAAAGCCTTCTGCTCTGCGGCGCTGGCGCCGCCGTCGGTGTATGGAGCGCCCAGCCGCTGGTGGCCATCCTGGCTCGCTACGCCTCACGCTTCTCAGTCCGTGCGCTCGACTTAACCGTCGATTCCAGCCTGCTCTGGGTCGGAGCGGCGCTGGCCATCGTGGCCGCGGTGATTTTGGCGTTTGTTCCCCGCTTGCCGTCGGCCGGCACGTCCAATGGCCTCAACCTGTCGAGCGGCAGCGTCCGCATCACCGGCAGCACCAGCCGCCGCCAGCGCGTCTTCGCGGTGATACAAATCGCTGCATCCTTCGTGCTGCTGGTCGGCGCAAGTACCGTGATCACTACGCTGATCGCGCTGCAAACGGCGCAGACCGGTCTCGACACGCGCCATGTCCTCACGGTCAACGTTCCCGTTATGTCCTACGGAAAAACACCTCAGCAAGTGGTCGATTTCTACAAGGAATCGATTCGTCGCATTGATGCGCTGCCAGGCGTCGGCAAGACCGCTTTCGGCATGGTTGTTCCCTGGCGCGATGGCGGTTTCGGCTTCCAATTCTCCGCCGACGGTCATGTACATGCCGCTGGCGAAGAGGACCCTCGCGCGCAAATGCGCATCGTTTCTCCCGGATTCTTTGCCTCGCTTGGTGTTCCCATCATCGCCGGCCGCGATTTCGACGGTCTCGACGGCCAAAGCAAGGAGCCGGTCGCCATCGTCAGTGAAACTCTGGCAAAGCGCATGTTCCCCAATCAAGATGCCGTCAATCGCCACGTCTATTGGACCGATCCCGTGCTGAGACTCGCCCCGGGGATTAACGGAGCGCCGCATCGCATCATCGGCGTCACTGCCGATATCGACGACGAACACCTCATTCCTGGACCCGTCGTCACAATCTATAGCTCCTTTCAAGAGGGCCCCATCTTTGGCGGCCGCCTTTTCATTCACACCGATGGAAATCCTTATTCGCTCGTCACGCCGGTCACGCGCCTTATCCGTGGCATGTCCGCCGAACAGCCCGTGGAGCATGCCGCCACTCTCGAGGACGTCCGCGCGGAGGTGCTCACACCGGACCGTTTGAACTCGCTGGTGTTCGGCGTGTTTGCGGCTGTCGCGTTGGTGATCGCATTGGTTGGCGTTGCCGCCGTGCTGGCGTTTTCCGTCAGCTCGCGCACCCGCGAATTCGGTATCCGCCTGGCTCTCGGATCGCAGCCGCAGAGTCTCCTGAAAAGGGTCATCGCCGAAGGCGCCGTCATGGCTGTAGCCGGCGTCCTCGCAGGCGCGGCATTCGGATTCGTCGCCGCGCGTTTGGCGGCCAGCTATTTCTTCGAATTGAAGATGCCCGGCGCCTTGCCCATCGTCCTCTCCGCCTTCGTCCTACTCGCCGCCGCCGTCATCGCGTCCATGCTCCCCGCCGCCCGGGCTGCCCGTATCGACGTCATCCAAGCCCTCCGCTCCGAGTGATCGTCGACGCGTAGTGGCGGGTCCTTAGACCCGTTCGTCCTTCTTCGTCGCATCCTTAGTTTTTTGACGTTCCGACTTTGTTCGAAGGACCTTGTTATTTTCGTTTACAAGCGGAAACCATGGTGGTCCTTCGGTGTCTAATGGTCCAGGGATTGGAATGAGGAAGCTGCGAAGACTGTCCCGGATACTGACTTTCTTTGTATTCCTAATCGTGGTTGCATTCACCATTCACGAGTCGATTCATTTTTATCGTTTCCGCCATCTTGCACCCCTGGGACTGCACGCTGACGTAGAAGTTTCAACCGAGTCAAACCTACTCGGAATTCGAGGCCTTGCGAATTTCTATAAAGCTAGATTGACAAACTACAGTGTTTTTCCAATCACAATGATCGTTTGCGATTACATCAACTGGGCCGGTGTACATGACACTATGGTCGCTTACGCCGTCGAGCGATGGGATCCACAAATGAACACCTGGGAGGAGGTTCCCGAATGGGATGACTCTCGTTTGTTCTGTCACCCAGCTTTCGAGGTCGTGGAAACTCATTTGATTCTGCGCAGGTTGTGGCCGGGCCAGAGCCTTCCGGTTGGTGGGATAATGCCTGCTGAAAGAAGTGGATTCCATCAGGGAGATGGCGGCAGGTTCACAATATTTCTAGATGGTGCCTACAATTCGAACAGAGCGATTTCTACCGCCGCATTTCGCATCGATCGAAGCGCGGGAAAATGAATTGACGAGCGGAATATACTAATGCGGTTTCAGTTTTCGTTCGTCTACGTTCAGAGCTGTTCCGGCCACTTCCGCGCGGCATGAAACACCCGCAAGATTTCCACCGCATCTCCGCGAACTCGATAGGGAATGATGTACAACGTTTCGGCTACGACCAGCTCTCGCGTCCCCGGAACTCGACCCGCCCGTCCCATGGCCGGATTCTCTCTCAGCAAGTCCACTGTTCGCAAAATCTTCTGCACCACGCGCCCCGCTGCCGCCGGATTGTCTACTGCGATGTACTCTGCTTCTGCATCCAGATTGGCCAGCGCCGCCCGCAGCCACCTAACGCGCACGGCGAGTCCACTTCTTCGCCACTCGCTTTACTTCGCTCTCGCTGGCAAACTCCCCGCGCTCCGCCTCCGCCAGCCCCTTGTGAATCTCTTCAATCTGCCAGCTATTCAGCGCCACGTACTCCCGAATCGCCTCCGCCGCCAGGAACGACCGCGACCGCCGCGTCGCCGCCGCCAGCTTATCCAGCTTCCCCCTTAACCCACCCTCCAGCCGCAGCGTAAGAATCTTCTCACCCGCCATCATCGCCTCCCGAATACATCTGCATGCATTGTATTCATTGTATTCATCTTGTATCCAATCGGGAGCGCTGGCAACGTTTTTCTCTGCGAATTCAGTGTCTCTGCGTTAAACCCTTTCTTTTCTTCTTCGTAAGCCGTCGATCCCCGTTCGAATCAGTACTAGTCGGTAAGCTTACTTGACAGAGAACCGTTTACAAGCTACCATCAGTCGTGAACTCTCGACCCCAGCCCCGCGAAGCCATCCGTTGTCATGCACACCCGTGTTTTCATGCATCCCTAACTTCTTTCGTTTCACATTCTTATAAATGCCCCCTCTCGCAAATCCTTTCCTATCACATCCTTACAAATGCCCGGGGGGTATACCCCCCTGCCCGTTCAGCGAGCAACAAAACGAACCACGTCACCCCCATTCTTTCTTTGACTGATGGTCTTGCGGGCAGTTCCTGCTTACCAGTCTCTCCCCACATGTCACTTTTCCTTTGGTTGCCGCCCTCCCGCCCGGATGCTACGATTTGGTGTTCCATGATCCCCGCTGACACCCAATTGAGCACGGCACATCGCCCCCGTGTCGGCATTCCCTGGCGCACTTCCCAGGAAGAGGCCCAGGACAATCGCCCCAAGATTCAGAACTACGAAGACGCGGTTCGCAAAGTCGGCGGCGAGCCCGTCCTGCTTTCTCTGAGCCACCCCGCCGACCTGCAGCGGCTTCTGCCGACTCTCGATGCCTTCGTGCTCCCTGGCAGCCCTGCCGATGTCGAGCCCCGCAAATACGGCGCCGTCAATCGCGGCCTCTCAGCCTGCGCCGATCTTCCGCGCGAAGAAACCGACCGCGCCATCCTCCAGCACGCTTTCGCCGAAAAAAAGCCAGTCCTCGCCATCTGCTACGGCTGCCAGCTTCTAAACGTCTATCTCGGCGGCACCCTCATCCAGGATCTGCGCGCCGAGACCGGCACCGTGACCCCGCATCGCAAAAAGGACGTCGTCCCGGAAGCCAAAGACGATCCCATCCACGGCACCAAGTTTGAATCCGGCAGCCGCCTGGAAAAAATCGCTGGCAGCACAGAAGCCAGCATCAACAGTTCGCATCACCAGGCCGTCGAGAAACCGGGAAAGAATCTGCGGGTCACTTCGCGTGCAAACGATGGCACGGTCGAGGCCGTCGAATGGAATGGCGATTCCAACTGGGTCGTTGGAGTTCAGTGGCACCCGGAGCGCATGTTCGGCGACGCGTTCTCCGAGCGGCTGTTCAGCGATTTCATCGCCGCCGCGCGAGCCCGAGACGCTGTCGCGCACCGCTGAGTTTTTTGTAAAGGGAGTTGAAAGTCTTGGCCATGGCGCGGGCCTTTACCTTCAACTTTCAACTGTGGACTCTTAACTTCTTTGGGGGCTTCATGATTTCTCTCGCAGGCAAGGCGGCACTCATCACCGGCGGTTCACGCGGCATCGGCGCAGCAGCCGTCAAACTCTTCGCGCAGGCCGGCGCCGACGTGGTCTTCAACTATGTGAAAGCCAAGGATGCCGCAGCGCAAGTCCAGCAGGAAGCCGGCAAGCACGGCACACGCGTCGAAGCCTTCAAAGCCGATGTCGGCAAGCATGATGACAACCGGAAACTCGTCGAGCACTGCATCGCGCGCCTCGGCCGATTGGACATCCTCGTCGCCAACGCCGGCGTCTGGAACCAGGAAGATGCTCCCATCGAAAAGATGACCGAAAAGCAGTGGGACGACATGATGCGCATCAACCTCAAGAGCGTCTACTCCGTCATCCACTTCGCCGTCCCACAGATGATCAAGCAGAAATCCGGCAAGATTATTCCCATCAGCTCCACCGCGGGACAGCGCGGCGAATCCCTCCACACTCATTACGGCGCGTCAAAAGGCGGCATCATCAGCTTCACCAAAGGCCTCGCCACCGAGCTCGCCCGCCACAATATTCTCGTGAATTGCGTCGCGCCCGGCTGGGTCGCCACGGACATGTCCAATCCCGTCCTCGAAACGAAAGCCGGCCAGAAAATGGCCGCAACGGTGATTCCGCTCGGCCGCGCCGCCACCGCCGAAGAAATTGCTGGGCCCATCCTCTTTGCCGCCTCCGACCTGGCCAACTTCATGACAGGCGAAATCATCAATGTAAATGGAGGAGCGATTTTGTGCGGCTAACGTTTGTTTCCATCGCGCTCTTGATTTTTGCCGCTGCTGTGCCTCTGACGCCGCACGCTGCAACACAGCAGCGCGCCGATACGATGATGCCGGAACAAAGCCTCGCCAAGGGCAAACAGATTCTCGCCGATTTGATTAACGGTTTCGGCGGCCCCGGCTACACGCAAGTCCGCGAAAGCCAATGCGAAGGCCGCCGCGCGATTTTCGGCCACAATGGCGCGCTCATGGGTTACATCGACTTTATCGATGACCGCCGCTTTCCCGACAAAGCCCGCACGGAATTTATCGGCAAGGGCCGCAATACCATTCTTCCTTTTTTGGTCGGCATTGACGGTATGGATTTTGCTCACGGCGGAGTCGTCATCACACTTTATAACGGCGATCAGGGCTGGACTTTTGACCGCAGCGGCGTCAGCGAAGTCCCCGCTTCCGCAATCAGTGAGTTCCACGAACAGGTCATGCGCAGCATCGACAATCTTCTCCACCTTCGCCTCAACGAAGAGGGGATGTCCATTCGCTTCGGCGGCAGCGACACTGTGGACCTCAAACAGGTCGATTGGGTCGAGCTCGTCGATCGCGATCAGCGCACCTTCCGTCTCGCCGTTGACCGTTCCACGCATCTCCTCGTGCGCGCCATGGTCATCACCAAAAACGAAGAAACCCAGCAAGTCGATGAAGACGTGGTTATCTACACGAATTATCAGTTGCGGGACAGCGTGTGGACGCCGCTACAGGTTTCGCGCGAACACAACGGCCGCCGCGTCTCGCAATTTTTCTACAATTCCTGTAGATTTAATCCCGGTTTTCCTGACGCCCTTTTTTCCAAGGAGTCCTTGAAAAAAGGCGCCTCCGCGGAACTCCTGAAGAAAAATAAGAACTAAGAAATGGACTCGCGACCCACGTCCGTCGACCCCATCGCGCACCGCAACGCTTGCGCTTTGGCCGCGACATTAAGCTGCAATTGAAGCGCTTCCAGCGCTACCCATGAGACAAGGACGACGCAGGCATAAGTTACTACGGAGTGAAGTAGCTGGGGATAACAGGGTTTACCGTCCCGTGTTTCAAAATGTTACATTTCTTCTCATCGTTTGATGCCTATAATAAGATGTAACTGTTTACAGCAAGAAAGTACAATGTTTAGCGGTGTTTGCGAGGAGCCGTCCCCGGCCACGCAACTGCAACAAAATTGGGTTTGGACTACCGGTTTAGGCTAGATTGCCGGTCCTGTGTCCGGACGAGGAAACCACCTTGGGACGGAGTGCAACACTTTCGGGCACTCGACGAAGCCGCAACAGCGGTTTCAGCATGGTGGAGCTTGCGGTCTCCCTGACCGTGATGCTCATCCTGACGGCCATCGCTGTTCCTTCGCTCATGCGTTCCTTCCGGACTTACCAGCTCAATGACGCAGCCGGGCGTGTGTCCGACATGCTCAAATATACGCGGTTTGAAGCAGTGCGCCGCAACACGCAAGTAAGTTTTCTGATTCAAGCGAGCGGAGCAGGATGGATCGTCGGAGTCGATGCGAACGGCAACACGGCGATTGACGCGAGCGAAAAGCAAGAGGTGATCGCCGGCTTTGCGACCCTGCTCCCGGGGGGTGTGGCCCCGGCACCGACAGCGATCACGGCAGCATTGGGCGGAGCAGCGCTAAACATCTTGCCTGCCAGCTCCACCTCGGTGACCTTCGATGCGCGCGGGGCGATTCGAAGCGGCGGATCGGTGACGGCCAACATTTACGTGTTTTACATCGGCAGCTTGACCAATCCGGAGTTCGGCTACCGCGCAGTGATTTTGCTGCCTTCCGGGAGCACGCAGATCTGGACCGCTCCGACCGCGGGACCCTGGCAGCAAGTCAGTTGAGGCAGGAAACCAGGAATAAAGATGAAGTTCGCATTTACAAAAGATCGCAAGGGGCAAGAGGGTTTCAGCATTCTGGAAATGATGCTGGCCACCGTTATTTTGTTGGTGGGCCTGGTGGCCATCGCGCAGTTAGTGCCGGCTTCGATTCTGTTGAATTACAGAAATCGCACGGACTCGTCGGCGCTCGTTTTTGCGCAACGCGAACTCGATCAGATGATCGACCAGCCGTTGAGTGTAAATTCCTTTACTGATGCACTTGGGAATACGTGCCAGCTGGGCAATCCAGCGGTGGTTAATTCTGTGCAAGGAACCAACGTCCTGACTTTCAGCAACCAGGCACTCATCGACTTTAGCCCGCCGAATCCGCCACCAGCTCCGACGAACGGCTATGGGTTCACCTTCCAGGACCCCACGGACCCAAACAACATCATCTATGATGTGCGGTGGGCAGTGATCATTACTGGCAACGGCACGACCGCCTCAACAAGGCGATTTATCCTTGGAATCCGGCAAAAAGGCGGCAATGGTTATTTCCAACCCATTACTCTTGATACGGTGGTGGGAAAATGAGCCGAGCCCCCAGCGACAAGCGTCAACGCGGATTCACCCTGATCGAAATGCTGGTTGCGCTCGGCATTTTTCTTCTCATCACCGGGGCGGCGTTCACACTGCTGAGCTCTTCTCAACAGCGCTACCAGACGGAATCTCAAGTTCTGACGTCGTTCCAGGAAGCGCGGCTCGGTTTGGACCAGATGGTGCGCGACATCAATGACGCCGGCTTTCCCCCCCCGACATTCTTCGCGTCCTCGTATCCCCTGCAGTCCACGAGTGCCCCTTTTGGTTGGAGCCCCGGGTATCCCGCGCTGAATCCCTGCCAAATCGGCACCGCGGGAGGGGGAACGTGTTTCTCCCCGACGGATTTCGACATCATCATCGAGACGAATCCAAATCCCAACCCACTCGACCCCTCAAACCAAGTGGAATGGATTCGCTATTCGTTACAAAACACAACACTGATGCGTGGAGTCGTTCCCAAGGCTTCGGGGCATGACCCGTGGGTCGATACCAACGCAGCCGGAGTGCTTGTACCGTTCGTGCAAAACGTGGTGAATCAAACGTGTCCTCCGCAGCTTCCTAACTGCCAGACGGCCTATCCGACTATATTTGGAGGAACGGCAGTGCCGATCTTTCAATATATCTGCGACACCCCGACCGCGCCCCATTATCCAGCGCCCACTTGTCCGAACGCCTTGGGAGACAATTCCCCGGCAAACATACGCGATGTCATGATCACTCTGATCGTGGCGGCACCTTTGCCGGATGCCGCCAGCGGCGTGCCGCGGCTTGTGCAACTAAGCGGCCGCGGCCGGCGTGTCAATCCGAATCATTGAGGTCCAACGCGAAGACGTGAGAGCCAGAAAACAAATTCGAGCGAAGCGGACAGAACTAGGGATTGCGCTACTGATCTCCATATTCATTCTGTTGTTGATCAGCGTTGTAGCGATTGCGTTGATCGTTTCCTCCAGCACCGAATCGTCATTGGCGGGCAACTATCGTTCCTCGACGGGTGTATATTACGCGGCGACCGCCGGGTTGGAAGAAGCGCGCCGCCGCCTTGCACCCAAGGATTCCAACTCGTTCAAGAACACCGCGCCGGGATTTCTGCCCTCACCGGGGACTCCGCTGGCAATCGGATCAGTGGGCTACGTGCTAAATCCCGGCCCAACGGAAGCCCTGGGGACAATGCTTGCGACTTATCCGGACGCGCAGTACGACACGGAGTTCGGCGCGGGGGCGCTTGGAGCCGCAACCGTCACGACGACCGCCTCGATCTGGAATAGGAACCCACTAAACGGACTTACCTTTCCGGCGCCGCTCTATAAGTGGGTGCGCATCAATGCGGTCACGGAGCAATCGCTAAACCTGCTCGTCGCTCCGTTTGCTTCAGGCCCCTTGGACAACACCACCCCGGTGTACTACGACGGGGTCCAGCTGAACATCTCCAATTCCGGTTCGCAGGTGCTGGAGATTACCGCACTCGCGGTGCTCCCCAACCTCAGTCAAAAACTTCTTCAATACATCGTTGCTCCCGCTCCAATCAGCCTACCGAATTTTCCCGCGGCTCTCACCCTGGTGGGGGTTGATGTGAATTACGATGGACCCGATTCGACGACGTTTTTCATTGACGGTACAGACTCGTTTCACAGTTCTTTCGGGTCGTGCACTCCCGGAGCAACGGTATATGTTGCGATTGGATATACAAATCCGCCCCCCGACGGAAGCCTCGGCAGGATCAGGTGCTGTGTCATGCTCACGCACCCCAGCAATTACATAGGATTTGGCGGGTCGATGCCAAACGTGCGTCACGTAGTGATGCTGCCGACGTTCCAGACGCCAAGCGACTACAATAATCTCGTCCAGAATATCATTCAGAATGCGGATGCCACCGTCTTCACCCCGAATGCTTCCACGAGTCCCTCGCCCTATACTCTCTATGGAGCTAGCTTGACGCCGCTGGGGATGTCCAATACCAACCCCCAGACCATCGTGGTGAACGGGAATTTGGATCTGACCGGCTGGCACAACCAGGGATACGGCCTGCTTGTGGTGACCGGCAATCTAATCTACGACCCAGACGCTTCCTGGTACGGGATCATAATGGTGGTTGGGAAAGGACTCGTCAACGGTGACCATGGTGGTAGCGGTGAATTCGACGGGACTGTTCTGGCAGTTCAAACACTCGACCCTGCGACTGGGGCTCCGTTGGGGTCCTTGGGAACACCTCAAGTGCTTTTTACGCCGAGTATGGGCGGCAAAGGCATTTATTACAGTACTTGCTGGATCAAGAACTCGCTCCCCACGTCGGGCTACAAGGTTCTCTCCTTCCACGAAATCTCTCAGTAGCGAATTCCTGGTTTTGAAATGAATTGCATTCTTAGGATGTTTGCCAGTTCGATAAAACTTTTTTTGCGAGCCCACGATAGACGGAGCTTCCCGCGTAGAGTGAATGGATGAAGATGATTCCGGAGATTCACATGAAGACCCATTTTTTTGCTACGTTGACCCTTACTTTGCTTTCAGTCGGGACGGCTGCGGCGCAAGATGCGCCGGCCGTGGGAAAACTGGAGGTGTGGCTACCGGGAAAGTCCTGGGCTTTGGAACTGGACGGGAAGGAGTTTGCGACGAAGGCCAATGAGATCCAGGCGGATGGGCGGCGTTACTTTTTGGCGGAGAATGCCAAGACCCGAGTGGTCTTTTCCGTTTACCTAGAGGCTGCGAAAGCGCCGGTGCGGCCGGGCGAATGCAAACATTCTCTCGAAGAAAAAGAGAAGCACAATTCTTCCCTGGCCGCGGACGGGTTGAAAGGAGTGAACTTTCGCCAGAGCGGAGAGATGCAGATTCTGGAATTCACTATGCCGGAAGCCGATGGCGTGCCGACAAACCAGAAGAATACTTTTGGCTGCCTCATCAAAGACGACGTTTTCGTGGACATTCACGTCTCCAAGGTATTTTTCAAGGCCGCTGATCAACCGCTGTTCGACGCGCTTCTACAATCGTTTCACTTCGTGCCCTGGGAAGCCACGGACGCGCCCGTTCCTGCGGGCAACAGCTTGAAGCTTTTTCAAGACGGCAGCCGCTACTTTCTTGCGCATCAATACCGCGAAGCCATCGGGCCTTACCGGAGGGCGTTCGAAATCGAAAAAAATACGCCCACGCTGGACAAAAACCTGTGGCGCGTGTTGATCGACAACCTCAGCATGGCTTACGGAATTACACATGACTTGACCAGCGCGCGCGAGGCTCTCACATACGGAGTCTCGAAAGACCCGGATTATCCGCTGTTTTACTACAACCTCGCGTGCGTTGCGGCGGAGAAGGGCGACCTGCCGGACACGGAGAATTATATGAAACTGGCGTTCGAACGGCGCGAGAACAGGATTCCTGGGGAAACTTTCCCGGATGCGCGCGTGGATGATTCTTTTCAGAAACTCCTGCTGCAAAAAGAATTCCGACAATTCCTTGCTTCACTCTACGGCCCTCCGCAGTAGCCCCTTATACTTACTCGATTTTGGCACTCGGACTCTCGGGGCGGTATAATGGCCGGATGGGGAATAGCCGGGGAAGCACGCCGATGCACGGCACGACGGTGCTGTGCGTGCGCAAAGAAGGCAAGGTGGTGCTGATCGCCGATGGCCAGGTGACCATGGGCGATCACGTGATGAAGCACACCGCGCGCAAGACGCGGCGGCTTTACAATGACAAAGTGGTTGCGGGATTTGCCGGCTCGACGGCCGATGCCATCACGCTGTTCGAACGCTTTGAAGGCAAGCTCCAGGAGTTCTCCGGGAACCTGCAAAAAGCGGCAGTTGAGTTGGCCAAGGAATGGCGCAAGGACCGCGCGCTGCGTCATCTGGAAGCTTTGCTCATTGTGGCTGATACCAAAGGCACTTTCATACTTTCCGGGAATGGCGACGTCATCGAGCCAGACGACGGACTGGTGGCCATCGGCTCCGGCGGGACCTACGCGCTGGCCGCAGCCCGCGCGCTGCTGAAACATTCCAAGCTTGCCGCCAAAGATCTGGCCATGGAAGCGATGCGCATCGCCAGCGAGATTTGCATTTTCACCAACGCCAACTTTACAGTCGAAGAGCTCTAAGGGTCAGACGTGAAAGCGCCAAGTGGTTTTCACGCATCAAAGGAATTGAGCAACACATGTCCAACAAGCCCGAAAAAGAATTGATCTTTCTGCCCGGCGGCAACGGCGAACCACCCGCCGTGAGCGAGGAGCTGCTTCCCGCGCTGGACGACATGACGCCGCGCGAAATCGTGCTGGAGCTGGACAAGTATATTGTGGGCCAGGGAGCGGCGAAGCGCGCGGTGGCGGTGGCGCTGCGCAATCGCGTGCGCCGGCAGAAACTTCCGCCGGAAATCGCCGAAGACGTTTTGCCGAAGAACATCCTGATGATCGGGCCGACCGGCGTGGGAAAAACCGAAATCGCGCGGCGGCTTGCGCGGCTGGCTGGATGCCCGTTTGTGAAAGTCGAAGCTTCCAAGTACACCGAGGTCGGCTACGTGGGACGCGACGTCGAATCCATGGTGCGCGACCTGGTGGAGACCTCCATCGACATGATTCGCGAGGAAAAGCTGGACGAAGTCGCCGATCGCGCCGAACAAGCAGCGGAAGAACGCGTGCTCGATCTCTTGCTGCCTCCACCGCCGCCACCTGCACCGGGTACTCTGGAAGCGGATGCGGCTGCGCAGCGCGAGCAGACGATGCGCACGCGGGAGAAACTCCGCGCGCAGCTCCGCGAAGGCAAGCTGGACCAGCGTATGGTGGATCTGGAAGTCCGCGAGCGCGCCATGCCCTCGTTCGAAATCGTTTCGAATCAAGGCGTCGACGAGATGGACGTCGGCAAACTGCAGGACATGTTCTCGGGCATGTTTGGCCAGCAGAAGAAAAAACGCAAAATGAGCGTGGCAGATGCGTTCGAATACCTGATTCAGGAAGAAGAGAACAAACTTCTTGATATGGACCAGGTGACGCGCGTGGCTGTCGAACGCGCGGAGCAGATGGGCATAATTTTTATCGATGAAATTGACAAAGTCGCGGGGCGCGAATCCGGACATGGGCCGGATGTTTCGCGCGAGGGCGTGCAGCGGGACATTCTGCCGATCATCGAAGGCACTACCGTGAACACGCGCTACGGAATGATTCGCACCGATCACATTCTTTTTATCGCCGCGGGCGCGTTTCACGTCAGCAAACCGTCCGACTTGATTCCGGAGCTGCAAGGGCGATTGCCGATACGCGTGGAGCTGCAATCGCTGAAGGAAGAGGATTTCATCCGAATTCTGACCGAGCCGAAGAACGCGCTGATCAAACAATACGTTGCGCTGCTGGAAACGGAAGGCGTCAAGCTGAACATCACTGAGGACGCGGTTGCGGCGGTGGCACGGTTCGCCACCAGCGTCAACGAACAGACGGAAAACATCGGCGCGCGGCGGCTGCACACGATTCTTGAAAAAGTTCTCGATGAAATTTCGTTCGAAGCGCCCGATCTCAAGAAAAAGAACGTGAAGGTAGACGCCGCGTACGTCACCAAGCAGCTTGCGGACATCGTCAAGAACCAGGATTTGAGCCGCTACATTCTGTAATTCCTGAAACTGAAAAATGGAAAACAGAAAAGGGACGGGATTCCACATTCGAAAGCGGCTCGCGGCACTCCTCTCCATTTTCCTTTTTCTATTTTCCATTTTCCCGTCAGCATGCGGGGCGCCGGGCGAGCCCACGCCGCCTGCTCCCGTTGTTCCCGTGGCTGTCGCGGATTTGACGGCTCGCCAAGACGGCGATGGCGTGCAATTGTCCTTCACCCTGCCGTCGAGTGCAGTGGGCGGTGCCAAGCTCGCTTCGCCTCCCGCGGTCGAAGTCCTTCGCGGAGCCTTGCAGACGGCCGGGTCACCTGATTACAAGACGTTTCGTGTTGTTGACACGATTCCCGGCGCATTGGTGGACAACTATCGCTCCGATGGCCACGTGCGATTCACCGATCCGATCGCGCCGGAGGAAACCAAAGCGCATGCTGGCGGCACGGTCGCTTACCTCGTTCGAACGCGGGCGTCGCAGAAGCGCGCTTCCGCCGATTCGAACGTCGTGTCCGTGCGTGTCTTTCCCGTTCCTGAGCGAATCGCCTCCATCGAAGCCCGCGTCACGGAATCCGCCGTCGAACTGAGCTGGCCGGTGCCGGTGCACACTTCCGCTGGTGCCCCTCTCTCTGCGGTGACGGGTTATCGGATTTACCGTACGGAGAGCAGCCCCTCCGCAGCCTCCTCTTCTACGCAAGAGCTGCCAAGAAAAAAAAGCGATTCGCCTGCTTTACCGCTGGCTTCATCCGAGACGAACAGTTACAACGACACTTCATTCAATTTCGACCAGACATATGTCTACGCGGTCCGCAGCGTGATTCAAGTGGAGGGCAATGAACTGGAATCTTCCGAGTCACAACCGGTGACGGTCACTCCTCGCGACACTTTTCCGCCGGCAGCACCGCAAGGGCTAGTTGCTGCATTGCTTCCCGGGGCGACTCCGGGATCGCTGGTGGTCGATCTCTCCTGGTCCATCAGTCTTGAAACCGATTTGGCCGGCTACCGCGTCTATAGAAGTGAGCAGGAAGGCACCAGGGGGCAAGCTCTTAATCCTGAATTGTTGCCGACGCCTGCCATTCGTGATACGTCTGTAGAGTCCGGTCATCGCTATTGGTACAGCGTGACGGCTGTCGATCGCGCGGGAAATGAAAGCGCGGGAAGCGTCTCCGTCGCAATCGAGGTCACGCCACCATCGTAGTGCCGGGCTGGACCATCGCTGGCATCTTGGGAGCCCAGCAGCGGATGTCGGTACGAGCGCATTTACCCGGTTATCGTTGGTTCCACGTTTTTCGCAACGCGGCGGTTCGAATCGGCGTGTACACTGCGGTGTGCTTGGCGTTGGTTTTCACGGCTTGGCTCTTCGTTGCCAACCGCGTGCCGACGCTCGAACGCCTGGCGTTGGGACGTAATGCCGCTGCCGCCGCGCTTCTGGTGCTCGTCGCGCTGGTTCCCATTCTCCGATTCCTAAGCTTGCCCGGGCATTTGCTGGCTTCGGGACTCGTAGCGTGGCTACTCTTCAGCTCGTACTATCGGGTTTTGTGTCTATTCTTCCGCAACCTCAGTAATTGGCACAGCACCTTCGAGGTGTTCATGATTGGCGCGGTGGTCTACATGATTTTTGCGACTCTGGTGTGGATTGGTGGCACCATCTGGAGAGCGCGCGCGGCGGACGCCTCTCATCCCAATCATCGTGTGAGCTGACGCTGATGAAATTCTGCCGCTATGCCCTGCGCGAAGCTTCTTCACCACCGGCTGCATCGCCACTCTACGGAGTGATCGAAGACGGAGCGGTAATCGAGATTTCTGACGCGCCGTGGGGCTCGTGGACGCGTGGGTCGCGGTCCTCGCGCCTTTCTGATGTGCGTTTTCTCGCGCCAGTGCAACCTTCCAAAATTGTTTGCGTTGGCCGGAATTACGCCGCGCATGCGGCGGAGCTCGGCAACGAATTGCCGAAAGAGCCGCTGATTTTTCTCAAGCCGCCGTCGTCGATCATCGGCCCACAGGAGCCGATCCTGTTGACGGCCTATTCCCAGCGCGTGGAGCATGAAGGTGAACTGGCCATGGTCATCAGGCGCAAATGCGCCCATCTTCGCGATACCGATGACGCGCTTGCCAGCGTTCTGGGCTACACCTGTCTAAACGATGTCACCGCGCGCGACCTGCAGAAAACCGACGTTCAATTCACGCGCGCCAAGGGCTTCGATACTTTCTGCCCCATCGGCCCGCACATCGAAACCGATCTCGACCCGTCTAATTTGCTGGTCGAGACGCACGTCAATGGCGAGCGCCGTCAATCAAGCAGCACCTCCTTGATGCTCTACGCGCCGGCTTACCTGGTTCGTTGGATTTCCCGGATGATGACGCTGCTTCCCGGAGATGTCATCGCCACGGGAACACCCGCGGGAGTCGGCCCACTCGCGGCGGGCGACACCGTGGAGGTCAGCGTGGCCGGTGTTGGCGTGTTGCGCAATCCGGTGCACTCCCCGCAAGCGTAGTTTCACTCAGTACGCGACGATTCGGTAGAATACGAAGGAGTGGGGCAGTGGGGGGACCGACGTGTTCTCTTCCACTCCAGCGCTCATCCAAATTCCAACTGCTTGAGGTTACGGAGCCCGCTCCTTGCAAGCCTTGCTCGCTGACTGGAAACTGCTCTTGACCATGGGAGGCGCAGCCATCGCCGCGCTGGCCATGATCGCTTACGCCTTTTTTCGCCCAGCCGTGAATCCATATGAAGCTGAGCGCAAGCGCCGGCTTCACTTGAATCAGATCGGCCGCATTGCGGAAGGGCAGGTCGTCGAGCTCATCGAGCATCCGCCGGAATCGAAGGAATCGCGTAAGGGATTGTTCGGCAAAAGCGCGCGTCCACTTGCTGACACGGGCCCGCGCCATCTGGTTTCCTACAGTTATGCAATTTCCGGCGTTACGTATCACACAGCCCAGGACATTACGGGGCTGGAAGGACAGATTCAGTTCGATCGGCTGGTTGCCGGCCAGCCTGCCAGCGTGAAATACGACACGGCCAATCCCAGCGACTCGATTATCGTTGCCGACGACTGGTCCGGCCTGCGCTGAGAACCTTTCGACCCGTTTCCAATTGCGCTATGCTTCTCCAGGCCGCGCTGGGGCGGCCAATCCAGCTCCTATGAAGATGATCATCGCTTCCGTGCTGACCACCATTCTCATCGTAACGATGACTCTGAGCGCCATGTTTATTCTGGTGGAAGCGACAAAGTATGTGACTTCGCTCGAATCTCCGCTGCATCGCGCCACCGCCATGGGCGCGGAGCTGCTTCTCGGCGTCGTACTGCTGCTTGGCACCGTGTGGCTCGCCACTCATCTTGCCGTGCGCATCTTTTCCGTGAAGGCCTCCTCTCCCAAGGGAGGATCCGTTGTCTGAGCCAAAACCCATCCTGTCTGCAGCCGCAAAACATAGCGATCGTATGGCGGAGCTTCGCCGCCTTTCCGCAGAAGCGGAAGCCGGCGGCGGCCCCGAGCGCCGCGAGCGCGAACACAAGGCCGGCAAGCTGACGGCACGCGAGCGCATCCACCTGCTGCTCGACGAAGGCACGTTCGAGGAACTGGATAAATTTGTCCGTCATCGTTGCGTGGATTTCGGCATGCAGGAGCAGCGTCCCGCGGGCGACGGGTTCGTTACCGGTTTCGGCCGTATCGATGGCCGCCTGGTCTATGTTTTCGCACAGGACTTCACCGTTTTCGGCGGCTCGCTATCCGAGACCAACGCGCTGAAAATTTGCAAGATCATGGACTTGGCCATGCGCGCGGGCGCTCCGGTCATCGGCCTCAACGATTCAGGCGGAGCGCGCATTCAGGAAGGCGTGGCTTCGCTGGCGGGTTACGCTGACATTTTCCTGCGCAACACGCTGGCCAGCGGCGTTATCCCGCAGATCAGCGCCATCATGGGACCTTGTGCCGGTGGCGCCGTTTACTCGCCGGCCATCACCGATTTCATTTTCATGACCCGCGAAACGTCGTACATGTTCGTTACCGGCCCGGACGTCATCAAGACAGTGACGCATGAGGAAGTCACCAAGCAGGAACTCGGCGGCGCCATGACGCACAACGCCACCAGCGGCGTGGCGCATTTCGTTTCGCGCGACGATGCCGATTGCCTCGCCATGATCCGCGAGCTGATGAGTTTTCTGCCTTCGAACAATGTGGATGACCCGCCGCGCCGCGCCACTTCGGACCCTCCTACGCGCCGCGAGGAATCCCTTAATACCCTCGTCCCAGCCGATCCGCAAAAGCCCTACGACATTAAAGATGCCGTTCACGCAATCGTGGACGACGGCTACTTTTTCGAAGTTCATGAGCACTACGCGAAAAATCTCGTGGTGGGCTTCGCACGGCTCGATGGCCGCCCCGTAGGCATCGTGGGAAATCAGCCGGCCTTTCTCGCCGGCGTTCTCGATATCAATGCATCCGTGAAGGGCGCGCGTTTCGTGCGCTTCTGCGACGCCTTCAACATTCCGCTGATTACCTTTGAGGATGTCCCTGGATTCCTCCCTGGCACACAGCAGGAGTTCGGCGGCATCATCCGGCACGGCGCGAAACTTCTCTTCGCTTTTGCCGAAGCGACCGTCCCGAAGATCACCGTTATTACTCGCAAGGCTTACGGCGGGGCCTACTGCGTCATGGCTTCGAAGCACATCCGCACGGACGCCAACTTCGCCTGGCCCACCGCAGAAATTGCTGTCATGGGCCCCGAGGGGGCGGTCAACATCGTCTATAAGCGCGAGCTGGACAAGGCTCCGGAATCCGAGCGTGAGCGGCTGCGCCAGGAGAAAATTGCCGAATTCCGCGAGCGTTTTGCCAATCCGTTTGTAGCCGCCGAACATGGCTACATCGATGCGGTCATCGAGCCCGCCGATACGCGCGCGCGCATTATCACCGCTCTCCGTGCCCTCGAAAACAAGCGCGACACCAACCCCAAGAAAAAACACGGAAATATCCCGCTATGAGCGTGTCTTGCCATAGTCTGCTAGAATTTGAGCTATGAAGCACCAGTTCACGTCTGTGATCGAAAAACGAGGGCGCTGGTACGTTGCCTACATCGAAGAGATACCAGGTGTGAACACACAAGGACGCACCCTAGCCGAAGCCCGCCGGAACCTGAAGGAAGCCCTAACTCTCGTAATAGAAGCTAACAGGGAACTTGCCGCCAAACAACGCTCGCAGGGTGCCTTGAGGGAATCCATAACCGTCAGTGTTTGAGTAGACCAGGATGAAGCGGCGTACTCTGCTGCGTCACTTAGCGGTGCACGGTTGTCAATTGTTGCGCGAGGGTGGGCGGCACTCCCTCTATTTCAATCCGGCCTCTGGAGCTACGTCCAGCGTTCCAAGACATACAGAGATTAACGATTTCCTGGCGCGGAAGATCTGCCGCGATCTGGGGATTCCAGCGCCGGAATGACTCTTCAAGATGGTTCAGGTTCTTCCTTGAGAACTCTTCGGAGAACTTTCTTCCGACATCAAGTAGAATCGAATCTTACATCGCATAGCCGTTCTCCTGATTTACTGTTCGTGTTAACCTTTGGAACCTAAAATCATTAACTGGAGCTTCTGATGTACTTGCGCAGTCTTTCTGCCGCAGTAGTGCTCATTCTTCTTGCAGCGGCAAATTTACCAGCGCAAACCAAAACCGTTGCGGAACGGCTGGGCTACCCCGCGGATGCGAAACTGCTAATCGTCCACGCGGATGACCTTGCCGTTGCGCATTCCGTGGATTCCGCGAGCTTCGACGCACTGGACAAGAACGTCGTTACGTCCGCCAGCATCATGGTGCCTTGCCCCTGGCTGACTGAAGTTGGGACCTACGCGAAAAATCATCCAGACGCCGATCTGGGGTTGCACCTCGCGCTCACCAGCGAATGGAAGATTTATCGCTGGGGTCCTGTTGCATCGAAAGACAAAGTCGCGAGCCTGCTCGATCCTGACGGATATCTCTGGTCTGAAGTGGCTCCGGCGGCGCGCAGTATCAAACCGGAAGAGGCGGAGCGTGAAATTCGTGCGCAGATCGAACACGCCATCGCAGCGGGAATTCACCCGACGCATCTTGACACGCACATGGGAACGCTCCTGGCCACTCCAGAGCTTTTCGCGGTCTTTGCGAAAATCGCCCACGAATACAAGCTACCTTTTCTGGCGCCGCGACAACTCGCCGAGCGGGGCCCGCTGCATGCTGCGCTCTCTGAGAGCGACATTCTGCTGGACGCGGTGGTGATCGCCAATCCCTCGGTGCATGCAGATGACTGGAAGGGTTTTTATGTGGACGCCATCAAGAATATGAAGCCTGGTCTCACGGAGATGATCGTGCATCTCGGTCATGACGATGTCGAACTGCAAGCTGTCACTCTCGATCATCCTGATTACGGAGCCGCGTGGCGGCAGCGCGACTACAATCTTGTGACCAGCGCGGAATTCAAAAAAGTTCTGCAGGACAATGGCGTCATCCTCGTCAAGTGGAAGGATCTGCAAAAGCTCCTGAAGTAGCAACTAGGAACGCGGAATGCGCGGACCACGCGGTCAAGTTTCCCTCCGTGCTAAACTTCCCCATCGTTTAGTCCGCTATGTTCAAGAAAATCCTGATTGCCAATCGCGGTGAGATCGCCGTACGCATCCTGCGCGCCTGCCGCGAGCTCGGCATACGTTCGGCCGCTGTCTTTAGCGAAGTGGACCGCCGTTCACTGCACGTTCGCCTCGCCGATGAAGCCTATCCCATTGGCCCTGCGCCTTCGCGCGAGAGTTACCTGCGCATCGTCAAACTCATTGACGTTGCTCGTCGCGCCGGCTGCGACGCCGTGCATCCCGGGTACGGATTCTTAGCAGAGAATGCCGCTCTGCCGCGCGCCTGCGCGGATGCGGGACTTACTTTTATCGGTCCGCCGGCCGAAGCCATGGAAGCTCTTGGTTCCAAAACCGCGGGCCGCCAGCTCGCGCGTCGCTCCGATGTCCCCACGGTTCCGGGCACAAACGATCCCATCGAAAAAACCAGCGATGCGCAGGCGCTGGCACATGATATGGGTTACCCCGTTTTGCTGAAGGCCGTCGCGGGCGGGGGGGGCAAGGGCATGCGCCTTGTTCACAGCGACGCCGAATTCGAATCTGCGTTTCGCGATGCCGCGTCCGAAGCCATGAACGCTTTCGGCGACGCTCGGCTCTATCTCGAAAAATATCTGGAGCGGCCACGTCACATTGAAATCCAGATTCTTGCCGATGCCCACGGCCGCGTCGTTTCCTTGGGCGAGCGCGAATGCTCCATTCAGCGGCGCCATCAAAAAGTGATTGAGGAAGCGCCCTCACCCATCGTCACGCCCGACTTGCGGAAGAAGATGGGCGATGCCGCGGTGCGCCTGGCGCGTGCCGGAGGCTACGTCAACGCCGGCACTGTCGAGTTCCTCGTCGACCAGAACTTGAATTTCTATTTTTTGGAAGTGAACACTCGCTTGCAGGTCGAGCACCCCGTCACGGAGCAGGTCACTGGACTCGATCTCGTCAAGCTTCAGATCGCTATCGCCGCCGGCCATCGTTTACCCTTCGCCTGGGAATCCATCACGCCGCGCGGGCATGCCATGGAAGTCCGTCTCTATGCGGAAGATCCCGCAAATAACTTTTTCCCCTCGCCAGGAAAAATTCTTTCCTGCCACGTTCCCAGTGGCCCAGGCATTCGCCTCGACGACGGCGTCTACGAAGGCTGGACCGTCCCCAACGATTACGATCCACTTCTCAGCAAGCTCATCGCTTGGGGCAACAGCCGTGAGGAAACCATCGCGCGCCTGCGACGGGCCCTCGAGGAGTACGCTATCACCGGCATCCAGACGAACGCCGGCCTTTTCCTACGCATCCTCTCCGAATCGGATTTTCTGCGCGGCGAGATTCACACCAAGTGGCTCGACGAATTGCTCCGTCGCCCCGGTTCCGTTTCCACCTCTTCTTCGACAGAGGAAGCTCACCAAAACGCTACGGCTGATGCCGCTGCGATTGCCGCCGCCATCTGGCAGGCAAACCAATCGGGCGGGCCTTCTTCATCGACATCTGCTTCGGCTGATCAGCCGTCGCGCTGGAAGCACGAAGGCCGCCGCGCGCAACTGGATCGCGAACCATGAAATTCGAAGTCCAACTCGACGGTCCGTCCGGCAAGAAGTCCCGTGTCGTTGAGCTTGAACGTACGGCCGGAGGCTGGCGCGTCACGCTCGATGGCCAACCCGTTGACGCCGACGCCGCCGAGATTTCTCCCTACACCCTCTCGATTCTCCTCAATGGCGAGTCGCACGAAATTCGCATCACGCCGGTTCCCGGTGGCAAGCTGAAACTGCAAACCCGAGCGCAAGAATTCTTTGCGGAGGTCATCGATCCCCGCTCCTGGAGCGGCCGTCGGCACGGCCACGTCGAAGCTGAAGGCCGCCAGCAGATCGTCGCGCCCATGCCCGGCAAAGTCGTCCGCCTTCTTGTCAAAGCCGGCGATCGCGTGGAAACCGGCCAGGGCCTCCTGGTTGTCGAAGCCATGAAAATGCAAAATGAAATCCGCTCGCCAAAGAGCGGCACGGTTGAACGCGTCCTCGCCAAAGAAGGCCAGCCGGTCACCGCGGGCGAGGTCCTTGCCTGGGTCGAATAGATAGAGGTTGGATCGGAAGCTGAAAAATCTACACGATGGAAAAAAGCGGGATTAATGTCCGATGGATTTCGGCGGTAAGGTAGTCTTGGCCGCATCCGGCAGCTTGCCCGCTGCTTCGATCACCTGCTCCGCGAGATAGTTTTCCGTCCGCGCTTCGTCCCGTGCGATGGCCAGGTACGCGGCTTTCAATAGTTGTTCTTTGCGGTTGCGCAGCGTGTCGCGAATGGTCTGCTGCACTTGCGGATCAGTGATCCCGCGCAGTCCGGGTGATTCGCGCGTGATCAACTTCAAAATCCGGTAGCCTTCTTTCAATTGGATCGGTGGGCTCACTTGCCCGGGCTTTAGTCCAACCACCATCTTCTTCAGCGCGGGGTCGGATTGATTCAGCGCGGATTCCGGCACGTAGCCAAGGTCGCCGCCCGTCGCCGCCGAATTCATGTCCTCGGAATAATCCATGGCCAATTGAGCAAAATCCGCGCCGCTGTTCAGCCGGTCCATCAGCATTTTCACTTTGCGCTGGGCTTCGGCTTCGTTCGTAGCGTCGTCGTTCTTGCGGTTGCGGATTTGCGGCTCTTTTTTCGGCGTCACCACGATCTGCGCGATGCGGTATTGCGGCTCGGCCACGTTGAACTGCGCTTTGTTCGAGTTGTAGAAATCCGCGACGTCCTGATCGGTGATGGCGATCTTCGCCACCACTTCCCGGTTCATCAATTTCGTAATAGAAAGCTGCCGCCGCAAGTCGCGCTTCAGGTCATCCACCGAAACTCCGCCACTTTTCAGCTGGCGTTGAAATTCGTCTTCCGTGTACGGGCTCTTCAGCTCGGTGAATTTGTCTTCCACTTCGCCGTCGCTGGCCTCAAGGTTCAATTTCTTCGCGCGCTCCAGCAGAATTTCGTTGTTGATCAGCTCGTCCAGCACGTTCAGCTTGAGCGACAGCGCTTCTTCCTGCGAAGGTTCCTGCCCCTCGGGATTCACCCGCGTGCGGTAATATTTCTCAACTTCATCGCGCTTGATCTCTTTCCCGTTTACCAACGCCCAGACGTCCGGCGCATGCTGCGCCGGCTTGTTGCAGCCCGCCAGCACGGCGAGCAGCATCGCTGCCAGCGGCAGCAACGATGACGCGCGCTTCGTCTTTTTTGACTGCTCCATCGAGCGCCCCACGAGATGCAGTTTGGCAACCGGTAAGTTCAAGGTTGGAGACTCAGGCGGCTTTCTTCACCTTGCCCGCACGAATGCACGACGTGCAAATGCGAACCTGTTTTCTAACGCCGGCCACCACTGCGTGCACGCGCTTGAGGTTCGGATTCCACCGGCGGCGCCGCGTATTGTTCGCGTGGCTGACCACGTTTCCATAGTGCGGCCCTTTGCCGCAAAAATCACACTTAAGTGCCATTGTTTTTCCTGCTTACGCTTTGAATTGGCTTGGATTTTCCGCTCAGAATGTCGCAAGACCAAGCTCCTTATTCTAACAGACCCTCTACCGCGAACAAAGAGTGCCTTTTGCGCCCCAAAATGGGTCGTCCGCGCACCTGTTCCTTGGGACGGTCTGCTGCTGCGCGCTGCGTACCAGTAACTCCCCCAATCGCGTTGAAGCTACAGGGTTTGCCCGCGAAATGAAACCCGGCTGGCCCGCCGTACCATTGTTCGTTTTTTCCCTGCCTTTTAACTTCGCGTTTAGCCCGCGCTGTACTTTGCGCGCGAGGCGTAAACCCATGGACGCGCTGCTCAAACCTGTTTCTATTCGACCGCGCCGCCTCGCTGTCGGCCTAGCCCTTCTCGCGGTGCTCTCGACAACCGCCGGTTTTCAAGTCGCCCGCTTACAGTCCGTCTGGACAAAATGGTTTAGTGCTACTCCCGTGCACGCATCATTCGCGCTTCAGCAGCCGCCTTCCTTGGTCTCTGATTCCAAGCCGAGCCCTGCAAGCGCGGAACTTGAGAAAATCAGCCGACTTGCACCCCAACAGCAGGCGGAACGCCTGCTCGATCTGGCGATTCACCGCCACGAGTCCTCACTCGAAATAATCGGCCAAAACCTGGACGCATGGCGTGGGCGCTTGGAAAACACGGATCACCTTTTCCGTCTGGTGCTCGCGGCGCTGGAATCCGAAGATCCGCGCGTTCGAACGGCAGCTCTGGAAATCGATCTCGCGGCCAGCAATCTCAGCAAGTCGCCGCAGACTGTCGCGCATCTTCTGAACCAGATTAACAATGATCCCGGCAGCCGCTCGCTGACGCTCTGGAGACTTGGATCGCTTGGCAACCGCGGCGTGGATACCCCCACGGTGTTCTCGACTTTGCTCCGCTATTCACATGACCCTAGTCCGCAGACGCGCTTCTGGGCCGTCGAGGGATTGGCCATGCTGGGTACCGACGAATCCATCGATCCGCTTCTCACCATCCTGGCCCATGACCCATCCAAAAAAATTCGCGAGCGCGCGGCCTGCAATCTGGCGCGCTCCGGCATGCTCACCGGTGAACAGCGCCTGACCGCCGTTCCCCAACTGCTCAATCTTCTGGATGATGATTCGATCGACGCCGCCACGCAGGATTTGGTCTATGCGGCGCTGCACTCCATCACCGGCGGGGATTTTGGCAAGGACCCTGGTGCCTGGCGAGAGTGGTGGGCCCACCATGACCGCCCCGAAAAGCCGCACCATCTCCCGCGAAACCTTTCCGTCGCTTAAACCAGTCTCGCGGAGTCCTGACAACAATATTTGTTGGAAGATTCGCTAAAGTTCCCAGCCCTTGCGGCGCTCTGGCGACACCAGCTTCTGAGCGGCTTCTGAATTAGGGATCTTAAGATTCGCGCGATCCCAGCTTAGTTTTTCCGGCATGCGCGTTGCGACGTTGCCCAGCAGCAGCGTCTCCGTCACCAGGCCTTCGAATTCGAAATTCCCTCCCGGCTTCACTTTGCCGCCTTTGCAGGCGTCCAGCCATTCCCGTTCGTTACCCGGGGAACGCGGCAAAGTTTTTGGCGGCTGTTTGTAGCTGTTCATTCTTGATTCCGGAATAAGCTTTGGACTTGCGCCGTTGAACGCGCACAGAATCTTTCCGCGGTCTCCCACAAACAGCAGCCCTTCGTCCATATCCTCGCCATCGCCCTTCATGGGTTGGGTTTCCCCCAGCTCCTCCGGCCGCGGCGGCTTCAAGCCGCCGTCATACCAGGCGAATTTCACCGGTGGCATGTCCCCGCGCGCAGGGAAGTTGTACCGCACGATCGAAGCCACCGGATAAGTCTCCTCGTAGCGCTCCGTGGAACTGGCCTCCACGCTGACCGGCGCCTCGAGCTTCAAAACGCGGAAAATTGTGTCGTAGCTGTATGAACCCATGTCCCCCAGCGCGCCGCACCCAAAGTCGCTCCATCCCCGCCACACAAACGGCACGTACGCATGATGGAACGGACGTTCCGCCGCGGGGCCCAGCCACAAATCCCAATCCAATCCTGCCGGAACCGGTTGCGCTTCCTTCGGCCGTTCAATCCCTTGCGGCCAGTACGGCCGGCTCGACCAGTTGAAAACTTCCCGCACCGGCCCGATGGCTCCATCCCAAATCCATTCGCACAATTGGCGGGTCGCTTCCGAAGCTTGATTGCCCACGGCAATCTGCGTGGCCACGCCGGTTTGACGAGCGATTTCCGCAAGCCGCCGAGCTTCATAAATCGTGTGCGTCAGGGGCTTCTGGCAGAAAACATGTTTCCCTTTTTTCATCGCTGCCGCGGAAACTGCAGCGTGCAGATTGTCCGTCGTACACACCACCACCGCATCGACGTCTTTTTGTTTTTCGAGCAGTTCGCGGAAGTCGACGTAAGCGACGCACCCTTTGTAGTTGCCGGAAGCCTGTTTCGAACCGTAATAAGCATTCACAATCTGCTGGCACGGTTCGCGGCCCGACGTCCCACTGGGCGCTTTCATCGAGTGGGTCAGCTGAATGGGCTGGTCCGGACTGAGCCAGTCCCAGCCCGAACTCACGCCTAGAAGATTGCGCACGGAATTGCAGAACTCCTGCGGCGCCCACTGCGGATGGTCCGCGCTGCCCTTATTCGTATCGCACACCGCAACGCCCTGAACGTCCGGTTCCTTCAGGAAATGGAGCATCACGCGGTGCCCTTGCGAGCCCACGCCGATAAACGCGATGTTTACCTTGTCGCTCGGCGGCACGTACCCCGGCCCGCCCAGCACATGGCGCGGCACGATGGTGAAACCGATCGCACTCGCGGTGCTCTTTTCTAAAAACGACCGCCTGGTAAGTCGGCTTGGCAAAGTGTTGTCGCCAGGATTTCGTTCTTTCATCGCAGCACCTCGACGTTGAAGTTCTACAAGTATTTCAGCAGCAGATCGATGATCGCCGGAACGCCTGCATACGGATCCGGACCGTTGTATTCAATCGAGTAGACTCCGCGGTAGCCCGCGGCCTTCGAAATGTCCACGCACGTCCTCACGTATTCGCCCATATCGTCGCCGTATTCCTTGTTGGCCCGAGCTTTCGCGTGGCACACGTAGCGCGCGTAGGGAAAGAGCACCTTCAGCCCGCGTTCGCGCGTTTTCCGATCCGGAAAATTCCCAAAATCCGGCAGCGCCCCGAACGACTTCCCGCCCACCGCTTCGAAAATCTTCACTAGTTCTTCCGGATGCTCGGAACCAACCCCGCCGTGGTTTTCCACCACCACCGCCACGTTTTTGGCGGCGCCATAGGCGGCCAATTTGCCGTAGGAATCCACCGTCGGTCGGAGATCCGCCGAATTGATTTTCCCCGGGTCGCAACGCACCGAATTTGCCCCCAATTCATATGCGACGTCGATCCATTTAAAACACCCCCCGATCGCGCGCTGACGCACTTCCGCATCGGGGTCTGAAAGACCTCCGCCCAATCCCAACTCCTCGATATCCACGGGGATGTTCACGAGATGAGAGTGCGCTTTTTCCAGCCGCCCTTTCACTTCTCGAAGGTAGGCCGGCGTCGTCGCTGCAAAATGCGGAGCCACGAACTCCAGTTCGTGGACCTGATACCGGTCCGCGATCATCTCCGGAAAATCCAGCATGTCCATGGTCGCGCCAGGCACGGCCTTCTCATCCCGCGTGGATGGAAAGAAATTATGGAAACTCCAGGTCGACACGCCAATCCGCTTCCGGTTCGCGTTTTCTTCCCCGATCATCGAAGCCGGCGACACTACTCCTCCAAGCGTCCAGGCTGCCAGCGCTCCGCCGGAACGCACCACGAACTCACGCCGTTTCATAACCTGCCTGTTGGAAGATTTCATTCGCCGCGAGGATAACACTCGCCGCAATCGGTGGGAAGCTGAGGCCCCGTTCGAAATCATCGCTCGGCGGAGTGGCTATTCGTCGCGGAGGACTTGCATGGGTTCGACCCGCGCGGCACGGGTGGCGGGGACTAGAGAGGCGATGGCTGCGACCATTAGGACAAGCAAGATCACGCCGGAAAGAGTGGGAAAGTCGGTGGGAGAGACCCCGTAGAGAAGGCCTGCCAGAACGCGGGACGAGGCGGAGGCGAGTGCCCAGCCAACCAGGCAGCCAGCGATGCATACACCGAGCCCTTGCCAGAGAAACTGGCGGACGATTTGGCCGCGTAATGCGCCGAGTGCGAGACGCAGGCCTACTTCGCGCTGGCGGACATTGACGGTGTAGCTGAGCGTGCCATAGATGCCGATACAAGCGAGTGAAAGGGCGGTGCCAGCGAAGAAAGTGAGGAGAATGGTGCGCAGGCGATTTTCCGCGAGGGCATCGGAGAAGCGCTGTTCAAGGGGAGCAAAGTCGTAGACGGAACGCTGCGGCTCGATGTCGTGGATTTGCCGGCGAATGGTTTCGGCCATGGTCATGGGAGCGTTGCGGGTTCGGACGAGGAAGAAAGTGCCAGGTTCGGCGTTGGGGGCGCACCAGTAGACGGTGGGAGCAGGGAAATGGTCGAGGCCGGTTTCGCGGACGTCGCCGGAAACACCGACAATCTCGGCAGGACCGGAGTAGCCCAGATTCAGGGATTGCACGTGATGGCCAATAACAGACGCGCCGGGGAAATAGCCGTCAGCGAAGGCGCGATTTACGACGACCGTGGGTGGACCATCGGTTTCGCGGCAGACTTCTCCGGCGAGCAGAGGAATGCGCATAGTCGCAAAGTAGCTAGCGGAGACGAAGCGGTTCTCGGCAGTGAGCTTGGGTTCCGTCTCGGCGCGACCCTCGATGAGCTTAAGTTCGGTTTGGTAGTGGAAGGGTGCTCCGGGAACGCCGACGGAGATAGCCGCGGCTTCGAGGCCGGGTGTTGCGCGTAGCGTTTCGAGAATGCGGTCCGTGAATTGGCGCAATTTCTTCATATCGCCGGTTTCGCCCCAATTCATGCTGAGTTCGAAAGTGAGAATGTGGGTGGTGTCAAAGCCGGGGCTGACACGGCCAAGTTGCTGAAAGCTGCGAAGAAGCAGGCCGGCACCGGCGAGCAGGGTGACCGCCAAGGCTACCTGAATGCCGACAAGCAGCCACTGCAGCGGATTTCGACCTGAAACTTGGGAGCGGCTGGATTGCGCAAGCGAGGCTGAGAGATTGCGGCGCGTGCCGCGAACGGCGGGAACCAATCCGCAAAGAAGTGTGGCTACCACCGAGCAGCCCAAAGAATAGAGAACGATGCGAGAGTCGAGATGGATTTCTTCGACGCGGGGAAGCTGCCCGGCCAGAGAGCGGAAGATGTCAGACGCTGCTGCCGCGAGAAAGAGACCGAGGCCGGAGCCGATGAGGGCCAGGAGAAAGGTTTCCGTGAGCAGTTGAGCAATGAGTGCGCCGCGAGAAGCGCCCAAGGAGAAGCGGACAGAGATCTCGTGCTGACGCTGCGCCGAGCGAGACAAGAGTAGAGCCACAATGTTGGTACACGCGATGAACAGCAGCAGAGTGACGGAGCCAAAGAGCAGCCAGAGAGAACGGCTCGAATCTCCGATGGTGGTTTCCTTAAGAGGCTCGATGCCCACGGAAAGCTCCGCGTCGGTCTTGGGATACTGGCGGCCGAGCTGTGCCTGCACGGTGGCGAGATTGGCGCGGGCTTGTGCGACCGTCACGCCCGGCTTGAGGCGTCCGATGACGGTGAACCAGTTGTTTTCCCGGGGCGGACCATAAGAAAGGCCGGCAGGAATAGGACACCACAAATCAGCCTCGCGATTCGGAAACAGGAAAGAAGCAGGCATTACGCCGACGATCGGAGTTAGACGACCATCGAGACGCAGATTCTTGCCGATGATTGTGGGATCGGCGTTGAAGCGACGACGCCAGAAACGATCGCTAATCAGGGCAGCCGCCGGCCCGTTGAGGGTCTCTTCCTCGGGCGTAAATTCCCGGCCCAGCGCGGGAATAACTGCCCAGACCTGGAAGAAACGGGGAGAGACCCAGGCGCGCGTTATTCTTTCCGGCAAAGCGCCGGTGGATTCGGAGACGTCTTCGCTGTAATACCCGGTGAGCGCCTGGAACGTGGAATTGAGGCTATTCCAGTCTTCGAGGCGAACCGGAGCGACCAAATGGAGTGGACTTCTGGTTTTGGGGTTGTATTGGTCGATGCGCATGAGCTGGTCGGCGTCGGGGAACGGCAAAGGCCTGAGTAGGATGGCGTCTATGGCGGAAAAGACGGCGCTGTTGGCGCCGATGCCGAGAGCCAGGGTGAGGATAACGGTGGTGGAGAATGTTGGAGATTTGCGAAGGAAGCGAAAGGCTGACTTGAGATTTGCGAGAGTGCTTTCGATGACGCGAACGCGGTGAACATCGCGCAGTTCTTCTTTGATCTGCTCGCGCCCGCCAAATTCCAGAACGGCTTGCCTTCGCGCTTCCTCCGGTGTCATTCCCGCGGCGATGTTGTCGCTTGTCAGCTTGTCGATGTGGAAGCGAAGCTCGGTATCGAGTTGGGAGTCCAGCGCGCGCTTCTGAAACAGGGATTTCCACCAGGACATGACAACTCTCCTACTCCGCCGTTTGCAAAATGTGGCTTACCGCTCCCGCCAGGCGGTTCCAGTTCGACTCCTCGCTTGCCAGTTGCTTGCGGCCTTTCGCCGACAATTTGTAAAACTTGGCCTGGCGGCCGTTGTCGGATTCGCCCCACTCCGCTGCCAGCCAGCCTCGTTTTTCGAGCCGGTGCAGCGCCGGGTACAGCGAACCTTGCTGCACCTGCAGAACTTCCTTGGAAATCTGCCGTATGCGCTGCGAAATGCCGTAGCCGTGAACCGGCCCGAGCTCGACGATTTTCAGGATCAGCATGTCCAGCGTGCCCTGCAGCAAATCCGATTTTTCGATCGGCATCCCGCCTCCTAGACGTTCGACATATATACCCGCCGATCGGTAGATTGTCAAGGAGAGACAAATCACCCCGCCCGCTGTCCCTCTTTCGCGACCCCCGTTCGCTTCCGATGGCCTCTCCGCCGCTGATACCCAATGCTTTTCTCGCGCGTCGATATGATAGACAATTGCTCTCGGTCCTCTCCCACAAGGAGGCCCCATGAAACGCCGCGAATTCCTCCATCGCACCGCTTGCGCCGCCGGAGCCGCGTTCCTCCCCTCAAACCTGCTCGCGCCTCACGCGCCGCCGCTCCCCGCCCTCTCCCGCAAGTTCGCGGCGTCCGACACTGTCACTCTCGGCAAAACTGGCATCCAGACCAGCCGCCTCGCCATGGGCACCGGTACCGTTGGAGTCGGCCATCATTCTCACCAGACCGCGCTCGGTCTCAAGGGCCTCTCCGACCTCCTGCTCAACGGCTACGACCACGGGCTGCGTTTCTTCGACTCCGCCGACTCCTACGGCAGCCACCCGCACGTCGCCGAGGCCCTCAAGCACGTCCCTCGCGACAAAGTCACCGTCCTCACCAAGACCTGGGCGCGCGACGCCGCCTCCGCACGCGCCGACCTCGACCGCTTCCGCCGCGAACTCGGTGTCGAGCAAATCGACATCTGCCTGATGCACTGTCTCACCGAAGGCGATTGGACCGAGCGCTTCAAGGGCGTCATGGACGTTCTCTCCGAAGCCAAGCAGAAGGGCATCATCCGCGCTCACGGCTGCTCCTGCCACAGCATCGAAGCCCTTTGCACCGCCACAAAATCTTCCTGGGCCGAAGTGCACCTAGTTCGAATCAATCCCATCGGCGCCTACATGGACTCTGACCCGAACAGCGTCGTCAGCGTCATCCGCGAAATGCGCGCCGCCGGCAAAGGCATCATCGGCATGAAAATCCTCGGCCAGGGCGAACTGCGCAATCGCCAGGACGAGGCCCTCAATTTCGCTCTCGGCCTCAATCTCCTCGACGCTTTCACCATCGGCGCTGAATCCCAATCCGAGCAGGAAGACCTAATCCGCCGCATCGCCGCCGCATGATTGCCGGGACGCTTTATATTTCCACTAGCCAGGCCGCACCGATGCACGATAGAATATTTTGAGCAAAATAATGTCCGCAGAAACTCGGACAACGGGCGCCGTCGTCACCGAAAGACAGCGCCAAGGACAACGCCCATGTTCGTCCCCCAAGTCGCTGTACGAAGCTAGTTCGCCGCTAGCGCGGCCCTGAATTCTCCCTCGTCTCTCCCAATTAATGTCCGCAGCCGCGTCCGCGCGCCTGACTTCCGGCCAGCGCCACGCAGATCGCAAAGGTTTATATGTCCTCGGAACAAACAGCTGTCACCGCGCCTCCGCCGTCGTTGTGGAGTTCCATCCGCGAATCCATTCGCGGCTCGCACCAGGACTTTACCACCGGCAGCCTTAATCGCGCGATTCTCCTCCTCGCCATTCCCATGGTTCTGGAAATGGTGCTTGAATCCCTTTTCGCCGTCGTCGATGTTTTCTGGGTCGGCCGCCTCGGTGCCGACGCCATCGCCACGGTAGGCCTGACGGAATCGCTCTTGAGTCTCGTCATGGCGATCGGATTCGGCCTTAGTCTTTCCACCACCGCCATGGTCGCCCGCCGCATCGGCGAAAAAGATCCGGCGGGAGCTGCCGTTGCCGGCGTTCAGGCCATTGCCATCGGCGTTGCTATTTCCGCGCTCGTGGGCATTCCTTGTCTCATCTACGCATCGGACCTGCTTCGCCTGATGGGCGCGTCTCCGCAAATCGTCGCCACGGGCTCTGGCTACGCGCGCATCGCCCTCGGTGGCAGCGGCGCCATTATGTTGCTTTTTCTCAACAACGCTATCTTCCGCGGCGCCGGAGACGCCGCCATTGCCATGCGCCTCCTCTGGGTCTCCAACATCATCAATCTCATTCTCGACCCGTGCCTCATCTTCGGCTGGGGCCCCTTCCCCAAGCTCGGCGTCACCGGCGCCGCCCTTGCTACCTTCACCGGCCGCAGCATCGGCGTGCTCTATCAGTTCTATCGCCTGCTCCACGGCTCGGAGCGCATCTGCATCCTCCGCAGCCAGATTCATCTCAACTTCAGCGTCCTTTGGCGGCTGCTGCGCGTCTCCTTCACCGGCATCCTGCAATTCGCCATCGCCCACACCAGTTGGATCGGCCTCGTGCGCATCGTCAGCATCTTCGGCTCCGCGGCTCTCGCTGGCTACACCATCGCCATTCGCATTGTCATTTTCATCATTCTGCCGAGCTGGGGACTTAGCAACGCCGCCGCCACTCTCGTCGGCCAGAACCTCGGCGCCAAACAGCCTGAGCGCGCCGAAACTTCCGTTTGGCGGACCGGCCTTTACAACATGATTTTTCTCGGCCTCATCGGCATCTTCCTCATCATTTTCGCCGAGCCGGTCATCCGCCTTTTCACCAGCGATCCCGCCGTCGTCCCGCTGGCGGCTTCCTGCCTGCGCATCATCAGTTACGGCAACATTGGCTACGCCTACGGCATGGTCATGCTCCAGGCCTTCAACGGCGCGGGCGACACCGTCACGCCCACCATTGTGAATTTCTTCGGCTTCTGGCTGCTGGAGATTCCGCTGGCCTACTTCCTGGCGATTAACGCCGGCATGCGTTCCCGCGGCGTCTTCTGGTCCATCGTCATCGCCGAAGGCTTCATCGCCACGGTCAGCGTCATCCTCTTCCGTCGCGGCCGTTGGAAGCGCCAACAAATCTAGCTACGCTCGTGTAGGGCCGGCCTTCTGCGGTCGGCCGTTCACCCGCTTACCCCATCCGGGCGTATAATCTCCTCCCAGCACCGCAGGAGGTGCCGACATGGCCAAAACCAAGCAATTCACTATCGCAATCGATCATCAACCCGGCGCCGTTGCCGGAATCGCCAGAACGCTCGGAGACGCGAAGGTCAATATTCTAGCCCTTTTGGGAACCGTTCAGGGTACCGCCGGCACGGTTCAACTCGTCGTAGACGATGCCCGCCGCGCAAAGAAAGCCCTCGATGCCGCCCGCATCTCTTACCAGGAAACGCCCGCGGAATCCTGCGACCTTCCCAACAAACCCGGCGCCCTCGCGGACTGCCTGCAGAAACTCGCCTCCAAAGGCGTCAACCTGAATTCCATTCACGCCACCGCCGCGAAGGGCGGCAAGAAGGCTGTTGTGATTTACGCTGCGGAGGCTGCCGCAAAAGCAGCCACCGCCACCGCTTAGAAAATCTCTTTTATTTTCTGGTGATTCTGCTCGAACCGGGCAGGCCCGCGCATTCCCCACTACGGGTGTCCGCCAGTTTTGACAATTGCCGCTGAAGGAGGGTAAGTGGGAGCTTCCGCCGCAACGATTCGCTACAACGACAAGGAGCGCATCCGCGATCTCTATGATCGCATCAGCCCCTACTACCACTCCTTATGGGGCGAGCACATTCATCACGGCTACTGGATTCGCGGCGATGAGACCAAGGAGCAGGCCCAGATCCAGCTCATCGAGCACCTCGCGCAAGTCGCGGGAATCACCTCCGGCCTTAGCATTCTTGATGTGGGCTGCGGTTTTGGCGCCACCAGCATCTACCTTGCCCAAAAATACAACGCCGAAGCTACTGGCATCACCATTTCCCCCGTTCAGCTCCAAATGGCCAAGCGCGCGGCTTCCGCACAACAGGTCAACGCAAGATTTCTCCTGATGGATGCCCAGGCCATGCACTTCGATCAAGCCTTCGACGTTATCTGGTCCGTCGAATCCATCTCCCACTACCAGAATCTCGAAAAATTCTTTACCTCCGCGGCAAATTTACTTAAGCCCGGTGGCACGCTCGCCATCATCGATTGGTTCAAGAAAGCCCATCTTAAGTCCGCCGAACACAAGAAATTCATCGAGCCCATCGAAAAAGGTATGCTGGTGGAATTGCAGACCATGGACCACTACAAGGCCGCCCTGGAATCCAACCACTTAGAAGTGACGCAAACCGGGATTCTCAACAAAAACTGCGCGAAGAGTTGGGATCTCTCTCTGGACATCATCAAAAAGAGATCCTTCTGGGCGCTCGCCGTAAAAATGGGCCCTGGCATTGTCGATCATCTCAAATCCTTCCGGGCCATGAAGGCCGGCTTTGCCTCCGGCACTTTCGTTCTCGGTCTCCTCGTCGCCAAAAAACCCTAGCTCCTGCGAAACGATTCTGTGGCTCGTGGCACTATTTAAGTGGGGAGGATTAGTCCAATGGCCAGCCTGGACGCGCCCACCATTAAGGTTCTCTCTGTCGATGGCGGAGGCATCCGCGGCATCGTCCCCGCAGTGATCCTCAGTGAAATCCAGAAGTGCCTGACGAGGGAACTCTCGCAGACCTTTGACCTCATCGCCGGCACTTCCACCGGTGGCATCATTGCCTTGGGACTCGGCACGCTCTGCAATAACGGCAAGCCCTACACACCCGATCAACTCCTAAATCTCTATCTCCAGAACGGTTCGGCGATTTTCAAAAAAACCTGGCTCACTCCTGTCCGGCAGCTACTCATGCCGAAGTATTCCCCTGATGGATTGCAAGTCACCCTCACAAGGTTTTTCCAGTCCACGGAGTTTTGCACCGCTCAGACTCCCCTTCTCATCTCCAGCTACAATCTTCAGAGACAGCTTCCTTTTTTCTTTAAGAGCCACCTCATCGCCGCTCGCCCCGATTACAATTGGAAGGTCACCGATATCGCGCGGGCCACTTCCGCTGCGCCCACGTTTTTTCCGCCGTTTCATCTCACGCGCGGCGCCGACGACTACGCTCTCGTCGATGGCGGCATCTTCGTCAACAATCCGTCAATGGCCGCCTACGTCGAAGCCCGCCTGCTCTATCCGGAGGCAGCACACGTTGTCGTCGTCTCCGTCGGCACCGGAGACCGCCAGGACGCCATCACCTATGCCCAGGCCCATAAATGGGGACTCATCGGATGGGCCAAACAAATTGTTCCCGTGCTGATGGACAGCGTTTCCGAAGCAGTGGACTTTGAGCTCACCACCCTGCCCGAATGCACCTACTATCGCCTGCAAGTCACCGATTTGCCGCTCGCTGCCGGCAAAATGGATAACGTCGCCCCCGATAATCTCGCCACTCTCCAGACCCTCACCAAAAACTATCTCGCCGCCCAAGCCCCCTTGCTGGCCCAAATCTGCGCCGAACTCAAGCCCGGCCGCGGCAGCGACATGCCCGGCATCGGCCGCCCCCCGGCCGTCTGCCGCTCCGCCCCGTAGGCGCACCAACCAACCGGGTGTTCGGAGCTACGGCACAGAGTTTTCTCTTCCTTCCGGGAACGCGCGAGCACCACGTTGAGATAACGCCGCGGCGGCCGTGACCCGCGCCGGAACGCACCCTTCTTTTTTCCAGCCATCAAGATTTATTTTCTGCAGTGCAGGAATCACGCCTGGATCATTCAGTTTCGCGAGTGCCTGAGCGACAGCGTTATCGAGGTCGCAGTCCCGTACTGGACTTTTTTCGATGAACGAAGCGAAAGCGCGGGCGGCAACGGGCCCGGGCATCTTCGCAATTCCTGCGACGATCTCCTTGCGATTGGAGGCCTTTGGACTGGCAAGCAAGGCAGACAGCTGAGGGACAGTTTCGACGCGATGCAAGTCGCCGAGGGCAAGGGCTGCCGCGCCGGGATTGTAATCGAGCATGGCCACAAGAGCGGAGGTTGCGCGTGGATCGCCAAGCTGGCCGAGTGAGGCTGCGGCCGCATATTGCACAGTCCATGCTTCGTCCTTAAGAGCCGCGATCAGCGCGGGCACGATGCGCTCGTCTCTGTACTGCTTGAGGTTTCTTGCGGCTGCGGCGCGAGTCGCTTCATCCTTATCCTTGAGATGATCCAGGAGGGCTTGAACGAGCCGTTCATCGCGAAAAGCCAGCAGGACCTGCTCTTGATTGATCCAGGCCCCTTGTGGAGTCCTCGCGAAAGAGAGGATGGGTTCTACGACGGAAGGATCTTTCATTGCCATCAGAGCCTGCAGGCATTGATAGCCACCATAGAAGTTGCCAGAGCGAAGAATCCTTAACAGGATTTGCGGAGCGTCCGGCCTCTTGGAATTTGCAATGATCCGAATGGCACCCTCAGGGGAGTAGCCGCTGGACTTCGTGATCTCGTCCAGGAAGAGCTGCGTTGCATTTGGGTCTCTGGACGCCGCAAGGAGATCGAGAATCTGAGACTTGGTGATCACCGGGTCTTGCAACGCATCCGCGAGTAGCTGTGTTGTCAATTCTGCGGAAAGGGCTGCTCTGTCCTCATCCTTGTCGAGGATGACCATGACCCAGAGCATTCTCCCCGCGTCACAGCGGACGGACTTGTCCGGATCTTTCAGCAGGGCAAGCAGCGGCTTCACGCCCAGAGGAGACCTGGAATCCGCTATCGCGCCAGCGGCAGCCAGGCGGATATGGGGATCCCCGTTTTGCAGCAAATCGATGGCGAACTTCACGTCATTTGGTTGGAGAAACGAGGTGTAAGCAAGCGATGCCTGTTTAGCAACGGCAGGGTTCACGTCGTGGGACAGCGCTTTCAATTTCTCGAGAACCTGTTCGTGGTCAGCGGGAATTTCGTCGGTGCTCGTGTGCTCCGGGTACAGCGAGGCCAGAGACTTCGCCGCTGCCGCTCGGACTTTTGCACTGTGGTCATCGAGGGCCGCGTACAAAGCCGGGGCTGAGTCTTCCCGATTTCCCATCCAGCGGATTGCGGCATCCTCAAAGTATCCGTTCAGTTCGCCGAGACCTTCCGCGGCCTTCGCGCGTACGCGCATGCTGGGATCTTTGAGGAGTTGGATGAGATCAGCCGTATAGAGTATGTCGCATGATTTCGCCATCTGCTCGGCAGCAGAGATACGGTCGAGAGGATTTCTGCTCTTGTGAAGCCGGTCGATCTCGGCGGCCTTTTCCGGAGCGGTGATGCCGGACTGTGGGGACTCGCTGTAGTGGATGCGGTCTTCTTCTTCATACTGGGGTGGGGCGTAGTTTTTCGCGATTTCCTGGATCGCCGCGTTGGGATCATCAGCGAGATGATTCATGAACTCTTGAATGGATGGGTCGCCGAAGGCCGCGAGGACGGTTGAGACGCGTACGCGTACCTCCGGGTCCTTCTGGGTATTGAAAAATTTCATTAGGGGCTCAGGGGCGAAGTCTTCTATGGTCTGGTTGTAGCGTCTGCCTCCGTTTTGGTCGGGTTTCAACAGGAGTTTTGCGGTTGCGACAACCTGAGGATCGGAGTCCGCAAGACGAGCGACGACCAACTCAGCCGCCTCCTCGAGTTCGCCCGGGGTCGCGTCGGTTTCCCGATAGATCGCCGTTAGGCCGTATAGTGCCGCTCTGCGGACACACGGCTGTCCGGCGGAAGTCTGTTCCTTGAGCACAGCGCGCGCTTCCGGGCCTCCGCGGCTGGCAGTCTCGCCTGCCCAGACGAGAAACTCCGTTTCCCTCACCTTGGCGTCGCAGTTTTTCACCGCAGAAGACAGTAGACCGCGGGCGCCGTCAGCGCCAAGGCCGCTGAAAACTTCGCCACCCAGGCCATCGTACTTTTTGGCCAGAGTAATGAGCGGATCGATCTCAACAGAGTCAGGATGATGAACGAGAACCTTGACCAGGCGCTCTGCAGAATCCTTGTCGGCCGTTTTAAGGGCCTCGAGAGCTCTGGGTACGACGAGGGCGGTGGGAATCGTTTCCAGTTTCCGCATAGCCTCGCCACGGACAGTGGGGTCGGGATCTGAAAGCTTCTGGATAAGCGATTCGGTGCGTTCTTGTGCTTGCCCGGAGCCGGTGAGAAACACGAGGAGCAGTGCGACAAGCAGCCGCAGTAAGGAACGCGTTGTGGTAGCCGGCATGAGTCCTCCCGAAGGCGACACTTCAAGGATCGCCTAAATGGTGGAAAGCATGGGCAAGGCCATTGTTTGTTGTGATGTAAGTGGTTCTTAACCAATGGGATACAAACTCTGATCCAGTTCTGTCCGGGCAATTGTGTCCAGCCACCCACGTCGGCTGTCTCCGCCTATCCCTGGTCTCTAACTCCTGCCTCGGCAATCACTTCCAGATTTGCATCGACTTTTACTATACAGGTACTATACCCTTGTGTTAACATGGGTAGTGATACTTAGCCGCCATTCTGATCGTTCTGCCCTGTATTCCAACCTTTTCGCCCTTTCACCAATCGCAAATCACCCATTAAGTCTTGCAGAATCAACACATATAGATATGCTCGCAAGTGTTGATTCTAAACGACTTACACAAACTCTAAGTCCTTTCGATGCAACACTTACAAAAAACCAGGGGGGGCCACACCAACTAGATATGTTACGAAACACATCCATACTCCTCACCGATCGTGCGACATCCCTGCCAGGTCATGCGTCGGCTTCGTTTTCCGCAGCAGGCAAGCCATATTCGTATCATCCGTTGGCAAGAAGTAACCCACCGCAATCCCCATGGCACCGTCGCGCAGCAATTCGCCTGTTGGATTTTCGTATTTCGCGGAAATCTTCAGAACATCTCCAGCGCCGAATTTGTATCCGCCTTCGGTCAGGAACAATTTCGTCGGCATGGAGAGAAGTTGTCCTTTCTCATCTACCTTCGCGTCCAGCGTCGCCACCGTCTCTTTGCGCGACGTATCCTCCAGCACAACCTGCCTTCCATAATCGTGCATGTGTCCGCCCACTCCGATCAGCACGCCGTCATATTTCACCGTCACCTTTCCAGTCTTCTCGCTCTTCCCCGCAGGCAGGTCGTAACCGGAATCGCCGCAAGAACCCACATCCATCCACGCCGGATAAATACTTTTTCGAGGCGCGCTGCCGACTTCACTCGCATCCTGATACGGGATCGCTACTTCGAGGTAGACCTTGTCGTAAGACGTGGGCGTCGGGTTGTACATCATCGTCTCGACGCGAATTTTGTCGCCGTTTTTCACATGGTATCCATAGCCGGGGATTTCGGCCCAATGTGTCATCTCGCTTCCCGCGCCAAAAATGTGTTCCTCTTTATTGGGGCACAGAAAATCCGCGCGGTTCTCGTTCCAGAATGCCGTGTGATGCAGCACCGTTCCCGGCACCGGGTTGCCAGCCGCATCCACCAGCCGCGGATGATACGCAAGCAGCCAGCCCTCTATCGGCACATTCCAAATCAGGTCTGGCGGCTGCGGCATTTTCATGTGATCCGTATTTGCCGGCAAAGTCATCGGCCCTACGCGCAGCGTGATCGTATGCGACGCCGCATCCGTCTTGGTCTGCAAAGCCACGCCCTTGGCCACCGCGTGGTGCATGCTGCCCTGCATGAATCCCCCGTGGCGCCCGTGTTCCATGGGCTTTTCCTGAGCGAAAGTGGGAATCGCAAGAGCCATTCCCGCCGCCAGCAAACTCATCCGTGATTTTTTCGTTTTCCGCATGCTCGTACTCCACTTGTTTCCGTGCCAGCTGCCTCCATCATATCCCCATCGCATCGATTGCGTCGCCCAGCACGGAATGGAGCGCTCCAACGTGGACTTCTCCGTGAAAGCAGCTACAATTCCGGCGCATGAACCCTCTCCGGCGTCCTCTGTTTCTGCTCATTGCTTCACTGCTCACGATTGTCTTTTCGTATGCGCCCGCGTCTGCGCAGAAGCGTTCGTCGGAAGATCTTCTCGTGCTCAAGAACGTGACTATCGTCGACGTGCGCAACGGCACGCTCCTCCCCGATCAGACCGTAATCCTCGACCGCAATCACATCTCCTCGATCGGCCCCAGCAAATCCACAAAGCCGCCTGTTAACGCGGCGAGCGTGAACTGCCGCGGCCTCTTCCTCATCCCCGGCCTTTGGGATATGCACGTACATCTCGTCTTTGGGGACTGGTTCCCCGGGGCACAAGACATCTCGCTGCCGCTCTTCATCGCCAACGGAGTAACCGGCGTTCGCGACATGGGCAGCGAACTCGACGTCGTTCAAAGATGGCGCAACGAGATTGAAGGCGGTGACCTCATCGGCCCGCGCATCTACACTTCCGGCCCCATGCTCGATGGCCCCAAGCCGCGCTTCCCCAGCTCCCTCGCCATCGCCACGCCCGACGACTCGCGCCGCGCCGTCGCCGACCTCAAGCGCCGCGGCGCGGATTTCATCAAACTGCAATCGCTCATCCCGCGCGAAGCCGTCTTCGCCATCGCCGACGAAGCGAAAAAGCAGGAAATTACCTTCGAGGGCCACGTCCCCGATTCCGTCCGTGCCGGCGAAATGTCCGAAGCCGGCATGAAAAGTTTCGAGCATCTCATCGGTATTTTCGAAGGAAGCTCGCCTGACGAGGACGATTTCCTTAAAGGAAACAAAACCGAGTCGCGCTTTCTCGCTAGCTATGATCCCGGGCGCGCCGCTTCACTCGCGGCGGTTTTGGCGAAGAATCAGACCTGGCAATGCCCCACGCTCGTATGGGAACGCGGCGGAAATCTAATCGATGTCACCGACTTTGCCAAAGACACCCGCGCGAAATATGTTCCCACCTCCTGGAAAACGAAAACCTGGAAACGCTTCACCGACGAAATCACGCAAGGCTATGGCAGCGATGATCTTGCGACTCGGAAAAAGTTTCTGGACAAGGAGCTCGAAGTTGTCGGCATGCTGCACAAAGCCGGCGTTCCGTTCCTCGCCGGAACCGACACTCCTCCCGGCGTCGCTATTTTCCCCGGCTTCAGCCTTCATGAAGAATTGCAGCGTTTCGTCGCCGCCGGGTTCACTCCGCTCGAAGCACTTCAGACTGCTACGCTCAATCCCGCGCGCTTCTTTGGAATGGAAGAGCAACTCGGAAACGTCGAGAAAGGAAAGCTCGCCGATCTCGTCCTGCTCAGTGCCAATCCGCTCGCCGATATCGCCAACACCCAGAAAATCGCCGCCGTCGTCGTCAACGGTCGTTATTTCTCGGGCAAAGATCTGGACAAGATGCTCGCTGGCGTCGAAGCGGCTGCCCGCCGCCAGCCCTAATCCACGTGCGGATCTTCGCTGGATTTCTCCCGCTGCTGAATTCCCGGGTTGGCGCTCCCGTTCGCAATTTTTGACCACGCCTTGACCGTTCTGCGAATTCAACCGAAAATAGAGGTAGTCCACGGTCATGGGCGTGTAGCTCAGCTGGGAGAGCACCTGCTTTGCAAGCAGGGGGTCACCGGTTCGATCCCGGTCACGTCCACCAAATTCTGTCTACAGATTTACTCGTTCGAACTGCGTTCTGTCCGGTGAGAAGTGTCGCTAATACCGATCTTTCGCAGGACAGCCTGGAAGCGCGGATTGGACCGCAGAGAGTCGGCCATGGGGTCGGCGTTCAGATAGATCAGGTAGTCGGAATGCTCCCGATAGGCTTTCTCAAGCCAGGACATTCCGGAATCCGCATCGCCAAGACCGATGTAGACAGCTCCAAAATAAAGAGCGGGAACGTATCTCTGTTTGGATTGCGCGTGCAATTCCTCGAGAGCCTTGCGGGCCGCGGCACGATTGCCTGATTTGGCGTTTGCATATCCGATGGCCATCACGATGGCCGGCGTCTCTCCGAGAGTGGCTTGCGCCTTCTGATATTCGGCGATCGCTTGCGGATACATGTTTTTTGCCATGTACGCCCGTCCGAGATGGAAATGCGCAATCGGGTAGTCGGGATCGAGCTCCAGCGTCTGCTGGCATTGGGAAATGACGTCGTCATACCGGCGCGAATAGTAAAGCGCCTCCGCAACGGCCGCGTGCATGAGCACGAGCAAGGGATCGGCGTCGCGCGCGCGTTTCATTTCGGTGAGAGCCTCGCTTTCGCGCCCCCGGGCGGCGAGAAACTCTGCGTACCATTCGTGTGCGCCCGCGTAATTGGGATTGATCTCGATGGCGCGCTTGAATTCCTTTTCCGCTGAAGCCCAATTCCAGTCGTACACCATGTTGATATAGGCGAAGGAGGCGTGGGCTTCCGCCAGGCCATCATCGAGTTGCAACGCCTTCTGCGCCGCGGCTTTGGCTTTGGGCATGGCTTCGTTGGGAGGAAGGCCGTCATTGGGCGAAGAGCCGAGCAAAGCATAGGCATCGGCGAGGCCCGCGTAGGCCGGGGCGTAATTCGGATCGGCCGCCACGGCTTGTTCGTAGTATTGGATGCTCTTTTGGAAGCCCTCCATGGTGCGCTTGTACCAATAGTAGCGGCCGTGAAGATAGGCGGCGTAGGCGTCGGCGTTAACGGGCGCCGCGTTTTTCGAATGCGGCAATTCGGCCGAGCTAAAGCTGATCCGCAATTCTTCCGTGATGGCGCGCGCCAGTTCGTGCTGGAGCGCAAGCACATCGCGGGAATCGCGATCGAAAGTGCCGCCCCAGAGATGGCGATCCTGCGTTCCGTCGAGCAATTGCACGGTGAGTTCCAAACGGTCGCCGGAGCGTTTGACGGAGCCTTCGACAAGAGCGTCGACATTGAGTTCACGGGCGATCTGGCGAAGCGGTTTGTTTGCGCGTTTGTAGAGCATTACGGAAGTTCGCGAAGGAACGCGCAGGTCGCGGATTTGTCCGAGTTCGGCGATGAGAGCTTCGGTCATGCCATCGGCGAAATACTGCTGCTCGGGGTCACCGGAAAAATTGTCGAAGGGTAAGACGGCGACCGAGCGAATGGACCTCGGGGCCGTTCGAAACGGAAAACGATTCGAAGTTTTGGCGAAATACAGGAGCGCCACGAGAACTAAAAGCGCTGAAACGAACGCGATGCCGAGTCTAAACCGCTTGAATGTTGGGCGAGAGGACGTGGTTGCCGGGGTTTGCCGAGAAACAACACCCGCAGCGGCGGTCTGGGCTGGACTGTCCAGCTTTTCCACTGGCATGAGAAAACGATAGCCTCGCTTTGGCAAAGTTTCGATGTAGCGCGGCGCGTCGGCATCGTCATTGAGAGCGACGCGAATCTGCTGTATGCAGACATTCAGGCCGCGCTCAAAATCGACAAAAAGTTCCTCGCCCCAGACCTGGCGCTGAATTTCCTCACGCGTGACTGTTTCGCCGGCGCTGCCTGCCAGAATTGCCAGCACCTTGAAAGGCTGAGGCTGCAGTTTTAGGCGCTGGCCCGCTTTGCGTAGTTCGCCATTCTTGAGGTCCAGTTCATAGATTCCGAACCGCAATCTAGCTCGGGCTGAAGGCGGAGTCGTGGCGGGATCTGAGGCCGGATTCATTTTTCGGATTATACCCGAATCGCGCTGCGCGCTTGGCGTTAACACTTTTTCGTAAGTGATGCGGAATCAATCGCTTAGGCGATTACAGGAAGTTCGCAGGAAACTGGCCCGCCATGCATTGCTCCTGAATCCGATGCGGTCCAGACTGGCCGCAATCGGAGGTTCCATGGTTGCGAAGGACAGAACACGACGCGGTGCTCTTCGAAACTGTTTTCAGCGCCGTCCTGCTATGGCGAGCACTCCTCAAGCGTTCGGGCACTCGCATGCAATCACCGCGAAGGCGCGACGCTCCTTTTTACTTTGGGCACAAGAACAGAAAAGTTACATAGCGGTCCAATCGTTATGAACGACAATCCCGACAGACTCATACCCAATATGAGCATCACGCTGCAGTTCCCCGGAAGACTGGAGGCAGCCGCGTCGAAAGAAGTGCGGCGTGCATCCAAATGGGTCGTCCCCGCCTGGTCGGATCCGCGAATCCCTTTTGCCACGCTGCTGACGCTGTATGCCATTCTCGGCTGCACGGTGCTGGGATTTAACCGCAGTCCTCAGCAGATCTTCCTGACAATTCTGGCCGGGTGTTCACTGGAGATGTTTTTTCACTGGCTTTTTTGCGGGCGCGAATGGATTGTTCCGTTGAGCGCTTACATCAGCTGCGTTTCGATAGCCCTGCTGCTGAATTATTCGCACAATTATTACCTGCTCTTCCTGCCGGTATTTTTCTGTATCAGCTCGAAATACATTTTCACGTACCAAGGGAAACATGTTTTCAATCCATCGCTTTTCGGAATCGTCGCGGCGCTGACGGTGGGGCATGGATTGTACTCCTCTTCTCCGGCGTATCAGTGGGGAGGGGGGTTGGCGATGGCGGTTTTCCTGGTTACCGCGGCGCTGGCTCTGTTTGTCTTCCGCGTTTGTCGCTCCGCTTTGATCTTGAGCTTTCTGGGCTTCTATGCCATCGCGACGTTGGTTCGCGCTTACCTCATTCGCTGGCACATGCCGCCCGAGGTGCTGATTCTCGGTGCGTTAACGTCGCCGCGCTTTTATCTTTTCACGTTTTACATGATCACCGACCCGAAGACCTCGGCGAAGGGCCGCAAAGAGCAGATCCTGTGGGCCCTGGCGGTGGTGCTGATCGATCTATGGCTGCACACGCGGGAATCATTGAGCACGCTGTTCTATGCATTGTTTCTGGTCAGTGCCGCGCGGCTTGTGTGGATGCATGCGCGGGATTTCCTGCGCAGCGGCTTTGCGCACTTGCGGACCGCGCTGTCGCCGAAATTTCTTGTTCGTGTGATCACGATCATTGTGCTGGGCGTGGGTGGTTTTGCAGCGTATGCGGAAGTGATTCACCCGAGTGTCTCGATGGGGGCCGGCTTCCGATTCGAACCGGTGCCCGCGGCGGTTACCGGCATTGACTCGAAGATAAGCAACGTGATGCAGGAAGTGGATCCGCGAGTACAGCACATTGCGAAGTGGCTGCTATCCGTCGGGGATTCGATCGCAGTTGGAGACTACGACAACGACGGACTGCAGGACATCTTCCTGACGAACACGCTGAAGCGACCTGAAGATCGCAATGCGCTCTACCGGAATCTGGGTAACTACCATTTCGAACGCGTGGACATTCCAGCGCTGCGTGAAATTTCGGCGCACCCGGAAAAATACGGACTGGTTGGGGGAGCGGTGTTCGTCGATTACGACAACAGCGGAGCACAGTCACTCTTCCTGATGATGGCGTATGGCAGGAGCCGGCTGTTGAAGAACATGCTGCCGGTTACCGGCAAGCCCGAGTTTGTCGACGTCACGGAGCAGGCGGGGATCCAGGAGCATACCACTTCCATTGCCGCGACTTTCTTCGACTATGACCGAGACGGAAAGCTCGATCTCTTGATCGGCAACAGCCTGCCGCCGTACTTGCCGGATTATCGACAGGCGACGCCGCTGACGATTTTCAAGTTGCCACAACCGGAGTATCCAGGCGACCGGCGGATGTTTCACTTCATGCACCACAGTTGGAACAACGCGGAGAACGGCGGACAGAAAGCGCTCTACCACAATCTCGGGCAAGGGCGATTCGAAAAAATGGACATGGCTGCGATGGGCATGCCGGAAACGCACTGGACGACGGCCATCGGCACTGGCGATTTGAACGGCGATGGCTATACAGACCTCTACTGTTCGAACGATTTTGGCCCTGACGATCTTTACCTGAACGATCACGGGAAACGATTTGTGCGCGTAGCCGGAAAAATGTTCGGGAGCGTCGGGAAAGACACTTACAAGGGGATGAATGTCACCATCGCGGACTTGGACAATCGCGGGCAACTGGACATTTATGTTTCGAACGTCCATGTGCCGCTGCAAGCCGAAGGCAGCTTGCTCTGGAAGACGTATCCGAATCCGAAGAACGCGTTCCGGCCAGAATTCAGAGACGAAGCCACGCTGCGGGGCGCATTGAACGAAGGTGGCTTTGGATGGGGCGCGGCGGCAGGCGACTTGAACCTGGATGGCTGGCTCGATCTCGTACAGGCCAACGGCATGGTGGATGACAGTGCGGACAAGCGCTTCGAGAAGCCACGGGACTATTGGTATGTCGCGGAGAAGATGATGCTCTCGGGGCCGGACCAACATTCTTATGCGGATCGCTGGCCGGACCTGCGCGGGTATGAAATCTTCGGCCACCAGGCCAATCGCGTTTACCTTTCGCGCGGGGACGAGACCACGATGCAGTACATCGATGTGGCGAAACAGGTCGGCCTGACCGAACTGGGAAATTCGCGAGGCGTGGCGCTGGTGGATTTTGACAACCGCGGGGTGCTCGATCTCGCGGTAACTCATCAATTCGCTCCTCTTTCCCTCTACCGGAACACGTTGCGTGAAGAAGACAAGCAGGCGGGACGCGTCCATCACTGGGTTGGCTTGAAGCTTGAAGGGGATGGCAAGCGCATCAATCGCGAGGCCGTGGGAACGCAGGTGACCCTCAGCTACGAGAAGGACGGCAAGACTGTGCGACAGATGCGCGAGGTGCAAATCGCGAACGGTTTTTCTGCGCAGGGCGATCGAAGGTTGCTTTTCGGACTAGGTGATTACGCTGGACCGGTCAAAGTAGAAGTGCGGTGGTATGGGGCGGAAAAAGTCAGTTATGACGAACTCGCGCTCGATCAGTATCACCGAATTGTCTATGCGCCATCGCAGCAGGCGCGCGAAGGGAAGTAGGAGCTTATGCCGCTAAAGGACAACTGGTACATCGCCGCCGAAGCGCGCGAACTGAAGCTCAAGCCGATGGGCCTGGAGTTGTACGGAGAAAAACTGGTGCTGTTTCGCGACGAAAAGGGAGAGCCCGCGGCACTCGAGGACCGCTGCGCGCACCGCAATCTGGAACTCTCGCAGGGAAAGGCCATCGACGGCTGTATCGAATGCCAGTATCACGGCTGGCTCTACGACGGAGCGGGCGCGCTGAAGGCGGTCCCCTCGCTGGGGAGAAACGCGTGCGTGCCGAATCATCGGGTGCGGTCTTTTTCGGCGGTGGAGCAGGATGGATTCATCTGGGTTTTTCTTGGGGCGGCGGTGCCGAAGACCCTTCCTTATCATTTTGCGAATTACGGAGAGAAGGGCTGGACGACGTTTCGAATGAAGACGCGCTTCGAAGCTTCTGTGGAAGCGTGTCTGGAAAATTTCCTGGATTGTCCGCACACGGTGTTCGTGCACAAAGGGTGGTTCCGCAGCCACGACACGCGAGAGCTCACAGCCGTAGTGCAAGGGAAGGCAGACTCCGTGGAGGCCCGATTCCGTGGCGAACCGATCAGCGAGAGCGTGGTATCGCGGCTGTTTTTCCCGAAAGGGCGCGAGCTGAAGCACACCGACCGGTTCGAAATGCCGAACATCAGCCGGGTGGACTACGACTTTGGGCCGGACCGGCACTTCATCATTACGTCGCAGTGCACGCCGATTGCGGAACTCGAAACCGAGGTCTACACGGTCATGACGTTCCGGTTCGGGCGCATCGGCGCACTGGTCCGGATGGTTTTCGAGCCGCTATCGCGGCACATCATTCAGCAGGACGTGGACGTGTTGCGTGCACAGACGAAGCAGATTCGGCGGTTTGAAGGGCCGCGATTCTCGCACGTGGAAACGGATCTGCTGGGGCTGAAGATTCACGCGCTGCGGCGATGCGCGGAGCGCAACGAGCTGCCGGGAAAGGAGGAAGAAAAACCCCGTGAGGTCACCATCTGTTTCTGAAGCAGCGGCGCTGCCGCAAGTCACGCTCCATCACCGTTGGCCGCTCGTTTTCTCGATTGCCTTGCTTTCGGCGGCTTCCGCTGTTTTCGCGTGGCGGCAGAATCATCTGGCCGTTGTCGGCGGACCTATTTCCATGGCTAAGACGCTTTGGCTGAACTACATGCTCGTCGCCATGTACGTCGTGCCTTTCTTTTTGTGGCGCGATAAGACGCTGGCACCGGAAACGCGCAACCTGTTCGGTTGGCTGTTTGTGAGTTTCGCTTTGCGAGCTCCGATCGAGCTTTGGATTATCTTCTTCACTCGCGGCTGGCGCTGCGGGTACGGCATTACACACGATCTCTTGACCGTCGGTTTGCTCATTTTCCTTCGGTGGAGGATGAGCCCGGAGATGGCGCGACGCGAGTATGTGGCTCTGCGTGTCGCAACATTGCTGCAAATCACACTCTTTGTCGAAATGTTCATGGCCTGGGAATTCAGCAAACTAGCTTCTCCCGCCGAAGGAATCTATTTTGCCGCGGATACGCCGCACTTCCGCTTCGTTAACGTAGCGAGTTGGATTGCGGTAGCCATTGGTTATCCCGCCTTGCTGTATCTCTTGTCCCGGAATCGAGAGGAGCCCCTGCATGTTTAGTGAGATCGGCCCTGCCACGCGTTTGTCCATTTCCGATCGCCAGAAACTGTATGAGTTGCTGGAGCGCCACTATGAACACGTTTCCTGGGTGCAATTCGAGGCGGACCTTGCGGAAAAGGACGCCGTGATCGTTCTTCGCGATGCGAGCGGCCTGCCTTGCGGGTTTTCCACGCAGAAAGTGATGCACATTACCGTTGACGGCCTTCCGGTGCGCGCTATTTTCTCGGGCGACACGATCATCGATCCGAACCACTGGGGAGAGCAGGAACTGGGCCGGGCGTGGTGCCGCTACGTCGGGCAGGTTCGCGCCGCGGAGCCGGAGACGCCGCTCTACTGGTTTCTGATCTCGAAAGGGTACCGTACATATCTCTACCTGCCGGTGTTTTTCAAGACGTATTACCCGGCTTGCGGGTGGCCTACGCCTGCGGCGGAGCAGCACATTCTGAACATGCTGGCATGCGAGAAATTTCCCGAGGACTACGACGCCGAAAGCGGGTTGGTTGTTTTTCACGAATCGCGGGGGAATTTGAAGCCGGAGCTGGCGATGGTACCTCCGCACCGGTTGAAAAACCAGCACGTGCAATTTTTTCTTTCGTGCAACCCACGCTATGCGGAGGGCACGGAGCTGGCGTGCCTGGCGGAAATTTCTCCAGAAAATATGAGGTCGTACCCGGCGCGCATTCTGCAGGAAGAGGAATTGAAGACGGCCGGGCTGCAAGTCGAGAGCATGCATGCTTGAGAAAACCATGCGCGGAGCGGCGCACGCAGCCTGGCTGGCAGGCTGCTGGGCGGCGCATCACCAGCTGCGTCGGGCTCAAAAGGGTCCGGTCGAGGCGCAAGCGGCGTTGCTGGATTGGTTGCTGCGGGCCAACGCATCTTCGGCGTATGGACGAAAGTTTGGCTTCGGCCGGTTGCGCAGCGCGCGCGAGTTTCAGAGCGCCGTTCCTATCGTGGACTACGATGAGCTGCGGCCGTGGATCGAACGCATCAAGGCGGGAGAGCGAGCAGTGCTGACGGAAGAGCCAGTATTGATGCTCGAGAAGACCAGCGGCTCATCGTCCGCGGCCAAATACATTCCGTATACCGCATCGTTGCGCCAGGAGTTTCAGCGCGCGGTAGGAGCGTGGATGTTCGATCTTTATGCGCACAATCCAACGATGGTCGCCGGAACGGCTTACTGGGCCATCACACCGCTGGGACGCGAGCCCGAAGTCACCGCGGGAGGGTTGCGCGTTGGATTTGAGAACGATACGGAATACCTGGGCGCGGCAGAACGGTTTCTACTGCGGAAGATCCTGGCGGTGCCGGAGGAAGTAGCACACATTCCCGATCTGGACACCGCGCTCTATGTAACGCTGCGGTTCCTGCTGCAATCGCCATCGCTGCGTTTTATTTCCGTGTGGGCTCCGAGCTTTCTCACGATTTTATTCGAGCACCTGCAGAAGCTCGCAGAGCAGTTGCTGTCCGATCTGTATGACGGTGAGCTGCGTCCTCCGAAAAAACTGCCCGATGCAATCGCTTCATCGTTGCAAAGCAGATTGCGCGGAGACAAGGCGCGTGCTCTGCGACTGGAACGCAGGCGACAAGAGAGCGGCTTGATGCGTGCGCAAGACGTGTGGCCAAACCTTCGCGTCATCAGCTGCTGGACGGATGCTTCCTCGCGGACTGCGGTTCCAGCGCTGCGCGAATTGTTTCCGGACGTTCTCATTCAAGGCAAGGGATTGCTGGCAACGGAAGGCGTGGTCTCCGTGCCGCTGGTGGAGCACGGGGCATGCATGGCCGCCGCGACTTCGCATTTCTACGAATTCATCGAGCAACCGGGCGGGAGGCCACGGCTGCTTCATGAGCTGGAAGCAAACCACGAATATTCCGTTCTGCTTACGACGGGAGGTGGACTTTATCGCTACCGCCTGGGCGATCGCGTGCGCGTTATGGGTTTTGCGAGGAACACGCCGTTGCTGGAATTTCTCGGTAAGGAGGATGGTGTCAGCGACCTTTGTGGGGAAAAGTTGAGCCCAGCGTTCGTTGGATCTGTTCTGCAGGAGTTATCGGTCGAGCGCGCGTATTCGTCGGACTTTGCGATGCTCGCGCCATCCCGGCACGATACCTTGCGCTATGTTCTTTTCTTGCAAGGCGCGGCCTCTCAGGCGGATTTGGCTGCTCAATTGGATAAGAAACTTAGGCAGAATCCGCACTACGCATATTGCCGGCGGCTTGGGCAGCTGGCGGCGCCGCGCATATTTCAAATTACGAGCGAAGCGGACGAGTCCTATCTGCGACGGTGCGTCGCCACGGGCCAGCGCGCGGGAGCTGTTAAGGTTGTGGCGTTGCATCGACTAACCGGCTGGGAGGATTTCTTCCGGGGCGAGTGGACCGAGCAACATGCCGAACTTGAGGTACACGCGTGAGCACTGCAACGGTTCTCGCTCCTGCGCGCACTCGCTTTGCCATCACTCTGGCGGAGCGCGGCGACGACGCGGAACTCCGGGCGCTGTTGCGCGACAATCCCATGAATGGCTCGATGCAAGTTACCTTCGAGCGTGAACCTGATTTTTTTGCGGCGTGCGCCATTCGTGGCAACTTCCACCAGGTGGGTGTTGGCCGCGACCTGGAATCCGGACGCATTTTGGGACTGGGCACCCGGTCTATTGCGGACGCATTTGTAAATGGACGGGCGGTTTCTTTCGGCTGGCTCAGCGATTTACGGCTTGCTCCCGCGTATCGAGGTGGCACCCTGGTGGCGCGCGGCTATCGGTTCTTACATCAACTGCATGGCGATGGCAGAGCCGAACTCTACGGCACGGTCATTTTCGAGGACAATCAGACGGCCCTGCGAACGATCGCGACCGCGCGAGCCGGATTGCCCACGTACCACGACCTTGGAGTTATGCATTGCCCAGGCATTAACCTGCGCCGCCGCAAACCGGCGGTGGCCGCGGATTGTGAAATTATTCGCGGCCGTCGTGAGATCCTGCCGGAGATTGTGGATTGTCTGAACCGCAATAACGCGCGCAAGCAATTTGCACCGGTTCACGATGTAGACAGCTTTCTTCACCGCAATCGTTGGAAGGACTTTCAGCTCTCGGATTTCTACGTCGCTCGCCGAAACAACAAGGTAATTGGTGTGGTGGGCCGCTGGGATCAGACGGCCTTTAAGCAGACGCGCGTGATCTCCTACGGCAAGCGTTTGCGCTGGATGGTGCCGGCAGCCAACGCGATGCAAACCTTGCTCGGGGCGCCCTCCTTTCCGGAGCCTGGGCAATACGTACCTTTTTTCTATGTGAGTTTTATCGCCGTTGATCAGGACGATCGCGGAGTTTTTCGGGCGCTGCTCCGCGAAGTCTACAACGGCGGGGTGGGCAGCTTGTTTCGCTATGCCATGGTGGGTCTGCATGAGCGCGACCCGCTGCTGACCGTTCTCCAGGAGTATTCTCTGACGCCGTTCGCGGGGCGGCTTTTCTGCGTGTGCTATGCCGATGGAGAGCCTGCATTTCAGAATCTGGATAACCGTCTTCCCTATGTCGAGGCGGCGACACTATGAGCGCACTCGCTGTCACTTGCCTGATTGAAAGTGCTGCGGTGGATCACCGCATGCGCTTCATTCCCGATGAATTTACGCCGTTGTACTACACGCCATCGTATCGAGTACTGACGGAGGAGCAAAGGCTGCGCTACAACCAGCTCCAGGCGCTGTATTTCAACGAGCAGATCATCTTTTTCGAAACGGCAATCGGGAGAAAGGTCTTGGAAGCGCTGCTGCGCGATTCATTGCCACCGCAACTCAAGAAGGGATTGCGCCAGTTCTTGGACGAGGAGCAGCAGCACACGGAAATGTTCCGGCAATTGAACCAGCAGTGCGCGCCGCATTTCTATGGAGCCGGTTATTTTTATTTTATTGAGACTCCGCGTGCGTGGATGGCAGCCCTGAACTGGGCGACGCAGCGCCCGCGCTTATTCCCAATGTTTCTCTGGCTTATGCTCCTCCAGGAGGAGCGGTCGCTGTTTTACTCGCGGAGAGTCATCGCTCACCGCGAAGAGTTCGAGCCTCATTTCGTGAAGACACACCGGACGCACCTGGCCGATGAAGTGGGTCATGTGAGATGGGATGAGGAATTGATTGAAGAGCTGTGGGAATGCGCCAATCCTTTTCTGCGAAAAGTGAATGCGGAATTGTTTGGGTGGATGCTCGGTGAGTTTTTCAGTGGCCCAAAGCGGGCGCAATTGAGAGTTGTTCACGAACTGACGCGCGAGTTTCCGGAGTTGGCCGACCTTCAGCCGGAAATGAGACGCCAACTGCTGTCCCTATCCGAAGATGACGCTTATCAGAGGTCACTCTATTCGCGTGAAACTGTTCCCAGAGCTTTCGCACGGTTTGATGAATCACCTGAATTTCAATCGCTTGAGCTCAGTGACTACCGCCGCCGGCCGGAGGGGGCGCGATGAATCGCACCAATCTCGCGATCCCTGGGCGGCTGAATCTAGTTATCGCTGCAGTTCAGCTCGTTGCTCTTTGCTCGATTCTTTGGGCCGCCGGACAAATTCACCAGTGGGGATGGGTGTTTCTCCTTGCGCTGGCATACGGAATCGTCATGAATTCCGGCTACGCCATGCTGCATGAAGCGGAGCACAACTTGTTGCATTCGAATCCGATCGTGAATCAATCCGTGGGAGCGGTACTGGCGTTGTTCTTTCCGGCACCGTTTCACCTGATCCGGCAAGGCCATATCGGCCATCACGTTCGAAACCGGTCAGACGACGAGGCGTTCGATCTTTATTTTGAGGATGAAAACCGCTTTTGGAAGTACGTGCAATTGTACGGAACGCTGACGGGCATGTTCTGGGTGCTGATTTACTTCACGAATTTTGTCGTGCTGTTCAGGCCGGCGATTATCACGCCGCGCTACACGCGATTCAATCGCCCGACGGAGGCCTTCCTCGAATCACTGAATCCCAAGTACCGGAGAATCATTCAGCTCGAAGCGCTGGCCGTGATTTTGATGCACGCGGGGATGATCTATTTCTGGAAAATTCCCATCCTTCACTATTTCGCGGTGATGTTTGGTTTCGGATTCATCTGGTCGGCCATGCAATACGCTCATCACTACGGGACCGTGCGCGACGTTCAGAAAGGGGCCATGAACCTGAAGACGCTTGGAGTTCTGGATCGCGTATGGCTGAACCACAACTGGCACCTGAATCACCACATAAGTCCGACTGTACCGTGGGTGTACTTGCCAACACTTTCCAAACCGCACGAGACTCGAGGCAGCCTGGTGAAAGCCTATTTGCGTGAATGGCGCGGGCCAAAATTTTCCGATGAACACGTGGAGAATCGCTATGCAGGCAAAGTCATTAAGTAAGGAAGTTCGAGCTCCAGCGGCGGAGGCGTTTCCCGTCTATCCGGCCTCGTGGTATCTGTTCTGCGAGAGCAAGCAGCTGAAGGATAAGCCGTTTTCCCAACGCATCTTGGGGCGGCATCTAGTAGCCTATCGAAAAGCGAGCGGGCAAGTGGCCGTGATGGATGCGCGCTGCACTCACCTGGGCGCGGACCTCGGATGCGGAACAGTCGTGGGAGAAACGATTCAATGCCCGTTCCATCACTGGCGATACGGGGCAGACGGAGTCTGCACGTCGATCCCGCATGCGGCGCAGATTCCCGCGTTCGCACGGTTGCAAACATATCCGGTCACGGAGCGGCACGGCTCCGTTTTTTTCTTTAACGGGCCCGAGCCGCTGTTTCCGCTGCCATTTGTTCTCGGTGCTGATCCCGCGGATTTTCTTGCAGGGAAAACTTTTAGTTACGTAGCCGATTGCAATTGGTACATGAATTCGGCGCACGCATTTGACACGCAGCACTTCGCCGCCGTACACGATCGCAGGCTGCTCGCTCCTCCTTCCATGGATTGCCCCGCCCCTTACGCGCGCCGCAACAGCTATCACGCGGAAGTGATTGGGCAAACAATTTTCGACCGCATCTTGCGCGTGGCCGCAGGACGCACCGTGAATATCACCCTCACCATCTGGGGAGGGAATATGGCGGTAATCACTGCCGGTTTCAAACGCGTAAGCAGCGGTTTTCTGATGGCCATGCAACCGCTGGAAAATGGCCAAACACTTTGCCAGGGAATCATCTATGCGCGCCGCGCGCGTAGTCTTCTGAGCGGGCTCGCTCCGCTCAGTCTCGCGATACGGCGGCTTTTCACTTTCGGCTACCTTGCGGACGAAGCTCGCCGTCTGCGCGGTACGCAATACAACCCCGCGAGTCTAGGCCCGAACGACAAGGACATGATCGAATTTTTCCAATGGGCGGCGTCACTGCCGCAAACGGCCCCCACATCCATAAATTCAAACGCGAAAGAGGAATATGATGAGAAAATCGATCGCAGCTGTGGTGTTCCTGTGTCTTGCGGCTCTGCCAGTGTCATCGCAAGCGCCGCCGGCAAAGGATGAGGCGGTTCATAACGAACTGCGGGCCCTGCGCGACGGCCTGGTGGACGCCATGAACAAGGGCGACATCGACCGCCAACTCACCTATCTGCACCCAAACGTCGTTGTGACTGCACTCAACGGAGAAGTCAGCCGTGGCCGCGAGGGCGTGCGCGCTTACTTCCTCAAGATGACCACGGGCCCGAACCGCGTGGTCGAAAGTTTTCATTGCGAGATAACGGTGGACGAACTCACCATCCTGTATGGCCCTAGCACCGGCATCGCCTTTGGCAGCGCGCTGCAGAGCTACAAGCTGGCCGATGGTTTGAAGCTGGATGCGAAGACCCGCTGGACCGCCACGCTCGTGAAGGAAAACGATCACTGGCTGGTCGCCAGCCTCCACGCTTCGGCAAACCTTTTCGACAATCCCCTGCTGGCCATGGCCAAGCGAACCGCGTACTGGGCAGGCGGTATCAGCCTGTTTGCTGGGATCATTATCGGGTCTTTTCTTTCCAGACGCCGCAAGGGAGCTTGATGAACACGCAAGCAACGCCGGCGCTGCTGGAGCGCTGGGTTTCTCCGAGCGCGGGAAAGATTCGGGAAATCGTCACGCGCGAGGGAATTGATGCCGCGACGACGCAGCTCTACCAGAGCGTCCTGGAGTCGCCGCAACACGGGGCATTCATCCGCCGCGTCGACGAGATCTGCCAGCAAACCATGCCGCGAAAGTGGGAATCTGGGGCTCCTCTGGTCATCGTTCCGGGCGCCTTCTACCGCGAGAATCCGCGTTCGGGCGCGGACGGCCGCATCCTGCGAGAGCAAGCAGAGCGGCTGGGATGCCAAACGGGGATTATTCCCATCGCCAGCCGGGGGTCCTTGAAACAAAATGGGCGGATCATTTGTGACTGGCTGTTGGAACATCAGGAGCAGCCGGTCATTCTGGCGTCCTTGAGCAAGGGCGGCGCTGACGTGAAGTTGGCAATGGCCGAGCCTGATGCCGCCGATGCGTTCAAGAATGTGACCGCATGGGTGAATCTGTGCGGGATTCTGAGTGGCACACCGATGGCGGAATGGCTGCTTTCTCGAAATCCGGCGGCGCTGCTCAATCGGCTCTACTACACGTTGCGCGGCCAGGGCTTGGGATTCCTACGCGACCTGGGACACGGATTCGGACGCCCGCTGGATTTTGAGCTGCAACTGCCCGAGCACATCCGCATGGTCACCATCGCGGGATTTCCGCTTCGTGAACATATGACCACGGCTCTCGCACGCCGGTGCCATCGCCGCCTCACTCACCTCGGTCCCAACGACGGAAGCCTGATTTTGTCCGATGTCTGCGCGTTGCCGGGTCTGCTTTATCCCATTTGGGGAGCCGACCATTACTTGCGGCCGCAAACCGATGTCAACCAACTCGTTTTGGGGGTCTTGCAGTACCTAGATGAGGAGTTGCAGTGGCGTCCTCGCACGCAATCGTAGGAATCGCCAAACCGCGGGAAGTGGAACAAGCCGAGCCCTTCCTGGCGTGGCCGGGCTGGGCGCATCTTCGCTACGCGCTGGTGCTGTCCTTCGTGAACACGCTTTGGTTCGTGTTGGTCTACGGCGGAATGGATGCGCTGACGGCGCGGCGCAGCTTTCGTGTTCCCGTTCATTTTCCTGCGGAGCTCGCCATCCCCTTCGTTCCAGCGATGACGCTTTTTTACATGTCGATTTATCTGCTGTTCTGGATGGCTCCATTCGTCTTGCGGACACGCCGGGAATTCCGGGCCTTGGTGATTACGCTGGCTTTCGCCATCTTCTGCGGAGGCATCGGATTTCTTCTTTTTCCCGCGAATTTGGCGTTTGCGCAGCCGCGCGAAGAAGAATTGGGGATCTGGGCGGGAATGTTTCATCTTGCCGACAAACTGAATCTCACTTACAACCTCTTGCCCTCGCTGCACGTGGCGTTTGCCGTGATTTGCGTAGCGGTATTCTCGGCACGCGCTTCGGTAGCAGGCAAAGTGCTCCTATGGATTTGGGCAGCGATGGTCGCGGCCTCTACCGTTTTGATCCACCAGCATCACCTCTTGGACGTCGCGACGGGCTGGCTCCTGGCTCTCGTTTGCGTCAAGTCAATCTTCGGCCGGCTTGCGAGCGAATCCCGATCGTCCTGACACCGCGTCTCGATCCAGACGGAGCCCAAGACAAGGTTTCACACAGGAATGTGTTCCTCCCGTGGCACTTGCGCCGGAGATAACTTTGTGTTCCTATGCGGGCACTCCGCTCGTCTCCTATGGAGGCCAAATGGCAGATGTCGACTTGCGCCCGATGAGTCTCGGCGAAGTTCTCGATCGCACCTTCACATTGTATAAGCGAAATTTCTGGCTGTTCGCCGGAATCGTCAGCCTGCCATATCTTTTGCTCCTGGTCGTAAACGTAGGCGTCGCACAAATGGGCAAAGGAGGGAGCGCCGTCGATCCGAAGGGCGGAATGCCGTCCACCAGCTTGCTCGCGGGTGCGTTTGCGGGCGGATTCATTGTTGTGGTGTTCTGGCTTCTTCTCACCGGAGCTGCGCATGCCGCGACAGTTTTTGCGGTGTCTGATCTCTATCTCGGGCGTTCCGCGAGCGTGCGCAACTCATACAGCCGCGTGGGCATCAAGGTTTTTCGATTCTTGTGGATGTTCCTGCTGTTTCTTCTTGTGATCGCAGCTTGTATTATTGCGATTAGTGTTGTGGGCGGCGTACTCCGTAGCCCCGTGCTGGTCATTCTTGGAATGATCCTGACGTTTATCCTTATATTCGTCATCTTATGCCGAGCGGCGGTAGCCGTTCCGTCGGCCATGCTGGAAGATGCGGGTACAATTAGAGCCATCAGCCGCAGTTTTGAACTCACCAAGGGACACGGCTTTCAAATCTTTCTGATTTTTCTACTGGTCATCTTCCTTAGTTATGTAGGCATTCTGATTTTCCAGGCTCCGTTCATCTACTTACAGACAGATGCCCTCAAGTCGCACCAGACGCTTTCCTTCGGAATGGTCATTTTGGAAAACCTCTCGGCATTCGTGTCCCAGGTTCTCGTCGGGCCCATCGGCACGATTGCGTTCTCTCTGATGTATTACAATCTGCGCGTGCGCAAAGAGGCGTTTGACGTCCAACACTTGATGGCCTCAATGGGATCGCAGCCGCCTCCGGGTGCTCCCTCAGCCATCTAAATGGAAGGACCACAACCGGGGAGCGCGTTGGTGCTTCGAGCTATTCCTTTGCAGTTCGTGCGGTGCGCCGCGTTGCTGCTCATGGCCACGGCCTGTTTCTCCGCGCAACAGACTGTCACTCCCCCTGTTCCTCAGGAATATGACCTAAGCGAGTATCAGGCGGAGCTCGATCGCTGCGCCGAATCCCTCAAAAACCCAGGCGAACTCCATTCATTGCGGAGCTCTTTGGCGCCCGCCTGGCACGTACATGCGGGAAATTCCAGGGTCGAGATCTCGACGGAACCGATCACGAACGAGCTTCGTGAATTGGAAGTTCGCCCACAAGACTCCAGCAAGATTATCCGCGACCTTAGTCTCCGACTGGCAGCCATGCGCGCGGCTGCCGCGGCACTGGAGACTCAAGAGACGAGAGAAAATCCAGAGGCAGCAAGGGCGCGGCTGGATAAGATTCTGGCAAGGAAAGAATTTCAGGGGGCAAAGGGTCCCAGCGCATCGGATCTTTTGCTGGCGCGAATCAACCGGTGGATCGTAGAGAAGCTCGCCCGGCTTTTCATGCGGCTGCATATCAGCGCCAAGACCGGTAATGTGCTGGCGTGGAGTGTCATCGTTCTGGCCTTTCTCTCGCTGTGCTACATGGTTTGGCGATGGCTGTCCGGCAAACCGCGGACCGCGGAGAATGTGCCGGCGGCGAAGGCCGCTCCCAGCGATGCGCGGCACTGGGTGGAAGAAGCGTTGGCCGCCGCCGAGCGCGGAGACTTCCGGGAAGCGATTCACTGTGCCTATTGGGCCGCTGTGGCCAAGCTCGAAGATATCAACGTGCTGGCACGAGACCGCGCGCGCACACCGCGCGAGTCGCTGCGCCTTTTAGAGCACCACCCCAATGAGGAACGAATGCTCCGCGGCCTGACGACACATTTCGAATTGATTTGGTACGGCTACCGGCCAGCCTCGCCAAACGATTGGTTTCGCGCCAAAGAAGAGTTGGAGAAAATGGGATGCCTAAGGGCCTCGACAGCGCCGACCGCAAACTCCTGATTGGCGCGGGCGTGCTGCTGGTTGTGATGTTGATCGCTTCTGCGCTGATCTCGCCGCCAAAGACTGCGGGGGGTTCCGCATTTCCTTCGAGCTATTCCGCGGCATGGGACGGCGCGAAGGCTGCTTTTCTGGTGTTGCAGGATTCCGGCTACAAAGTCGAACGATGGGAAAACGCTCCCGCGGAAATCCCGGGGGATCATTCACACGAAGTCTTGATTCTCGCGGAACCCTTAATAGGGTTTTCGACGGATGACCGCGCGGCAATCCGTGAGTTTCTGCGAGACGGAGGCCGCATTCTGGCAACGGGTTCAAGCGCAGCAAGGCTTCTTCCCGATGCCGAATCGTTCGAGGAAGGCGAGGAGTTCGAAGAGCCGAAGACGTTTACACCGCAGGTGCCTTCTCCGCTCTCAGCGGACGCGCCGGAGATTCGCATGACTCCGCCCGAGAACTGGCATCCCAAAGCGCCTTCGCAACTTGTGATTTACGGAGCGAAGGAAACGGCCGCGGTTGTGAGCTATCAGTCTGGACGAGGGCAAGTGATCTGGTGGGGCTCGAACACGCCGCTTACCAATGGCGGAATACGCGACGCGAGCAATTTAATCCTGTTTCTAAATTCGGTCGGGCCTGCGAGCGGCACGAGGATTCTGTGGGACGAATACTTTCATGGCGTACACGGTTCGCTGTGGGCCTACATTAGGCAAACTCCGCTGCCCTGGGGAATCGCCCAGCTCGGTTTGGTGTTTGTCGCGATTGTGGCGACATTTTCGCGAAGGCATGGCCCCACGCGAATGCCTGCAAAAGTTTCGCGGCTCTCACCGCTGGAATTTGTCGATACGCTGGGAGATTTGTATGCCGCCAGAAAAGCGGGAACGGCGGCCGTCCAAATTTCCTACCAGAGGCTGCGATTCCTGCTGACGCGGCAACTCGGGCTCGCTCCGGATGTGCCTGCCGCTGCGCTTGCACACAGCGCTTGGGTAGCCCTGGGATGGAAGGAGCAGCCTTTCCTCGGCACCCTAGAGCGCGCCGAGCGCGCCATTCGACAGACCGAACTGAAGGACGATGAATCGCTCTCCCTAGTGCAGGCGATTTTTGACTACATGGCGCGCCTCGACGTGAGACGCTCGCAACCAATCGAAAGGCAAACGGAATGAACAAAGCGAATGATTTGGCGGTGCACGTTCGCGCCCAGCTGGCGAAAGCGATCGTGGGGCAGAAGGACGCGCTCGACCAGTTGTTTCTGGTGCTCCTCGTCGGAGGCCATGCGCTGGTGGAGGGCGTGCCGGGCCTGGCAAAGACACTGGCAGTGAAGGCGTTGGCGCAGATTTTCCAGCTGAAGTTTCAACGCGTGCAATGCACTCCCGACCTGATGCCCGCGGACGTGCTCGGCGCCAACGTATTCAATCTTTCGACCAGCGCGTTCACTCTTCATCGCGGACCGATCTTCACCGATCTTTTGCTCGTGGATGAGATCAACCGCACGCCGCCGCGCACGCAGTCCGCTCTTCTGGAGGCCATGGAAGAGCGCCAGGTCACCATCGATGGCACGCGGCACGAGCTTTCCAAGTTCTTTGCCGTTTTTTCCACGCAAAACCCCATCGAGTTCGAGGGCACTTACCCGCTGCCGGAAGCACAGCTCGACCGGTTTCTGGCGAAAATCCGGATCGGCTATCCGGAAGCGGAGCAGGAGGTTCAGGTTCTCCAGAATGTGCAGAATGGTTTCGATCCGCGCGAACTGCAAAAAGTTGGGTTTGAATCTGTGCCGGCGGAGACGCTTAACGGCGCTAGGGAAGAAACCGCGGCCGTACGCGTGGAACCCGCGCTTTTCCGCTACATCGTTTCGCTGGTCGCGCGCACGCGCAATTGGCCGGCCGTCAGCCTTGGCGCCAGCCCACGAGCGGCCATCAGCCTCATGGCTTTTGCAAAAGGGATCGCCGCGACGGAGGGCCGCGACTTCCTCATCCCCGATGACATCAAAGTCGCCGCGCTCCCGATTCTAAGGCATCGCCTGGTTTTGAAACCTGAAGCCGACCTCGAGGGAATGACCGCGGACCAGGTAGTTCGCGAAGTCATCAAAGCCGTCGAAGTCCCCAAATGAAAACGTCGTCACAACTCACTCCTCCAACCATCGGTGCACGAGGAAGAGCTCCGGGCCGCATTTCGTTTGCGTTTGGCCAGCGGTTCTTTCTGCTCCTTCTCATCGGGCTGGTGTGGCTCGGTCCGGCCTGGGCGAATCCAAGGTTTCTTTTTGCCTTGCTTGCCTGGGATGCCGCGGTGCTATGCGCCTGGGGTTTGGATCTGCGCCGGCTTCCGAAACAGGAACAGTTGGAGATGCTACGCGTTTGGAATTCCACTTTGCAGTTGACGGGTGAAGCCACGCTTACGCTGCAATTGCTGAACCGGAGCGAATGCTCGATCACCGCGGAAGTGCAGGACGATGTGCCGGTTTCGATGCGCGGCGAAATTCCGAATTTGACGATCATCGCTCCGCATGGAGGGATGGGGACCGGAACCTACGATGTCTGCCCGCGCGAGCGCGGAGATGTGATTTTCGGAGCTGTCACCTTTCGCTACCAGAGCGCGTGGCAACTAGCCGAGCGCTGGGCCTCTGCCGCGACAAAACAGACGATTCGAATTTACCCCAATCTGGAAGAATCCAAGCGCGACACCATCTACCTCATTCGAAGCCGGCAGATTGCGCTCGAGAAGCGGCACAAGCATTTGCCCGGCCAGGGTCGCGAATTCGAAAGCTTGCGGGAATATCGCGAAACCGATGAGTGGCGCGACATTTGCTGGAGCGCCACCGCGCGGCGCGCCAAGTTGATCAGCAAGTCTTACCAGATTGAACGCAGCCAAACCGTTTGGCTGGTGCTCGACGCAGGCCGCCTTTTGCGGGCCCGCGTCCTAGGCCTCAGCAAGCTGGATTATGCGGTAGGCGCAGCGCTTTCACTGGCGCAGGTCGCGCTGTATTCCGGCGACAAGATCGCGATGCTGGCCTATGGACGCCGCGTGCAGCATCGCCTGCCAGCAGGGCGTGGCCCCTCGCAGGTGCGCGCGCTTCTCGAAGCACTTGCGCAAGTTCGCGGCGAGGAATTGGAAGCGGATCATCGGCGCGCAGTCGAGGCGCTCGCTATTCTCCAGAAGAGACGCAGCCTGGTAGTTTGGCTTACGGATCTTTCCGAGACCGCGACCACTCCTGAAGTTGTCGAAAGCGCCGTCCATCTGGCGCGGCGGCACCTGGTGCTCTTCACCGTGATCGGCCAGCCGGAGCTGCGCGGAATGCTCCGGGAGCGCCCGAAAGATGCAGCGCAAATGTTTCGAATCGCCGCGGCGCAGGAAATTGTGCAACGCCGGGACGTATTGTTGCGCACCCTGCGACAGCAGGGCGCGCTCACGCTGGAAGTGGACCCTACAAAGCTTTCTTCCGCGGTTGTGAATCAATATTTGCTTGCGAAAGAGCGCAGCCTCATCTGAGTTAGGAAGCTGGCAGAGTTGCAGGCGTGGTTGAAGCAAGCGAGGCGTTTGCGGATGGTTTTCGCAAGAGATACAAAACTAGGATCGTGAACAACCCGCCCGCGAGCATGAACTTGACGGAGTAGGGGAGATTCGTTGGCGAGACGAATCCTTCCACAAAGCCGGCGATTAAGAGCATCGGAATCGTTCCCAGAACTAGCCGCACGCTGCGCGCGCCAGCACGCACCAGCGATTCGCGGCGCGGCAATGAACCTGGAAAGAGCAGCCCGCGAGCGATTCCCAGACCAGCCCCGCCGGCAATGAAGATGGCCGGAAGTTCCAGCACACCATGCGCGGCAACAAAACTCCACAACGACAGACTCATCCCTTCGCGCCAGCAAGCGACGCTCACGACTCCCATCAATAACCCGTTTACCAGCATCATGTAGACGGTGCCGATCCCTGCGGTGATTCCAAGTGCGAACGTGGCGAAGGCGACGCTGATATTGTTCGTAAGTATTGCGCTGGACGCCGTGGCCTTGATGGTCACAATCGAATCCGTCCACATCTTGTGCTTCTCGATGGTTTCGATCATCCCGGGACCCAGGACGTGGCGCGAAAAGCTAGGGTCCGCGATGCCCATCAAAAACCCCGCAAAAGCGGCGGCCAGAAAAATCACGAAGGCTGCAAGCGTATCGGGAAAAGTCTCGCGGAAAATGGCCGGGTATTCGTCCTTGAAAAAAGTCCACATCCCACGACCGCTGGCTTTGCGGCCCATATAAATCAGATTGTGAGCGCGTCCGAGGAGTTGATTCAGGTAAAGCGCTAGATGATTGCTGGTAGGATCTTCCCGTACGCTGGCCAGGTCCGAAGCAGTCTGCCTGTATAATAAGGCTAGTTCCTGGAGTTCCGCGGGCGAGAGTGCTGAAACACCTTTTCGCCCGCTAATTTCCATTAGGCGTTCGAGCCTGGTCCAATGTAAGCGGCGCTTTTCGATCCAGTGAGTGGAGATCACGGATGGATTCTCCCGACAAGCTTACCATTGATACGCCGGAGCAAACTTCGCTGGAATTTCCGCTCGCGGGCATCGGCAGCCGTTTTCTGGGGATGGCGGCGGATACGGCCATCCAGGTGACGGTGGGAATCGTCCTCGTCATTGCTACTGTGATGATATTGCCGGGATTCAATTTGTTTGGAGCTTCGGCGTCTCAGTGGGTGATTGCCGGAGTAATCATTGGGATTTTCTTGCTCAACTCCGCCTATTTCGCTTTTTTTGAAGCGATCTGGAACGGGCAGACTCCGGGCAAACGCTATGCGCAATTGCGCGTGATGAAAGATGATGGACGGCCCATCAGCGCGTACGACGCCATTATTCGCAATCTTCTACGGATTGTCGATTCCTTGCCCGCGCTGTATGGCGTCGGATTGATCAGCATGCTGTTCAGCAAGCAAAGTAAACGGCTTGGGGACATGGTTGCCGGCACCGTGGTAGTCCACGAAAAATCACTGGAAGGCGTTCGCCCCATCGCGGATTCCGGGGTCGACGCTTCGTTGCCTCCCTTCGATGCTTCGAGTATCACCCTTGAGGAATTGCGCCTTATTGAAACATTTATCCAGCGCCGCAACAGCTGGGATCCCGGCGTGCGCACTTCGATGGCGGCGCAAATCTCGACGCGCATCTCCGAAAAACTCGGAGTTCGCATCTATGGCTGGCCGCGAACCGAAAATTTTCTCGAAGCGGTGCTCCGCCAAGTCCGCGCTTCGGGACGATTTCGCTCGTAGGTTGCGATATTTCAATTGTGGCATGCAGAAAGCTGGCCGTGCACGTCAGGAAAGGGTCCATCGGTTTGGAAAAATCGCTTCCCAGCCACTACTACACGTCGCCGGATATTTTCCAGCGCGAGAAGGATTTGATTTTCACGCAGGAATGGTTTTGCGCCGGCCGCGAAGAGGAACTCCCGTCGCCGGGCAATTCGAAGGTGCTGGAGGTGGCGGGAGAAAGCATTCTAGTCGTTCGAACGATGAATGGCGAATTGCGCACCCACTACAACGTCTGTCGCCATCGCGGCGCGCGGCTTTGTGAGACGTCGCCGGATTCCCGTTGGAACGTAAATCTGGCTGGTGGAGTAACGCCGACCGGGTCGATCCGCTGCCCTTATCATCAGTGGACGTACAATCTGGAAGGCGAGCTCGTCGGGTCTCCCTTCTTGAAAGAGGCAGAAGGCTTCCGCAGAGAAGAGTTTTCTCTCTATCCCGTCGGCGTGGATACCTGGGGCGGGTTTTTCTTCCTGAATCTGAATTTGCAAAATCCGTCTGCGGAAAAGCGCAGCGTGCGCTCGCAGCTCGGGCCTGCGGTAGAAAGAGTTCAGCGTTATCCGCTTTCAGCGCTTCGAACGGGCCGCAGCATCACCTACGATGTGGCCGCCAATTGGAAACTCATCCTGGAGAATTACAATGAGTGCTACCACTGCGGCGGGCTCCATCCCGAGCTTTGTGAGATTGTTCCCGATTTCAAAAAAGCCGGCGGTTCAAATCTCACCTGGGAAGACGGGATCCCGCATCGCGAAGGCGCTTATACCTTTACAAAAACGGGAACAACCAACCGCGCGCCCTTTCCCGGGCTAAATGAAGAAGAAAGAGTCCGTCATAAAGGCGAGCTTTGTTTCCCGAATCTGATGCTCAGCCTCGCCTGCGACCACGTCGCAGCCTTTCTACTCTGGCCCCTGGAGCCGAATCGGACGCGCATCGTTTGCAGTTTTCTTTTTCACCCAGACGAAATCGCCAAGCCCGCATTCAGCCCGGCAGACGCCGTTGATTTTTGGGATTTGGTCAATCGCCAGGACTGGGCCATCTGCGAGCGCGTGCAAGGCGGAGTCAGTTCCCGCGTGCACAAGTTTGGATACTACGCGCCAATGGAAGATCCCAGCCTGGATATTCGCAATTACGTGATGAAACGGCTCGGCCCGGTCCAACCCTAGCCGGATAGTGAGACGTTCGAAGCAGAAGCGTTGCGTTTTCGGTTTCCCAAAAAATACAGCAGCCAGCCTGTCCCGATAAGCACTGCAGAGAGCCCCACAACCTTGATGACCGCCAAGACTTTGTTTGTTTCTTCCGGCGAAGGTACAAGCGAGAGAGCAATCGTGAACGAAGTTGTCACGAATCCTACACAGGCGATGAATCGCGCCATCGGCTTTCCGCCGGGCACACGAATCACCTCTGGACCTGCTTGTTCATTCTGAACCTTGAACATGGAAGCAAAAACGTACAAATAGGGAATAAAGTACGTAATGATCCCCATGCTGACCAGGACGTCGTACGCGCCTTTCACGCTGGTGCCCGCCTGGCCGAGAAACACGAACAACACCCCCGCGAACAGCTGCACGTACAGCGACACGTGAGGCGTTCCCCAACGCGGATGAAGCTTTCCGAAGGAGGGTGGAAGAAATCGATCGAGGCCGGCAACGAAAGGAAGTCTCGCCACGGAAGAAAGAAACCCTCCGGCGGCGCCGAGGTTGCTCACGGAGATTAACAGCGCGGAAATGGGAATCACGCTGAACCATCCGACGCGAAGTGCGGTTTTCGAAATGGCCTGCATCAGCCCCTGTAAGTCATTGACCTGGCTGCTGGGCAGAGCCAACAATACGGCTACTGTTCCTCCGATATAGCAAAACGTTACAATCAATCCGGCGAACAGAACCGCGCGCGGAATGGTGCGGCGCGAGTCTTTGATTTCGTCAGCCATGAACGAACCCGTCTCGCAGCCGCCAAATGCATAGCTGAGCGTGGCCCAGAAGAGCATGTCCTTCAGGTGTGTGCTGGGAATGAGATTCTCCAGCGTAAAAGAAGTCGCTGAGCCAAACGACTTCCACGCGTAGATGCCCATGACGACGAGAATCACCACGGGCACCCACATCCCGAACGACCCGATGTTGTGCAGCCACTTGCCGATGCTGAGGCCCACGACATTCATCACCGTAATCGCCAAGAGCACAAGAATCGAGAACCACATGTAATACGACTTGCTGTTGGAGAGATGGGCCCAGCGGCCGCCGCCGAAAAACAGCAGATTGCTCGCGGCGAAATAGAGTACCGCCGGGAAATAGGGAAGATTGCTCGTCCAGTAAGTCCATCCGGACATGAAGCCGGAGAAATCTCCGAAAGCTCGCTTACTCCACACATAGAGGCCGCCTTCCTGAGGATAGCGGGACGAAAGTTCAAGCACGGAGAGAGCCAACGGCACGTAGAAGCACAACCAAACGCCGATCCAGATCACGATGGAGCTGGGTCCGGCGGCCGCTGCGGTGGCAATCCAACGAAGACTGATTCCCGTGACGACATAAAACATCACGAGGTCCGCGAAACCCATTACCCTCGGCGGTTGCGTAAGCGCTTGTGTAACGGAACCGGAGCTGCCACTAGTACCGGCCTGGGCTCGATGAGTTTCTTCGGCCATCAGCTTTTGCTCTCGTGTTTGTGTTTGCGCCCGCGATAATCGCGCAGCACTTGCTTCGCGGCGTTGTGACCTGGGGCTCCGGTCACACCACCGCCGGGATGTGCGCCTGCTCCGCACAAATACAATCCTTCGATGGGTGTGCGGTATTGTGCCCAGCCCGAGACCGGGCGCATGAAGAAAAGCTGCTCAAGATTCAAGTCACCGTGAAAAATGTTGCCCTCGGTGAGTCCGTAAATCCTTTCCAAATCCAAGGGAGTGATCACCTGCATCGCCAGAATGGCGCCGGGCACATTGGGAGCGAACTCCGCGATTTTTTTCACGACACGCTGACCAAGCAGTTCCCGATTGCCGTCCCATGTTCCTTCCTCGAGGCGGTAAGGTACGTATTGGACGAAACAGGTCATGATGTGCTTGCCGCGAGGAGCGAGCGTTTCATCCACGTTCGAAGCGACAACACAATCCACCCAGAGTTCCTCGGGAACTTGGCCGAATTTGGCAATGTCGTAGCAACGCTCCGCAAATTCGAGCGAACGCACCAGCGTGTAGAGTGAGCGTTGTTGTGGCGGCGTGTCGGGTGGAGTCGCGCGGAATTGCGGCTCCTGGCTGAGAACCATGTTGACCTTGGCACACGGGCCAGCCATTTTGATGCCGCGAATTTGCTCGCGGAATTCTTCCGGCAGATCGTTCGAATCCACCAAGCCGAGAAATGTCCGCTTTGGATCAGCATTCGAAAGCACCACGCGCGCTCTAATCTCCGTGCCGTCTTCGAGAATCACGCCCTGGGCGCGCCCGTTTCGAACATCGACGCGCGCCACGCCCGCGGACGTTCGAATTTCTACGCCGCGTTTTGTTGCGGTCCCAGCGAGAGCGTTGGAAATCGCCCCCATGCCCCCGATGACGTGGCCGTTGAATCCCTGCAAATCGTCTTCGCCGCCGCTGAGAAGATGAAACAGCAGGCCCAGCGAAGTTCCCGGCTGATACGGGCCTCCATGCTTTCCATAAACGTTGTTCGCAAGAAACATCGTCTTAACTTGTTCGGACTCGTAATGGCGGTCGAGGAATTCTCCGAGGCTCCCTGTCAGGAAGGAAACAAACTGGCCAATCTCTTCCCCGCTGATGCTTCGAAATCGCTTCCCAACGCGTAGCAGTTCGAGCAGGCCAATAATGCCCGGCGCACCAACCAGGGGAGGCGACTCCAGAAAAAAGGGCTGCAGGTAACGTGCAAGCTTTTTCAGTTGATCATCCACGCGGAGGAATGTCTTGGCGTCACGCTGCGAATATTTCTTGATTTCTTCCGCGGTGCGATCGCGGTTGGCCCACCAGCGAATGATTTGCCCGTCCTGAAAAGGAACCTGCAAGAAAGGATCGCAAGGAACCATGCGCAACCCGAATGAAGCTAACTCCAGGTCACGAATCACTTCCGGACGTAGCATGCTGGCAATGTAGGAAGTCGTGGACGCGCGGCAACCGGGCGCGATTTCCTCGGTAACGCAACATCCACCGACAATTTCGCGGCGCTCGAGGACCAGGGTGGAAAAGCCCGCCTCGGCAAGATAGGCCGCCGCGGTGAGCCCGTTGTGCCCGGCTCCGATCACCACCGCGTCGTAGATGTGGCTGCTGGAAATTCGAAGCCCCTCAATGGAACCCGACGCTGCACCAAACGAAACGGGTCATCAACATAGATTTTCCAGGAGGGTTTTGCAAGCACAGCTCTTGCGATTCGAATCTAGGCCAGCGTTCCTTGCAGGACTTCGCGGAGTAGTTCCTGTTTCTGCGGGGGGAGTTTGTTTCCCTGGGCGGTGAGATAGAAAACGTCGATGACTTTCTGGCCTTCGGTATCGATCAACGCCACCTCGATGTTACATTCCAGGCGCGCCAGCGCCGAGCCGATTTCGTGAAGCAAGCCGGGATGATCCTGCGTGACAATTTCCATCAACGTGCTGTGCGCCGAGGAGGAATCGTCAAAATTGATTCGCGTTTCGACCGCGACCTTCGGAGTTCGCGCGCGGCTCGCGCTTTCTCGGCCCTTTAGCAGCGGTTCCAGCGCGGCCTTTCCGTTCACCACATTTGCCAGGCTCTTGCGGAATCTTTCGATTTCGCCGGGATTCAGCTCCAGCGTGCGGTGCAAATCCGCGAAGTGGAAAGTGTCCAGCACGACGCCGGCGGCATTGGCGAACGCATCCGCCTTGATGATGTTCATACCCCATCCCGCAAGCACGCCTGAAATCGTGGCGAAGAGCGCCGGGCGGTCCGCCGTCAGCAGTGTCAGCGAAAAGGAGTGGCGCTCCGCCAGCACTTCGGTTTGCACTGGTTCGGCGCCCAGCTTCTGATACAGCGCGAAGTGCGCCGCAATTTCCGCCGCCGAATGCACCGCCAGATACCGCCGCGGGAATCCTTCGAGGAAGCGCTCGATCTCTTCCGTGCTGGCGCCGCCTGCAAGCGCCTTCACGCGCTCGAGCAGCGGCAATTCATCCGGCCCGTGCAAACGGTCGCGATCGAGCGTCCGGCTGAAGTGGTTCGAAGTGGCCACGAAGAGCTGCCAAAGCATCTCCGCCTTCCATGGCGTCAGCGCTTCCGGATTCACTGCGTGAATGTCGGCGTAGGTCAGCAGGCACAACCGTTGTAGGCGTTCCTGCGTGGTCACGGACTCCGCAAATGCCGAAACCGTTGCAGGATCGAAAATGTCACGGCGCTGTACGGTGGCGGACATGTCCAGGTGGTGCTCAATGAGAAAATGGACTTCGGCTTTTTCTTCCGAAGAAAGCTTTAACCGTCTTGCCGCGCTATCCAAAGCCGTGAGGCTGCCGGTGACGTGATTCTCCACCGGCATGCCCTTGCCAATGTCATGGAGCAGCAATGAAAGAACAAGCAAGTCGCGGCGCTCCGCGGTTTTCCAAAGCGGAGCGAAATGCGCTCCGCGCGCGTCGGGCGGAACCGCGAGTTCCTGCAGGTGTTCGATGGTCCGCAGCGTATGCTCGTCCACCGTATAGCGGTGATAAAAATCGCGCACCACGAGGGAATCGATCTTTGCAAATTCGGGCAAGATCTCGGTCAGAAGCCCCAGCCGCTGCATTGGGCGCAACGCCACGCCGGGGTAATCAAAACTGAGAATGTCACGCAGGGTCGCCCAGGACATTTCCTTGTTGCGCGCCGACAGTTCCGGATGCGTCAGGATGTAGCCAATGCTGCGCTCCGCCTCTCGGCTGATCGGCGTGCCCGTGCGCGCAGCTTCGGCAAAGAGAGAGTAGGTGATTGCGCGGTCTGCGAGCGCGGGCGCGTCGATGACTTCTAACAGGCAATTGCGCACCATGAAATGCTTCCCGTGTTCCGGCTCCAGCTTGGCGGCGCGCGCGGCGTTGAACAACCGCTGGCGCAGCGTCAAAGGAACAGGCGCTCTTTGTTCCATGTATCGCAGGAGCTGGCGGTTCAGCGTGCGCGCATGGCGGAAGTACAGGCGCATCCACTCCGCAGGCGTTCTCGCGGCGCCGTCACCCACGCCCAGCGCGCGCTCCGCCGCGGCGGCCTGCAGTTCGTAAGTGAGCGTGTTGTCGTTGCGCCCGTTGCTGTAGTGCAAAAAGCAGCGAATCGCGCCAAGAAAATCAAGCGCCGCGGCGGAAAGCTCTTCCTCCGCGGCCGTGTTTCGGCGCCGGTCGTCTTTGTCTTCCACGATCTGCCGCAGCCACACGGCGGCTTGATAATCCCGCATGCCGCCCGGAGACTCTTTCACGTTCGGCTCGAGGTGAAAGATGGTATTTCCGTAACGCGTGATGCGTTCCTTGGTGAGCCGGTGAAGCTGCGCGCGCAAAAAAGGCCGCGCTTGTTTTTCCGACGCGGGCAACACCTTGGCGTCGAGTTTTTCGAAGAGCGCTGCATCGCCAGCGAGAAACCGGCGGTCTAGCAGCGCCAGGTGGAATTCCGCGTTGTCTTCTTCGATCCGCTTGCACTCCTCGAGTGTGCGGCCCGCCGAACTCACGCGAAAACCCAGGTCCCAGAGCGTCCGGGAAAATTCCGCAATCAGCCCGCGCGATTCCTGCTCCGCCTTTTCGCTGCCGAACAAAAAAAGAATGTCGAGATCGGAATACGGAAACAACATCCGCCGCCCGTACCCGCCGAGCGCGAGCAGGCAAAGTCCCTGCGTTGCGCCGTCGTGGACGCGCAGCAATTCGCCGAAAACCTGCTGGATGTTGCGGTCCGCCAGTTCGCACAGCGCGCGCAGCGTTTCGCGCGCACTCGTCCCTGCTTCGAACTGTTGCCGGATGCGTTGCCGCGCCGCGTCCGCTTGTGGGCCGAGCACGGACAACGGAGTTGGTGATCCCTGCATGTTTTTGGCGGGTGGGAGGCCTGCATCGAAACCGGGGCGCGCGGCGGTCGTCACAATGATAGCCCCGCGGTCACGACAAAATGGACTGGCTGGCGGCCCAAAGTGAAGCGCTAGAGCGCATTTTCACCGCGCTCATCGTTGCGAATCCGGATGGCTTCCTCAACCCTCGATAGGAATATCTTACCGTCACCAATCTTTCCTGTCTTGGCTGTCTTCAAAATTGTGTCCACCACGCGACTGACCAGCGCGTCGGGGAGAACCATTTCCAATTTCATTTTCGGCAGCAAGTCCACGGTGTACTCCCGCCCGCGATAGACTTCGGTGTGGCCTTTTTGCCGGCCGTGCCCGCGCACCTCCGTCACCGTCATGCCTTCGATGCCTATTTCGCGCAGGGCATCTTTCACGGATTCGAACCGCGAGGGCTGAATGATTGCCTCAAGTTTCATCATGGATGTTTCCGCTCCGCCCCATACCTGACGCTCGCCTGCTGAATTCTCCCAAGAACCAAGGTTTACGCCTCCAGGTTATACGCCTCTTCGCCGTGTTGCGTGACGTCCAAGCCCTGAACTTCCTGTTCTTCCGTCACGCGCACGTCGGTAATTAAATCCGTGATCTTCAACAGCACAATCGTTCCCACCAGCGCGAATCCCCAGGCGATCAACACGCCCACCAGCTGATTGCCCACTTGGCTCCAATGCCCGTCGAGCCCGCCCACGGGCTTGTCCGCGCCGAAAATCGGGTTTATCACCTGCTGCGCGAAAATTCCTGTGAGCAGCGCGCCAATCGTTCCGCCCGCGCCATGCACGCCGAAGGCATCGAGCGCGTCATCATACCCGAAGACGGCTTTCACTTTCGTCACCATCAGGTAACACACCACGCCAGCAATCAGCCCGATGGCCAGCGCAGGCATCGGCCCGACGAAGCCTGAAGCTGGCGTGATGGCCACCAGCCCTGCCACCGCCCCGGAAATTGCGCCGAGTGCACTCGCGCGGCCGTTCTTCAACCACTCCGCCGCGCTCCAGCCCAGGGCCGCCGCCGCTGCTGCAAAGTGCGTCGCCACAAACGCGCTTGTTGCCAGCGAACCCGCGGCCAAAGCGCTCCCAGCGTTAAACCCGAACCAGCCGACCCATAACAAACAAGCGCCAATGAAACTCAGCACTAGGCTGTGCGGCGGCATCGGCTGCTTTGGATAGCCCGTGCGCTTGCCAAGGTACAGCGCGCACACCAGCGCCGAGACGCCCGAGGAAATGTGCACTACCGTTCCTCCCGCAAAGTCCAGGCACGGAAACTTTCCGCCTACCGCATTCAGCAATCCGCCCTTGCCCCAAACCATATGGGCCAGCGGCGCATACACCACCAGGAACCACAGCGTGAGGAAAACCACCGTCCCGCTGAATTTCATCCGTTCCGCCGTCGCGCCGGTAATCAACGCGGGCGTGATGATCGCAAACATCAGTTGGTACACCATGAAGGTGGCCTGCGGAATCGTGCCGGCATAATCCGGATTCGGCTCTGCGCCGACCCCGCGCAGAAACGCGTGTTCGAATCCCCCGATCACCAGCCCGTTGCCGCCGAAGCACAAACTGTAGCCAACCAGCGCCCAGAGAACAGTAATAATCCCCATCAGCGCAAAACTCTGCATCATGATCGCCAGCGTATTCTTCCGCCGCACCAGCCCGCCGTAAAAGAGCGCCAGGCCCGGCCCCGTCATCATCAGCACCAGCGCCGCGCTCGTCAGCATCCACGCGTTGTCCCCGGCGGACTGCGCCGCCTTCACGTCCTTATCCAGTTGCGCCAATTTATCGTTTATTGCTTTGGAATTTTCGGGTGTTGAGGGGGAGGCGGCGGTTGTTGGAGTGGCTGCTGAGGAGGGGGTTTGCTGCGAGGAGAGCGGAACGGCGGTGAGCACGAGGACTGCAAGCAAAAGGACAAGATGGAAACTACACTTCTGCCCCATGCACTTCATAAGTATGTCCGCTCCGCTGACGATGGATTCGACTGCCGCGACCCGCCCCTAGGATGCCGAGGATTATACGCACCTCCCTCGCCTTATACCGTTTGAAATTTTCATTCCTTCCATCTGTTTTTTTAATGCGTCTCCCCGCCCGGCCAATTAAGATGTTGGACTTGCGGCCCGCTCGGAGTACCTTGTTTGCCCATCCCCCGGGCCAGCGTATAATGCCGTGCGGTCCGCCGATGGGCCGAGGAAAGCAATCTCAATCGATAGACCGTCCCCAATGACCGACCGCCCACCCATGGAGATCAACGTCCGCGAATCCGGCGGAGTGTCGATCCTCGAAGTCCACGGCCGCCTGACCATCGGCGAGCCCAGCGAGCAGCTCCACGACGCTCTCAATTCCGTGATTCAGGGCGGCGCACACAAGGTCATCGTGGTCCTCGATGGCATCCCGCAGATCGACAGCTCCGGCATCTCCACGCTGGTGCGCATTTCCATCAAACTGGCCCGCGAAGGCGGCGTGCTACGCCTGGTCGTCGGCCACGGCCGCGTCCGCGACGCCCTCACCGTCACCCGCCTCGTCGAAGCCATCCCCACCTTCGAATCCGAATCCGCCGCCCTAGCGAACTTCGCCTGAGTCGATTTTGGATGCAAGCTATCAGGCTATCTTTCGTTCTAACGTGTGAAATGATTCTTCCTACGGGAGGAAAAACCATGCTCCTCTTGGGTTCTCGCATCCCGCGGCTTGCTCTCGTCCTTATATTCGCCGGGCTTCTCGCCCCACTTTCACCGGCCAATCCCAACACTCCTTCCGCACAGGCGCCGCAAACGCCACTCTCGCTCTCCTTTCAGCAGCGGGATCAGCTTCGCGATCTTGCTGCCCGAATACTCCAGCACGCTGACAAAGCCGGCTGCAAGAAGGGCGCTTGCACGATTCTCGTCGCCAATTTTACGGATTCTTCCGGCTCCACTTCCATCCTGGGCATGCAGTTTGCCGACGCCGTCTCCGAACAACTGGCCGCTGGCGCAAGGGATATCCGCGTCGCGGACCGCAAACGCCTCTACGAGTTTCTCGAAACGCAACGAATTCCTTCCAAGCTCCTGGCCGAAGAGAATGCAGAGAGGTGGCTAGCCATGGAGCAATCTGGGAATGCAGTCCTTGTCGGGCATTTGGGCGGCAATGGGGAGAAGCTGACCCTCACGGTCCAACTTCTAGACGCTCATTTTCTGACCGGAAACCCCCGAGACCACCGGGACGTCCATAAGAGTCCGCAAGAAAAAGTTCAGATGACCATCACAGGTACTGACGAACAATTCCGGAAACCGGCGGAACCATTCAGAGAAGCGGCAGCTTCGGAGGCTGCTGAAGATCAAGGGGCCTTACGCGCTGGACGGAACGGGGTGACGGTGCCCATTGGGTATTATGCGCCCACACCCGAATACACGGACTTTGCGCGCACAACGAAGATTCAAGGGGCGATCGTCTTGATGGCTACAGTTTCCGAAGCAGGCGGTGCCGAGAATCTGAAGATCGTGAAGGGGTTACCCTTTGGCTTGAATCAAGCGTCACTGGATGCGGTCCGCAAGTGGAAATTTCATCCTGCCACACTCGACGGAAAGGCGGTACCGGTCCAAGTACCGATTGAAGTGACGTTTCGACTCTTCTGATGAAAGCCTACCCACCCTTTTTCAATTCAGCGAGCACTAACTTGGCTAATTCTTTCAGCGTCTCAAACACGCCCACACCCTGAATCGCCACGCCCTCCAAAACCGGCTCGCCCTTTTTCTGCAGCTGCTTCGTCAACTCCGGCACGGACATTGCATTCGGCAAATCGCGCTTGTTCAACTGGAGCACGTAGGGAATCGTCGCAAAATTCAAATTGTGCTCTTTCAAATGTTCCTGCAGGTTTTCCATCGTTTCGAAATTCGCATCCAGTCGTTCTTCCTGCGAATCCGCCACGAATACCACGCCATCCGCGCCCTTCAAAATCAGTTTGCGGCTGGCCTCATAGAACACCTGCCCAGGCACCGTATATAAATGAAAGCGCGTCTTGAACCCGCGTACCGTCCCCAAATCCAATGGCAGGAAGTCGAAAAACAGCGTGCGGTCCGTCTCCGTCGCCAGGGACACCATTTTGCCCTTCTGGTTCTGCCCCGTATGGTCGTAGATCCACTGCAGGTTGGCGGTTTTTCCGCCCAGACCTGGACCGTAATACACGAGCTTGCAGTTTATTTCGCGCGCAGGAAAATTGATGAAAGGCACGTTGTCGTCAACCCGAACTAGGCCACAAACTTATAGCATACGCGGCGCAGGCAGGCCAGCATCTCGCACCGTCTGTCACCGACTCCGCACTGTCACACACAGTTTCCGCGATATTCCCCCAATCTCCACGCTCTATTTTCATCCTTTGCCACCGGGAGGTAACTCGCCCCCGCCCGGCGCACCTTTTTGACCCACGTTGACGCGCGATAACTCCTCTGTTAGCATGCGCTTCATGGCCAAGGCGCATAAGCCCACATCACGGCCCTCCAGTCACTCCAAGAGCGCGGGGCGAAGCCAGTCCAAGTCACACAAAAAGAAAGCTTTAGTGACGCCTCACCCTCACCAGCGCGGCGGTGTCGAGCTTGTCGATCCCCTGGTTCAGGCGCAGCTGAAACTCTACGACGAAGCGCTCTCGCTCTTCCATCAGCAGAAATTTGCGCGCGCCAAGCAGGAACTCGAAAAAGTTTTGGAAGGCCCCAGCAAAGAGCTCGCCGATCGCGCCCGCATGCACGTCAAGATCGCCGAACAGCGCATGAAGCCTTCCGCCGAACTGAATCCCCGCACCGCCGAAGAACATTACCAGCGCGGCGTGGCCATGATGAACATCGGCCGCTGGGACGACGCTCGCGAAAGCCTGATTAAAGCCCGCAAAGCCGCGCCCAAAGCCGACCACATTCACTACGCTCTGGCCGCGCTCGATTGCCTCACCGGCGAAGCCGATTCCGCCATGGCCAATCTAAAAGTCGCCATCCAGTTGCGCGCCGAGAATCGCTACCACGCCCGCAACGACGAAGATTTTGCCTTCCTCCAGGAAGATCCGCGCTTCACCGAACTTCTCTACCCGGAGAAAGACGGCACCGCTGGCTAGTTTTTCTTCTCCGCGAACTCTGTGTTCTCCTTGAACTCTGTGTATGATTCTTCTTTCTGTAGAAAGACCCGGGTACGTCTCAAAGAAGATCCATCGTGAAAAAATCGCCGTCCAAGCCGAAGACATTCTCCCGCAGCTTCCGCGTCGTCGCCCTCGGCGGGGGCACCGGCCTCTCAACGCTCCTCCGCGGCCTCAAGGAACACGTCATACGCCGCACTGATGAGCACGCCACCCCCCATCGTCCCATTTCCGACCTCGCCGCGATCGTTACCGTGACCGATGACGGTGGCAGCTCCGGCCGTTTGCGCCGCGAGAATCGCATCCTTCCTCCCGGCGACATCCGCAACTGCATGGTCGCCCTCTCAAAAGACGAAGCTCTTCTCGGCCGCTTATTCCAATACCGCTTCCACGCCGGACGAGGCCTCATCGGCCACAACTTCGGCAATCTTTTCCTCGCCGCGCTCACCCACGTCACCGGAGATTTCACCGAAGCCATCCGTGTCAGCAGCAAAGTCCTCGCGATCCGCGGCCGCATTTTTCCATCTACGCTTTCAAACGTTCATCTCGTTGCCACACTCGAGAACGGCCGCATCGTCCACGGCGAAACGCGCATCACCGCCAGCCGCACTCCGATCAAAAAACTGAGGCTTTCGCCGCGCCAGGTGCGCCCGCTTCCCGCCGTCCTCGAAGCTATCAAACACGCGGACCTCATCCTCCTTGGCCCGGGCTCGCTCTACACGAGCATCCTGCCCAATCTCCTGATTCCAGAAATCGCCAGCGCCATCGCCAAATCCAAAGCCCCGCGCGTCTACGTCGCCAATCTGATGACCCAGCCCGGCGAAACTTCCGGCTACGCCCTTGCCGATCATCTTCGTGCCATCCAGAATCACGTCAAGCCCCGCGTCATCGATTGGGTCGTCGCCAATCGCCAGCCCGTCTCTCCCGACGTCGCCCGTCGTTACCGCGCCCAGGGCGCCGAACCGGTCGCCATCGATCTCCCCGCGCTCCAGCAGCTCGGCTTCCGCGTCATCCTCGACAATCTCCTCGAGGAACACGGCGTCATCCGCCATCACACCCGCCGCCTCTCTCGCCTGCTCCTGGAAGAATTTCTCCATCAATAAGATTTGGGAATATCGCTGCTGGCTAATGAAATTGCAATTCGAGAGCGTAAATCTCCTGGACGCTGCGATTGCGCATCAGCAGCGGCGCATCATCCGGCGACAATCCGATCCACGAAGCAAAAATGTCGGAGAGCTGCGGAAAATCCTTAAGGTTCAGAACGTGTTCGACCACGCGGTCTTGGATTCTCACGCGCACCAATTCCCCCGCGCCGTTCCGCGTTTCCCGGAAGTAGACATACTTCCCGTCATGCGACCACTCGTTAAAGCCGACGTCTTCCCCCTCTGCCAGACTCGACCAACGCTTCGTGATCGCATCGAACAGCATCACTTTCGTGTTGTTGAGCGTGAGGGCTGATATATACCTTCCGTCTCGCCATACTCTGGGCGAGTAAAGTCCTTCAGATCCCGGAATGATCGAGAGACCTCTTGTTTTCAGGTCCAGGTTGTAAATGGCAGAGCTGCCGTCCGCCTCGAATTTTCCAAATACAATGGATTTCCCGTCGGGCATCCAGGTTGGGTCGGATTCTTCTTGCGAGTGCGCCAGCAGCAGCAATTCCGAGCTTCCCCCTGTCGCTGATGTTAGCCGGATTCTCCGCGGATTGTCGAACGCCACATCCATGAACACAATCTGCGAGCCGTCGGGCGACCACCGTGGCCCATAGGCGCGCACCGGCGGAAACGTGAGCTGCGTCTTCTCGCTTCCGTCCACGCGGCTTCGCCACAGGGTCATCTCCGGATACGAAATGTAAGCCATCCACTTTCTATCGGCCGAGAAATCCATCGGCCCGGCGGAGACGCCTCCCAGATAGGGATCGAATCGTTGCGCTTTCAGGTCGTATCGCAACAGCTCCACGCGAGGGTCTTCCCCCAGGACGAAAATCCTCTTACCGTCGCTGCTGGGGACGGCGAACCTGTAATGCAGCGGCCCGGACGTCAAACGTGTCGGGCCCTTGGCGCGTCTGCCAAAAAGGGAACGGCGCTCCGGCATCACCCATATCGCTTGTGAGTCGCCACGACCCGCTTGAAAATAATAGTAGTTTCCATCCGGTGACCAGTTTCCACAGCAGTGGAATGACGTCCAGTCCGGAAACACCCGGTGGATATTTTCTCCGTTCGCATCCATTTCCCACAGCGAATTGGACTCGGTCTTTGGGTTCGTAATATCAAAGCGGATCCTGCGGCCATCCGGCGAAAACCGGATTCCAAATACAATCCCGGAGGCCTTCGCCAATGGATGAGGCTCGCTCCCGTCTTTGTTTGCCATCATGATCGTATCGCCATCCGGGTAGGCGATGTGCGAGCCATCCGGCGTCCAGGTCGCCAGCAGCGCGTGTATGTTTCCGACGCGGTGCGGCGCCCCCGCCGGCAAGGGTTGCGCCCACAGCTCAAGCACGGAATCGGACCCCACAGTGGCAACATTTGCAACAAGTAGCTCCGAACGATCCGGAGAAACGGAACTTATGGCCATAACATCTTTTAGCGTGGTCGGAAGCAATGTGGTCTCTCCGCCTGCCGCGGACACCTGAGCGATCCCTGCACCCGATGTCCGTGGCAGCCCTTCCGTGAAATAGAGATGGACGCCATCGCTGACCGGCGGATTCAGCGGGTTTTTCGCCTTTCCGTCGTTGGTAATTCGAACGGCATTGGCGACCGTCGGCGGCTGCGGCTCACTGCGCCGGTAAGCTACGAAAACCAAAGCGAGGGCCGCAACCCCTGCGACCAGGCCTGCGCGCTTCAGAAGTTTTTTCTCAGAGGGCGGTTCCAGCCGGTCAGCCGACACGGAAACCGTGTTCTCTTTGCTCACGGGCGTTTCGACCGGCGCAATGAATTTGTAGCCGCGCCGGGGGAGCGTCTCGATGAAGGTGGGATTCTCGGCGGAATCTCCAAGAACATCGCGCAACCGGTTCACCGCTGCGTTTACACCGTGCTCAAAATCCACGAACGTATCGGAAGGCCACAGCGCCGCATGCAGCTCTTCGCGTGTGACCAGTTCACCCGGCCGTTCCACCAGCATCTTCAGGATTTGAAAAGACTGGCCCGGCAGGCGCAACCTCACTCCCCGTTTTCTCAGCTCTTGGGTTTGCAAGTCCGCTGCGAAAGCGCCAAATAAAATTACGGCCTTTGCTTGCTGTTTTCCCAGCATACGGCGAACTCCTGATGGCGCAGAGTACCACACAACCGCCTCCCGCAGAGCCCTCTGGTAACCCGATTGTGCCCGTAAGTCTTTTTACCTCAATAGAATAACCTGCGACCTGAATTCGAGGCGCATATGACCGCGCGCGCATTGAGGTAGATCAGGGGATCGGCGATTTACGGAGCACCAAAGGGGGTGCGCCGTGAAAAGCACCGCATGCTTTTGGATTGCAGCGCAACTTGTTCCTTATTTGTTCTTGACCCAAGTGACCGTTTCCGCCTCGCCAAAGGACGACCCTCCTCCCCTACGCTTTGTCTGCAACACCGGCTACACTCTGGAAAAATGCCGCGCGGACGTGGCCGTTCTGCGCAAGACGCTCGCAAAGTATCCTGTGGCGCAATTCGGGAACTGGACTTGGATCCTTGTTCGCTCCGAAGACTGGAAAGCCATTGTGACTCCCAGGGGACTCGATCCAGACAGCCCGGCATTCACCTATTACGCGAAGAGCGAAACCTTCATCGAGGAAGCCCTCGTTGCCAAAGTCCCGGGACGTGAAGACGAACTCATCGCGCGCTGGCACATGAGCGTCGATAGGCTCAGGGATCTCGCCATCGGACACGAACTCGGCCATTCGCTGTGTGGAGAGAAGGAGGAGGCGAAAGCCAATCAGGTTGCCAAACTGCTGCGAGAAGGAAAACCCGTCTCCTGCGAACTGAACCCTATGGCAAAGCTGCACCCGGAAAAGTTGAATACCGGTGATGATTTGCCCGGCTTGGATAGCAAAGCCTTCTTGAGAGAGCAGAAAGGCGCCAGTGGTGGACGCCGCGAGACCGTCTTCCCCTGATCCTTGCGGCGATGACAAGCCTACGCGCGTATTAAGCAACAGTTTTCCAACATTCTCCTCAACGCATTCCTTCTAGCCCCCGTTTTCGCTTCCTGTTAACGTTTTCCAGTTCTAATTCGCTTACATCACGGAGAAATCATGTCCACCTTTGGTCTCATCGAATACCACGACGCTACCCCGCAAGTGCGCGCCATCTACGACGACATCATGGCCACGCGCAAGACCGACTGGATCAATAATTTCTGGAAGGCCATCGCCCACGATCCCGCGCTCCTCAAGCGCACTTGGGAAAGCATTAAACAGATCATGGCCCCCGGCGCGCTCGATCCCCTCACCAAGGAATTGCTCTACATCGCCGTCAGCGTCACCAACAATTGCCACTATTGCATCGCCTCGCACACCGCTTCCGCTTTCACCAAAGGCATGACCGACGCCATGTTCCAGGAACTTCAGGCCGTCATCGGCATGGCCAACGAAACCAACAAGCTCGTCACCGGATATCAAGTCGAAATCGACCAGAGATTCACTCCTCCACTGCCTCGCTAGACAAATTCGTCTTTCCGACACACCTGTCCTTTCGGCCAGTGTTTCCGCGCGCACGCTGGTACGCGCGTACTATGGCTGGCCTGCCCCGCCCAAGCAGAACATATAGATGTTCGCGGGGAACTCTGTCTCGACAGGGCGAACAACAAAAATCTTGCTTCGCGAGTGAGCATCCATGGCACCCATCGCCAAAGAAAACGAACTTTCATCCGTCACATCCGATACCGCTGCGCGCCCCACCACTTCCGCTCCCGCGGACACCGTGGCCAAGCCGCAGCCCGTCGCCCTTGAAGTTCCCGTCACCGTCAACGGCGCACGCACCGTTGAAGGCAGCGACAAGCGCGAACCCTTTTCCGAAACCACCAAGACCGTCTTGATCTTCGGCACCGGCGCCGTGATTCGCCTGGCCTCCTCCGTAACACCGGGCCAGCTGCTCTTCCTCACCAACGAAAAAACAAAAAAGGAAGTCGTTTGCCAGGTCGTCAAATCCAAGAACTATCGCAACGTCAGCGGCTACGTGGAACTAGAGTTCACCGAATCCGTCGTGGGTTTCTGGGGCATGCGCTTCCCCGGTGATCGCCTCAGCTCTCCCTCTCAGCCTGTCGCCAGCACGCTGCCCGCTGTTGGTTCACCAGTGGCAACCGTCGCGCCCCCCGCTCCGCGCCCCGTCGCTCCCAAAATCGATCCCCCGGCGGCAAACGTTGCGCCCAAAATTATTGAGCAGAAACCCGCCGCTCCTCCCATTGCCGTAAGGAATCCCGAACCCAAACCTTCCGAATCCAAATTCGTCGCTCCGCCCGCGCCCATAATTGCTACCTCCGTGGTTCCGCCGCCGGCCCCGGTTGCGCAAGTGCCCGCTACTCCAGCTTCCCTGATGCCGGATTTGGCCGTCGATGCTCCTCCCGTCAAGCCCACTGCTCCGGTCGCTTCGACATTTGATCTCCCGCGCAATCCGGAAGCTCCGGCTTCCATCTTTGCCGAACCGTCGCAAGCGTCCACAGTTCTCCCATCGGTCGACGTAGCGAGTTTGTTTGAATCGCCAGAGCTCGATCTTCCCTCGCAAGCTCCGCCACCGATGTCCACTGCGAGTGACCCGGCAACCGAAGCGCTGAAGCAACAAACGGCCCGCCTGCAAGCGCAACTTTCCAACATGCTCTTCATGGAACCGCCTGCGGCACCGCCCGTTCAGAATTCCCCGGCTGCTACCGTCATCGAAAACATCAAGCCTGCCGACGCCGCTGCAAAAGTTTTGGAATTCGCCAAGCTCGAGGCCGTGCCCCCGCCCGCGCTCCCCGCGGCGCCGGCAAAGCTCATGCCTCCGCCCTCGCGCAAATCCATGCTCGACGAAGAGGAGATGAAAATCCCTTCCTGGCTCGAGCCCCTGGCGCGCAACGCCGCTGCTCCCGTTTCCACCCAGGACCTCATCGAGAGAGAAAAGTCCAAGCGCCTCGCGGAGCAACTCTCAGTCGAAGAAATTGCTTCCGCGGCCACCGGTGTGGTGGACGAGGAACCTCTAATCGTTGTGGAGGCCCCGAACTTCGGCAACGACCTCAGTATCGACGCCAACGACCCCGTCGTGGAAAGCGGTTCCGGCAAGTCAGGCAAAGGCTTTCGCATCGCCGCAATCGCTGCTGGCGTTCTGATCTTGGCGGGCGCCGGCGTTTGGTATTTCCGCCAGCCGTCCAGCGGCGTGCAAGCAGGTCCGGTGGCGGCGATGACGAAGTCCTCACCCGCGCACTCTGTTCCTGCGGAGAATTTGCAACCTCAAGAAAATGCGGCGCTCCAAACGTCAGCCCCGGCACCAACCGGCTCCATGCTCCCGGCGGGTTCCACGTCTCAAGCGAATCCCAATGCAAATTCCCCGGCTCTCCAGCCAGCCGGCGCTACCCTTTCGCCTGTGAACAATAAACAAATTATTCCCAATTCCCCGAAGGGAAACCCTTCGCTGGAGGTTTCCGCTCCGTCCCAGCCTGAGGCGCCGCAGCCGAAGAAGTCCTCCCTGGGGGAGGTTCACCTTGCAACACCCAAAGTGACCCAGCGCGGAAATACGCAGGTTGGCGGACAAAGCGACGCAACTCTTGAGCTTAACGGCGAACAGCCGGACTCCACGGACGGAGCCTTGGGCGCAGGTCTCGCGGCCAATGCGTCCCAGCCTGCGGCGCCGGCCCTTCCCGTCGGTGGAGACGTAAAGCCGGCAAAATTGATTGCTTCCGTGCCGCCGGTTTATCCGGCTCTCGCAAAAAACCAGCACGTCTCCGGCGACGTGCGCATTGACGCTCTGATCGACAATACCGGCCGCGTCACCACCATGAAAATAGTTTCCGGCCCAACGCTCCTCCACCAGGCTGCCATGGATGCCCTTCGTCAGTGGAAGTACCAGCCGGCGTCCCTCAATGGCAGCGCCGTGCCCATGCATTTGACCGTAACCATCCAGTTCCGTTTGCAGTAATTGTTCCCGACCAACTCAGTCCCGCATCACTAAACAAGCGCGCCCCAATCCCCAAGTCTTCACCGTCTCTTGCAGCACGCCGGAGAGGTTCGTATACTGGCGACCCGGCCAATTGGCAGGTCTGGCGGTAGGGTAGACCGCTGATTTTCACCTTCCTTGGCTTGAACAGAAAACGGCTCGAAGTATCGAAGCGCCCCCGGGAGAAATCCCTCGCTCGTTCGCTAGGAACGGTGTGGAAGTTCGGCTGAATTGAGATTGCATCGCTCGCGAATAGCGTAGGCGATGAGGTGGCGGTTCCTGTCCGTTCTGGAAGACGGACCCTATCGTCCAACGCTTCAAAGGAGAGTTTCGTATGCCGCAAGCGCCTGTACCGGAAGAAATGAATGTCTATCAAAACGCCGAAGCGCGCTTTGAAGTTGCGGCCAATAAACTCGGTCTTGAGCAAGGCCTCTACCGCTACCTGAAATACCCGAGCAAAGAGATCACCTTGTACATCCCTATCGGGATGGACAACGGAACACTTGAGGTCTTTACTGGCTACCGCGTCCTGCATTCCACTGTGCGCGGCCCCGGCAAGGGTGGGATCCGTTTCGCCCCCGACGTCTCCCTCGACGAAGTACGCGCCCTGGCCACTTGGATGACTTGGAAATGCGCGGTCGTGAATATTCCTTTTGGCGGCGCCAAAGGCGGAATCATTTGCGACCCTAGGAAAATGTCCCGCGGAGAGTTGGAGCGCGTGACCCGGCGCTATACCGCCGAGCTCGCGAATTGGCTTGGGCCCGAGCGCGACGTGCCCGCTCCTGACGTTGGCACGAATGAGCAAACCATGGCTTGGGTCATGGACACCTACTCCATGCACGTGGGAGAAGCAACCACTGCGGTCGTCACCGGCAAGCCCATCGAGTTGGGCGGCTCAGCCGGCCGCCGCGAAGCCACGGGACGTGGCGTGATGATCTGCTGTAACAAGGCCTTGGCCAAATTGGGTATGAAGAAAGAAGGCTGCCGCGTGGTCGTGCAGGGTTTCGGCAACGTCGGCTCTCTGGCCGCGGAACTCATGCAGAAAGTTGGCTACAAGATCGTCGGCCTCGCCGACATCGGCGGCGGTCTCTACAACGAAAACGGCTTTGACGTCCCTAGGGTCATCGACTGGGTCTACACCCAAAAGAAGCCTCTGCAGGATTTCCCTGGCGGTGGAACCAGGATGACCGCGCGCGACGTTCTGTTCCAGCCCTGCGAAGTGGCCATTCCTGCCGCCATCGAGAATCAGATCACCGAGAAAAATGCTCATCAGGTGCAGGCTAAAATCCTCTGCGAAGGCGCCAACGGCCCCACCACCTGGCAAGCAGACGCCATCATCGACGCCAAGGGCATCTTCACCGTCCCGGACATTCTCTGCAACGCCGGCGGCGTCACCGTCAGCTACTTCGAATGGGTGCAGGACCGCCAGGGCTTTTTCTGGCGCGAGAGCGAAGTCAACGAACGACTGCTCGATTACATGGAGAATGCCTTCGATGAAGTCGTGCGCTTCGCCGAAATGCACAAGGTCAACAACCGCATCGCCGCCTATATGCTGGCCATCGACCGCGTCGCCAAGGCCCTGAAATTGCGCGGCATTTATGCCTGATGTTGTTGCTGCCTAACTACCTTGCTCATTCCTTGAGCCCTTGGCGTTGCTCTCTTCAAACGCGAGCATTACAATGCAGTAGCTGTTAAGCTATGAAATGGCAGTTCCGTTTGTCAGCGTTTACGAGAGGCCCGTTAGATGTCGTTTCAGCCCTTTTATCTTCCGCGCGTTTGGATGGGTAGCCAGCTGTCCGCTAAACTCTTGCCCTCCTCGATCCGGCCTCTTTCCGCTCACATCAAATTGACTGAGAATTGCCAGGCTCGATGCATCAGCTGCGATTACTGGAAAGACCGCTGGGAAAATCGGATTGACACCGATCGAGCTGTTCAGCTCGTGAACGAGATCGCGGATGCGGGCGTTCGCGTCCTGCGCCTCACCGGAGGCGAGCCTCTTCTGCGGCTGGATCTTTTTGACGTGCTACGAAAGGCCAACACTTCCGGCTTTAAGCGCATCATCCTCCAGACCAACGGGCTGCTCATCAAGAAACTCCATAAGGAAATTAGCGCCTCTCCCATTTCCCACGTCGCTCTTTCCATTGACGGCCTAAAAGAGACCAACGACCTCATCCGCGGCATCAAGGGCTATTTTGATTTGGGCTTGGAGGGTCTGAGGCTGCTTCAGGGCAAACAACTCACGCTCTCCGTCACCCTCAATCGAATGTCTGCTTGGGAACTTGGTAAACTCTCGGACACGGCTCGCGAACTGGGTGCTGAGATTGAAACCAACATCCTGAGCAACAGCCTCTTCTTTCTGAAAGACGCCGACCTCGATTCCATGTGGCCAGGTGGGAATGATGCGGCTGAAATTGTGAATTTTGTCCGCGACTCCCTCCACCGCCCTTCTTACGAAGTGGAGTACATCAAACAGTATTACAACAAAGCGGCCATCAACGAGCCTCCCTGCGTTCTCGGCTATCTCCAGGTATTTGTCTTGTCCAATGGTGATGTCTTGACGGGCTGTTACCCCTTGAAACCCGTCGGAAATATTCTCCAGGAAAGCCTCGCCAATATTTTGGCTTCGGAGGCTTACTCTCGCCAGTGCCTGGCCATGCTCCGCCGCGAGTGTCCCGGTTGCACCTGCGGCATTGAAAGCTCCCTCGCCATGAAACATGCGGTTTCCAGCGCATTCTTCGAACTCAAGCGTCTGGGGCCCCGTCAGCACGTCGGCAACAGAGCCTTGCCCGTCGCGATCCCTCCTGTAGCGGGTACCCCCCACACCTAGTTTGCGGGATGATTCCTCCTGGCAAAGCCCGGTATTGTTACCCCATTCCCCGACACGGGGCTCCATACAAATATTTGAAGAGGTACTAGCTTCTTGGGCCGATTTGTATTAGTTTCTTTTCCTCCCGTGCCGGCCACCTAGGGGGCCGGAAGGAGCCGTTCCGTAACTCCGCTACGGGATGCGCCCGAATCAATTCAGGCTATACGGCATGGAAAACGTTCCGCGCCAGGAAGGAGTCCTCCCGTGACTCCGGAATCACTTTTGCCCGGCCACGCGAAGAGCGAGCAGCAGCATCGCCGCGATATTTGTATCGCGGGACGCTGGCTCTACGAACGCGGACACATCGTCGCTTGCGAAGGAAATCTTTCTGTGCGCCTCGACGACGGTTCCATTCTCACCACTCCCACCTGCATGAACAAAGGTGTACTCGCTCCCGAGGATCTCGTTGTCACCGATCTCAACGGCCGCCAGCTCTCCGGCCATCGCAAATTCTCCTCCGAGCTTTCCATCCACCTTTTGTTCTATCGTATGCGTCCGGACGTCAACGCCATCTGCCACGCGCATCCCCCGACAGCCACGGGTTTTGCCGTCGCTGGCCGCGCCTTGAATCAGGCCTTGCTCCCGGAAGTGATTGTCGGTCTCGGCCAAATTCCGTTGGTGCAGTACGCCACTCCCGGGACGCCCGAATTGAGCGCGGCCATCGAACCCTTTGTCCCTCACTACGACGCCATGCTGCTCGCCAACCACGGCGCTGTCACCTGCGGCCCCGACCTGCTCACAGCTTTCTTTCGCATGGAGACCATCGAGCATAGCGCCAAAATTACCCTCGCAGCCGAGATGGCCGGCGAACCCACGCTGCTCTCCAGCCGAGAAGTCGCCAAGCTCATGGCCGCGCGCCCGCGTTATTTCGTCTCGCCCCCTCCCGGCGGAGGCGCCGAATTGCCCATCACCTGCGACAACGGAGAGGCCACCGGCGATGAAGTGAAGCTCACGCGCAGCGAATTGGGCGCCTTGATTGATGAAGCCGTTCGCAAAGACCGCAGCCGCCGCTAGCTCGAGCTAACTCTGCTCCGGTACATGCAACGGTTTCTTTTGACGTAACACCCTCTTCCCGTCGTTCATCTAATTGTTAAAGAAGGATTAGAAGAGGCGAGTCTTACCTGAAGGCTGACGCCATAAAGCATTTCCCACGGAAGGAGCTTCTATATGCAACCTCGGATCGACTACTCGAAATTTGCTCTCGACGCGCAGAAAGCCATGTTTGGCCTCGAAAAATATCTGGTTACCTGCGGCCTCGATCACAAATTGCTCCACTTGCTGAAGCTGCGCGCCTCGCAAGTCAACGGCTGTGCCTTTTGTATTGACATGCATTCGAAAGATGCGCGCGCACTCGGCGAGACCGAGCAGCGTTTGTATTCCTTGGACGCCTGGCGCGAGACGCCTTTTTACACCGACAAGGAACGCGCTGCGCTGGCTTGGATCGAGGCCGTAACTCTGGTTTCCGAAACTCACGTCCCCGATGAAGTTTACGAAGAAGTGAAAAAGCATTTCACCGAAAAAGAAATCGTGGACCTTACCATTCTTGCCGCCACCATCAACATGTGGAACCGCATGGCTATCGCTACCCGCGCCGTCCCTGGCCACTACCAGCCCGCGCGTTCCTCCACTACTGCTTCTTGAGTCCTGTGATCGGGTCGCAGCTACGCTCACTGATCAGCCGGTGAAGGAGTTTTTCGATGCTGCCAAGCTCTGCAGCGGATCATTCGTAGCGCAGCGCAATGAGCGGATCGATTCCGGCGGCGCGGCGGGCGGGCAGTAGAGACGCGATCGAGCCAACGGCAAGAAATAGAATCACAACTGCAAAAAATGTAAACGGGTCTGTGGCCGAAACGCCCTGAATCTGGCTTGCCAGGAAGCGCGTCAGGCCGAGGCTGGCCAGCACGCCGATGAGCATGCCTATGGAGATCAGGCGCAGCCCCTTCCAAAGAACCATTGTCACGACGTTGCCACGCTGGGCGCCGAGCGCTATGCGAACTCCGATCTCATGCGTCTGCAACGCGACGGTATAGGCCATTACGCTGAAGATGCCAATGAGCACGAGCGCGAGGCCGATTCCCGCGAATACGCCGATAGCGATCAGCCCAAACTGCGGCCGCACGTAAGCTTCCTCGGCCAATAGGTCCTTAATTGATCCGCTTCTGGTGACCGCTGCGTTCGAATCCACCGCCCAGATCTCGCGCTGGACGCTCGCAAGCAACGACTTCGGATCCACGGCAGTTCTTGCCAGGATGACTCGGCCTCCAAATCCAGTGATGGTGTACGGGAGGAAAGCCTCAGGCAATGGGGGTTCGAGAAGGCCCCGGTTTTTGAAGTTTGTGACCACTCCAATGATCTCGAAATAGGCATCACGCGGAGTGCCGGGCAATTCGTCAAAGTCGTTAAATTTAATTTTCTGCCCGAGAGGATTTTCGCTTCCGAAATAAGTGCGGGCAAAAGCCTGGTTGACCAAGGCCACATGCCGCGCTGAATCGATATCGGTTTCAGAGAGAGTTCTGCCATGCAGCAGGCTAAGGCCAAGTGTTTGAAAGTAAGCTTCACTGCACAGGTCGATCATGGACTCCCAGTGTTGGGAATGTGATTTTCCCATGACAGTTATCTCGCTCCCAGCTCCCCCTAGCGGAGGCAGACCCACGGATACCGTGGCGGATAGCACGCCGGGCAATGATTTCACGTGCTGGAGGGCTTGTTCGAAGAAGTGGTTTTTCTTCATGCCAGTGTCATCGCGATCCTCAGCGCCCTGGACCACTTGCACGAATAGCGTGTTCGCGGGATTGAAACCGAGATCGACATGAGTGAGCGCGAAAAAGCTGCGCATCATCAGGCCGGCGCCGGTTAGCAGGACGATGGAAAGGGCCACTTCGGCGATCACCAGACCATTACGGAGTTTGCCATGGCGTACCGAGCCGCCTGAGCCTTTGCCACTGCCGGCCATGGCGGGCAGGAGGTTGCCGCGCACGGCGTGGAGCGCCGGCGCAAGACCGCAGACGAGCGTGACCAGGACGGCAATCGCAAGTGCGAAGAGAAGGACGGCGGGATTGAGACCGATCACGGTTTCCTCTGGAATGGGACCGCGCGGAATGATGTGCACCAACCCCTTTAGTCCGAAATAGGCAAACAAGCAACCAGCCACGCAGGCCGCCGCAGCGAGCACAAAACTCTCAACCAAAAGCTGGCGAATTAGTCGTCCGCGGCTGGCACCCAGAGATGCGCGGACAGCAATCTCCCTTTCACGGGCGCTGGCCCTGGCGAGCAGCAGGTTCCCGACGTTGCCGCAAGAGATCAGCAGCAGCATGAAGACAGCAGCAAGCAGGGCGTAGAGTGTGTTCCTAAAATCGCCGACCACGAAGTCAACGAGCGTGCGCGTTACCAGCACAAACCGTTGTGGATAGAGATCACCGGGATTTGCTTCCGCGAGGCGATGCACGATCGCATTGAGGTCCGCGGCGGCCTCCTGGAGGCCGACACCCTTCTTGAGGCGTGCCAGAGCCCAGATGACCGTGAGGTCCTTCATCGGAAAGGAACTGCCATCGCCGCCGGGGCTCAAATTAAGCGGAAGCCATACGCTGGCGTCATATCCGTTGAAGCGTTGAGGCATGATGCCGACAAGCGTGCGCGGCTTGCCATTCAGGAAAAAGGTTGCGCCGAGGATCCTGGAATCGCCGCCGAACTGCGTTTGCCACAAGTGATAATTCATCACAAATACGAACGGGGCTCCGGGCTTGGTGTCGTCTGTCGTGAAAGTGCGGCCAAGCAGTGGCGGAACGCCAAGGAAGTCGAAGCCGTTGGTGGTGACGTAGCCGCCCCGGAGGCGGCGCGTGCCTCCTCCATCGCTGTACAGGACATCCAACTGATAATTTCCAATGATGTCTTCGAAGACGTGGTTCTGTTCCCGAATCGCAAGGAACTCAGGAATAGTGTAGTGGAAACGCGTGACGGCGTCGTCGCCTGTGCGGCCCAAATCGCGCATCTCAAAGGTGACGGAGTGCTGGAAGTCCCGGTAAGGGAAAGGATCGAATACGACGTTATAGATGACGCTGAACATCACCGTAGTCGCGCCAATCCCCAGAGCGAGCGCGAAAACAGCGATTAGCGCGAAGCGGCGATCCTTGGCCAGGCTGCGCAATGCATACTGAAAATCGCGAAGAAAATCCTCAACGTGGTTTTCCGTGCGCGCTTCGCGGCAATCTTGCTTGATCTGCTCCAGTCCTCCGAAGGCCAGCTGCGCCTGGCGCCGCGCCTCTTCCGGGCTCAAGCCTGAGGCCAGGTAGTCCCGGACCCGCTGCTCCAGATGGAAACGCAACTCAGCGTCCATCCTCTTTTCCGTAAGGCCCTTTTGAAATAAACGGCGAAGCCAACCCATCGGGGGAACTCCTACTCCACGGTTCGCAGGATCAGCGCAACCGCTTCAGACAGCCGCTCCCAATTGACCATCTCCATGCTGAGGCGCTTTCGCCCCGCGCGCGTTAGCGAATAGAACTTGGCCTCGCGCCCCGTTTCCGTCTCTTCCCACCTGGCTTGCAGCAATCCGCGGTCCTCCAGCCGGTATAGCGCAGGATACAGCGAGCCTTCCGGTACTTGAAAGAAATCCCTGGATATCTGCTGAATTCTCTGCGAGATGGCGTACCCGTGGATCGGGCCGCAAGCCACCACCTTGAGGATCAGCATGTCCAGTGTGCCTTTGAGAAGTTCAGTTTTTTCTTGTTCCATACCATCCCTAGATGTCCTATGCTTATATACCCAGAACGTCTAAGTGTCAAGCGGAAATACTTTTTTCACCAATGAGCCATTTGCATGAAACTTTCGACGTTTTCAATCGTCTCTTTAGGGACACCGAAATCCAAAGCGAAGGAGCAGCCCAAAAAAGGCAAAGGGCTTCGCGGCGAAATAAAAACTGAGCCGTGAGGCGCGACAGTTGTAAAGCTGACGAAATCAAGAAGGGGTTAAACAGATCACTTCGCTTCTGGTTTGGCGGCCGGAGCGACGCGATCTCCAGGAGAAACGCTGCCCTTGCGGGTTCGCGCTTTTCATTTAACCCCCTCCCATCTTAGTCGGCTCTGATTTTCAAATGCAACCGTGAACGCATCTCGCCCCTGCCTCACGGCCGGAGGATCCCATGAAAGCAATTGTCTGTCTCCTGCTGCTGATCTTGCCTTCAATTCTTTGCGCCCAGACCGAACCGGCGCCTCGCCCTTTTGTTCCCATCGTTGCCGTCGACCCATCTCGCGTTCCAAAGACCGGGGAAACCATCTCGATGGGCGAATTGTCTGTTCCGCCCAAGGCGGTGAAGGAACTCCAGCGTTCGCAGACCGCATTCTCTTCGGGCGATATCCGCTCTTCCGCGCTCCACCTCGAAAAAGCGTTGAAGATTTATCCCCGCTCTTTGAAGGCGCACAACAGTCTCGGAAGCCGTTACATCGAACTCCGTGAATACGAAAAAGCCGCTATGGAGTTTCAGAAAGCCATAGACCTTGATCCGCGCGTTATGCAGCCCTTTAACAATCTTAGCGTCGCCCTTTTTCTCCTTCAGCGCTACCCGGAGGCGGAGGCTGCGGCACGTCGCGCGCTCGATCTCGATCCGCGCAATTCCACGTCACGCTATATGCTCGGCGCTGTTCTAGCCACGGAGAAACGCGATCCTCTCGAAGCCATGGAAATGCTGCGTCAGACGGAACGTGAATTTCCCGATGCCCGGCTGCTTCTCGCCCAGATTCTGCTTGGACGTGGGGCTGCAAACGAGGCTGCGAACGAGCTGCGCGAGTATTTGAAAATGCCCGATGCCGAGAAGAAACAAAGAGTAGAATGCTGGCTCGCCCGGATCGAACAGGCGCCGGCGACAACCGCTTGCGCGCAGGCCAACACACGTTGACGAGAAGGCTCTCTGCTGTGAGCGTTGACGGGATTGCGGATACAGCGCGGAAAAAGGGACCACCCCCCTTCGAGTACCGCACGTAAACATGGCCCTGAGAATCACCTCGAAATGTTGACCGGTTCGCAGGCAATTGCTAGCATCGCGGCGTAATGGCCGACGAAAAACCGGATGAGAAGCTGTCCGAGCTCCAACTGGGGATCCGCGAGCTTTTTCGCATGAGAATATTCCTTGTTGGAGTTCCTCGCGAAGGTCCGCCGGGCGCCAAATCTCCGTTTCATTATGACGACCCGTGAGTATATTCTGGCGGACGCGCAGCGGATGCATGGCGCTTTTGGTGACCGTGCAAACGAAATTCTGAAATGCACCTTAGCGCTTAAGGACTATTCGAAGCTGCATCGCGCGACGATGCTCTTCAACCATCTCTATTTCTCCGACTTGCCCGACACGCGCCTTCAGAAGCTAGTCCGCACGAAGAGCTACCACGACATCGTCCGACACGAGCACTTCAATCCGCGAATTGTCGAAAGCATCAGCAAGAATGCCAACAGTCGCGCGCTCACAGATGGCGAATATATCCGTTTCATTAAACGCGAATTCGACAATCCCTCGAAGTTATGGGGCCACCCATTTAGGCACGACATCAGCCCATTATCGCGCAAGCTGCTTGCGGTGCTGTGGAGTTTTGGCGGCGAGGTCGAAATCGAGATGCTGAAGTCCGCCACGGCGCAATTCGCTCCCCAGGCCGCCGAGGAATTTACGATCGCTTTCGAGGACAGCCTCCGCGAACTCGATGGAAATTTCATTGCGACCAATCGCTACCCAGGACGGTACGAAAAGGAGGGTACGTTCAGCATCGCTCAGTTTCAGAATCCGTCTGTGGAAGAATTCGTCGAGGGGTTTCTTGCCTCTGAGCCAAGCTGGCTGCAGCCGCTGGCGCAAGCGACAATCAACTTCCGCCAAGTCCAGACGCTGACGCAACAGGGCGAACGGGGTTCATTCGATCAAGCGTTCTGGGGGGCTCTGCGCGATGCTGCTGCAAAATCGGAGCATACTTTTAGCGGTCGAATCATAAACTATGGGAGCAGAAACGAAACGCGGCGGGTTTGGTCAACTGACCCGCTGTACAACGCGACAATAACGAGGATTCTTCTTACGATTGAATCTCGGATACGGATCGCTGATGCGCGTTCTGAGGTTCTCCAATCCCGCGTCAAGACCAGAGAAGGGTGGCGCTGGCTTATGCGCGGAATCGCGAATGATAGCTCGGTGGTATATGCCGTGACCCATCTGCGATCATGGGTCGCCAAGACTAGCAGGTGGTCAGCCGCTGCGAAAAGAGCGAGTGAGGAGGCCTTCCGCGCGGGTGTATTGGAATTGGTCGGGGATGAGGACGAAATCTGGCCTTCTTCGATGTCAACGCTGCGCATGCTCGCTGATTGTTTGGCCGGACTTAAGCCAGGTATGACGGAGGTCGAGCAGAACGTGTTCGTTAAGGCCGCCAAAACCGTGACTAAAGTCCTGGTTAACAATCTCGACGATCCAGAAGATGTGACCTCGGAAGCTGACGAGCTTGAGAGTCTCGCAAAGATTTGCAACGTGAGGATGGAGGCTGAAATCTCGACTCTCCGGTATCAGGCCGATTCTCTCGAAGAACGTAGAAGCTGGTCTTCAGAAAGCAGCGACCCGGAGCGCAATACGTATGTAGCGGTCAACAGCGAAGACGTGGACCTCGACGCGCTATTCTCAGGACTGCTCGATCGTTAGCCGCAGTTAGCTGACGGCTTGTCATGCCGGGACTAAGCGGCTATCCGGTACACCCCGACTTACCAGAACTTCGAGTCCGTGTGAGGAACCATGCACACATCTTCGCCGACCTGGAAACTCGTATCACTTGAAGGGGCCCTTGGACTACACTTCGCACATTGCCAATGTCGCCGGGTGAATTCGACTCTGAGGGTGACCCCTGCGATGGCGGTGAGAATGACGGAGAGGATTTAGAATATTGCGGACCTCTTGAATTGAGGCCGATGTGGGTCATAGGACCAGAAATTTAAAACACGCGATAGCCTTTGGTTTCGTTTTTCTTTGTTTGGGACGAAGTTGCGCCGCCACTAGTATCGTAGTTCTCATAACTCCAAACGTAATCGTCATAGGCGCAGATTGGCAGATTGCTGTCCGTAATGGAGCGGGCCAGTCTTTGCCTGGCACTCGCGGAAGAAAGATCGCTGCGTTCCACCACCGAATTGTTTTGGCGAGTGCGGGGTCTCTTACGATCGGGGCGAACGGTTATACCTTGCACGACGTCTTTAGCAGTATGGCGGACACGGACCCGGCAATCGCGGTTAGTGGATTTGTGGAAGCTCTTAGAACATATTTGACACAAAAGTTTCAAGACTTCGATTTGGTTTTGAAAACTGGAAAGATTAAAGCCGAAGCCTTACCCCCGCCACATGACACATTGCTGGAGTTTCTTATCGTGGGATTTGAGGACGACGCACCCAAGGAATACTCCGTCAAATTGAAGATCGACTGGACTGCGTTGCACTTGCAAGACCCAATCGTCACGATGCTATATCCCAACGATAGGAAAAACTTCTATCTCGACGCTATCGGAGACCCCCAAAGAGGAATCGGGGAACTTACAGATTTTGAAGGGGAACTCTATAAGACCACGTTTCAAGAGATGCCCGGAGAACTAGAAGCTTGGCGCTTTGACAGGCCACTGCATGTTGATTCCGTCCGGCCATTCGCCTGCGCTCTCTTGAATATCGAGGTTTCGCGTAACGGAGCTAAATCCGGCTATCCACTCACAATTATTACCGTGCCGAAAGTCGGTGGATTGAAAGAGGACAATTACCAGGAAAATTGCGAGCATGTGACGAAACAGAAGCGATGAATCTGTATCCTTCCCCACGTACGGCCTTCTCTATGCGCGGCGGCATCGACCAAGTCGGACTCGAAGGGGGGTGGTCCCTTTTTCCGCGCTGTATCCGCAATCCCCTGTGAGCGTTGACGGGCGAAGGAAAAGCGGCAATACTGGCGAGCGATGATTGGCCAGCTTCGCGGACGCCTCGCGGAAAAAAGACCGAATCAAGTGCTCGTCGA